>WNFL01000003.1_pt2 | contig 474363 bp, 358 predicted proteins | sample 5400361 | NCBI WGS metagenome assembly WNFL01 (sample SAMN13153351, study PRJNA577476) | soil metagenome | isolation source: 40 cm soil on Douglas fir-dominated hillslope | place: USA:California | collected 2013-09-17
TCACTCAACTCAATCTTGAATCCGTCAAGTCCGACAGCATGGCATTCAATGAAAGCGGGCGAGACGCCCGCGGTCCCAGCCATTCACTTGACCGCCGCGCCCTCGCCCGCCTCAAGCGACAAGCGCTTTTCTGGGACCGCGGGCGCCCTCGCCCGCCTCAAGCGACGGCTTCACTCAACTCAATCTTGAATCCGTCAAGTCCGACAGCATGGCATTCAATGAAAGCGGGCGAGACGCCCGCGGTCCCAGCAATTCACTTGACCGCGGGCGCCCTCGCCCGCCTCAAGCGACAAGCGCTTTTCTGGGACCGCGGGCGCCCTCGCCCGCCTCAAGCAACGGCTTCACTCAACTCAATCTTGAATCCGTCAAGTCCGACAGCATGGCATTCAATGAAAGCGGGCGGACGCCCGCGGTCCCAGCCATTCACTTGACCGCCGCGTCACTCGACCCGCGCCACGGCTGCGGTTGCATTCAGTATCTGACGTCCTTATCCTGAAGTTTGACCCAAAATCAAAGTTCACAATTAGAAGGAACTGAAAAGGTTATCGAGATCTCTTCAGGTGATCTCTCTCCCGAAATCCTCGACAGCGTTTGTCGTGCGCTTGCGGAAGACCTTGGGTCCGGTGATGCGACCACAAACAGCATCGTACAAACGTCTGCAAAAGCTAAGGTTCAGATTGTGGCCAAGCAATCAGGCGTGATTGCTGGGCTGGATATTGCCCGGACTGTCTTTCTTCAATTGGATGAGCAGATTGTCTTCACGCCCAGGGTGAGCGAAGGTTTGTTGGTGTCGCAGGGTCAGCTACTCGCTGACGTGTCGGGTTCGGCTCGTGCCTTGCTCACCAGTGAACGGACCGCGTTGAATTTCTTAGGCCGAATGTCTGGCATCGCAACGCTGACGCGGCAATTTGTCGAAGCGGTTGCAGGCACGCGTGCGGTGATTCTCGATACACGCAAGACCGCCCCGGGTCTACGGACGATCGACAAACTCGCAGTCAGACTGGGAGGAGGACAGAACCACCGTCAGGGACTCTTCGACATGGTTATGATCAAGGACAACCATATCGAATATACCGGATCTCTGCGCGAAGCCATGCGTCGTGTGCGTGACTCCGGTATGAACCTGGAGATCGAAGTTGAAGCGAGAAGCATCAAAGAGGTGAGGGAAGCGTTGGCGATGAAAGTTGAACGAATCCTGCTAGACAATATGACTCCTGAAATGATGCGCGAGGCTGTCGAGCTAAATGCAGGTGCGGCCAAACTGGAGGCTTCGGGAAACGTCACCCTGGCAACCGTGCGCGAGATCGCCGAGACTGGGGTTGACTACATCTCGGTTGGAGCGCTAACACATTCACCGCGCAATTTTGACGTGAGCCTGAAGTGGTTACGGGACTAATGTAGAACCGCGAGCGGTAGCGAGCGGATGCCAGCGTCAAGTTGGCGACGTGAGCTATTTTTTGAATTTGATTCGCAATTTAGGTATCTCTTGATGCTGGTGCCAATCTGATCCAGGTGTGCTAAGAAGCGATCAATGTATGTTGAAGGCTAACATCCGCTCGCCTACCGCTCGCGGTTCTGCAATGCGCCAGTCACGGTTCTCATGTCTGATTTTGTCCGGCACTTGAACAAGGTAGGGATTTTATGATTACGACTTTTGGAACAGAAACTTCTGCCGACTCTTTGTATCACAAGCTCAAGGAAATGCTTGCGGATGTGGTACCCGACTTTGAGCTAAGGCTAAAGGCTGAGCAAGCGGCTGAGATCAACGCCCTGAAGCAGGAAAAGAATGCGGTTATTCTCGGCCACAACTACATGGAACCGGCCTTGTTCTACTCCATCCCGGATTTTGTCGGCGACTCACTGGATCTGGCCCGCAAAGCGGCAGCCACAGACAAAGACATCATTGTTTTTTGCGGTGTGCGGTTCATGGCCGAAACGGCAAAGCTCCTGAATCCCTCGAAGATGGTGCTGATACCGTCCGAAAAAGCCGGCTGTTCGCTTGCCGCCAGCATTACTGCAGAAGATGTGCGTGAATTGAGGCGCAAGTTTCCCGGAGTGCCGGTGGTGACCTACGTAAACACTTACGCCGACGTCAAAGCGGAGTCTGACATTTGTTGCACCTCCTCGAACGCCGTGGCGGTAGTCAATTCATTGAACGCCGACACCGTGATCTTCCTTCCTGACGAATTTCTGGCCGGGAACGTCGCCAAAGAAACCGGGCGACACCTCATTTTCCCTATTAAAGGTCCACGGCAAGCGGCTGACTCGAAGTTGGATTACCAGATGATTGGTTGGCCAGGGCGCTGCGAGGTGCACGATAAGTTCACAGTCGAAGATATAGTCAACATCAGGAAGCAATTTCCTGACGTCGTGATCCTGGCCCACCCGGAATGTAGTCCTGAAGTGGTCGCCGCCTCAGATTACTCCGCCAGCACCAACGCGATGATCAGATATGTGGAACAAACCAAGGCGCCGCGTTACCTGCTGCTGACCGAATGTTCGATGGGTGAAAACATTGCCGCGGCAAATCCTGACAAAGAAATGCTGCGTCTCTGCAGTATCCGTTGCCCCCACATGAACCAGATTACCCTTGAAGACACGCTCGTCTCTTTGCAAAAGCTGCAGTATCAAATCGAGATTCCCGAAGACATTCGCGTTCGCGCCGCGCGGGCAGTTGAGCGGATGATAGAAATTGGTTGAAGAAAAAGAGGCGGAGCAAGCCCACCTTCCCGACCTGAGGGATTTTGTAAGTGAGCGGTGGATTCTAAGATTGTAAGGCTTTCACAGTCCATTGCACGCTCAAGTGAAATCAGCTCGAGGTCAGGAAGGCGGGCTTGCCCCCGCTGATCATTAGAATTCATCCATGAGTCAAAAGAACTTCGATTTTCTTGTCATCGGCAGCGGCATGGCGGGTCTAACCTTCGCCTTGAAGACGGCGCGCTTCGGTACGGTCGCGATTATCACCAAGAAGCAGCGGACCGAAAGCAATACAAACTACGCGCAAGGCGGCATAGCTGCGGTAATGGCCGACGACGATTCTTTTGACCTCCACGTCAATGACACCCTAAACGCGGGCGCAGGTCTTTGCCGAGAAGACGTTGTCCGGACCATTGTCGGGGAGGGTCCGGCGCTGGTAAGAGAACTGATTGAACTCGGCGTGCGCTTCACCGCCGGAGAGACGCCCGATCAGCAATTCGATCTGGGCCGCGAAGGCGGGCACACCAAACGTCGCATCCTTCACGCCGGCGACATCACCGGCCGGGAGATCGAACGCGCTCTCCTCCACGCAGTAGCTTCGCAACCGAACATCACCGTGTTTGAAAACGTGTTGGCGGTGGATCTGATTACATCAAGGAAGCTGAAACTCGACGGTCCGAATCGTTGTCTCGGTTGTTACGCCTTGAACGATGAGACGAAGGAGGTAGAAGTCTTTGCGGCCGAGAATACGCTGCTCGCCAGTGGTGGCTGCGGCAAGGTTTATCTCTACACGAGCAACCCCGACATCGCGAGCGGCGACGGTGTGGCCATGGCTTACCGTGCCGGAGCCGCCATCGCCAATATGGAGTTCATTCAATTTCATCCAACCTGTCTTTATCACCCCAGGGCGAAGTCGTTCTTGATCAGTGAAGCTGTGCGTGGTGAGGGCGCTCTATTGCGCGGAGCGGACGGTCAACGTTTCATGGATCTTTACGACAAGCGGGCTGAACTGGCGCCGCGCGACATCGTGGCCCGCGCCATCGACGCCGAGATGAAAAAGACTGGCGCTGATTGTGTGTGGCTGGATATCTCGCATCGAGATGCTGACTATATCAAGCAGCGCTTTCCCAATATTTACACGCGGTGTCTTGAGTTCGGTTTCGATATGACCCGTGAGCCGCTTCCCGTTGTGCCCGCGGCGCACTATCAGTGCGGCGGCGTCGTGACCAATGTTAACGGTGAGACAGAAATTGCAGGATTGTTCGCGGCGGGCGAAGTAGGCTGCACCGGACTGCATGGTGCTAACCGGTTGGCCAGTAACTCGCTGTTGGAAGCATTGGTTGTTGCGCATCGCGCTGCCGGTAAAGTGCAGAGCAAGTTGGTACCGAATCCGCCACCAGTTGATCTGCCGGCGTGGGAAAGTGGCAATGCTGCCAACCTGGATGAATTAGTTGTGATCACGCACAACTGGGACGAGATTCGGCGCTGCATGTGGGACTACGTCGGCATAGTGCGCACCGACAAGCGTCTGCTGCGTGCCCGCTCGCGAATTCAAAACTTACAAAGCGAAATCAATCAGTTTTACTGGGACTACAAACTGACGCCGGACCTCGTTGAGTTACGCAACCTTGCTCTCGTCGCAGAGTTGATTGTTGAATGCGCGCTGCAGCGAAAGGAATCGCGCGGACTGCACTACACGCTTGATTACCCTGAATTGCTGCCGGTCGGGAGCGACTCAGTAGTACAGACTTCCGGGTGATTGCTGCGAAGCAAGCCGACAAGTTTTTGTTTTCCTGCCAAAGTTTCAGTGCGATGCAGTTGGAGGAAAGCACCCAATGAGCCTGCGAAGCGGGCGGAGAGAGTGATAGCCCCAGGTGAGGCAGCCGAGCCTGGGGTGACAAGCAAAACTGAACTGAGCCTGCGAAGCGGGCGACAGACGATGCGCCAGATCTGTTGAGTCACTAAAATAAGGAGCTACTTTGAACGCTTCCTCCGTCGCCCACTTCGTGGGCTCCGAACATTTTGGTTTGCGTTTCCCCCAGGCTCCGTGCCCTCGCCTGGGGCTATCAATCTGTCCGCCAGCTTCGCAGGCTGGTTGAATGATTTCTTTCAGCAGTTCAATTGGTTGCGGCCCAGACTGTGCTGTGTAATCTGTGGATAATGGCCAGTGCCACGGGCTGCGAACTTCACACCAACTGCTGTCGTATAATCCTCTCGATGAACTTCATCTCCACACTGGCAATCAGCATGGGCGCCTCCTGGGTTTCGGGTATCAATCTGTACGCGGCGGTAGCGACGCTCGGTCTGCTGGGCCGCTTTGCACATTTGAAACTTCCGGGTGAACTTGACGTCGTGACGAACTGGTGGGTGATTGGTGTCGCCCTGGTCCTATTCGTGATCGAGTTTGTCGCCGACAAGATTCAAATCGTTGACAGCATCTGGGACGTTATTCATACCTTCATACGGATTCCCGCCGGAGCCGTTCTTGCCGCTGCAGCCTTCGGCGATTTCGACCGCAGCATTCAAGTGATCGCACTGTTGTTGGGTGGCGGATTGGCTTTGAGCTCTCACGGCACGAAGGCCGCAACCAGAGCGCTGGTCAATGCCAGCCCAGAACCCTTTTCGAACGTGGTGGTTAGTCTCAGCGAGGACGTTCTAGCTATCGTCACCATCTTGCTGGCGGCGTTTCTACCAATATTGGTCTTTGTTGTGATCGCTGCGGGCCTGGCCTTTTCATTCTGGATCCTGCCGCGGGTGCTTCGATTCTTTCGCGGAGTTTACAGACGGGTGCACCGCTTCTTCAGTCCGGAAACTGCGTAAGACCCTCGCAACACAAAATCAGAACTGGGGAGCGCAGCGACCAGCCAAACACTCAACGTTGAATGCGTTCCAAGCCGCTTATGCATGTTTGGGCGACTTGAGTCTTGGGCTAGGCGTACCCTCCCGGTTCTGAAGTTATCTTGACGAAGCAGAAATCCTTGCAACGAACAGTTGAAGGTGACAACGGTGAAGTGTTGGCAAAAAAAGGCCAGGCTTCTACGATGCCCTTCGTATGCAGAAACCCGATTCTGAATTCAACAATATCCCTCAGGCATACTTCATAACGTTTCGGGGTTACGGCACGTGGCTCCATGGTGACAAGCGTGGCGCGATTGACCGAGATCACAGTCGCTTCGGAACTCCCCGACTCGTCCCAAACGAACGACGACGGCTATTGAATATTGGCCGATTGAAAAACAAGTCGGTTCGATTGGCGCCAAAAGCGAGAGCAGCTGTTGAAGCGGCTGTCAGAGAAATTTGCCGAGACCGAAAATGGGGTCTGTGGGTTGTCAATGCGAGAACGAATCACGTTCATGTGGTGGTTACCGCACATATCAAACCGGAACCAGTATTGGCGGCGCTTAAGGCAAGGGCGACCAGGAAACTCAGAGAGATTGGCTCTTGTAGAACTCCATAAAGTCCGTGGGCGAAGCGCGGAAGCAAAAGATACCTATGGAACGAGCAGGATGTTATAGACGCTGTAGTCTACGTTCAGTACGAACAGGGAGAGTAGTGACCGACATGAGTGGTGACACAAAATCAGAACTGGGAGCAAAGCGACCAGCCAAACACTCAAGTCGCCAAAGCATGCATAATTCGCTTAACTCTGAAAGCGCTCAACGTTGACACCTCGGCTGGTCGCTACGCTCCCAGTTCTGATTTTGTGTGCCGATCGTTGAACCTCACAGACCTTGAGTCCTCAGCCGCTGCGCTCGTGCTGGGCCTAGAACCCCGCCGGCTTCTCGTGAACAACTGCGAAGGCGCGTTCGAGTGCCACGCCGACCTGCCCAATCAAGCCATCATCAAACAGACGGCCCAGAATTGTGATCCCATGCGGAACACGTCGCGGCGGATTAAACTTCGGCAGCGGATTGTTTGGGTCGGGCGCCCAGTCGCTCCGCGCTTCTGCGACCTCGACGAACCCCGCACGCAGAGTGAGCGATGGATGCCCGGTGAAGTTGGTGATGGTTAGTTGTTCGTCACGCAACGAAGGCACAATTAACAAGTCGACTTCCTTGAAGATGCGTGCCATTTCCAGTGCCACCTTACGCCGCAGACGATCGGCCTGCACGAAATCAACTGCGGAAAGAAAGCGCGCCTGGCGAAACAAGTTGGGCCACGCATCCTTCACCTGGATCTTGAGTTCGCCAAGTTGATTCGTGAGCGCCAGCTCTTCGAAGGACGCCGCGCCTTCGGCAAACAGAATCGGCATCAGTGAACCGTAAGGCCAATCCGGGAGCGTTACTTCCTTCAGTTCCATTTGCAACTTCTTCATCGTTTCCAGCGCGGCGCGATCTACATCAGTCGCCGGACTGTCTTTCATCCACTGGGCAAGGTAGCCAACTTTCAGCCCCGTAACTGGGACGGTCGTATCAAAATTCAAAAAACTCTCCACACTCGAGGCGTCCCCGGCGTCTGGTCCGCTGATGGCATGAAGCACCAGCATCGCGTCTTCAACCGAACGCGTCATGGGACCGAGCTTGTCGAGCGACCAGCAAAGGGTCATCGCGCCGGTGCGAGCGACGCGGCCAAACGTTGGCCGCAGCCCAGTCACGCCACAGCGCATTGCGGGACTGACAATACTGCCGCCGGTTTCGCTGCCGATGGAAAATGCCACGAGCGCGGCCGCAGTTGCCGCGCCCGGACCGGCACTCGATCCTGAAGCGCCCTCTTCCAGCAGCCAGGGGTTCATTGTCTGACCGCCGAACCAGATGTCATTCAGCGCGAGAGCGCCGAGCGAGAGCTTCGCCAACAACACCGCGCCTGCTTCGTCCAAACGGCGCACGACTGCTGAGTCGGCAGACGGTATGCGGTTGCGGAAAGGCTCGGCGCCGTAGGTGGTCGGAATATCTTTTGTGTCGAGCAGATCTTTGACGCCGTATGGAATACCGTGCAGTGGGCTCCGATACTTGCCCGCAGCGATTTCAGCATCGGCCTGCTTGGCGCGCGCGAGCGCGTGATCTTTAGTCAACGTGATGATCGCGCGGATCTTGCCATCGAGTCTTTCAATGCGATTCAGGTAGATGTTCGTCAGCCGTTCCGAGGTAAGTTTGCGCGACTCGATCCAGCGTGACAGTTGCGTCACAGCCGCAAAGGCAATGTCATCGTCGGAAGACGGCAACGGCGCGCCCTCGTCTTTCGATCGCACAAACTGATCACGCGTGGCGGAGGGTGCGATGCCGGGAAGCATTGGGTTCCAGAGAGTAGCCGGTGCTTCGGTATCTGCGAGGGGCACTTTTCGGGGTCCGGTGCGCCGTTCGAAGTATTGCGCGAGCGAAGTGCGCCAGGAGTCAGCAGCTTGCTGTCGTTGCGCCGGCGTCATCGTTACCTGCATCAGCTTCTCAGCCTCAGCAAATGTTTCGGCGGTTACGGGTGGGCCCGCTCCAGCTCCAGTTCCAAAGGTGGGCGGCGCACCCGGTGCGGGAATTGTTGGTGAATTTGTTGACGGTGACTGTTGGCGGCAGGCTGCGGCCGCAACCAGAACACCGAGCGGGGCGGTGATCAGAAACTGACGTCGTGTGTTCATAGGTTACGAAGGCTACCTCCCTGTGTTGATAGATCGCAGAATGTTCGGATGATTGAGAGCAGACGCGGCTTTGGCTTCCTGAACAAAACGATTCAGCTTATCGGCGTCTTTGGAGAACTCTTCATTCAGGAATTTGATCGCCACTTTGCGATCGAGTTTTGTGTCGTGCGCCAGATACACTACCCCCATGCCACCCTCGCCAATCTTCGAAACGATGCGGTAATGCGACAGAGTGGAACCGGATGGCAGTTCTTTATTCATCTACTTTCAAATTCATTCCGGCAGATGCATCCGTTTCAGCATTTCCTTGAAGCGCGGCGCGGAGCGCAGATCGTCAAGCTCCGGGGCAACTGAATACGCATTGGCGGTTTCGGCATGGCTCGACACGTGCTTTTCAAGGTAATTCAATGCTTCCTCTTTATCACCAAGCCCAATGTAAATAAGTGCAAAGTTGTAGTTCTGAACATAACCCCGGGCTGATTCCTGTTTTAACTCACTGAGCAGCCTCACAGCTTGATCGCGCTGACCGGATTTCGCCAGCCACAATCCCAGGTATCCTTTTCCAGTGGAACCATTACTCAGTTCGATAGACGTGCGCGTTTCGGCTATGGCTTCCGGATAGATTCCCTTTGAACCATAAGCCCAACCCAAAGCCCGGTGAGCGTAAGCGAAATTTGGGTTACTAACGAGAGTGCGCTTGTATTGTGCAATCGCCTCATCATACCTGCGAGCGAAGACCAGTGTGTCACCGAGATTCGTACTTATGATCGGCGAAAGCGGGTCAAGTTCCTCGCCACGCCTCAACTCGACCAGACTATCGTCGAACCGTTTTACATACACGAGGTCAGCACCCAACCAATGATGGGCGGTCGAGTAATTAGGTTTGAGCTCAATAGCGTGGCGATACTCCTTTTCCGAGCGGTCTCGATCCCATTCATAATTGGAGAAATAAAATCCGAGCGCCGTGTGTGCTTCCGCCAGCGAATCGTCAATTTCTAACGCCCGCAGAGCCGCAGCTTTCGCCTGCGGCATGCTGTCGGTTGCTGGTGCAACGTCGTAACTCGAAAAGAGAACGTATGTTTCAGCCAAACCTGAATAGGCGAGGGCATAGTTCGGGTCCTTCTCAATTGCTTGCCGATAAAGCTCGGCAGCTTGTTTGATGGATTCGCCGGTTCGTTTGTTCCAGTAGAACTTTCCTTTCAAATAAAGTTGATAGGCTTCCGGGTTTGTGGTGTTACTTTTCGCCATCATCTTCTGCTGCTCTGTCCCGGATAGCTTCAAGCGTAGTCGCTCTGAGATCTGCTGAGAGATTTCCTGCTGCATCATGAGAGCGTCGGACACTTTATGGTTGAAGCGATCGCCCCAAAGTTGTTTGTTGTCTCTCACGTCGACCAACTCCACACTGATCGTCACGTCATCTCCGGTTTGTAAGAACCTGCCGCTGAGCACTGCGCGCACGCCGAGTTCTTTGCCTACAGCCAGCGGATCTTTCTGGGTGCCTTTGTAATGAAAAACTGTGCCGCGAGGACTCACTCGAAGGTTGGGCAATTGGGCCAGGTTGTTGATGATGCTTTCGGTGACACCATCCGACAGCCACTCGACACTTGCGTCGCGGTTCTGATTTTCAAAAGGCAAAACCGCGATCGATTCGATTGCGACTTCGGTATTGCGCGCATGTAAATAAGCGGCGACACTAACGCCGCCAATAATCAGCGCTACCACAGCAATGACGACGGCGAGTTTGTGCCGTTTGATTCCAGAAACGATGTACGCGGCGCTGGATGCCTCAGACTTCATTGAGGCAGGCTGAGTGCTTGCCGCCGAAACCGATCGCGTTTCCGCATCACCGGGTCGTTGACTCGATTCCTCCAGTGAAGGCGAGACGGTCGTGTCGAGCGGAGCTGCGCCTTCCATCTCGCGGCGGAGACCCTTCAATTCAATTGCGACCTCTTTAATTGACTGGTAGCGCTCGTCGGCGTCTTTTGCGAGACACCGACGTACGATCCGTTGCAGTTCCGCAGGGGCAGACGGATTGAGGTCCGCGATTGGCGGCGCTGGTTCGTACACAACCATGTGCAACGACTTGATAACTGACTCGCCTTCGAAGGGCTTCTTGCCGGTGGCTGCCTCGAACAAAATACAGCCGAACGAGAAGATGTCAGAGCGCTGATCGATCTCTTTGGTCTTGCCCTGTGCTTGCTCTGGTGACATGTAGCCGAACGTACCCATCACTGTTCCAGGCGTCGAATGTTGCGGCATTACTGCTGTGGCCACTTCACTGGAATCACCGGCTGTCGTTGGCTGCTGCTCGATCAGTTTAGCGAGCCCGAAGTCGAGAATCTTTGCGTGACCATCTCGCGTGATCATGATGTTGTCCGGCTTAAGATCGCGATGGACGATTCCGGCAGCATGGGCTTTCGCTAATCCTTCCGCCACATGCTGAAGGTATCGCAACAGCTTTCTTAAATCGGGTTGCTTCTGATGAATCTGATCGCGCAACGTGGTGCCATCGATAAACTCCATGGCGATGAAGTTCACGCCGTGGGCCTCACCGATTTCATGAATGGTCGCGATGTTTGGATGATTAAGCGCCGCCGCAGACTTCGCTTCCTGAACGAAACGGCGCATGCGGTCCTGGTTTGCAGCAAGGTCAGCGGGGAGGATTTTCAGCGCGACTTTGCGATCAAGTTTTGTGTCCTGGGCCAGATACACTTCACCCATTCCGCCAGCACCGATCTTCGAGACGATGCTGTAATGCAACAGGTTTGTATTGGCTGCCAGTTCTTTGTTCATCTACTTGAGTGCCGAGCAGGCGCTACATGCAGAAACAAACCGACGCCTGCGATCGGCGTCGGCGTCGAACTCTCGCGAGTGTCCTGCGCCAGATAGACTTCGCCCATTGCGCCCGCGCCTGGTTGCGAACGGATGTCATAGCGGCCGAGTTTTGTGCCGGAAGCAATCGTCACTTCTGGAGGCGCGACGGGAGTGCGAATCAGTGCCGAAGTTGGAGATCCGTAAAGCGGCTTATTCTAGCTGTATTAGTGAGGGTACGCTAGAGAGAGCGTGTGTGAGTACGATGCAGTCTGACTCGAACTTCATCCGATTAGTAACAAAATCAGAACCGGGAGCGGTAGCGACCGGCCAAGGACTCAAGGTAAAAGGGACGCAAGCAATACAAAGTCTTTGAGGAACTTGAGTGTTCGGCCGGTCGCTACCGCTCCCGGTTCTGATTTTGTAGTGGCTTGCTCGCCTTGTCCATAGACGCTGCTCCAGTTCAACATTGTAAATGCATCAGGTACAAGAGTGTGTGTGTGACGTTGAGAGCCTGGTGCCGACCTGTGGCGGACAAGTAACGATGTTGACGCCCGAGCAGGTTGGCCTCCTCGCGGGCTGGGCCGCGACGGCCGGACTCTTCAAGACTCTAGAGGCAACTCGACTGTGAACAAGCTACCTTGCCCGGGGTTACTCTCGAGATCGATCTTTCCGCCGTGAGATTCCACGATCCAAGCCACGATTGATAGTCCCAATCCGGCCCCACCAAGCATTCGAGAACGAGCCTTGTCCACGCGAAAGAAGCGATCGAAGACATGACTCTGATCCGCTTGAGAAATCCCAATACCTGTATCTCTCACGGATATCCGGGCGTTTCCGTTTTGCCGAGCAAGGACAACGGAAATCTCGCCGCCTTCAGGTGTGTATTTCACTGCGTTATCGAGAAGATTCAGAATCATGCGCTTCAGTAGTTCTTCGTCACCATTCAAGATGATGGACGTTGCGTCGCTCTCGGTGTTCAGTCGAACCCCTTTACGGAGGGCAAGCACTTGCGCGGCGCGGGCACAGTCTTTGACCGTCTCATTCAGAGAGAGCGGCTCCTTCTCCAGGGCCATGGGCGCCTCTATGGGTTGGCGCGCGAGCATGAACAAGTCTTCGACGATGCGCGAGAGTCGTTCGGCTTCGTCTTTGATCAAGGACAACGACTCCTGGTATTCCGGAACCGTGCGTGGCTTATTGAGCGCGACCTCAGTTTCTCCTCGAAGCACAGCGAGAGGCGTACGTAGTTCATGAGACGCATCGGCGATGAATCGCTGCTGCTCTTTGAAAGAAGTCTCGAGACGAGTCAGCAGATCATTGATAGTTGTGGCCAACCGGCCCAGCTCATCTCTTGGATTGTCCACGTCGAGACGAGACGATAATCGTTCCGCCGTGATGTGTTGCGTCTGCAGGTTCATTGAGGTTATCGGTGACAGACTCTTGCGAGCGAGGAAGTATCCTCCGGCCGAAGCCAGTAATAAGATCAGCGGAACACCGGCGTAGAAGTCGCGGCGTAAGCGACGTAACCCTTCGTCGATCACGCTTCGCGGTTCCGCAACGGTTGCGAATCCGAGCTCTCGATCGGATGAAATAGGAACGATTGCGACTCGCAGGCCGTTGACGGTAACAAAACTAAACCCTGGTTGACGGGCCTGACTAAATGCGGGTGAGGGAATTGGCAGAGCGTTCTCTGAAACATTCTTGGTCGAGGCTATTGGTCGTCCGGCGTTGTCAGTAACCTGAACGTAGCGATTGGGAAAGGCCAATTCCGTCAGCACGATCTGGCCGGCTTTCTCTAACGAGTGCGCCTCTTCAAACTCCTCCAGGTAAGCGCTGGCAACAGTTTGCGCTGTCGAACGCAACGACTCATCCTGCCGTTCGTAGAAAATCGCGGCGGCTGCATAGTAAACCAGGACCGCAAACGCGATGAGCGACAACGCAAGTACGGCTGCGTACCAGAGGGTTAGCCTTGTTCGAACTGAGTCAAGCATAGAGAGTTGAGAATTCAAATTCGAAGGGCAACGGAGCCATTCCAGGCTCGCTTCGCCCAGAGGGGCGAGATGTTTATAGTCTCGCAGTCCTTTCTTTACTCCTAAGCTCCGTAGGAACGCAAATGACTTTGCCTTAAAAGTCGGAATTCCGTCTGACGACTACGACAAGTTCTCAGTGTTGCCCCGTTGGGGCTACGGCCTTCAGCCCAGGGTTGCCGCCTCGGCTACCCTGAGAAACTAGTAAGAAAAGAAATTTCAACCGCAACGCGGTTGCGTAGTTTTCTCAGAAAGAAACGCACAAGGCAGACGCAACCGCGTTGCGGTTGAGGACAAGATCGCTTTCCTTACCCAGGGTAGCCGAAGCGGCAACCCTGGGCTGGAGGCCGTTGCCCCGTTGGGGCATACTGAAAACCAATTCCACTGTCACCGAGATCCTTTATTGTCGCGACCGCATTGAGCGTCTCACTGGCTAACCACCAGCACCACAAACGTACCAGGCTTCACGCTGCGCTGAGGTCTGCCTCCCGGACTTGTCGCCGGCGTCTCAATAATCTCCGCCGCGGACAAAAATATCTTTTTTGTTTTTTGATCGAGAGCCATTGTCCTCGCACTCGGCTGCGTTTTAACTGCGCCGGCGTCTTCATAATCGTCGGCAGACTTTTCGTGAAAGATGTTTAAGACGCCTTCGCTGCATGAGAAGAAGATCAGTTTTGCTTGAGGATCAAAGGCGGCGTAGTCCACGCCACGTCCGATAGGAAAGCTGGTAATCACTTTTCCGGAACCCGCATCCATTACGACCATCTTAGGATCGTTGCGACAGCCGATAAACAAACGTTTCGTCTTTGCATCGTAGGCAAGACCGGTCGGGGTCTTGGCGACGCCTATCGGGAAACGCTTCTTCACCTCGAGGGACTTCGGATCAAAAGCCAATACTTCGTTGGTATCTTCCATGTTGACGTATATCAAACCATCGGTGACGACTGCTGATTCTCCGTCGCCCTCAGCTTTAACTGTGCCGACAACCTGTCCTGTTTTAGCGTCAATCGCGGTGATGTCATGCGTGCCATGATTGTTGGTAAAAACGCGTTTGGTTTTCGGATCGTAGTAGATTCCGTCTGGTCCCTTGCCGACATCAATCTTGTTAATAAGCTGCAGCGTGGTCGGATCAAACATCGAGACTTTATTCTCGCGACCGTTGCTGGTGAAACCATGTTTGAACTCCGGCGCGAGGGCAATTCCGTGAACGCCGGGAGTGTCGGCAATGGTCCCAATCAACTTTCCGTTGTCGGCGTCGACAACGTCGACTTGCGTGCCATGGGAAAGATAGAGCCGGCGAGCGTCGCTATCGATAGTTACGTAGTCAAAGCCGCCATTGCCTGGCACCGGGTAGCGAGTCTCGAGTTTGTAGGGCGTGCTGCCCTGAAATGCCGTCAGGGCAATAGACACTGCGATTAATGCACTCTTAATAGTTATCATTGCTTTTATCCTTTCTGCGTTTGTTCCCTCTTCAGGGCGAGAGGGAAAACCTTACTGTGCGTGCTTGAGCTTCTCGCCATTTGGTCCGACCTGAATTTCAGAGCGCTTTTTTCCATGCTTCACTTGTGCCTCATAAGCGACCAGGTTTCCCTTCTTGGTTAATGATTCGATCTCCTGGATAGCTCCTGAGCCGGCAGCTTTCTTAAGTGCGGCCTGAACAGTTGCCGGAAGTGAATCCATTGAGACTTCCTCCTCGATCTCGACGATGTTGCCGTTCTTATCGATCAGGATGTCCTTGCTATGGCCATCGACGATCAGCGAGGCCTCGTAAAGCTTCTGCCGATGTTCAACTTCGGTAGCGAAGCCTTTGATCTCAGCGCCTTCGCTTTCTTTCGCGACCGTCTTCTCAACCGCCGGGGGCAGCTGTTCCCGCTTGATCTTTCTTTCTTGTGACTGAGCCACTGAGATTGTTAGTCCAATGGAAAATACCAACATGCAAACTTTAATTAGGTTAGTCATGATCGAATTCCTTTCTATCAACTTATGTTAGTCCGTAATGTGAGAGCTCGTTCAGGTTTGCAATTCGCGAATTCAAACTAGAAGTGCAACCCAACATCATCTGTCGCTTCGGCCCCGGAGGGGCGAGATGTTTTATAGCCTCAGGTCCTTCTTTACTCTTAAGCTCCGTAGGAGCGCAATCGCCTTTGACTGCGCCGGCAATCGTTCCGCCGCCAGGTTTCACTCCTAACGGAGCGAGATCTTTGAGTCAGACTCAAGACTATAAACATCTCGCTCCTCTAGAGCGAAAACAAATCCCCTACTGCACCTTGGGTGGCAGTTGCGAAGACTCCTTACGCAACATTGCATACACTGTCGGCGTCACGATTAGCGATAGTCCCAACGCCATGGTCAGTCCGCCGATGACAGCGATCGCCAGCGGTTGTAACAACTCTGAACCGGCCCCTAATGCCAGAGCCAGCGGCAGCATGCCGAACATGGCGGCCAACGATGTCATCAGGACCGGTCGAAAGCGGCGCCGGCCGGATCGCAGCAAGGCTTGTCTTAAGGTGTCTCCGTCGGCCAGATGATCCTCGACAGCATCCAGCATCAGAATGCCGTTCTTGGCGACTATGCCTACGATCATGATCATTCCCATTAGAGAAACGACATTTAGTGTCGATCGAGTAATGAACAGCGCCAGTAACACGCCGCTTAGCGCCAGCACGGCACCAGTGACGATTGCGATCGGGTGAGCATAGGAACGAAACTCGATCAGCAACGTGATGAAGACCAGCAGCACAGCTAAAACAAGCGCTATTGCCAGCTCACGAAAACTCGACTGCTGCTCCTGATACAGCCCGCCATACTCAACCGTCATTCCTGGTGGCAGCTTTACATCCTTTACCAGTTGACTCTGAATTTGACGGATAGCTGTACCAAGATCGTTGCCTTCAAGCCGGCCCCTAACCGCGATCATCTGGCGCAAGTTTTCGCGTTCAACCTCGGCCTGGCCTTTGTCATAGTCGATGTCCGCAACTTGATCGAGCCGAAATAATTGCCCGGAGGAAGAACGGACTTGTATGGCTTTCACTTTGTCGAGCGACGTTCGCACCTCAGCGGGAAAAATCACACGAACCTTGATCAAACGGTCCTGTTGCAAAATTGAAGACGCCGCCTCGCCGGACATTGCGGTCGTAATCGTGGTGGCAATGTCGCCTGCGGTCACTCCAAACTGCGATGCTCGCAACGGATCGATGTTGAAAGTCACCGCCGGTCCGCTAATAGTGACGCCGTTGAAAGTGTCGACAACTCCTGCCACCTTCTTGATTGCGGCCTCAACTTCATCTGCCTTTGCCTGTAGGGCCGCCGCATCCTCGCTGAAAAGCTTCACTTCGATCGGCTCCGGGTTCCCCTGCAAATCTCCGATGACGTCGGGCACGATGCCTACAAACTCAACTTCCAACGCCGGTTCTGCTGTAGCAATTTGTTCGCGGAGATCTGCTATGACTGCTTTGGTAGTGCGCTTGTGTCCCGGCTTGAGCTTGACTGCGAAATCTCCCTTGTTGGGTTCAGTTACGAACATGCCCAACTCCAGGCCCGTACGGCGTGAGTAACTTTCTACCTCCGGCGTCTTAAGCAGCATCTCTTCGACATGCCGTAGCAAACGGTCAGTCTCAGCGAGCGAGGATCCTGGAGGGGCAAGATAGTCGAGCACAAACGCGCTCTCGTCGAATTCCGGCAGAAACTCCGACCCGAGTGAGCGATAGAGAAAGTAGGAACCTCCAAGTACAACGACTATCGTGACAATTACGAGCCATCGATTGTCGAGCGCGATACTCAGCACGGATTCGTAACGTCGAATAATTGCTCGCAGAAATCTTCCGCCAGCTTCTTCGTCATCGACGTCGCCACCGGAACTTTCCTTTGGTTTGGCCCTCACGAATCGCTCCGCGAGGACGGGCGTGAAAGCAAGTGCGAGCACCAGCGACGTCAGCAATGCGACTGACATTGTCAGGGCCAATGATCGAAAGAAAACTCCGGTCACGCCCGTCAATAATGTGAGTGGCAGAAACACTACGACCGGCGTAATCGTCGAACCAATTATTGGAACGGTGATTTCCGAAACTGCGCTCTGGACCGCTTCACGACGCGACTGTCCCCGGGAGATGTGAGTGTAAATATTTTCAACCACCACGATCGCGTCGTCTATTAACAAACCAATGGCCGCGGCAACACCGCCCAGCGTCATCAGATCAAAGCTCAGGCCCGCCAGCCACATCGCCAAAAAGGTGACCAGAACGGTGACCGGAATAACCAGAATTGCAACGAAGGTGGTACCCCAGTTGCGCAGGAAGGCGTAAAGGATTACGACTGAAAGCAGCAAGCCGATGAGAATCGAGTCGCGAACGGAATTGATCGACTCGCGAACGAGCAACGACTGGTCGTAGTAGGCGGCGACACGAATGTCTTTGGGAATCTGCCCGCGCATTGCAGTTAGTGCGGCTTTCACTTCATCGGCGACCGCCACAGTATTCGCATCGGGTTGCCGATTGATGTTCACCAGCGCCGCCGGATGTCCATCGGCAGTGACTATCGTAAATTCCGGTTCGACTCCGGCTGCCACTGAAGCGACGTCAGCCACCAATACAGGTGCGTTGTTCACCATCGCCACCACAATCTTATTGAGTTCGTCGGGCCGCTTTGCCTGGCCGCTAACCAGTGCCAGCTCCAGCTGGTGGTTCTCTTCGATTAGACCCGGCGAAACAATGATGTTCGAGTTGCGGATAGCCTCGACCACCTGTTGAGCTGAAACGTTGTGAGCCGTCAGCTTTTCAGGATCGATCGTGACATGGAACTCTTTCACTTTACCGCCGGCGACGCCAACAATCGCCACGCCCGGCAGGCGAGCCAGTTGCGGCCGCACAATGTAAGTGGCTAAATCCCGGAGCGCGGCTCCGTCGCGTTTGTCCGAAGTCAGGCTGTACCCGGTCACTGGAAACACCGCAAACGTGAGTCGGTCAATGTTTCGAATCTCAGCGGTCGACGGTAGTGTCGATAAGAGTTGTGACATTCGCGCCTGTACCAGTTGCAGTTCCTGAATAATGTTACCGTTCCAATCAAAGTAGAGATTGATTTCAGAAGAGCCGCGCGCAGTTTTGGATTTAATTCGAGCGATGCCGGGAATCCCATTCATCGCTTCCTCAATAGGACGTGTAACGGAGACCAGGGTTTGTGAGGCAGGAGCTTCGCCGTTATCAACAATGATCACGATGCGGGGAAAATCGGTTTGCGGGAAAACAGCGATGGGGAGCTGCCACGCCGCGTAGAGTCCGGCAGCGCAGAGCAGCGCTACGATTACCACGATGGCGCGAGACTGATTTGAAACTGTACGAGCAAGCTGCATTGAAGCTCACTGTTGTTTTTGCGGATGAACTTTGAACTTTGTACTTTGAACTTGGTTCTTTGTGCTTTGACTTCTTAGTCTAGCGGGTGGGTTTATATTCTCAGACTCAACTGCTAATGGACTAAAAAGCACAAGTTCAAAGTACAAAGCACCAAATTCAAAGTTCAAAGCACAAAGCACAAAAAGCACCAAGTTCAAAGTATGTCCACCGAACACCTGACAACTGATCATTCACTTCTCGGGCTCGCCCCCGGCTTTCTTCTCTTCATCTTTCGCAATTTCAACCTTCGTTCCGTCCGGCAAAGCGTAGTTGCCTTCAACTACTACTGTTTCACCACCCTGCAGTCCCTCAACAATTTCAATCTTCTCTGCCGTGCGAATTCCGACCGTTACTTTTGTTTCATGCGCCACGTTCTGCGCGTCCACGACCATCACTGTTCCTTCGTCTGCGTTACTGGCTTCAAGCGTTACGGCCGCGGCAGGCACGACGATGGCATCGTCTTTGGAGTTCGCAGAAATGGTCACCTGGGCGGCCCCATTTGCGCGCAGCTTTCCGTCGCCATTGCCCAGGGTTACCCAAACTTCAACCGTACGGTTCGTGGGATCACTCGAGCGGCTGAGCAATGTGATTTGCCCGCGCATTTCTCCGGCAGAGGTGTCGGTCGGCAGAACTGTAGCCGGATCGCCGGTCTTCATTTGCGCGACCGCTGTGTCGGAAAACGGCGCCTTCACTATCACGGTGCTGGTGTCAGCGATTGTCACCAGCTTTGCGCCGGCCGAGGCGAATTCACCTTCGTATTGAAACTGATCGGTAACGATGCCGGTGATGGGCGAGCGAATGGTCGCGTAGCTGAGTTGCGCATCAAGAGTGGCGACTCTCTGCTGCGCTTGTGCAGTTCGGGCCGCGGCCAAAGAGCGATCATTTGGATTCAGCGAACGCGCTCGCAGCGAGACAGTCTGTTCCTGCAGGCGCAATTCATCCTCAGCGGTTGTCAGCTCGAGTTGTGAAGCTTCCAGGTCTTTCTTCGAGATCCCGCCTTTTTCGAAAAGCACTCGGCGGCGTTCGTAGGTGGCGCGGGTATTATTGACTTTGGCGTGGGCGTCGAGCAGCGCCTTTTGATCTTCGGCGTTTGTTTTCGGAATGGTTCCCGTCACGAGGCTGCGTTCGCTCGCGCGCGCTTCGTTTAGCGCCGCCACGGCTTCCGCGCGCTGGGCTTGAAGATCGCGCGACTCCAACAGCGCAATTACTTCACCGGCCCGCACGAGCTTGTTCTTGAGAAGCGCCATCCGTTTGATCTGCGCGCTGATCTTGGCGCCCACGTCAGCTTTTTCCCGCGGCCAGATAGTGCCGACCGCCGAGACCTGTGCGGCGATCTCTCCTTTTTCAGCCTTAACGACCTTGACGCTGACCGTCGGAGTTACCTCGGTCTCAGCCTCGTTTGCAGATCCCTTCAACCGCCAAATGATCAGGATGATCAGCGCGAGCGCGACCAGTGCTACCGCGGCAACGAGCACAAGGTTTCGCTGACGGACGATTCGAGCGCGCCGAGCTTGCTGTTTTTCGACACTGACAGGATCGTCGGGTTCCTGGAGATTGTCTGAGTCCTGGTTCATGTTCTCTCTTATTAGCACCGTGGCTTTAGCCCGGTGACTACGAGCCGGCATTTCCCCGAAACCGCTTAAACGGTTTCAGATCAGTTGTGAAACCCCAACCACCGCGCTAAAGCGCGGTGTTAATAATATCCAGCGGCAGGCTGCCACAGTGTTCTTCACTTGCCAGTCGCCTGCCTCAATTTTGCCAGCGCCGTTTGGTAATCAAAGATTGCCTGATACAAAGCGCTGCGTTGTTCGACCAACGTTGTCTGAGCGTCCGTGACCTCTACTATCTGGGCTTCACCGGCACGGTAACGCGCGATGGAGGCTGCCAGATTGTCCTGTGCCTTGATCACGCCTTCGCGTGCGAGACTAATCCGCGCTGCCGCGCTCGTTGCTTGCGCGCGAGCGGCGTAAAACTGTTGCGTGAATCCGCGTAACGCCAACGTCCGTTCGTTCTCGGCGACCTCAACCCGCAATCGCGCCTGGCGCTCTCGGCTGCGGCTGGCGCCCCAGTCAAATATCGGAATCGACAAAGTCATCGCCGCTGACACTCCGCTGTGTTCCTTTAAGCGTGGGCCCTTCAGCGAATCACTATCAAAGCCGCCATTAGCAGAATAAGACAATGACGGTAAACGATCGGCACGAGCGATCTTGATCTCCTGTCGCGCGGCGCGCAGTTGCTGTTCTAACTGGGTGAACTCGGGCCGTCGAGAAACTTCATCAGCTTTGAACTGCTGATATTCAGCATCGGTGGGAATCGCGAACGCCAGATCCGTCGTCAGTATCGGCCGTGTAAATTCATAACCTACGAGCACACGCAAAGTTCCTGCTGCGATCTGCTCGTTTGCGAGTGCCTGCTCCAACTCGTCACGACGCTTGAGCGTTTGCAACTGAGCGCGCGTCAGGTCGACAGGTGCAACCTCCCCGCCACTCATCAGCAGCGAAGTAATATGCTCGAACTCTTCAGCAGCTCTGAGATTTCCTTCGGCGGCCTGACGTTGGGCGATCGCCAGCGACAAGCCGTAGTAACCCTCGATCACCGCTTGGGCCAACGCGCGTTTCGCTACGTCAGTGCCGGCATGCGCGGCCGCTAGTAGCGCTCGATTTTTAGCGAGGTTCGCGCGCAGTTTTCCGGCAATATCAAGGTCGCCGCTGACGTTTACAAGTCCTTCATATTCGTTGATTGCGTTGTTCGCAATGAAGCTTGGCGCGCGCGGCTCTCCCGGCGGCAACCCAAGCGCCGGCGAGGTATAGATGTAACTCAGCGGAGCGCTAACTTTCGGCAGGAAGGCAGCCTGCGCTTGTCTTACATCTTCCGCGGCTATGCGCTCGTTTAGGATCGCGCTCTGGAAAGACGAGGCCTGCGCATTCGCAAGGCGGATTGCTTCATCAAGCGTAAGCTTATCGACGAGCGCGCCTGGTTGAGTGGTAGATGGAATCTGGGGTGTTGGAGAAGGCGAGGGAATTTGTGCGTGAGCTGTCACAGGGAGGCAGACTACCGCGAATACTACCGCAAGGGGGATTGCCCTCGGTTCCCGTTTGTTCGGCATACTAGGTTCGTGATCGGTGATCGCGCCGAGTATACCGAGCCCTGCCTTAATGGAAGATTAATAGACCATGGCAAATCAGTGTCGGGAAATATAAAGCCAAGCTGTTAGCTTGCGAGGCGCCGCGGCGTGCTCGCAAACTAAAAGTTTGCTTTACAGAGGATTGAAGTTAGGACAGACGTCGGGATTCGAGAATGTAACCTTCACCACGCCGCGTGTGGAGCAGCTTTAGCGGATGGTCTCCGTCAATCTTCTTTCGCAACCGGTTCATGTAAACCTCAATTGTGTTCGAGAAGGGATCGAAGGAGTCGTCCCAAACATGGGCGGCGATTTCTGAGCGAGAAACCAATTGACCAGCACGCCGGGCCAGGTATTCCAACAACGCATATTCCTTCGCCGTCAGTTGCACATAATGCCTGGCCCGGGAGACACGATGACTGGCACAGTCGACAATCAGGTCCTCGATCTCCAGGACGTCAGGGCGAAGTTGTGAATCACGCCGGAGTAAGGCATGAATTCTCGCCAGTAGCTCTCGAAAAGAAAAAGGCTTGGTGAGGTAATCGTCGGCTCCTGCCTCGAATCCGGTGAGACGATCTTCGACAGTTGCGCGAGCCGTGAGCATTAGAACGGGGGTCGCGTCACCTCGGGTTCGCAGTTCGCGGCACACCTCATATCCGTCACGATGTGGCAGCAACACATCGAGCACGATTAGGTCGTAATCGTTGATGGAAGTTTGATAAAGCCCGGCCTCGCCGTCGTGGGCCACATCGACCGCATAGCTTTGTTCACGCAGACCCTTCACGATAACGTTCGCCATCGGAGGATCATCTTCTACCAGGAGGATTCGCATTTATTCAGCTTCGAGATTGAGTCTCATTACCAGGCTTGTAGTTCAGAGTTCAAGCTTTAGCTTGCCAGCTCAAAAACGACAACGCAAAGGTTGACCTCTGAACGGCTTGTCCGTTCTTCAGCGGTTTATGTTCAACGTTCCGGCCCTCCCAGGTTTAGTTTGATCCTATCTTTCCGTAACCAAGACGCTCTGCACAATCGCGAAGAATATCGGCTTCCCATGATGGTCGGTCCGGCGCCAGCGGGTGTGTTCGAGCCGAGGGAATCTTTCCCAACAGGTTTAAGAAAATTGCCGCAGAACTTCTATAAGCCGGAACAGGCGCGCGGAAGGCGACATTCCCAAGATGCTGTAAGGCGTCAGAGAGCGCGTAGTAGGCCGGGTCGCCGTGTTCCCACAGCCGGTCGCGCTCGGCAAATTTCTCAGGAGCGAACGTCGCCAGACCGAGAAGATAATCAGAGCCATACTCGACCATGTTAATGCCGAGGTCGTTGCCCGTATATATGCGAAAGTCCGGCCTGAGCTCGTCGCGCAAGCTTAACCTTTCAAATTCCAGGAGCCGATCCAGGGATGAATGCTTTAGCCCTTTTAGTTCAGGAATCTCCATTAGACCTCTTACTGTTTCATCGTCAAAAATTTCACCGTTCGACGCGAACACTGGAGCGAGTTCGAACGCTATCACTTCTCGAAAACCGCGACACACCGCGCGATAGACAGCAACCTTCTCACTCGAAGGCATTCCTCGGAGGCGCGCGGTCTGAAAGATGATCGGCGTACCACCGTGAGCGACGATCTGATCCATCTCGCGGCGGTACAGGTCAACAACGTCACCATCGAGTCCTTCGATGTACGCGCCGGCGATGAAGGAATCCTGACCCAGAACTTCGCGCGACCAAATGAGTACTGAACGGCGTTCCTCGAGCGTCAGATAATTGACGTAACCGGTGTCCATGTTAACCGCGTTTAGGAGTCCTGCGGCCCGAGTAGTTAACAAATGTTTCTGAAACGCTTCCACAGCGATCCGCCCGTCGGGCTCGAACGGCAGAAGTGCGGCGGCGATGCCTTGCACCGCGCGACGCGGACGCAACCGCGCGATCGTATCTTCGATTCTCATGTGGCCAACTTTGTGCAGACAATTAGCTTTTATCAGTCCGCAAGCGGACGAATGGTAGTAGCCCAGCAGTTCACTGCTGGGCTATAAACAGCTCAAGGATTCGAAGTCCGTGGAGCGGACGGATGAATGATAACGCTCTGATCTTCTACTTTTCAGCCGTCCGCTCCACGGACTTCATCTCGGGTTGCTGCCAAGCCCAGCGATGAATCGCTGGGCTATTTTCAATCGTCCGCTAAGGCGGACTCAGTAAAGCTTCCTTATTGTGCAAGGCCTCATGTCGTCTAAGGAGATGATTTCTTGCTGCGCTGTTTCAAGTCTTTAAGTCGCACACCGTCTTCCGAACGCCCGTAATATTCGTCAAGCGGATAACATCCCGAGGGCAGCCCGGCGCGCGGCGCCGTCGTACAATCGCTGAAAGTGCGGCACATCTGCTTGCGCTGCAACTCGCGACCACGAATAACATCCAGCGGAAGTCCTGGGTAAGCTAGCACCATTCGTCCCAGTCCCACGCAGTCGACCCAGCCTTCACGCACCGCTGCCTGAGCGACGTGAGGCAGAAAATCCTGCAGATAGGTGTAAGCCGATCCGATCATGATCATATTTGGAAACTGTTGCTTGAGCGCTCGGGTTACCTGCATCTGTTGAGCGACTCCCAATAGAGGATCTTCAGGCGGCAGGTATCCATCCGAAGGTGGGAAAAGCGCTGGGCGTTGCAGATGCGGATTGTAATAAGGACTGCCACCCGAAATGTTCACGAGGGTAATGTTTAGCTGCGACAGTAGGGACAGGAACTGAATTGGTTCGGTGAGATCGAGTTCGATTGGATTGTCCTGGTTGACACCAAAACCCCAACGATAAGGAAGTAACTCTTTGAAAGATTCGGGCACGCCACGACCGGGCTTACCCGGCACAGAGTCTTGCGGATCTGGTTTGAACGGAACCGTGTCGAAGGCTGAAAGACGCACACCGATATTCAGCCCCGGAACCAGCGAGCGGATCCCGCTAACCACCTCTCGGAGGAATCGCGTGCGGTTCTCGAAGCTACCGCCGTAATCGCCCGCGCGCGTGCGTGCGCTCAGGAATTCATGACCGAGATATCCGTGACAATGTTTGATATCCACGAAATCGAAACCCGCTTCATGGGCAACTCGGGCCGCGCGCTGGAAGTCTTCAATGATCTTTCTGATCTCCTGGTCCGTAAGCAGGGGGTAGTGGTCGGTGATGCCAAGTCGCTGGTCCAGGATTGGATGGTGATAGAGGATACGTGGTTCGGCGCGATCGTGAAGATTGGGACGGCTATAACGGCCTGAGTGCGTTAGTTGCAATCCGATCACTAAACCTGCGACCGATCCCACTGACCGCTGGTGTTCCTGAATAACGGCTTCACGAAGACCAGACATATCTGCGATAGCGTGTGGACCGATAGCAAGTTGATTCGGATTTGCGCGGCCTTCATGACAGACGGCAACCGCCTCACCGCCCCATATGAGCTTTGCTCCACTCGCGCCAAAGCGGCGCCAGCGGCGCAACGTCAACTCGGTGGGCCGGCCATCGGTAGTTCCGTCCCAGCCTTCCATCGGTTGAATTGCGAATCGATTTCCCAGAGCGACGCCACCGCGGTGCAGGGGTTGTCCGAGCGGTGACGTATCTCCTGCGAGCAGCTTCGCATCACATGGAATCGAGATGGAATGCTGTTGCAAGTAATCGCGAAATACTTCTACGTCGCGAATGCCGCCGAGACGGAGGAAAGAGTTCTGATTCATGCAAAGCCAGTTCAACGGAGACTAAGGAACGGGGTTGGAAGTCCGAGCCGATAATTGAAAAAATCTTAACTCCGGTACACAAAATCAGAACTGGGAGCGATAGCGACCAGCCAGGGAGTCTACTGTACGAACCTTCGGAGTAAGAACGCACTTATTCTGCAGTTTTCCATTCGTTGACTTTCCGGCTGGTCGCTATCGCTCCCAGTTCTGATTTTGTGTAGCGGAGTCAGGATATCTCTTTACTCAGCAATTGATATTGGTGCAAAGCGCCTACGCAAGATCCGATAACTGCGATGTTGCAGTACTCGCCTTTAAGAGCGCCGCCGATTCCGTATCAAGGTAGATGGTTGCGCGAGCGTCTTGTTGAAGGATTGAGGCTGGATGGAGCGGGCTGACCGCTAACTCCAGGCAATCTCTCACCGCCTTGGCTTTTCTCTGATCAGGCACCACGCAGAGAACGTTACTGGCTTTAAGGATCTGTCGAATCGACATTGAAATGGCCTGCGTCGGCACGGCTTCAATAGATTCAAACCAACCTTCGCCCACTTGCTGACGCCGGCAAGCCTCGTCGAGATCCACAATTAAGTACGGCTCTTCAGTCTCAAAGTCAGCTGGCGGATCATTAAAGGCGAGGTGTCCGTTCTCTCCAATCCCGACAAAGGCCGCATCGATTGTCTGGCGCGAAATTAGCTCACCCACTCGCCGACATTCTGCCGCCGGATCCGGAGCGTCACCGTTTAGGAAATGGAAGGTTCGTGGTTGAATCCGATCAACGATCCGCTCCTGCAGGTAGCGCCGGAAACTCGCCGGGTGAGTTTTAGGCAGACCGACGTACTCATCGAGATGGAAGAAGGTGACCTGGCCCCAGTCAATGCCTGGTTGCAGAACCAGAGCATCGAGAAACTCAAACTGCGAGGTGCCGGTAGCTGCGATCAGATAGGCCTGACTGCGTAACGCGATGGCCTGCCGGACCAGACTGGCCGCTTCGTTGGCTGCTGCCTGGGCCAACTCGAGCCGTGAATCAAAGATTTTGACGTCCATCGAGTTTTGCTCGCCTCAAGTGTCTTCGACGCTACGCGCCGAGGACAGCTTCATGAAGCTTATCGGATCTTAAAGTGACTGCACTGCCTCCCAACATCGTGACTCAGCCGATCGCTCAACCGCTTCAAGGACCAGCTGATTACGCACGCCGTCTTCAAAGTTTGGTGTCGGCAATCGTTCCTCGGCCACAGCCTTCAGAAGATCAAGCACAGTGTGTGTAAAGGTGTGCTCGTAACCAATGATGTGGCCTCTTGGCCACCAACCTTCCATGTAAGGATAGCCCTTACCGGTTACCTGGATGGTTCTGAAGCCGCTCTCCAACCCTTCATCGACGAAAAGCTCGAGCTCGTTCATTCGCTCAAGATTGAACACAATGGTTCCGCGACTGCCGTTGATTTCAAAACGATTGTAATTCTTTCTCCCGGCGGCGAACCTCGTTGCTTCGATCGTGCCGACGGCCTTATTCGTAAACTTCACCAGTGACAACGCGGCGTCATCTACCTCTACCGGCGCCATGGTTTGGCTTTCAGGCAGGGGACGCTCGGCGATAAAGGTCTTCAGCAGTCCGCTGACCTCGGTGATTTCGCCGACGAGATACCGCGCCAGATCGATCGAGTGTGAGAGTAGATCTCCGAGTGCACCTGATCCGGCTTTGGCCTTTTCCAGTCGCCAAACGCGCGGAAAGCCAGGATCGACCAACCAGTCTTGCAGGTAAGTGCCGCGGTAATGATAAATCTCACCGATGCGCCCGGCGCTGATGAGTTCTCGAGCCATAACAACCGCAGGGACACGCCGGTAATTGTGGCAGAGCATGTGCACGCAGCCGTTAGCACGGGCCGCTTCCAGCATCTGTTTGGCTTCTGCTACGGTGTTGGCCAGTGGCTTTTCGCAGAAGATGATCTTCTTCGACGCGGCGGCGGCGAGCGCGATAGGCATGTGGGTGTTCCCGGGCGTGCAGATATCCACGACGTCGATGTCTTCGCGGCTAACTACTTCTTCCCAGGAGGTGGAGTGTTCCTGCCAGCCGAAATTGTTCGCAGCCTTTATCAGTTCACTTTCAGTGCGGCCGCAAATTACCTTTAAGACGGGTTCACAGGGGACGTCAAAAAAACTGCCGACTTGTCGCCAGGCGTTGCTGTGAGCCCTGCCCATGAATCCATAACCGATCAGCGCGATGTTAAGTTTTCGCATGATTTGCTATCCATTAAGGCTTTGCACAAAGGTGTTGCGGCACGCATAAGAGCGGGGGCAAGCCCGCCTTCCCGACCCTGAGATTCATCGACCGCTCGATTTCCCACACGTTGAAAGTCTTTCCAGATGGACGTGTCACTCAACTCTAATCAGCTCAGGGTCAGGAAGGCGGGTTTACCCCCGCTCCTGGCACCCTGACTTTTGCGCACAGCTGTCCGCTAAATCGCACTGTTCGTGGATCTTCTTTCAAATTTCTCAGAACACCGCCGTGACGATATGCTCCGCTGACCGAAATGCAAGCGCCATGATCGTCAACACAGGATTGAAGCCGCCGTTTGTTACGTGCAGCGAGCCGTCAACAACGAACAGGTTATCGTGATTGTGTACTCGCCCCCACTCATCCGTCACCGAAGTTTGCGGGTCACGGCCCATCCGGCAGGTACCGGCCTGGTGCTGGCCACCGCTAAGCTTCAGTTCCGGCGCGGCGCTCCAGATTGTTTCGCAGCCGCTCGCGCGCAGCCACTCCTCACCGCGCTGGCGCATAAAATCGGCAGCTACAACCGTAGCTGGATGCGTCGAACCACTCAAGCGCGCGGCCGGGATGCCCCAGCGATCCCTTACGGCGCGATCGACCGTTACGCGACCCAACGGGTTTGGTATGTCCTGCACTGGTCCACGGACATGCAGCACGCGCGTGTAGTTGTCGCGCATAAATCTTTTATTGGCCAACCCCCAGCGCGGTAAGTCAGGCGGCAGCGAGTCGTACCAGAAATCGATCGGGGGCTTGATGAAATCGTCGGCCAGCATACCACCACCAATGATGCCTGGGTTGCCATGATTGAACTGGGTGGTCGCCAGGGTTACACCTGGCCCAATGCCGCTATAGATTTTTTCTCGCATCAAGCCATAGGCCCTTGGGTAGAGATGGCCTTGCAGGTTACGCCCGACCTGATCATATTGATTACCAAGGCCCGTAGGGTGGTAAGGCGAATTGGAATTCAACAGTAAGCGAGCCGACTCAATCGCGCCAGCTGAGACAATTACTAAGCGCGCGCGGGCGGTATGCGCTTCAACTTTCCCTTGCTCCTGGACCAGATAAGACACACCGTTGACTGCGCCGTGTTCATCCGTCTCAATTCGCTCGGCTATTGCTTCGGTTATGAGTTTACAGTTACCGGTTGCCAGCGCGCGTGGAATCATCGTGTTCTGCGAGCCATTCTTGGCGTCGGTAGGGCAGGCGAACCCGACGCAGTACTTGCAGGCAATACAGGCGTCGCGTCCGCCGTATGGCAGCGTGTTGATAAGCAAAGGGACGGGGCTTGTTACCCAACCCATTTGCTGAGCGCCACGTTTCAGGGCAACCGTCTGAGGATTCGCAGGAACGGCGGGCAACGGATAATCGCGACGGCGGGGAATTTGATCTTTAAGTGCAGCCCCGTCGCCGGCCGCGCCCAGTTCCCATTCCGCTTGTTCGTAAAACGGTTCAAGGTCGTCGTAACTGATCGGCCAATCGGCTAACGAACTCCCCTCAGGCACGCCATACGTGCTCGCCATGCGGAAGTCGGCAGGCATAAAGCGCCACGCTTGCGCACCGTAAACGCGAGTGCCCCCGCCCACGCAGGCAGCATTGTTATGGTAGTCAGGCTCATGTGGTTGGACCGTGCGTTGGTTTCCGGCAGGGTCGACAAAAACGCGTGGATTACCTTCGAGTTCAGGACCAGCGTTATGACCGTATATTGAGAGGCGCTGGTTGCGCAGATGGTCGCGACCAACCTGGGAGAAACTCAAAGCGCGGCCACGTTCCAACAGCAGTACGTGCTTGCCGGCTTCGGCCAATACTCCGGCGACTATCCCGCCCGCTGCGCCGGTGCCGATGATGATGGCGTCGTAACTCGTCATAAAAAATAGAGATGGGAAATGCGATCAATCAGGAGCGCGCCCAATGCAGAACCGCGAGCCATAGCGAGCGGATGCTACGGTCAACAAGCAATAGAGCGTTCAACATTGAGTGCTTGCATCCGCTCGCTACCGCTCGCGGTTCTGCATCAGTTGCACTTCCAAGTTGAATCCCTTTCCCCCTTTCCCCTTGCCTCAGGTTATTCGAAGCCAATCATTTTCCAAGAAGCGCTATTTCGATTTCCACCTTGTTCGGGTTCGCTGTAGAACCCTTCCGCCGTCGTCCTGACCAGCAGATTGAAAAAACTACTCGGCGCTACACCCCAGGTTGTTAACACTTCGCCGCTTTCAACCAGCCCAAGCAGATGGTCCTGATCCGCTTCCGAGAGTTTGCTAAAGCTTTCCTGAAAGCACGCGCGAGCTTCGGCATCGAGTGCGGTGAGGCCGTTGCTGTAATCGTCAAACACCGGACGCAAGTCGCCCTCAAATTGGCGCGCCAGATAATCGCCTACGCCGGACTGCCACGCGCCCGGATAATCATCCGGCGGGATAACGCGGTCGACGGCGGCGCGCAAAGTTTGTTGCTGCTGTTCGGTCAGTTTCATCACTTGAGAGTAATTTTAGTCTCTGCAGTTGCGCCGGTTACAACATCCGTAGTGCGGAGAGTGTAGGACCCGGCGATATCGTTAAGTGCGGACGGCAGAACGAACGTGGATGCTTTGTCATTCATGAGCAGAGTACGAGCATAAACCGGCAGCATTACTCCGTCGGGACCGAAGACGTGACAGCGGATGAGGCGAGGCCCGGCTACCGATGAAGAGATCGTGAAAGCGACATGTTCGCCGCGCGCTGACGAAGCAGGCCCGTTCAACGTCAGCTTATTTTCCGCCGGACTCAAACTCAGAATGGCGGCATCTCCTACTAACACGGAAGAATGAACTACGTCGGTGTAGCCAAGTTGTTTACCGGATCGCACGTCCGTTACGTAGTACTTCTTCGGCAACTTGATCATGATTTCCTGCCTGGCTATCTGGCCCAGGGCAGCATCGTTGTAAGTGGTTACTCCATCTCGCCCGACAATCCCCGCGACGGCGACGTTGTCTTTAACGATAGTGAGAATATCCGCGTCGCCAAAGCGGTAGCGGGCGACCTGCGCCTGAGTGAGACGTTTGCCGTCAGCCGACAACACCTGGATGGTCGGCCGGGCGCCGGCACGATCAAGGAGGGTGTTAACGAGCGCGCGATAGTTTGCGCCACCAAACTTTTGCGCGCGCAGCTTTGGATACTTGTCAAAAAGAGTGTTGAGATAGACAGTCCACCCTTTGCCAAGTCGGCGAGTGATGATCGCATCCGTCGCCCCGATGCGTACCAGAGGCGTGCCGCCAGCCGCTTTAATGTAAGGTTCAGCAGAAACCAATCCGCTGAGTTCCTTTGCGTCGAGGCCCCAACCCGCGCCGTCGTCAGTTACCACCACCTGTCCCTCCGCAGGCTTTAGGGCCCGCTTGTTAGAGGCCGTAGCAGAGGTGATACCGAAGAGCTGATCGATGGTGGCGTCCAGCGGCCAGGCGCAATGTTGGTCCATCAGGCCGGCGGCGGCATCTGACAGCACCACTCCACCGGCCCGAACGAAACTTTCGATATTTTTTTCCTCCGCCGGCGATAATGCCAGCGAGAGCGGCAGGATGAGGACTTTGTACTTCCCCGACGCCAGATCACCTTGCTCGACTTGTTCGGAAGACACGAAATCAAATTGCAAGCCGAGGTCTTTGATCGTGCGCACCCAGCCGTCCCGGTTGGCAGGGAAATTTAACGAACTATCCTTCGGGGCCTGATCATCCTCATCACTGCTTCGCTGGTGATAGCCGAGGATGCTGGCCCCATGCACGGAGGGCATCGAGTAGTGAATAGCAATGCCATCTCCCAGACGCTTCGACTCCATCAAGAGCTTGCCGACACCTTCAAACTTCAGCGACTTGAAGGCCGCGCCCATGTCGCGGGCGGACTTCGAGTAAGTCATGTCGGGATTAAGAAACGAATACATCCAGAAGATATTGGGGTGCAAAACGTTGTGAACTGCAGCTGTCCAAATCGCGTTCTGAACTGCGAGACCGTGTGAACCGTATCCGGTCCAATACCCGATCATGGCGTCGGGCTTGGCAAACGAGCGATGCATGTCCCATTGGTTACCGCCGTCGTAAGAAAGGAAATCGTCGATGACACGATCAAGACGCGACCAGTCGGCTCCGTCAAAGGCGTTAGTGGCCTGGGTGCCGGAGACGGCGATATGGGCATCCTGGTCACCCTCTATGACTGCGTCACGCGCTACTTGATAAGCCCGCGCGAAAGTGATCTCCATGAACGTGCGATGATCCGCCCAGGGCGCGAAGTTGCCGTTCTTGCGTGCTTCACCGGTGGTGAAGGGAACTACATCGTTCCAGTTTTTGAAGTGAGTGCGCCACTCCTTATTAAGCGCGGGCAACGTGCCATACTCCTGTTTCAACCAGGTGCGAAACTCGCTGAGAGCGCCGGGACTCCAGTCGAAATCGACTGCGTCACCGTAGGACGTTAGTGAGCCTTCGTCGCCGACGAAGTAATAATCCATGTTGTAGCGTGCCTTATTGCGAGCGGCGGCGCGCACGATGTCCGCGAGCGTTTGCATAAACGCCGGATCATTGAACGAAGGAGTGCGTTGCAAAAACTTTTTATCGCCGGTGCGTTTGAAGAGTTCTTTCCTCGTCAGATAGCCGAGTGAATCGTAATCGCCGTTGTGCTGATATTCGGCGATGGCCTGCTCCATCCCTTCAGGCGTAGTTGGCCCACGGTCGTACCAGTAAACACCAAAAGTACCGCGGGGAATGTTGAGAGAGTTGTCGACATCGCCACTCCAGGTAAAGCCGGTGTCTGCCGCAACGCCGCGCACCATGTTCATTTGCGCGTCCTGCAGGTAATGCTTGGTGCCACCGAAGGAGACGAGCGGCGTGAACTCCTTTTGGCGGCGCGTGTCCTGCACAACCATCACTGGTTTGGCACGGACCTGATCCACAATTGCCCCGCGCTCGTCGATTAATTCCGCGGTAACGAACGCAGACTTGCCAAAAAAGTCTGTGAGCCGATAGGTGAGAGTTCGTTCACCACGCGCACTCGTTGTAATGATGCCGAGCAAGCGGCCCATGTCATCTGCTACACGCATGCGCATTTGCAGCCCCGACAAATTGCCGGCGGCGCGTAATACGGCGCTCAACGTCTCACCCTTTTTGTAAACATCGACGGCCGGTTTTACCATCGTCATCATCGCGCGCTTCGGCGAAGTGAAGGTGGCTGCGCCCCAATTGAGGGTTGTGCCGGACTGTGGATCTCGAAGGCGCACGTTGAAAATCTGCCGACCGCCGGGCCATCCGGTTGCCGGCCGCAAGGTGTCCGCTGGAATCTCAATCAGCGTTTCACCGGCAGCCAGATCTTTCGCGGTGCGATGTGAGCCAAGCGCTTGACCGAACTCGTTGGTACCGTCGATTTCGATCGCTATATGGTGCGGTGTTGTCGACTTGACGATCAGCTTGATGGAGTCGGAGGTAGCGGTTAACTCGTTAATGCGAACGTCCACTTCGCGCCCCGAGGCCCAAAGAATCGATCGGGCCAGCAGCGAGTATTGATACTCCCAGTAGTTCCAGTAGACTCTCGTCTCCACTGGATCGATGCTCTGTGGCGTAAATCCTTCCTCCGTGTAACTGAGCGCAACCACTCGCCCCTTGCCATAGTTTTTCACCGCAACGATTGGGTGAGCCCCGGACTTGATTAACACTTCGCCATTCGCCCGGTACTTGTAGAACGAACCACCGCTGTTACCTTCCGGCAGGAGTTCAAGCGGCAGTCCCTCGGTGATGAAGTGCTTTTGCGCAAGTTCCCATTTACCTTTAGCGACTGCAGCCTGATTGATCTCGGGGTAGCCGCGCTCGTTCAGCGTGTCATTTGGTACATCGATTAGCGGAGAGACTTCCCAGATGCGCTCATCGCCCACCGCTTCGTCTCCTTTAAACGGATGACCCTTCACATCACCGACAAACGGATGGAGCAGAACAAGCCCGGCGCCTGATTGCACGCGTTGAAGGATTGCATTGCGTGAGGCGCGCGTCAGCCGCGACCAGCCATTAAGACCCGGGATAAACATGACCTCGAATTGCGCCGGGCCGGTCAGGTCCTTTTCGACATAGCCATAGACAGTCTGGAAGTCGTCGCGATCGCCGCGGTATTCGTGTCCGTAGTAATCGCCAATGCCCCAGCAAGTGATATCCCAGCTGCTATCAATGGAAACAGTGGTGGGCTGGAGCGACAGGCGCTGCATCAGCTCAACCATGTCACGCCCGTATTGAACCGAAGGTATGAAGAAGGATTTGATGGGACCCCCGGGAAGGGAAGTCGCCCATTTCACGTGAGGGGTTACGACCTCGGTTGAATAGGTGATGTCGTTTTTGTGAAAGGCGCTGCCGCCAACTCCGGCTTCTTGCGCGTAAGCGAAAGAGAAAAGGAGAAGAACGACAGCGAACGAAAAGTAAGAGAGCTTTCTCATTGATAATCTTCGACACGTAGCGCTGGTATGAATTTAACCCGGCGTTTCAACGCCGGGTTAAGGTCATCTAGTTTTCGTCGCGTAGCGACAAGTGAATCCAGACCTCAATCGTAGCTAAGCGACGAGAACACGTATGACCTGATCCTTGCGTTGAAAGGGCAATAACGTGCTTGGCTCAGTTACTTGCTACGGTACGCTATGCCATTGGTTTGAAAGCGCCAAAGGCGCGAAATGTAATAGCCTGGGGCAGCGCCCCAGGGGCGTACCGAGCTAACCGTCGAGCGCTGAAGGCGCGAAATGAAACAAACGGCTTGGTCTTCGCGGAGCTGAGACAGCAACTTCATTACGCGCCTTCAGCGCTTCCAATATCAATACTTTCGAGTTCCTGGGGCGTTGCCCCAGGCTGTTACATTTCGCGCCTTTGGCGCTCTAAAACAATCGTTCACGGAATGTTGGGCCAAGTATGTTATTGCTTGAAAACTCCGGCCTAAATTCATACCGACTCTACGCGTCGGTGGTTTGCCGCGCGACGGACTCCGCCATCGCGAAACAGATCCGTGCCGACGGCAGAATATCCTCCACAGTGGGCCAGGGGCGCTCACCTGTCTTCAAAGCGCGCACGAATTCAACGACTTCTTCATAGGCCCCGTTGCGCAGGTCTTCAGGCTCCGTCTTAGAAGAGTGTTGTTCGAATGTGAGTTCGCCGTCGCGCCAGCACTGCAGAGAACGTTGTACTCCTGACCCGGCAACAACTCGCGCTCGAAATCCCTCGCCAAACAACTCGTATGACTCTTCGACCATTCCTGCAGTGGGCAATACTTCTATTCGTCCGCTTGCCCCGTTTTCAAAACGAAGCGAAACGACATACCACGCAGTCGAGAGTCCTGTTTGTTGATGCACTTCGGTATCAAACTCAGCAACTTCACCGGCGATGTGCCGTAGCGCGTCGAGGACGTGAATAGCAGTTGACCAAATGAAGTCAGGCTCGTCGCGAGCATGTCTAACCTGCGTCGCTCTGACATACTGAAGTGGGCCGTTGTCCTTAACCCAGGACTTTGCCTTATTCAAATAAGGCAGGAAGCGGCGGTTGACGGACACCATATGTGGCGTGCCAGTAAGTCTTGCCACCTCTGCCAATCGCTCAGACTCTTCACGAGTTACGCCTAACGGTTTTTCGATCACGCTGGGAATTTTTCGCTCGAGCAGCATCACTGCCAAATCCACAATGCGTTCCATCGGCACTACACAAACGCAACCATCGACACTCTCCTTGCTTAGCATTGTCTCTATATCAGAATAAGCTCGAGCAAAACCAAATTCGCTGCAGAACTCACGCGCGCGGTCGAGGTTGAGGTCGCAGGCCGCGACGAGTTCGAGCTCGCCAGGGTTAAGCGCAGCGTAGCGGGCAAGCGGCGTGGCATGACTAAATCTTGAGTGTTCGCCGCAACCCACCAGCGCCAGGCGGATCATCGCGCCCCTCCCCCAGTCTTAACTTGCCGCCAATCTGTTTGTAACGGTTCCGCCGACACTTGCTGGAAAATTCTATCGACCTCGAGCGCGTCTACCATCCCTGGAGATTCCGCCAGGCAGTTGGCAGTGCCGCAGGCTACTGCCAGGCGGAGTGCATCTTCGTCGCTCAGTCCGCGCGCGTGTGCGACTGCGAAACCCGCTAAAGCAGCGTCGCCGCAACCGACGGTGGAACGCATCTCGATGATTGGCGGTCGCGAAATTAGTCTCGCTGAATTACCGGCGCGCTCCCAGGTTATGCCGTCTGCACCCAGTGACACGGCGACGCCCCGCGCGCCGGCGTGGATCATCTCGTGGGCCACCTCGATGGCGGCGGTAGCATTGTTTACCTGCCGACCGGAAAACCAGGTCGCCTCCGCTCGATTAGGTTTCACTAGATCAGGCGCAGCGGCGACTGCATGCCGAAGGGCTTCTCCGCTCGTGTCGACCAGCACCCGACACCCATAGACATGGGCCAGACGAATTAACTCTGCGTAAAAGTCAGGTGGCGCTCCCGGCGGCAAGCTGCCGGAAAGCGCTACCTGTGACCCTTCGGCACTCTCAGCAAACGTATCTCGACAGGCGGAGAGTAGGCGCTCGACCTCGCCATCGGTGACGCCGCCGCCAGGTTCCAAAATTTCGGTGACAGTCCCGTCGCGAGCGATTATCTCCAGGTTCGCGCGCGTATTGGCTCGCGTACGCACAACTGTTAACGGGATGCCGAGTGCCAATAGTCCAATCTCGCACTCTTCACCGGTCGCTCCGCCAAGGAACCCGACCCAGGTCACTTCCTGCGCGAGCGCCTTAGCCACCATCGCAACGTGTGCCGCTTTACCTCCGGGAAATGGTTGTGCGGATACCGCGCGATTCACCTCACCGACGGCAATACTTTCAAGTTGCAGTCGACGATCAATCGATGGGTTGGCACTGACGCACACGAGCATAGAACGACCCTTATCGAAGGACGCAGCGCGGCTTCAACCTTCCTTTGCTTCTCGGTCTTCGCGGGCCTTAGTCGCGTCAAGCCGGGCAAGCATATGTTTGATGTCAGCTCCGCCCCGGATAGCGACGTAAATCGTGATGGTGGAATACCAGACGACGCAGGCCATCGTCATCAACCACCAGAACCAATGTTTAGCCATCACGCTGTCCTTTCTGTTAGCTGCGCGCCCGACTGCGGTTTCAGTAATGACCCGATAACCATCGCCGCGCCGGAAAGCAAATACGTGGCGATGCCGGAGTAGTAAGGTCCGATAGACTTTGCCAGCCCGGCAGTGGCTGGAACTTGTTCCATCACCAGATAAGTTACCGGTATGACTGCGCTGATGAAAATCGCCGCGCCAGCACCCCAGCTGTTAGCCCGACGCCAATAGCAGCAGGCGATCAGGAGCACCGAGATGCTTGCCAGGTAAATCGTGCCGGTCACGCCAAGGTAGGTCCAGAGGTCTCCTTTGAGCGGATACCAGAGTCCATACAACAGGAGAAAGATCCCGATGAAGGCGATGATCGAACGGTTCCAAAACAACCCTCTCTTTTCAGACCATTGGGTCTTGCGAAAAGGCGCCATGATGTCGTTATAGATGACGCTGCCCCACGTCAGCATGTAAGAAGAGTCTGTTGACATATCGGCCGCCAGCATCGCGGCTATCAGGAGACCCATCAATCCCGGTGGGACTGATGTGCTTAGATACCGGGGCATCGCCTCAAGTGAGTTCACCACGGGGCCCAGGTTTGCGAGCGCGGCGATGCCCCAGATACCGGGGATAAGGAAACGACAGACAAAGAAGAAGCTCGTCCGCGTGTAGACCTTGCGTCCTGTAGCGGTGTCTTTTGCAGCGAGCACGCGCGCGATAATGGTCTGCCACGTCAATACCGCCGCAGTATTCAGCATCAAGTTGAAGAGCACATACTGCCAGCCCATGGTGGGGTTAATGAACGGGTTGAATCCTCCCGCACCGTAGTGGAGTTCGACAGCGGTGACCATGTTTTCCCAGCCGACGTTCATCAGAATAAGAATCGTGACCACAATCAGTCCGGCACTCATCACGATGAATTGCATGTAGTCTGTTACCAGCACTGACAGCATTCCCCCGAGAATCGTATAGACGGCCACGCCGATGAGTAGCGCCGTCATCATTATCTCCAGGTACTTCACGTCCAGACCGGAAACCAGTACCAGGAACTGACCGCCCGTTCGCAAAAACACCCCCATGTTGAGCAGCCCGCCGAGGACGATTACGACGCCTGCAGCCCAACGTATGCGCGGGCCGAACTTCTTTTCGAATAGCTCGGGAATAGTCATGACTCCCGAGTCGCGCAACGGCTTGATCACGAATCCCGTTAGTCCGACCACAAGCATGGCAACGGCCATTAAGATGCCCGGTGTGGCGCCGGCAAAACCTTTCTCGAAACCGTTCTGGGCCGTGTACATGCAAGTGACGATGCCAAACTCGGTGGCTGCGAGAGACGCGATGCCGAGGTAGACATCCATCTCGCGACCGGCGACAAGGAAATGTTCTACCTTGCCCACATATTTTCGCACCATAAGACCGGCGGCCATGGTTGCCAGCAGATATAGCCCGACTATGCTTCCGTCCAACAGCCAGTTGAAATGTGTCATTCGCCTGTTGCCTTTCTTCGCTCCGCTTTCTGAGGGTTTAAGCCCGCTGCGAACAGACTCGAATCTTCGCCATGGAAATTTGCTGCACGGCGTCTATTGCCGGCGCGAACGTGCGCCGCAAGTCAATATCGTCGCTTGCTGCAAGTGACTTCTTTACCGCGAGTGTAAAGGCATTCTTCAACTCGGTCCCGAAATTGATCTTAGTAATGCCATCGACGATAGCCCGGCCCAGCAACTCTTCCGGCACGCCTGACCCACCATGCAGGACCAACGCCGTGTCCCCGACTGCCTCTCTGATTTGCGCAAGCCGCTCGAAATCTATTCGTACCTCGCCCTTGTAAAAGCCATGCGCTGTGCCGATCGCGATTGCCAGAGCATCAACTTCAGTCTCGGTTACAAAGCGCAAGGCATCTTCCGGGCGAGTGTAGAAGCTAACCTGATCGTCGCTGGTCGCTTCGTCGTTATGTGCGACGTGGCCGAGTTCGCCTTCAACCGAAACGCCGTTCCGGTGGGCCAGTTCAACTACCCGGCGCGTCTCGCGACAGTTTTCGCTAAACGAAAGTTTGGAGCCATCAAACATGACGGAGCTGTAACCGGCGTCGATGCAGCGCGACGCGAGTTCAAAACTTCCGCAATGATCCAGATGTAATGCGACCGGCTTCTCCATTTGTTCTGCTGCTGCGCGTGCCATCGCGACGATCAGTTGCAGTCCCAGGTAACTAATAGTCGATTCAGTGGTTTGTAAAATAATGGATGCGTGCAGGGCATTCGCCGCCCTGACATGCGCCAACAAGGTCTCCGCGTTGTAGAAATTGAGCGCAGCCACCGCAGTTTGCGAAGCGCGTGCAGCAGCAAGCAACACCTGGCTGGTTACCAGTGGTTGTACTTGCCCCTCGTGGATCTGCAGCATTAAGAGTTCGCCCTCGTTTGAGACAAAAAATGCTAATTACCTTTGCGAGCTACTGCCCCGTTAACGCCGATGAGCGGCCAGAAATCTCTTCAGCGTTTGCCTGGTGGGTTGTCCATCAGTCCCGCCGACTTGCAGCGTCGATAAGGCACCGCAAGCGTTTGCAACGTCCAGGCACTCCCTCAAGGGCCGGGCTCTCAAGTAGGAGGAAACAAAACCGGCGGCGAAAGAATCGCCTGCTCCAGTTGTATCTACCGGCTCGATCGGGAACCGCGCAACAGACATGATCTCGCCATCTTTAATCGCAATAGCACCGTCTGGTCCAAGTTTGATTACAGCGCAAGAGACCTCCTGGCCCAGGGCTTTCAGCGCTGCATTTACGGTGCGCGCGCGCGTTAACGCCAGGCCTTCGGTCTTATTAACAAAGAGTAGATCGGTGTAGGTAAATACTTCGCGAATACTATTGTTCCAACTATGCGTCGGGTCAGAGTTTGGATCAAAGGAAGTAGTCAAACCCAGTTCGCGGGCCGAACGGAAAATCTGCGGGAAGAAAGCCTGCAAGCGCGTTTGAAGAAAATACGAAGTCATATGAAGGTGGCTGTGACGTTTTAGTCGGGACCTATTCACGTCATCCGGGCCGAGTGCGGCGATTGCACCGGGATAGGTGACTAACGCGCGGTCGTGGCGAGTGCTCAGCGAGATCGTCACTCCGGTTTTCAGGTCCTTATCGCGCGAGATGTGGCGGGTTGAAACTCCCGCCTCGCGCAAGGCCGACAGACAGAATCTTCCGAAGTAGTCTGAGCCGACCCTGGAAATGAACGTTACGTCATGCCCCAGTTTGGCTGCTCCGCAGGCGAAAATCGCTGAAGCGCTACCCAGTGTCAGCCGGAACTCCGAGGCCAGAATCTCGCCACCCATCCTCGGGGCTTCAGCAAGTCCGGAGGCGACCGCGTCGATGTTTAACTCTCCGACTACGATCACGCCTTGTCCAGCACTTCTTTTCTTCATAAGCTGCAAAGGCGCTTTCAAATGCTGCGAAGTTCTTTTGATTGCTTTCGGATCGGGATGATTCTAATATGATGTGAAACGGAATTGCAAAAATTTTGCCACGGCGACTTGGTGTGCATCTTCAAATCGTCCATCAGGCGCGAAAGCTTTAGCCAACCAATGGATCCACTGGCCACAATTCTAATGCTCCCTGAAACGGAGCGAGAGGCAAGGGGTCTTGTTCACACCCCTCAAGAGATCTCTCAGCAGCCGGACACCTGGTGGCTGACGTTTGAGAACCTATCGCAACTTGCACCTCAATTGGAAGGATTTCTGAAAGGCGCCGGGGTCTTCAACGACGTTCCGTCTCGCCCCTCAGTATTCCTAATCGGCGCCGGCACCTCTGATTACATCGGCAGGACTATAGCACCCCTACTGCGACGGCGTTGGCAGTGTGAGGTGTGTGCCGTCCCGAGCACGGACCTGCGAACTTCTTTGGATGACTATTTAGTGGAAGGGAAGTCGTATGTCTGGATTTCGTTCTCGAGATCCGGCGACAGTTCTGAAGGTGTGTCCGTGCTTGAAGCAGCCCTCAAGCAACGCCCTGAGATTCAGCACATCATCGTGTCCTGCAACCGCGAGGGTCGCATGGCGCGCATAGTCAGCGAGCGCAGCAATATCTGTCAGGTCATACTTGACGATGAAGTAAACGACCGGGGGCTCGCAATGACCAGCTCTTTCTCGAATATGGTCGTGGCCGGTCAGTGTCTGGCCCATGTTCAGGACCTGGCCGCTTACGGCGCGACGCTGAAGGCCCTGATTGCTGGCGCGCGAAAATTTCTTCCAGCTGCGGCCGAGTTCGCCGAAAGAGCGGTGACTGACGAGTTCACGAAAATTTGTTTTCTTGGGACTGGCGCTCTACACGGAGTAGCGGTGGAATCGGCGCTCAAAGTGTTGGAGCTTACGGACGGGAAAATCGTCACGTTTAGCGAAACTTTCCTGGGAGTCCGGCACGGGCCACTCTCTGCAATCGATGACGAAACTCTGGTGGTTGGATTCGTTTCGGCCGATCGCAAGCGGAGGTCTTACGAACTGGATCTACTGGAGGAGGTTCGCGACAAAAAGTTGGCGAAGGGCATTGTTATGATTGCACCGAAAATCAGCCCGGATGACGAACAGAGGCTCGCAAAAATCGGTGTATTGTTGGCGCTCGAGCTTGCGGAATCCGACTGTTACCGACCGCCCGTCGATATTTTCATCGGTCAACTTTTCGGTCTCTTCGCCTCCATCAAATTAGGATTAAGACCTGATGCACCCAGTCCGGGCGGAGCTATCAGTCGTGTCGTCTCGAAGGTCAGGATTTATTAAGCGGGTGGACCAACAGGAAGAGTCTTAGACCAGAACCAGTTCAACGCCACGGGCGCGCAATTCAGCTTGAGTGTCTGCGGCCAACGAATTGTCGGTGATTATCTTATTGATAGCCGTTAGCGGAACGATGTGAGATAGACTTCGCTTTCCGAACTTACTCGAGTCAGCTACCAGGATTCTTTCTTTAGCAATTCGCACCATCTCCTGGTTGACCCTCGACTCTTCCGGGTTAGGCGTGCTGAGGCCGAAGTCGAGATCGAATGCATCAACTGCGAGGAATAGTTTGTCCGCGGAAAGCTGCCGCAGCATGTCCTCAGCGAAATGGCCGACAGCCGAGTATGAATTCTGACGCACCATCCCGCCGAGTAACACCAGACGCACTCCTTTTGCTCCCAACAACTCCATCGCTACGTTAATGCCGTTGGTGATCACCGTGAGGTCCTTCCGATCTTTGATGTGCCTGGCGATATGCAGGGTGGTCGTCCCGGAGTCGAGGATGATTGAATCCCCATCGTTGATTAATGCCGCTGCCGCAGCGCCGATGCGCTGTTTCTCATCAGCATGTAGAGCAGCTTTGACTTGTAGCGACGCATCTACACTAACTGTCTCAACTCGAACTGCGCCGCCGTGGGCTCGTCGCACCAGGCCACGTTTGTGAAGGCCCTTGAGGTCATTGCGAATGGTAACCTCGGAGATCTCGAACAGCCGGCTAAGTTCGCCTACTTCTACCTTTCCGCGCTCTCCGATCAGTTCCAGAATCTTGGTATGGCGTTCGACGTTCAGCATAAAATTCTCGCTCCGCAGCAATGGGTCTGAGCGCTCGAGGGGTCAAAATTAGCTGAGACAACCGCGCCTCTGGTTACTTGAGGCCCTCAAGGAGAACGAAACCCGATGTGTCATCGTCGTTCGAGTCCGAGCACTTGTCAAGAACTTTGGCGAGAACATCGCAAGAAATGAAAGAAACTGAAAGCTGATTTGTGACCATGCGAAAGCAGGCCAGAGCAATTGAAATACGTAACATGGTTCCGATCATCTTTAAGAGTTTCCCTGCAAAAAATCTCGAGGGGAAACGTGGAGCTGGAGAGGCTGGCTGCGATTAAGTAGAAAAGTGAAACTCCGCAGCGACATAATCCGCAGCGAGATAAAGGTCTTATGAACCAGAATGCCGGGGTAGACTGCAGCAACAGCATGAATATGTCAGGCCTTACAGGCCTTCGTCGACGGATATGCCGGGCGGTCAAGTGATTTGCTGGGACCGCGGGCGTCCCGCCCGCAAACGCGCCCCAGGCGCGCAAGTTTTTTCGGAGTAAGTCAATTAGTTTTCGCGCTTCGCGCTCATTGCGGGCGGGACGCCCGCGGTCCCAACAAATCACTTGAATGTGTCGCAGATCAGGAGTGAATCGTGAGGTCGCAATTCATCGCATAGTAGACAGCACCGAGTGTGCCTGCGACATTGCCAAGAGCAGCCGGAAGGATCTGTACGCTGTGTCCCTGTGGTCGCCACTCGATTCTTGTCATAAACGCGGCGAGCGGATCGAAGAGTGCAGCCCCAGCCTGCGCGATGCCGCCACCGATAATAATAACTTCCGGGTCGAGCGCGTTGATTATTGAAGTGATGCCTGCGGCGAGGTTTTTGACAGATCGTAGCCAAACATCGCTGGCCTTTTCATCGCCAGTTAGATATGCCGCGACTAACTCGCGCGTGGAAGTAAATCTTCCGGCGGAGCGCTCGGGCAGCGTCGCGTTTCCGATTGTTTGTTCCAGGCTTCCTGGAGTACCGACGATATCCGGCGCGCCATCGGCGTTCAAGCTAATGTGGCCGAGGTGACCTGCTCGTCCGAGATGCCCTTTATATAGACGGCCATCAGCGAGCACTGCACCGCCGACTCCGGTGCCAAGCGTTAATAACACGACGTCACGATAACCAACCGCCGCGCCAATCCAAGTTTCTCCCAGTAGTGCGGCATGGGCATCATTGAGAACCGGCACTGAGTGGGACATCTGTAAGGCGTCGGTCCAATTGAGTCCTTCAAGTCCGCGAAGTTTGCCCGGCATGCTGACAATGGAGCGGCTATCTCGTGAGGCCAGACCGGGCGCAGCAACACCAATCCAGCGCGCCGCTTCTGCCCGCGTCTCTTCAATTTCTTTAATCCTTTGCCTGATTGTTTCAACCCAGGACTCGGGTGAATCAGCGCGGGTTTCGCTCGATGATCGCTCCAGCACTTCGCCCGACTGTGAAGCAGCGACAACCTTGAGATTCGTTCCGCCGAGATCTATCCCAATTCCATAAGGCATTCACGTTCTCCAAATTGAATCGAAGGTCAGTCGCTCCCAGTTCTGATTTTTGTCATTGCCTGAACGACTGGAGACCGAAGACCGAAGGCCGCCGATTGTCTTTGACCGTCGGTTCGGCCATCTCACCGGTTCATGCAATGACAAATGAAAAATGTCAAATGACAAATGGAAAATTGATTCCTTCTCCTAACGCAGGTGCACCAACCCCCCGCTGCAGCGCCGTCGTGGCGGCTTGACGACACACGACTATCTCTCCTTACCCCTTCCTCTCGACGAAAATGGCAAGTTATGACGCCACAGCCTCTTGAACTAATCCGAAAACTGATTCGACGATCTGCTGCACTTGTTCTTCCGTTTCGGCTTCGGCTGAGAGTCGTATGATCGGCTCGGTGTTTGACGCGCGCACGTGCAGCCAACCGTGAGGAAGAGTGACCTTCACCCCATCTGTCAAATCCAAAGGAGCGTCGGCATACAACTGTCGGATCATCTTTAACACGTCGGCGATTTTGTGCGAAGGGCAGATAACTTTCTTCTTGATCATGTGCAAGCGGGGAAGCTCCGAAAGGATTTCGGAAAGCGGGCGCATTTCCCGGGCGATTAGATGAAGGATTAAGGCCATGCCGACCAGGCTGTCGCGGGCGAAGTTGATTCGGGGATAAATCACGCCGCCATTACCTTCGCCTCCGATCACTGCGCCTTCGCGTTGCATTTGCTCAGTCACGTTGGCCTCGCCGATTCGAGTGCGGTAGAGAGGGCACTCAAATCGCTTAGCCACGAAGTCCAAAGCGTGAGTGGTTGAAAGATTGGCGACGACCGGTCCGCGTTCCTGGCCCAGCACATACAGCGTGGCCAGCACGAGCGTGTAATCTTCACCAATTGGCACTCCCTCATTAGAAACAATTGCTAACCGATCGGCGTCCATGTCCTGTGCAAATCCTATGTCGGCACGATGCTGTTTGACGGCGTTACAGAGGTCTCCGAGATTTTCCGGAAGTGGCTCCGCCGGTCGCGGGAATTGACCATTAGGTTGATCATTGATGGTGAACACCTCGGCGCCCAACGCTTTGAGTAGTTTGGGACCGACGATTGATCCGGCTCCGTTACAGGCATCAAGTACAACGCGCAGGCGCTCGGATCGATCCGGTAGCGGTCCGAGCGCATCAAGTATCTCCTTGATGTGTATATCAGTAGCGCCAGACAGGACCTCGATGCCGCGCATCTCGGCGCCGACAACTTTGGTGTATTCCCCCTGGTGGTAGATGTCGAGCATCTCACGCGCCGAGCCGGCGCCGAGAAATAATCCGTCCGGTCCAACGAACTTTAATGCGTTCCATTCGGCGGGATTATGGCTGGCTGTAATTGCGAGCCCGCCTTGCGCATCGTGACGGCGCACCATCATCTGCACCGTCGGCACCGGGCACATGCCCACGTCCACTACGCGGCAGCCACTCGAGAGCAAACCGGCTATGACAGCTTGCTTAACCATTTCGCCTGAGGTCCGCGGATCGCGCCCAATTACGATCCGGCCCGAACCGACATAGGTACCGAAAGCCTCGGCAAATCGCGTTAATAGAGTCGGTGACAGCGAATCTCCGATCACGCCCCGGACGCCGGAAATGCTGATCTTTAGAGTTGGTATGGCTCGCATAGCTTCAGAAATCGTGCTTTGAACTTTGTGCTTAGAACTTGGTACTTCCCCAGATTCAACTTCGAAGGGCCAACCGAACATTGATGCTCTTCGCCCTGTTAGGGGCGAGATGTTTATAGTCGGTAGTCCTGTTTTTGGCTCTTCGCTCCGTAGGAGCGCAACCGCTTTTGGCGGCGCCGGCGAGGTTCCGCTGCCGGGTTTCGCTCCTAACGGAGCGAGATCTTTGGGCTGCGCTCGTAGCTATAAACATCTCGCTCCTCCGAGCGAAAACGAGTACCACTGTTGCACTTGTAAGTTGAATTCGCCCTTACAAAGTACAAAGTTCAAAGTTCAAAGTACAAAGTTCAAAGAATCACTTTCTTAATCGGTCGCGCGCCCAATCTAACAACTGCCGCGCCCGCGAACCTTCTGTTGCTTCGACTATCAAGCGAATCATTGACTCGGTGTTTGAAACGCGCGCGTGCACCCAACCGTCAGGCAGGGTCACTTTTATTCCATCAGTAAGATCGTAAACCAGCTGCTCCCGCTCAACGATGAGACGGAAACTCTGAAGCATGGAATAGAGACGGTTTGGCTCGATCTGAATGTTGTGCTTGATCATTGTGAGGCGCGGGAGTTGGCTGACGAAATCCGAAACAACTTCGCTATCGCGCGCCAGACGCTCGAGGATCAGTCCGATAGCTGCAGCGCTGTCGTGTGTTGGATGCACTTCAGGAACAGCGATCCCGCCGCTGCCTTCGCCGCCAAGTACGGCTTGGTGTTCCACAATCGCTTCCGACACATAGGCCTGTCCAACCGGTGTGCGCACCACGCTGGCGCCATAGCGTGATGCAATTTGATCTACGGCGCTGCTGGTCGAAACATTAGTCACGATTGGGCCGACCCTCCGTTGCAGTCGTGTCTCTGCAGCAAGAGCCAGAGTTAACTCCTCCGATAGGGGTTCACCCTGTTCGGTGACGATTCCGAGCCTTTCCCCATCCGCATCATGAGCGAAGCCGATGTCTGCGCGGCCTGCCTTGACCACTGCGCCCAGCTGGGCCATGGTTTCCGGCTTCGGCTCGGGTGAGTGGGGAAACGGTGCGGACGGATCGTCGTTCAGAGCCAGCACTTCGCAGCCTAGTAGTTCAAGCCAGCGGGGGATCAAGCGCGCGCACGCGCCATTGCAGCAGTCGACCGCTACGGTCAAATGTTTTGCTTTGATCGCTTCAACATCGAAAGCTGCTGCAAGTGTTTTTAGATGATGCGGCGTCGGATCCACACTCTCAATGTTGGTCCTGATTTTCTCCCATCCGGTCTTGAGAAACTCACCTTGATGGTAGATATCGAGCAGCTCTTCGCCCTGGGTTGCGTTCAGATAGAGTCCGTCGCCGCGAACAAACTTGAGCGCGTTCCATTGCTCGGGATTGTGGCCGGCAGTGATCGCGATACCACCGACGGCGCCAAGTTCGGTGATGGCCAGTTGCATGCTCGGGGTTGTGCAGATCCCCAGATCAATGACTTCGCACCCGGCCGCGAGTAAACCGGCATTAACGCCGGCCTGGACCATCAAGCCGGAAGGGCGCGTGTCTCGACAGACAAGTATGCGGCCGGCGTCCATGTAGGTGCCAAAGGCCTGCGCGAATTCCACAACCAATTCGGGCGTAAACGATTCGCCAACTATCCCGCGCACGCCGGTGATTCCGATCTTAAGTGGCTTCATAGACTGATTTACTTGTTCGTCTAAACTCCGAACTCAGAGCGCACCGCCCTGGTCTCGCGTATAAGCAGCAGCACAAGAACCATACCGACAAGGGGAACAAGGCTCGCCGCAATCAGAATTGGTTCGAATGAATAACGGTCGGACACGTAGCCAATTAAGTACGTCGAGACGATAGTGCCGAGTCCGGCCCCGGTCCCGCTCATGCCACTGACAGTCGCCACCGATTCGCTGCGATAAAGATCTGAAGGTAGCACAAGCGCAATGGTCGAGAACGACGCGTAAGCGAAAGTCGAGATTGCAAAGAGACCCGCGAGCGCGAATAGGTTGGCAGTAAAAATGGTTGGGATCAACAGGGCCATCCCCAGTCCGCCGAAGATAACCACGGCTTTGCGGGCGCGCAAGACGGGCCAACCGCGTCGGATTAGCCAACTCGACATGCCGCCGCCAAAGAAGTTGCCGAGGTCCGCCGCCACGAATGGAATCCAGAAGGCAATCAAAGCTTGTTCAGGATCAATGCCCTTGGCGACAAGGTAAATTGCGAACCAGTCCGTGATAAAGAACCAGATCGGGTCAGTCATTGTGCGTGCCGCGATGATGCCCCAGGTTTGCGGCAGCTTAACCAGATCCTTCCAGGACAGAGGCGGACCGGTGCGTTTTTCCGTCAACTCTTCCTCTTGCCGGCCGGCCAAAATCATTTTTAGTTCGTCTTCACTGATGCGAGGATGCTTTTCCGGAGGGAAGTAAAGCCAACGCCAGGCGGCCAGCCATAAAAATCCTAGTGTGCCGGTAATGATGAAAGTGGGCCGCCAAGCTTTATCGAAGTACGTGTACAGGCCAATGACGAGTAGCGGCGCGATCGCTCCACCGATTGAAGACCCGCTGTCGAAGAGAGCGACGGCCCATCCGCGTTCCCGCTTTGGGAACCACTCCGAGACGGCCTTCGTCGCCGCCGGCCAGTTTGCCGATTCGCCCGCACCCAGCAGAAACCGGAAGACCGCAAAACTTCGCAAGCCGACGGCGAGCGAAGTGAGCATCGCAGCGATCGAATACCAAACGACAGTCACCGTCAGCCCTTTGCGTGTTCCGACCCGATCAATGACGCGACCTGAGACGGTCTGGCCGATTGAATAGGCAACGCGAAAAGCAATGATGATTAATGCAAACTGTTCGTTGTTCCAGTGGTACTGAATCTTCAGGTAAGGACCGAGCACCGAGAGGGTTTGACGGTCGATGTAGTTGATGACAGTCGAGGCGAATAGTAGGCCGCCAATCCACCAGCGCAGGTGTTTGATCGGTCGCCGATTGGTGCGAGTGTGCTGCTCGGCTGTCGCCATTGTTTCTTCTAACTCCACTTCCAGGTTGTTCGACGCCGAGTTTTCGGTCGGCTAAACATTACTGCTCAGTTAATTCGGAGATGAACCGCTCGCAACGGGCCACGTCTTCCAGGGTTTTTATGCCCTGCTCTTCGCGGCTGTCGGCAATCGGACAAGCTAAAACGCCCGGAGTCCGCGCGGCGAAGCAATTAATGAGCCCATTGGGAAGACCCAGTTCTCCGCCTGGCCGTTCATAGCGCTGGTCCGTTTCGTTCCAGTAGTGTCCCTTGAGGTCGATAAGAGCCTGGAACATCGCCTCGCTCTTAAGCATGAACATTCCAATATTGGTCTCACCGAAGTCCAGCTCGGCCGATTTCTCCAGATGCGTCTCCCGCGCAGTTTGCACTCTTCCGCGTTCATCGCGCAGCAAGGGTGCATACGGCTGTGGCTTATACGCCGTGGGCACAACCATCTCATAAGTTGGAAAGAGTGCGGCGAGCTTTAACGAGCGTCGCATCGTGCCTGGTTGAATAACTGGTTGCGTACTCCAGATAACCAGGGCCCGACCCTGAAATCCCTGCATCTGTTCTTGCGCGCAGAGCACAGCGTCGCCAGTCCCGAGAGCCTGCGGTTGCACGACAAACGTGACGTCTTCTTTTATCAGCGATCTAATCTGCGCCTCCGTCTCGGGTGAGACGATGACAATCGGTTTTCGAGTTTGTCCGAACGCGATGCGAACGTTGTTCAGAACATGACGGATAGCGGGCGTATTCAGGATCGGAGCGATAGGCTTTGGGACCCTCAGGCCCGACGCGATAGAGCGAGTGCCTTTGCCCGCCGCCACAATCACTGGCCACACTGCTTCAAGAGTTTCTTGAGGACTAATATTATCCAGTAGCGAATTTATGCCGGCGCGATATTGCGTTCCCTCAGGGCCTGACCCGTTGAATTCTTCGATCGCTTCGCGCCAGACGATTTCAGCGTCGATGGGCGCGAGCCCTTCACCGGGAGTTGAAATCATTACTGACCCTTCCCCCACACCCTGACGGTTTTGCGGTTCATAATACTCCGCCTGCACGCGTTCAATCAGTGGCTGAACGTTCTTGTGAGTTACCAGTGCCAACACATTGCCGCCAAAGCCGCCGCCCATCAGATGAGCTCCGTAGACTCCCGGACTGGCGCGGATAATTCCGATTAATCGCTCGACCTCCGGAGTGCTTACTTGATAGAGGTCACGCAGGCTTGCATGTGATTGATCCAGCAAGGCGCCAAGCGCGCGCATTGCTGCATCCATTTCCTGCTCAACATTATTGCCGTCTGGGGGGTTGGACAAGTTCGCTAAAATCTTCGCGGACGTTTTGACTCGGCGCACCTCTCCAATGTGGTGCAGCGCCCGAGCCTGCAATTGAAGTGGGCGTTCGGCGCGTTCGGCAACAAGGATTGGGAAGGATCGAGCACAAGCGGCAAAAGATTCTGGATAGTTAATCGCGAGTTCAGCGAGCGTTAGCGTCGCAGGCAGTTCTTGCAGCAGGGTTTCGATCTCGTCTAGTGCTCCTGGGACTCCCATTTCAAGTGATCGAATTGCTGACTGCCAGTTGGCGTAGCGTTCGGGGTGCTTTGCCTTCCATCCCTCGATCAACGCCGGAATGACTATCCGCGAAAGGGCGGCGCGCTCGTTGTATTCGATCATCACCTCCCGCCCTTTGTCCGCGGCCTGAGAAAAGAAAGTTATCCAGCGAAACTGCTTTCCCGGAAGGGCAACGTGGCGTGCCTGTTGGTCAAAATAAGAGATGAGTACGGCATGATCCCGTTTGGCGAGGCAGATTGTGATGTGATCCATCGCGCCGCCGCGAGTCCCAACGTACCATTCGGCTTTGGAGGCCGCGCGGGCCAGCTCCAAAGGCGCGTATGGGAGATTATTGACATCTCGGAGTGCCGCGCTGGTCAATACCACCAGCGCCGACGAAGAGGACGCGCCGCCACCGGCCGGTATACTGGAGTCGACTACAAAATCAAATCCACGCAAGGCCGGCTCACCGCAAGTAAGGCACGTAAAAAAAACTGCACCCTTCACGTAATTGCTCCAGTGGGGAGTCGTGACGGGGTGCTCGTATAGATATGATAGCCAGTCGGCATCGGGATTACCGCTAGTGCTTACCGTAGGGCCTTCAGCGAGCCTAAAGGAAAACGGCGGGTAAGCATCCAGAGTGGACGCCCCGCGCACGCAGTCTGATGCCGAGCGACGATAGAGGATTAGCATGTCGTGCTCGCGGCTGCCGAAGGGAAGGGATGAGGTCGGCAGATAGGACACGTAGTCGATATGTTCACCGAGAATGTTAATGCGGGCCGGCGCTCGCAAGACACTGACAGGTCCATCGCCGTAGAGTTTTACAAACTGAGCGCTCATCGAACGCAGTCTTCGCAGCTGTCCACCGACTGTCGCAGGGTCAGCGCCGAACATCCGGTGTAGCAGGAAGATTAGACTGCGGGATACTAAGCCTGTTGCGAAACCGTCTGCGCCCAAAACAAATTGAAGCGCCGAAAGCTCTGCGCCTTCATCGTTAAGTTTTCGCACTTCGTCGCCAAACTTTGTAAGCGCGATATCTGGCAGTTGCAGTAAATCGGAAGTATTCAATTTGTTTCTCACCCAGGAAGTGCAGCTGACACTCCCCCATCCAGCGCTCAGACTTCCGTGCTCAATTTCCAAGTTAGTTCGAGGTTAAAACTAACTTCATCCCGCATTGGTGGCCTGTTGTTAGGCCCGTACGTGAAGTGAATTGAAGGAACCGGTGCGCGCTCTTATAACATTCCTCAGGAAGTGGTAACAAGATAGTTCATCATCTCCGGATACTTCGTTTTGCGGTCTTGAAGGCATATTGGGGTGGCTTTGTTAACGCATTTGGTCGTTATAAGCAGGATCAAATTGTCTTGCTGCCTCCGTTTGTTGATGCTATAAAGCCGGAGCTAAAGCATCAGTGAAACGCCGCAGATGCCCGATAGGCTGCTGAGATCGAAGTTGGCTGGAAAACCAGGGTTTGTAAATATCGGCAACTTACCGAGGCGTCATGATTGCCCTGGGCGCTCGGGTCGCATTCACGTTCGAATTAGAAAGGGGTGCGTGATGGTTGGATGGAGTAGAAGAAAATTACTGGCAAGCCTTGCGCTGGCGGCTGCAGGTCAAGGCGCAGTCGTCAATGGCTGGCAGGCCCGACCAAAAAGAAGACGAGAACGGGCGCCTGGCAAAGCAAAGCTCGCACTGGAAGATTACGAACCGAAGAGCATGCTTCACGTGGCTGAGACTCAGGTACCTCGTGCTCGCTTCCCGGTAATTGACTTCCATACTCACCTTTCCTGGTCTGCTCGTCGCCGGCAAGTAACAGAAGCGCATAACAACGCGACGCCGGAAGAAGTTTTACCAATCATGGATCGGAAGAATGTGCGAATGATGGTGAACCTCACCGGTGGCTACGGCCAGGTGCTTGAGCAAACCATCAACTACTGGCAGAAGCCGCATCCAGAGAGGTTCATCGTTTTTACCGAGCCCTGGTTTGAAAAGATTAGCGAGCCGGGCTACCCGCAGTTTCAGGCAGATCAAATTGTTCGCGCGCAGGCCCTCGGCGCGCGTGGTCTGAAGTTGCTAAAGACACTTGGTCTTTATTTGCGCGAGCAGGTTACAAGTGGACCGCTAGTAAAGATCGATGATCGCCGCTTTGATCCGATGTGGGAGGCGGCAGGCGCTCATCGCATGCCGGTCGCCATTCACACCTCGGATCCCGAGGCTTTCTTTCTGCCCACCGATCGCTTCAACGAACGGTATGAAGAGTTGAGCGCGCATCCCGATTGGTCCTTTTACGGTAAAGACTATCCGAGCAACCAGGAATTGCAGGAGGCGCGAAATCGAGTAATGGCTCGCCACCCGCGAACACAATTCGTAGTCCTGCACGTCGGGGATTCTGAGAACCTTCCTTATGTTTCTGAATTGCTGGATCGGTATCCAAATATGCACGTTGAGATTGGCGCCAGGATCGGCGAGCTGGGACGACAGCCCCGGGCCTCGCGGAAGTTCTTCGATAAATATCAGGACCGCATTTTGTTCGGCACGGATGCCGTGCCTCGTGGCAACGACACACCCCAACAAGTTTTTGGCGAGCGGTTGTATGAGATCTATTACCGGTTTCTGGAGACTGAAGATGAGTATTTCGATTATGCTCCGGCGCCCAAACCACCTCAGGGAAGGTGGAGAATCTACGGCATTGGACTACCGGACAAGATCCTTCGCAAAGTTTACTACGAAAACGCAGCACGCTTGTTGAACTTCAAGAGTTAAACGAACTAATACTCCCTTTGTAACGGTCAACCCTCGGTCTGGATCCGGCAGTTCTATCAAACATGTCAGAGTCGAACATTACTCGCCGGTCTTTTGTCCACATCGGTCTCATGTTTTTAACGGCCTGGCGCGGGACCCTGGCTTCGGCGCCGGATCGAAAGCCCGCGGGCCCACGGCAAGTGGAGGTAAGGCTGGTGGGACGCGTTGAAAAGTTGGGTCGGGAGGTTGTTAACTTCGGACTGCCATTGGCGCCCGGCTTTCTCGCAAACCCGCGGAACGTGCGAGTGGTTAATGCCGCTGGTCAGGAGTTGAAAGCGGCGGTTCGTGGGCTGGAGCCATGGCGGATTGGTGGCAAAGAAGGAAGTATTCGGTCACTCCAAATTCAGATCACGTTGGATTTTAGCCAGGAACGAGATCAACGGCTCAAGATCCTGTTCCAACCGCGAAGAGAGAGCGAGAGCAACTTTGTCCGTGTTGATGAGACTTTAATTAGCCGCGACGGCTTGGATGGACCAAGAGTCATGACGTTGTTGCCTGCCGATTGGTTGTGCGATTCGCTGGTGGTAGGCCCACAAACACCCGCCTCAATCTCAGCGCCATATGATCGTTACGACGCCTTTGTTGAAAAGAACTTTCCCGGCTCGCTAGCCTACCTCGACAGTCAGGTCTATTCGGAGTGGCTCTTCGATCGGACCAATGCCTATTACAAAATGTATGCCCGGACAGGCGAAAGGAAATTTTTTGAGGCTGCATATCACGCAGCGCACTTCGTCAGACTGCACACCAGGATGGATGGCCCGGACGCAGGCATCTTCACGTTGAAAGGCGCTGATCTTAAGTATGTCTATCCGCGGGCCATGCACCAGCACTATTTATTGACTGGCGATGAACGCGCGTTGGTGACTGGCAAACTGATGGCCGAATACTGTCTTAGAAACCAGGATCCGGTCTATCGGCCCGAGCGCATCGCGCCCGTTCCGCTCCGCGTTGATCCAGAGCGGGGGCGAAAATTCTGGACGCTTAGGCATCAGGGCTATGGACTGCTTGGCATTCTTCATGGATGGGAGATGACTGGCGATCGTCGATACTGGAAAAAGGCTCGCGCGTGTGTCGACGCCTATTACAATCACCAGCGCCAACCACCTGATGGGCGACCGCCGGACGGCTCTTTGAGGCAAGATTGGGAACGTTACGATCCGAATGAAGCAACTTTCAAAGGCGCCACCTCTGCCTGGATGATGGCGTTGCTGCTCGATCCGCTCTTCCATTACTGGACGCTGACGCGCGATGACCGCGTTGCAGAGATGGTCGTTAAGTGGTGCGATTTTCTCGATCGGCAGGGAATGTTGCCCGACGGCTCCAGGGCCTACTACGTAATCAACTGCTTCGCTCGCTTCGATCCGAAGGAATCGCCAGGGGAGTTGGGTCCTGACATGGAGATGCATAATCCGGAGATGGCTTACACCTTCGCTCTGGGCAGTTTCTTCACCAATGATAATGAGCGGCGGAAAACTTATCGCAAGCGCTTTGAAAAGCTCTTTCCATTGGCAATGGCGCTTAACGTTAACAAACCAGCACGCGCCTTTAATTGGGCCTTTCAGTTCTCAAGTCAACTTATCTACTTCATGCAACACGCGGGAAAAGGCAAACGCAAGTAGACGACTTAAATCACGTAAGCAATAGTTTCGATCTGAGGCTAAAAGAAATAAATGATGCTTCGCCGAATATTCCTGTTGCCAGTGTTCGCCGGCGCGATTTCTCTAACCGCGTTAGGACAAACCGTTGTGATCAGGCCGGAACCGATTGATGAGGTACTCGTCAATCCGGGAATGGGCATTACTACCTTTCAACGGTTCAACCGTCAACCGTTGAATCAGGGCCTGCAGTGGTCGGAGGAAGGTCCGACGACAAAACACTCCGAGCCTGCAGCGGGATCAGTTTTTCCGGATACGTCCATTGCTTACTGCCGCTGGTTCTGGAGTGAACTTCAGCCGGCCCCCGATCGCATACGATGGGAAATCATCGATACGGCTCTCGAGGAAGCGCGGGAACATCATCAAACGCTTGCCATTCGCCTCATGCCTTACGATGAGGAGCATCCATTACCGGAATGGTTTCGCAACTCCGGCGCCCGCCGGGCCAACAAGCCAACCGACAAAGACGGCGCTATCTGGCAACCAGACTTCAGCGATCCGCTCTACATGAAGAATTGGAGGGCCTTCATCGCCGAGGCCGGCGCTCGCTACGATGGCCATCCCTTTCTCGACAGTGTAGACATTTCGTCTGTCGGCTACTGGGGCGAAGGCTGGAGCGACTACATGCCGGCATTTCAGTTTCAGAGGACTCTGATCGATATTTATTTTGACGCCTTCAAACGTACTCCGCTGTTGATGAACTTCGACGAGCCACAAGCGCTCGCATACGGCACTGAACGCGGGGCCGGTTGGCGACTCGACTGTCTCGGTGACATGGGCCGGCAATGGAAAGACAGGCCGACTTTTTCTCACATGCTCGACTTTTACCCGCAGCAGATTGCGCGCATGGGCATACAAGATGTTTGGCAGCGAAGCCCCGTCTCTCTCGAAACCTGCTGGGTTCCCGGGTTCTGGAAAGAGAAGGGATGGGACGTTGACTACATTCTCGGGCAGGCGCTCCGCTGGCACATCAGCAGTTTGAACGTAAAGTCGTCACCGATTCCTCCCGAGTGGCAGAAGAAGTTTGACGAGTTTCAGAAACGGATGGGGTACAGGTTCGTTCTGCGGCGGATGGAATATCCGCAGACCGTGAGAGCGGGTCAGATGATGTCTGTTCACATGTGGTGGCTAAACGCCGGGGTTGCGCCAACCTATCGTCAATACAGATTGACGATTCAATTTCAGTCGGCTGGGGAAAGCCAGAACGTGCCCCTAACGGTGGACTTGACCAAGTGGTTGCCGGGTGATGCTGTCGTGGACCAACTCGTCTACGTGCCGGATTCGCTTCGGCCCGGTACCTATCGAACCCGCCTCGCGCTTCTGGATCCTCGCACAAATCAACCAGCGGTTCGTCTCGCTATTAAGGGCCGCGAAACGGACGGCTGGTACGCGCTGGGTGCGATCACCATCACGTCGAGCGCTGCGGAGGTAAAGTGAGCAGCTGACCAAGGCATAGGTTTCTTCAACGATCTACCTTCAGGAGAGGAAAGAATGGACGGCAGATCATCAATTGGTGTTCGCGTGTCTTTATTAGTGGTTGTCTTTCTGTTCACCCTGGCGAGCGTGCCGGGCGGTCAAATTTCAACCCCTGCTCGGCAGTCGGAGAATCTATATCAAGTCGCGATCGAAAACGGTGTCCGAGTGAAAATGCGCGATGGTGTGTCGCTGGTAGCGGACGTGTATCGGCCCAAGGGCGAAGGCAAGTTTCCCGTACTGCTTGAACGCACACCTTATGACCGCAATGGCGAGTCGAGTATGGCCTATGAGTTGGCAAGCCATGGATACGTCGTTGTTCTTCAAGACACGCGCGGGCGTTACGAATCGGGCGGCGTCTTCTATCCATTCCGTGACGAAAGTCAGGACGGCTTCGACACCGTCGAGTGGGCGGCGAAGTTGGAGTATGCCAACGGTAAGGTTGGAATGTTTGGCGGTTCATACGTCGGAGCCACGCAAATGCTCGCTGCTATGGCTAAACCGCCTCACCTGGTTGCGATCTTTCCTTTCCTCACTGGTTCGGATTATTACGATGGCTGGACTTACCAGAGCGGCGTGCTCATGCAGTGGTTCGCGAGCTCCTGGACCTCAATCTTAGCGGTCGACACGCTGCGGCGACGGGCCGAGGAAAACCTCAAGCCGAAAGAGTGGGTGGCAACAATGCCCGTCGAAAATTATCCACTCTTAACTCTGCCGGCTCCTGACGGCCTCGCTCCATATTTCCACGACTGGATTGAACACGAGCGCAGCGATTCTTACTGGCAGCGCTGGCGAATCTCTGATCACTATCGCGAAATGGACGTCAAAGGTTTGCATGCGGCCGGCTGGCATGATCTGTTTCTCAAGGGCTCGATCAAGAACTATATGGGGTTGCATGCAGAAGCGAATAACCCCGAGGTGCGCGCTGGTCAGCGATTATTAATCGGGCCTTGGGCGCACACGCCAACCTCAGCGGAAGGGAAGGTTGGCGATGTAGTGTTCGGGAAAAGCGCAGTGTTGGACATGACGGGAACGGCGCTTAGATGGTTTGACTACACGCTGAAGGGACGGCAGAACGACTTTGCTGACGCGGCTCCCGTCCGCCTCTTTATCATGGGCGAGAACGTGTGGCGCGACGAGCATGAGTTCCCGCTTGCGCGGACCCGTTACACTAAATATTACTTGCGCTCGAGCACTGGTGCGAACGGCCCGTCCAGCGATGGGGGGCTGGCACCTATTCCCCCGGCTGACGGCCGCCCGGATCAGTTCGAGTACGATCCTAAGAATCCTGTGCCTACCATTGGTGGTCGACTTTGCTGCGGCCTGGCGGTACCTCCCGGCCCATTCGATCAACGTGCGAACGAGTCACGTCCGGATGTGCTCACGTTTTCGACACCACCACTGGAAAAGGATCTTGAGGTTACCGGGTTCATTAGTCTGGATCTTTATGCAGCCACATCAGCAGTCGATACAGATTTCACTGCGCTGCTTGCAGATGTAACCGAGTCGGGATACGCGCGCTTTCTTACGGACGGCGTGGTGCGCGCGCGCTATCGAGACGGCACGGAGCGAGCGGAAGAAGTCGTTCCAGGGCAAGTCTATAAGTACACCATCGACCTGTGGGCCACGAGCAACGTGTTCAAGAAGGGTCACCGGTTGAGGCTTTACATTTCAAGCAGCAATTTCCCCAGGTTCAATCGCAATCCGAACACTGGAGAGGCTATGCTTGGCGCGTCGCGTATGGTGAGCGCCAGGCAGATTGTCTACCACGATCGCAAATACAGTTCGGTACTGACTCTTCCTATTATCCCAAGACCGTAATTAGGCTGCTGACGAATCTGGAAATTGGCTTTCATCAGCGGCAGGAAGGGAGCAAAGAATATTTGTCGGAATATCTTGCCTTCGGTTTAGATCTAATGGTATAAATCGCGCGTCCTGATAGCGAAACTTCCCGATCTCCTTCAAAACTAGCCAGAAAGAACCCAAGGCCGACTTCAGGCGAGTTTGACGAGGGGTTAGTAAGGGCCGGCAACTAACCGAACCGAATTGAAGATTTGCAGCAGCGAAGTATTCTCCCTTGAGTGTGGGCTTTTTCGCTTTTTTCCGGGATCAGGTTTGTTGCGTCTGCGAACTAACTGCCAGCGCTCGGGAGGCGTAGACGGACTTTCGCAACAGGATAACGCAAGGGAGGAAGTTCCCTTGATGGACTCCCCGCACGGTCAACAATTCTTTGGAAGACAAAGGAGCAGTTATGAACGGTACCCATAAGACCCTTTCCAGTATCCTCGTAGCCTTGTGCTTTCTCTGCGGAGCAGCGTCTGTCTTTTCGCAGGGAACCAATCTAGGAACGATTCGTGGTTCAGTCACGGATCCCAATGGAGCTGTTATTGCGAACGCTGCGGTGAAGATAACTGATCAAGCTACCGGTCTCTCGAGGGATCTTAACACCGACAGCCAGGGTAACTATGAGGCGGGAGCACTGAAACCTGGTAATTACAAAGTTAGTGTAACTGCGACAGGGTTCAAGACGACGGTCGTGGATATAGTTGTCAACGGGTCAGATATTGTGGTCACCAATATTAAGACGGAAGTTGGCGCTCCCAGCGAAAGTGTGAGCATTAGTGCCGAGGGCGAAGTTATTCAAAGGGATCAGCCAGTAATCTCCGCCGTGCTCAACAATCGACAGCTCATAGAGTTGCCCCGCGACAGTCGTGAGGTTTACGAATTCCTCTATTTGAATCCTGACATTACCCAGGGACCCGGCGGCGACGGGAGTTTCAAATTCATAGGCGCACAAAGCTACGGAGCCACCTTCTCGCTTGATGGGCAACGTACAAACGGAGGCATCTTTGGTGAACCTACCTCCAGTCAGCCTTCGCTCGAAACAATTGGGGAGCTAACAGTACTCTCCAAAAACTTCACGGCTGAGTATTCCGGCATAGCGAACATTCGCATCGAGACAAAGCGTGGCGGCAGTCAGTATCATGGCTCCCTTTTCTACAACAACAAGAACTCGGCGCTAGCAGCTTGGACCACACAGGACAAAGTTGCGTCAGCGAATTTCTTTCCAACCGCCGCCCTGGCCAAATTTCCAACACCCTACTTCAACCTTAATGAAACCGGTGGATCATTCGGAGGTCCTGTACCATTGGGCGGCAAAAAAACATTTTTCCTGCTGTCCTACGAGCGGCGCTGGGACGTTGCCCCTGTGCAGCTCAGATCAAGTCTAATACCGACTTCTCGAATTTTCGGTGGCGATTTCTCAGCGATCAATGCCGGTAGTCGGCCAGCAGTTTCGGCCGGAGCGCTGGCCTTATTGACCCCGGCCGAGATAGCCACCAACACTTTCCTGACTGGAACGACGCGCCGCTTCAATAGCATCCCCAGCAGACTTTTGAATCCCATCGCACAGAACATTCTCAATGGCTACTATCCCCACTCGAGTGCAGCCGCTCCGTTTAACCCCACGAATGGAAGATTGACTGACTTCGTCCAAACTTTTGGTGGTTTGCTTACCCGTGATCTTGCCACGCTGCGCGTTGACCATGACTTTTCCGATAAGGACAAGTTTTATGCGGTTTATAACTTCCAAGTCCGAAGCGGAATTCGGTCTCTGGTCGCCAGCCCGCTTCCCGCCTTTGGGGTGCTTTCGCAACATCAGCAAAACCACACGCTTTCGCTCTCTTACACACGCATCTTTTCGAATAGTGTAATCAATGAGTTGCGTGGGGGATTCAATGTACAGAATTTGTTTCGCAGGGCCAATCAGACAACAGGTCAGTTCATGTCAAGCGTTGGGTTCACCGATGCAGAAATTGCATCTTATGGAGCCATTGTCGGGCCAGGGCTCGTTGATACACCTGGTCAGGTGGCCTTTATCAATATCGGGCCCTTTGCCGGAGTCTCCGCAGGCGGTCGAAACGCGAACCGCCCTCTGGACCAGCACCTCTCCACTTTTGGAGACACGCTGAGTTGGAACCGGGGGAGCCACTCATTCAAGTTTGGTGCCGACTTCGTTCGCAATCAAGCCGTCGATGGGTTCGCTTTTAACAGGAACAATCCGCGCGGCACGATTAACTATGGAACCAATCTCGGTAGTTTCGCCAATTTTCTGATTGGCTTGCCGCCCGCTACCGTCTTATATGTAAGTAAGGTTCGACCGGCCCTCGACGTATCTAATCAAGAGGATGGTTTCTTTGTTCAGGACGACTGGAAGATCTCGCCAAAGCTGACACTGAATATCGGCCTGCGCTACGAGTTAATTACCCCCTACGTAGACAAGAACGATCTACTCATTAACTTTGACCCTGATCACGCCAGTCCGAACGGGAACAAAGGGCGCTTTATCGTACCCAGCGAAAAGGCCTTCCCCCAGATTGATCAGCGTTTTATAAACTATGGTGTGGTGACTGCCAAAGAAGCAGGAGTGGGACGAGGATTAGTTAAGACTGACAAGAACAATCTGGCCCCACGGTTCGGTCTCGCCTGGAGGATCTCTGATAAGACTGTGGTGCGAGGCGGATGGGGCATTTATTATCCGACATCTGCAGCGCAGGGAATGCGTGACGCTTTCGCCTCCAGTGCTTTCAATCAGCGCATCACCAAGACTGCGACCGTCGGATTGCCGGGGGGCATCAATCCCCGTGGCAGTACTCCATTCAGTGCCGGCACAGTCAGAGTGCAAGGGATATCAATTAACGCTATCCCGATCGACCTGCAAAATCCCCGAGTCGAGCAGTATAACGTAACGGTTGAGCGTGAGGTTGGCTCGAATATGGGTGTGCGCGTCTCATTTATCGGTGCGCGACAACATGGGCTGATCGGCGGGTTCGACCTTAATGAATTGCCGCCTAACAATACTCCCTTTGGCATTACGAACGAGGATGGGGATCGTTGTGACCCGGTTGATGCCGGCGACTGCGTGGAATCAGATGCCGACATCGCGCGCCGTCCTTTCCCGGCGTTGGGCGATTTCCTTGCCTCCTACGGCAATCTGGGTAGAGGCCAATCAAAGGCCCTGCAGATCGAAGTCAATCGCCGTTTCGTCAAGGGACTAATGTTTAATATGAGTTACACGCTCCAGGACCAGAAATCCAGTGGCCTCGATGTCGGTAACTCCAGTTTGGGTGGGGCGCTTTATAACCAATTCACTCCGTCAAATGATCTCTCGACAGACTCGTTTGTTTCACGTCATCGCTTTATTTCCTACGGTGCTTACGAGCTTCCCTTTGGCCATAATCGCAAGTTTGGCAAGACGAGCTCCTCGTGGGCGAATTCCGTGGCCGGCGGCTGGGATTTGACCTGGAATATGTTCGCTAAGTCCGGGACCGGCTTCACGCCTTTTTGGGTATGCAACAACTGCGGACCAGTTTATCCCGGGAATATTGGGAGCGGCTTTGTTGATGCAGTTGGTGATTTCAATGGTCCGTCGTTTCGCCCGACTCTCATCGGAAACGCATACCAAGGCCTGTCGGGTGACCAATTCTTCAATCCAGCAGCCTTTGGGTTGCCGCCCACAGGAGCCGATGTTTTCGATAACCCAAACATTGCCAAGCGTAATTCCCTCATTGGGCCAGGCTCGTGGGGCGTTAACCTCGGCGTTCACAAAGACCTCAAGTTTTCGGAACGCACAAACCTCCAGATAGGTGCGGATTTTAACAACGTATTCAACCATCCTCTTTTCTCGCCGCCTGGAGCATCGGGAGATGCAGGCGATGGCGGTGCCGGAACTTTCGCGAATCTCGGGGACTTCGGAGTTGGCCTGAACGCTGCCGGCCAGCCGGTGATTGACAACGTCAACCTGAATCCGAGCTTCGGCCGTAATACCGTCAGCTATAGCCAAGAGGGAATAGATAACCGGCGCTCGGTTCGTATTCGGTTGCGACTTACTTTTTGAGCAGGTGATTTGAATATAGCTCGGGCAAAAGGTAGAAGTTCTCTTTGCAGTATTTTCTCCTTTTGCCTCTCTTCACCTGGTCCGCACATCTCCACATGAATTCCAGCGGAGAAAGATGTGACGGTAGATTTAGGCGATCATCACATGGCCACTCCTTCGCGCCATCACTTCACGCGTAAACCAAATCTGGCCGATGTCAAAGCTGCGGGCCACGACATGCTTCGGCTCGTCAACCGTCGTATCCTGCTCAGCATACTTTCCGATCGGCAACCAATTTCGCGTGCCGAAATCGCCAAAATCAGCGGCCTTAACAAGGCCACTATCTCAACTATCACCAGCGAGCTCCTCAAAGATCGCTGCATCATCGAAGAAGGCTCCGGAAGAACGACTCCGATTGGCGGTAAGCCGCCGACTCCGTTACGTCTTAATGGTTTGCGCTTTGGTATGTTCGGGGTCGACATACGAGCAGAAGAAACAATTGTCGCGTTGAGCGACTTCAATAATCGTCTTGTCGCTCGACTAAGCTTTGAGACTGCCAACGACGCGGGCGCTTTTATCTCCAAAATCGGTAAGGAGATAACGAAGCTGCGCGCCAAGCACAACGACTTCATTGAGTTTGCGGGTATTGGCGTTAGTCTTCCCGGCCTGGTCGATAGCCATCGCGGAAAATTCCTGATCTCCGTAGTGCTGCCCTGGCGTGATGTGCCGGTGGTCCATTTATTGGAGAAGGCGACGCGGCTTCCGGTTGTCATAGATAATTCTGCGCGTTGCGCTGCGCTAGCCGAAATCTGGCACGGCAAGGCGCAGTACGCCCATCTCCGAAATTTACTTTACGTCGGCGTTAGCACGGGTCTGGCCTGCGGAATAGTTATTGATGGCGGACTCTACCGCGGCGGTAATAACAGCGCCGGCCAGTTTGGTCACATCTCGATTGATCTGAGCGGGCCTGAGTGTCGCTGCGGGCAGCGTGGTTGCTGGGACCTCTACGCTTCTGACAAGGCCACGATTGCGCGGTACCAGTCACTTCGCAATGGATCAGGAAAACGCGTATCTACTATGCGCAAGCTCGTGGAGTTGGTGGAGGCGGGGGATCGAGCTGCCACCGAAGCCGTGCGCGAGACCGCACGCTATCTGGGTATCGGAATAACCGGCCTGATCAACGGCCTGGACCCGGAGGTAGTAGTGATTGGTGGGGAAATCACGAAGGCGTGGGGAGTCATCGAGCCGATCATTGTTGAAGAGACTAAACGAAGTCTGCTGGCCCCGGGGGCTTACGGTGTTGCAATACGCCGTTCGGCTTTTGAGGTGCGCCCAAGCTTGAAAGGCGCGCTCACACTGATCCAAAAAGATCTGTTGTCGGTGCCGCACGTTGGTTGATTAAGGCGGGCCAAGTTCCGCTGTTGTGAATTGCCAACCATGAACAGTTTCCAGTCTGTTAGCAAAGCACAGGATGTCTGCGAGCGATTGGCAAATGGCTTGATCGCGGCAACGCCTGTTCCTTTTGACGAAAAGGGAAAGCTTCACGAATCCGGGCACGAATCGTATCTGCGTCATATGGCCGGCCAACCGGTTGCAGGGGTCGCGGTCTGGGCGCATACCGGACGTGGACTCATGCTTGACGACGAGACGGCCAAAAGGGTCTTGCGCGATTGGCGCGAAGCCTTGCCGGAGAAAGTGGTCTTGGCGGGGGTTGGCTCGCGGGATCGAAACTTGGAAGACGCCACCACAGCCACGCTGAGGATGGCAGAGACTGCTGCTCGTTTCGGCGCGGACGCCCTGCTCGTTTATCCCCCAACCTGGTTGCGCGGGCACGCGCTCTCAGATCAGCTAATCGTAGAACATCACGCGCGTGTCGCTGCGGTCGGGTTGCCGCTGATTCTTTTTTATCTTTACGAGGCGGCCGGTGGCATCACCTATAGCCAAAAAGTGTTGGATGAATTGCTGAACTTACCTGGTGTGGCCGGAATCAAGATGGCGACGCTTGATAGCGTGATGACTTACCAGGATGTTTCGCGGCAGGTGCAAGAGGGTCATCCGGAGAAGTTGTTTATTACCGGCGAGGATCGGTTTCTCGGTTATAGCCTGCAGCGTGGCGCGCGAGCGGCTCTAATCGGCATGGGCTCGATCTGCTGCGAACTTCAGGCAGAGTTATTACGGACGCATGCCGCCGGAGACTCCAGGGGCTTTCTGGCGCTGTCCGACGCCGTTGATAGACTGGCCGAAACCATCTTCGTAAAACCGATGGAGGGCTACATCAAACGACTGCTGTGGGCCCTGGTCCATCTTGGTGTTATTCCTTTGGAAGCGGCCAACGATCCCTGGGGACCGCAGCTGGATCGTGATGAGTTTGAAGCTGTTGGTCGAACGCTAAATGCCCTGGCACTTATAACGCAGGAATGTTGAGGTCGTGAGCTGTGGTCTCGTCCGTACTTCTAAAAGAACTGGAGATTGATTCTTCTGCCCGCTCGGCACTCGCGGGAGACTACGAGCGTTTTGCTACTGGACTGCCCGAAGCGCTTGAAGAATACATTCACGATCGGTACGCGATCAATTTGAGCAGTGAATACGGTGGCCTGCGGATCAAGAACCCTTTTGGTAAAGCTTCTGGTCAGTTGTCTCTCAATGTCTCTCAGGTGGCCCATGACGCCGAAGTCGGACTCGGGTTCGTGGTTCTCAAAACGATCATCGCCGAAGATGAGCACGGCGCCCAGTCTATGAGCGAGTGGGCCATTCACGAAACTCGGATGATGGTTGAGCGGATCAAGGGAGCCGACGGCACCGAGGGATGGACCGTCACCTGGAAGGGGCGCGGCTGGTACGACACGTTTGAAGAGTATCTGGAGTTTTTCGGCGAGGCCTTGAGAGTTGTTCAGGACGCTGGCATGCCAGTAGTGCCTTCCTGCAAGTATCACCTGCCGCGCAGCGATGAGGGCGAATGGAAACTCGGAGAATACGAATACACCACGCGCCGTCTACTCGAAGTTTGGCAACGGCACGGCCCCGCGGGATTGGACATGCCTATCGAGAAGGACTTCAGCCCGACCCTGGCTGGTTCTGATCGGGCTGCTCAAAAACACATCATTCTCCAGTGGCTGACGCGAGTCACCCGACTGATGCGCCAGGCGGCCAGTCCGGCCCGGATCAAAGTTGGACTGAAGCTTTTCAACGCGGTCTTTGACGATGATTTTCAGTTGGAGATGTTACGCGCCAGCAATGAGGCCACCGACCCGGAGGGCGTGCCGGATTTCCTGGTCTATGGCAATCGTCTTTTTGATCTGGATCGGGAGTTCGCGGGCGTCAGCGGTGTCGCATACGGCGGCCCTGATTTGAGTGCTCGCAATCTTGGTGTCCTGGGGAGTATGCGTGCGCTTGAGCAAATCGGACAGATTCCAGTTTGTCCTTGCCCTATCAGTGCCACCGGAAACATTGTGACTGGACGGATCGCAGCCGAGTATCTCTTGCGCGGCGCCAGCAGTTTCCAAATGCATACTTATTTTCAGTTGCCGAGCAGCGAATACAAGATGAGGACAGGCAGCAAAACAGCGCGCGCGCTTCACGAACTGTATTTTCATCCGGAGGAGGGGCTGCTCGCGTGGGTGTTGCACTTGCGACGGGTGTTGGATTGGCCGGCTGACTGGAATATCAAGCAGATGGCTGAATTTTGCGCGGACCCGGCAAATCGCCTCTGGGCCACGGCAACCGAACCGGTCCTTCGCTGAAGAGATGCAGATTGAAGTTCGTTTGTTGGTGGAGTCGGACATCCCGGCGGCGCTGCGGCTCAAGGAGTTGGCCCAGTGGAACCAGACTGAGAACGATTGGCTGCGACTGCTTCGTCTGGAACCCAATGGCTGCTTGTGTGCGACTTTCGATGGCGAGGTAGTGGCTACCACGACGACGACGACTTACAGGCCTGATCTCGCCTGGATCGGAATGGTTCTGGTTGATCCCAAGCGCCGGCAACTTGGAATCGCGACCAGGTTGATGAACGCAGCGCTTGAATACTTAGCAACGGCCGGGGTTACGACAATCAAGCTCGATGCCACCCCGGATGGTTGTTCCCTTTATAGGAAGCTCGGCTTCAAAGACGAGTCGTTGATTGAACGTTGGGTTGGCTTTGCCGGACCGCGGAAAGTTACTTGTTCGACCCTGGACACGGCGGTGCGCCGCGAGGCTCTGATCTTCGATCGCCATATTTTTGGCGCGGAGAGATCGAAGTTGCTCGAGATGCTAATCGACGACTGTTGTGTCGCCCCCCTGGTCACAACTGCGGCAGACGGACGTCTGACAGGATACGGCCTCGCTCGTGAAGGAAGCGCGGCTGTATACGCCGGTCCTCTATTAGCCACGAGCAGGGACGCGGCTGCGACTCTCTTGGACGGCCTACTCAGTCAACTGTCGGGGCAGCGTGTTTACGTCGATCTGAATAGAAATTTTGCAGGGGGCCGAAAGATTCTGACCGAGCGTGGGTTCTTAAAGCAGCGCGATCTGGTTCGCATGGTTTATGGGCAGGCGAGTGACGCCGCGTCTTCGCCATCAATCTTCGCCATCGCCGGTCCGGAACTTGGGTGAGGAAGCAATAGCAGATTGTTACTCGTGCGGAGGGTTAGTCGTCGCGTCGTAAGAGCCGTTCGTAAATTTGCAGGTTGGGAAGGGGGCTTGCCCCCGCTGCAACTTAGCACGCCCTCTTGCTGAAACCTTGCTCCGGCTGGGACGGAGGGCTGTAAGTTGAAAGCTCAAGTAAATGTTTGCGCTAAAGTTGAGCGGGGGCAAGCCCCTTCCCAACCTGCAAATTGGCGGGGATTGAGTTCTTCTGACATCGTCTGACTTTTTCAGACGCCGGTCACGACCAGGTTTAGTTTCAGGAGCAGACGATGGAATCATCAGCTCGCACCGCGATCACAGACGGACTTATCGATAATTTTTGCGCCGATAGGCTCAATGTTTACGTCTACGACACCAGAGCGAATATGGGGGCTGCTGCGGCTGGGGTCGTCGCGGATGAAATCCGCGGACTGGTTGAATCGCGTGGCAGGGCGGTCGGCATATTTGCCTCCGCACCGTCACAGAATGAGTTTTTAGCGGCACTCGTTGAAACTCCCGTCGTTGATTGGTCGCGAGTTGTCGGTTTCCATCTCGATGAATATCTCGGGATGGACGAACGAGCGCCACAGTCCTTCCGGCGTTTTCTGATTGATCGTCTGGTAGGCAAAGTGGCGTTCGGTGAATTTAACGGGCTGCGAGGGGACGCGGATGATGGCGCGGCTGAAACTGAACGTTACAGTGAATTGCTTGCCGCTAATCCTCCCGACTTCGCTGTATTAGGCATCGGCGAGAATGGCCACCTCGCCTTCATCGATCCGCCGTTTTGCAATTTCGAAGATCCCGAGCGCGTGAAGGTAGTCGAGCTTGATGAGATATGCCGAGCCCAGCAGGTTAACGACGGTGCCTTCGCGACAATTGAAGACGTCCCGCACCATGCACTATCTCTGACGATTCCAACCATTATGGCTCGTCCGAGACTATTTGCGATCGTGCCGGGACCAGCTAAGCGGCAGGCCATTAAGAGCGCTATTGAGGGCCCGGTAGCGACCAGCTGTCCAGCTTCAATTTTGCGCCAACATCCTGACGCGCATCTCTTCATCGATCGTGATTCGGCATCGCTGTTGTCGCGATAGAACTGGTTTTTGGTTTTTGGTCTTTGGTCTTTGGTCTTAGGTCTTAGGTCTTTGAACTTTGGTCTTTGAACTTTGAACTTTGAATTTTGGGCTTTGGCTTTGGTTTTGGTTTTGGTTTTTTGAGATTTGAAATTTCAGATCTCAAATCTCAGAACCTAAGGCCAACCGCCAAAGTTCACAGCTCAAAGTTCACAGCCCAACGCCGAAGTTCAAAGTACAAAGTACAAAGTTCAAAGTTCAAAGACCAAAGACCAAAGACCCCTAAGACCTAAGACCAAAGAAGTTCAGAAGGAGATCAGCATGCGCTCTTCAGTACAGACCATAGACTACCTAGTGTTGGTCTGCTACCTGCTCTTAATGGCAGGCGTCGGCGCCTTCTTCATGCGCTTCATGCGGGTTGGGACGGATTTTCTCAAGGGTGGGAACCGCGTGGAGTGGTGGGTCGCGGGAATGGCATCGTTCATGTCCGGCTTTTCGGTCTGGACCTTCACCGGCGGCGCCGGCTTCGCCTACCGCCAGGGCGTGATAGGCGTGTTCCTGATGGCGTTGGCGGTGCCTGCGTTTTTCTTCGGCTACATTGTTTTTGCGCAGTGCTGGCGGCGCTCGCGCGTCACCACCGTGGTCGAATACATCCGCAGCCGCTTCGGTGATGGCACGCATAAAACGTTCTCCTGGTTGACTGGACCAAGTCAGCTGATGTTTGGCTCAGTCAGGCTCTTCGCACTCTCAAGTTTTATGTCTGTTGCTTTAGGAGTGCCCGTTGAGTACCTGGTGATTATTTGTGGGTTGGTGGTGCTCGTCTACACATCGCTGGGTGGCTATTGGGCAGTCTGCTTCACTGACATGTTTCAGTTCATGTTTCTTTTTCCGATCGCCTGCATGCTGATGGTGCTGTCACTCGCGAACGTCGGCGGCTTCAGCAACTTTGTAGCGCATGCGCCGCAAGGTTTTTTCAACCCGCTGGCTGGAGAGTATGGCTGGTTGTTTCTGATCGTTTATACGGTTTCGCAAACGACTGGCTACAACAATTTCGGTAACGCGCAAAGATATTTCTGTGCCGACACGGAGCACTCGGCAAAGAGGATCGCAGTTCTTTGCATGATTCTCTTCACCATCGGGAGTGTTATTTTTTACCTGCCGCCGCTGATCGCGCGAGTTGCCCTACCTGAACTAGGTACTGCCGCCAACGGTCTGAAGCAACCCTCGGAAGCCGCATACATTGCGATGGGCTTGCGCGTACTCCCGCCGGGAATGATCGGTGTGCTACTGGCCGCGATGCTGGCTTCATCGATGGCGTCGTTGTCGGCCCACAACCACATCATCACCGGGATCTTCGCGAAGGATTTATACCAGGGGTATCTACGCAAGGATGCATCCGACCGCCACATGTTAACGGCCAGCCGGCTTACTTCGTTTGGTGTCGGGATCGTGATGATTGGCGTGGCGCTGCTGTTTGCCCAGGGTGCGACCGGCATCTTCACTCTGCTCTTCATTCTCGAGTCGATGTTTCTGATTCCCCTCGGTCTCCCCCTGCTCTATGGCTTCCTGGTCAAACGCGGTCCGTGGTGGTCGGCCGTGTGTGCTTATGTCGTCGGAGCAATCACTTCGCTATTCGTTAACTTCTATCTCAACCGACATCTTGGTATGGGGTTAAACGAGACTTACCTGATCGGCATCCCGGCAGTCACGACCACCGTCGCGTTCTTTGTTCCGGTGCTGCTGTTCAAACCAACCGGCGAGCAGGCGGAGCGCGTCAAGGCATTCTTCAAGAAACTCGACACGCCGATTGATACGGCGACTGAGTTGGGAGCGACGGGTTTTTCCGGGCGTGGCCAACTGGCTTTGGTTGGCAAAGTCACCACTGGGATGGGCCTCGCTTGTTTCGCCATTGTGGTGGCTAGTTCGCCGGGACGTGACCGGATGATCACAGCCATCTACGCGGTTGTCACAACGCTGGTCGGCCTGGCCTTCGTCGCCGCTGGTCGCGTGCCACAAGCCGCCATCCCGATTTCGCAGGACACTGAGCCGGAGTTTGAAGTGGAATGAACTTCCACTCAAGTGTTTGTCTGGGACCGCGGGCGTCCCGCCCGCAACGCGCCGATGGCGCTTAGTCTTTCGAAAGTCATTGTTAGTCCATTTTCGCGCTTCGCGCTCATTTGCGGGCGGGACGCCCGCGGTCCCAGACAAACACTTGAGTGGAAGACTGAATAAGGAATTACGACCGAAAATGACAACAGCGGTTTCGAGAAAGGTTTTGATGAACCTCGCGAAGGCCAGAACCCTCGCGGCTCTGCTCCTTATTACACACTTGCTTTGGCCGGTAAACGCTTCGGCCTCTGTGCGATACGTCTGGGCGGTTAATGATGGTGAGAAGATAGAGCGAGACGACCTCGATAATCCCAACAAGAATTCCAACTCCGCCTGGGATGGCCGGCGGATAAGAATCTTCGGCGCGCGCAACGAAATCATCGCCTTCCAGTTGATGGTCGAAGCCGGATCAGACGGAATAAAACAGTTGAGTGTTTCGTTGCCCGAACTTCGTCAGCAAGGCGGCAAAGCCAGGATTACATACGCAGCACCGGCCCTCGATCCGACAAATTATGCCGGCCGGCCGATCCAACTATTCTCTCTTAACTACATGCAGGTTGAGACTGCCTCTCACGCCGAGTGGGTCTTCCAACCGGGCTCTCCGGCGGCGCCCAAAGATCCGACCGGGTGGAAGCCAGTGCAGCTGGTTCCCGAGAACGCGAAGGTTGGTCGTGGCGGGTTTCCGCTGCAAGTCGCGCCGTCGCAGAACCAGGGTGTTTGGATCGAAGTCTGTACGAACAGAACTCTTCCGTCAGGCATTTATCGTGGGCAAATCACTGTCAACGCGGACGGTAAGAAACGGACGATTCCGATTGAGTTGGAGCTCTTTGATTTTACGTTGCCCGATCAGAACAGCATGGACGCGATGGTCTACTACGAAAGCTTGCAGCCTGTCATGTATCAGGGCCGCAACCTCGATGCCGCCTACAACCGTTTCGCACATCGCCAGCGGATCGAACTTGTTCATGCCTACAACATTAAAACAGCTACGGCAGCGATCGGGCTCTTTAACGGCCATGACTTCATCAAGGCTCGCGGCTATGAGGGGCCAGGCGAACGCGTGGGAAACCGGATAATCCCGCGCACCTTCTATGGACCAGGCACTGACTTCGATGAACGCGCCAACGCCTGGCGTCATGCCGATGAGTGGATGAACTTGATAGGGAAGACCTTCCCCGGAGTAGTAACTTTCCTGTACCTGCCGGACGAGCCTGGCCGTTCGGAGTATGCCTACATTCGCAAGCTCGCCGACAACCTTCACTCCAACCCCGGACCGGGAAGGGCTTTGCGGACGTTCGTAACCAAACACTACGTGAAAGAGCTCGACGGTGCGATCGACATCTGGGATACGGGTCCGCTCGGTTATGACATCGAGCGTGCCTGGAAGGAACGTTCGAATGGTCACAAATATTGGATCTATAACGGCGGACGCCCTGCGGCCGGCGCCATCGTGATCGACGCGCCGGCGACCGACCCGCGCGCCACAATCTGGGCCTGCTTCAAGCATGGCGTAGACAATTATTTCTATTGGCACGGTGTTCATTGGAAACACAATGGACAGAAGTCGGGCGAGCGCCGGCAGGATGTTTGGGCCAACCCAATCACTTTCGACAATCGCGGACAGCCCAACAAACCTGTAGACGATCAAGGTTACATTAATGGCGACGGCGTACTCATGTACCCGGGTGAAGAAAAACTACACCCCGAACAAGACCGGGGTATCGCCGGACCGGTCAATACTATTCAACTGGCAAACTTTCGGCGCGGTCTGCAAGACCATCTTTACCTGACGCTGGCGCGCCGGCTGGGCTTGAACTCGCTGGTTAATGATCAGCTGCAGGCGATTGTTCCGCGGGTCTTCTCCGATGCCAGGGACAAGGTCGGTTTCGCCGAAACCGGAAATGAGTTTGAGCGCGCGCGCTACAAACTGGCGCAGGCTATCGCGCAACACAAGAATCGCAAAAAGTAACCCCCTTGATAGGCACCCCGACGCCAAACAACGTCAGCAAAACCGCTCAGCGGAAGGAGAAAACTCATGAAACGCCTCATCGTTAGTTTGTTCATCGTGGCCGTCTGCGTTGGCAGCGCCTCCGCGATTACTTATCAGGTGGGACCGAGCAGAACCTATACAAAACTACAGGACGTGCAAGCGCTGCTGGCGCCGGGTGATCTCGTCGAGGTTGACGGGAACGCAACCTATCCCGGCGATATTATCCTGACCAGGCCGGGCACGATCGTAAACAAGATTACAATTCGCGGCCTTCGTGTAAACGGGCTGCGTCCTATTCTCTCGGGCGGGACCAACACCATCGAATTTCGTCTGTCTGACCACTATATCTTCGAAGGCTTCGATGTAACTGGCGGCAGTTTCCGAGGCATTTACCATCACGCCGATGACATCACCATTCGCGATACGGTCGTTCATGATTGTCCGGCCCATGGCATCCTTGGCGCCGACACCGATTCCGGTTCGTTGACCCTTGAGTATGTCGAGATTTATCACTGCGGCAACGGCACGGGCCAGCACCCTCTCTACATGGCTACCGATGAATTCGCGCATCCTGGTTCAGTGTTTCGCATGCAGTACTGCTACCTGCACGATCAGAATGGCGGCAACAACATCAAGAGCCGAGCTGAACGCAATGAGATCTATTACAACTGGGTCTCGGGCGGTTTCTACGGCGAGATCGAGTTGATTGGTCCAGACCCACACGGCAACAAGAAAGTTAACACCGACACGGCGCGCGAAGATTCTGATGTAGTCGGTAACGTCTTCCAGCATATCCCTACCCAAGGCACACGTATGGCGCGAGTGGGCAGTGATGGCACCGGAGAAACGAAGGGTCGCTACCGCTTCGTCAACAACACTTTCATCCTGCGACAGGGACAGGTCAGTCCTGCCGTTGAGACCTTCGAAGGAATTGAGAGTCTGGAGATGCACAACAACGTCTTCTTCCGCGTGGGCGGAGCGCCGATTGACAAGATGGTGCTTGAGACTCGGACGCGGTGGGTTGCGGGGCGCGTGAGCACGGGTTCCAACAACTGGATCCCAACCGGTTCAGCGCTGGTTCCGACTGCCTGGATAGCGACAATCATTGGCGCTGACCCCGGATTCACAAACATCAGCACCTACGACGTGCGTCCTATTTCAACCAGCCCACTGGTGAATGCCGGAGACAATGCCCCGGCGAGTCCTGCGGGTCATCCTTTTATCAACCCGTTGTTCCCGCCGGCTTTTATTCCGCCATTGCATACGGCGCTGGCAGTGGGAACGGCAAGTCCCCGACCGGTTTACGGTGGCATCGACATCGGTGCGTATGAGTGGACACCGTGACGAGTCATTTGTATTGGTAATGAAGTTGGCGTTTTCAACATTGGGATGTCCACACTGGGAGCTTGAGCAGGTTGCGCAAGCCGCCCGCGCCTACGGCTATCAGGCTGTCGAGCTGCGCGCAATCGGCGGCGATCTGGATCTGCTCAGGCGGCCCGAGTTCCAACCGGGTGCAATCGAAGCGACCCGTCATTGGCTGGCGGACCGCAGCCTGACAATTTGTTGTGTAGACACTTCATGCGCGTTTGACTCTCGAGACGCGGGCGAGCGAGATAAGCAGATCCAGGTAGCTCTTAGACACGCTGAACTCGCCACCGCGCTCGGTGCGTCACTCATTCGCATCTTTCCCGACAAGATCCAGCCGGGTGCGACGCACACTGAGACGCGCGACAACATCGCCGCGTGTCTGCGCGCCGTGGCCCAGGACGCACCCGACGGCGTCCGGATCGGCCTTGAGACGCACGGCGACTTCGCGCGTGGCCAGGCCGCTGGCGAGATCATGAGGATAGCCGATCATCCCCAGGTGGTCCTTATCTGGGACGTGGCCAATTCGCTGGCGGCAGGAGATTCGATTGCAGAAGCTGCCGGCGAAGTGGCGCCATATCTCGCGCATGTCCATCTCCGCGACGCACGTGCGGTTGAGGGACAGGAGCACTGGTTGCCCGTGTTGGCCGGGCGCGGCGCTGTGTCATTTGACGACGCGGCCAAAGCACTTCGTGGTTTGAATTATGAGGGCTACGTCAGTTTTGAGTGGGAGAAATACTGGCACCCGGAGATCGAAGAACCGGAAGTGGCGTTGCCGGATTTCGTTAAGGCAATGAAGGCGGCAATGATGGGTTTCTTCGACGCGTAGCGGCATGACTTTAGCCCGGCCTTTCAAGGCCGGGGGATCAGTTTGTGGCCCGTTCTCGTCGCGTAGCGACGATTGAGCACACCAGATTCAGGCGTCGCTACGCGACGCACACACTTCATTCGCCTTTCCCCGGCCTTGAAAGGCCGGGCTAAAGTCATGCCGACATTACGGGTCGGAGGATTATTCATCGGATTGTCCGTAAAGTAGTAATGAACAACGAAACGAAAAGCACAAGCATGGACACGAATCGGTCTGCCCGGCCGCGCGTGTTGGTGCTCGCCAGCGACGTCCTGTTCTCACACTTCTTTTCCGAAAGTTCGCGCGCTCGTTTGAGCGAGGTAGCCGAGTGGTCGCAACTTGCCGGCCGCGACGATTCGCCAGAGCTGCGCGCGGAGATCGCGCGGGCGGACGTGCTAATGACGACATGGCATTCTCCATTCCTGCGAATGGAGATGTTCGGAACCGAGCCGCGCGTGCGTCTCATTGCGCATTGTGGCGGAGAAGTGAAGTCACGAATGGAGGAAGCGGTATTCAATCACCTTACGGTGACGAACGCAGCCGAGCCTATGGCCGCACCGGTCGCCGAGATGGCGCTGGCTTTGATGCTCACCCTGGTTCGCAGACTTCCCGACTATGCTGCCGAGATGCGGGCGGGGGTGGTAAGAACGAATGAGTACGTAAGTTGTGGCGAGACTGTCCGCGACCGGAAGGTCGGCCTGATCGGTTTCGGTCGCATCGGGAAAGCGTTCGCGCGGCTGGTCGAACCATTGGGTGTCGAACTGCTCGTGAGCGATCCCTACTGCACTGCTGAAAAAGTGGCCGAACACAAAGGAAGGTTGGTGAGGCTGGATGAACTCCTGACTTCTTGCTCGATCATTGTTCTGGCAGCGGCGCTGACGCCCGAGACTCAGAACATTTTGGATCAGCGCCGGCTCAGCCTGATCCCCGATGGCGCCTATCTTATTAACGTCGCCCGCGGTGGACTTGTTGATATGGACGCACTCCTGGCGGAGCTGCGTAAAGCCCGGCTGACAGTTGCGCTGGACGTAACGGATCCGTTGGAACCGCTGTCACCCGATCATGAGCTTCGCCTACTTCCAAATGCGCTGCTTACGCCGCACATCGCCGCGGGCGGAATCGAGATGCGTCGAGCTATCGGCGCCGTGGCGGTTGAAGAAGTGGTGCGTTTCTGTAAAGGCGAGCAACTCGAGAATGTTGTAACGCCGGATATGCTGGCGACGATGACCTAAGTGATCGAAGTACTTTGAACTTTGAGCTTTGAACTTTGCTTTCCTCCGTATGGTCGAGTCAACGAGTGAATCTTGAGCTGACATCGAAGTACAAAGCACAAAGTTCAAAGCACAAAGTACAAAGTTCAGGCCCTTGCGGGGACGGAAAACTTGACTGTTACCCTTAACGCCGGAGTGCATACGATCAGCATCAAGAGCATCGCGCTACATCACGTTCGCGTGCCACTGCTTGAGCCCTTTCGTATCAGCAACGGTGTCATCAGTGAGAAGGACGCAATTCTGGTCGAGGTAAAAACGGGAAGTGATGTCGTTGGCTGGGGCGAAGCATCGCCGATGTCGGGTGGGTTTTATTCGTCAGACACTCCAGAGAGCGCCTGGTCGGCATTGAGCGGTTCGTTGATCCCGGCAGTACTTAACGCCGGCGAGATCGACGTGTCACGTTTTTACGAACAGCTGCGGGCGCATCCGGGCGATGCCTTCGCCAAGGCAGGCATTGAGGGCGCGCTGTGGGATGCTTACGCAAATACTTTGCAGGTGCCGTTCGGCGAGCTCTTTGGCGCGGGCGCACGCCCAATTCCTTCGGGTGTCGCCATTGGCATTTACGATCACGTTGACGAGCTGCTTGAAAGGGTGGCGCGATACACCGCAGAGGGTTATCGACGCGTCAAGATCAAGATTCAGCCGGGCTGGGACATTGAGCCGATGACTGCTGTCCGCGCGAAATTTCCAGACTTGCCGTTGATGGTTGATGCCAACGCCGCATATTCGCTCGCAGACGCAGCCGTGTTTCGCGAGTTGGATGGTCAGAGCCTGATGATGATCGAGCAGCCGCTGGCGCGCGAGGCACACGCTGAAGCGGGCGAGCTGCAGCGTCAGTTGCGCACGCCGCTTTGTGCCGACGAGTCCGCTGAATCGATACCGGCGCTCGCTTCGCTTATCGAAAACGAAGCGGCGAGGATCATCAACATCAAGGTGCAACGAGTGGGTGGTTTGAGCGAGGCGCGCTTGATGTTGGCTGCAGCGCGTGCAGCCGGACTTGAATGTTGGGTTGGCACGATGCCCGAATTAGGAGTGGCGTCAGCGCAGGGTCTGCATCTGGCAACGCTCGACGGGTTCACGTACCCGACAGACATTGAAGCTTCGACACGATGGTATGTTGACGACGTGATCGCACCGCTGATCGAGATTGACGCGCACGGTTACATACGCTTACCCGCAGGCCCAGGCACGGGATACAAGGTGGTGCGCGAGAAGGTGGAGCAGTACTCCGTTGCTGGAGCCACATTTGCAAGTTGAGGTTTCGGTGAGGACAAATGCACTTGGGTCAAAAAAGAGCGGGGGCAAGCCCGCCTTCCTGACCTGGAGCTGCTCAAAGGTGAGTGGTTATCTTCAACAAAAGCCCTTCAACGTGAAAGCAAAAGCCCTTCAATGTGAAAGCAATGACACAAGATCAGGAGTCTCAGGGTCAGGAAGGCGGGCTTGCCCCCGCTCTTATTGTGGTCGAGGTCTACCAAAGGAATAGATTTTCATGAGAGCCAACTCAAAGAAGATATTGTCCGATACTGGGATGCGGATTTGCTATGCGTTGAGCTTATTACTGATGTTATCAATTGGTGGCAGCGTTCAGGGCCAGGACTCACCCCGCGTCTGGGAAACGCCGTTGTCCATTCCCACCTATGAACTCGGGCCCCCCAATCCTTATCCCGCTCTGCTCGACTGGCAACGTCGCAAGTGGCGTCCCGTCTACCCCTATCCGTTTCTTGATTCGTTAACTAACAAACGCACAGAGAAGACCTACAAAGCAGTCTACCTGGAGAACGAATACCTGCGCGTTTCTGTCTTGCCGGAGCTTGGCGGCCACGTTTATGAGATCTTCGATAAGCTCAACAAGCGCGATGTTCTTTATTCGAACCCAGTGGTGAAGTACGCGATGGTCGCCATCCGCGGCGCCTGGGTTTCCGGCGGCATCGAGTGGAACTTTCCGGACGGCCACACATTGACGACGGTTTCGCCGATTGACTACGCGATGAGAATGGAACCGGACGGGAGCGCTGCAGTCGCAGTCGGCGATACGGAGCGAGTGCAGGGAATGCAATGGCAAGTCATCATTCGTCTGCGCCCCGGACAACGCGCCGTCGAAACCGAAGTCACTTTGAACAATCGGCGCGAAGTGCCTGGTCGTTACTGGTTCTGGTCCACAGCTGGGGCAACTGCCGCCGATGACATGCGCTTTGTCTACCCGATGCGTGAAGCGTACCCACACGCGTTCTGGCCTGTCTTCTCCTTTCCGAAAGAAAAAGGTGTTGACCTGAGCAAGTTCAGCGACGTGCCGAATTTTCTTTCTCTTTTCGCACGTAACTCAACTCGTGACTACTTCGGTGTTTATTACGACAAGTCTGACTGGGGGGTTGTTCACGTCGCGGGCCATCGTGAAATGCCGGGCAAGAAGACCTGGACCTGGGGCACCGACGACAACGGCGACATATGGGTTGATAAGTTAACTGATGGCGGACATCAGTACGTTGAGTTTCAGGGCGGGCGTTTCGAGACACAGATGGAACACCAGTTCATCGCCCCTCATCGCGTTGAGCACATCGTCGAACACTGGTTTCCGGTGAACAACCTTGGCGGCGCCTGGGACGAGGCTACCCAGGATGCGGCGCTTCGAATCAACCTTCAAGGCAACCGTGCTGTGGTTACTGCAAATGCAAACTCACGTTTCAATGATGCCGAGTTCATCGTCGAGAGTAACGGAGTCGCGCTGCGCCGAGAGCGCGTCAAGCTGGATCCGGCGAAAACTTTCAGCACTACGATTGACCTGCCTGCAGCAGCCGTAGGGCGACCGCTGACCGTGACCTTCAAAAGCAAGGATGGACGCGAGCTAATTAAATACCGCACTGATACGCCGATTGATGGCAATCCTGATTTCAAACCGGCAACGCGCCCCATCGCCGATGTGAAGATCTCTAACAGCGCCGAACAGGCTTACGTGGAGGGTCTGGCCTTCGACAAGAAGAGCAAGGAGCGTGAGGCCCGTGGCGCTTACGAAGAAGCGCTGAAACGCGATCCTGGCTTTGCGCCGGCACACGTTGCGCTGGGTCTCTCATACTATCGAAGCGGTGAATACGATACTGCCGCCACTCATCTCAACCGGGCCCTAACCCGAAATAAGGACGCTGGTGACGCTCACTACTATCTCGCGCTCGTCGAACGCGCGGCGGGACGGAATGCGGAAGCAGTCGAACATTTGATATGGACCGTGCGTTCGGGCCATCGCGAGCCAGTGTCGCGATACGTGTTGGGCGAGATGGCCTTAGCCGAAGGTAATAATCTCGAGGCTGTAGAAAATCTCTCCCAGGCTGTGATGCTCGATCCACGAGATCTCAAGGCGCGAACCATGCTCGCCCTCGCTGAACGGCTGACCGGTAAACTCGAGATTGCGCAGCACCGCATCGACGCGGTGGTGCGGGAAATGCCGATCGATTACCTGGCGCGGCATGAGCAATACGAAATTTATAAAGCGCTTGGTCACGAGGATAAGGCGAACAATGCCTGGGCCGAGCTGTGGCGACTGCTGTCACGAGAGCCTGACTCGGTTCTCGAAGTCGCATTTGATTATGTCGCGGTCGGACGGCGCGGCGAGGCACGACGCATTCTTGAAGGAGCTATCCGGCACGAACAGGACCCGACGAGAACTGCGGATACAACACGCGACTACCCAATGCTCCACTACACGCTCGGCTATCTGTATGAACTGGATGGCGACCGTGCCCGTGCCAATTCGGAATATTCAAAGGGCGCCAAAGGCGATCCGGCGTTTGTCTTTCCGCACCGTGTTGAAGAAATCGTCGTCTTACGCCGGGCATTGGCAGCCAACGCGAATGACGGACACGCTGCTTACTACTTAGGCAACGTACTCGCTTCGAAGAATCGAGACCAGGAAGCGCTGGCCGCCTGGCGCGACGCAGTCAGACTGGATCCGTCAAACACTATTGCGCGCCGTAATCTCGGGCGTGCACTTTGGATTACGGGTAAGAAGGAGGAAGCGGTAAATCAATATCAGCAAGCCATTGCTGGGGCGCCGGAAGAGTTTCAATTATACGTCGAGATCGGAAACCTGTTCTCCGAAATGGGCGCGCAAGACCGCCGAGTGAAGGTTCTGGAGAACGCCCCTCCATCGACAAGGACGCACACACCCTTCATCCAGGCGCTCGCGGCTGCTTACGTTGATACAAAGCGGTTCGCCGACGCCGTCACCTTGCTCACGAATAATACTTTCACTTCAGGTGAAGGGGAGGATGCAGCCCTTGGTCTATACCGCAAGGCCCACCTGGGACTGGCGCGCAATTACCAACAGGCAGGCGAACATCTAAAGGCCGCGACCGAGTTTGCAGCCGCGACTGAATACCCGCGCAACTTCGGTGTCGGCCGCCCGGCGATGCAGTCGCAGGCTCGAGAGTATGTTGCCGCCGCGCGTGAATATGGGCTCGCCGGCAAGCGCGAGGAATCAAAAACCTGGTGGGACCGCGCAGCTACGGAGGCACTTAATCCACCAACTCAGCCTGAAGAGCCATGGTCGGAACACTATTTCTATAAAGCCGTGGCCCTCGAACACGTGGGACGAAAAGCAGAGGCGCACGCCCTCTACGAACGTCTGGCGCGCTTAAACGACGAACAGCGAATGCTCGACGCCGAACCCTGGCCGCCCGCTGGAGCCATTCGTTTCGCGCTGGCGGGTTCAGCCCTGAAAGCGCTTGGACGGCAGGCGGAGGCGCGTGCAGCGCTGGAACGCGCCTTGAAGCTGGATCCTCAAAGCGAGTTGGCACGCTTGCAGTTGGCTGAACTCAGGGTCGGTTCACGGATGACAGCCAGCGGTGCCGGTGTTCGTTAATAAAATAACGCGAAGGAACTTTATTAAGGTCCGAAGGACCGCGAGTTAATTGTCCCTTTCGTGAGGACGGGGTAAACGAGAGCTTGTTGCATGACCGCCGAAGGTGCGTCACGTTTTCTGCCGGCCCTTCGGGCCTTCGACGCAACGGATGTCAGAGTCCCCGCCCTCACGGGCGGAGCTACTAACTACCGGCCCTTCGGACCTAAGCAGGCAAGTGATTCGCCACCCAAATAACCATGGAAGCCATTCACCTCTTGCGCGACAACCCGTGAGGAAAGAACTGTCTAAGAAAAACTGAGATGCCACAATCCAGAAAAAACTACTTGCTGGTCTTACTCTTAATCTGGTTGGCCATCACCTCTGCGGCACGAACATCGCCACCGCCATCGCCCGTCTTCTACAAAACTCAAAACTCCGACGAGTGGGTGCGCAGGACGCTACGCATCCAGCGACGTTACAACCGTGTACTACTGGTCGACGGAGCCGCCGGTCAGACAAAGAGCGTGCGTATTAGGTCATTAGAACTCAACAAACAAAACTCTGCGGCCGGAGTTGATATCTTGTATCCCGTCAATGAGGTTTACCAATCACTGCAAGAGGCTGCCGACGCGGCGCGAGGTGGCGATCTTGTCGCGGTGATGCCGGGGACGTACGCCGGCTTCGTAATGGGCGATAAACCCGACGCCAGTGACGGCCGTTACATTCATTTCAAGGCGCTCGGTAAGCCCGGCGACTGCATCATCAACCGTCCCTCCTCGCGCGATCCGGATTGGATGATATTGCTGCAGGCGGCCCATCACGTCATCGTGGAGGGCTTCAATATCGCGGGCGCAACCGGACCGGGGATGAAGCCGGTTGGACCACGCGCGGGAATCATGCTTGACGGGGATTTCGGTCGCAGTGGAAAACAGGCGCACCACATCGTGATCATCGGCAACTTTTCTCACAACCATCTCAAGTGGGGACTCCATTCTACCGACACGCATACGGTGCTTATTCAGGACAATCTTTTCGCGTTGTCCGCGCTCGAGCACTCCGCATACGTTTCAGACGGCTCCGACAATTACGTCATCCGACGGAACGTTTTCTTTGGCAGCCGAGCGAGCGGTCTTCAGTGCAACATCGACTCCGTCAGTTCGTTTCACGAGTTACTGAAAAACCCGGAGCTTCGTGGTTACGCGAAGGAAGAGCCGACGCGAGCCTGGGCTCTGGGCCTGGTTAAGCTGGCAACGGAGGAAGTTTGGCGCGAATAATTTTCCCGATGGTCGCGGGCTGAACTTCATTATTGAGGACAACGTGGTCAACGAAAACGGGAAGGGAGGCGCCGGGTCATTTAACCTGGCGGGGTTGCAGGAGTCTCTGATTCAGAACAACCTCATCTACGGAAACTTCAATCACGGCATTGCGCAATGGGACGATGCTAACCCTTATGATGAGAATTATGTAGAACCCGGACCGCAATCACCACGCGAGGTTAAGGGTCCAGCCGATCTCCCACTGTGGGGTTGTCATTCTAACGTTATCCGCAACAACACTGTGCTGATGGGCAACAAAGGCCGGGTGGCCATGCAGTCTCGCAACGGCAGCTGGGGCACAGTGATGCGTAACAACGTCTTCATTAACGACCAGCCGTTCTCAATTGAGATTTTCAACACCAGCATCTTTCGGCTTGATGCACGATTCAACGTAATCAACAGCTTGAGTTATGAAGCGATGCCAGAGGCGCTCAAGTCTCTGGCGATCGCTTTGCCGGAAGGACCGAGCATGCGAAGCGGTGTTACGCGAGCGAAAATCGCGGGCGAGTTTGTGCGCTACGGGGAAGAGCCGTGGGTGATTATTGAAGGGAACTGGTGGCGACTGAATCCCAATCGGCCCGACTTCCACCCGCGAGCAGACTCAAAAATTCTCGCGCACCGCGGCGATCGGCGGGAGCTCCCGGCCAGAGATCTCGCGGGGAATCTACGGCATGGCGCGTCCATCGGAGCACTGAATCCGGCGATTGAGCGGCATAAATCTGCGTCTGACCACTCGGGCTCTTCACTGGGACCGCGGGCGGCCCGCCCGCAGTGAGCGCGTAGCGCGAACAGTGCTCCTGGAAGTTGAATACTTGGCGAGCTTTCTCGCGCCTGAGGGCGCTCGTAGCGGGCGGGACGCCCGCGGTCCCAGTGAAGAGCTCGAGTGGTTGAGCGACGGTTTAGAGAATTTAAACGGTTTCAGAAAGAAGAATTGTGATGGATGGTCGAGTTTCTCTGCGGTTACTTATTTCTCTGACGCTAAGTGTAGGCGCGGCTGGTTCAGTCTACGGCCAACCTGTGAGCGCACCCGGTCGCCAAGAGAAAACGATTGATACTCGACTGTCGCAGCTAGTCGAAGCAAACATCATTGCCACACACGCTTACCAAATGACGCTGGCCAAAAAATCCGGCAAGGGCGATCCCTCCTGTTACGGATCAAGCAAACTATCGGACCGTGAACTCGAAGCCCTGGTGGAGCATCAGGCTAAGTTATTGAAATCCAATATGCAGGCCGTGAACGCCTGGGCTCGTGGCGCCAAATCTGATTTTGATCCGGCCCTGGACCTCAACCCAATTCTCAACTCAGGGCTGGCCGTTCCGGCCCATGCACCGGTTAATATTTTCGACGACTACTTGCGCCGCAAGACGAAGGGCGGCGACCAGAAGACCCGAGCCATCGCAAATCTTTATCAAACGGTGCTCGAAGTTGATCGCGACGGCGATGTTTTGCAGGATGAGTTTGCTTTCTATATCGCTCTCGGTTTGCCGGTCTACATAGGACAGTTGCGCCTACCAGGTAGCGACGCAGACATGCTGGCAATGGGCCGAGAGCTGGCGGGCCACGCGTGTGTTTCGCCTTTTGATACCGGGACCGCGGAATGGCAGATCGCGGGCAGGAAGATCTGGAACTGGGGTGAGAAGAACCTGCACCTCCGCGATGAGAAAGTGCTCGCCGCCGAGTTGCTCAATGAGCAGGATGTCAGAGTTCTCAGACCTCGTTTGCGTGCGTTGCCTCCACAGAAGATCGCAGTTATCGGTCACTCGTTCACCATGGGACTGCACTGGTCGTCGCCCTCGAGTTTTGTCCCCATCGTTATCGACATCTTCAGGCGTGAAAATCCAAAAGTAGAATTCAAACAATTTGCGGGCGGTGGCTTGACGGCGACGCGTGCGCAGCAACGCTTCTATCAAAGCGTGCTCGATTGGAAGGCGGACAAAGTGCTGCTGGTGGTTATGACACGCACTGACGCGGACTACGTAGCGCTGAAAGAACTTGGGGTTGGATTCGCCGCGGCCGGCATCAAGACCTATATGTTCGACGAAATCCACGATCCGGAGAGTGTCAAACCAGATACTGTCCAGCAAGCTCTGGCCGCGGCCCACGCCGGGAACATCGAGGTGATTGAGGTTGGCCGCGTTTTATCTTCGTCGCCGGACCGGGCAAGGTTTGTTTGCCTTGACGGCATTCACATGACCGAGCCTTATCACCGGCTTATGGCGAAGGAGTGGCTCAAGTTTCTGGTTGGCGCGCCATGACATCGGTCAAGCTCTTTACTGGGACCGCGGGCGTCCCGCCCGCCCGGGTACCATAATGTCGACTTCCGATGCTTGAACTTATCGTACCGGGGCGGGCGGGACGCCCGCGGTCCCAGGGAAGAGCTTGAGCGGTACCTTGTTACTGTTTTATTAGGAGACATAGGTGGCGAAGAGAATCATCGCGAAGTTTTGTTCAACCATCACTCGGCAAAGTCTGTTCATTGCCTTGATGTTAGGCGTTGTTATCATCTCTTCAATTGGCTCTGAGCGCGCGTACGCGCAATCCAGCTCGAATATTGCCAGGCCTCGAATGCTGATCCGCGAGCATGATCCACTTACCGGCTTTAACGTTTTGCGGGCGAGATTGGCAACCGGCGCGCGCCCTTCAGACGGCATTGACGGTTGGGCGCTCAGCTACCTGCTCACTCGCGACGAGTCTTTGGCGCATAAAGCGGTTGAGGAAATGCGACGCACCCACCCGCCTGAGTTAGTGGGATCGCGCACCTATCCCGACTACGTAAAGTGGTCGCTGGCCTTCGACTGGCTCTACAGCTATCCGGGTTTCGATGCGCAACTCAAGGACCGCGTCGCGCTGCAGCTTTTGAAAGCGGCGGAGAAGATGATGGAGGACCAGTCGCTCAAAGAAGTGCAACTGGCGATGTATCACAATTATCCGGTTCGCTACCTGACGCTTGCGGTGTTTGCCCTCACGGCCATCGAAGGCCATCCTTCGGTAGAGGCGCGCGCGGCGCCTCTGAGAGCGCACGCTCAGGAAGTTTTCGATCACATTCTCGATCTGACAAACTTCATCACGCCCGATGGTGGTTACCACGAATCGATGGACTACCAGCGGATCACCTACGCTCCGCTCGCTCTGTTGGCCGAACTACGCCGCACGGTGGGCAACAATGATCCGGCTCGGCGGTACACGCTCTTTCATCATTACACCGACACTTATCTCTACAAGGTGCTGCCTGATGGCACCACTGCGCGCGATGATGACAATGAGTTTCCATACCTCCAGTGGGAAGACAACATCTGCCTCGCCTATGCGGTCAATCGTTTCAAAGATCCATTTGCTGCCTGGATCCTGCGTAACAGTGGCTGGCCTTCGCGCAAAGATTACCGCATTCCTATTACTCAATTTCTGTGGGACGACCTGGACGTCGTCCCGCGCAATCCGGCTGACACAAACGACGCCGAGATTTCACGCAGCTACCTCTTTCGAGGAATTGGTCACCTGATAATGCGTGATGGGTTCGGTCCCGATTCGACCTGGATTGAGTTTAATTCGGGTCCTTACCTCGCCAAGCACGACCACCTTGATCAGAATCATTTCTCCATCTACCACAAGGGCTATCTGGCTACCGAAAGTGGCGCCGACTACACCGACACTGAAAGCCCGCACTACCTGAACTACTACCGCCGCACCATCGCTCACAACTCGATGCTGGTTTATAAGCCGGGAGAAAAATTCTTCTGGGCCGAAAATCTTTGGGCCGCTGCCAACGACGGCGGGCAGCGCATGGACTCTTCTCGTTATTGGAATACGGTTCGCAGTCGTGAAGATTTTGAACGCACGCGTGACCTGTGGGCCACCGGACATATGGAGGCGACCGACTATCAGCCGGGCGCGTATCACTACGCGCGCGGCAATGCGACTCGTGCCTATCAGCCTTCAAAGATGGAGTACTTCACTCGCGAAGTCGCCTACACCCCCGGCAACAACGTGCTGGTGATTTTTGACCGCGTGCGGAGCACTGACCCAAGCTACAAAAAGGTCTGGTTGCTGCATGGCGTGGGTGAGCCGAGCGTCATAGCCGAGGCGAAAGCACGAGATATTGGTCACGGCGGTATGGCCTATGCGAACGCCACGGTCTTTACGTCTGAAGACGGTCAGGGACGCTTGCGAGTTCATTCACTGCTCCCACGCGAACGTGAAGTCGTGAAGCGTGGTGGGCCAGGTTTTGAGTTTTGGACCCCGGGTGATGAGTTTGGCGGAGCATGGGGAACGGGAAAAAATTGGCCATTGGATCCGCCGGCAGGCGGACCACTCACCACCGATCCTTATCTCAGGAAGATGTGGAAGACTTTCTGGGGAGACGACTTTGACAAACTACTACCTTCAAACACCCGCGCAGTTGTGCCCGCAGCGTGGCGCGTCGAGGTATCGCCGGCAAAACCCGCGAAGGAAGACTTCTTTTTACACGTTTTGGAAATTGGCGACCGCGGGGATACGCGTGCCCCACGCGTTGAATTAGTAGACGGGTCAAATCTGATTGGCGCCCTGGTCGAAGGGGGCACCATAGTGCTCTTCGCAACTATTGATGGCCCGGTAATCGGAGGTGAAGTAACGATCCCGGCGGTAGACACAAACTGGTTACTCATCTCCGGATTGAAGCCGCACGCAAAGTATGAACTCCAGATGACCGGAGGCCGGGCAAACTGGCGCGGCGGCCTCTTCAATGGTGTGCCCGGCGGAAGCTACATCGGAACTGCGAATGGTTCCGGGGTTATGTACTTGCCGTTCAAGGGGCAAAAGGATGGCAGGCTGCGGTTGCGGCTGCTGTCGTCAGAGTAAGTTTTGGCAGTGAAGTGAATTTGCCAGCAGTAAAGACAAGTAGAAATCTAAAAGGGACGGGCAGTAATTTACAGGTAAGGAAGGGTGGCTTGCCCCCGCTCAAGTGTAGGTAGTGACTTCAGCTTTTAGTTTACGAATGTATGCCAAACCAATCGCGCCGTTGGCGCTCCAGCGGGGGCAAGCCGCCCTTCCTAACCTGCAAATTGGCGGGACTTGACTCGTCCTTAAAAGCACCGTCAACGAGGTCGTCAATCACCCATATCGGCTAACGCATAATGACTATGAACAAAACAACACGTATATCAATCGCAGCCGTATTCATCGCACTTCTCTTTTCTACCAGCGTATTTGCGCAACATCGACGCGGCCAGCCCGATCGAGTGGTGACGCCTCTTCATGAAGTAAACCCAGTGGCGCAACCCGATGCGAACCACGTCGTTGCCATCGTCGGAGCCACCTTGATCGATGGCCGCGGCGGCGCCCCTGTGCTTGATGCAGTCGTTATCATTCGCGGCGAAAAGATTGTCGCTGTCGGCAAGCGATCTGCCGTGACGATCCCCGTAGGCGCTGAGTTGATCGATGCGAAGGGTCTCACGCTCCTGCCCGGATTGATCGACTCCCATTTTCACATCGATGGCGACGATCCTTTGCCCTCACTCTATCTTACGCACGGAATCACTTCAGTTCGCGATCCAGGCCAGTGGACCGAAGCCTACGACGTCGCTCGCAAAGGACCGGCGCCAGTGCCGCGCTTGTTCCTGTGTGGGCCGCACCTTGACTCGCCGCCACCCGCTTATCCTACCGACTCGTACCTAGTGAGGGACGCTGAGGAAACGCGGAATGCAGTCAACCGCTTCGCCAACGAGGGTGCTTCGGCGATTAAAGTCTACTACCGTCTACCGCTGGCGCTGATCAGAGTCGCCGTCGAGACCGCCCACGCTCGCGGTCTTCCCGTTACCTCGCACCTGGAGATTGTTGATGCGACTGACGCCATTCGCGCGGGCGTTGATGGCGTGGAGCATGCCACCTCATTCGGAACAGCACTGCTGCCTTTGCGTGAGGCTGAGAAGTATCGACAGGCAGTGCTTGCTGATAACAACGCTCGACGTGAAGGCAGGTATCGCGTCTGGAGCACCGTCGATCTTGATTCGCCGCGCGCCGGCGCTGTCTTTCAGTTGATTGTTGAGCGCGGCACCGTGGTCTCACCAACGCTTGCCGTCTTTGAACGGCAGCCGGGTGACAAAGATACGACCGACATGCATGTCCGCGCCTTTAAACAGATGGAGGCGTTTGTGGGTCACGCCTTCCGTGCCGGAGCGCACGTCGTCGTCGGTTCCCATTCCGATGTGCCGCATGCGAAGCGTGGTTGGGCTTATCAACGTGAGCTGGAACTGCTGGTGGATTCAGGTCTGACTCCGATGCAGGCGATAGTCGCAGGCACCATGGAGAATGCGCGTTTCTTCCATGCCTCCGATCGCCTGGGAAGTATTGAACCCGGCAAACTCGCGGATCTGGTTCTGGTCGAGGGAAATCCGTCGAGTAACATCAGCGATATGAGGCGAGTCAAACGCGTTATGCTGAGCGGCGTGTGGGTGAAAGGGGCTGGCGCCGAAGAGAAATGAGGATGGGAAATGCGCATTGTGGGTCGACGAATAGAGAACCGGGAGCGGTAGCGACCGGGTGCTACTTGCGATAAACAACATCTCCATTTTGTCGAGTTTACAATCACGATGACCCCGACCTTTCTAGAACCCGGTCGCTACCGCTCCCGGTTCTGTATTCGTCGGCCCACGACAAAACTCATGGGAAACAACCATCCATCACTGATGCAGGTTCTATTGGTTTCGTGCATGCTGCTTTTACTCTGCGCAGCGGTCCAGGCTAAAGGCAAGACTGTCTACGTGCATCTACTCGATGGTGACGACGCGCGGGGTGATGGCAACTACACACGCCCTTTCAAATCATGGCGGGTGGCTCTGCGTCATGTTGGCAGCGGCGATACGATCGTCGCGAAGAACGGCGACTATCGAAAATCGGGACGTGAAGGCAATTGGGGCGGGCTCAAACTGATCTTGACGATGGGTGACCAACTCGAACCTGGCGATCCGCGCCAGCCCGTCCCGCCGCGAACGCCGCCTGACACTATCGGCATCTACCGTTACGATCCCGCCGATCCGCTCACGATACGTGCCGAGTCAAACCAGGGCGTTATCATCGATCATATTCGCTTTCATTTGACGCGCGGAATCGTTATCGAAGGGTTCGAAATTTTTCCGAATCCTTACTACACGGACGATCAGGGGAAGAAGCTCAACCGTCGCGTCGATGGAATTCACGGCGACAGCGTCTACGAACCTGAAGACCAGTACAACCGGGTAAAGACTAATGATCCACCCGGTGGACATACGGCCGCCTGGTATGACCGCTCGCTCTGGACCAGCTACATCACGGTGCGCAACTCGAAAATTCATTACGACTGCCCGCCGGCCGGCTGCACTTCTGCATATGATCCGCTACAGGATGACGATCGGCTTTATCTTATCAAGTTCAACCAGGCTCACCACATTACGGTGGAGGACTGCGAGTTGTTCGACGGCAAGAATTTTCAACGCAAGCCGGCTATCGACCTTCCCTGTAGCGACGACGTGATCGTCCGTCGGAACCTAATCCGCAATTGTCATCGCGGCGTGGTAAGCAAAGGCGGCGGCCGTAGAGTACTGATAGAGGCTAATGTCTTCGTTGACAATTCGGGCGCAGCCTTCTCGGGCGGTTCGACTGATCCGGATCTTTTCATCGACGGGCGCTTCGGCGATCCTTGTTCATTCGCCTACTTCGAATCGTATGACCTGACAGCCCGCGATAACCTGGTTGTCTCGACACGGCCGGGCGAACGCCCCGTTGAACCTATTGCGATCTGGGCCGCGAAGAACCCGAGCATCGTGAACAATACCTTCATTGGTATTGGCGAGCGCGGAGTTGTACTCGTGCGCCCGGGGAACGAGGTCGACAGCCCCGCCAAAGGATGCGGGCGTTCAGTCCGTCTAACGCGCACCGAAGATCTTACCGTGAGTAGAAATGTATTTGTCCTTTCGGGAGTAGTAGATGAGACTATGCTTTATCAAACGTCAGGCGTTGGCACAGTAGTACTAAGATTTGATCATCGCGACAATACCTTCTTCAATAGGGGGCAGGACGTTCCCCTTGGAGGACTGGCTAATCCTAACAGCGAACCGGGCTTCATCAGGAGCGACCCGCAGTTAGCTGGAGGGCAGGGAACCGATTACGCGACGTGGATGGCCACGGCGAAACTCAAAAGCAATTCGCCGTCGCTGGGTCGTGGCGTGCACGGAGGCAAATGAGCGAGCAAGATTTTCCCGGTGCAGTACCTGAAATACCTGTCGCTGACGTCGACAGGGCTTCGGCGTACTACAAGAACCAACTGGGCTTTACCATAGATTGGGGTGGTGAAGACGGTGGGATCGCAGGAATCTCGAAAGGAAGCTGCAGAATGTTCCTCACCAATCGCGCTTTTCGCGAGCCTCACGGTAATTCAGCTCCCGTATTGGTCTGGCTAAACCTCAATAGCAAACAAGAAGTAGATGATTTGTACGAGACCTGGAGCCGCTCGGAGGCGCGCCTTGTTTCCCGTCCCGAGTCGAAGCCATGGAAGTTGTATGAGTTCGCGGTTGCAGACCTGGATGGCAATCTGTTTCGCGTCTTTTACGATTTTTCGTGGGAGAACCGCGGAGACTGATCTGCCGGCAATGAAGACTCAACTCTTTGGAGTGCGGTGACCTGTCACCGCTTTTCCCCGTCGCGACCTGTCGCGACGAAAACATTTCTCTGTTAGGTGCGGCGTCAAGCCGCCGCAGACCAAAGCGGTGACAGATCACCGCACTCCAAATGTTTGCTCCCTGATTCTTTCCAACTGGCGTCGACCGATCGCTTTGATTTGTGAGTCTGGCCACTTCTCAAGAAACTCATACGCAGGGTGATTCAGCTTCTCCCGGCAGGGGTTACGCGCCGCATTGTAACTACAGATAAGTGACCAGCGTGGATTTGGGCTCCGGTTCGCATTTGAGCGATGAAGTAGATTGCAGTGAAAGAAGAGTGCAGACCCGGGCTCCATCTCACAATGAACCAACTCCAGATGCTTGAGCGCTTCCTGTACCCGCTCCAGGTCGGCGCCGGTTTGTTCGCCCGCTTTGCCGTGATCTATGCGACCCATGTGATGTGAACCCTTGATCACTTGCAAACAACCGTTCTCCTGCGTCGCGCGATCAATTGCAATCAAACAGCTCGCCATGTAAGGAAACAAACAATCATTGGAGTACCAGTAACCGTAATCCTGATGCCACTCCCAGGCTCCGCCCACCAAAGGTTCCTTAAGCATCATTTTGTGGTGGTAATGGTAAACCTCACCACCCAACATTTGTTCCAGCGGATCCACGATGCGTGAGCAGCGGACAAAAGCGCTGTAGATGTCTTCACCCAATGAGCCAGTAATCCACAACTTGCTTCGTCCACTGGATAAGTCGAGTCGCTCGTGTGCTTGTTGCTCTATCTGCTGATCACCCCTGGCGACATTAAGGAGTAAATCCATTTCTTCAGTATCGAACAGATCTCTTACGAGCAGGTATCCATCGCGAGTGAATTGCTCAATCTGTTCTGCGGTCAACCTGGGCATTGAGTCTTCTCCTGGTTCAGAACCCTTTGGGATCAATAGTATTCGACGCGTAGCGTCGATATGAATTTAGCCCGGCCTTTAAAAGGCCGGGGAAGGCGAATGAAGTGTTTGCGTCGCACAGCAACGCCTGAAGCGCCACCGCAACCAAGAGGTCGGGACATGTAGACGTGGGCCCCTCAACGGTAGGATTACTAGTTGGTGCCGAGGGCGGGAGTCGAACCCGCACGCCCTTACGGACAACGGATTTTAAGTCCGTAGCGTCTGCCATTCCGCCACCCCGGCACGTGCCCGCCAAAATAGCACGCCACCAAACAGTCGACAAACGATCAAGGAAAGTCCACGGTCCAAAGTCAAAGTCCAAAGTCCGAGGTCAAAGTCCAAAGTCCAAGGTCAAAGTCCAAAGTCGTCCTGGTGAAAAGAAACTTTCGACCTCGGACCTTGAACGTTTTCTAATGTTCACGTAATCCGCACGTGCCTCAATATCCATAAATCAAAGCTGCAGCAGTCGTGGTTCGAAGGGTCGCTCCAATTCAACCACACCCCAGATACTACCCACCTGTGGACGACCAGTGACTTCGACTAGTTCGGCGGATACAATCGACTGGTCTTTCTTAAATCATCATTGTCAGGAGAAATTTTCGTGCACGGAAATCATCGCTTCGTTCGCCTGTTCAGCGCCTTCTTGTTCGTTGTCGGTTTCACTTCGACCACAACTTTCGGGCAACTATCCCCGGAGCTCCGAGCAAAGATCGACAAACTCGCCGCCAGTTCTCTCGCAAAGTCAGGCGTGCCGAGCGCGTCTGTGGCGGTGGCGACGCTCGACTCGACCCGAAGACTGCCGCCACACCTGAGATGCGTTACAGCATCGGTTCTATTAGCAAGCAGTTTACGGCGGCGGCAATTTTGCTCTTGCAGGAACAGGGAAAGCTGTCCCTCGACGACAAGGTGTCAAAATTCATTCCCGATCTCACGCGCGCAAATGAAGTGACAATTCGCCAACTGCTGTCGCACACGTCGGGTTATCAGGATTATTGGCCACAGGATTACGTGATGCCGATGATGCTTCAGCCGGTCACAGCGCAGAAGATTATGGATCAGTGGGCACGCAAGCCACTCGACTTCGAGCCGGGCAGCAAGTGGCAATACAGCAACACGAACTACGTCATCGCCGGAGTAATTATTGAGCGCGCAAGTGGCAAGCCCCTGCTCGAGTTTATGCAGGAAAAGATATTCACGCCGCTGGGGATGAAGAGCGTGGCGAGTATGGATGTGACTAAAGCCACCGCGAGCGATCCGGTTGGTTATTTACGCTATGCACTCGGCCCCTTGCGGGTGGCGCCGAAAGAAGGCAAGGGCTGGCTTTTCGCGGCTGGTGAGCTGGCTATGACTGCAGAAGATCTCGCGAAGTGGGACATGGCGATAATGGATCAGAAAGTTTTACGTCCAGCTTCATATCGCGAGTTGGAGCGCGAGGTTCAACTCAGCAACGGCATGGGCACGCGTTACGGTCTTGGCGTCACCCTGGCTATGGAAGGCGGCCATCGCGCAGTTTCACACGGCGGGGAAGTTTCCGGATTCACAGCTGAGAACGTCGTCTTTCCTGATGAGCGCGTCGCCGTTGTCGCGTTGACTAATCAGGACGCAGTCTCTGCATCAGGAGATATAGCGCACGGCATAGTTCCGCTGTTGTTTGAGAAGAGCGATCCGGCAACGCCTCAAAAATTGGAGCAGGCAAAAAAGATCTTTGAGGGACTACAACACGGCACAGTCGATCGTTCACTGTTCACTGATAATGCGAACGCTTATTTTAGCGAGGCGGCGCTGAAGGATTTTGCGAGCGGACTCGAGCCTTTAGGGGCGCCGCAATCGTTTGTGCAAACACGACAGGGCTTGCGCGGCGGCATGACCTTGCGCGTCTACCAAATCAAACTGACGACCAAAACCCTGCGCGCCTGGACCTATGAAATGCCGGATGGGAAGCTCGAACAATATCAAATTGCCGTGCAGCAGTAGGGATTTCAAGTTTCTAGTTTCTGGTCTCGGGTTTCAAGTTCAAATCCGTTACCACGGACGCGGGCGGGGCCAGCGTCTTCACGTTGATCGTGTAGAGGTGTAGAATCAGTCCTACAAGATCAAGCGCCGCAGCTGATTCGTCCCAACAAATGACTGAAGAGCAGGAAGTTTTCCTCAAGCATATCCAGAAGCAGGGCCTCAAGCGCACCACCCAGCGCGACTTGATTCTCGACATCTTTCTACGGACGGAAGCTCATCTTTCCAGTGAAGATCTCTACCGTTTGGTCAAACAGGAAGATCCAAGCATCGGCCAAACTACTGTCTACCGGACGTTAAAGTTACTCGCCGAAGCAGGGCTCGCTCGCGAAGTTCGTTTTGGCGATGGCGTTACCCACTACGAGCACAACTACAAACACCAACATCACGATCACATGATCTGTTCGGAGTGTGGCCGGATCATCGAATTCTTTTCGGCGGAGCTCGAGGCCATCCAGGACGCGATGGCCGCGAAACACCGCTTCGAAGTCACCCAACACCTGCTGCGGATCATCGGCGTGTGTGCGGAGTGTCGCCGAGCGATGAGAGAAGCCGATAAAGAGAAACCTGCCTCACGCAGAATTGCCACGCAAGCGACCGCCAAAGCTCGATAGATACCGGAACAAACTCAGCAATGGTGGAAAGAAGTATAGAGTTTGGGACTGGCGCGTTTTCGTTTTGTCCTCTCATTAACACCGAGGCTTTAGCCCGGTGGATCAAGGTCGGCACGAAAACATGAAAACCGTTTAAACGGTTTCACTTTCTTTCCACCCACCTTGTCACCGGGCTAAAGCCGCGGTGTTAATGAAAGGAATTGATACCTCAAAGTAGTACCATTTTTGCGTTTTCCCTTCGTAACAGTGTAACTTGCGTTTGATGCCTAACAGTGGACATGAACGACGCGGGTTTTGCGTGTGGCTGAACAAGTTGCCGCTGCCGCTGTGCTTGTTGATGCTTTCATTTCTCTCGACCGGTTGTCCGAAAGAGGAAAGGCCGCCGACCGCGCGTATCGGAACTTCGGATCGTTCGCGAGAAGTGAGTCCGCGAGTGGTGCCCGGTGCGGTTGCGTTCAACGGCGAGCGCGCGATGGATCACGTCAAGAAGCAGCTCGACATTGGGCCGCGCATTCCGGGCTCGCCTGAACTAGCCAGGACGCGCGAGTACATCCTTCGCACGCTGAAGAGTTCGGGCCTGGTTGTGAAGACTGATGAGTTTACTGTCACCACTCCCTTTGGTGAAAAGAACATGGTTAACCTCACCGCCGAGATCCCAGGCGAGTCGAAAGAGGTGATTATTGTCGCCAGCCATTACGACTCAAAGTTTTACAAGGACATGCGGTTCGTCGGAGCTAACGATCCGGGAACGTCGGTCGCGACCTTGCTGGAGTTAGGGAGAGTGTTGAGTGCCGGCCAGCAGAAACCAAAATTGACTTACTGGCTGGTGTTCTTCGATGGCGAGGAGTCGTTATGTGAACTCTGGGAGCAGTGTCAGAATCCGAACCCTGCCGATCCGAAGAGCCCGCTGCCTGACAACACTTACGGTAGTCGGCATTACGTTGCTCGGCTCCGCGAGAATGATGAAGTCAATCGTGTGCGAGCCCTGATACTGCTGGACATGATTGGATCCAAAAACCTCGAACTCGGCCGAGAGTCGATGAGCAGCAGATGGCTACAGGACATTGTCTGGCAGACGGCCCGGGACCTGGGGCAGGGAAAGTTTTTCGTTGATCGTCCTGAGGGTGTCGGTGGTGACGACCATGAACCATTTCTTAAGGCCGGAATCGATTCGCTGGATCTGATTCAGCTCGGCACTTATCCTTACTGGCATAAGGCTGATGACACGGTGGATAAGGTTTCCGGCCAGAGTATGAAAGTGGTCGGCGATGTAGTGTTGGCGAGTCTGCCGAAAATTGCGGAACGCGTGGCCGGAAAGCCGTCGCTTAAAGTTACTCCGTCGCCCACGCCAATGATTCCACAGTGAGGATCGGTCCACGAAAGTCGCGAACGAACAGGGAAAGATAAAACAAGTCTAAATGAGTGCTACAAAACCCAGAGTTGCGATGATAGCCGGAGACGGTATTGGTCCGGAGGTCATCGGCGAGGCAGTTCGCGTGCTTGAGCGCGCGCGTGAGACGCACGGCGTCGAATTGGAACTTACGCATTTTGATTGGGGCGCGGAGAAGTTTCTGCGCGAGGGCGTTTCGTTGCCGGCCGGTGCGTTGGAAATGCTGACTGCTGAATTTGAGGCAATCCTCGCGGGAGCTTTTGGGGATCCGCGAGTGCCTTCAAATCAACACGCCGAAGATATTCTGTTGGGTATGCGTCGTGGCCTCGATCTTTATATCAACTTGCGCCCGGTGCGTTTGCTGGACGCGCGTTTGACTCCCCTGCGCAACCGCAAGGTTGAGGAGATCGACTTCGTAGTCTTCCGTGAAAACACTGAGGGCGCTTACTGCGGAGCTGGTGGGTTTCTGAAAAAGGGAACTGTCGACGAAATTGCGACGCAGGAGGAACTCAACACCCGCCGCGGAGTCGAAAGAATCATCATCGCCGCATTTGAGTATGCGCGAGCCAACGGGCGAAAGCGCGTGACGATGGCCGACAAATCAAACGTCCAGCGCTTTGGCGGCGATCTCTGGCAGCGCGTTTTCAAGCAAGTTGCCGCGGAGTATCCGGAGATAGATGCGAACCATCAGTACGTCGATGCGATGGCAATGTTTATGGTGCTCGATCCGGCGCAGTATGACGTCATTGTAAGTAATAACCTGTTCGGCGACATTCTTACGGATCTTGGCGCTGCCATTCAGGGCGGCCTTGGCTTAGCTGCTTCCGGCAACATTCATCCTGGCCGCGTTTCGTTATTTGAGCCAGTGCATGGTAGCGCGCCGGCAATTGCGGGGCAGGGAGTAGCGAATCCGGTAGGTGCTATTCTGACCTCGGCGATGATGTTAGAATACTTAGGAAACAAACCAGCAAGTCGGGCCTTAGAGAAGGCAGTACGCGACTCGATCTCCAACAATGAGACGACACGCGATCTGGGTGGCAACCTTTCTACAGAGCAGGCGGGCACTGCGATTTGTGCGAGACTAACCGGCGAGTGACTGGAAAAGTTGATCTTAGCTCGAAAACCGCGAAGCGGTTATGTAATTTAGCCCAGGGTTGCCGCGCCGCGCGGCTACCCTGGGATCGAGTTATGGAAATGGTATAACCCCAACGGGGTTGCGTCTCCCGCGCAGATCGACCAAAGCGCTTAATCAATGATATTGAACCGACTGCTTACCACTCATCGAAATACTGACGCAACCCCGGTGGGGTTGCTATCGATCGACTCGTAGCCCCAGGGTAGCCGCGTGACGCGGCAACCCTGGGCTAAGTTATATAACCGCTTCGCGGTACAATCACACTAGTTCGAACCTGATTTGGGCTTAGTGATCTCATGACGCCAGGCCGAAAAAAACTCGCGATAAGGATAGGCGCCGGCGTTGTTATCTTCGCTGCAATCGTTGGCGTGTTTGTGATCGTCCGCGCCCTGCCGATCATTGCCGTCGGGCTTGTCGCTTTGGGTTTACTGATTGTCATTGCTTTAAAGATTAGAGCTAACCGCAAGACGAAAGTGATTTTCGGTTTCTACGTCGCGGCTAATGAAATACTTGTTGATGGCGATAAGAGCCGTTACCACTTTGAAATTGCCCAGGTCATCAAAACTGGCGAACGAATCGTGAGGTCGATGCCCGATTCACCGCCGTTGAGTCGCTTCGCGCTGGGCGCTCTGTACTATTCAATCGGGGATCACAATGCGGCGGTTGAGCAGTTGGGTTTTGCTGCGGAAGAAGAAGTGCTGAAGGAGAGTCGCCACTCCACGCCGTCACGGCAGTTGCGCCGTTACGTCGCCAGACTGCGGCGCATCGAACGGCGCCCAAAACTTTACGCAAAACTAAACGCGGCGATTGCCAGCCTGGAACGAATGCACCAGGAGCGTGGAGCCCGACTGCTCGCGGAAAGTCAGCAGCAATTGAAAAGAATGGTCGAGGCTTACGAAGGCGAGATGTCCGAGCAGATCCGTTCGCCGCGCAGAGATTTACCGATTTCTAATAGCCGCTCGCTTAAGTCCATTACTGCTCCGCCGACAATCTCGGAAGTCCTGAACGAAGTCTATCAGGAAGACCGGTAGACTTTCTGAGAAGTCGTAATGCTAGTTTGCGGATCTTGATGGGGCTTATGGAGAAGGCGCAAACTAACACTTTGCGCTACAAGTCCCAATTACGGTGTCCACCCTATTGCTCGAAACGCTCACGGCAGAAATCATTGCGATCGGCTCGGAGCTGCTTGCTCCCGATCGCAGCGACACCAATAGTCTCTGGCTCACCGAAAAACTCAACAGCATCGGCATTGAAGTAAAACTCAAGACCATAGTCGGCGACGACGACGCCCGCCTGGAAGAAGCAATCAAAGACGCGATCCGACGGTCGAAGGTTGTGATCACAACCGGCGGTCTGGGTCCAACGGAAGACGATGTGACCCGCAAGGTGGCGGCCCGCGCGCTTGGCCGGCGATTGATTCTTGACGAGTCAATTCTTGCCGAGCTGCGTGAGAAGTTTCGCGCCTTTGGTCACGTGATGCCTGAACGAAATTCGCGCCAGGCAATGGTGATTGACGAGTCGCAGGTATTGCCTAACCCCAAAGGCAGCGCGCCCGGTTTGTTTATCGATCAGGAGGGCGTTGCCATTGTGCTGCTGCCGGGTCCGCCGCGCGAGATGAAGCCGATGTTCGAGAATCACGTGCTTCCAAAACTGGCTAACCGGGCGGGTTCGATAAAGATCGTCAGGCGGATGCTGCGTGTTGCCGGCTTCGGCGAGTCAGCGTTAGACGAAAAAATTGCACCCATCTACACGCAGTACGAGAATCCGCAGACGACAATTCTTTTCAACCAGACCGAGATCGAAATTCATCTAACGGCGCGCGGACGAACCGAAGCCGAAGCAGACGCTTTGCTTGATCGGCTATCGGAACAACTGGAGGAATGTCTGGGCGATTCCATCTTCTCGTTTGCCGGGGAGAAGATGGAGGAGGTAGTTGGCTTAAAGCTGACAATTGGAGGCTATACGTTGTCCGTCGCCGAAAGCTGCACCGGCGGACTGATTGCGCAACGATTGACTGACGTGCCGGGTTCGTCGAAATACTTTATCGAGGGAGTTGTCGCCTATTCGAACGACGCGAAAACGAGAACATTGGGCGTCGAGCCGGTGTTGTTGCTTGAGCATGGTGCTGTTAGCGCGCCGGTTGCCGAAGCGATGGCTGAAGGCATACGCAAACGTGCGCGGACAGATTTTGGCTTGTCTATAACTGGGATCGCCGGGCCGGGGGGCGGCAGTGAAGAGAAACCTGTGGGCCTTGTGTATATCGCGCTTGCCGATGATGCGCACACCGAACATCGCAGGTTCATTGTTCCCGGCGACCGCCAACTCATTCGCTGGCGCGCGTCACAGGCAGCGCTGGATCTTTTGCGGAAAAGACTGATCTGACGCAGTTCCTCAGTTCGGTAAGGGAAAGCCCACCACCGAAAGCCAACTTCCACTAATCAATAATCAGATCTGTTTGTTGCGTGGCTGCTAACTTCAGCTTCGATAGTTTTGACATATTCCTACGAACAATTGATTTGCTCTAACCAACGAACCTATTCCAGAGGTAGAAGGCGTTAATTGTGTCAATGGATCGGATAGCTTGCTTATAGCCTAGTGCAATTATTCTTATGAGATACTTAGCGTAGACATCATCCGAAACAGCTCCCCTGTGTCTGACTAATGCATATGTGGCAATTTCGCCGGCAAAATGTAGCTTGACGCCAACCCTTGATGGTCCTTCGTTCGACAATTCAATCTTGCCGCATGTTGATAAGTTGATGTTTTTGATCGCATATCTTGCAGCCTCATGGCCAAAATGGCCTCCGATGTCGTTCCTCACACGGCGCAAGATTGGCTCGAACCGTTTGAAAAACCTGAGCGATCTCTTCCATCGGATCAGGTGTTTCTCGTCGAAGTTGTCCTTTACGCGTTGAAAATCAGGATCTTCGTCCAGCATTCTAAACGCTTCTGCAACCTCGACAAGCGTGGCGACGGATCGTCTCATAAAATAGTTCTTGCGGTACTTCTCATCCGTATAATCCAACTCGGCTAAAGATTCAGCAATTATTCCAAACGTTTCGATTCGGAGATCCTCATAAAGTACGGCGAGTCTCGCGATTAGGGCATTCATCTCGGAAAAGATGAAGACGCGTCGAATTTCTCTAAATACGGTTTTTGATTTAAGTGCCATCTGCTAACCATTCTTGCAATCAATCCACTCTGGATCCTTGCCCTTCCTCTTCTCCGCAGATTATACCGTTAAGCGCAGGATGTGAATTGCTTGTGAGTTTGGCCGACACTACTTATAGTCTCCGGCTCAAGTGAAGCAGCTGGATGTCTAACTTATCGCCCATGGTTGTACTCTTTCTTTCCTACCTGCTGGGCTCGATACCGTTTGGTTATCTGATCGTTCGAGCAACGCAGGGCGCGGACGTGAGGGACACTGGTTCCGGTGGCACGGGCGCGACGAATGTATCCCGACGTGCCGGCAAAGCGGCGGGTGTCCTGACATTGTTGCTCGATGCCTTGAAGGGCGCCGCTGCGGTTGCGATTGCGAAAGGGGTCTTGGGCTTGCCGATTTTCGGTGAAGGCGCGCTCGCTGGTTCGTCTAATGAGAATGCCTATTGGTGGGTGGCGTCAGCGGCGATTGCTGTAATCGTCGGTCACATCTTTCCCGTTTGGCTGCGGTTCCATGGCGGGAAGGGTGTAGCGACAGGGGTAGGGGTCTTTTTAATGTTAACGCCGGTCGCGGTTGCTGTTGCGGGCTTGATTTTTGTGCTGGTGGTTTGGCGTACGCGTTATGTTTCGCTCGGGTCAATCCTGGCCGCGGTTGCTATTCCTTTGTTTATGTTATTGCGGAATGTTTTAGTTCAACCGGTTGAAGCCTTTATGCCAATCATGTGTGCGGCGATGGCCGGGGCGATGCTGATCGTGTTTGCGCATCGGGAGAATATCCGAAGGTTGAGAGACGGGACTGAGAATAAGTTTAGGTAAGAAGTGTTTCGCGCCTGCGGCGCTCATTGCGGGCGGGACGCCCGCGGTCCCAGAACTTCGCTTGACGCTGGCGACCTGGCTTTGAGCCCTTCCTTGATTAGATGAAGCGTATTGGAGTCATCGGTGCAGGCAGTTGGGGGACGGCGCTTGCTGTCGTGGCGGCTCGGGCCGGCCATGAAGTTCATCTCTGGTCACATAACCTGGCAGTTGTTGAAGCGATCAATAGTGAGCATATCAACCCGCGTTACCTGACCGAATTGCGGATTCCCAATACCGTTCGCGCGACCAGTGATATCGTCGCTGCAGTCGGCGCGGCAGACATGATCATACTCGCCGCTCCTTCACACGCTACGCGCGAATTGCTTGCTGCCATGACTCGCGGATTGCGGCCGGAGATGATTGTTGTCAGCGCGACGAAGGGAATTGAGATCGAGACCGGTAAACGAATTTCGCAAGTTGTATCCGAAGTAGTGCCGCAGGCATTACGTTTGCGGTTCGTTAGTTTGTCCGGACCTTCATTCGCGAAAGAAGTAGTTGCGAATCATCCGACCGCAGTCGTGTCTGCCAGCGAGGATCGTGATGCGAGTCGCACGGTTCAGTCAGAGCTAAGTTTTGACAATTTTCGCATTTACACCAACGATGATGTCGTAGGCACTGAACTCGGTGGCTCGGTAAAGAACGTGATGGCCATCGCCTCAGGCATGGTTGCAGGGCTGGGTTTCGGTTCTAACAGCATAGCCGCATTAATCACGCGAGGTTTGGCCGAAATGACGCGGCTGGCGTTGCGTGAGGGGGCGAAACTTGAAACCCTGATGGGCCTTGCCGGCTTGGGTGATCTGGTTTTGACCTGCACCGGAAGTCTCTCGCGCAATCGTTTTGTGGGCGAGGAACTTGGAAAAGGACGAAGGCTGGACGAGATCACTGCCGGGATGAACGAAGTTGCCGAGGGCGTGAAAACGACGCTCGCCGTCAAGAGGCTGTCCGCGCGGCTGGGAGTGGACATGCCCATAACTAATGAGGTGCATGCAGTGCTCTATGAAGGAAAACTGGCATCGCACGCGGCCAACGAGTTGATGACGCGCCCTTTGCGAGGAGAGAGCAATTAGGTAGTGTAGAGGTTTTGAACCGTGAAGAACTATGCCTGCTACAGCTGAAGAAAAACTGCTCGCCTCAAATCGTGCCGCCTTTCACGAATACCACATCCTGGACAAGTACGAGGCTGGTATTGCTTTAACCGGTACAGAGGTGAAGAGCGTTCTGGCGGGCCGGGTGCAGTTAAAGGAAGGATATGTTGCGGTTCGCGATGGCGAAGTCTGGTTGTTCAATGCGCACATTTCGCCTTATGCTCATGGGAACCGTGAAAACCACGAGCCACTGCGAACGCGCAAGTTACTCCTTCACAAACGGGAGATCGAGCAGTTAGACCAGGCGGCGGTAAAGCAGGGCATGACCCTGGTGGCCTTGCGGATCTATCTGAAGAAACGCCACATCAAAGTTGAAGTGGCAGTCGCGAGAGGAAAGAAGTTGTACGACAAGCGGGAAACCGAATTGCGGCGCACGGTGGAACGAGAAACGCGCGCGCAATTAAAGGAACGTAATAAATGAAAGTTATTAGAAGAACTGGCAGGAGTAATCATAAAAATGCAAATTGAAAGCACAAATGGATCCTATCGAGACCTCGATGTTCAGGCGATCGCTATAGCGGTGTTCAAAGACGAAAATGCTGACGCCGACGGGTTTCTCAAGGAACTCGATTCAGTCACTGGCGGCGTAATCAAGTCAATCATTGATTCCGAAGAGTTGAAGGGCAAAGAGGCCGAGACCGTATATCTCCATCTGGTCGGCAATGGTGAGATCAAGGCGCAGCGATTGTTACTGGTGGGCGTCGGCGAGCGGGGCGAGTACACATCCGCACAGGCATCACAGATGGCGGGCACGGCCGTGCGCGCGCTTCGGGGAAAGAACGTGAAGTCGATTGCAGTTATACCCAGACTCGAAGGAAATGCGGAGGATATAGCTTCGGTAGTTGTTGAAGGTGCTTTCATGGCCTTGTTTGATCCCGACAAATATCGCACCGAGGACAAAGAAGCACGGGAAATCAGCAAGCTTGTAGTTGTTATGGATGGGGCGGACAAAGGCGAACTTCAGCGCGGCTCAGAACGCGGCAGAATCATAGGCGAGTCTGTTAACTTCACCCGCGATCTCGCCAACGAACCGGGTGCTTACATGACGCCAACCAACATGTCTGAACGGGCTCGGGAAGTGGCTACGGAATTTGGCCTCAGTATCGATGTTCTTGATGAAGCGCGCATGGAGCAGGAAGGCATGGGCTCCCTCTTGAGCGTCTCGCATGGATCAGACGAGCCGGCCAAGCTGATCATTTTGAAGTACACACCGTCAAACGCGAGCGAGGATGGTGGCGAGCTGCTGGCATTCGTCGGGAAGGGAATCACTTTTGATTCCGGAGGCATTTCACTCAAGCCCGGCGAAAATATGGAGTTGATGAAGTATGACATGACTGGCGGCGCCACGGTGATGGGAGCGATGCGCGCAATCGCGCAGATCAAGCCTTCGATACCAGTGCTGGGAGTGGTTCCGTGTTCTGAAAATCTTCCTTCAGGCAAGGCCACCAAGCCCGGAGATGTCGTCCGCGCCATGACCGGCAAAACTATAGAGGTCATCAACACCGACGCTGAAGGCAGGTTGATTCTCGCCGACGCTATCGCCTACGCACGAAAACTCGGAGCCACAAAGATAGTAGACATTGCTACTCTTACCGGCGCCGTTTCGATAGCACTGGGCGACGTGAATACCGCGGTGATCGGGACCGATCAAGAGCTCATCGGCGAAATAGTGGCGGCCGGGAAAGAGGCTGGAGAAAAGTTTTGGCAACTGCCGCTCGACAAAGAATATTCCAAACAAATCAAGTCAGATATTGCTGATATTAAGAATGTCGGAGGACGGAAGGCTGGGACTATTACCGCGGCGGCCTTCCTCAAAGAGTTTGCTGACGGCGTTTCATGGGCCCACCTGGATATTGCCGGTACCGCGTGGAGCGATGAGGCGAAGCCGTATAGAGCGAAGGGTCCCACCGGCGTGGCGGTACGAACATTTATCAGAATCGTGGCGAGAGCGGCGGCGAAGCATAATCGCTCGTAGGCGCTGTAGTCAGCAGAGGACAACGGCTGTCCTCATTCGTGAACACCAATTTCACTTCACGCAACCTGAAAGCTTGATTTTACTAAGCTTTATCTAACCTCCGATCTTGGCATTAGAATTGTTAGGGAGTGCTTAGTTGCCAAAGGAGTGGAATCCCTCATTAAAAATGTCCTCGCCCCCCTCGACAGCCGTTCGAGGTATCATAAGCACCCACTCCTTTGGCCTCACCATTCCAGCATGATCGCTCCGCAGACTCTGTAAGACCCCGCCATTCTTGTCTAAAGGATTACCAGAAAGTGTTATAATTTTGGCGCAACACCCTAGGGTAAACGTCCTCCGTCGTGCGTTTGCCTCAGGGGGAAAGCGCAAACGCGTGTTAACTGATTACTACAAAGTTCTTGGAATCAAGCGTTCGGCGACTCGATCGGAAGTCAAGTCGGCTTATCGAAAGCTTGCAAGACTACGGCACCCGGATGTGAATGGTGGGTCAGAAGAGGCTGCCCGCGAATTCGCGCTGCTCTCCAGGGCTTATCGCGTTCTAATCGACCCTCAGGAGCGTTCGTACCACGATCAGCAGTTGACGGCCCAGTCGAGCGGATACTCGATCCTCCGGTCAGAAAATCCTCATGCGCAGCGGGCGCGAAATCTTGCGGCGCAGGCCCGCTGGGACCGAGTTGTCAACCAGGTTCTTGAAAGAGATCGACAGGAAAGCCGGGAACGGCAGCGCGCGGTGTTTACTACAGTCTCATTGTTTCTGTCGACATTTTTTGTCGCGATGATCAAACCGCATCTGTGGGAAACGTTTGATTTCGCGGGCCGAGCAATCGTGCTGACACTGTTTGTGATTGGCGTCTGGCATCTGGCTACGCGACTTCGTGAATACTTCGCACACTACACCTATCGTCCGAAGGTGATTCAGGATTCCATCATGCGGGATGATGAGAAACCTGAACAACCTTTCACCAGATTCTCGGCTTACACGTTTCTTTTGGTTGGCTATGTGCTGAGCATTGGTGTTGGATTGATAATCGGCTGGCACGTTCACGGGTTCATGAACGGTTTGACCATGCTGCTCCCGCGCAACGTCGTGCAGTCGAACATGCTCCTGTACTCGTCCACGGTCTTGTTGATTCCGGACCTCGTGGTTTACCCTCCCATCGCCGTCTTAATCGTCGATTCAATGCAAGCTCTGACTGCCCGGATGGACTAGTCGCAACGACTCTGCTCGTTGGACAAAAACAAATGCAAAACCGCCAACGCTTAAACGTGCTCAATTGCACAATACTGGTGAGTCTGGTCCTGCTTATCGGAGTCGGTGAGCGCTTGATTACTCTTCATGCAGCACAGGATCCGACAAGACTAACGCCGATTCAGCTGGCGATTGAAAAGCAAAGGCAGCGTTTGAGTTCCGCTGAGATCGAGGATCGCCGCGAGGCTCTATTGCAGTTGCGGGCAATGCAGCGTCCAGAAGCTTCGCGTGTGGCGTTGTCAGCCTTGAACGACCCGGCGCCGATAGTTCGGGCGACGGCAACGGCGGCGGTACTCTGGTTACCGGCAGACGAAAGTGTCGCCGCCCTGATGCCGCTGTTAAGTGACAAAGAGGAGTTTGTTCGCCAGCAAACTGCCTATGCGCTTGGTCTGACGCGCAGTCGCTCTGCTGTCGCTGGACTCATCGAGCGACTTAGCGATAAAAGGGATTCGGTTCGTGGTGCGGCGGCAGTTGCACTTGGTCAAATCGGAGACGCGAACGCGGTAACAGCGCTGGCTGCGGTTTTGAATCCGCAAGCCGGATTGGCGACGTCAAAGAAGAGTCAAAAGAGCAAACGAGAAAAGAATCCATTTGTTTTAAGATCAGCGGCGCGCTCTTTGGGACAGATCGGTAATCGCGCGGGCGTTCCCGTTCTCATCGTAGTGCTGCAGGACGACAAAGGAGAAGCAGATCTCCGCAGAGAAGCGGCAACTGCGCTGGGAAGCATTGGTGATTCGTCAGCCATTCCAGCGCTTCGGGATCTTACTACTGCAGGTGATCCCTATCTTGCCGAAGCGGCCCATCAGGCATTGAAAAGGATTTCGAGGGCCCAGCCTACCGGTGGAATTTAGACGCAACCGAAGTTCAAGTGAAAAAGCGCCGGACACTCAAAGTGAACGGCGCTTTTCGTTGGTTCTAAGAGCAATTCCTAGCTTTCAGATTTCTCTCCGCGACCCTGGCTCTTCTTAGCGGCCTTCGTCGCCTGCGGAATAGGTAAGCCTACGCCACCCGACAGTGATTCCAACGCTTCCTGTTCTTCCTTCGGCTCCGGCAACTCGTGAATAAGTGCACCACCGGAACTCTTCGAGAAGATCAACTTGTGCGTGTACTCATCGAGGTCGACGTGCACCAGGTCGCCAAGTCCAATTTGTCCGGTCGCTACCAGGTTTGACAGCGGATAGACCAGGAAACGCTCGACCGAACGCTTTAGATGCCGAGCCCCGTATTTAAAGTCGAGGCCTTCCTTGAGCAGCGTATCTTTTGCGGCGTCGGAACACTGGAAAACAAACTTGATTCCGGCCGACTGCATAATCCGATCCTGCACCGCTGCCAATTCCAGTTCGAGAATCTGCCGCAGATGATGTTCCTTCAATGAGCGGAAGACCACAACCTTGTCGATCCGGTTCATGAACTCAGGTGAAAACTTGCGACGGGCCGACTCGACAGCCGTTCTGTAGATCTTCTGATCGACTTCAGTGTCGTTCGGATTCTTTGAGCCTTTTCCCGGTGCAAAGCCGATGCCACCTGAGATCAACTCAGACATCTCTCTGGCGCCAAGGTTTGAAGTCAATACGACCATACAGCGCGAGAAGTCGACGCGACGGTTGTCACCCAAGGTCAAGGTCGCTTTGTCGAGAATGCCGAGCAGCAACTGCCAGAGACTGTCGGAAGCTTTCTCGATCTCGTCAAACAGTATTAGCGAGAGCTTCAAATCCTCCGTGTGCATGCGGTCGAGGTTTTCCTGCGTCAGCATGGGAGCTGTCTCGCGATGACCGAGATATCCCGGAGGCGAGCCAATCAACTTCGCGATTTCGTGCGAATGCTGAAACTCCGCGCAATCGATCTTAACGATGGCGTTGGAGTCGCCATACAAAACTTCCGCCGCAGCTTCAATCACGCGAGTTTTTCCAGAGCCGGTCGGGCCCAGAAAAAGCATTGTGCCGATAGGCCGGTTTGGCGGGTTCATGCCCGCGAGAAATATCTGGTAAAGGCCACTCATGCGCCGGACTGCGCGCTCTTGACCTACGATGCGAGCGTAAAGACGCTCCTCGAAGTCCTGGGCGCGCGGGCTTTTCTGATCAGGATCCAGGAAGACTGTGCCCATGGTTTTGTTTAGTTTTTCTAACTCCATTTCAGAAATCATGATCGGCCTCCTTGCCTACGCGAGCGCTTTTAATTACCGGCTGGCTCGCTTTCCTGGCTCGGCCTCTATTGGCCGGCCTCCCTTAATGCAAGGAACGATCCGTTAAGCATATTGATGCGCCGCTCTCGACCTTCGTTTACTTTTTTCGCCAGGCGAAAGCGACGCGGTAAAACTGACCGATGCTATATATACGACCCGGCAGCAAATGTCATCACAAAATAATGGGAAGAAGATGAAATAGAGGTTGCGTGTTGAATGTTTTCCAACACTTATTTGCCTGACAATTCGTGTCAGACCGCTCGTGCCAATAATTGGTCGGGTCGAAGGGGACGTCAGACCGCACCTTTTAGCGCGGAGATCCACCAAAAGGTCGCATTGATCCGACCAACCCGATCTCTGTCGAGGAAATCACTACACCAAAGCTGCGATTGGCCGTCAGTCGTAATACTCGGTTCCCAGGTGTGTGATCAAATCTTCCCCGCGAAGATAACGCAAAGTGTTTTTGAGCTTCATCAACTGAATAAACACATCGTGCTCTGGATAGAGGCCTGGCGCGGTCTGGGGTGATTTGAAGTAAAAAGACAGCCACTCCTGGATACCTTTCATGCCGGAGCGTTGGGCCAGGTCAAGAAACAACGCCAGGTCCAGAACGATCGGAGCCGCGAGAATAGAGTCACGACAGAGAAAATCGATCTTGATCTGCATGGGATAACCCAGCCAGCCGAAAATATCGATATTGTCCCAGCCCTCTTTGTTGTCGCCACGCGGCGGATAATAGTTAATGCGAACCACGTGCGAAAAATCTTTGTAGAGGTTGGGATAGACGTCGGGCTGAAGAATATACTCGAGCACCGATAACTTCGACTCTTCTTTCGTCTTGAACGACTCCGGATCGTCAAGCACTTCACCATCGCGATTACCAAGAATGTTTGTTGAATACCATCCGTGCAGGCCGAGCATCCTGGCTTTCAATCCCGGGGCGATGATGGTCTTCATCAAAGTTTGTCCCGTCTTGAAATCTTTGCCACATATCGCCAGGTTGTTTTCCTCGGCCAAAGTTCGTAACGCAGGAATATCAACGGTCAGGTTCGGGGCGCCGTTGGCGAATGGGATCCCCGACTTCAAGGCTGCATACGCGTAAATCATCGACGGCGCGATCGAGCGGTGGTTATCTCGCATCGCCTGTTCAAACGACGCCAGCGTTTTGTGAACCGGATGCTGTTTAAGAAAAATTTCAGTGGAGGCCGCCCATATCATTACCAAACGAGAGCAGCGGTTCTTGCGTTTCCATTCCGCTATTTCGGCGACGAGCTGCTGAGCCAGCTTAAACTTATTGGGCCCGGTCTTGACGTTGACTCCGTTAAGGCGCTTGACGTAATTCTGATCGAAGACAGCCTTCATTGGCTTGATCTTTTGAAGTTGAGGCTTCAGTTGTTTTAGTAGATCTTTCTCCAGCACCCCGGCATGCATCGCCGCTTCATAAGCTGAGTCTTCGAAGATGTCCCAGGCGCCGAAGACTAAATCTTCAAGCTTTGCCAAAGAAACAAAATCCTTAATTAGTGGTACCCGATTGTCGGTTCGTTTGCCGAGCCGAATCGTTCCCATCTGGGTCAAACTACCAACTGGCTGCCCAATACCCTTTTTTACGGCCTCCACGCCCGCAATGAAAGTGGTGCTAACTGCGCCGAGACCAACCAGCAGCACTCCCAGTCTGCCTTTAGGCTCAATAATCTCAGCGTCTTTTCGAACTGGCATTAATCTAGTCTCCTATTTAGCGGTTTGTGGTGCGAATGATACAGATGCGCGTGGCTGCTGTCATCTGGAGCTATTTTGGGAATGGGTTCAGATAAGACTAGTCAGCAGAGTTCCTGAATTTCCGACTGACAAATATGGAACTGGGAGGGGTAGCGACCGGATGATGGTTAACCGTCAATCGAGTTGCAGATGCGGACGAAGGTCAATACTAAGATCACCCAACTGATTGGGCCTCATTCCGTTGTCTTACCAGCAATCCAGGATCATTTGAGATCAGCGCCTTGATACCCAGCGCGCGAGCACGCCTGATCCAGCTCGGGTCTTCGACTGTCCAAACGACTACTTCCAGCCCTGCCTGCCTTGCCTTCTCGACCACACGTTCAGCGGCGAGCGTGTGATGAAGGGCTACCTCGTCAGCAGCGACAGCCAGAGCGGCATCGACCATCTTGAGCCGGCGAATCGTCGAGATAGGACGTGTTAACTTCGGTTCAAACAAGGCCGCCGTTCGAACTCCGGAGTCGATTGTCTTGACCGCGGCGATAGCAGAATGATCGAAACTTTCAACTACCACTCGATCAACCATTTCAGACTTGCGTGTCTGCCTTACCACTTCGCCCGCCAATACTTCACCCTCTTCAGACCTACATTTCATTTCGACGTACAGCAGGCCATTATTTGTACTGAAGAGCTCGAACACCTGGGCCAGCGTCGGCAGCTTCTCGCCTCCGAACGACTCCTTTGGATCCGAAGCGCGTTCCGCAAGCCAACTGCCGACGTCAACGTCGCTTAGCTCGGCTGCAGTTAGCTCCGCTACGGCACGATCGATCAGTCCCGTGCGTTTCAGGCCCGCATCGTGAATAACTACAGGCACACCGTCGCGCGAAAGCCTGACGTCAAACTCGATCCCGTCTGCGCCATCGCTGATGGCGCGCGAAAATGCTGCCAGCGTGTTTTCAGGAGCGAGTGCTGAGGCGCCGCGATGGCCGAGAATCAAAGGAGGATTGGACATGCCTCCCCATTATCCATTTTTCATTTATTCATTGATAGAGGGATACAGAATAGGCTTTGCCCAAAGAGGGTTAGGCCTCCGCCGTGGGAGTTTTGAGTTGTGTGGTAACACAAAATCAGAACTGGGAGCGACAGCGATCAGCTGATCACTCAACTTTCCAGAAGGTGGATCGCGTTTCTGATACCTTTCATGAGTTGACTCTTTGGCTGGTCGCTACCACCACCCCACGCGGGCAGCCCGTGTGGGCACCCCGGTTCGCTCCGAGTTCTGATTTTGCGCAAAGGATGAGGAAGAGTCAGTTAGTTGTATTTCTTGTTCTCAATTACTGGCGAGTGATTCCGGTGGTTGGTTACGAATAACTTTTCGCAGGGTAATATCAAACGTTCCGTACTTCATCTTGATGCGGGCGCTCACCGGAACGCGCTTGTTGTCGCTAGTGATCCAAATTAAGAACTTTCCTTCACCAGAAAGCATTCGTTCGGAACCAAAAACTTCCGGCTCGACCAGAAACGTCTCCACCCGCCCCAGCACAGTCTTCTTCCGTTTCTTTTCAATTACCTGCACCGGAACCTGATAGACGACACCCGAATCGCTAATCGTTATTTCAAAACTTTTGCCGACTTCGAGCGGTTGAGTCCTCAGGTAGTAGATTGCCGACAACACGTCCTGTACCTGGCCCGCAAAAGTTGCCACAGCCTCGCGAGGCGGACGCGAAGGATCATTCGGATCTTTTTCAATCCAGGTTACCTTGCCGTCACCATAAATTGTCTCACTGACGCGCGCGCGTTTCCCCTGCTCGTCTACTTTTTTTGTTTTCCTGACTGTGAACGAGGCAGGGTCAACGATTGATTCGATCTGTTCGCGAAAGCGCAGGTTGAAAAGTTTGGCGAAGAAGCCCTTGCTGGAAACGTCCCCGGTAAACTTTAATAGGTAAGGCTCTCCATCCCTGTCGGCGCCACGTCTCGTAGAGACCTTCTGCAGCGATGGCTCTGATGGCTGTTTGCTGGCCGTGAAACGAAAATCTGCAACGTCTACCTTCTTCAGCAGCGCGCGGGAAAATTCAGCTACATAGACAAGCTCCTCGGTGGGTTCGAAGGGGTGTGCGCGAGCGACGTTTGGTTTAGCTGTTGACGCAGTTGCGGCAGGTTTTTTTGCGGTCTGTGCGCTTAGGAGCGCCGGCTGCCAAAAGAGAAGCGACGCGAAAACAAGGACAATGATCCGAGTAGTATTGCCGGCGAAGTAATCTTGATTTCTTAGTTTCATTTCAGATAGTAAGCCTTGAACACCAGGAAGCCCCACGCGATCATCAAGCCCAGAGCTGCGCGATACTCCCGATACCGCAGATACAAACTTTGATCGAACCCTATCGACGCCTCCCCGGTTCGATAAGGCGTTATGCGAGGAAAAAAGACCGGCACTGCCCCCGCGTATGCTTGAAAACTCTCGCCAAACAGTTGTGCCAGCGTCGCGGATTCGACGCGCATAACCGGCAAATAGATGCCAAGAAACAACGCGACAAAAAGCACACCGAGCCACCATTTGCCCGAAGCGATGGTAAATCCCAGACCCATTATGAAGCTGCCCAGGTAGAGTGGATTTCGCGTATACGCATAGGGACCAGAGGTTGCCAGGGCATCATTTTTTCTAAGATGACCAGAGCCCCAGGCGCGGAGCAGAAGGCCCACAATAGATAACGGCGCCCCCGCCGCCAGCGTCGCAGGACGAGGATATGCAAACAAAACAAACAGCGCGGCGCATAGAAAGCCGAGCGGCACGCGCCAACGCTGAATCCAGGTTCCACCTCTACGCAATTAGTTTTGACTCTCTGTCTCTTTAAAGTTGCTTTATTTCCGACGGAGCAAAAAGGAGATTTTCCATTTGCCATCTATCACCAGGAGCGTAACGCCAGCGCGACCACGACGTTCGATCAATGACAAATGACAAATGAGAAATATCCTTTTCTTACATCGCTAACGAGCCTCAACAGCCTCGCCCATCACAGGAAGCAATACTCTTCCTACTTTCAGCCGCTCGCCTACTGCCTGCAGCACTCGTTCAACCTCGATGTCCATGCAGATCCACTTGGAACAGGAGCGTCGATGGCAGTTTGTGCGGCAATCTATGTCAACTCGCTCGACGCAAATGTCGGCAGCGCGCAGGCTGCCGTTGCGCCACCACTCCGTGGGACCAAACAAGCCCACTATCGGAGCGCCAGCCGCAATGGCCAGATGGGTTGGGCCGGTATCGCCCCCAACGTAAACCTGTGCCCGCTTCGCGAGCTCGTAGAAACCCTTCAAAGAAAGACTGACCGCATGCGCTTTGCCGGTTTGACTGGCCCGCAACGCCGTGTCAGCTAATTGGGCCTCGCCGGGTCCATAACTTACCAAAGAGTGTAGACCGTGATGTGACCACAGTTCATCGGCGAGCCGACCAAAGCGTTCCGCGCCCCAGAGTTTTGTCGGCCAGCCTCCGCCGGGATTCAGGATGGCGTAGCTGCCGTTGGTTAGTAGTGCAGCGTTGCGAGCTTCATCTTCGTGAGCTCGGCTCGTCCCGATGGGGAACTCCATGTCGCCGGCATTCGTGGGAACTGAAATCCGCAGAGCCCCACTGGCGAGTGCTAAGTTTTTTCGGATCACATGCAGATTTTCGGATATCCTGATCGACTTTGATAAGAGGATGCGGCTGGCGGGCTCACGAAGGGAACTGGATGAGAAGCCAAAAACACGACGCGCGCCGGAAAGGCGCGCAATTGAGGCGGATTTAAGCAATCCCTGAAAATCTAATGCTAACTCGAAGGCTGAGGCGCGAAGTTGACGTAACTGCTGGCGCGGTGCCCGCAGCGTCTCCCCAGACACCAACCCGCGCCTCAAGGCCTTCGTGTCGACTTCGATGAGTCGATCTAAAATCGGGTTGTCTCGTAAAATTTCTGCAGCGCGATGTTCTACCACCCAAGAGATTTCCGCGTTGGGCATTGCCCTGCGAATCGCCGCCAGGGAAGGGAGGGTGTGGACGATGTCGCCGATGCTGCCAAGTTTTACGATAAGAATACGCATCGTCAATCAGTGGGCAGTGGCCGGTGGTCAGTGATCAGTGATCAGTGGCGCGGAGATTCGGACCTTGGTGATGGAACAGCCTTATAGTCGGTAAACTTTTTTAGATTCGATTCGTTCGCACTGCCTACTGCCTACTGCCTACTGCCTACTGCCTACTGCCCCCGTCACCGCTCACGACTTACTTTTTTCAAAATCTCGGACGTTGAATGATCTTTCGGATCTCCCACAATCGCTACTAGCCCACCGAAAGATCGTACCACATCACGCTCAGGGACAGTTTCCTCAGTGTAGTCCGTGCCTTTGGCGTGCACATCCGGCTTGATAGCGAGAAGCAGTTCAGTAACCGTCGGCTCCGGAAAGATGGTGACCAGATCAACAGCGTGCAAAGAAGCTACTAATTCAGCGCGCTCTCGCTCGGGTAGAACCGGGCGACCGGCACCTTTCAGTCTGGCAACTTGTTCATCCGAATTTATCCCGACGACCAGCACATCCCCCAGAGCCCGTGCACCCTCGAGATATCTCACATGGCCGGCGTGCAAAATGTCGAAGCAGCCATTGGCCAGCACAATCCGGCAGCCGCCGGCTTTTTCATTTGTTATGCGGGTGACCAATGCTTCTCGGTCGAGTATCAGGGATGCTGAATCAATCATTCGGTGAGTCTGTTGGCAACGCAGTTAAGCCGGTTCTAACATATTCAGTCATCTTAGTTGCCGTGTTGAATCAATGAAGAAGGTCTTTGCTTGTTAAGTAAGTGCCCACAAACTTTGAAAATGAATCAGAAATTAATTTTGGTGATTCGTATCCAATGATGATGACCTCGTTTGATTCTAACTCCGTATTTTCGAGGTGGATTGCATACGCATGAGCCCAAAGACTGTAGTCTGCAAACAAGAAAAGTGTTTCCGGATTCTGAACATAAGTTCCATCTGAATACTGCGGTGCGCTTTGCGGTAGGGGTTCTATTTCTTCGAGCATCCAAAACCTTATCATCCCATCGTCAACCTCGTCAGGCGCCATGCCATTCACGCATCGGAAGTAATCACGTAAGTCGTCCGGTAAAACCACACTATACTTCTCCTCAAAAGCCTTCAACCTCGCTTCCGAGACCCCGGCATTGATTTCTACATTGTGCGATGACCAATGTCGTTTCAGACTTTCACCAGCGCTCGTAAATTCCATAGATATTGCTAACGTCGAAGTCAATGGACCGTCACTTCATTTTCTTTAGCCGCTCCTTAATAATCTTTACTCGAGGGGGGAGTGCATGACGGAGTATTCAAGCTCTTCCTGCCTGACTGAGGCGGTGCCGCGCTTCATAACCACGAGGCCACCGGCGTAGTTGGCCAGGCGCGCCGCATCCGGAAAGGAGGAATCCGAGGCCAGCGCAAGTGTGTACGTGGCCATCACGGTATCGCCAGCTCCGGTTACATCAACGGGCTCGCGTGCCCCGACCGCGTCGAGGTGCACCCCAGGCACTCCCGCCTCGAGCAGCATCATGCCATTACTGCCGCGAGTCACAAGCAAGGCGCGATACCCCAGACGCTCTCGCAACTGTTCGCTCGCTGCTTCCAATTCGTCAAGCTGCGTAAACTCCTTGCCTAGCTGTTGCTCGACTTCGTCCTGGTTTGGGGTCGCAGAAGTAAACTCGACAAAATCTGCGAGCCGAAAACGCGAGTCGGCCAACACCGGAATCTTTCGCGCCGCCGCGGCGTCGCGCGCGAACGCAGCCATATCGGCGTCTGCGAGCCCGTAGTTGTAATCGGAGATGATCACGGCGTCCGCAGCCTGCATGTGTTCCAGTACGCCGACGCGCAGCCGCGCACGTAGTTCGGCATCCTTAAGAGTTTCCCCTTCATAGTCGATTCTGATCACTTGCTGACGCGTCGAGTGTAATTGGCCCGCCAGTACTCGGACCTTGGTCGTGGTTCTTAACGCGGACGAGATTATGACCCCACTACAATCAACGCCGGCGGCGGTCAGGGTCTCAACCAGGGCGCGTCCCGTCTCGTCGTCGCCCGCGACACTAATCAGGGAAACGGCGGCACCGAGTGAAGCGAGATTCAAGGCACAGTTTGCCGCGCCGCCGGGCAGTGTCTCAGTGTGTTCGTGACGAAGGATGAAGACCGGAGCCTCGCGAGAGACACGGCTGATGGCGCCGTAGATAAACTGATCAGCAACCGAGTCGCCAACGACCAGAATTCGACGCTGCGGAAAACGCCTGACGATACTTATCAGCCGTTCCTGCAATAGTGTTCGCTCAATGGTCAATTACTACCCTCCAAATCTTCTTTCGCAGCGATAACCCGCACAGCTTCCAGCAAATCTTCGGCGACCAGATCAGGTTGCTCCGTCCAACTCGAGCGTTGATGTTCCCATTCGCCGCGACCATAACCGCTCAACACGAACATAGACTTCACGCCCGCATTTCGAGCCAGCTCCACATCACCGTAACGATCTCCCACCATCCAGCTGCCAGCGAGGTCGATATTGAAATCCTGCGCGGCGCGTGAGATCAGTCCGGGTTTTGGCTTGCGGCAGTCGCAATCAAAACGGTAGGGCGGCTCACCAACGGATGGGTGATGTGCGCAATAGTAAACGGCATCAAGCCTGGCGCCGCCGTTCTCAAGCTCCTTCGTCATCCCGGCGTGAACAGTTTGAATCATGTCCTCAGAAAAATATCCTCGCGCCACCCCCGCCTGATTCGTAACTACGATTGCGAGCCAGCCGGAATCATTTAGATGTTTGATCGCAGCAGCCGCGTAAGGGAAGACGCGAAAGCGCGATGGGTGGTTGATATAACCTACCTCTTCAGAGATCGTGCCGTCGCGGTCAATGAAAACTGCGCGCCTCATTCCAGTTGTCCAGCGAACTTTAGTTTGTTTATCGCTTCCGCAAGCGGCGTTGAGTGACATGCCAACTCCGGCTTAACAGTCAGCAGAGAACGGGCTCGTTCGAAAACGTCAGCGGGGGTTATTGCCGTCATACAACGATGATCGATCGGACAGTCGCGCAACATACACGGCGCGCAGTCGGGCGGCTCCCGCACAATCTCGCCAAAGGGAGAAAAGGGTCGTGTAGTCAAGGGATTGGTGGGACCGAAAATGACAAGCGTTGGTCGTCCGAGAGCTGAAGCGATATGCGCCGGCCCAGTGTCATTTGTCACCAGTAGATCCACTAGACTAAGAGTCGCCACCAACTCGGCGAGATCGGTTTGACCGGTTAGGGTCAGCGGTCGGTTGCGCATTTGCCGGCTGACCTCCAGTGAAACCCCAGCCTCGGCATTAGAGCCGACCAGCAGAACCTGAGCACCGAGTTCGTCAATGAGTTGATCGGCAAGCGCCGCGTAGCGCTCAGCGGGCCAGCGTTTAGCTCGGCTGTTGATCGACCCCGGACAGAGCGCAACCAAGAGATTGCCCTCGGCTATGCCACGCTCGCGGAGAAAATCGCGCGCGCGCGATTTGCGGACTTCGCTGACTTCGAGGGAGCCGTCAGGTTGGGTGTCGAGAAAGGTTTGCTCATGCTTAAGGAGCCACTCGAGCTCGGCAATGATCTTCAGGTAATAAAAGACTTCGTGCTTTGAGTCGCGCCATTCCGGCAAGGTCAAAGGATGCGTCAGTAATGCCTGCCTGCCATCTGTCGCATATCCTATTCGCAACGGCACGCGGGCAAGGGAAGCGACCAGGGCGGTCTCAAGGGAATTCGGAAGCAGGATTGCGAGATCGAAGTTGCGCTTGCGCCACTGGCGCACCTGCTGCACGACCGAGCGCAGGCCACTACCCTCATGAACTTGCAGATCATCGAGAAAGTCGGAGTCGGCAAAAAGTCCTTCAGCCCACGCGCGTGTGGCTAGCGTGATATGCGCGTCGGGAAACAAGCGCCGCAGCTGTCGCAGAGCAGGGATAGTCATCACCGCGTCGCCAACCCAGTTGGTGCCGCGGACAACTATCCGCTCGATTGGCTTGAAATTGACTTCGGTCATCGCTTGCAAATCAAGAAATTTTCCATTTGTCATTTGACATTTTTCATTTGCCATCGAGACAAAGCATTGGCGACTGGCGAGAAGGCATCTTCCTTATTGCGGTCCTGGTCGACCATCATTCGACATTCCTGAAAATGACAAATGAAAAATGTCAAATGACAAATGGAAAATTTCTTTACTCAACTGACCCTACACACTACAACAGAGAGCGCAGTCCTTCCTCAATTCCGATCTGTGGTTGCCAGCCAAGTTGTTCGCGAATGCGCGACAAATCAGAAACGTAATTCACCGGCACAGGATGCGGCAACGTCTCATCGTCCACGATGTTGGGTTCAAGTTCAATCATGCTCCCCACGGTAGAAACGATATCCAGCAACCGGGCCGAATTCTCCTTGCCACCCCCGAGATTATACAGGCCATAAACATGCGGCGAGTCAATGAAGGCCCGGCAGGCACGCGAAAAGTCGTCTACATGCAGGATGTCGCGAACTGCCTCGCCCCGTAACGGCAGGCGTATGGGCCAACCACGCTTCACCGATTCAACATAGTGAGTCACGAAACCCGACTCGTTACCTTGCGAAGGTCGAGCATAAACGTTCGACATACGAAAGATGCATAAACGAACGCCGCCCTGCCGAGCGTAATACTCAACGTAGCGCTCGCCGATAAACTTCGACCATTCCAGCGCCGTTTGCCCCGAATAGTCTGTGGCACAAGTCTCCGGAACTTCTTTGTAGGAGTCGGCATTCGCGCCGTAGACGTCCTTGGTTGAGGCGTAGATGAACGCCGCGCCGGTGCGCATATGATTCACGATGTTGGCGGCGGCTTCAGCGTTGGTGCGAAAGGAAAGTTCGGCGCCGGCAGGATCCTTATCCAGGTAAGCAGCGAGGTGAATCACGACGTCGTAATCCGCCACCAGTTCTATATCGTCATAACTAAGTATGTCGCGCCCCGCACGACGGGAGAAATCATCGGCAGTAAAAAAATGCCGGACGTGTGTGCCCAGATAGCCGCTGCCGCCGGTGACAAGAATTCTCATAATCCAAGTGCAGGGTCCAAAGTCCAAAGTCCAATGTCCAAAGTCCGTCCAGCGCCTAGCCTTTGGACCTTGGACTTTGGACCTTGGACTTTTTATTACCCTTCGCCAGCTCGGCCAATTTCATCAACGACTCAGCGTGTCCAATACCGATAAGGATGTCTCCAGCCTGGATCATCGCTTCGCCGCTCGGGTTGAAAAGTATTTGCCCGTTACTGCGACGAATACTGACGACGACGATATCTAACTCCGAGCGAATGTTTGTCGCGCTTAGTTTTTGTCCAGTCAGTATCGACCCGGCATCCACTTCAAGTTGTTCAAAGGCCAATTCCAGCTTGTTCGCAGTGATCGAACCGATAAAGTCGTCCACCGCCGGTTTTGTCAGGGCCACTGCCATGCGATGGCCGCCGATAATTGTCGGCGCCACCACGCGATTGGCTCCGGCGCGAATCAGTTTCGGCTCCGCCTGTTCCTCAGCGGCGCGGGCCACGATGTGCATATTCGGATTCAGATCGCGCGCCGTAAGAACAACATAAACATTGTCAGCATCGTCGGGTAGGCAGGCGGCGAGTCCCCGCGCATGCTCGACTCCGGCTTCTCGCAGACTCTCTTCAAGCGTCGCATCACGAACTAGCACGATGACCCCGAGGGCGGTAAGTTCGGCGACTCTTTGCGGATCTCTTTCTATAACGATAAATGTCTCGGCGCTACCCAACAGTGCACGCACCAGATGAGAACCCACCCGGCCGGCGCCGCAAACGATGAAATGATCTCGTAGTTTCTTCATTCTTCTCGATATTCGACGTTGCCCAAAAGCGGCGACTAATTCCGACTGAACTATAGCCTGCACCGTGGTCGTAAGCGCGTAAAGCACTACGCCGACGCCGGCCAGCATAAAGACGGTGGAAAAAATGCGGCCATTCTGTGTGGCTGGTGTCCGGTCGCCATAGCCGACGGTGGTAACTGTCTGCACGGCGACGTAAAGGCTATCAAGTATCGACCAACCCTCGATTAGATAAAAGCCGGCAGCGCCAAAAGCGATTGCGACCAGGACCGCGATCAGGGCGAAGAGGATTCGGCGATTATTCCCAGATAAGGATCGTGTGCCGATAGGCATGAAACTCATACATCAGCCGTCGCATCTAAGCGGAGGTCAAACTTTTACGTGCCGCAGGACGTTAACGAAAGAAGCAGATGGTGTCAATTGAGTTAGTCAATCACTTTCATTAGCACCGCGGCTTTAGCCCGGTGACCAGATGGATGGCTGTAGAGTGAAACCGTTTAAACGGTTTTCCATTTTTCGATTGTCTCGAGATCACCGGGCTAAAGCCGCGGTGCTAATGAGACCATGAAGCAATACTTTAGGCTAGTAAGTAGACATGCTTGTTTCCAGAGGTTAGCATTTGAGCGCGAGGATGGACGACTGACCCCAGACGCAGTGGCCAGACCCCCAAAGGTCTATCGCCTGTCTTTTATGCCATTAAGATACCCACCCGAAGAAATACCCCCAACCGGGAAACGCTCCCGGACGGATCCAAGATCCAGATCCCGCATCGTTGCCTACGCTGAACCCACGGTGAGCTTCAAACGGCGTTTGGTTCGTCGCTTGTTCAGTCCAATTGTTGTCATCCCGCTAGTGGTGGTGGCGACGGTTGTGATCGCGTGCCTGGTTTACTACTGGACCATCTTCTCGCACCGTATCGACAACCTTCTGAAGGGCGAGGTTTTTACTCGGTCTGCCGGCATCTATGCGGCCCCGAAGCAGCTTCGCCTGGGACAACCACTCACGACGGACCAGCTGATCGAATTTCTCAAAAATGCAGGTTATGTTGAGAAGACGCAGCAGGCAGACAAAGCACGCGGGCGATATTCGGTTGGTGATGGCAGCGTTGACGTCGAGCCGAGTGAAAGCATTACCGTGGACGGCGTGCGTCAATTTCAGAGTGTGCGAGTTCAATTTGCACGCTCGGGCAAGACAATCAGCTCACTAACAGATCTAGAGAACAAGAGCCGGCTGGATAGGGCCCTGCTTGAACCCGAACTAATCAGTTCGGTTACGGGACGCGAACGCGCCAAGCGGAAAGTGGTGGGCTTCAATGATCTGCCTCCCCATCTGGTTAAGGCGATTACCACAACCGAGGATCGGGCGTTCTTCGAACACTACGGCGTTAACGTTCGCGGCATCTTGAGAGCGCTGGCTCGCCGTTACGACTCCGATCCGAGCTCCCCGATTGCCCGGCAGGGTGGTTCGAGTATTACGCAGCAGTTAGTCAAGAATCTTTTACTGTCGCCCGAGAAAACGCTGAAGCGCAAAGTTGCCGAAGCCTACATGTCGGTGATCCTCGAAACGCGCCTTTCCAAGCAAGAGATATTTGAACTCTACTGCAATCAGGTTTACCTCGGTCAGCAGGCGGGCTTTTCGATAAACGGTTTTGGGGAAGCCGCCGATGCTTACTTCAACAAAGACGTAACCACGCTGACGCTGCCGGAGTCGGCTTTTCTGGCGGGAATAATTCGTAGTCCAAACCGTTACAACCCTTACCATGACCTGGAAACTGCAACCGCTCGCCGCAATCAGGTTTTGGACAACATGGCGGAAACAGGCGAGATTTCGGGCGAGGAAGCCGCTCAGGCTAAGCAGGTGCCACTGCAAGTGGCAGCGACGAAAGGCCGGATTGACGCATCGGATGCGCCGTATTTTGCTGACTACGTTCAGAGCCAGTTAGGAGACATCGTTGCCGGTTCCGGCGCCGCCGATCATCTTCGCATTTACACCACGGTCGATCTCGATCTGCAACGCGCCGCGTATGCCGCCGTTACAAAACAACTGGCCGCGCTCGATAAAGTGGAATCCAGACGCTTCGAACCTGGGACACTGCAGGCGGCGTTGATTGCGATGAACGCGAAGACCGGAGAAATCGTGGCCATGGTTGGCGGCCGCGATTACGGCAAGAGCCAACTCAATCGCGCAGCCGACGCGATGCGTCAACCCGGTTCAGTGTTCAAACCTTTCGTTTATGCAACCGCGCTCAACACGGCATACGATCCGGTCCCTCGAGTCATTACGCCGGCGACGACCTATCTTGATGAGCCGAAAACATTTTCATACGACAATCAGGAATACTCGCCCGGCAACTTTGGCGATACCTACACTCACGCGCCCGTAACTTTGCGCGACGGGCTGGTCCACAGTCTCAATGTGATAACGGTTGATGTGGCGATGGAGGTAACAATTGGCCGGGTCATGAGCCTGGCAGCAAAAGCCGGGCTGCCGAAACCCGCACGTGCCTATCCGGCAATGGCATTGGGTACAAGCGAAGCAACGCCTTTGCAAGTAGCCTCCGCCTACACCGGCTTCGCCACCTTGGGCACTCGGACCACGCCGATTGCAATCAACCGCATTACCACCGGCAGCGGCGTGACCATTGCTGCGCCGACACCGCAGAAGAACGAGATGCTGCGACCCGACGTTGCCTACGTTATGACCTCCTTTATGAAGGACGTGGTCAACCGGGGCACGGCTTCGAAGGTGAGGTCACGCGGATTCAAGGCTAACGTGGCAGGCAAGACCGGAACTTCACGCGATGGCTGGTTCGCAGGTTACACGCCCAACCTCGTTTGCGTCGTCTGGGTTGGATTTGATGATGGCTCGCAGCTGGGCCTAACCGGAGCAAATTCTGCTTTGCCAATCTGGACTGATTTCATGGATGTGGCGCTGGGAGAACATCCGGAGTGGCAAGGCGACTGGCAAATGCCGGAGGGTATCGAGCAGGTTGCAATCAATCCGAAGACCGGCGGACCAGCGGCACCGGAAGATCCGGAGAAGCGAATCGAGCTCTTCATCAACGGTACCTCGCCCCAGAGTGCAACAGCGCAGGAACCTGAGACTGAAGTGACCCCGGAAACAGAAGTGACGCCCTTACCGGATCAAGTGTTGCCGCCAATTAACCTGGAGCCGGCCCCGAGTCCGTCTCCGAGAAAGCCGCCGCGCTCAGAGCTGCGAACCGGGGAAGATGGGCGGTTGGAAGGAACGATCACGCTCGACATCGATCCGACGACGGGCTTGATCGCGGTGGAGACTTGTCCAGTCATTCGAACGAGAACTTTCGTGCTCGGCACAGAGCCCAAGAAGTACTGCGGTCCCGAATATCATCAAAGGCCTACAGCTACTCCTCAATCAAGTCGACGTCCCGCGAATCGTTGATAAGAAGCGGGGGCAAGCCCGCCTTCCTGACCTGAGAGACTACAACCTGGCTTGATGCCTTAACCTTGAAAGCTATTCACGCGAGGTTGAACGCGGGGCTTGAATCAGCTCGGGGTCGGGAAGGTGGGCTTGCCCCCGCTGCTTTTGTTCTCAAGTGCTGAGCGGAGAGTTTCAATCGCCAGCGCCGCAGCATGATGCTTTCTTGAGGGCAGACCACCCACAGCGGCGACGAGATCGTCTCGCTTCAGCAGCATTGCTTCCTCAACAGTCCTTCCGGTAAGCAGCTCCGTCAAAACTGAACCACAAACCAGCGTCGGCGGGCAGCCATAGGCCAGGAAGTTCACAGCTTCAATAACACCGTCATGCACCCGTAACGAAAGACGCAGGCGATCACCGCATACAGGATTCGACTCTTCGCTTACAGCATTAGCGTCCGGAAGTTCGCCGGCGTTGCGTGGGTTCTCGATGTGATCTTTGAAGATTTTGGAGTACAAAGTTTGGAGTGATTGCAGATCTGCTAGCGCGATTGAAGACCTTCAGCGGCCTTAGTCATAGTCGAGAGCTTGTTGAGCGGTGAAAGCTGTCGCAGCTTCTCGACGACACGCGCGAGAACCTCGAGAACGTAGTCGACATCTTCGACGGTGTTGTCTTTCCCGAAACTGAAGCGTATTGCGCCGCGAGCAAGTTCGTCATTGCGTCCCAGCGCCTGGATGACCGGAGACGGCTCGAGTGTCCCCGATGAACAAGCTGAGCCTGTCGATACCGCGACGCCCTGAAGGTCGAGGCTGATTAGCAGTCCTTCACCTTCGATGAAGCGGAACGAAATGTTTGAAAGATGCGGCAAACGCCGCGCCTGATCACCATTGAAAACGATGTCTTCAATGCGCTCGGTCACTCCCGCTTCAAAACGATCGCGCAGTCGCCGCTCGTGTTCTGAACGCTCCGCCAACTCCTCACGCGCAAGTTTCGCTGCCATACCAAAAGCCACGATGCCGGGAACAGCTTCAGTGCCCGCTCGCTTCTCACGCTCCTGATGGCCGCCGACATTCTGCGGAACCAGGCGTACTCCCCGTCGCACGAAGAGCGCACCTGCCCCTTTTGGCGCATAGATTTTATGAGCCGATAGCGACAACAGATCGTAGCCCAGGGCTTCCGTGTCCAGAGGAATTCGTCCGGCTGCCTGTACCGCATCACAGTGGAACCAAAGCTGACGCCCATTGATCCGTTGGGCGCGTTCCTCACGTACCAGCGCTCCAATTTCCGAGATCGGCTGCAGCGTGCCGATTTCATTGTTAGCAAGCATCACTGAAATCAGGACCGTGTCGGGCCGTAACGCGGCGCGGACGTCTTTCGTCCGCACGATGCCTTCTTCGTAAGCAGGCAAGCGCGTTATGTCCCAGCCGTGCTTTTCGAGTTCGTCTGAAATTCCACGCACGGACGAATGCTCGATGCTTGAGATGATCACATGGCCTTTGCTCGTCGAGCTGCCCTTCGAGAGGTTCTTCCTAAGACTGGCATCGGTGATTCCGCGAAGGGCGAGGTTATTTGCCTCGGTGCCTCCAGAGACGAACACAATCTCGTTGGCCCGGGCCCCGATTAAGGCTGCCACTTCGCGACGCGCCCGGTCGACGGCCGCCCGCGCTTCCTGGCCAAAAGCGTGCACGCTGGACGCGTTACCAAATTTCTCCGTCAAATACGGCAACATCGCCGCAACGACCCGGCGGTCCGCCGGCGTCGTGGCACTATGATCGAGATAAACCTTACGAGTTTCTGCCATTAGCCTGTATGCCCTCGCCAACCAGTAAGTCAAAACAAGCATCTGAGGGCCAAGTCAGTTTTGCACGAAGCAAATCTCTTCAGTGTTCGTGCGATTTGAGTCTAGGACGCACCATAGAGACGGTCAAGGCAAGGTTAACGCAGACGCTCAACTTGCAGTCCGCAAAATGATAGTTTGCGTTACAATAGCTGGCGCGATTGTACGAGGCACCTCTCCCAAGACACATACGGTAGTTTGACGCCGTAAATCTCTGGAAGGAACAGCAACATGAAATATTTTAGAATTCCCCTGGTAGTTTTGATTGCGCTAATGATGTCCGGAACGGCGGAAATGATAACCCCCGTTTCCTACGCGGCTTCGGCCCAGGCGGGCCAGGCGACGGCATTGGAACGCGGCTATCGAACCGGTTATTCAGACGGTTTCAGCGCCGGCTCAAAAGACGTCGCCGAGAATGCTGCCCGTGATTTTCGTAGTAATGAGGACTATCAACGCGGCGACCGCTCTTTCAACGAAGCCTGGGGCACGGTCGAAGACTATCGCGACGGCTATCAGCAAGGATTTGAAACAGGCTACAACGCGGGCTACGATCGCCGCCCCTTTGAATCGAACATACCAACCGGACTCACCCGCCGTGGCCCAGCCGATTCCACTCCGGCCAATCCAGCTAATCCCCAGGACAACAATACTCCGAACGACCCCGGCACTTCCGGGCAAGTCAACAATGGCCGGACGAGTGGGCCAACAAATAGCGTAACGAATGGTCCGCTCTCCATTCCGCGTGATTCGATTCTGCTGGTTGAGTTGGAGACGGGTATTTCGACCGACGCCAGCCAGCGCGGCGATCGCTTTCAGGCGCGCGTTATCGAGCCGCGCGAATTTGCGGGCGCGGTGATTGATGGCCGGGTGACCCAGGTTAAGCGCGCCGGAAAAGTGAAGGGAAGGTCGGAACTCCAGCTAGAGTTTGAAGCCATCCACCTTCCGGACGGTCGAACGACTCCGCTCAAGGCCGACGTAGTTGAACTTATCGACATGGGAAATCGGGATGAAGCCGGCACGGTAGATTCCGAAGGTGGAGTGAAGGGAAGAAGTTCAACCAAGGACGATATCTCCAGAGTCGGCGCATCGACCGGCATCGGCGCGATCATTGGAGCCGTCGTCGGCGGCGGCCAGGGCGCAGCGATTGGCGCGGCGATTGGTGGCGGCATCGGCGCCGGCTCTATTTTCACGAAGCGTGGACAGGATATTCGTCTTGCTCGTGGCCAGCAGATGAAGATTCGCACCGCCACTGAAACGCGTGTGGACTAAAACCACTGGGTGCTGACCAGGGGCCCAGTGCCAAGTGCCTATTAAGTGCCATTAAGTGCCATTAAGTGAAAGCCAAACGCGGAGATACGAAGCGGAGGCGACCGGGCGAGAAGGCGCCTCTTCTTCGTGTCTCCGCGTCTCCGCATTCCGCTATTCCCATCATCACCCTATTGACCGACTTTGGCGCCTCGGACTATTTCGTCGCAGCGGTCAAGGGAGTAATTCTCACCGCTAACCCCACGGCCAGGATCGTCGACATCACGCACGATATCGCTCCCGGAGACATTGAGGCTGCGGCCTTCTCGCTGCTTGCCGCTTGCTCGTCTTTTCCGGACGGTACGATTCACGTTGCTGTGGTTGATCCAGGAGTAGGCTCTGCTCGCCGGCCGATATTGATTAGCTTGGGAGAGCAGTTTTTCATTGGTCCTGACAACGGAATTTTTAGTTACGTTTGCGAGACGCAAGAAAGTCTGGGTATCTCAGCCAAAGCGTTTCATCTGACCAAAGGGGAATATTTTCGCCATCCGGTTAGCGCAACCTTCCATGGTCGCGATGTCTTTGCACCGGTGGCAGCGGCGTTGTCGAACGGTGTCGAACCTGATCGGTTAGGCGTCTCGATTTCTGATGTCGTTCGCCTCCCGTCGTTGCGGCCGACAACATCTCGTGACGGTCGACTGCTGGCGCGAATAATCCATATCGATCGTTTCGGAAACTGCGTCATAAACATCACGCAGAATGACTTGACTGCAAAAATGATTGCTGCCGGGGCGACGCTCCGGCTCAAGGGGAAATCGGTGAAGTCGTTTCGCAATTACTTTGCTGAAGCAGCCGGAGGTAAGAGCAAACTGTTTGGAATTTGGGGCAGCGCCGGGTTTCTCGAGATAGCGGCTGCTAACGAGCCGGCGGCAGAACTACTGAAGGCGCGGCGCGGTGATGCAGTGATCGTTAGTACTCAGAAGTGATTTGCTGGGACCGCGGGCGTCCCGCCCGCCCCAAGCTACATTGACTTTGACTACCGGTGGTTGCGTCTACCGTTTGCAGGCGGGCGGGACGCCCGCGGTCCCAGCAAATCACTTGAACCAATTTAGCGTTCAACTTGTCACACGTGGTTTCGGTTTGTTATCTTCGGTTCACTACAAAAAACTTCATGACTAATACAGCAAACCCGTTAGCCGCAAGTTCAGCAGGACTCAGAGGAGTGGCGGCAGCAACGTCGTCAATCTCCGATGTTAATGGAGAAAAAGGCGAACTCATTTACCAGGGTTACAACATTCACGATCTGGCCCAGCATGCCAGCTTCGAGGAAGTGGTCTTCCTGCTCTGGAACAAACGCCTTCCCAATCGCGCCGAGCTTTCCGAGTTAGAGCAATCCTTAAGAGCGTCTTACCAGATCCCCGCGCAGCTGATCGCTTTGATGAAACAGTTCCCGCGCGAAGCCGATCCGATCGATGTACTGCGGACCGCCATCTCGGCGTTGGAATTCTTCGATGCGAACGCGCGTGATATTTCTCGCGAGACGAGCCTTAAGACGGCTATCCGTCTTACGGCACAGTTTCCAACAATCGTGGCCGCGTCAGATCGCATTCGCCGCGGGCTGGAACTCGTTGAGCCGGATCCTTCTTTGAATATCGCCTCCAGTTTCCTTTATCAGCTTCGCGGTGAGAAGCCCTCCGAACGGGATGCGCGCATCTTTGATGTTTGTCTGACTCTGCACGCCGATCATGAGCTTAATGCCTCAACCTTTACCGCTCGCGTTGTCGCCGGAACCCTGGCGGACATGTATGCAGCAGTGACCGCTGCCATTGGGGCCTTGTCAGGACCCCTTCATGGTGGCGCCAACACCAACGTGATGAAAACCTTACTGGAGATTGGCTCGGTGGAGAATGTTGAGCCGTATGTGAAGAAGGCCCTGGCTGAGAAACGCAAGATGATGGGCTTCGGCCACGCAGTTTACAAAACCGAAGATCCGCGTGCCACTCACCTGCGGAAGTTTTCCAAAGAGGTTGGCGAAGCTGCCGGTGATACTAAGTGGTATGAGATGTCCCGCAAAGTCGAAGAAGTGATGATGAAGGAGAAGGGCCTCTATCCAAATGTGGACTTCTTCTCAGCCTCTACTTACTACATGATGGGAATCCCACTCGACCTCTACACGCCCATCTTTGCCGTCAGTCGAATTTCAGGCTGGACCGGCCATATCCTCGAGCAGTATGCAGACAACAAACTCATCCGCCCTCGCGCCGAATACATCGGCGGACGCGATCTTCCGTTTGTGCCAATCGACCAGCGATGAGAACCGCTGAATCCGATTCGCTCTAGCGCCCCGTCAAAAACGAACCGACGCCGACGTTGAATGATCTGGCGATACCGCCGGAGCTTGAACCACCGCCGCAAGGGCACGACTTAAACTCGCAGTGTCCCAAAAGATCACAGCAATCCTGCTCAGAAGTGCACCATAAAGCCGGCGTCTTTCCGAAAATCAAGCACACGGTACGCTTGAAACGCCACAGAGTCTTTGATCTCCAGACGTGTGACAACAGGTTCTGGTGCAGCCGCCAGAGCAAACGGCGCCAAACGTGCCAGGAGGTACCGGGAAGAACGAAAGACCGAAAAGGAAGCACCGCCGGTTGTCCTGCACTGTGCAAGTGTCTGGTGACGTCGATCCGCCGGGAGGATTACCCGGCCGCAAACACGTGGAGTTGCACTGTGCGTTGTCGTGTGCACACTCATGGATGCAGATGCTCTTGCCGGTGCCGGCTGTTCCCGCGCACGCGTTGCCGCAATCTTGCTTACAATTCCTCAAACAGTTTTGGTCCAGATAATTGGCAGGATATACGTTTCCTTCGATTCGATAGTGATCCTCGCCCGGGTATCTGGTGTTGATGCCAAAGAGTGAAGCTTCGGCGCTAAATCCTGGCATATTCATTTCATTCACCTCCAAACTTCAACCAACGAACTTATAAACGAGGCCGGGAACACTTCTTTTAGGCGGATTGGGTTTTTCCGCACGTCCATTTCCCATTGGCGTCGCGGAAGCAACAATAACTTCCGTTACCGATGCAGAAACCGTCAAGAATTCTGGCCTGCGGAATAATAATTCTTTGGTCGTTCCGAAATTGGCTTAAGACTTCCGCAGTCTCATAGAGATTCGTTTCGTAGAGCGACTCTTCGGCAGTGAATCCCGGGAGGTTCATTTTCCAATTCTCCTTCACATCAGGTTACGGCGAGGTCGCGCTTGCGCGGGGCTGAACTCGGCTCACTAGTCGTTTCCTATCCGCAAATATTATCCAGGGTCCATAGCGAAGGTTGGCTTCGCGACAGTACAAGTCTTACCCACCACCACGACGTTCGGCGGCCCTAAGGGCTCCCAAGCATCCGGGAAAAATGTTGCACAGATATAGCCCGCCAAGGCGCGCGCGCTAAAATCCGCCTGGATGGTGACCAAACGGGTCGAGCAGCTGTGGCGGCCTTTCTACTCCCCTGAAGCAGTTGCCAGTCGCACACATTGCACAGAGTGCGCGCGGAAGCCCACCACTTCGTCGGCAGTTCTCAAGAATGTAGTCACAGTTCCCGCAGAAAGGGATTGCAGGAATAACAGCATTGGCGTGTGAACCTGGCAGACCGCCCAGCTCGCCATAATGAATGCCCGTTTGGCGAAGTGAGGCGTCGGCTGTAAATCCTGGTAGGTTCATTTCCAGTCTCCTTACCACGTGAAATATCAAGTTAAGAATGATGCACGTCGCAAACAGAGGACGGCTCTCGTCGATGACACGCACCTGCGCAAAACAAAACCGTGTGAGCCAAGCGCCAACCACCTTTGACGAGGTGGCAGCGGCCCCCTTACCAACGCAAAAGGCAAACGATGGAGTGCGCCAGTTCAGAAAGTAGAGAGAGAACTGATCGCGGCCGCGCCGTAACCTTATCTAAACCGCCCCGTGGTAAAAACCGGCCGCGGCACCTGGCAAGTCCGGAAACCCTTGAACACCTGGCAGTCACACTTTCCGCCAAAGCTCGGGGAACAGAAAGAGTCTGTGCAGAACTGACGGCCCGGTGAAAAGATGCTCGGCCCCGTTGGGACACACGCCGAGCACACGTGCGAATTCAGGCACGGCTCTCCATTGCCGCCACCACCACCGCCACCGCCACCACCGCCGGGGAAGCCGCCACCGCCTCCGGGGTCAAACACTCCTGACGACCTCTCGAGGCAGTGCAATTCCACGCACTGAGCGCCAATGCAGGAATCGCAATCCACACCCTCATCCTCGTTTTTTAGTCTTGCTGGGTAGACCTGGCTTTTCGAACCTCCGGACCAAATAGCCTGTCCAGCCATTCGGTGTAGCCCGCTAAGGCCCAAGAGCGAGGCATCCGCGAAGAACCCTGGCATGTTCATTTTGTGAGCTCCTTATAAGATCTTATCCACCAAAGAGAGCGCAGACCTGTTGGGGAAGGCGCCCGTTAGCCCGACACGCTCGAACCAAGCCCAAGGTTGCGGGCGGTCGCGCACCATATTTGGTCTAAACCACTAAGCGATTTCAGCTCAGCAGCTTTTAACGGTCTTTGTTCCGTGACAGTCGGTGCAGGTTCGCGAACCTGGCCCACGCGTACAAGTCTGCGTGTTACACGTCCCAGGCGAGCACGGCCCACACGTCGTCGCACAGTCATCGCAGGGGAACTTGTGTGGGTATCCCCCTTCTATGCAACACGTCTGATATCCATTTAGGCATGGCCCGCAATAGTCCTGACTGCACGTTGCTGGAACAACAACGGCGCCCAAGCCCAGGCCAGCGATTGCGTGCTGATAATTTCCGGCTGTCCTGTAAAGCGAAGCTTCTCCTATGAATCCCGGTAAACTCATTTTCCGAACCTCCTTTCAGGCTCTGGTGACTAAACAATTATTTCTTCGATTCAACGATCAAAATACGGCGACATCTTCGTAACCAGAAAAGGAAACTCCTCGGTCACGTCGACACGCGTAAAGAACTTCTCGACGACGTCAGTGTTGCGGTTGGTGAACGAGAAAATTACGTCCACGACGTTGCGAGTGCTGCTCAACGGCGAAGGCTGTACCTCCACGCCCGTTAAAGAAGCGTTGCGGCCGAAGGCATCGGCAACAGTGGCGTAAACAGCGGGATAGCGAACGGCCAGATAATTCAAGGCGCGATGCTCGTCAGCTGAACCGGCGTTATCGGCGGCCAGCATGATGCGGTCAAATAATTCCTCGGCTGCCGGGGCAAATTCTTTCGCTGTAGTTTTCGCGGGCCGCGGAATCGCTTTGATGAGCGCGTCGCGATCGAAAGAATATATCTGGTCGAACACGACAATCGGCACCATGAGGCCGTTGCACATCTCCGGGGGAGCGATCGGCCCCCGCAAGCCAACGACCACATCAAGGTCGAGCGGGCTGGGCGCGGGGCGTACTGCTTCCAGTAGTTGGTCGTAGTCCGCCGGGTCACGCGGCACCAGGATGTAAGTCTCAAGGCCTTCGATCGTCAGTACCCAGCAGACCTGACGCGCGATATAGCGATTCGAACGCTCGGACAGAACCGCATGGGCCGCCGCTCGGTCGGTAAGTCCTTTTGTGTCCGCCCGCCCGGTGGCTTGGGCAAATTCTTTTTCGATTGCCAGGGTCGGAAAACGCATCTCGATTCTGCCAATTGCAAAGATGTAGGAAGGGGTGGTCGTACCATACCCATTTGAGTTGGCCTCGGTTCCACAGCTGGCGCAGGTCGCTGGACCCACCGCCGCATGAGCCACCGTTCGAGGGTTGGGATTGTCCACAGGCGAAATTACTGGCCCGACATTAACAACACCAGGTTGGTTTGTAGTTTGGTCATTCAAGTCAACTTGTTCCATGAAACTCTTCTCCTTTCGGGATAAGGCCGATCTTTATCGAGTACTAGCGTTTGCCAGAGAAAACCATCCGGCGATTGAGCGCGGCGGCACGACGCTCGCAGCCGCCACAGGGTTTTATTCCAACTGCATAGGTAACACGCTTGAGCAAATCACCCAGGCCAATGTCATCGTCGGTAACGAATCCAGGCAGACGTACGCGATAAGGCTGACGCTCAAGCTTCTCCGTAACTGGGACCTTTACCTCTTTCTTTTTCATCACCCTCGTCCTCGCGTATGAGTTGTCGCCAGGACTTGGTATGCGCTCCATGCATTCAGCAGGGGCGGGACGACGCTAGCCAGCCCGTTAACACGCGATCTAGTAATTGAGAACTTCACCTGGGCCGCGGTCGCCTGAGGAAACATCGACCACAGCAGCGCAATCGTGCCCGTAACAAAAGGCGCGGCAGCGCTCGTTCCGCCGAAAGTGAGTTGCTTGCCGTTAGCGACCAGGCTGGTGATGTTCTCGCCGGGTGCACTCAGTCCGCGCCGTCCGATGGAATTGCCTAGATTTGAATAGCTGAGTGGTCGACCGAGACGATTGCAGGCGATGACGGGAATCACCCAGGAATGCCGAGTGATCGCCGAACTGCCAACGGTGCCCTGGTTCCCGGCTGCGGCCACCACGATGACGCCGCGCCTTGCTGAATAATCGAGAGCCTCCTCCAGGACGCGCTCTCCCCTGGCGTCGGGCCGCAACAAGGCGGCGCTAAGGTTGATGATTCTGGCTCCGGCATCGATACAGTCGACGATTGCTTTGGCCAATTCTTCCGGAGTGGCGCTGGGCATCGGCGCCTCAGTTGACGAGGTCTCGGCAAAAATTGGCCGCACCAGCAGGGTACTGTCGGGGCAGATCGCCGGGGCCGGAGATCCTCTTTTTGCGATCAAAATGCCGGCCACAAAAGTCCCGTGCATACACGCGAAACTTCTGGTTTGATCGCACGCGCTCGGTAGGCGCCCGGGAATCTCGCGGATGTTGGAACCTGACAGATCGGGATGGCTCCTGGCAACAGGACCATCTATCAGTGCGATCATCATTTCGGCGCGCCCACGAGTGAGTTCCATGAGCGGTGTGAGATTAACCAGATCGAGCGGACTCTTGGATTGCAACGCAGTTTGCGGGTAGACGCCGCTCGGGATAAATTGGCGGCGCTCTCTGGCGGATGCAACGTGGGCTGGTGCGCCCATGCTCTACTCTCCTCGAGGTGACTAGGCCGGGAAAGTTTCGACGAACACTCGTCGCGATCAGAAACCGCCTGGACAATTACCCAATCCTTTTGACGACCAAATTCGATCGAGATCGAGTAGAAAAGATCAAGTCCAGGCTTAAAAAATCATTCGCTGATAGTGCTGCTGGCTTTTAGTCGAGTAAGTGAAGCCATTCGCTTGTCGAGGGCGCACCATGGAATGGAGGAATACCCGTGCGTGGGTTCGGCAAGTGTGAGCAGCGGTTTTATATACCTGTCGCTAAGACTTGTCAACGAAATCCAGGCAAGAAAAGGGGTGCGCAAAGGTAGCCGGCGGACGCGATCTTCCGTTCGTGCCGATCGACGATTGATAGAAGAAAAAGAGCGGGGGCAAGCCCGCCTTCCTGACCCTGAGCTTAACTTTTTTGAGTACGACTACTCAATTGAGAGGCTTTCCGAGAGCTTAGTGCGCAACTGGGAAAGCCTCTCAGGTCAGGAAGGCGGGCTTGCCCCCGCTCTTTTCCTATAAAAGCTTCTATAAAACAATTCACTGCGACTTTGCAGCAGTCGACTCTCTCAGTTCTTTCGGCCCAGTCTCTGACATGTAGTAGCCGCGCCGTGAACTGACTTCCAGTTTTCGTGTCTTGCCCTTAGCGTCAGCTGCTTTCACTTTTACTTCCAGGTTATGCAAGCGGCCATCGTCTCTCTCATCCTCGGTGAGCGAGAAGCCGAGGCTATAGCGCGCGGTCAGGTTACCGATGATCTTGCTGAGGCCGGCCGCATAGTCTTTCGTGCGTTTCACTTTCACAGCTTCGCCGCCCGACTGCTCAGCCAGACGCTTCGCGCTTCCATAGACACTGACACCCAGCTTGCCCGCGACCGGTTTTGCAATCGGCATTAATAACTTGAAGAGCGTCCTCAACTCTGTCGTTAAGGAATTAAAAATCACATTTGAACGCAGCACCAATTCCTCAGTCGCGTCGCGGTCTTCGAAGAAGAATGGGGCAATACCGTCTGATACCCAGACAACTGCCGTTTGTGAATTAGGGCGTTCATTTTGGGATTTGCGAGTCGTATCTCGCACGGCCGCTGCCATGTCGTAAATGTCGCCCAGTTCAAGAGTGACGTCGCCTTTCTTGTTTACACGCTTGACGCCGACCGAACCATCTGCCCTGGTGGTGCGCGTTACCACCGCCCCGTTTTTTCCCTTAATGACTTCAACCTGCACATTCTCGTCCGATTTTGGCGTTCCCGGACCCGGACCGCTCGAATCTTTTGTAGTCTCTTTTGCGGCTTCCTTCGCCGACGAATCAGCACCCAAGTCGGAGCCTAAGGACAAACTGCTGCCGCGGTCCGCGTCGCTCTTATTGTTCTGCGTCTTATTCATCGTAGCCGCCTTCGCGTCAGCGTCTTCAGGATAGACGTCGACAAACTGAGGCGCACGCGCAAGAGCGGCGACAATTTGCGCGTGGTCGCGAGTGAATTCGGTGAGCCAGACGCGTTTCTCATCCTCACCGTTTATGTCCATCGCCAGGATAGCCACTTCATCGTCCGGTGAAAGCTTAGCCAGCTCGTCCGCCATGGCTTTGAGAATTTCCGGTCGCTTGAGAAAACGCCCGGCGCCGTCGTCACGCAGATCAAGAATCAGAACCAGTGCGAGCGGTTTACGCGCCTGACCTTCACGGTTGAAGTAGGAGATATGGCGCAGCGTTCCATTGTCGTAGATTTCGAAATTCTCGGGCGCCAGATCCGCGATAGGAACTCCGGTGCGCTTATCCTTAACGAGCGCGTCCATGAAAACCACGCGCGTCTTGATGCTGATGGTTTCCGCAACTTCCTGAGCCGAGACCGAGTGTGATCCGATTACGATGATCGCAATTAAGGCCGCTAGTATGACAAATAGGCGAACAGTTTTATCGATCTCAAAGTCCATATTGATCTCAGAGTTCATGTTCGGGACTCCCTCCTTTCTATTCATTGTCGTTAGTGGTAGCGTCGACCGTAATTGTGTTGCCCATCTCATCAGGAGTTCGCATTAGCTTGGCCAGGCTCGCGGGAGATAGATTTACCTGGACCACGCAGGCCTCGCGCGGTTCGATGGTCACAACCATCACGTTGAACTTTTCTCCAGCGTCGCGCAGATAGATGTAGGTCTGTGCTTCTTCCTTCGGCGACGCGACTTGAATCAAGGGACTCCATCCAGTCAGCACTGAGTTCATTGAAGACTTGAAGCGGGTATAGCTGCTGTTTGATCGGAAGTCCTGATCGTCGAAGTAGGCGACCTTCACACTGCCTGCTTCCGCGATCTGCCGTCTCGGTCCGCCCGAGATGCGCGCAGCAGTCGTTGCAGTTTTCAACCCGGCGCGGGCCAGCAAAGGAATTCCCTGGTGTTTGACGTGATAGAACTGCTCGATAAGCTTCACGACGTCGCCGAAGCCGTCGCCTCTGGCCTGCGTCACCGGAAGGGAACCGGGGAGCGCGAGTAGGGCCAGGACCGCGAAACTGATGGCGATGGATTTCTTCATAAGCGGAACACTCCATTCTCAGTTTCAATTCTTGCGCTTCGGTTTGGAGCCCTCGAGTCCGAGTTCAGGGATACCAAACTCGCCTTCAAGTTGGGTCAGCTTCTCGAGGTCTACCGGCCCGACGATGTTGATGACAGTGATCTCTTTAAGCTCGGTAGCCAGCACGGCCAGCCCGCTAATCTGAGCGCCGGTATGCATCAGGTAAACTTCAATGCTGCCGTCCTTCTTGCTCTTCGCGGTGATGATCCTGCTCCAGGCGGGATTGCGCAGTTGCGAACGGATGCTTTCCAGGTCTGCGTCGGTATATTGGCCCTCGCTTTCGAACTCGAAGCTCTTAACGTAGATTCCCTTCAAGCCGCTGACGAGTTCTTTTACCTTTCTCTCGTCATCATCCTTGCCAAGAAACTTAATCGTAAGCGCCATTAGGCTTTCGTCGATATTTACGTCGACTGTTTCACTGGCCTTCGCGGCCAGGCCCTCGAGCTGACTAGTTTGGATCCGTGGATTCTGCGCCATTGCCGTCGCCGTCGCGCCCAGCACCAGGAGAACTGCCAGGGCGGCGAGTTTCGCGGACGCGATTTTCAATAATGTTCGGGAAAGTAATTTCATAATGCTTCATTCATCCTATCTTGTGTTGATTGTGAATCAGGTCCGGTGGATTTGTGCTTTGTGCTTTTCTTTGCGCCAGGCTCAATTTGGCGCTGGTCAAGCGGAGCGCCAGCATTAACTGATCTTTTGCGGCCAGTGCCTTTTGTTGTTGTTTCGCTGTCAACTGCTGATCCTTAGCTGCCGTATTGCGATCTCGTTTTGAATTCCGAACCAGCAGCGAGGGGTTTACGCGTTGGCGAGGAGACTCCTCGATCCGTTTCTGTTCCGGCTGAGGCGATGAAGCTGCCATCGGCGCGTTTTGGTTTTCACTCGGAGAGGACACTGGTCTGACCTGAGGCGTGTCAGGGCCCTTGACGACCGGCTGCGGACTTCGTTGCAGACGCTGCAACCCAAGCCACAGGCCGAGCCCGAGTAGCAACATCGCTACTGTTGCAGCAATCGCCAAAGGCGCTGCATGACTACGAAGGAAACTTCGCCGGCGATCAATGTGCAGTCCTGCCGGGATCTCCAGCGGTCGAGGTTGATAGCGAAGCGTGCCGAGAATCTCTTCCAGTTGTTGAATCTCCGGATCGGGTTCGCCGGTTTTGTCCCAGAGGTAGTCGGCGTCGCTATTTAGATTGGAATTCATGATAAGCCCTCCTTAAAGCCGAGCTTGGTGCGCAACAGTTTCATGCCGCGATGCAAGTTCACGCGGACGGAAGCGGGAGTGAGACCAGTGCGGCCCGCGATTTCCGGGCCCGTCATCCCTTCTACTAAACGCAAGACCAGAGTTTCGCGGTAGGCATCGGGCAACGTTCGAATAATTGCCAGGATCTCTTCCGCTTTCGCGCCGCTCGAGTCATTGCTCTTGAGATCATCAGTCACTTCAACGGTCTCGCGTGAGCGCCGGTGAAAGTCCATCGCGCGATTGCGAGCAATCATTGCGATCCAGGGACCAAACGCGTTGGCGTCGCGCAGCGTGTGGAGCTTTCGCAGGGCGTGGAGAAAGATGTCCTGAACCACGTCCTCGACTTCGCTTCGGGGCATACGCGCTAACAGCACCCCGTGTACGAGCGGCGCGTAGAGTTCGTAAAGCCGTCCAAACATGTCTCGATCGCCGGCAAGGACGGACCTTATGATCACGGTCTCGGGTGATTCTGCAGATTCGCTGGATGCGATTGCCGGCGCGGCCGCGGCGCCCGCGGGTGCGACCTCGAGGTGTCGTCGTTCGATCGAAGCTTTTCCCTGGCCGGTCATAACAAGCACGTTCGCTGTGGCTTCGAGTTCATACATTGCGCGGTCTCATGCGGCGATCTTCGAGGCTCTGATTCGCTAGACACCGATAAGACGGAGGAGATGGGAACAGTGTTAACAGAGAGCTGGCTAAACGAATAAGGACTATCCACGAAATCACGCCAAATAGCTCGAAAAACCATTCAAATCTTTGAAAGGATTGACAAGACGAAATCCGAAAGCGTAAACGGCAATGCCGCTTTTGTAATCCAGTTCATCCTGTAAATCCTGTCTGATTTAGAGATGTTCTCTTCCTGGGGTTGGTTCAGTTACTTGTACTGGGTTTTCCTGCGAGGTAAGGGCCTTCATCTCGGGAGTTGCGTTAACCAGCCGGGTTCGCAGAATGAATATGGTTGAAACGACCAAGGTAATCGTGCAGGCCAAACCACCTTCGATGCCATAACTACCACCGGTCAGCCAGGCCGGTCCCAGGTCTGTGCCTCGCAGCAGCGGGTGCGGCGCAAGGTCACTGATGCCGCTGACCGGCAGTCCGAAAAGTGATCCCAAGGCCCAGTTCCAGGCCCAGTGAACGCCCAAAGGGAACCACAAACTGCGAGTTCGAAGATAAGCGACGGCCAGCCAGACTCCGGCGAGTAGAAGATTAAGGATGGGAAGACCGGTCGTGAAATTTGGATTTTCCATATGTACCGCCGCAAACGCTATGGAGGTTATCAGGATGCCAAAGGTAACAAGGCCCGCGCGCGTCAGTGTTTGCAAAGGATAGCCTCGGAATAGTGCTTCTTCAGCGAGCGCCGCCAGAATAAAAAGCAATCCCGAAAAGACAAGAGTCTGTAGAACCTTAACCAGCATCACGCGAGGGGATATCGTAAAACTCAATCCGCCTCCGGCGGTGGCGATTGCCGTAGCGAGGGCCAGCGAGACAATTCCGATGACCGAGCCAAACAGGAAATCGCGCGCCCATCGCGCGTGTAGCCACAAGCCCAACGCTCGCCACGGCAAACCTTCGAGGAAGCGTGTGCAGATAAATCCTGCTAACAGAGCGACAAGCAGAAATATCAGCCGGAAGATGAAGTTCTCGAGATAGTGTGCCAGGCCGCTGCTGGGCACGAATCGCACCGCGACTATGAAAACCGCTTTCGTTACGGCGCCAAAGAGAAGTGTAAGAACGACGAGGATTAGGACGAAGATCAGCAAGCGCCAACCGCTGCGAAGCCGGCCCGCGGAGTTAATAAAGACTTTCTTGAGATCCATGGTTTTACGAAACGCCGAGCTCTAATCGATCAAATCAAGCGCGGGCATTCTAGACGATGAAAGTGAATAATGCAGCGGTTTCACTCAAGCGATTTGCTGGGACCGCGGGCGTCCCGCCCGCAAACGCGCCGCAGGCGCGCAGTCTTTCTTAAGTAGGGCCTGAACCACTTTCGCGCTTCGCGCTCATTTGCGGGCGGGACGCCCGCGGTCCCAGCAAATCTCTTGACCGTATTATGTTAAACTTGCGCCACTTCTTCATGAGCAACCAGCACGAAAATCCCTCCGAGTTTTTGCCGGAAACACGACCGCCCAAACTGACCCGGCGTCGTCGTATCCTGATTTGGAGTCTCGGAATAACGGTATTGCTGCTGCTCTCGATAATCGTTTCCCAACAGCTGTGGCTATGGACCGTGCTTCCCCCCGACACCGCGTCTGACACAGTGTTGCTTTATGCCTTGTCGACGCTTAACTTCGTCGCCTTCGTAGTCTTCTCCTTTATCTTTGTACGCAACCTGCTCAAGTTGCGACGCGAGCGGCGCGAACTGCAACTAGGATCAAAAATAAAGACCCGCCTGCTCGTCTACTTCATCGCTATCAGCTTCCTGCCGATCATTGCGATGGCCGTATTCTCCTACCTCTTTCTGAATCGATCGCTGGAAAAGTGGTTTGGTGGTTTTAACGCCAGAGTTGTGAAGGAGGCCCAGGAAGTCCAGCGTGAAGCCCTTGACACACAAACACGCAACCTGCGTGACACCGCCTCACTGCTGGCGATCGTACTTAAGCCACAGTCAGACGCGGAAAAGCAGGCGACTCTTGATCGGATAGTCGCCGGGGGTCAACTCTCGGCCGTAGAGGTGGTTGACGCAGACGGAAAAGTGGGGGCGCAGAGTAGAGGGGCGTTTTCTGCCAGTGAGTCTCGAGAGTTCGAGAACCTGATGGAGAAGGCACGCGCGCTTAAGAGCGGCGACGACAGTCTCACCGACGGCAAAGACCTTGACGCCATGGTGGTTCCCGTTTCGGAGAACCAGCGGTTGATAGTGGTACCACTGCGCCGGCCAGGCAGAGACCTGGGTGACACGATCATCGGATCACAGAGCGAGTATCAACACCTTGTAGCGCGTCAGCGCCGCGTTCGTTCACTGGGACTTTCAACTCTGGGATTGATGACGCTGATGCTATTGTTTGCCTCAAGCTGGGTTGCCATACATTTGGCGCGCGGTATTGCCACACCCATTAAAGCCCTGGCGGAAGCCTCAAAAGAGATAGCCAGGGGAAACTTAGCTCACCGCGTCACGACGATTGCCGAAGACGAGCTGGCTTTGCTGGCCCATTCTTTCAACCAGATGACCGCTCAGCTTGCAGACAATCGCAGCCGGATTGAAGCAGGTTCGGCCGCGCTTCGTGAGAAAAACCTTACCCTCGAGGAGCGCCGGGATTACATTGAAACCATTCTTCAGTCTCTGGCCACCGGAGTCGTTTCCCTTGACGAGAATGATAACGTCACCACCATCAACGCCGCCGCGTCACGAATTTTGCGGCTTAGCTCGGTAAAGACAAATGAGAAACTCGAGAACCTCATGGGGACAGAAGATTGGTCGGTAATCGATCGAATTCTGCGACGAGCGCGTCGCACCGGGCAGGCGACGGAACAGGCCCAATTGGCGCGAGCTGGTGAGACCACAGAGAGCACGTCACTGCCGGTGGCCCTGACGGCTACCGCCCTGCGGGCTTCTGCATCGCAAAAGCGTGGAGTGGTACTCGTGCTTGAGGATCTGTCGGAATTGCTCGCCGCTCAGCGCGTTGCGGCCTGGAGCGAAGTTGCCAGGCGCATGGCGCACGAAATCAAAAACCCCTTAACGCCGATTCAACTTTCCGCTGAGCGCATCGCGAAGAGTTACCGGCGCGCCAACGAACACGGCGGCGAGAATGGAGCTAATGGGCAAAACGGATTGGGTCGAGAGAAGGATGAGGATCTACAGGTAACCGCGGTGATCGACGAGTGTACCGAGACAATCACACGCGAGGTTGCCGGGCTCAAGGCGATGGTTGACGAGTTCTCGCGTTTTGCGCGTCTGCCCTTAGCCCGCCTGGAAGTTGCCGACCTGAACGAAGTGGTCCGTCATGCCATCGCTTTATATGAAGGCAGGCTCGACGGTGTGACGGTGAAGACGCACCTCGATTCAGATCTGCCTTCGGCGATGTTGGATACTGAACAACTGCGCCGCGTCTTTGTAAACCTGATCGATAACGCGGGCAATGCGTTGGCAGATCTTGAAGGCGAACGGCTTATCGATATTTCCACGAGTTTTGATCCGGAAAGAAGTCTTCTAATTGCGGCGGTGTCTGACACGGGACACGGGATTGGTCCCGCTGATTTCAAACGATTATTTCAACCCTACTTTTCAACGCGCGGCAGCGGCACCGGCCTCGGACTGGCCATTGTTCAGCGAATTATCCTGGAGCACGGCGGTCGAATTCGCGCCGGCGTAAACTATCCACGCGGCGCGCGGTTTGTGATTGAGTTGCCGGCGATGAACGCGTAGAACCGGAGCAGGAGGCAGGAGCAGTCAGCAGTAAGAACGTTATCTGCTCCTGCCGCCTGCTCCTGCCTACTAGCATTATGGATTCAATTCTCATAGTCGACGATGAGCCGGGCATTCGCGAAACGCTGTGCGCCGTAATGAAGGACGAGGGCTTCAGTGCCGAAGCTGTCGCGACGGGCGAAGAATGTCTCGAAGCAGTTGAACGGCGGGCTTACGGCTGTATCCTGCTGGATGTTTGGCTGCCGGGGATTGACGGCCTTGAAACGTTGCGCCTGTTGCGCGCGGCCGGATCGGATGCTGCCGTGGTGATCATCTCCGGACACGGCAACGTGGAAACCGCTGTGCGCGCGACCAAGCTCGGCGCCTTCGACTTCATCGAGAAGCCCCTCTCAATTGAGAAGACTCTGCTGACAGTTCGTAACGCTCTGCGCCAGCAGCGACTCGAATTAATCAACGCGGAGATGTCCGCTGAACTCGCGAAGGAATACACGATGGTCGGCGAGTCGGTGGCAATGCGTGCGCTCCGCAAACAGATTTCAATCGTTGCCCCTACGGATGGTCGCGTGCTGATCTACGGCGAATCAGGCACCGGCAAGGAATTGGTGGCACATGCAATTCACGCGATGTCGCGCCGCGCCGGCGCGCCCTTTGTGGAAGTAAACTCCGCCGCCATACCTGAAGAGTTGATCGAATCGGAATTGTTCGGCCACGTGAAGGGCGCGTTCACTGGCGCTACGGCGGCCAAGAAGGGCAAGTTTGAATTAGCCGACGGTGCTACGTTGTTTCTGGATGAGATCGGCGACATGAGTGCCAACGTTCAGGCAAAAGTTTTGCGCGTACTTGAGGAGCAGAGATTTGAACCGGTAGGCAGCGGCACTTCGGTGCAGGTCGATGTCAGAATAATTGCCGCTACAAACAAGCGTCTTGATGGTGAGATCGAGCAGGGCAAGTTTCGTCCGGACCTGTTTTACCGGCTGAACGTGATTCCGTTTGAGTTGCCGCCGTTGCGGGAGCGTCTCGAAGACGTGCCAATGCTGGTTCAGTATTTCAATCAAAACTTTTCGCAGGCGTACGGGAAGACGCTCAAGGAATTTGCGCCGGGGGCAGTTGAAGAGTTGCAGAACTATTCCTGGCCGGGGAACGTGCGCGAGTTACGGAATACCATCGAGCGCGTTGTGATCATGAATCCAGGGGTTAAAGTAGCTGCCGGCGATTTGCCGCCGCACGGAAAAGATGAGGCCCCGGCCGCCTCCTTCCGCTTTCCTTCATTCAAAGAAGCGACCGACGCCTATCATCGCGAGTTTATCCAACGAAAGCTTGATGAAGCCGAGGGCAACGTCTCGCGAGCCGCTGAACTGATGGGCGTTGATCGTAGCCATCTCTATCGCCGTATGCGTGCGCTGGGCATTGCCAGTCGCAGTGAGCGTTCAGCTGTTTCGTAGTGGGTGCTAACGTCCTAAAGGCAGCAACTTCAGCAAACAACGACCGCGCCGTCTCTAATATTTCCTTCCATCCCACGCAGCTCAATTGAGTAATAACTCGTGGCCTCATGGAAACCTCGTGAACTGCACCAAGTCGCACCTGACCCGACCAGTGACAATGAAGCGACAGCGAAACTTCTGCCGGTTGATGACCCCAGTTGATGACCCGCAGCTTGAAACTGCCGGTCCGGTGGGATATCTTAGCCTTCCCCCCGCTCACCGCTTCGCCGAATTTTTGACGGAGATTCACCGTGGCCTCACGCTTTTACCGACCCGAACTGGACGGCCTGCGCTTCTTCGCGTTCCTTTTTGTCTTCATCAGTCATGCCTTCTGCCAGGACTGGGGAGAATACCAGGCCTTTGGATTCCCCAAGTTACTGGCCTACGTGGTAGCGCGCGGGGTAGCCTCGGGCGCCAACGGCGTGCCCCTTTTTTTCGTCCTCTCCTCCTACCTCATCACAACGTTGCTTCTAAGAGAGCACGCGAAGTATGGCGCGATTCGCCTCCGCGACTTCTACATGCGCCGCGCTTTACGCATCTGGCCCCTCTACTTTGTCTTCATCGGCGTGGTGCTGCTCGTTGCACCCATTGGGTCGCGGGCCGCTATGCGCGCGTCGGTGGTTCCTGCCTACTTGATCTTCCTCGCCAACTGGAGTTACTTGGTGCCGGGGGCGCCCGCCGGCGCGGGGGTGGCCGGCATACTCTGGTCAGTCTCAGTTGAGGAGCAGTTTTATGCGCTCTGGCCGCTGGCTCTCAGAAGGTTTGGCGTGGCTGCAGTCTGCCGCATGGCACTCGCGATGATTGGCACGGCCTGGGTCGTCCGCGCGGCAATGGAGGCGCTCGGTGCGTCACCCGCCGCCCTCTGGCTGAACACCTTTGCGTGGCTCGATGCCATGGGCGCGGGTGCGTTGCTCGCGATTCTCTTCTACCAGCGCCTGCCAGTCTTTAGCACTCGCGCGCGGGCCTGCATGCTCATGCTTGGGCCGCTGCTCTGGTTGGCAGACTCTTGCCTCTACCCGCAGGGCGTGCCGTTGTCGCTGATCACGCCGCTCAACACTGGCGCGGCATCGCTGATGCTCTGCGGCGCACTCGGCGGCCCTTTCCTGACTTCTCGCGTCCTGGTCTTCCTGGGCCGCATTAGCTACGGCCTCTACGTCTTCCACGCCGCCGCGCTATACGTCTCCGAGCGCATGTTCCCGGACATCGCCCGCCGCGTGGGCTTGGGCCTGGCACTCACAATCGCGGCGGCCTCCATCTCGTACTACGTCCTTGAATTGCCCTTTCTGAAATTAAAGGAAAGGTTCACTCATGTCAGCTCGCGCCCGCCAGACGACGGCGAGTCCGAAGACACAGGTGGAGTCGCTTTGCCAAAGGTTTTCCACAGGTCAACATAACCTTCATCCGACTAACTAGGGCGGTCGGTTGTGATTTCCGGCAAAGAGGCCGTCACCGAAAAATACCGTTCGGACGGAACTGAGTGAGGGCTGGCAGTCGAACACTTCGGCCGCCTATCCGAAGCAGCAGTTGCAGTGATTACAAAACTCTTACAGTCGTCGACAAGGAGTTACGTTAAAACGTCTTATCTGTTAGTCTCTGTTGTTGCATCAAAGGATGCGATTTAGTTCGGTCTCGTCGATTATTAGTTGAGGTTGATATGGATTTCACGACACGAGAGCTATTAAAGCGTTACGCAAAGCTGGCCATTGGTCAGCCGTTTTCCCCGATTTTGCTGAATATTCTGGTAACTTCTGTCTGCGACATGCGGTGTACGCACTGCTTTTTTACGGAAGAGCTTGACGATCGTCCGCGCAAAAAGCTGCAGATGAAGACCACGGAGATTGAAAAAATCTCAGAGACGCTGGGCGGCAACCTGGGCGTCCTGATTCTCGCCGGCGGTGAACCTTTCACGCGCAAAGACCTTCCGGAAATCGCGCAGGCTTTTTACAAGAACAACCAGCTCGAGTCGATCTACATCATGTCGAACGGACAGATTCAAAAGCGAATCTTTCCGGACATCACTCGCATCCTCGAAGAGTGTCCCGAACTGAACGTGACTGTTGCGCTCGGGATCGACGGTATTAAGGCGCCGCATGAAAAGATTCGTCAGAAGCCAGGTTCCTGGGACATCGCAATCGATACCGCACGCCAACTGCAGGCGATCAAGAAAGCGTATCCGAAGCTCGACGTGCAGACTTGCACCTGCTTCATGAATTCTAATCAGGACACAATTTTTGAGTGGTACGACTTTTTGAAGTACGACTTGCGGCCTGACAAAGTTAACTTCAATTACATTCGTCCGCCCTCAGCGGATCCAGTCGAACTCAATATCGATCATTCGCGCTACAAGAAGCTGGCCGCAATGATTGATGACGATTCGCGACACGCGGCAATCAAAAATAACTATGGCGGCAACGCCGGTTACTTCAAGGCCGCGATCGATATTTACATGCACGGTCTGATCGCGAAGGCCCAGGAAACACAAACTGCGCAGATGAAGTGCTATGCGGGAACTGCGGGTGGAGTGATTTACGACGAGGGAACTGTTTCGTCCTGCGAGAACCTGGCGCCGATTGGCAACTTGAGAGATTTTGACTGGAACTTCCAGAAGCTTTGGCTTTCGCCGGCGATGAAGGAAAGACGAAAGAAGGCCCTGGACGGATGCTTCTGTACGCATGAGTCCAACAGCTATTACCCGTCGTTGCCGTTTAATCCCGGCCATTTGATCCAGATCAAAAAGCTGGAAAAGGAAATGAAGAAGGCGCGCAAGGAAATGGACCGGCTACATCTTGAGCCGGAGGGGATGGCCGTCGGAGCCTAGCACATTTTGGAGTGCGGTGACCTGTCACCGCTTTGGTCGGTCGCGACCTGTCGCGACCAGATGAGTATAGGGTCAACTGAAACGTGCGGCGTCAAGCCGCCGCAGACTAAAGCGGCGACAGGTCGCCGCACTCCAAAAAAGCATGACGCAGCGGACTCCAAAAATTCTGATCATCTCGTCCGATACCGGCGGCGGGCATCGTTCTGCGGCCGCGGCGATCGTGGCCGGCGTGCACAAGTTTTTTGAGGGCCAGTCGTATGCAGTTCGCGTTGTTCGAGCCGTAGAAGAGTCGCATTCCATCACCGCTAAGATGGTTGGTATTTACAATTGGGTACTCAGAAACCGGCAATCCTGGATGAAGTATGTCTATTGGGCGATGAACCGCTTTCGTCCGGAGACGCGGGAGTTTTTTCATAAGCGCTGCATTGGCTACGTGCTTGAAATCTTCGAGCGTTGGTGTCCGCACGTAGTTGTAAGCGTTCACCCATTGACGCAACACATTTTCGCCCGCGTCCTGAAAGAACTAAAACTATCTGATCGAATTCCGCTGGTCTCGGTTGTAACCGATCCGTCCTATGGCTTCTGGAAAGGCTGGGCGTGTGACGCGGTAACGCTTTACCTGGTGGCGAGTCCGGAAGCGCGGCAACAGTTGATCGATTATGGGGTATCGCCGGAGCGAATAAAGATTTCCGGGATGCCGGTGCATCATAAGTTTGCTTATCCTGGTGAGGATGCCGCTCGCGCGGCCCGCCGCGCCCTCGGTCTGGATCCGGAGAAATTCACCGTCTTCGTCAACGCTGGTTGGGAAGGCGGCGGAAACATTCCGCAGATTTTCCGTGAGTTGGTTCGGGGGGAGCTTGAGGTCCAGGCGATTTTCCTGGCCGGAAAGAACGAAGAACTCAGGGCCGACGCGGAATCGCTTGCCGAGACCGCTTCTTTTCCCGTGAAGGTGATCGGCTACTCCGAACACGTCGAGCAATTAATGAGCGCGGCGAATGTCATGATCTCGAAACTCGGCGGGCTGACGACCTTCGAAGCGTTCGCCTGTCGCCTGCCAATAATCGCTGACGGCATCACTGCTCCGATGCCCCAGGAAGCGGGCACAGCCAGCATGTTGGTCAAGCGTGGCGCCGGCGTGTTGTTGCAGCGAGCCGTCGATATCGTTCCCGTGATTCGTCTGATGGTCGAAGATACAGCCCATTACTCCGCGATGCGCGCGGCGACGATAGGTCTCGCCATACCCAACGCCACTCGGTCCATTGTTGAAGAGATAACCGCGCTCATTCCTGCGTCAACCGAGGCGCCGGAACAAGTGGTCCTCGCCAAGGTTGTTTCTGTGTAAACGGTCCCGCCTGCGGTTCTCGCTCGTTGACTGTTTTCGGTTTTCAGAGTCTAATTTCCCGGCAATCTTTCAAAAATAAGCAAATTTCAGAAACAAGTTGCCCGCTTGCGATCCTCGAAGCGGGCTTTTTAGGAGACAAATTAGACTGTGAGCCTATTGCTCGAAGGTAAGCGCGCTTTCATAACTGGTGGCACACGCGGTATTGGCGCAGCGCTTTGCGACATTTTTGCTCGCGAAGGCGCCGACGTAGCTTTCAACTACAATTCGCGAGACGATCTGGCCAGCGGTATCGTCGCCAAGATCGAAGGTCACTTGAGACGCGCTCTTAGTTATAAGGTCTCGGTTACCGACCGCCTTGGCCTGAAGAAGCTCACCCGCGAGGTCGTGGAAAAGTGGGGCGGGATAGATATTCTGGTCAACAACGCCGCTATTAATCGCGGCGACAACTTCGCGACCACTACCGACCGCGCCTGGGACGAAGTTATTAACACAAACGTTGGCAGTCTCTTCGCAGTCACCAAGCCTATTTACAAGCAGATGATTCGGCAACGGAAGGGAAGTATTCTGAATATTACTTCCATCGGCGCCATGAGGGCCCTGCCGACGGCTGTGCACTATGCCACTTCAAAGGCAGCGATGATTGGATTCACGAAGTGTCTGTCGCGCGAGGCCGGGACTTTTGGCGTCAAGGTCAACGCGATTGCCGCCGGGATCTTTGATACCGAGTTAGCTCAGGAACTGCCCGAACGCTTATTGCAAATGCATCACTTCTGGGCCTCGGCCGGACGCATGGGTCGTCCGGAAGAACTGGCGGAGTATGCCGCCTTCATGGTGAGCGATCGCAACAGCTTTATGAACGGCGAGGTTGTGATCGTGGACGGCGGCGCGATTACGTAAGGAGCGGGGGCAAGCCCACCTTCCTTACCTCGAGCTTCACACTGCTGAGTTTTGATTCGATCCTTGGAAGTCCTTCAATCCCCAAGAAAAATTCGCAGGTCAGGAAGGGGGCTTGCCCCCGCTCTGGTTACTAACCAGCTCCTCCAACTTTTTCTCTAGTTCTCTAAGCCTTCTCTGCATCTCGCCCAGCCGCCGAAACGCCGCTGTGGATCTTAACCAATCACGATTGTCGAAGGCAGGTATGCCGGAAATCATCTTTCCGGCAGGCACGTCATGACTGGTAGCGCTCTTGGCCGTCAGCACCACGTCGTCGCCAATCGTGAGGTGACCGGCAACCCCGGCTTGTCCTGCAAGTATGACTCGACTGCCGATGTGTGAACTGCCGGCGAGTCCAACCTGCGCGCACAGCAACGAGTCTTCACCGATCGTGCATGAATGGCCGATCTGGACCAGGTTATCGATCTTTGTTCCGCGTCCGATTCGAGACTCACCTACCGATGCACGATCGATGGTTGTGCCGGCTCCAATCTCGACGTCATCTTCAATCACGACGCGGCCGGTTTGCGGGATTTTCAACCAGCTTTTCTGTTCGTCCTTCGCATATCCGAAGCCGTCGCAACCGACTACCACGTTGTTGTAAATAACGACACGTTCGCCAATTTGCGATCGCTCGCGGATAACGGTCCCGGAGTGAATGGTTGAGTCTTTGCCGATGGTCACGTTCTCGTAGATGGTCACATTCGGAAAAAGGCGAACGCCTTCAGCGATCCGGGCCGACGGGCCAATCACAACCCCCGCTCCAATCCAAACATTCTCGGCAACTTGAGCTGATGAATCGATTACAGCAGACTCATGAATTGAGGAAACAAACTTAGGCTCGGGGTGAAAGAGACGCAACGCGCGGGTGTACGCAAGGTAAGGATTTTTGGCGCGCAACACCGGAAGGTGTCGCTCAATAGGCGCATCCTCCGACAAATAGATCGCGGACGCCTGGGTCGTATTCACCTTGGGTGTGTAGCGCGGATTGGCGAGAAAGGAAACGTCGCCGCGCCTGGCGTCATCGAGCCCGGCAGCGCCGCTAATCTCAACATCGTTTGAACTCTCATCAATGAGAGCAGAGGTCAAGGCGGCAAGTTCAGAAAGTTTCATGATGAAAGTGTAGCTCAAGTGCGGTCTTTTTGGAGTGCGGTGACCTGTCACCGCTTTAGGCCCGCGGCGGCTTGACGCCGCTTCGTTGCATGGAACTCAACCTGCGATGCCTGCGACAGGTCGCAGGCGAACAAAAGCGGTGACAGGTCACCGCACTCCAAAAAGTCACATGATCGACACCGGATCGATCTCAACGTTTATTGACCGAAGGTTGATCTTCCGCTCCGAGAGCGCTTTAAGTGCTTCATCGATAATTCTGCGCAACTCGCGCCGGTTGCGACACTTGATTAGCAGCTGCACGCGATACTCGCCTTTGAGTCTAGTCAGAGGCGCCGGCGCCGGACCCAGAATGCGGGCCGAACGTTCGGCATTGGCGCGATCCAGTTCTTTCCTGAGTTCAACCGCCTCAGAACGCACTCGCGCCAGATCGGCGCCATGAACCAGCAACGATGCCAGGGCCACGAACGGCGGATAAGTGTGGTTCTCGCGATGACGTATCTCTTCTTCGTAGAAGCCGGCGTAGTCCTGCGCGCTCGCGTGCCGAAGGGCGTAGTGATATGGATGGTAAGTTTGAATTAGAACTTTGCCGGCCCTATCCCCGCGACCGGCGCGACCGGCGACTTGCGTCAGCAATTGGAAAGTCCTTTCGGCGGCGCGGAAATCAGGCAGCGCCATCCCGGCGTCAACCGAGACCACGCCAACCAGGGTAACGTTGGGGAAGTCGTGACCTTTCGCGAGTATCTGGGTACCGACTAACATGTCGATCTCGCCCGCGCCAAAATCACTAAGAGACTTTTCAAAATTGCCGCGGCGCGAGGCGGTATCCCGGTCGATGCGGGCGATCCGAATTTCGGGAAAGAGTTTCTTGAGTTGCTCTTCGATCTGTTGAGTGCCCTCGCCGACATAGTAAATATATTTTCCCTGGCAGTTTGGACATTTGTGCGGCGCTGCCTCCCGATGGTTACAGTAGTGACAGATGATCACGCGTTCACTGCGGTGATAGGTCAACGTCACATCGCAATTCGGACACTGGACACTTTCACCACACGACCGGCAGAGAACAAAGCTGGAGTAGCCGCGACGATTCAATAGAATAATCGACTGCTGCCGCTGCTGGTGTGCTTCCTTGATTGCAGCCAGGAGTTCGTCGGAAAAGACCTGTGGCTTCTGGTGTCGCGCAAACACGTCACGCATATCGATGATTTCAGCCGCCGCCATTGGCCGGTTACCAAGCCGGTTAGGCATCTTCAGGTATTGATACTTGCCGGTTTGGGCGTTGTGAAACGATTCGAGCGACGGCGTTGCCGATCCCAGGATCACAACGGCTGACTCTTTTTGCGCGCGCACGATCGCGGTATCGCGACCGTTATAGTGCGGCGAATCCTGTTGTCGATAAGTCGACTCGTGTTCCTCGTCGACGATAACGAGACCCAGATCCTTTATCGGCGCGAAGACCGCTGATCGCGTGCCGATGACAATGCGAGCCTCACCATTTCTCACGCGCGTCCATTCGTCGAAACGTTCGCCACGCGACAGCGACGAGTGAAATATCGCCACCCAATCTCCGAAATGCATGCGCAAACGACGCGAGAAAACCGGCGTGAGCGCTATCTCCGGCACCAGCATGAGGGCGGAGCGTCCCAGGCTCAAAGCTATGCGCATGGCGCGAATGTAGACTTCCGTTTTGCCGCTGCCGGTTACACCGTGCAAGAGAAAAGCTGCATACGATCGTGCTCGTAAGGGCTTGTCGAGTTCGCCCAGAACCTGCAGCTGATCCTCAGTTAACTCGTAGTCTTCGTGCTTATCAAACGTGGTCTCGCCGAGCGGATCGCGTCGCAGTCTCTCGTCGAAAATCTCCAGTACGTTTCTCTTCTGGAGAGTGTTCACTGAGGAAGAGCTGGCGTTCGCCCGGGCGAGCAGCTCCGGAAGAGCAAGCGAGTCGTGATCCTTGAGAGTCTCGAGAACTCTTAACTGGCTCTCAGTAAATTTACGTCCCGCAATTGGTTTTTCGTCGCGCGCGATTAGACGAACGCGACGCTGGAATTTTGCTTTTACGAAATTACCACGCGGCCGTTGTCTTATTTCAAGGAGGCCGTCCTGTTCGAGTTCTCGCGCCAGTTTAGGCGCCTGGGCTGACGGCAGTTGCTGTGAAACTACGCCAAGCTCAGTCTCTTGTAAGTCATCAAGCAGCTGAAGTAATCGCTGTTTGTTGTTGAGCGTATCGTCTGAAGACCATTTGCCAACCTCAGCGCGGCCCTTCTCAGTGAGCGCAAGAAACTGGTCGAGGGTGGGGCTGATGCCGGGAGGGAGAGCTGCCTTGATCACTTCTCCCCACGGCGCGAGGTAATAGTCGGCGACCCAGCGCGTGATTTGCAGAAGTTCCGGCGTCACCAGCGGGATAACATCAAGGACATCCCTTGCATCCTTGATGGCCGATTCCTGCAGGCTGGTACCGGTCGGCAAGGCTTCCAGCACGGCGACGATGTAGCCGGTTACAAACTTCCGACCAAGCGGGACGACGATGCGCGAGCCAGTCTGTGCAACCTGACGCTGCGAAACCGGAAGCCGATAAATGAAGGTGGACGATACGTGGACCGGAACCGCCACCTCGGCGTACTGAGGTCCAGGTGCATCTGCCGATTCAATGGGAGTTAAGGGGTTCGTGCCTGCCGAAGCCTGGCGTAAAGATTCCGACGTGTGTTCCACGCGTGAGAAGGTAGCGCGAAAGCTGAAATTGCAAAAGTCGAAAGCGGGGAGGCGTCTGTCGTTTAGCTTTCCTGTTTTCTTGTACTGTCGAGGTAGTCTCTAACCTTCTTGATATCTTCCCAGGTTTCTTTTTTCTTCGTGGGGTCACGCAGTAAATACGCCGGGTGGAAAGTGGGCATCACTTTGACCCCTTGATAGTCCTGGAACTGACCCCGCACCCTGGTTATTCCCTGCTTGAGATCGAGAAGGTTCTTCATCGCTGTGTTTCCGAGTACGACAATAACTTCTGGTTGAACGGCAGCGATTTCGCGAAGCAGGAAGGGCTTACACATCGATGCCTCTTCCGGCGTGGGCGGTCGATTCGCGGGCGGGCGGCAGCGGTTGACGTTGCCAATCAATACCTCCTCGCGCTTGAGCCCGATGGCCTCAATAATCTTGGTTAGTAGTTGGCCGGCGCGTCCTACAAACGGCCGCGCCTGCGCGTCTTCGTCAGCCCCGGGCGCCTCACCCACGAACATCAGCCGCGCTTTGCGATTGCCGTCGGTATGGACAATGTTAGTTCGACCCTGATAAAGCGGACAACGCGTGCAGTCTCCGATGTCGGCCCAAATCTCTTCAAAAGTCTCCGAAGATTTCTGGATTCTGAGGGGCGGGGAACTCAAGTCTCCAAATAACGAGTCCGATGTCGTTGCAGTGGCGGCAACCTGATGTTGGGGGGCAGCGGCGGCGTATGATTCCTCAGGTTTGTCGCCGGCAAGTACTTTTTTAACGGCTGTTTCCGTGGACTGCTTTTCCGTGCCCTCAACGCCGAGTTCTTTTAAGTAGGCCACTTGCTCCCGTGCCGCTTTCAATAGGGCAAGAAACTCTGTATGTTCGGCTTCACTTTGCATTCCGGTTTAATCTATTGAATGACGCTTGCGATTTCCAGTTAAGCTTTTCCCAAGGTATTCACAGCAGACTGAGCGGACGGCTTAATTCGTGCTCGAAGCCGAACGACTTCGTCCAGAATAATATCTGCGACGCTGGTCTTGGCCATTAACGGTACGTGAATCGGTGCTTTTCGGTCGCGGCTAATGATTGTTACCTCATTGGTCACGGTGTCAAATCCGACGCCGTCCCGGCTTACATCATTTGCGACGATTGCGTCGAGACTTTTTGTATTTAGCTTCTTGCGGGCATTCTGAAGTACGTTCTCAGTCTCTGCGGCAAATCCGATCACCAGGAGCCCGTCCTGTTTAGCTTCCGCTACTTCGCGGAGTATATCGGGTGTCCGCTCGAGTTCCAGGGAGAGCGAAGGCTCGGTTTTCTTGATCTTTTCTGGCGAGCGTTTGACCGGTCGATAATCAGCTACGGCAGCGGCGCCTATGAAGATAGTTGCTCCCGGAAGATCCTTCATGACGGCAGCGTGCATCTCCTCCGCCGAGTTGACCCGAATAATCTCAACGTTACGCGGCGGTGGTGTGTTCGTGATACCGGCGATAAGGGTTACGTCGGCTCCGCGATACCTCGCAGCCTCGGCTATGGCAAATCCCATTCGCCCCGACGAATTATTTGAGAGGAAGCGAACCGGGTCGATTGCTTCGCGCGTTGCACCGACTGTTATAAGCAGATGCTCACCGGCTAAATCGCGTGCTCTTTCACTTCGCGAATTCTCCAGGATTTCGAGCGCCGCGGCGACAATCCTTTCCGGTTCGCTAAGCCGGCCTGGCCCAATCGTTCCACACGCCATTTCTCCTTCATCGGGTTCGATAATAATGACGCCGTCGGCACGAAGCTGCTGGAGATTTCGTTGAGTCGCCGGATGGTGCCACATCGAGGTATTCATCGCCGGGGCAATCAATACCGGAGCAGTGCAGGCGAGGTAAGTCGAAGTTAGAAAGTCGTCGGCGATTCCATGGGCCAGCTTGCCTATGATATTCGCGGTCGCGGGAGCTATCAGGAACAGGTCAACAGTTTGGGAAAAGGTAATATGGGCAATGGGATCCGGATTGTCAGGCGCATAATCGTCTACGATTACGTGCGACCCTGATAGCGCTCGAAAAGTCAGAGGTTGGACAAACTCGCAGGCCCTTTTTGTCATCCCCACTCGGACGGTGCAGCCGGCTCGTTGAAGTCCGCGCAGTACTTCGGCCGCCTTATATGCCGCTATGCCGCCGCTGATACCCAGCGCTACTTTTTTTTCGGTGGAAGAGCTATCCAAGGGAGCCTCGGTGCCGGGGTGACTTACGCGAAATTAAAGATCAATGTAACATTGCTGAAACGAGGGCGCAATGGAGTCTGAGAAAAGGCTTGGTACAATCCGCGACGTTCCAGTATATAGCTTTTTCAGCCTTTCCATTCAGTCTTACATTTGGGGCCGGAGGTCCCGAATATGCTCGACATTCGACTGATCCGTTCGGCACTTATCGGCTCGCTTATCATCCTGGGCGCCTGTGTGGTGGTCCCCGCGCAAAGCGTGAGGGAAGACACGCAATTCGGCCCAGTGGTTCGCGCCTATCTTGGCTACCTGCGAAACGAGCAGGAAGTGGTTGATGATCGGGCCAGTCGTCGTGAGATAAACGCAGCCTACTACCGGCGTAACTCAAATCGGATTCGTGCCCTTCGGCAGATGGCTATGCGTATCGCCCGCGAAACTGAAAACGACTATCTACCCGAGCTGGAGGCTGTTGCGGGAGATGAACTACGACTGCTGTTTGAGCATCCGCCACGCTTTCAAACTCTCAAGGTGGGCGAGGTTGTGCAAACCACCTTTAGATATCTTGGCGTGGTGCGCAGTGGCGACTCTTTCTACATCTTCGCAAGACTTGATCCGTATGAGCAGGCAGAACTACTGCAAAGGGCCGCTCCAGTTACTGCCAACGCGAGCGGGTCTATGGTTTCGAATCCGGTGTCAGGCACGAAAGTCAGTACCAGAGTCCGGCGCGTGTCGACGCCTTGATTGGCGTAATTTCCTCAATAAAAGTTAAATGTTCCGGACTAGGACCACTTGAGCCGGAGGTTGGAGTTGTCGTTTCTAGCGAGGCCTTGTTCGGCGCATTTGTAACGTTCAGGACCCTGGGCATACCAATTGGTCATCCTGAAATTCCTCGAGCCCTTTCAAGCTAAAAAACTCTGGACTGCCAGTGGGCCCTATGCTAAATTCGCGGCCGACACAAAAAAGCACAGTTTTGTGGCAAATCGGGCCAAAAGTCTGTTGACAGAGTGCCTTCGTTCATGTAATAACTGCCCCGTGTTTTAGGCTTTGCAGACGGCACTCAGACCTTTGGACATCGTATTTTGGTTTATAGGCTGACGCGATATCGAGCGAGCCTCTTTAAGACATTTCGGCCGTCGCGGCACGCAATCAAGAAATTGTTCACAATACGGGAGGAAAGTTAATGATCAGCAAAACTTGGAGCCGCAAACCTATAGCGGCCTTGGTGGCAGTTGCCATGTTGAGTGTTTACTCGATGGTAGTTTTGGCGTCGCCTGCAGCAAAAGCCCCGTCGGGCGAGTTGTCTATCGCCGGCCAGGTTACAGTAAACGGTGAGACAGCGGTTTCTGGCGGTACAGTGTTTTCGGACAGCATTATCACGACCGCCGAGAAGAGCAATGCCACTGTGAACCTTAGCAAGTTGGGCCGCGTTGAGTTGTTGCCTACTTCTAACCTGAAATTGAGCTTCACAGACAAGAGCATTATGGGATTGCTTGAGAACGGAACTGCTCGTATCTCAACGCTGGCTGGCACCTCTGTCAACTTCACGACTAAGGATGGCGTGGTAGTAGTCGATGGAAGCCAGGCAACTTCGTTCACAGTTAACGTTGTCAAGGGAGTCACTTCCTTAACAACTACTTCCGGCGTCGCCCAGTTGCACGTTGGCAGTGCTGTAAAGCAAGTTGCAGCCGGTGAGAGTGCAACGGCGGGAACACCGAATCCCAAGGATGATCCGGGCGACGATGACGACAAGATGAGTGGTGGTGAGTTGGCTGCGCTTCTTCTGCTTGGCGCCGGCGCGGTTGCCGGAATCCTTTATGCAGCGATGCACAACAACGACCTTAACTTCGGTGGCTCGGTCATAGTAGTCAGCCCTTCGAAGTAAGTCATCGAGTTGCTCTCAAAAAATACTGCTGGCGCGCTTCTATCAGCGCCGCGGTCAACCATGTGAAACCTTGCGGGTCACGCCACGATACTTCGTGCTTGACCCGCAAGGTTTTGCACATGCCCACATTGGTTTCCTTCCTGTTTCTGAAGGTAATTCCTAAATGCATATCGCGGTTATTGGAACTGGGTACGTCGGTTTGGTTACAGGTGCGTGTTTTGCCGAATTCGGCGTTGATGTCACCTGCGTTGATATTGATGCCAACAAAATTGCACGCTTGATCGCCGGGGAAATGCCTATATATGAGCCCGGACTTGAACAGCTGGTAACCAAAAACGTGCAGTCTGGTCGACTGCGATTCACGACGGATCTGAAGCAGGCCGTCGAACAGGCTTTGGTTGTTTTCCTGGCCGTGGGAACGCCGCCTAAAGCCGACGGATCACCTGATCTGAGTTTCGTGGAAGCTGCAGCCCGGTCAGTTGCAGAACATATGAATGGTTACAAGGTAATCGTAACCAAGTCTACGGTGCCGATTGGAACTGGTGAGTATCTGCGAAAGTTGATCCGGCAGCATTTGAAATCCAGTTTGAATTTTGGCGTGGTATCTAATCCCGAATTCCTCCGCGAGGGCGCGGCCATCAACGATTTCATGAGGCCTGATCGAGTGGTTGTTGGAAGCAGTGACGACGAGGCCATCGCTATCATGCGTGACCTCTATCGGCCCCTCTACCTGATCGAGGTCCCTTTCGTTGTTACATCCCTCGAGGCTGCCGAACTGACAAAGTATGCCGCGAACGCTTTCCTCGCCACGAAAATATCCTTCATCAACGAAATCGCGAATTTGTGCGAAAGCATTGGCTGCGATGTACACGACGTAGCCAGGGCGATTGGGATGGACCGCCGCATTGGCAATAAATTTCTCCATCCCGGGCCCGGCTTTGGTGGCTCGTGTTTCCCCAAGGATACTCAAGCGCTTGCTTCGGTGGCCCGCCAGTTTGGACGCGACTCGATGATCGTAGACGCCGTAATCGAAGTGAATCGCAGACAGCGGCTCGCTATGATACCGAAGATCGAAAAACTGTTAGGCGAACTTAAGGGCAAAACCGTGGCGATCCTTGGCCTTGCCTTTAAGCCGGAGACAGATGATATGCGCGAAGCCCCGGCGCTGGATATCATTTCCGCCCTGGTGGAACGCGGTGCCACCGTACGGGCCTACGACCCGGTAGCCATGACCGAAGCCGCCAAAGTCTTGCCGAAAGTCAGCTTTGCCGCTGATGAATATGAGGCGGTGACGGACGCTGACGCTCTCGTTTTTATGACCGAGTGGAACCAATTTCGAGCTCTCGACATGGGACGTGTTCGGGACCTCATGAAGTCTCCCCGGATTGCAGACTTGCGAAATATTTATGATCCTGAAGACATGCGGGCTCTTGGTTTTGAGTATGTTGGGGTTGGGCGGTAGGGCAGTGCGCACCGCTGCAACTGTTGCCCACATAATTAGCTGAAACGAACATTTCTTATGGCCCTAAGTGGAATTGCTCTTGTAACTGGTGGTGCCGGCTTCATCGGGTCACATATCGCCGCGGCGCTTGCTTCCTCAGGCGCGCGAGTGCGTGTCATTGACGACTTATCAACTGGGTATCGAGAGAACCTCGATGAGATTAAAGGCGATCTGGAGTTCATTCAGGGCAGCCTTGCTGACGAGCGTACTCTCGAAAAGGCTATCGAGGGGGTCGAGTTAGTTTTCCACGAGGCGGCGATCCCGTCGGTGCCACGTTCAGTTGAGAATCCACGACAGACCCACATCGCCAGCGTGGAGTCGACCTTTTCACTTCTTTTGGCGGCGCGGCAAAAGAAGGTGAGGCGGCTGGTTTACGCGGCGTCGAGCTCCGCTTACGGTGATCAGCCGACCCTTCCTAAAGTTGAGACCATGCTGCCCGAGCCGCTTTCTCCTTACGCGGTAGCCAAGCTGGTGGGGGAACATTACTGCCAGGTCTTCACACGAGTCTACGGCCTTGAAACGGTCTCGCTAAGATACTTCAACGTGTTCGGGCCGCGGCAGGATCCCAGTTCGACTTACTCAGGAGTTGTCTCTCGTTTTATTAGCGATCTGCTAGGTGGCAGGCGTCCCGTAATCTACGGCGACGGCGAGCAGTCACGAGATTTTACCTACATAGAGAATGTTGTCAACGCTAATTTGAAGGCGGCTGAGAGAAGCGGAGGCATCGGTCAAGTTATCAACATCGCAAACGGGAAACGAATTACGCTGAATCAACTTTTGCACGAACTGAAAAGTTTGACGAACAAGCCCGACGTGTCAGCGGATTACCATGAGGCACGAGCGGGCGATGTTAAGCATAGTCTTGCCGATATCACCCGCGCGCGCGATTTGCTCGGGTTTGAGCCTCGCGTCGATCTGCGCCCAGGTTTGGAGTTGACGATCAACTGGTGGAAAAATAGCCGGTTTGCCCACGCCTCATCGGATTAATATTTAGCCATTCGTTCCCATCGCATTCCCCTCGACCAGAGCCCGCAAACTTTCAACATACGGTGCACGAGCTACACCTTTGTCAGTAATAATCGCGGTGATCAGTTCGTTGGGCGTCACGTCAAACGCGGGGTTCTGCACTCCGACTCCATCCGGCGCGAGCTGATGTTCCTTGATGTGAGTTACCTCTCTCGCGTTACGTTCTTCGATCGGAATTTCATTGCCGGACTTTAATGACAGGTCAAGCGTGGAGATCGGCGCCGCGACGTAGAACGGAATGTCGTGCTTATCCGCCAGGACAGCAACCATATAAGTCCCAATCTTGTTCGCGGCATCGCCATTCGCTGCGACTCGATCCGCGCCCACCACAACCGCATTGATCTTGCCGCTTTTCATAACGTGTCCCGCCATATTGTCCGTAATAACAGTAACGGGAATGTTGTCTTTTGCCAGTTCCCAGGCCGTTAACCTAAGCCCTTGCAGAAACGGCCTGGTCTCATCGGCTATCACTGCAATATGTTTTCCGGCGTCAATTGCCCCGCGTACCACACCCAGCGCCGTTCCGTAATCTCCGGCAGTGGCGAGTGCACCTGCATTGCAGTGGGTCAGCACGGTATCGCCGTCGGAAAGTAGTTCGGCGCCGAAACGTCCGAGCGCCCTATTGGCTTCAATGTCTTCGCGAAAAATACTGAGAGCTTCTTCAACTAAACGCTCTTTGATTTCGAGTGGATCTTTCGTGAGAGACTTTTCCCGTCGCAGCCTCGCCCGCATCCGCTCGATCGCCCAGAAGAGGTTAACTGCCGTGGGACGAGTCTCAGACATAACCTTGCACATGTAGTCGAAGTCGTCTTCCAGATCGGCGACCGAGGCGCCAACTGACTGGCGGGCGCCAAGGGCCAGGCCCATTGCGGCCGAGACGCCGATGGCCGGCGCCCCGCGCACGACCATTTTCTTGATCGCTTCGGCCACTTCCTCATATGACCTCAGCATGAGATATTTTTCTTCCGTCGGCAGCAGTCGCTGGTCCAGCATGCTAATGCCTTCATCAGTCCATTCAATAGTTTTGATCATTTGGTCTGGCGGCTCTTTCTGAGTTGAAGTTGCGCTGAATCTTACTGGACGCGAATTGCCGAAGCAAAGCTTGGCGGTCAATTGATTGTGGGACCGCGGGCGTCCCACCTGCAATGAGCGCAAAGCGCGAACATGAATTGCGGATTCCCCTGAAAGACCAGGCGCCTTCAGCGCGTTTGCGGGCGGGACGCCGCGGTCCCAGGAAATCACTTGTCCGGTTGCCGGAATTGACACTGTGAAACCGAGCGTGATAGTGTCCGCGACGATCACGAATTGTTCTTTGTCGTTAAAAGCATCTGGGTGCCCCAGCAAATTGGGGAGAATAGGGAAACGGGTGAAAATCCCGTGCGGTCGCGCCACTGTGATGAGACTTCTGCTGACTACCATCTGGTAGTGCAAGCAGTTGGCCTTTAAGTCAGGAGACCTGCCCAGGAGCTTTGCAGTTTTGAACGCCCGCGGAAGGCGTTCAGGCCGCCCGGATTCGAAACCATTTTCAAGTCCCGCCGACCGCCTGTCTCCTTTCGCAAAGGAACAGAGATTGGCGGGTCTTTTGCTGAAACAACACTTCTCACAATTTCAAACATTCGCTGGCACGCGACGCGTCTTCGCTCTGGTCCTGTCTCTTGGATTACTGCTCGCCGCCTGTTCGAAGCCTAATAACAAAAAAACTGACAGTCAGATCGGCGTCCATCAAACAACTGATGAGGCCGGCCGAACTATTACGGTCCCGGACACGGTCACGAGATTCATCTCGCTGGCGCCAAGCTTGACCGAGATTGTTTATGCGATCGGGGCTGGGGACGGGTTGGTTGGCAGAACCAGCTATTGCACTTATCCCGCGGAAGCTCAGAAGGTCGAAGCAGTTGGTGACACTCTGAAACCTGGCATTGAGCGAATAATCGCTTTGCGGCCGCAAATCGTTTTCGTTTCCACCGCCTCGCAACTTGAAGCGTTCACTAAGGAATTGGAAGCGCATCACATCGCGGTCTACGTTACCGATTCACACGATCTTGAAGGAGTGTTTCATTCGATTGAGCGAATCGCAGAGGTGTTAGGAAAACGGCCGCAAGCAGACGAGTTGCTTAAACAACTGAGAGGTCGAGTCAGCTCCGTCGCCGAAAAGGTTGGGTCGCGGCCGCCGGTTCGCGTCTTCTACCAGGTCTCTGACGAACCTCTATATACGATTGGTCGCGAGGCATTTATTACCGACTTGATTAAACGCGCCGGTGGAATTTCAGTCACTGCTGACATTCCGGGCGCCTGGCCTAAGTACAGCGCGGAATCAGCCCTGGCCGCCAAGCCTGACGCGATTATCTTGCCAACTGGCGGCTCCATGGGTGACGCCAACTCCAACGTAGCAAGCGCACTAAAGCGATCACCTGCGGTAACGAATGGCCGCGTCTACAAGATTAACGACGATCATCTCTCACGGCCCGGCCCACGTGCGGTCGACGGCCTGGAGGATTTGGCGCGGGCACTTCATCCGGAAGCTTTTAACAAATGACTATCACCAGTTCAACAGGAGTAGTTCCAAAGCACCGCATCCTTCGCGGTATTGATGGAGCACGGGCGACCTTCAAGAAGACTCTGTTTGTTTGCGCCATTCTGTTTGCTGCGTTAGTGGTTGTCATTATCGTCATGTCGCTGCTTGGTAGCGAAAAACTGCCAGCACAGGCGTCCCTCTGCGCGCTATTAACGTTTGGAAAATCGTCTTGTGGATTGACGGGCGATCAGGACGCCATCCTCTTCGACATTCGTTTGCCTCGCATCCTGCTGGGCGCTGCAGTCGGCGGATCACTGGCCGTCGCCGGCGCCAGCTATCAATCGCTACTCCGAAATCCGCTCGCCGAGCCTTATCTCCTGGGAATTTCAAACGGTGCGGCGGTGGGAACAATGATCGCGTTGGTTTTCATGGGCGCGCATGAGTGGAGTCGGCCACTGATGGCGTTTTCGGGTGCTTTGATTGCGACGCTCGTCGTCTACCGGCTGGCACAGGGAAGGACGGGCGCGACTCCCGAACGCCTCATCCTGGCCGGCGTGATCGTTACGACCTTCCTGTCTTCGGCGATCGTTTTTGTGACTACGCTGATGGATGCGACACGGATCAGATCGTTCACGTTCTGGTTACTCGGCGACTTATCAGGTACGACTGCGAAATTGCTGTGGCTGGCGCTCTTCATTGCGATTGCCGGCACCATCGTGTTGGCGGCCCACGCGCGTTCGCTAAACCTGTTGATGTTGGGCGAGCGAGATGCGTTCGACCTGGGTGTTGAGGTCTCTCGAGTTCGATTGGTGGTCTTCATTGTGGCGAGTTTGCTGGTTGGCAGTTCGGTGGCGTCGAGCGGATCGGTTGGCTATGTCGGCCTCGTTGTGCCGCATCTCGTTCGCCTATCACTTGGAAGTGACAACCGAATTACCGTGCCGGCGGCGGCAATCTGCGGCGCCATCTTTGTAGTCGTTGCCGACACAATTGCTCGCACCATAATTGCGCCTCGCGAGTTACCGGTGGGAGCCATTACCGCGCTTATCGGCGCGCCGTTGTTTGTTTACCTACTGCGAAGACGCTAGGACTTTGAAGTGCGGTGACCTGTCACCGCTCTCTCTTCTGGGCGGCTTGACGCCCAGGTCTAAAGTAGCCCTAGTACCGGGGTGGTCGCGGCAGGTCGCGACCGACCAAAGCGGTGACAGGTCACCGCGCTCCAAAAAGTGATGCTTGAAGCACGCGATATTTCAGTCAAGTACGGTTCCAGGCTTGCGGTGTCTGGCGTTTCGCTCACGTTGGCGCCGCATGAAGTGACGACAATCATTGGGCCAAACGGCGCCGGCAAGTCAACCATGCTGCGCACTCTGAATTACGGGATTGCACCCGCTTCTGGTGAGATCATTCTTGACTCCCAACCGCTCGGCTCTTATTCGCGGCGGGCAATTGCGAAGCGGATAGCAGTAGTAGCGCAGGAAGCCGACTTGCGATTTCCGGTTGCGGTTTTCGAATTTGTACTGGGCGGACGTTATGCCTGGTCGAGCCCTTCGGGATGGGGCTGGGAAACTGCTCACGACGTTGAAGTGGCGCGCGAGGTCCTGCGTGAGACTCAGCTGGAAGAACTGAGCGATCGTTTGATGACCGAGTTGTCGGGTGGCGAACGACAACGCGCGGTTCTGGCGCGGGCGTTGGCCACAGAAGCCGGCACTTTGTTACTGGATGAACCGACCGCGAATCTTGATCTGGCCCATCAAGCCGCGATTCTGGCATTGGTACGAAACCGATGTGACACTCGCGGCACCGCGGCGTTGGTAGTGACTCACGATATTAATCTGGCCGCGGAGTTTTCGAATCACGTCTTGTTAATGAAAGACGGAAAGACCGTGGCGTTTGGCACACCAGACGAAGTGCTGACGCCCGATCTACTCAAGGAGGTATTTGCAGTCAGGGTGCTTGTCGATGCACATCCCATCTCTGGGGTGCCTCGAATTACGCCGGTGCATGAAGTGCTCCGGTAATCTATCAACCATGAACGACCGGCGAGGGAAGACGGTGAGAAACCGTCACTGCCCGCGCAACTGTAAGCGGTTACAAGGCATGCTTTCAGCCACTGGGCGAATTGGAAGGATGAAGGCGGGAGGATGAAAATTCTTTCCGCGAGATTTCTTCAACCTGGGAAGGCGCATGCGCACGATTCGCAAGGAGAACGTGGAGAAGTGAATCAGAGGTTCATCCTTGATCCTTCCGCGGTCATCCTTTGCCTTTCACGCCGCAAGTCAGGAAACCTCCCGGCCGCGTCAGTTTCAGCTCGCACTGCGTCGGGCAGGAGAAGCTACGATGATTAGACTAAATACTCGCAAGAACACTCGTGACAAGAGTCGCGAATCAGAGACCAACTTCAGGCGCTACCTCGCAAGGGCAATTGCCGTCAGCGCCTTATTTCTTCTTTTATCAGTTCTCGGCTTGGGCCAAACACCTACTTCGATCAAAGGGGAAATCGCAGACGAGAACGGCGGCAAGGTCAGCGGCGCCGATGTCCGCCTGCGCTCACGCAATGGGGTTCAACTCAGCACAGCAACCGCCGGCAACGGGACCTTTGAATTTCGTGATCTGCCGCCGGGCCAGTATCTGATTGAAGTTCAGGCGCATGGGTTTGCGACGCTTGTTTCAGACGAAATCGTTGTTGAGCGAGGACAGGCAAAACAGCTTCAATTGACACTCAAGGTCGCAGGCATAAATGAAAACATAGTCGTAACTGCGACGGGCACGGCGCAGCGGGCTGATGAAGTATCCAAAGTTGTTTCAATTCTCGACTCGCAGCAGATTGACGACAAACGCGAACTGGCAGTGTGGGAGTCGTTGCGAGGAATTCCCGGAGTCCGCGTGCAACAGCAAGGTTCCCCGGGTGCAATTACATCGATTCGACTACGCGGTCAGCGGCAATACGACACGGCGGTTCTGCTTGATGGTTTGCGAGTTCGCGATGCTTCAGATATTGGCGGCTCGGCAGCGTCGCTGACTTCCGATTTAGTTCCCGTTGCCACCGATCGCATCGAGATACTGCGCGGCTCTGGCTCCTCAATTTATGGGACAAACGCTATTGGCGGAGTCGTCAATATCGTTCCAGAAACAACGGGCCCCGGTCTGCATTTTGAAGCAGGCGCTGAAGGCGGCGGCCTGAAGACGTTTCGCGAGCGCTTCAAGGTTTCGGGAGGGAACGGACACGCGGGCTTTAATCTGGGACTCAATCGGCTCGATGTCCGCCGCGGCGTCGATGGTCAGGACCAATATGGAAACTCCGCCGGCGCCGGGCGTTTTCTGTTCGCTCCTTCATCGTCGATTATGATCTCCGTGAATCTTTACGGCACGATCGCAAACGCGAGACTCAATGACAGTCCATTTGCGCTGCCGGGCGCCTTCACGGGGAGCCAGCCGTTTCCGCGCGCGATCGCCGGCGTGAGCTTTCAACCCGACTTCAACAATCCTGACGAAGGTCGCAGAAACCGTTTGCTGGTTGGCTCGGTTAAGCTAACTCAGGAAATCAACGAGCGTCTTTCCTACTCGCTCGCTTATCAGCGGGTTTCCAGTAATCGCCGGAATTACAACGGCAGCCAAATCGATCCGCAGTTCGCCGCCTTCTACCCCTTTGGCGATTTTGAATTCATCAACGTTAACAAAGGAACAACGGACACGCTCGACGCCCGCCTTAATGCCCGGCTGGCAAGATCAAACCTGGCTACATTCGGATTTGAGTACGAACGCGAGTCGTTGTTTCAGCAGGCAATTCCTTCGTTTAGCGCTTTCAACAATACAACGGATCGGCAACGTACCTTCGCGATCTTTGGCCAGGATCAAATCTCTCTATTCGACGATCGACTACAACTATCCTTTGGCGTGCGCGGCCAATTCTTTCGCATTCGTGCCGCTGATCGTCCCGGCGTTCTAAGCGGCGTGAACGCGGAGAAGTCGATTACCGGCGATGGCTCCGTCGCCTACTTTATCCGTTCGACAAACACCAAGCTTCGTGCGCACGTAGGAAACGGTTTTCGTGCGGTCTCACTTTTCGAGAGGTTTGGCGCCGGATTATTTCCAGGTCTTGGCCTGCAGAGGTTTGGCGATCCCACGCTGCGAGCGGAACAATCCATCAGCGTCGATGGCGGGGTGGACCAACGGTTCGCAAGCGATCGCGCGCTTATCGGTGTTACTTACTTCTACACACACCAGCCGCGAGTTATTGATTTTCAGTCGTTTTTTGTCGTTGACCCACTGGGCCTCGGGCGCTTCAGTGGTTACGAGAACCGCCCGGGCGGATTTTCGCGAGGAGTGGAAAGCTTTATTGAAGCTACGCCGTGGCGTGGGACTGAACTACGAGCGTCTTACACGTATACCAATAGCGATCGGCTGGTTCCGTTCGTTGGGCTTCGACCGCAGTATGTGATTCCCAGTAATGTTTTTGGGCTCACCTTGAATCAGCGTTATCGCTCATTTGCGTTCAACTTCGATCTCAACTATACGGGATCACATCTGGCGCCAGTATTCGAAAATGATTTCCCGTTTCGCACTGCTGAACTCACTTTTGACGGCTACACAAAAGCTGACTTGTTTGGGAGCTACGAGCGGCGAGTGTCTGAACGAGCCACCATGCTTTTGTTTGTTGGGGCAGACAATATTTTCAACCAGCGCTACTACGAGAATGGTTTCCTGGCGCCTGGGATTGTGGGAAGAGGTGGAGTGAAGTTCAGGTTCTAAATCAAATCTTAGATCTGAGATTTGAAATCTGAAATTTGAGAGCTGAAAACGATTCAGGTTGCAAGCTTCAAAGCTCCGGGCGCCAGTGCGCTACTTAACGAGCTATGACCTTGCAACCTGAAACTTTTAGGCGGTCGATCCAAACTAAGGTTTTTTACTAAGGAGTCCGCCGAAGAGATACGCCGCCCCAACGATGAGATGGATTCCGTGATCAACCTTTCCCAGCATTAAGGGTCCGAGCATCAAATCTCCCTTGACCATACCAATGATCCCCAGGGCCAGATACACCAGACCGAAAATAGTACAAAAGCCTTTTGCGCCTCCAAGGCTGCCCGCCAAACCAAAATACAGCGAAAGGACTCCCGAAATAATGTGGACGAGATTGTGGGCCGGGGACAGGTGCGCGCCCAGCGAATCCAGCAAGTGAGTGAAGCCCAGCACACCCACGAGCAACAATACCACTCCCAAAATCTTCGCAACGGTTTTAGCCATAATTTGTCTCTATCTCCTGAATGAAGGTTGACAACTGCGCGGGTGCAACGAGAAAACGTGCCTCCCACATTCAATAAGCGAATACGAAGTCGGAATGTAAGGCCCTATATATCAAACTGGTCAGAGTTTGGAAAGCATTTTCGCGACAGGCAATAATGGAAAAGACCCGGACGCCGGCTGACAAGCTGCCTGTTCGCTGGAATGTTATACTAGTCTCCGTACTTTCCCCCCAAAAATGAAGATTGTGGAAGCCTGAGAAAGCTATAGCTATGCATACACTTCAAGCAACCATCCAAACTGTCGGCCGGATCGCTTCTGTTTTCGTTCTTGTGTGTGTCGTGACCGCCACGGTGAACGCTTATACGGTGATAATGCACGGCGGGCGTCGAATCGAAATTCCGTCGACGTTCGTCGTCACCACGTCGACTCTGACTTACGAAGTGTCAGCGGGGCTTCAGGTCACACTTAACCTCGCAGCGATCGATATTCCTGCGACCGAGACTGCTAATAGCGAATTGCCCGGAAGTTTGCTGCGGCGCGCCCAGCCGGCATCGACCACATCTCAACTGCGCGCGGACCATGAAGCTTCCGCTACCCTGCTGAGTACGCGCACTGTCACTAATCGCGATCTGGAATCTTCGAGGCGCCGCCGGCTCGATGCCGAGTTGGCTTATGAACGGAGACGAAAAGAACTTGGGCTGCCGTCGGTTGAGGAATCACGCAGGCAAGCCGCGGTTGAGTCTGATTCGATCGTCACGGAATTGGAACAGACGCGCAGTTCGGAAAGGGAATCGGAAAGTTACTGGCGCGCGCGAGCGACTGAGTTGAGAACTGAGATCGCTGCGCTTGATGCCCAAATCAGGTTTGTTCGGAGCCAACTGGATGAGCCGCTGTTTTCCGGTGGGAATGGATCATTCGCCAGTGTCACTAGTGTTGTCCCGTTTATTTCATTCGGAAATTCCGGCCGTCATGGCCCGTTTGGTTCTCGAGGCGGGCAACCGCGAGTTTTTGGCGCACCGCGAAACGGCGCACAGCTAAGCGGACGGGTTGTATTCGGAGGAGGATCGACTCGAGGGCAAGTGCTTTTCAATCCACGGAGATTTGATCGTTCGCGTCAGTTTGGCTTGCCGCTGTTTGGGTGGCCGAACACTGTCGGTTGGCAGCCTTATGATATTTCCGAGCGTAGCCAGCTGATCACGCAGTTCAATGAATTAGGCGCCGCGCGCGCGGGACTTAATGCGAGATGGCGAGAACTCGAAGATGAAGCCCGGCGCGCCGGTGCGCCGCCGGGATGGCTCAGGCCGTGAGGGGCGGGAGCAGGAGGCAGGAGGCAGGAGGCAGGAGCAGGAGCAGGAGGCAGGAGGCAGGAAGTGTTGGTGCGAGGCTATGGCAAGCTGTGAGTTACGATCTGAAATTTGAGATCTGAGATCTGAGATCTCAAAAGAACCTCGAAACTAGACACCAGAAGTTCGCAGCTAGAAACTCGAAACTAGAAACTCGAAACTAGAAACTCGAAACTAGAAACTAGAAACTAGAAACTAGAAACTATGAGCGATTGGGAAACGATTATCGGTCTGGAGATTCACGCGCAACTGAGCACTGAGTCAAAAATCTTCTGTGGCTGCTCGACTCGATTTGGCGACGAGCCCAATGAAAACACTTGCCCGGTATGTTTGGGGTTGCCGGGCGCTCTTCCCGTCTTGAATCGTCGCGCAGTCGAACTCGGCGCGCGCGCGGCCCTCGCTCTCGGGCTTCACATAAACAGCGAGTCTATTTTTTCTCGCAAGAATTACTTCTACCCCGACCTTCCCAAAGGCTATCAGATCTCGCAGTATGACAGACCCTTCTCTGCAAACGGCGAGCTCGAGATCATGACGGCTGAAAGAGATGAGGCGGGGCACCCGGTCGAATGGAAGGTCAAGAAGATCGCCATCACACGCTTGCACCTCGAAGAAGATGCCGGAAAAAATGTGCATGAAGGATTACCCGATGTAGATCGGTATTCCTACATTGATCTCAATCGCGCCGGCACGCCCCTGGCCGAGATTGTTACAGAGCCCGACTTCCGCACTTCATGGGAAGCCTACGATTACGTCAATCACGTCAGGCGAGCATTGCAATGGGTCGGCGCCTCCGAGGCTGACATGGAAAAGGGCAACCTTCGTTGTGAGGCCAACGTGTCAGTCCGGCGAAGCGGCACTGAGAAGTTTGGCACCAAGGTGGAGTTGAAGAATCTAAACTCAGTGCGTTTCATGCAGCGCGCAATAGAGTTTGAAGTCAGCCGGCAGATTGGCGTGCTTGAAGCGGGTGGTCAGTTGCAACAGGAAACGCGACTCTGGGACGAACGCGCCGGCGAGACTCGCGTGATGCGATCCAAGGAGGAGGCGCATGATTATCGCTATTTTCCCGAGCCTGATCTGCCGCCGCTAATCATCGCCGACGAGTTTGTCGAGCGCGTGCGCGAGAGTATGCCGGAATTGCCCGAGGCCAGGCGACGAAGGTTCATGGATCAGTATGGCCTGTCGTACAACGATGCGTCGCAATTAACGTCAGAGCGTTCGCTGGCAGACTACTACGAGAAGGCGGCAGAGGTTTCTGGTAACCCGCGTAGCGCTTCGAATTGGATACGTTCGGAACTGCTGCGTGAGCTCGAGAGCGCCGGCTTGCTGGCGGGTTCCTCGCCGGTTGCACCCGAAGAACTGGGCGAGCTGGTGCGGCTAGTTGAAGAGGGAAAGATCAATGGCAAGCAAGGGAAGGACGTGCTGGTTGAGATGTTCAAGTCTGGTAACAGCGCGGCGGCGATCATCGCCGAGCAAGGGCTGGTTCAAGTCAGCGACACGGGCGAGATTGACAGCATTATCGATGAGGTAATTGCCGCGAACCCGCAACAGCTTGAGCAGTATCGCGCAGGCAAGGAAACCTTGTTCGGGTTTTTTGTGGGCCAGGTAATGAAAGCTTCAAAGGGCAAGGCAAATCCGAAAGTTGTAAACGAAAGACTCAAAAACAAACTGCAGGGGTTGTAAACGACTTTACACGGGAGTACACAGTCCGCCGCAACGTGTCTGATATTGCACGGCGGATGAACAATCAGAATGATTCTTTAAGCCTGATGGGAGGATGAAGTAACGATGAAGATGAATAGTAAGTTGGTCGTACGCATGCTGACCTTTCTTGTGTTGTTGACGTTAATAGCCGGCGCTGTGCTGGATGCTTCAGGTCAAACGAGGCGGCGAAGGGGCCGGCGGAGAGTAACACGCGTGGTAACGCCAGCGCCAGCAGTTCAGTTCTACACAGTGCCTACTAACACAGTAATCCGCGCTCGTATTAACGAAGAGCTGAACTCAGGTGAGGCTCGGATTGGCGATCGCTTTACAGCGAACGTGGTAGAGCCTGTCTACGCCGGCAGTGGCATTGAAGTGGTGCCGGTTGGGAGCCGGATCGGTGGACGTGTGACGCAGGTAACGCGCGCCGGGAAACGCACCCCCGGCAGCATTACAGTTGCCTTTGATTCCATCAGGCTGCCCAATGGCAGAACTGCGGTAATCAACGGATCTTTGACGACCCTGCAGGCTGATAACATGAACGCCGACAACGAAGGCACTGTTAAAGGTACCAGCAACCGGAAACGAGATGCAGTATTCATCGGTGGCGGCGCCGCCGGCGGCGCGATCATCGGTGGCATTGCAGGTGGCGGCAAGGGCGCCTTAATCGGCGGCATACTCGGCGGCGCCCTGGGCACTGGCGCGCGCGTTCTCGAGAAGGAAAAAGAAGCGGAAGTGAAATCGGGCACGGAGTTTGGCGTAATTCTCAATCGCAGCGTGTCATTGCCTGCGACTAGTGTGCGCTAGCTTTTTCTTAAGGCAGACCGTCAGCAGGTAGTGAATCTGATTTCAACTTTTCTCTGTGTCACCTTTGTGTTCTCTGTGCCTCAGTGGTGAGCATAGTTCTAAATCACCACGGAGATACGGAGAACACAGAGGTTTCACAGAGATTCTCGAACCGGATCACTACCTGTTAGTTTGTTAGCCGAACGCAGCATTCAAACGCGATGAACTTACCTGGCAAGGTGGCAATCGTAACCGGTGCGACCAAAGGCATCGGCCGCGGTATCACTGAGGCTTTAGCTCGTGAGCGTGTGCGGGTTTGTATTAGCGCTCGCAACGCAATTGAAGTAGAGAAAACAGCTGCGGCGCTAAACAGACTCGGTGGTGAAAAAGCAATTGGTATTGTTTGTGATGTCCGCGATCAGGCGCAAGTGAAGTCGTTGTTTGAGCGCGCGACCGCTGAGTTAGGTGGAGTCGATATCCTCATCAACAACGCCGGTGTGGGAATGTTTGCCCCAGTCGAAGAGATGGCGCCTGAAGATTTTCGCGCCGTTTTGGAAACGAACCTTTTCGGCGTTTACTACTGCTGCCACGAAGTTATCCCGCTCATGAAAGAGCGCGGTGGCGGGTACATCATCAACATTTCTTCACTCGCCGGCGTCAACCCACACCCGCGAATGGCCGCATATAACGCTTCAAAGTTTGGACTGAATGGTTTCAGTGAGGCGTTGATGCAGGAAGTCAGGCACGACGGCATTAAGGTCAGTTACATTATGCCCGGTTCGGTTAATACCGAGTTTGGCGGCGACACGCCTGACGAGAAGAACTCCTGGCAGTTGCAACCGGCTGACATTGCCAGAGTAGTAATAGATCTCCTTCATCATGATGATCGAAGTCTTCCCAGTCGTGTTGAGATCAGGCCGAGCCGGCCGCCAAAAAACTAGGAGAGAGGCTTCTATGTTGGCGACAACGAAGACGCTCACTTGTTCGATTCTGGCGATCTCGTTTTGCAGTTTCGTCGTACTCAGTCAACAAACTCAGCCAGGATCACAATCCAACCAGCGCACTTCAGCGGCGGAAGTCGCAGAAGAGTCACAATTGAATGCATCGCTGGTAGAGTTATACAAGGCGGGCAAGTTTGATGAAGCATTGCCGGTAGCCAGGCGTTTGCTCGAGTTAAGAGAGAAAATGTTCGGCCCGGAAGATCCAGTCGTGGGCATAGCATTAAGCAACCTCGCTGAAATATTTCGAGCCAAGAAGCAAAATGACGAAGCTCAACGGTTGTACCGTCGCAGTCTGGGGATCCTCGAACGCGATCCGGCGGCGAATTCGCTATCTCTGATTGACGTGCTGGAAAGATTGGCGGATTTCGCTTTTGAAAAGCGCGACTACAAGGGCTCTTCTGCTTTTCTCGCGAGAGCGCTGGGTCTGAAAGAAGCTGCGGTTGGGAAGGATGACCCGTCCTTGATTCCGCTGCTGCACCATTTCGCAAACACCCTTCAAGCGCAGCGACAATTCGATCAGGCGGAACCGATTTATCTGCGCTCGTTAACGATAGCCGAACAGCGACTCGGCAAACGAGCTCCTGAGACGATCTCGATGATGAAAGACTATGCGTGCCTCGCACTCAGAGCGAGACAGCCTTATCCAAGGGGACCGCAGGAGGAACCAGAAACTGATGAGCCAGGAGCTGCCGCCAGAAAGTTAGAACGGCGGGCGACCTGTTGGCTTTACGGGTTCACAGACAACTGTGAAACCTACCCGGAGGCTATTCAAAAAGTTGATAAGGTGGTTAATGGCCGTGCGGTCTCGTTACCCAAGCCTGCCTACCCCATCCCCGCGCGCCAGGAAAGGGCCGCGGGAACGGTTTTTGTCGCGGTTCTCATTGACGGTGAGGGAAAGGTCACCCAGGCCAAAACTGTGTGCGGAGGCCCACCGCTCTTGCAGGAGGCCGCTACAGTCGCCGCGCGCGGCGCCAAATTTACGCCGACCACCGTCGGCGGCAAGCCCAAGGAAGTGTTTGGCGTCATCACTTATAACTTCGTCAGACAGTGAACTGTATGCGAGCTGTGGTGCAGCGCGTCACGCGCGCGAAAGTTACCGTCAAAAATGAAATCACCGGCGAGATCAAACAGGGTCTAGTCGTTTTACTAGGCGTTGCGCGCGACGATGCGGAAGCGGATGCGGATTACCTCGCCTCGAAGATCGCGTCTCTACGAATCTTTGATGACGAAGCCGGAAAGATGAATCGTTCGCTGGTGGATATTGGCGGTGGCTTGCTGGTTATCTCGCAGTTTACTCTCTACGGTGATGTGCGGCGCGGCCTGCGTCCTTCCTGGATCGATGCGGCAGCGCCGGAAACGGCGAAGCCGTTGTATGACTATTTCATCGAGCGCGCCGGCAAACTTGTCGCCGAAGTTGCTTGCGGCAGCTTTCGCAGCCTGATGCAGGTGGAACTGGTGAACGACGGGCCGGTGACGATTCTGCTCGACAGCCGTAAGCAGTTTTGAATAAGCGTTTTTCAACCCGCTGGTTGAAGATATACACATGATTAACAACATCTCGGAAAGTATTACTGCACGACCCTGCTTCACCGTCGCATTATTTTGCGTCGCGGGTTTTTTGATCGTCTCGCTCTCCGCTTGCCACAAAACCTCGATCGCGGTGAAAGATTTCGACGCCGGCAAAGAGTCCGCTGCCAAAAGCGATGTGAAGAAGGGAATTAAGCCGCAGCCGGACGATCAAGTGGCGGTTATCTCAACCGCGGATTATGGCGACATCGTTATCGAGCTCTATCCCAACGTGGCCCCAAAGATGGTGGAGCGTTTCAAGAAACTAATTCAGGAAGGTTTTTACAACGGCACAGCTATTCATCGCATTAATGCGTCAGCGCGTTTGATTCAGGGTGGCGATCCACTCTCGAAGGACAACGATCCGGAAAACGACGGCTCCGGCGAGTCACCCTATGGGAACGTTCCGGGCGAGTTCAGTGATCTTCCTTTTGACGTCGGAACAGTTGGAGCTGCCAGGCGCGGAGCGTCACCGGAGTTTAACGGCCGCGCAGCGGTGACTGAGGAACAGGCCCGGAATACCGCGGATTGCCAGTTCTTTATTACCCTCGCGCCCGCGCCGCAGTTTGACGAAGATTACACGGTGTTTGGTCAGGTGATTGCAGGACTCACAAATGCGGAGATCATAATGCGCGCTCCGGTTGTAGATGACACTGAGCGGCCCGCGGACAAGATTGTCGTGAAGAGCATTACCCTGCAACCGAGATCGAAGTATGCTTCGAATCAACCGTGATTATTGCGAGTATTCCCAGGCAGTTCGAGTTATCAATTATCACTAGCAGCGCGGCTTTAGCCCGGTGACCTGGGTAGGCGGAAGGAAAGTGAAACCGTTTAAACGGTTTCCTGTTTCAGTATAGTCCTGATCCACCGGGCTAAAGCCGCGGTGTTAATGAGAGAACGACGAGAATGTACCACCACCTCTGACACTACGAGTATTGTCACACCAGAAACACTCTAGATCATGTCGTCAGTGGTTTTCGAACCCTCGTCCAGTTCATAGCGATCGCGATCGCGCTTCTCAATCTTATCGAGAAAGTCCAGCTCCTCGTTGTCTTCAAAGTTTACGCCCACTGCGTTCGCGTTTTCTTCGACCATAGATTGATCGGGAGTAGGGTTGTCGCCGCCCACAGTTTCTGAACCGCTCTCGTTCACATCTTCCCAATTAGCGTCAAGGTCGCCGCCGGCATCCCTTGGAGAGGCAGCGGTGTTGTTTCGCAGCCGGTGCGCGAGCTGTTCCGGATCTTTGGGAGCCCGAGCGATCTCCTCCTCCATAAATTCCTCGATTTCAGGATTAGGAACGAAGTCAGGATCATTGCTTAAGTATTCGAAGCCATCGGCCGGTTTCTTTGACATGTTGAACTCTCCTTAATCCATTTTTGACCTGTGGGGCGAACCTCGACTCAGCACAACAACTTTCCGAGTCCTGGATACTTGCAGAAAACTTTTGGGGGGTTCGGGAGGACTATAACAAACAGACGAAAGCTCGGCAACACGCTTGCTAACGCAGCCACACCGTAGCAGAGGAGATCCATCAAAAACACCAGAACGAGGGATTCATGCGCGTTGAATTCGAGTCTTCAAAGAGGACTGATGCCGCGGTGTTAATGAGAGGAACAAACCACTGTATCGATACCTGGAAAGACGCTTCCTTGACGATAAGCGGCGTGGACTTTACACTTAAGTTTGTTCAATAAACAGTTAAACGTTCAGCGCGTGGTTTTCTACCAGAGCTACTAGCATTTACTGGTTCAGAGCCGGCATCATCGAGTTTCTATGCCACAAGGTCCCTTCAATTCCCTGCAAACATTCGAAGCAACGGCCGGTAAAACCGGCAAATTCTATTCGCTGCCTCAGCTTGAAAATGAAGGCATCGGGCCAATCTCAAAACTGCCGGTCAGCATTCGGATAGTTTTGGAATCCGTCCTGCGTAACTGCGATGGCAAGAAGATCACCGAAGACGACGTTCGCGCACTAGCCAACTGGCAGCCAAACGGTGAACGCACCGAAGAAATCCCTTTCGTGGTAGCGCGCGTTTTGCTTCAGGACTTCACCGGCGTGCCGTTGCTGGTCGATCTGGCAGCGATGCGTTCAGCGGTCTCTCGCTTGCGCAAAAACCCGGAGATGATCGAACCGCTCGCTCCGGCTGATCTGGTGATTGACCATTCGGTCCAGGTTGATTTCGCCAGCACCAAAGACGCGTTTGCCAAAAACATGGAGATGGAATTTAAGCGCAATAACTCGCGCTACCAGTTTCTGAAGTGGGGAACGCAAGCCTTCAGTGGCTTTGGTGTGATCCCGCCGGGCATTGGGATCTGTCACCAGGTGAATCTCGAGTTTATTGCCCGAAGCGTTTGGGAACGCAACGGCTTCTACTTCCCAGACACGCTGGTGGGCACTGATTCCCACACTACGATGATTAATGGTTTGGGAATTGTCGGCTGGGGTGTCGGCGGGATTGAAGCCGAAGCCGCGATGCTGGGACAGCCGGTTTACATTCTTACGCCTGATGTTGTCGGCGTGCACCTGAGCGGCAGCTTGCGCGATGGCGTGACGGCTACTGATCTTGTACTACGAGTGACAGAGATGCTGCGCAAGGCGAAAGTCGTCGGAAAGTTTGTCGAGTTTCATGGAGACGGCGCCGCCAGTCTTTCAGTAACTGATCGGGCCACGATCGCAAACATGGCTCCGGAATACGGAGCAACGATGGGCTTCTTTCCGGTCGATGAACAGACCTGCCTCTACCTCAAGGCGACCGGCCGAAGCGACGAGTGCATCGAGGCGGTGCGCAATTACTACCAGGCGCAGGGCATGTTTGGCATTCCGAAAAAGGGCGAATGCGAATACAGCACGCTGCTCGATCTTGATCTCGCTTCTATAGTGCCTAGTGTAGCTGGTCCCAAGCGCCCGCAGGATCGCATTGAACTACCGCAGTTGAAGGGCCAGTTCCTGGATCTTTTGTCCAAGCCGGTTGCCGACGGTGGCTATGGGAAGTCCAAAGAGGACGCTGCCGCTCGGTATTTTACACGGATCGGAACAGTCAATCTCTCTGCAGTCGCGCTGGCGGGTGGTGGTGAACAACGACCTGAAACTGCCCCGGTGGTAGGCAAGGATGGTGAAACGCCGCAAAGTACGAGCGTCTGGACTGAGACCGAAATGGTCAACAACCGTCCAACTCCCGATCGCTTGGTTGAGGTTCATCCAGAAGAGTTTCCGCACGCGGAAGTTGATCTGGGTCATGGCGACGTCCTAATCGCCGCGATCACTTCCTGCACTAACACCTCCAACCCAAGCGTCATGCTCGCCGCGGGCCTGGTTGCGAAGAAAGCGGTGGAACGCGGGTTGACCGTGCGCTCATCGGTTAAGAACTCATTGGCGCCCGGCTCTCGAGTGGTAACTGAATATCTTCAGAAGACTGGCCTGCAGGAATATCTCGACAAGCTGGGGTTCAATCTGGTGGGTTATGGTTGCACAACTTGTATCGGTAATTCGGGACCACTCGATCCAAACATCGAACAGGTCCTTAGTGATCACGATTTGATCGCGGCCAGTGTTCTCTCCGGCAATCGAAACTTTGAAGCACGCGTTCATCAAAGTATCAAAGCCAACTTCCTGATGAGCCCGCCGCTGGTCGTGGCGTTTGCCATTGCGGGACGAGTGGACATTGATCTCTCGAAGGATCCGCTCGGCAAAGACAGTGAAGGCAAGGACGTTTACCTGAGTGAAATTTGGCCGGACCTTCAGGAGATCAACGGGCTGCTCAGCGCGGCAATGGATCCGGAAACGTACCGCCGGCTCTATCGCGACTTCGAGGCCCAGAACCCGCTATGGAATGAGATCCCAACCAGCACCGGCAGCGTCTATCAGTGGGACACTTCGTCCACTTACATTCAGGAGCCTCCATACTTCGAAAACTTTAGTAACGCAGTCGAGGATTGGTGTGACGTGCGCGATGCGCGACCACTGGCTATCTTTGGCGACTCGGTAACTACGGACCACATCAGTCCGGCCGGCGCCATCAAGCCAAACTCGCCGGCCGGCCTTTACCTGCAGGCAAACGGCGTAAAGATCGAAGACTTCAATAGCTATGGTTCGCGTCGGGGTAATCATGAGGTGATGGTGCGCGGGACGTTTGCAAACGTGCGAATCAAAAACCTGATGGTCCCGGGCGTCGAGGGTGGCGTGACCATCTACCGGTCAAAAGATGATGCGAATGGCGAGCGAACGAGTATTTACGACGCGGCCATGAAGTATCAGAGTGAAAGCATGCCGCTGGTGGTGATTGCCGGACAGGAGTATGGAACCGGAAGCTCGCGCGACTGGGCTGCGAAGGGCACGCGGCTCCTTGGCGTTAAGGCGGTGATCGCCCAGAGCTTTGAACGCATCCATCGCAGCAATCTGGTCGGCATGGGTGTCTTACCCTGTCAGTTCAAGGAAGGAACCAACGCTGCCACTTTGGGACTCGACGGGACCGAAACGTTTGATCTGATTGGTTTGGAAGCAGAAGAAGTCAGACCGCAAAAGGATCTGACTTTGGTGATTCGTCGCGCTTCAGGGAAGACGCAGGAGATACCCGTCACCCTGCGCATCGACACACCGATCGAGATTGACTATTACCAGCATGGCGGCATACTTCCGTATGTGCTCAGACAGATTCTCGCGGGCACGACGGATTTTTAGTAATTCGGAAATTTTTGGAGTGCGGCGACCTGTCACCGCTTTGGTCAGGGCCGCCCTGGCGGCGCATCTTCGAAAATCTTGTCGCGACAGGTCGCGACCAAACAAAGCGGCGACAGGTCGCCGCACTCCAAAAATTAAGAGGAGTCATAATGTCATCAGTACAACCAGCCGAAGAAAACACCTCGCGTAAGTATCAACTTCTGATCGACGGCCAGTGGGTCGATGCCGCATCCGGCAAGACATTTACTACACCGAATCCTGCCACGGGCGAGACGCTCGCTGAAGTAGCAGAAGCGGACAAGGAAGACATCGATCGGGCCGTGGCGGCGGCGCGCAAAGCTTTTGAAGGCAAGTGGTCGAAAGTAAGCGCGCGAGATCGCGGGCGCATGCTTTACAAACTGTCGCAGTTGATTGAGGAAAACACGCCGGAATTAGCCGCCCTGGAAACGGCTGACAACGGCAAGCCCATTAAAGAGTCGACGTACGTTGATCTGCCACAGGTTGCGGAAAACTTTGAATACTTCGCAGGTTGGGCCACGAAGATCGAAGGCGAAACAATTCCTGTCCCCGGGCAGATGTTCAATTACACACTGCGAGAGCCGGTAGGCGTCTGTGGACAGATCATTCCCTGGAACTTTCCTCTCTTGATGGCGGCGTGGAAGCTCGCGCCGGCTCTGGCCGCCGGCAACACAATAGTGCTCAAGCCGGCCGAGCAAACTCCGGTCAATGCGATGGAGTTAGGAAAGCTCATCCAGGAAGCGGGTTTTCCCGACGGCGTTGTCAATATCGTTCCGGGTTACGGTGAGACTGCCGGCGCTGCGCTGGCGTCGCATCCGGGCATCGACAAAGTTGCGTTCACAGGCTCAACGGAAGTGGGCAAGTTGATTGCGAAAGCTGCCTCCGAGAATCTGACTAAGGTTTCGCTGGAGCTTGGCGGCAAGGCTCCGAACATCGTGTTTGCAGATGCTGATATCGAGCAGGCAGTTAACGGCGCGATGATGGGGATTTTCTTTAACCAGGGTCAGGTGTGTTGCGCCGGCTCGCGCCTGTTTGTGCAGGACTCAGTGAAGGATCAGTTCCTCGATCGTCTGAAAGAGAAGTCCGCGAAGATCGTCGTTGGCGACCCGATGGACAAAGGCACGCATATGGGCCCGCAGGTTTCACAGGAACAACTCAATCGCGTCAAGAGTTACAGCGATATTGCGCGATCAGAAGGCGCAACGGTAGTCGCGGGTGGTGAATGTCCGACCCTCGCAGGGGCTTTCCAGAACGGGTATTTCTACCAACCGACGATCTTCTCTGACGTAAAGAACCAGATGCGTATCGCCCAGGAGGAAATCTTCGGCCCGGTCGTCTCGGTGATTTCGTTTGAGAATGAGGACGACTTGATCAAGCAGGCTAACGAAACTATCTACGGTCTCTCCGCCGGCATCTGGACCACGAATATCACTCGCGCGCATCGTTTCGCGAAAGAGATTAAAGCCGGCGTAATCTGGATCAATACCTACAATATGTTCAATGCCGCTTCGCCCTTCGGCGGTTACAAGCATTCAGGTTATGGCAGAGAGATGGGCAAGCACGCGCTTGAGATGTATACCAATGTGAAGAGCGTGTGGGTTGATTTGTCAGGCAAGCCGATTGGCTGGTTTGGCAAGTAACCCAATCACGAGAACGCAAGTTCAATCGGAAAAGCTACCGCGACCTGCCTTTGCAATGTAGAAGTGAAGATTCTCGACGAATATGCCAGGCACGCCCACCAGGAAATCTCGCAAAAGGACAGCTGCCAAGCGTAGGTCCCCCACTGTGGGTGACTTTCTGGTGTTTATCAGTCACTCTACGCAAGATAGATGGATCGCAAGACAGATTGCCAACTTGTTGGAAGCAGCTGGGGTAAAGACCTTTTTGGATGAGAGAGATATCCAAGTTGGAGACTCCATTCCCGAGTCCATTCGAGCGAATATTCAAAACTGTAGTGAATTCTTGGTTCTGCTGACAAAAAACTCAATTAACCTCCATGGGTATTAATTGAAATTAGTGCGGCATGGGGTCATGGCAAGCGCATCATAGCCGTTGTAGATAAAGTGGCACCCGAGGAAATGCCTGAGATAATGCTTCCTTACAGGGCTGTTGATCTTAATGATCTCGAAGAATATATTAAGCAGGTTACTGAACGCGTCAAAGGAGCGAATTAATGACTTCTAAGAAAGAGGACAAGGACAGGGACAACATAAGACTCTTTGTTAGTTATGCCAAAGAGGATAGTAGTCAAGCTGCTGAACTCATGAGTCAATTAGCGCGCCAACCTAAGTTCCATGTTTTTACAGCCAGTAAAATGAGCGGAGGAGAGAATTGGCGTTCAAGAATAAAAAAGGAACTCTCTCGGACCGATTACTTCTTGGTCTTACTCTCACCAACATCAGTTCAATCAAAGTGGGTTCAATTTGAGCTCGGAGTAGCTTGGGGATTGAACAAGTTCATCATACCTGTGGTAACTAGCCACGACGTCGTCCATCGAATTCCTCTCGAATTCGAAGGCTTAAAGGTCATAGAGTTGAAGGACTTAAAAGGGAAACCTGAGTCTATTGGGCAGATTATTGAATCTTATGAGAAAACCGCCGCTTAGACCTGGTACTTCTAGCCTTCCTGGTTTGGGGGATTATCCAGTGTTGTGGAAGTTGCAGGAAACCGTTTGAAGATTCTGGGCATCTTCTCAGTGCCGCAGTGTTTTCCCATTAAGAAGTGTTGATGCGGCGCTCTCCCTCTTAACGTAAATAGAAAAGGAGACGCGTATGCATTTGGCAAAGAAAATCGGGGCCGCATCGTTCGTTTTTGCGGCGGTGCTGCTGCTGACAGCCTGTCCCAGTCAGACAACAATTTCCAAAATAAACGCCGACCCGGCCCGCTATCGCAACAAGGAAGTTGCGATCGTCGGTACCGTTCGGGACAGCTATGGAGCACTTGGTCAGGGTGCTTACGAGATTGATGACGGTACGGGCAGGCTCTGGGTTGTGACCAAGCGGGGCGTGCCTTCGCGCGGCGCTCGCGTGGGTGTCAAGGGCCATGTTTACACGGGCTTCAATTTTGGCGGTCGGAATTATGGGACCGTAATTGAAGAGACAGATCGGCGCTTTAAAGAAAGATAATCTGGTTCCGGTCCCTGACTTCGGTCAGCGTATGGTCGACAAAACAAACGCGCAAACTCTCGGCAAGCGGGATACTGTAGCCAGCCTTGACCGAGAGTTTTCGCGTTTACACCAGCAGGCGTGCGCGCTCATCTCGGCGACGTCGATTGACGTGTTGTACGCCGTGCCGGAACAAAAAGGGGCTTCATCCTCGCACCAACTTCCTGCGATCGGCGAAAGCATTCTAAAAGGCGCCGCCGCTATTGAACAGACTTTTGGCGGCCTAACCGCAAACCTCTGGGATGATCCCTTTGAGTGGACACTGCCCGAATACCTTTCGACGCCGGCGAAAATCAGGGAACACTTAGGCGAAGTTGAAGCGACCAGAGAGCGCGCGTTTGCTAGTTTTACGGAGGACGCTTGCCTGCTGAAACATGTCGCTGTGCCTTCAGGCGCTACGCGACCATTGATTGACTTGCTTTTGGAAACGCTACTCAAGGCAGCAAGTTTTCAGACCCAGGCGCTGGTCACATTGAAGATTCTTTCCGGGATCAGTACCCCCGGGTTTATTATCTAGGGCAAGTCCTTTAGTCAGAACTAGTATTAAATCGTAGAACCGGTCAGCGAGGTCTTTCGAATGTATTGTCCTCAATGTGGACAGCAGCAAGTCTCGGATGTGATCAGATACTGCTCGAGATGTGGTTTTCTGCTTGACGGTGTCAATGCGGTGGTGGCAAGGGGAGGGACTTTGCCGACACATTACGTTCGGCCTGCCCACAAACAACTCTCGCCTCGAGATAAAGGTGTCAGACAGGGCGCGTTAATGATGCTGAGCACGCTTTTGCTCGTGCCGCTGGTCGCGATTTTCGCTGTGGCAATACTGGATCTTCCGGGAGTGATTGTCGGTATCACAGCGATTACCCTGGTGCTGGGGGGATTGCTGCGAATTTTCTACGCACTCCTGTTGGAAGACCCGGTGGCTCGGATGAATTCGGAATCTTTGAGCGGGCCTTCGCAATCCGGCGCGCCTCAATTCGGTCGGCCTGCGCAGAATTCTGCATTGCCGCCCGCGTCGGCTGACGCGATGCCGGCCTGGCGGTCGCGTCCAAATACCGCTGAGATATATCAGCCTCCCAGCGTGACGGAAAATACTACCCGGCTGCTCAACAAAGACGAGAAGAAAAACGACTAGTCAGAAATCGAAGCTAGTTAGCCGCGGATTAACGCGGAAGAACGCGGGTCTGAAATAAGCAATACGTGATTGTTCCCTGGTTGGATCTGCGCCTTTCCGCGTTAATCCGCGGCTAATATTTTCGCTTGGCCGATGATCGAAATCCTTGAAAACACTCCGTCGCTCGCTACTCGCCTTCGCGAGCGCATCAAGCTGGAAGGCCCAATCACTTTTTGTGATTGGATGAAGTCGGCTCTTTACGATTCGCGCGAGGGCTACTACTGCCGCAGCGATCGCAGCCGCTGGGGTAGGGAAGGCGACTACCGCACCAGCCCGGAGCGCTCGCCATTATTTGCAGCGACCTTCGCTCGCTATTTTGCCGGGCTTCACGAACAGCTGGGCGGTCCAGCCACCTGGACGATTCTTGAAGCAGGCGCCGGCGAAGGACGTTTTTCCAAAGTTCTGTTGCAAACGCTTCAGAAGTCTTTTCCCGAAGTATTCGCAGCCACATCGTGTGTCGTCGCTGAAGTTAGTTCGGTGTCGCGCATGCAAGCCGAGGAGCGCTTGCGGCCGTTTGCAGATCGGGTTCAATTCCGCAGCATTGATGAAGTGGAGATAAATGCCGGCGTAGTTTTCTCAAACGAGTTGCTGGATGCTTTTCCGGTTCACCGCATTGTTTTGCGAGGCGGTGAGTTCAAGGAGTTTTACGTTACCGTCAACGAAAACGGAAATTTTGCATGGCTTCTGCAAGCACTAAGCCCGGCGTTGTCAACCCGGTTGGAAGGGTATTTAGCAGACGCAGGCAGCCTGCCCGGGGAAGGACAGGTCGTTGAAGTTAGTCTTGAGATCGAAGATTGGGTCCGGAGAGTCGCGAGCTTGATGCGTTCCGGCTACGTGGTTACTGTCGACTACGGAGCGCCGGCCGCAGATCTATATTCGCGGGAAGCTAACAGGGGCGGGACACTACGCGGATTTCAACGGCACGAATTCGTGGGCGACCTGCTGGCGCAACCAGGCGAGCACGATTTGACCACTACGGTGAATTGGAGTTTTGTGAAGGCGGTGGGGGCGAGGGTAGGTCTTGAGTTTGTAGAACTGAGTCGACAGGATCAGTTCCTGCTGGCCAATGGCTTCCTTGAACAGTTGGAAATTGAATCGCGGCAAGCCAAAGACGACGGTGAACGACATCAGCTCAGCACTGGCGCGCGAGAGATGATCCTGCCCGATGGGATGGCTGCGAGTTTTCAAGTGCTGGTGCAGCGTAAGACTTCATAGCCAGTGGAATAGTTTTCGCTCCAGAGGGGCGAGATGTTTATAGTTACTGACATCGCGCTCCTAAGGAGCGCCTAGTCTAAAAAGAGAATTGCCGGTCTATAAACCTTTCGCCCCGCTGGGGCGAAGTCACAAACGGCGTTCTGCGCATTTCCAGGTACAATTCCGCTTAATAACAATGAAACGCGACTACGAAATAATTGATGTTTGCCACACCGTTGAAGATGGGATGATCACTTACAAAGGTTTGCCGGCTCCGGTAATTACCGATCACCTTACCCGCGACGCGTCGAAACAAGTTTATGCAGACGGGACGGAGTTTCAAATCGGCAAGATTGAAATGGTAGCGAACACGGGCACGTATCTCGACAGCCCCTTTCATCGTTACGCAGACGGCACTGACCTGGCTGGCCTCGACCTTTATTCATTAGCGAATCTTGACGGCCTCGTGGTGAGACGGATTGATTCTCCCGTTCGTGATATCTCTTTAGATGCAATTCGGGGTTTGGATCTAAAGGACAAGGCAGTGCTTTTTCACACTGGCTGGGACAGGCGCTGGCGAACCGAGGCTTATGCTGATGGCAATCATCCGTTCCTGAACGCCAAGACGGCGGAACACCTGGTGCAGTCCGGCGCCGCGCTGGTGGGCATCGATTCGTACAACATCGACAACACCAAAGACGGTAATCGTCCGGCGCACTCAATCCTCTTGCGCGCGGGAATTCCAATCGTCGAACATCTATGCGGTTTGGGCGAACTGCCTGATGATGGTTTTAAGTTTTTTGCTGTGCCAGTGAAGGTGAAAGGTATGGGCACTTTCCCGGTTCGTGCATTCGGGATTGTAACAAGCGTAGTCCAGCCTGCGGAGCAGGCTATCACTTGCTCCGCAGGTTAAGAATTTTGAATACCACCAGAAGGAGAACCCAACATGTCACTAAGTGAATCATTGTTACCAGAGTTTGATAACGAGATGGCAAACACGCGTAAGACGCTGGAGCGCGTGCCGCATGATAAGTCAGACTGGAAGCCGCACGAGAAGTCGACGGCAATGGGTGGACTGGCGACGCACCTGGGCAACATTCCGACCTGGGCTGTTTACACCATTGATCAGGATTCGCTGGATCTCGCACCGGGAGGAAAGCCACTGCCGCAAACGGAACGCGCGAAGTCAACGGAGGAACTTCTCGCAACCTTCGATGCGAACGTAGCCAAAGCGCGGGCCGCGATTGCCGGCGCCAGCGACGCGGAGTTTTTCAAGCCCTGGAGCTTACTGATGAATGGCAACACGCTTCTGACGATGCCGAAGGTCGCCGTGCTACGGAATTTCGTGATGAACCACCTGATTCATCATCGCGCACAGCTCGGTGTCTACCTGAGATTGAACGACGTACCGGTGCCTTCGATCTACGGTCCATCGGCAGACGAAAATCCGTTCTGACTTTTGGTATGCAGACCGAATTGCGGGCGCATCAGGAGCTCGTCCTCTGACCCTGGCGTTCGTTAGTTCGTTTTGCAATCCGCCATCCTCAAATGGTATTGACAAACATAGTTGGTGGGTATATACAGCGGTCGATTCAGCTTGAGTCCTGGTTAGTTGCGCGGGTCTTCTCAAACTTGTCAGGGCGGCAATGGCCCAATCGCATAAGCTCCTGGAATTGGCGAACCACTTCGTCTTCCGGCCTCTAACGGAGCACACCGATAAGAATTAAAACCTGATCGAATAGTCTAAAAGGAGGCTTGAATGGCAAACGATAACATGCCGTTCGTCGGAATCATTGGCGGGTTCTTGAAGTTGGCTGGTGCGGATGCCGTTGATGCCAGGCAGACGGCTCAGGAAATCGGGGCGGCCCTTGCAACCGCCGGGATGGGCCTGGTTGTCTATTTCTCCGACGACGCGTCGCTTGAGCCACATGTGGTCTCAGGCTACGTGAAGGCGCTTCCCCCGGGTGTTGGTGCTGGTTCGATTCGAATGCGCTTCGCTGAGTCACAGAGGGGTCAGGTGAAGTTCCCCGAGCAGACAACGCGTGGTGAGCTCTTCGAGGCCATTCTCTTTCCTGGCAAAGAGTGGGAGGCTCCGTTCTACCGTTCGCTGGTCGATGCTGATGGTGTTGATGCGGTGCTACTGATGGCCGGCGCGCGGTCGACGCTCATCGCGGGGCAGATCGCGCTGGGTCGTCCGTTGCCAGTGCTCGCGGTAGACAAGTTCCCTGGCGCGGCCCAAACCATCCGAACCGAACTAGCCACGGGCGCGAAAGACTATCCCGCCTCAGCGACGCATAGCATGACGCAGTCGGTGACATGGTTGAAAAACAAGTGCCTGGAGCGAGCAAAGCAGCTTGAGGAAACTCGCCAAAGAGAAATGAGCTACATGAGAATAACCGCTCAGAGAAAAAAGACCATCTGGGCCGCAACAGCTTTTGTTGCGCTCCTGGTCGCGCTTTTCTTTGGAATGGCCCGTGTGCCAGCTCCGACGTACTACTCCTTTCTCATGTTCGCCAGTTGGATAGCCGCAGGCGCCACGGGCGCCGTGATCCGCTCAATCATTTGGGGAGGCGAAGAGACTGCTCCGGTCACATCACTTCTCCTCGGAGGAGTCGCCGGTTTCGTTGTAGGAATGGCCTACCTAATCCCGCAATTGGTTGGTGCACCGGGTGTGCTGGAGGCTTCAGCAATAGGGGTCGGGTCGACTGACAAGATCCGGTTTGCTTCGACGGTCCTGGTTGCTATCTCGGCCGGCGTCGGATTCGACACGGTTTTCACACGTTTGAAAAAACAGGCCGAAGACCATCCGATCCAGGCTTGAGGTTAGAAATAATTCCAGGCCGCGAATCAACTCGTTGAACCGGAACGAAACATAGGAGACTTTACCGGGCGGCAAGACAAAGGATCATCCGCGGAGGCTCTGTCGCGATTACTGGAGAGTTTGAACATGTGAATTTGAACCTTCCTTCAAGCCTATTGTTCACCACAGGCCGCATAAGAGCCTGCAGCGGAGTGGAAATCACCGTATCTATCATCGACAACTTGCCGCACAATGCCTTGTCTCCCGGGCTCCTGAAGCGCAGAGTTAGACTCTACTTGATATTTCCGCGGAGTTTTTAGAGAGCCGGAGGCGAGATATATTGACCAAGCACATTGGCATCGTAGCTGGCAGCGCCGAGGGTGCAGCCTTGTGTTACCGCACGATTTGTTTGGAGGCTCCGGCGATCATGGGTGAGTATAATCACCCTGAGATAACCATGAACTCGATGCCCATGGCCGAGCACATGCCCCTCATTCGCGCGAACAACTGGGAAGGCGTCGCCAAACTACTGGCGGCTTCCGCGCACAAGGTAGCGAAGGCCGGTGCCGACTTCGCCATCTGTCCTGATAATACTTACCACCAATCCTTCAAGTATCTAATCCCGCAGTCGCCGATCCCCTGGCTACACATCGCGGGCGCAGTCGGCGCGGAAGCCCACCGTCTGGGCTATGTGCGGCTCGGCATTTTAGGGACGAAGTATCTGATGGAAGGTGGCGTCTATCCCGAGGCCCTGGAAGAATTCAAAATCGAAAGGGAAATACCTGACGAGGCGGATAGGGAAAGGATCAACAAGATCATCTTCAAGGAGTTAGTCAACGGCATTTTCCCGGAAGCTTCGCGGCTGTACTTCAATGAGGTAACGGACAAGTTAAAAGCGCGTGGCTGTGACGCAGTCGTGCTGGGCTGCACGGAGATACCGCTCATCGTGCGTCCGGAAGACTGTCCTCTACCAACTTTAGATTCGACGCGCTTGCTCGCGAGAGCAGCGTTGGGGAAGGCGCTTGAATGAGATGGTAGTAGGATTAATGGCCCCAGTATTCATACTTTTGTTGGCTTCTATAACTCACGGTGGCCCAAGGAAACACGCCGATAGTCAGCATTTGGAAGATCGCCTTTTACGAGCAGCAATAGTCCGCGCGGTGGGTGGTTCCGAAGATGAGCTGAAATATGTGCCTAAGCGATTAGACCTCAACGGTGATGGCCGCAAGGAACTGCTCGTCTGGGTTCCCACGATAGAACTCGGCGGGACGAGTGGCTATCCATTGTTGGTTTTTTCTCGAGATCGAAATGGCTACCGGCCGCTGTGGAGTTTCGATCAGGCCTGGACACCTCTGATTGTGCTGAGCACTTCTCATCATGGCTGGCACGATCTTGCTTTCCAAATGGGAGGCAGCGGTGATGCGATGCACTATGTCTTGGTTCGCCACAACGGGGAATCCTATTCTGGTAATTTTCAATCAATCAAAGTCAGTAGACTTCGAGGACGTTGGCTTATTGGCAAAGGTTGGAACATGTCTACGATGGGGCCATTGCCGCAGTGATTGAGCAGTCACCCTTCGCACCCTACACTCGATAAATTGCTGCTGATAGTTCCATAGATTAAGTCGGAGTTGCGAAATGTATCAGTGGGTCTTCGCTCGCAGCTAAGAGCCTGGTAACGATCCCGGGCAAGAGCGCTGGGGCTGAAGCTACAGGGTCATCTGACACTCGAGGGCGGCGCAGACCAGGCGCTTATGAAGCTTCCCTGCCGAGAGGCCTCACCATCAGCCTCGGCGATTTGAAGTTTACCGATCAGTCAGTGAATGTGATCGCCCTCGGTTCGTTGGAAGCCCAGGCTGGCAGATCTATGGATGGGCTGATCGGGCGCGATGTGTTTACCCGTTACGTAGTCGAGATTGATTATCTCGGTAAAGTGGTCAGCCTATACGACCTAATGCCATCCCGACGAAGCGACGACGATCATATATTCGTGAGAAACAGATCAACTTGCCAATCCGCCAATCGCATTATTCTTAAGTTACACTAAGCTTTGAGAGCACGACGTCTTTATGCGCACATCGATATTCCAGATCGACGCCTTCACCACTCGCCGGTTTGCAGGTAACCCGGCCGCGGTGATGCCGCTGGATGTTTATCCTGATGATGCTGTGCTGCAGGCAATCGCCGCCGAGAACAACCTTGCGGAGACAGCGTTTCTAGTCCCCGAGGGCGACGACTATCGTCTGCGCTGGTTCACACCTATTACCGAGGTGCCGCTTTGCGGTCACGCTACGTTGGCAAGCGCGGCAGTGGTCATGGAGCGCCTGGAGCCAGGGCGCCAGTCAGTAGTGTTTCACTCGGCCAGCGGCCCCCTCACTGTGAAACGTGCGGCGACGGGTTATCTTATGGACTTCCCGGTGCGGCCATCTGAACCGGTACCGACGCCGGCCGGGTTTGCGGAAGCGCTGGGCGCGGTTCCAGTCGAAGTGTTCGTGAACGAATTCAACTACATGGCGGTGCTGGAAAGCCCTCAGGTCTTGCGTGACCTGGCGCCTGATATGACAGCGCTCGCCCGCATGGATCGCACTGGCGTGATCGCCACTGCACCTGGAGATGGAGCGTACGACTTCGTCAGCCGCTACTTCGCTCCGGCCAAGGGCATCCCTGAAGATCCTGTGACTGGCGCAGCCCACTGCATGCTGGCACCTTATTGGGCCCAGCGACTAAACAAGACTGAGTTTCACGCGTTCCAGGCCTCGAAGCGTGGCGGCGAAATCATTTGCCGGCTAGTCAACGATCGAATCGAGTTGGAAGGCAATTGCGTTTTCTATCTTGAAGGCTACGTCGAGATCTGAGTTAGGAGTTTCGGCATGATGAGTACTGCAGGCGATCTGGCATTTCTGTTCAATCGGGATCTGACGAGACTGGGTAAACAAATCGAGGCTTTTCCGAATGACGAAGCACTATGGCAAACGCTTCCGGGCGTACTCAATCCCGCAGGCAACCTGGCGCTTCACATCGAGGGCAATCTCCGCGAGTTCGTGGGAGGGCAGCTGGGCCAGCTACCTTACGAAAGGAATCGAGCGCTTGAATTCAGCTTGAGAGGAATGTCCCGGCGGGAGCTCGGCACGCGTATAGCTGAGTTGAGAAAATCCATCCCGGCTGTCATCCAGGATCTTTCGGCGGAGCAGATGGAGATGGAATACCCGGAGGTGGTGCTTGAAGTCGCTACTACGACCCGGCAATTCCTGATACACCTGTATGGACACCTGAACTGGCACCTCGGCCAGATAGATTATCTGCGCCGCATCCTGGTTGCTGATCGCTGATAACACCACTGCGGTTATTGTTGTCGCAGCAACAAGCAGCGGGGGCAAGCCCACCTTCCCGACCTGAGAGGTTATTCGGCTGGCAGGTGGATCCTTGTCTCGAAGGCCGTTCGACCAAGTATTATCACAGGACTTTGATCATCTCGAGGTCGGGAAGGCGGGCTCGCCCCCGCTCGTGTCCCGCGCCTCTCGGTCGCTTTTCGCCCTTGCGTGAACGTCCACCCAGGTCCCATTGAACGCTGCTGTCCCGCAGAGAGCGTCGATCGCCAGATCATCAGTTACATCGTTAATGCTCTCGCCGGCATGCTGTTGCGCTACCTCGATTTGAATTCCAGCGCGATCGTGTCCCCATCCATGCGGAATGCTTACCACGCCGGGCATCATTTCCTCCGAGATCTCGATTGGCACCACGACAGTTCCTACCCTTGAGTGCACCGAGACCTCCTGGCCAGGTTTCAACCGTCGATGCGCAGCATCTGTGGGGTGCATTAGAATTGTGCATTGAGGTTTGCCCCTAACTAACCTTTCACTGTTATGCATCCAGGAGTTGTTGCTGCGAAGCTGTCGCCGTCCAATCAATAACAGATTGCCGTTAGAGGGAAGAGAAGCAGCATGAAGGAGTTTTGCCTTCACACGTTCCACATCTTTAACCAGCACTTCCGGCGCTAAATCAATCTGTTTGTCGGCAGTACGCAGACGCTCAGGCAAGCAGGGACGTAAAGGGCCAAGATCTATCCCGTGCACCGCCTTTTTAAGTTTGCGCAGAGTCAAACCTTTCGAAAAAGGACTCACCTTCGCACCGTAAGGTCCAAAGCGTAAACCCAGATCCAGAATTCTTTCCGGTCCGAAAAATCGTTTTATGACCTTACGTTTCACACGTCCGAAAACACCATCGTGCTCCATGCGTGTTTGCAGTTCGACAAAGATCTCCCAGTCATGCCGCGTCTCCGTGTCTGGATGAAACAAAGCTGGTGAAAACTTGGTTGTGTTACGGACTGCCAGCAGATTAAAGGCCACGTCATAATGTGCACGCTCGAGCGACGAGCTTGGCGGCAAGATAATGTGAGCGTGCCTCGTCGACTCATTAATGTACGGATCAATAGCGACCATGAACTCCAGGCCGGCGAGCGCCCGATCCAACTGCTGACCGTTGGGCGTCGATAGCACGGGATTACCGGCAGCGGTTACCAGGGCCTTAATTTGTCCTGGACCTTCCGTCAAAATTTCTTCGGCAAGCGCAACTACCGGGAGCTCTCCGGAAAATTCAGGCAGCTTGCGCACCCGGCTGCGCCAGCGTGCGAAGCTACCTCGCGGCGCCAAAGACTCTGGCGCCGTTACCGGGTCGAACGCCGGAAGCGTAAACATGGCACCACCCGGGCGATCTAGATTTCCCGTGACTACGTTCAATACATTAATCAGCCACTGGCAGACGCCGCCGAACTCCTGCGTGCTGACACCGATTCTTCCATAGCAGACTGCGCCGTCAGCGGCAGCAAACTCTCTCGCGAGGGCACGAATTTGCCTGGCGTCAATTCCGGTTATTGAAGCCACATCGTCGGGAGGAAATTCGGCCACCAGGTCCCCGATAGTTTCCACACCCTTAGTAAATTCAGCCAGAGGGCCGAGGGTGGTTAGCGCTTCGTCAAAAACAACGTGCAGCAGCGCCAGCAGTAATAGAACGTCGGTGCCGGGCTTTATGAACAGATGCCGGTCGGCCAGGCGCGCAGTTTCCGTGCGGCGCGGGTCTATAAGTATTACCTTGCCGCCGCGTTCGCGAATTTCTTGTAACCTTCGACCCATACCAGGAGCAGTCATCATGCTGCCGTTTGAGACCGCCGGGTTCGCCCCGAGGATCAGAAAAAAGTTGGTACGATCGAGATCCGGAATCGGGAGCAGGAGTTGGTGACCAAACATCAGGTAACCCGCGAGGTGATGGGCCAACTGGTCAACCGAGGTTGCGGAGAATCTGTTGCGGGTATGCAGGCTGCGGATAAATCCAGGTGCAAACAGCAGCGCGCCGTAGTTATGAACGGTAGGATTGCCAAGGTACGTGGCGATGGAACTCCTGCCGTAAGTGGCGTTAATGCGCTTGAGGTTCTGCGCCACCTCGTCAAAAGCCTCGTGCCACCCCAGACGTTCCCAACCATTAGGAGTGCGACGTACGGGATACTTGAGGCGGTCTTTATCGTAGTGCAGATCTCCCAGGGCAGCGGCCTTCGGGCAGATGTATCCGCGGCTGAACGGGTCGTTCTTGTCACCGCGTATATCGAGCCAGTCTCCAGTTTCGAGTTTCGAGTTTCGAGTTCCGAATTCCTGCCCCTGACTCCTGATCTCGATTCCACACATCGCCTCGCAGAGATTGCAGGTGCGGTAATGAACAATTTTGTCGGCTGTCTTCATCACGCTTTCGCAGTTTGGAAAGTACGTTGAGAGCTTAGCAAAGTTAGCTAACCTTGGCGCGCCGTTTCCCGACGCAGCCGTCGTTAGGCCTCTTCATTGGCTGAGATTGAAATTTGCCGCCCCGAATCGCAGTTGATATTCCCCTGAGACTAGAAAGGACTTGACCATTTCCGCCTGAACGAAGTTGCCGTTGAATTCGTTGAGTTTGTTCAACCAGAATTGCCAACCGTCAAAGTTCGTGTTGGGCAGGTCATTCGGGTTGCGTCGCAAATAGCCGAAGTACTGTGTCAAAACAAATGCCTTGTTAAGTTCAGCATTCCGTAGGTCCTGGTCGTCAGCTACTGCACGCGTTACGGCCGCTCGCTGGCTCACGTCTGCGGGTGTAGTTAGCGTCGCTATGAGCGTGTCTCGCTCACCAGGAGACAACGCACCGCCAGCATTTGTGTTCAATTGATCTACAAACTGCGTTGCTGTCATTGTGTTTGGAAACGCCGCAAGAAACTCAGCTCGCTGCACAAACGCCAGCGTAAACGCTTGCTTGTTCGCTTCCAGTTGCGCCTGCCAGTTGCCGACGCCTACTTGTACCCCCTGTGCGATCTGTTGCGAGTCCCGCAGAAAGTCGGTGAAGCGAACCGGTACCGGAGCTCCCGGAAGATTGCCAAACCCGGACTTGTTCATTCGGTAAACGAAATAGCCCGTCTCCTGAAATTCAATCGCCAGGAAGAAAGCCGCCGAAACGTTGATTCGTCTGATCTCACGGCATTGAGAATCCGGGCACGAAGTTATCTGGTCCATCCAAAAGGCCAGGCCGGGGGCGTCAGGCTCGCGATTAAGAAAATCGGTGTAATGCTGTCGTACGAAAAAGGCTACATCGTTAAGTGGATTCAGAGCACCCTGTTGTGTGTCGTTATCGGTAATGTTAACGGTGATGGTTGAAAAACCTGACGTGAGCACTCCTTCTGAAGGATCTTTTAGGATGACAGTGAATGCTTCAGGGCCTTCCACGAGCGTGTCATTGTTCAGAAGGACGGTGATGAACTTCGAAAGCTCGCCCGAGGCAAATTGTAAGGTTCCCAACGTCGTGTTGAAGTCAGATCGGTCGGAGGCTGTGCCCACCGCCGTTTCATATTTCACTGTGGCAGCGGATGTCGAGAAATTCCGTGTTACGAGGAGCGAAACTTTTGTTGCTGACTCCGAAACAGTTGTGGAGCTTTGTTGAAATCCTACAGTTTTCAGCGTAGCGGTGAAGTTAACATTGGGACTCGTGGAGATGTTGTTTACAGTGATGCTCGTGGGATTGAACGTGTAGTTCGGTTTTGAGGGCGTGAAGGTAAAACCTCCGCACGGCGGAAGCAATGTAAATGTTATTCGACCCGCGCTGTCGGTGGCGCCGGAAGTCGTCGTTGAACCCGTAACGTTGATCGTCACACCGCCGGGGTCACCGTTAAACGAGGACACGTTTACGGTGAGACTTGCTGTCGCCGGAGACTCTATTGGAGCGGAAATAAACCCGGGGTCGGTTCCTCCTATCAAGCCGTTCTGGAGCAGATACACAGTAGTGGGGCTCCGGAATGCAATGCCGTTCGCTCCCCATTTAACCAGGCCGCGCAATGTGCCGCTTACGCCTGGCAGGCTCACTTCTCCTAGTCTCAGGAAAGTTTTGCTGTCAAACACGCGCAAGAACACTGCGCCCTGGTCGTCCAGCACAAAATAAATTCGGCCGGCCTGAGGATCCGGCAACATCAGCGGAGAGTTAAAAGAAAAGTTATTGGGGTCTCGCAGCAGAAAAGTTCCTAAAATCGAGGCAGCCTCCGGATTGATGACCCTACCGCCGTTCGAGTAAGCCGCACCGTTAGCGTACTTAAAGTCGAGGCCAAAACCACCTAATAGGCCCGGAGTAGTTCTTACAATCACGGGTCCACATGAAGCAACTGCCATGCGACGGAAACCGAACTCGGTGGTTTCGTTGTTATAGCCATAAAGCACTCCCGGTGAGTTTGAAAACTCAATGGCATTACTGCCGGTGTGGCTCGCAGTCGGAAGTCCACGCTGTACGCCGTTATCATAGACCGCAACGCCACCATGCCGCGGGCTCACGTTAGGTCGCAAAAGCGAAACCGCAACCACTCCTGGTTGATCTGGAGCGACGGCGATATCTTCAGCTCGATTTGGACCGAAGAAGGGATCACTACCCAGCGTGAACTGGGTTCCGGGAGTGAGTGTCTGTACATCAAAAGGGCGAACGGCATTAGCTCCGTCGAGCCCGACATAAATCGTTTGGCCTTCGGATGAAATCGCCAGTTTGTTCGGCTCGCTTCCGACGAAAACTGATTGTCCTACGGTAGCTGCTACTGGATTGATCGGGGTCAGACTGTTGCCATTCCCACCTCCGCTCGAGGGCACACTGGCAAAAATTGTTTGGCCGTTGGGGAGCGCTACCAAATCATTAGTGGGAAGCGATATCTGCCGCAGTTCGTTTGGTCCGGGAGTGGGGACCGGTGTGGGAGTGGGCGTCGCCGTTGGCGTCGGCGTTGGAGTTGGAACCGGATCGCCAGAGGAAACGAGAGTCGTTTGGATAATGAATAGCTGGCCCGAGTTAGTACAAAAAGCCAGGCCATTTGAACCCCATCGCACGATACGAGTTGGCGCACCTACAACGTTAGGAATATCGAGTGTGCCAACCGGCACAAACGTCTGCGTGTCATAAACCCTAAGGGTAAGAGTTTGCGTGCCTGAGAAACCAGGTGCGGTCAGATAGAAGGCCCTGTTTATTGCTGAATCGGTTGTAAAGGTAGTGGAGTTGTTGATGTTGGTACCTGTAAAAGTTCCAAACAGCGTACCCGTTTCCGGGTCAAGCACTTGCCCACTGGAGGTATATAGCCGGCCGTTGTCGAATCGGATACCGCCGCCGGCTGAAACACTTGTAGTTCCGGCCTGAGTGACACCGTTGGAATTTACTAACATTCGTATCAGCGTTCCGCTGCTGAGGCCGTACAATCGGGAGGCATCGAGGTTGCTAAAAGTGAAGGTCGTAGCAAACGCGCTGACGGTTGTGCTGCGCGGAACTCCATCGTCATAGATACCTATGCCACTCGAACCTCCCTGACGCAGGATGGCAAGTGTGTTTGGATTAAACGGTTGCACCGCGAGGTCCACTGGGAGTAATGGCGAACCCGAGGAGTCGTGGCCAAGTGAGAATTGGAGACCAGCAGTCTGCGTCGCAATTTCGAAACGTCGTATCGATGCTGATCCGTTGAGCAAAGCATAAATGAATTGGCCGTTATCCGAGACCGCTAATTTCGTTGGCTCGCTTCCGAGGAACACTGACGGGCCTACCGCTCCGGTAAGAGGAGGCACGGGAGCGATGCTGTTGCCATTTGGCAAAGAAGACGATGGAAGGCTGACGTAGATGGTCTGGGTAATTGGATCGACGACTAAATCGTTAGCTACAACATCAACCTTTCGCACGAAACTCTGTTCGGGCGAAGCCAAAGGGACAGGAGATGCATGGGCCAGACTTGACTTTGCGGCTGAAGCAAATTGCCAGGGGATCGAGGCTGCCAGCAAGACAGTGCCGATTAGTGCGATGCCGATTATGAGAACACGAACACGGAGGTGTGCGAGGGGCAAAAGCATTTGGATATTCCTTTATTGAGAGGAAATCGAATCAAGTTCAATTATAGTGCATGCACGTTATGAGATTATCTGTCCACTGACGAACGCGTGCGATTTGTATCGAGCCTGGCTCGAGGCAACACTCGAAATTACTCCGGCTGCCGGACACTCAATAACGGAACCAGGCATCACGGACGCACTCATCAGAGCGACAGACACCTTTCGGTGAACCTATCGCGCTTCGAAAAATATCCGAAGCCCGCGAAGTGGCCGAAAGCATAGAGCATGGGTGAAGCGCAGCGAAACCCCAGGATCGCCAGGAAGTTGTAGAGCCCGCGACGTGTCCTGGGATTCCGCTGCGCTCCACCCCAGGGCCTAAGCTATCGCCCGCTACGGCGGGCTAAAGTCAGCGTCCAAACCACGATTTCAGTTACCGACGGCTCTATTCCAATCAAGCACAGCTTGTTTGAGTTCAGGGTTCTCAACCCAGGGCTTCCCCGAGACGAACGAGACCTTATCGTACACCAGCACGATGGTTCCAATTGGCAATAGTTTGCTTACTTCACGCGCAACGAAGATTGGAATCCGAATACAACCATGACTCGCCGGTTGGATTGGGACAGTCGCGTAGCCGTGAATCGCCACTCCGCCGCTGATGTAACTGGAGTAATACATCGCGCTGGACGGACCACTCTCCCAACCAGCGACCTTGTCATAAACAACAAACCTGCCGCGCGGTGTGTGGGCTATGCTCATCTGACCCTCGTCCTGAAAAGACTTGTCGCTCCCCGAAGAAATTGGCAGAACCCGTATCCCACCATTGTCGTTGACGACCAGTAACACCTGACGATCTACATCCACCTCAGCATGGGCGTATCCAGGCTCCCTGGCTGTGGGCGAGCTGGCGGTGCGAATCGCCTCGAGCTCATCGAGCGTAAGCCGGCCAGTCACAGGGCGGCCCTCCCATTTCTGGAAAGCGATCAATGCCGAACGCGTTCCCGGATCGAAACGTCCGTCGACCGCACCGGTCCAGTAGCCCATGTCGGACAGTCGGCGTTCGGCCTCTCTCGTTTGCGCGCGGGTAAGAGAAGCGCCAGGCCTTCCGCTCGCCTTCGCGCTCGCGATCGGCAGTATTGAAATCAGAAGTAAACAGATGATAAGAAGAAATCTCATTTTGAGCTTCTGGGCTCCCGCCGAATACCGATGCGACAAGTCTAAAGGATCTGGCAGAAAGAAACGATCCCTTCGACATGAAAACCGCGCTGGGACTAGCTTTGCAGAAAAGTGGCTCGCCTCGCCCAGTCCGCGTTTAGCGACGCATAATAGTCCACCAGTTCACTGGTGGGCTGTAAAGAATATCAAAGTGAAGTCCGTGAAGCGGACGACTGAAAAGTTTGGATGTCTCGCTGCCGCAATTTCAGCCGTCCGTTTTCACGGACTATAATCCTTGGCGCGCGTTATCCCAGCGATGAATCGCTGGGCTACTATCAGCCGTCCGTTTCACGGACTACACCTATGGTCAGCAGGTGGAGGTATGACAATGAATACTATCCGAGTGATGTTAACTTTGGCGGCGGTCGCAATTGCGTCCGCGACAACAGCCTCGGAGCGGACTCTTGCAGGCGGGCAGAACCGGAGCGGGGCGAGTGAGCTCGCCGGCACATCCTGGAAACTGGTCAGACTCCAGGCAGGCGACGAAACGACACTGGTCCCCGGTGATGGATCGAAATACACCATCACCTTTCAAAGCAACGGCAGGGTAGTAGCGCGGGTCGATTGCAACCGTGGCAGCAGCACCTGGAAATCGAGCCGCGCCAATGAACTGCAATTTGGGTCGTGGTCAATGACACGCGCTAAGTGTCCTGCCGGTTCACTTCACGATCGAATCGTTACCGAGGGCGCGAATGTGCGCTCCTACTCTATTAAGGATGGGCATCTGTTCTTATCGGGGATGTCGGGTGGCGGCTCGTATGAGTTGGAGAGGCTCAAATGAGGGATGAAGGATGAATCAGAAGGCTGACATTGATCCTTCATCCTTTCCTAAAGTTAGTTTTCTACCACTCGATTCCACTCGACGACTGCTTGACTGAGTTTGTTATCCTTAGCCTACGCGATCTTGCATAGGTCCGAAGGAACGGAAGTTAATAGCCCCGTCCTCAGGGCTGGAGCACACCTCTCGAGAGTCCGGGGCCGCCAAGCGCCGGCACAAATCGTGGCGCACGGCGCTCAGTCAACCAACCGTCGCATCTCCGCGTCCTCACGGACGGGGCTACTAACTGCCGGTCCTTTGGACCTGATGCACCCACAGGGTAGCCGCGCTAATCTTTCCAAATCGCTCCTAGTCCGAGTTCCCACATCCGCTTGTTAAGCGACGGAACATCCTTGTCGAGAATTTCATTGCCTCTGGCTTTCAACTGAGACCATTCCGTGTTTAGTTGCTTTAGCCGCTCCAGCGACGGCTCATTCACGCGCGGGATATCACTTTCGGTCTGGTTGATCAGAAACAGATAATTCGCTGTGAACTTATTCGGAAAGTTCTCAACATCGTCGTACGCCTTTGATTTACGCTGCACCATCTCCTCATCCCAGGTCTTCATTTTCTTCAGCAGCGCCTCACCTTCTTTCCTGGCGGCGTTGAATTTATCGCCGGCGGGTAATGAACCAAGAAGCGATTCCAACTGTTTCTGTTTTTCGTATAGGCTGTTGACCATGCGGTGCATCGATGCCAATTCCGTTTCCATGCCCAACATTGTCTGATGATATTCGGTGTAGACGGAGGCGTTTGTATGGTAGAGAGGATTGGCGAGTATCTCAGCTTCGCTGGAGACCGTCTGCTCGCCCATCTTTACGGTGATACCGTATTTTCCCGGCGGCGCTTTGTGTCCGGCATAACTGCCTTCGAGGCGAACCAGAGGCACTCCGGGCATGGTTGAATAGCGCATGTCCCATACAAATCTGTTCAGTCCTTTAGCCTTGGGCAAAAGCGGTTCAGGCTTTGGAGCGTCCTCGTATTTCGTATACTTTTCATCAGCCTTTGAAGAAAAGCTGCGGACAGTATTTCCCGCCGCATCTTTGATCTCCATGCTGATCTCGTCTGTCTTTTTCAAGTCGGGCAGTTGATAGTAAACCACCACTCCGGTTGCGGGATTGACGCCCCTCAATTTGTTAGCTCCAGTAAACTCCTCCTCCGGCGGCTCAGTCGGCTGATCCATCTCGCTGGTCCCATTTACGAGGTAAGCATCCTCGGTTCGATAGATGGCGAAGGAAGCCGCGTCCTTCTTGTACTGACGAATCACACTCAAATCATCCAATATCCAAAACGATCTTCCTGACGTGGCTGCAATCAGATTTCCTTTGTGTATCCGCAGATCTGTTATTGGAGTAACTGGCAAGTTCAGTTGAAATGGTGACCAGTCCTTTCCACCATTCCAGGACAAAAACAGTCCAAGTTCAGTGCCGGCAAACAAAAGGTCCTTGCGCACCTCATCCTCGCGCACAACGCGTGTGAACGCATTCGCGGAAATGCCTTTGTCAATCTTTGTCCAGGTGCTTCCATAGTCCACAGTTTTATATAAACCGGGAGTGGGGTCGTCGAACTTATACCGGGTGGTGGCGATGTAAGCAGTCGCTTTGTCGTGTGGGGACACTTCAATGGAATTGATCAAACACTCTGCCAACCCGGGCGGCGTTACGTTCTTCCAGTTAGCGCCACCGTCTCGAGTCAAATAAACAAACCCATCGTCACTACCTGTCCAGATCACCCCTTTTTCGTGAGGCGACTCCATGATGTAACTCAGCGTGCCATAGTTTTCGGCGCCGACTGCTTCATTTGTGTATGGCCCACCGGGCCGGCCCTGTTTTTCCTTTTCGTTACGGGTTAGATCAGGTGAGACTTCCTTCCACGTTTTACCCATATCACTCGTCTTCAGTAAGTATTGGGATCCATGGTAATAAGTGTTGGGCTCGTACTTGCTCCAGATGATCGGAGCATTCCAGTTAAATCGATACTTAATATCCTTGGCATCCATGCCAAGATATTGAATAGGCGCAGCCATAACATTCGTGCCGGCCTTTGCGTTTACATCGAGTACCTCGATCGTTCCCTGGTAACTGTCGCCCAAAACATATTTGGGATCGTCCGGATCAAAGGCGAGAAAAGCACTTTCACCGCCGGCAGAAGCCGTCCAACTTGCAGGAGTAATCCCGCCGCTATTCAATTCCCGACTGGCGATGGAGACAGACGTATTGTCCTGTTGGCCTCCGTAAATACGATAGGGAAACTGATTATCGACGTTGATGCGATAAAACTGCGCGGTCGGCATGTTACTTTGAGTGCTCCAGCTCTTTCCGCTGTTGAAAGTTATTGCCGAACCGCCATCGTTCGAGATGATGAAGTTATTGGGGTTGTCGGGGTTGATCCACAGATCGTGAAAATCACCGTGGGTGCCGGACATCGTCGCCCAAGTCTTGCCGCCATCCGTCGAACGCAAGGCAGGTGCGCTCATCACATAGATAGTGTTTTCATTTTTCGGATCAATGAACAGTTCGATGTAATACCAGGCTCTCTGTATCAGCCTGTGATCATTAGTAATCCGACTCCACTTTTTACCGGCATTCTCCGAGACAAATAAACCACCGGCTTCTTTATCGGAATCACTTTCGATCAGAGCATATACTTTTTCCGGATTCGACCGGCTTACCGCAATCGCCATCTTGCCCATTTCTTCCGGCAGTCCGTCTTTCATTTTTTCCCACGTGTCGCCGCCGTCGATGGATTTATACAGACCGCTGCCCGGACCGCCGCTGATCACCTTCCAGGGAAGCCGGCCGTGTTCCCACATCGCCGCATAAAGTATTCGTGGGTTAGTCATGTCCATTGATAGTTCCGCGGCGCCGCTCTTATCGTCCACAAATAAAACGTTCTTCCAGCTCGCTCCGCCGTCGCTGGACTTATAGATACCTCTTTGGGGTGAGTGGCTGTATAAGGCGCCCTGTGCGGCCACCAACAGTACCTTCGGATCTTTAGGATCGATGACGATCCGCGAGATATGCCGGGTTAATTCCAGTCCAATGTTCCTCCAGGTCTTGCCGGCGTCGGTTGACTTATATACGCCGTCTCCTGAGTGGGTCATCACTCCGCGAACTGCATGTTCTCCCATCCCCACGTAAACGACATTCGGATCGCTTTCGGCAACAGCCACCGCACCGACAGAACCGGTTTTGAAATAACTATCGGAGACATTCCGCCAGGTAATTCCCATGTCATCTGTTTTCCAGAGGCCGCCACCTGTCGTACCCATGTAATAGGTTTTAGGATCGCCCACCACTCCGCAGCCGGCGTTTGAACGCCCGCCACGAAACGGACCAATGGATCGCCATTTGACTGTTTTGAAAATGCCGTTGTAATCATCCCCCTTTTCTGGAGCTGGCGCGTTTTGTGGAACTTGCGCGGACAGATGTCCCACCAGGAAGCAAGATAGAAAAACTGATAGTACGTGTTTTAACATTGGGGGAATCCTCACCAAATGAATTTTGCGAGATGATACACGACTACACCGCCTTACGCTGAAAGCGTTCGCTAATTCCAGCCCTGGGCTGCACTTTGGCAACCCTGGGACACATCCCATTTAATAATAGCCGCAACCCTGAAAGGAATGCGGCGGCGTTTCCCAACCGTAAGCCTTCGCAACTCCTTCTGAGTTGCGAAGCGATTGCTGAGTCATCTTTCAACCCGGGATTTCAAAACAAACCCTGCGCTGGAATTAGCGAACGCCTTCAGCGTTATGCATAAAAGATTCTCGACGCTGTTCGGCATGTGGAACAAGGCCATGCGAGGGAAAGGTGATAATCGATTTGTCTTTTGTGCGATCGGCAAGCGAGTAGGGGAGTAGACGGGGGAGAGTGGCGCCGCGCACGAGCCCCTCCCCGTTTACGGAGAGGGGCAATGGCGACCATCGTTGATCTTAGGTTGCGCCGACCGCGTTCTTTGGCAGGTTCTGTTTTCGCGACACGCGTGCCTTAACCGGTCCGTCACAGTGGAACGAATATCTTTCCAATGGATGGCGACGTCGGCCAACGGCACTGACTCTTCGCGGACTAGCCGTTGCGAAACGCGCGGACCAGGGCACGGGCGCGACCGGGATCGATTGGATTCGACCAGAGTCCGTCCTGTTTTATTGAAGAGCCAACGATCAGCGCATCCGCATCCACATACCGGGAAAGGTTCTCGGTGGTAATTCCAGACCCTACTATGGTTGGCACACTGACCGCGCGGTTAACGGAATTCACTTCGTCAGGTTCCGCAGGCTGGCCCGTGGCAACGCCGGTGACTATTACACCGTCGACGAGAAAAAACTCGGCGGCCTTCGCTGTTTCAGCGATGTCGATGTCAGCAGTGATCGCGTGCGCAGAGTGTTTCTTCTTCACATCGGCAAACACCCGGATGTGGTCTGCGCCAATCGCACGTCGATAGCGCAACATCAGCGCCGCACTTCCTTCGATCAGTCCTTCATCAGCAACGTGTGCGAACACGAAGCCTTCAACACGCACAAAGCTCGCGCCGCAGGCGAGCGCAACCGCAAGCGCGCTCGAGTTGGCGCCGGCGAGTACCTGTACGCCGAGCGGCAGCTTCGTCGTCCGTCGTATCTCCGCCCCGATGACGGCCATGGCGGCGGTGATCTCAGGACCGACGGCGGCTTTCAGGTACGGGCGATCATGTGTGTTCTCAATCATCACGCCGTTGAAACCCGCATCCTGGTATTCGCGAGCCTCTTCAACAGCGATCGAGGTGATGGCGGGGATGTCGAGTTTACCTGCAGGAGTGCCGGGCAAAGCCTGAAGGTGAACAACGCCGATCAGGGCGCGTGGGACGCCGAAGAGGGAGTTGATAATGGCGAGCTTGTCCACAGAGGTTTCTCCTGTTGAATTTCGGATTTAAGGAGCAAGGAACATCTAAATTAGCAATTCGCGACTACACATGCGAGTGTGCAGTTGTCAGGGGTCAGAAGAGCGGGGGCAAGCCCGCCTTCCCGACCTTGAGATTACTGGAGTTGCTCGATTGAGTTCGTCTTGAATGCCTTTCTCGCATTGAGTACTACCCGCTACTGTCCGCGACGGCTACGCTGTGAAGACCGCTGACCCAACCACAACAAGCCGTCGATTATCAGCCGATCCTGAATTTTGTTGTTGAGCGTGTATGACAGCGTCTTGTTGGTATTGTCGTACTTGTGCTCATAGTCAATATCGTTGTGACCCATGTTGATGTAGAGCATCTTGTAGTTCTTGTTTGTCCAAACCACTGGATAGTAACCGCTGCGCCAAATCTCGTTCTGTTTGGGCCCGGTGCCCAGCGGAAAGCTGGTTGAGTCTATGGAGAGCAGAATGTCTATGTCGGGATTTTGTCGCAGATCTTTCTCCCAGCGGTACCACTCGTTTGGCGAAGACTTGAAGGTCTCAGGCAGATGTCGAGTCGCCGCGTGCCTGCGGTCTTCGACTCGCAGAATCGCCGACGTAGGTCTCCACGTGTTGCTGACATATGAGCCTGACCCGAGAAAGGTGTTTTGGTACCAGTCCCAGTTTGCTGGATACGCTGAAGGTGGCGATGGTGTCAGCGCAAAGCCGGCAAAGTGAAAACCCATCCAGGCTCCGCCCTGCTCCATGTACGCCTTAAACGCAGCGCGTTGGCCGGGATCTTCAGGACGAGTATCGAGAAAAACAACCACCTGATATTTGGCAAGAAAGTCTGAATTCAAATTCTGCCAATCGGAGGTGGTGTCGTAGCTGAACTTATATTTGGCTGCCATTTCAGGAAACCACCGGTTGGCTTCCTCTACAAAACTTATATGCGCCTGATCCTGTTTGGCGGTAAAGAACGCTATCACTCGGAACTTCGGCTTGCTGTTATTTGCGTTAAGCGCCGAACAAGTGGAGATGAGCACCGCGATGCTCAATGTCTTCAGCGCAGATATGGTGAAGGTCCTAATCATGCTCAACTCCCAGCCGGCGGCAGCGGGCTACAGCATAAAGCCTGGAGTGGGGCGCAGCGAAACCCAAGGATCGCAATTCGAAAATAATCAAAGCCCGCGGAGCGGCCGGCAGCCGAATCATCACGATTAACGTTTTGTATTTTTAACCACTCTCGGCCGCTTCCGCGCCCGGCGCGCTTATTCCCAACTACTGTCTGCCACGGCCAACGCCCTGAGAAAAAATCTTTTGAGAAGTCTTGGTCGGTCGTTATACTCCGCGCATTACGCTCGATGCATTCGAAGTACAAGCACTCAGGCATGGTTCCAACATGAAACTAGCCCGCTATTTCAGCGTCGTTCTTTTTCTCTTGTTATGCACCGCAGGGACGCCTGCCGGTGCGAGTGTCAGCTCAAAGCAGTCGAAGCCCTGGCGCGCCTTACATCTCCTCGACTACAACAGCGATAGCGCACTCGAAGCCCTCGGCCAAAATCTTGAGCCATTGGCGAAGCAGGGAATCAACACCATCATTCTCGAGGTTGACTACAACTTCGCCTTCAAGTCTCACCCCGAACTCAGGCGAGGAACGAATCCGATCACACGCGATGGAGCACGAAGGTTCGCAGCTCTGTGCAAGAAGTTCAACATCCGGCTGATCCCCGAGTTTCAATCGCTTGGTCATCAATCCTGGAAGGCTGAAACTTTTTCCCTTCTCACGGTCTACCCGGCTTTCGACCTCACGCCGGGAGCGTTTCCCAATAACGAGGGGATCTATTGCCGCGAATGGGATCCGCTTAACCCGGAAGTCTGGCGAATCATCTTCGAGTTGATGGACGAGCTCATCGATGCATTTCGTGCCGACGCCTTTCATGTCGGCATGGATGAAATCTTCTTGCTCGGCTCCGAACTCTCGCCCTCGACGAAAGGCAAAGACAGCGGCGTACTCTTCGCAAGAGCCGTCAACGAGATTCACGCTCATCTCGTTGACAAGCGTCACGTCGAGATGCTGATGTGGGGCGATCGCTTGATCGACGGCAAGAAGTACGACTTTGGAGAATGGGAGGCCTCCACCAACGGAACCGCTGCGGCTATCGACCTGATTCCGAAAGACATAATCGTCTGCCCATGGCACTACGAACTGCGGGATAGTTATCCCTCGATCCCCATGTTCATTGAAAAGGGTTTCCGGGTCTTGCCGGCTGGCTGGAAGGACCTTGAGTCGACAAAGGCGTTAATTGAATTCACTCGATCGCATGCTGATCCAAGACTGCTCGGCCATATGTTCACTACCTGGGGAGTCAAGAAGGACGAGCTCACTGATTTTCTGCCGCTGGTCGAGGGATTGAAGCTGCTGCGACGTCCGTCATAGTGGTTACGCGGAAAGCGTTGGCTAATTCCAGCCCAGGGTTTGCTTTGAAACCCTGGGTTTCGAATGCAGCAGGAGAATCTTTGCAACTCTGAAGGAGTTGCGAATCGGCGGACGACCAACGCAACCCTTTCAGAGTTGCGCCTTGAAACATTCGAATGCGGGTTCCCAGGGTTGCCAAAGCGAAACCTGGGCTGAAATTATGGAACGCTTTCAGCGTTAACCTCGCGCTTGCTTCGCAGGCTCTACGCCTAACGGCGCTTTCTCGCTTTTGACCTGGACGTTGTTTTCTTCGCTCTGGGATTCATCCTTGCCTTCTTCCCAGTTCGCGATTTGCTTTCTGCCTTCGCCGGTGTCGCGTGATTTGTTTCCATGGGCCCACTGGCTTCCTCTAAAGACGCAGTGATTAGTTCGTCGGCTGGTCGCTTAGCGTCGACGAAAGCGAAGACGTGGTAGTTGGCATTCCGCTCGCGGATTACTTCGATGCGGCCGTCCTGCTTCAGGCGCGCAAGTTCGGTCATCAGAAAAGTCTGTTCTTCGCCACTCATGTAGCGATAATCGATGTCGAATGCGAGGCCGGTCGAGTGGGGTGGAGTGTCAATCAGTACTGCGTTCCGGTTCACTTTTCTCAAGGCGTTCTGGTACTGTTCCGGCCTAACCAGCGAGCTTACCGGCAAGGGCCGGTCAAACTTGTCGTGATAGGCCTTTGCTACTTCTTCAAGAATTTTCAGTGCCTCGGGTCTTAGCGAACTAAGCATCGTCACTTTCATTGCCTGACGGTCAGATGGATCGTCGAGGTTAAATGAGCGTCCGCCTAAATTCCTTGCCAGCATTTGTAGCGATTCGTAATTCCGCAAAAGTTGTTGCCTGCTTTCGGCATGCCCATAACTTCGATCGAGCAGGACTTTCTCTTCGTCCTTCGATTTCAACTCTTCCTCGCGCGCCGTGATTTCCTTTTGCAGCTCGCCTCGTTTTGCGCGATCGCGTTTTTTCAGCGCCCCCAACTGCTTTTTCAAACCCGATAATTCCGTCTGCAATTTCACGCGCGAAGCGTCGAGCAGCCCCTGGGCCTCGCGCAGTTTGGCTTCATCGTAAAGTTCAATGTCGTGATCATCGATATGACGCCTGAACACGCCGTCATCCGCCCTGGCGCCGACGCCGAAAAGAATGTAGTTATCGGTGACGGCCGGCAGCGAGACCAGTTCCCCGCGTTCAATCATCGCCGCTACATCCACAAAATCCTGGCAGGCTTGCAGGTTGAACTTTCGAACTTCGGCAACCTGGGTAGCCAGGAACCAATGCCGGTCCTCGTAGTGCCGGAGCTCCGCTGGAATCTCGATCGCGCCTCCGGTTCGATCTTCCTTAACTTTTTCGATGGCTCGGGCCCACAAATCAGGATCGTGGCCGCGCAATTCTGTTGGATTGGTAAGGTTGTTGGATTGGCGACGGGCCAGATGCTTTAACGCGTTGAAGCGAAACAGTGCCCACACACCAACAGCAAACACTGCACACAGGACGATAAGTAGAAGCAGCTTCCGCACTTTTTCGTTCATAACCCAACCATAAAAAGATGAGGCCCCGACGCCTGGCCTCATGAAGATTTTCTACTTCTTCTATGCAAATTTGAGGCAAAGCGGCCGAGACCCGCGAATTCACGGTAATGAACACTCCGGATTAAATTAAGGCGTGGCAAAAGAATGCAGCTGGGCGGTGAGAAACGCGATTGCTGTTTCGATCCGGGACAATCTCAGTATTGGTTTTTAGGTGGGTCAGGGTGCCGGTTCAGAAGAGCGGTTCGAGTCCGCTTCCTGATTCGGAGACTGCTGGAGTTGCTCGAATGCTTTCAAGGCGTGAGCCGGGGGACGCCCTGCGGCGCACCCCCGACTAGTATTTGCCCTAAGAGCGCTCAGCCTGAAAGGCTGACAGATAGTAGCCGGTGGTCGAAGCGAAGCGCAGACCACCGGAAAGTATCGACGTCATCAGCACCCTGCGGGTGTGCAACACCCTTTCTGGCAATCCTTCGGATTGCTAAATTCTCATCTTCTTGCTTACCGGTGGTCTCTGCTACGCTTCGACCACCGGCTACTATCTGGGAGCCCGTCAGGCTCCCCGCTTCCGTAGCGTGACATGCGTGGCGCGTGCGCCCTCGATGCGCTCTGCGCATTCATATCCCAACGCCGGCAGATTCAAACCATCAAGCAAGTGCTCTCCACTGCCGAGCAGGAATGGCACGATCGCCAGATGTAACTCATCAATCAAGGCTGCATTCAAATATTGCCGAACCGTACCAACGCCGCCGCCCACTCGCACATCTTTACCACCCGCTGCATCGTTCGCCTGCTTAAGGGCTGAATGAATGCCGTCAGTGACGAAGTGGAATGTAGTACCACCCTTCATCTGGAGCGGAGCCCGCGGGTGATGCGTGAGCACGAACACCGGCGTGTGATACGGCGGCTCATCTCCCCACCAGCCTTTCCAACTCTCGTCAGGCCATGGTCCGCGCACCGGACCAAACATATTCCGTCCGAGAATATAGGCGCCGATATTCTCGAAACCGCGCGCGGCGACATCGTCGTCGACGCCATTCTCGCCGTCTTCGCCACCGTGCATACGCTGCCAGGTGCGAGTAGGGAAGAACCAGTCAAACACTTGAAGCCCGCCAACGCCGAGCGGATTCTCGAGATCCTGATCCGGCCCGGCGCCGTACCCATCAATGGAGATGGAGAAACTGTGAACGCGAAGTTTCGACATAAAAAATCCCTCTTATCGGCGGTACCGGAGTGCTTTCCTTCGGGAACCATGGGCTCGAGCGAATCAGAGTTAGGATATGTTGCCTTTGCCAATCATTCAACCCAATAGCAAACAGCTCCGTTAGAAGGGAGAACGCCTCTCACCTCTAACGGAGCTTTTAGCAACCGCTTTGCGGAAGACCCCATTCCGCCGCACTACGGTTGAACTTGAATCTGACCTTCACCACTCCTTACATCAGCAAACAGATAAGCCGAAAGCGGAAGGACCTTACAGCTCGTTTTGTTGTCGGGAATGATATTGGTGGACTGAACTCCCGCATCGTCCTCGCGCTCAGCATCAACCTTGGGCGAGGAAGCCGCAAAGTTGCCCAGTCTTCCGGGCACTTGATTGAAGAGCTGTGCCTCGTAAATTAGGTTGTTACTAAAACAGCCCTAAGTCCTTTATTGGGGAACAGGTATTACTTCAGATTAGAAATTGAGTTGTCGCCTGAACAACCGTCCGCCCCCCGTTGGAATAGGAGGTGAAAAATTGAGTTAGTAATAACACTCGTCATGCCGAAGATGAAGCGGGTGAGGGCGCTCTAAGATGTCTTCCCTGATCTAATATTTAAGAAAAATGGCGGCTTGGCCTAATCCGCGGGATAAATGTTATTTCAGGCTCATCGTATTGCAGCGCCCACTAGTAAAGCGGTCGCATTCCCTTTTTGAATAGGAGGGTTTACACTTTTCTCAACAAAGGCCATCATTTGGAGCGTGAGAGTTATGATGAATAAACTTGCTCAAAGAGCGCGGGGCATCCACCAGTCAAATATTAGGGCGGTGACTAGAAGAATTGAAGCGATAGGTGGAGTCAACTTGGGCCAAGGCACATGCGATCTCCCGACGGATCCAAAAATTCTACAGGCAGCGCATGTTGCAATTGACTCAGGTCATAACAGCTACACACTCTTCGATGGAATAGTTCCGCTCAAAGAAGCCCTCGTGGAAAGATACAAAGCTTATAACAATCTTACAATCAAGCCGAATAACGTCTTGGTTACTGGAGGAGCCACCGGTGCGCTTGAATGCATATGCAAGTGCTTTCTTGAGCCGGGAGATGAAGTAATTCTTTTCGAGCCTATATATCAGTACCACGTCAGTTTGGTAGTAGAGCGAGGGGCGGTGCCCCGTTTTGTTTCTCTTCATTCCCCAGACTGGTCATTCAGTCTTGACGATCTAGAATCCTCTTTTTCTGATAAGACCAAACTCTTTGTATTTGCTAATCCTAATAACCCTTGCGGGAAAGTCTTTACCAGAGAGGAACTTACTGCAATAGGAGATGCTTGTCGAAGACACGAGGTGATCGCCGTCACGGACGAGGTATATGAATATATTCTAGCGGATGGTGCGAAACATATTACTCTTGCTAGCCTGCCTGGAATGTTCGAGCATTCCCTAACCCTCTCGTCTGCAAGTAAAACTCTTTTTGTGACTGGATGGAGGGTCGGATGGTTGATCGGGCCTGAGGAAATTATGGAGCCTCTTGGAGTGAAGTCCGATGAAACATACGTTTGTGCTCCCGCGCCATTCCAGCACGCAGTTGCATATGCTTTGGGTCTTGGCGATGCTTTCTTTGATAATATTCGCATTCCATTTCAAAAAAGGCGGAATAAGTTAAGTGACGCGTTAAACGAGGCTGGGCTAAGACCTTTGAATCCTGAGGGCGCTTATTACACTCTCGCGGACTATACTTCACTGGGCTTTAAAGACGATCTGCAGGCAATGAATGGCTTAATTGATCAAGTCGGCGTGGGATCTGTTTCGGGAAGAGCCTTCTTTCCTAGTAAAGAAACGACAGGTCTTCTAAGGTTCTGCTTTGCTGTGACTGACGAGGTTTTAGATCAGGGTTGCAAAATGCTCACCAGTAAATCCATTCATGTGACGTAAAGGGATATGAGTAATACATCCAAAATAATACCGGCGCCGGACATTCTACTTGATACCACTTTGCGAGATGGCGAACAGTCACCTGGTGTTGTCTTGACGCCTGCGGAAAAGGCAGAGTATGTCCGTCGGGCTGAAGAGATTGGGATCCGGTACATCGAAATAGGCTTCCCGCAAAATTCTTACGATTTTGATGCATGTTATGCCGCGGCCTCGGTCGCGAAGCATTCTCGCTTAGTGGCCATGGCATTAACTTCAGTCGAAGGCGTAAAGCGAGTTTTGGAAATAGGCGCTCATGAAATTCTCTTTGTTGTTCCATGTTCTTCCAATCATCTAATGCATGTTTATGGGAAACCGTTAGGCCTCCTCTTGGAGAGCTTAATGGAGTCTATTGAATTTGCTCACAGTAAAGGCCTGGCTGTGAATGTTGGTCTTGAAGATGCTGGACAACGAGATGCGTCCATCATCGTCCAGGTTTTGGATCAATTGGCTTCTGTTGGGGATGAAATTGATTGCATCACCATTCCAGATACACGCGGACAACTACTTCCTTCTGAGGTAGCAGAACTTGTTACAGGTATACGAAAGAAGACTACCATCCAGTGTCGAATAGCCTTCCATGCTCATAATGATCTTGGCCTCGCGACCGCCAACGCGCTTGCCGCACTCCAAATGGATCCTCCAGTAGACTGTATACATGTAACGACATGTGGATATGGCGAGCGAGCCGGCAATACAAGCCTGGAACAGATGGCGGTTCTGTTGGCGTTGAAGCTTGGAATTCGAACGTCAATTCAGTTAGAGAATCTTCGTCATTTAACCGAGTACGTTGGAGAGGTGTTCCTTACGCCTATTCACCCACATGCTCCGGTGATTGGCTCAAAAGTGTTTCTCCACGAAAGTGCGCTTCATCAGAAAGGAATGCTAAATGACGCAGCTTCCTATCAGTATCTCAACCCCTTGGAGTTTGGGGGTGAAGTCAAAATGTTGTTAGGTAAACACTCGGGTAAGCGGTTGCGGCGGTCAATTGCGCAACAAGCTGAATGTAGCGAAAGCGAGGTTTGTTCGCTACAAAGAACTATCCTTAAAGCAAATAAGAAGCAAGCCAAGGCCGTAATTCGTCAGTCGGTGGCAACAATCGGCCAACATTCTATAATTGGAATAGAAGAAAGCGAGGCTGTTCAGCGCCTTCGATTACGGAAGTCAGAAAACAAGAAGCACCTCGTGAAAACCAGTGGAGCCTCACACCGTGGAAGATCAAAACGAATACTCAATCCTTGAAGCCGAACTCCGCCAGAGTCTAGTAAGAGGCTATTTCCGCTTACGACAGTCTCAAGCTCAAGGCAAAAAATGGAGCGAGGCGGAACGTATCATCGAATTGCTGGGTGATCCGCAACTTCTATCGGTCCAGCATCCGAGACACAAGTGGAAGTTACAAATCCCGTTGGTGTATGTCTCAGCTTGGACTCTCCAGCCAAATCAAAGAGTAAAGAGTAGTGTCCAAAGCCTACCGTCTTCAGACATCTTGACGCTTTATAAACGGAGACAAAGACAAAACGTATACGAGCCTGATCATATACATGACAAGCTTGTAGAGGCATTGCGGATCTATGTTCAAGAGAGTGATCTAAAAGGTGGACTTCTCTTAGATTATCTTTGGGCGCCGAGACCTGAGGAAGCTGACTATGATGAAGTAACAAGCGAAAATTGGTTTGCTCTTCATGACGAAAATTTGCGACCTCACTGGTTTTTTGGAGGCATTGGACTAGAGGAGTTGCCAAATCAGGTATGGAAAACCAATGGACTGATCCGACTTACGTTTCCACTTTATCGCGCGAGGACGAACAGTCCTTACAGGATGATTACGATCGTTCTAGGATTAGCGGTCATCCCTTCAGATAAGCACGCGTGGAGTGAGAATGAGCGCAAAAGGATTATGCGATGGATTCGGCGATTGGCCAACACCATCGTCGCTGATGTAAAGCATTTATATAGCATTTTAGAAAGGCGAAGAGGGGTGGAGCGAATCCATCTAGCGCCTCCGGAATGGCTGAAGGATACTAAACGAGATGCGCTCCATATTGCTGTCGATGACCTTCATCGAAAAATAATTGAATTTGCCGAGCGTATCGGGTCGCCTAATTGGAATGAGGCCTCAAATGGGTTTAATTTTCTTATTGCATTCAAGGAATTAGATGAGAATTATAAGGCTTGCTTGCGTTATCGCCTGAGTATTCCAAACCTCCACGCGTTTGGTGCCAAGATGGAGACTGTGGATAGTTGGCGTTCGCAATTCGAAGTAAAGCTTAAAGAAAACGAAGAAGCTTTGCATGAATTGTTTCTTCGAAGTTACGCCGACTCTGGCAACGGTGAGAACCGGTGCAAACAATATTTGAGGCAAAGCCGTCATGCGATAGACACCATTTTTAATGGGGCGGCCGACTTGGATGTTGTAAAGACAAGAGTTATGGAGATGGTTGAGTCAACCTCCTACCATATGCGCCTCACGCCGGGTTACTTTGTCATGAATTTGGGCCATCCTGAAATTATTCAGTCCTGGCTACACGACCCTCGAGCGAAGAAATTCGATGAATATCCAAGCAGTCTGCTTACGTGGGAATCAACTGCTCTGCCCAAGCAAATTTACTATAGCCAAATTGCCGATGGAGCTTTGTCGATTGGAATATGCGGAGTCAATGCGGAGATATTGGAAAAATGCCCATCGTATTATGAATTACAGGAAATCATAGATGAAAGTGGACCACGTTTTCGTTATATCGTATGTGAAGAAGAGTTTCAGCAATTGGAAGAAGAGCTGAAGGAAGATCTAAAGATGCTCAAAGGTCGTTCCCGACTATGGACCTCTGCTCTCAGAAGATTTCGACGGCTCGCTTATTACCATTTCCAGAACCCCTGGGATTACCATACTAAACTGGTTTATGACCGGCATATCTCCCAGTTTGATACGCGCCCATGGATTAAACATAGAGATAGCTCTTGGCAAGAATTGGGTGGGTTGAGCAGGCCTGACGCGCGATTCTTGATCGATCCCATTCACATACCAACTAAGGAAGGATGGCGGAACGAAAAACAAATTGCAAGACGCTCAAATGAAAACACAGATTTCTATGAAACTGATTTCTTGAAAGCGTATTTGGAGAACTATTTAAGTGAAGATTGGGCTGAGACCCGACCCGACCTGACAGGGGCTCGGTTGCATAAAATCAAGATGCGGGGCGCTAGCGATCCGGAAAGCGGAGACACCAGCTTACTTGTTCTCATACCTGATCAGCAGAACAACCAGTTTGCTAAAGAGCTGATCAGTCGTTTTGTTAACCAGTGTGAATTGGCTTTTGAGGACTATGAGAAGTCCATGAGGTGGAATGAGACGTACAGACCTGCTTTTCCAGATGACTCGAAAATTGCACCTTATGACGTATTTCTTTGTTATAACAGTGAAGATCGCGCAGCAGTAAAAGCTATAGGACAACACTTGAAGGAACAGAACATCAAGCCGTGGCTCGATGAATGGGAAATTAGACCTGGTCTTACATGGCTTGATGCACTGCAAGAACAGCTAGAAAACATTAAATCGGCAGCGGTATTTATTGGCCAAAATGGTATCGGTCCTTGGCAGAGAAAGGAAGTCAACACCCTTTTGGGCATCTTAGGATCACAGGATCGACCACTGATCCCAGTACTTCTGTTAGGGGGAGACAAGCCTGAAAATGTCCCACTGTTCCTGCAGGCACATCAGTGGGTCGATTTCAATAAGACCCAACCCGACCCAATTGAGCAGCTAAAGTGGGGAATTACTGGTCAACGCTAATCTGCGTCTCCCGCTGATATCAGCCGGCATTCTCAGTTGTCAATTCGGAGAAACAGCAGATGAAAGCGTGGTTAGCCTGGTGTCTTCTCTGTATCATATGGGGTTCCACATGGCTGTTCATTAAGTTGGGATTGGAAGATCTTCCACCAATTACCTTCGCGTATTTCAGGTTCCTAATAGCCTTTCTCATACTGTTCTTGATCATGTGGGTACGGCGAATGCGCCCCTCCTGTGATCGCAAGGATTGGGCACTTATTTCCCTCACCGGAGTATTAGCATTCGCACTTAATTATGGGCTGCTATTTTGGGGGGAGCGACATATCACTTCGGGCCTCGCGTCATTACTCCAAACCACTGCTCCTGTATTTGGCTTGGTTATCGCGCATCACTATCTACCTGGAGAACAGCTTAGAATTGGAAAGATTGTCAGCCTCTTACTTGCTGTTTTGGGTGTGGGCCTAATCTTTTCCGCGCAGTTGGGGACGAAAGAACAATCATCACTATGGGGGAGTGGCGCTATTGTGGTAGGTGCATTGGGTTTGGCGTATGCAAATGTGCTTGTCAAGACTTATGGACAGAATATTGAACCGACAATGCTCGCGGCAGGCCAAATGTTTTTTGGATTAATACCGCTCTCAATCATAGGCATCGCTTTGGAGGGTAACCCCGCAAACCTACACTGGACTCGACTGGCCATTCTCTCATTACTGTATTTAGCGGTAATCGGCTCCGTAATTGCATTTATCCTTTATTACTGGCTTGTCAGACATATGGAGGTAACAAAAACTATGTTGATTCTACTGCTCACCCCTTTGGTGTCAGTAATACTGGGAGCTGTAGTGCTAGATGAGAAACTGTCATGGCGACTGTTATGCGGAGGTGGTTGCATAGTTCTTGGAGTGGGTCTCGCTATTTTCACGCAACCCCAATCGAAAAAAGTCCACGAAGACTGAGAAACGCATTAATCTATGTACGGTATCTGAGTCAGCAATGGATTGTCTCTAGCAAATTAAGTTCGGCATAAACGAGGCGGTTAAGTCCTTTATTTCGGGATTTACCTAGCCGCAATTTTGATAATTAAGTTGTGCGCTGTGCAGGCATCTTGAAATGCAGGGACGGCAGCTGACAATAAATACGCCGTCAGGCTTGGGCAATGCCTCGATCTCTTGCGAAGGCCGATTCTAGAGTACGTCTGCGGGCGGAATGCCACACGCTAAAATTTTCAACCTGCGGGAAGTACGCGTCCATAAGCGTCCGGCAGTATTTGTTGACCTTCTCCTCAAGGTATTGCTGATCCAGCTTCGACAACAGACTGAACTTTTTGCCCCCCTTGAAAGAGTGCGCGCGCGTGGGGTCTAAATTATTCACAGGCACGCCCAGAAAATCGCCGAGTTTCGGCAAGTCCTTCGCGATATCCTGGGTCCTAACGACCAGCAGTCTATCTCGCGGCACTGTCGTGAGCACCTTTTGGTTATGGGAAGCCCACGCCGAAAGATAACCATCCAAGGTATACAGCCCAAACTGGGCGAAGATTTGTTCCTTCTCCGGGTGTCGCACACTTTCGCCCAGGTACTTGAATTCTCCGAAATTCTGCCAATGTTTAGCCTCGATGTATGACAACTGGCTGTTTATCTGGGAGTCCAACCACGAATAGCAATCGCGGATGGTGAGGATAAACCTGGCTTCGTCGAATTCACCGAGCAGGACGTCCAAAATATGAAAGAGGGGGTGAGAACACTCCAACTCCAAACGAAGGCGACTATCACGCGACCTTACGAATTCCACGAGCTGGCTCTGACTGGCCTTGCCGCTCGACGCGGCTAGCATCATATCAATTAACTGTTCAACGCCCGGCTCGTGTGCCGCGCGGTAACGCCTGCCGAAAATCTCCGCCACGGAATGAGTCCCGGACTTGGAAGTCCCGATACAATAAGCATGGAAGCGCCTGCTGGGCGGACGTAGTCGCAAAACAAACCTTCCCAACCGACCTATCTTCGGCGGGACACCGGCGACCGGCATCAATTTCTTAGCTCTGGTCATCGAGAAGTTTCCGCCTTCACCTAGGTTGAAATCTGGGGGGTCGGCACATCTTTCCACGAGCCATGCGTCGAAGCTTGCGCGAGGTGAGAGGCTGTCGGCCCGAAATGCCTGCGTCGTTTCAAGACCCGCACCTTTTCATCCTACCATCGAGATTTGGAAGCGGCTCCTTAACAGCCTGTATTCTTCATCAAATAGGGAACTGAAATCGGTGGCGTCCGCTGCGACTTGGCATCGGTTCGCCAAACGTTCGTAACGCGAGCGCGCATCGTTTGACGCTCGCAAGGCGTCTTCGATCGCACCCCTCAATTCGTCGCATCCTTTAAGGGCCTTTCCATGCTCAACCGTATCCGGCGAGAGCGACTGGTCAAGTTGAGCACGTAGCCCAGCGAGTTGAACGAGCAGCAGCTCCGATTTTTCCGCTAGACCAGAGATCACCGACGGGCGATTCAGTCCCTCGGCGATACGATTCCACAGATCGACGGCGGGCGCGCAGTGGCTGCGAATTAGCGGCGCGATATGCGCCGTGCGAACCGACACCCAAGGCGCGAACCAGTATAGCTCGCTTTTCGACGCCCGCGCCTGATGGGCGAGGTAAGTCGTCCAGGAGCGCAACCCCTCAACGTGGATCGCCGGACATTTTTGTACGAACTCATCTAACATGAACTCGAAGACGGCCGCGCGTTGACCTAGCGTATTAAAGAACCTCTGCCAAGCGGTGATCGTCTGCGGGGCTTCTTCCCGTCCAGCCGCGCGCAGGAACGCCAGGCACATTTCGATCTCGTCGTTCAAATAGTTGAGGATAACGTCACCCTCTCCCCGCGGCGTTACGCTGTTGACGCTCAGAAACTCATTCTTCATTAGCAGGAGCGTGTCGGTGACTCCCCTTATCAAGCGGTCCTCGAAGAGGGGTTGATACGTGAGCTCGATAGAGCGTTGTTTTAGCCCTCGAATAAATCCTACGAGATTCCCGGTTTCGCTGACCAGGACGTGCTGTGGCGTGGACATCCCGGACGTATGAAGGCCGGGATTGCAGCGTGACCCACGTGAGACATGGAGATTCTCCATCCTTGCTAACCTCGATTCGAGTTGCTCGGCTAGTTCGAGGGTGCCGAGAGCCCCGAGCTCATAGGCAGCCATAGTCCAGAGCAGCTGCCGCCCGAGGCCCGTCGCCATCGCGTCGAGAACGGTGGTCTGTTCCGGTTCAGTTAGACACTCGCCGGGCGCTTGCCCGTCGGCAAAAGAATTTTCAAAAAACCTCCACGTATATCGCGCACTAAGGCGGATGTCCCTCTCAATGCTTTCTTCGAGCGCGTCGAAGCCCTTCTGCATTTGGCGGCTCCTCCAGGACGCGAACAGTGGGGAAAAGTACCACGCGAGCAGAAGCGGGGCGGCTGGCAGGAGCGTCCGCTCCCTTCCGGCAACCATGAGCGCGACCCCTGCTGTCAGCGCCATAGCCATCGCCGGCCACATGTAGCCCACGAACAGGCGCGGGCTCAGCGTACTCTCTTCCTGGGTCTGCGCCGCCGTGGTCCATTGCAGCAGGTGCTTACGCGAGATGAGCAGGCGATATAACGTGCGCATGATCGCGTCGACCATCAAGTAGGCCTGGTGTGCCAGGTAGGCGATTGAAAACAGAGTCTGGCTGGTAGAAATTTTAACGACGGCCCACGCATTCGGCATAAAGGCGGCTTGGCGATTCCTGTCCAAGTGTACGAGTAACTCAGCCGTAAAATGTAAATAGACGGGGACCGCGAACATCAGCAAGATAAGCCCTGTCCACGAAGCCGGCGAGCCCGGGAGCACCGTCCACGCCGCGACCAGCCAGAGAAGTATTGCCGGCGGGATCAGGCTGCGCCGAAGATTGTCCAATATCTTCCAGCGCCCGATCACCGACAGCACGTTGCGAGTGTGGGCCCCGCGCGCGTCTCTCACATGCGGCAAGAGCCAGGGTAAGAGTTGCCAGTCACCACGCGTCCATCGCTGGCCTCTCTTTGAATGGGCCACGTAATGGGACGGAGCGTGGTCGAATATTTCGACATCAGCAACGAGCGCGGTGCGCGCATACAAGCCTTCCAAAAGGTCGTGGCTGAGCAGCGAATTTTGCGGGACGCGATCCCTCAATGCGGCCTCGAAAGTGTCCACGTCGTACAAGGCTTTGCCGACATAGTTGCCTTCTCCGAAGAGATCCTGGTAAGCGTTCGGAGCTGCCACCGCAACCGGATTTGTGTAGGGGGTTGTGCCGTGGTAGCCGGATAGAATCCGTGGTACGCGGGAGCGTCTCGCTCTCGGCGGCGGCGTGCTGACGAGCGGCTGTAAGATTCCGTAACCCCGCGTAACGCGATTGGTGCCGGCATCCAGCCGGGGCCGATTAAGCGGATGCAGGATGGTGCCGACGAGTTTGCGCGCGGCGTCGCGCGGCATTTGGGTATCGGAGTCGAGTGAAATAACATATTGAATTCGTTCCAGGAGATTTGGATCGGCGGTACAAGTTGTATAGCTCGTATCGCGCGCCCCACGCAGCAGGAGATTAAACTCCCGGAGCTTGCCGCGCTTCTTTTCCCAGCCGATCCACTCGCCTTCGCTTTCATTCCACAGACGGCGACGGTGGAACAGGTGAAAGCGATCCTGGGGGCCGTCGCTGTACCGCGCGTTCAGCTCCCTAACGCCATTCACCGCGGCGGTCAGCAAAGCGCCATCGCCCGGCATCTCTTCTTGCGGTGCTGCACCCCAATCCCCTAACAGCGCAAAAAAAATATTACCGTCCTGGTTGGCAAGGTAGTGAGCTTCAATAGTCTCGAGAGACTCGCGCACCGCCGACTCGGAAGAGAAAACGGTCGGCACCACGACCATTGTCACCGCATCATTCGGGAGACCTGACGAGGTTTCCATCTTTGGAAGCAGCCGCGGCCGAAATACCTGCATGAGACCAAGTCGGAGCCCGACCGAGGCTATCTCACTCGCCGGGATAAGACTAAGCAGCGAGACCCCGATGAGCGTCGGCAAGCCGCCGCCGCTGCGGAGAGCGTAGGCGACACAGCCGGCGACAAGGGTTGCGGTAATAATCGCGAGAGCCAAGAGATACGTGAACGTCGGATGGCGCCGGGCTACGCGGGCCGCAAGTTCGGCCAAACTGGGGTGGTAGTTTGAGGCTTTTTCCAACTCCGGGAGGCCACCATCTATTAGGTAGTAGCCCACGTGCACCCGCTCAGGTGGGCCGACGTCGTGTTTGCCCGAGGCCAAGCCAACGGCCGACCGGGCCACCTCCACCTCGCTCCTCTCGGTTCGCATAGCGATCCGCTCGATAACGCGGCGGTAGCCGTCCTGCGTAACAAGGTCCATCGACGAATACACCTGGGCGGGGTCTTCGGAGAGTATTGTGTCAACGACACTGATGCTTCTAAAAAGCCCGTGCCAGTCAAGCATTGAATGCGAAACCATGCCGGCGATGACGTGATCCACCGCGGCTAGCGTAGCCGACTGCCGCTCTTGCTCCAGGCGCATAACCGTTTCGGCGCTCTGGCCCATGCCCTGCAGGCATCTGTTCAGCCACTCGAGCGCGGCGAGCCCTTCCGAGTTCCGTTCGCGGAGTCGGTGTACAAGTCGGGCAACACAGGCAAGCTTGGGTTGCTTGCCCTCGTCCGAAGTCGTGAAGAGGGCGTCCGGTGATGGTCTCTCACCCGCAGGATCTAACAAGCGATCAGCGAGCGCGTCCGCCGCCTCCCGCTCCGTCTGCACGCCGGCGATCCGTGCTGCCATGCGGCCCAGTTTTTCAACGAGGACGATCCGCAATGTCAGTTCGAGGGCGCGCACCTCTCTTATCGTTAGTGGGGCCGTGCGCTGATACGCGTCCAGAAAGCATTTCACAGTTTGGGTATCGAGACGACCGTTCGTATGAGTGATGAGCGAGAGCGCAACCGCATAAATGCGCGGCTGGCTGGCCAGTACACCATCCTTTAGCCTGGGCAAGTCACGGTAATACCTGCTTGTCAGGCGCTGGCCGATATTTTGAAGTTGCTCTTCGACCAGGTGGAAGTTGTTGACGAGGCGCTCGGCGGCAAGCGGAATCTCGCGCCCACCCTGCAGCGCCGCAATGAGCGTGGCGTTAGTCGTTAACAACGACTGGCGATATAGCAGGAAGCGGGGCAGGAGCAGCCAAGTCTGTCCGCCCCCTGTTGACGCTTCGTGCTCCATGGCCGCCTCAGCCGCACGTCGTTCGAGTTGTTCGTCAGCGAGTGCTTCATCGCGAGCAAACTGTTCGTTAAGATCGTCCGAGGCATCCCGGAGTTCTTCGACGAGTTTGGTGAACAGCTTGAATTGCACTTGAATCCTTATGCTCTCGTTGGACGGGAAACCCGGGCGGCCAATGATGGTCGCAACCTCCGCTGCACTTCTATTGGCGCGAGGCGCGGAACGCGGAAGCCTAAACTTCAATCCTAAGCGACGCCGGATCTATTTATGAGCAGCCGTCCCGCCAGGCTCAGTCGGGAGCTCCGCATCGTCCCAGGCGTCGTAGCCGCCGAGGAGTGCGGCTATGTTCGTGAACCCTTTCCCTTGCAGTTCAAGCGCCACACGGGCACTCGTTCTTTCTTCCGCTCAAGAACAGTATGTTACGACCAGTTTCTTACGGGCGAGTTCGTTCAAGCGTGCGTTATTTGACAGCTCGTCGATGTAGATGGCCCCTCTAATTGCGCGCGCCTTGTACTCCTCGGGATTACGCACATCAACGACGATTGCGGAGCCGTCTCTCAAAGCGGCGCGCAACTCAGATATTGTGATACGTCGCACAGCAACATACGGGATCGCCTGCGCTGTGGGCGAAGGTTGCGTCGTTTGCAGGGACCCGTCCGCCGCCCGACGCTCGTTAGACTGGTGGCCGCACGCCGCGAGCGCGACGAACAAGAGAATCGGCATTATTCGAAAAATGTAGAATTGCATTCGCCCTCCTTGGTTGCTACCAGAGCACCGCCGAAGCGGGAGCGCCCGCTATCGTCTCGCCTTTGGCTGCGCGCCTACGGCACCACTTGCGGTCGCATCAGGATCGGAGGATCTATTTAAACCTTAGATGTGAAGAATATGTGTCTGCATCAAATTATATTGCAATCCTAATTACTTTCCGCTATGGTGAGCGCCTTCCCGACAATTCTCGAACCTGTCAACTTGAAGAGCGCCCAGATATGAGGGGCCACCACGCAGATCGTGGCGGTTTCGTTTCTGACGCTAGCTCATGGCACTGATTTCAGAGCGGACTTGGCTGCCACTCAGAAGCTGATTTATGCACGGGCTTCACTTAAGTTGTTGTGAGGAAAGCCGGTCCTCAGCACTAGCTGGATGTTCCGCATCACGTCGATTATTTATCGTGCCCTTGGCACATGCATGCCGGGCAATGGGTTTCTTGCTTCTTATTCTGATTCAAACAGGACTTGCCCAGTCGGCAATACATCCGAGTCAAGCGAAGCCCAAAAAGTCCGTACCTCCTGCCGCCTCTAAAGACAAATCCGAATCAGCTTCGTCGAAGAACAACGTAGAGGTTTTGCGCGTGCGCGGATTCGCTGAACGCCTCCTAAGCCTTAAGGATGTGAAGACGAAGAGCATCACCATCGCGCGTGTCGCCGATCTCCTTTGGGGCGCCGACGAACCGTATGCGCGCAACTTATTTAAGATCGCGATTGGATTGTTGTCACCGAGAAGCGACGCCGCTGCCACGGAGATCAGTTCGCTGCTGCGCATTCGGGCCGAGATTCTCTCGATGGTCGAGGGACGGGACGTCAAGCTCGCAAAGCAGCTTGCAGAGTCCGCGGAACCCGCCGATAAGTCGGTCGGCGCAGCCGAGCGGTCGAGAGTTGATTTTCACGACGCTTTCGGACTCATCAATTCCGACACCGTGAAAGCAGTCAATGTGGTTGAGCGAACTGCGAGCAACGGAATCCCTCCGTTCATTCACTCATTCCTAATCATGCTGCGCCTCAAAGATGAGGCCGCGGCCGACGCGCTTTTTCTCAGATTGCTGGATCAGCTTGTGGCCAACCCGGGCGATGATGCCGATGCCCTGCTGCGGCTCGGGGCCTACGTGTTCACTTCAGCGAAAATCAACCCGAACGATCCGAACGTGCCGGCCGACACAGTCATCATCATGGGAGTAGGGGATGTGCTTGTGCCGGACTTGATGGCTGACCGTCCGAACATCCGGCCGTTGGTCGTCCGCGCGTATTTGAGGGCGGCCGCAGATGTACTGTTGCGACAGGCTTCAAATGCCAGCCGCTCCCGGAGCTTTTATGTTGCCGGACGCATCCTGTTGCCGAAGTATGAACGGTACGCTCCAGATCTTGCCCCTCTGGTCTACTCGTTAATGGAGCCTTTAGGCACGCAAGTTTCGCCCGAGTTGCGCCAGGATTCGGCCTACGAGGGCTTGAAGGCCGACACGCAACAAAGCTCGGATGACATTCTGGAGGCCATCGAAAAGGTGCCTGACGCGCAGCGCCGCGATGAGCAATACCTGGCCTTGGTATCCGACCTTTGGCACGGTTCTCAGTTCGCAAGAGCGCGTTCCGTTGCCGTCAAGATTTCAGACAAAACCACGCAGACTGAACTCTTGAACGTGATCGCGTTCAAGGAGGCCGCTGGCAAACTCAAACGGACCGACGGGGTGGCGGAAGCCGAAGAGATCGCTGTGAATCTACCGGACGGCATCGAACGCGCGATCCTGTGGCTCGGAATCACCCGCGCCTACATCAAGGCAGGTAATCCGCAACGAGTCTCGATGGCAGCCAACACGATGCTGACTTCAATTAGGAGGGTAAACGATGCCCGGCGTCCCTACCTGTTGCTTTGCGCCTCCGGCCAACTCGCGCGCTTCGACCAAGAGTTGGCCGCGGTAACGCTCGTCGAGGCGGTGAATGAATTCAACAAACAGAGTGCGGTATCGCTTGGCGAAGTAGAGTGGGAACGTCGGGTAGAGTCAGGGCTCCTGTCGCGCTATTTCCCGCTAGGTATCGGAGGCGTTCTGTTCGATTTCGGGCAAGCTCTGCCACCTCTGCTGAAGGCCGACAAGGAGGGGACCATCGCGGCGGTAGAAAATTTGAAAGGCGAGAGACCGTTGGCGGAGGCGCTGCTCGCGGTAACTGCAGCCGTAATGAAACCGGCAACGCCATGACCGCCCGGTCGCGCATGCGCAACCAACAATTCATCGTGGAAACTAAACAGGGACCGAAGTGATGAAGGTGAACAAAGGCCGCTTACCGATAATTCTTTTGGCGTGCTGTTGCTGTGCACTACTGATGCCGGCTATGGCAAGTTCGCAACAACCAGTCACAGTGTCGGAGGCCATGCTGCGCAAACTGGCAAGCAAGACTGTGACGCCTGGCTACCCTGAGCGCGCAAAGAAGCGCGGCACGAAGGGGATAGCGGTCGTTAGGGTTGATGTTGATGAGAAGGGCGAGCTGAGTGACATAAGAATCGTGGAAGCGCCCGACATTGACATCGAGGCGTCTGTAACCGACGCCGTGAGGCAGTGGAAGTTCGGACCCGCGCAGGACGCGAACGGAGCACCACTACGCATTAGAGGCAAGCTGACGTTCTACTTCGTATCGGATCACGGCCAGTTTCGGGTGGAGAACCCGCGGCAGTTCGGCAATCAATAGGGGCCTGGGCCAGAGGAGCGTCATGGATAGTAATGCTTTGCCTGGAAACAGTCGGTCAAAGTTCGAGTGGCTGGTCAACATCGCGATCATCGTCATCGCAGCTTACCTTCTTATCACGCTCGTCAGAATGTCGCTGCCATGGGGTCGCCACCCGGATCAGGTCGAGCCGATGAAAGCCGGTGCGCGGTTAGTACTGCCTGCTGTGGCCTGGTCGGCTACCCAGCAAACGCTCGTACTGGTGCTATCGACAGAATGCCACTTCTGTACGGAGAGTGCCCCGTTTTATCGGCGACTAGTGCAAGACTTGGCCAGCCGTGAAGGGACGCGCGTAATAGCTGTCTTGCCGCAATCGGTTGATCAAGGTCGGGAATATCTGCGAGGGCTCGGAGTGTCCATCGGTGAGGTACAGCAGGTCAATCTCTCCTCCCTCGGACTCCAGGGAACCCCGACGCTAATGCTTGTCGATGGCATGGGCACTGTCACCGACTTGTGGATAGGGAAACTGATGAGGAGGGAAGAACGGGAGTTGTTCCACAGACTACAGTTGGTGGACGCCGCCTCGCCAGACGACGATGTCATCAGCGCTTCCGATTTGAAGGGAATGATTCGGGACAAGAACCTGGTTATCGTGGATGTTGATAACAGGGATTTGTTCAGAGTCAATCATGTTTTTGGCGCGGTGAATATACCTCTGGACGAATTGGAGGTGCGAGCTGTCAATGAGCTCCGTCCCGAGAACAAAGTGGTGGTGTATTGCCACATTTGTGAGCACGACGAGGAGAGTGACATGGCTCACAGCATCCTTCTCAAGAACGGGTTTAATCAAGTTTCAGTCCTCAAAGGAGGTTTGAAAGCCTGGGAGGCTGAAAAGCCACGAAGTGTCTTGGCCCCTCAGTCATCCGGAGCGGCGGATAAGAAGGTCAGCGCAACTGGAAAGTAGCTGCTTTTGAATGGTTCATCGAGCGCTTCGATTTCCGACGCGGGCGCCCGACGAACATCAAACGTACCGCACCTAACCGTGCGGGAATATCAAAGAAAGGGCGAAAAGCTATGCGACGCCTCAGTCTAAAAGCAAAAATACTAATGCTTTTGATAGCAGGTCTCTCCTCTATCGGTGTCAACTTAGGCGGCAGGACGGCAAAGGCCGACGCCTGCGGGCATTGTGTCCAGCTTTGGCAGAATGGGCACCTCGTCGGATACGGCTGTCTAAGCGGGGGACAAGGGGTATGCACTTCCGGCACCAATTACTGTAACATCAGTTACACACAACGGTGTTCGTAAGGCTAGAAACTGGAGCGCTCGACCTCAGTGGACTAGTACACATACGAAACCACAATCAACCCGGATTGAGCAAAAGCGCTCTTATGATCACGTTTGGGTTAATGACAGGCCTCGCCTTGATTCGGGAATGGAGCGACGAAGAACCTCTATCGGGTGCCGGGAGCCGAAGAGAGGGTCGCTCCAGTTCATCGAATCAAGGCCAGGCTGACTGGTGCGTTTACTTTCCTGCCCGAACGAAACGAACATCTCACAGCAAGCTATGACGATGTCGAAAAGCATGTCCAAGCGGGCGTGGCACCGGCCGCCAGAGCTACCGCGCTTCCAGGGCCCTCAAAACCAATTACCCACACAACCATGCCCGAAACCAGCCTTTATTGTAATAACAGTATCACTTTCAGAATCGGAGAATCGTTCGAGCTGATTCACTCTGAGCTGAGCGGCGCGACTCACCAGCTGCCCCACGACGTAGCTGCGCTCTTAGGCCTTTGCCGAAACTTCAAAACGATCGACCAACATGCCGAGGGTATCTGTGGCGTGCTCGCGTCCAGGCGCTCTCAAATGGACTTGATGCTGGTGGACGTCTCGGCACAAGTGCTGCCGTCATTCGTCGCAAAACTACTGCGGCGCGGCGGTAGGGCGCAAGCGGGCGAACCCTCGAAGTTAGATCGCGCCGAGGCAGATTCGGTCAGGAAACAGTTGTCCAAGTTTATCGAGATGGGGTTAATGGTTTCTGACGCGGACCTGATGACTCTACTCGACGGGAAAGCCGAAGAGCCGGAATCGCCACGAGCAATTACTTCTGTCGGCGTGGTTACTCACGATCGGGTTACAAGCTTAGCACGGTGCCTGGCGAGTTACGTCGAGAACGGCATCGAGCACGGCAGGCGCAACGACTTTGTCGTGGTAGATGACTCAGAGAATCCTGCGGTCAGAAAAAGCAGCACAGAAATCCTGGCATCGTTAAAGAAGAAGCTCGGAGTCGGCATCTTCTACGCCGGGCCGGAGGAAAAACAGCGCTTCGCTGACGAACTCACCCGATGCGCTGATATACCTCCTGACGTTCTGACCTTCGCTTTATTCGGCGCAGAGAAATGCGGTCCGCCGATCGGTGCCAATCGTAACGCACTGCTACTGCACGCGGTCGGCGAGCTGATTTTCAGTGCTGATGACGATACCGTTTGCCGCATCGCCTCGAGCCCACACGCGGACAAGGGCCTGGCTTTCTTCTCTGAAACTGACCCCACGCAATTCTGGTTCTTTCCTGACCGCGAGGCGATTAGGCAATCCATTTCGTTTGTCAAAAAGGACATACTGGCAATTCACGAAGAGATGCTGGGGAGAGACTTATATTATTGCGTTTCAACGCTAAACGGAGGGACTGGCCCGGAGCTGTCTCAAACTACCTCGCAATTCCTGCGGGGGCTGCGTTCCGGCAGGGGAAAGGTGCTAACTACGTTCACCGGGATGCTTGGCGATTCCGGAATGTACTCACCGCACAGCTATTTTTTGCTCGATGCAGACTCACACAAGCGGTTGACACTATCCGAGGAAAACTACCGCTTTGCCACGACCAGCCGTGAGATCTTACGGGTGGCCAATCGGCGAACTATCAGCAGCGATTGGTGGTTTCCCGCAACCACGATGGGCTTCGACAACCGTTCACTCCTGCCGCCGTTTTTCCCCGTGCTAAGGAACGAGGACGGCGTATTCGGAGCCACCGTACGGGCGTGCTTTGAGCACCAGTACAGCGGCTTCCTCCCATGGGCAATACTTCATGCTCCGCTCGAACCCCGCTCTTACATGCCGGATGATTTCCTTAAAAGCGCGTCAAGTTGCCGCTTGTGCGACATTCTCGTAGCGTGCATCAGCGCCTTCACTCCGCCGAAAGGAATGACAGATGAACGTAAGGGGTTGCGCGCTCTGGGTGACTTCCTGACAGAGGTGGCATCGCTCGCCCCGCATGATTTTGAAGAATTCGTAAAGGTGCAACTGTATCGCCTGGCGAGCGATCATGCCTGCAGACTGGAAACCGATCTTCGGTTCCACCGGGGCGTTCCGGTTTACTGGGCTGAACACCTCAGGACCTACCTGGACACTCTAATACGGGCTCTTTCCAACAGGGACTATATTGTTCCCGACGATCTCTCTCGGCTAAGTTCTGCCGAAGAAGCCCGCGCTCTGACCCGGGTTTTGGTGCGCGGGTTCGGTCGGCTCTTGTGCTGGTGGCCCGAGATAGTAGAGGCGGCGAAAGATTTGCGCGCGCGAGGCCGAAGGCTCGCCAGGGAAGTTTGAGACTCGTCGGCCAATAACGTGTCGGAACCGTCGAGCGGAACCGGCGTTTAAGGACGTATCTCTCGCCTGGCTTTGACGCCTCAACGAATCAACAATCCTTGATGCGTTAGGTGTACGACACGCGTGGGGCGCGGGTGTATAAATTTATCGAACTCACTGCGTTCAGAAGTTTCCGGAGGGCTTATGTACACAAAATGGTGGGCACGTGTCCTTGTCCTTTGCTGGCTAGCAGCAGCCGCGCTGTGTCTCCACGGTGAGGCTAGTGGTCAGACGCAGCAGGCGGGCAGCCCTTGCCAACCGTCCGCCCCCTTGCGGCAGCAACTAAATGAAATCTCCAATGACGACGATACCACCGTCAGCTTTGTCGAGAGGCGGGAGCGAGGGTTGACACGACTGCGCTCATTGATGACCCAGTTCCCGAACGATGTGTTCGTCCACCAGGCCTATCAGGACGCGGTGCTTGCGGGAGCGGGTATAGACGCACGACCTTTGCTAGAGCAGTACCACTCGCTGCTGGCACTCCATCCACGAGAGCCACTCTACCTCTACCTCTATGGACGGTTGCTCATTGGTCGGGAGACCGCCGAAGCGGAGACTCAGATGAAGCGCGCATTAAGATGGGCGCCTAACTTCCCCTGGCCTCATCTGGGCCTCGTCGAGGTGTACCAAACCCCGCAGTTTGATAACAAATCGCAGCGGCAATTTCATTTAAGCGCTTTCATGCGTGCGTGCCCGAGATCCTTGCAGGCATTTGCTTACCTGCGCGCGTTTGACGATCCGGTGCTGCTGCGAGCGGGTGCGCAGAAGTTACGCGCTTTGCTTCTATCTGGCGCTGGCGGAGATGATGTCTCGCCGTATAACACGCTTTGGGATCTAGAGTTGCGCGGCAGGCCGGCGGCGCGGCATGGTTCCGTTCGCGCCCATATAGAAACCGACCTGAAACGCATACGCCAGTTCGACGCGACTGACAAAAAGGTCCAACTCCTGACGCTACGGGACGGTTACCGTCAACTTGGTAATGAGGAACAGGCTCGGCGGCTTGAGGACGAAGTCGTCAAGGTGTTTCCGCACTCCGAGACGGCGTTGCAGTTAACTCAGGCGCGTTGGCGCGAGGCGCACCCGCCGCCGGACGACGCGTCCACAGCCGAGCAGCAGCGCACGTATTACGTGGCACTGAAAAACGCCGACGACGAATGGACACGTCAGTGGCCGCACAGCTTTGCCCTGTGGCTTGACCGCATGAGTGCCGTCAGCCAACTCGGTGATGTTCCCGAGGCTGAGGTCGAGCGCACGGCTGACAACGTTATCCGCGCGTCTGTTGAAAACGCCGGTTCTTTTCGCACCACGCCGCCAGTACCCCTGCTCGTTTCGGAGCTGTATTTGAAATACAGCCTCCGGCTCGCACGTATCCCTGACTTAGTTCGGCGCGGCCCAGAGGAGACAGAACAACAGGCCGCCCGAGAAGCACAATCAGAACAAACTTCTCCCGAGTTGGCGAAGTACGCGCTCCAGAGCCGGCAATTCACGCTTTGGCGCGGGCTGGTTATGATGGCCGACGCGTATCTGAGATTGAAGCAGCCGCAAAACGCGGGACAGGTGCTCGAAGAAATGTCGGCTAGTCTGGCAAAGCATAGGCCCGACGCCGCCGCGCCAGCTGGAGACAAAGGAAACTACGCCTACTTTCAGGCAACGTACTGGGCGTGGCAGGGGCGCGTGGCCGAGGCGGAGAATCGAAAGCTGGAGGCATTCGTCTACTATGAGCAAGCCTTAGCGACTCGCCCGACGCAGGACGATAAGTCCGGGTCCGACGAATGGGGGGAACTGCCGAGAAAGCTACAGCAACTGTGGAGCGAACTTGGCGGGACGAATGAGGGCTGGGAACTCTGGGCGCAACGTGGCGCGACAAACCGAGCGAGCCCGGCCGCGCAGCTTGCTGCCGGGGGTGAGCGTAAGGAGGAGCACTTGCCGGATTTCGCCCTGACCGACCTTCGTGGACACACTTGGCGTCTCGCAAACCTCCGCGGCAAGGTGCTGTTTATAAACATCTGGGCGACTTGGTGCAAGCCGTGTCAACAGGAATTGCCGCTGGTGCAGCAACTGCACGACAGTTTGAAGACGCGCACGGATGCGGTCGTGCTGACCCTGAACATTGATACGGATGTGGGCCTAATCGAGCCGTTCGTAAAAGCCAAGGGGTTTACGTTCCCAGTCCTGCCTGCGTACCAGTACGTGCAGCATTTCAGGCCCGACCCCGTTCTCCCCCGCAGTTGGGTTGTAAGCCCTGAAGGTGTGTTGCGTCAGGAGCAGGTCGGGTTCGGACGTGAGGCGAGCACATGGCTCAAACGCACCTTGGATATGATTCAGAACGTCGGCACGGAGCAATAGCTGCGCAACTATCCCTCGAAGCTGCCATTCTTTTAGCTTACATACGCTTTACGAAAGACCGGTCCATCAGGTATTCAAGAATCAGATTGGCATTTGTTTCCGCTGACACGTCTATCGTCCTTACCGTTATTTCAGGGTGCTGTGGTGGTTCATAGGGATCGTCAACCCCGGTAAGATTTTTGATCTCGCCCCGGCGAGCTTTCGCGTAAATTCCTTTTGTGTCGCGTCGTTCACATTCCTCCAACGGAGTGTCAACAAACACCTCTACGAATCGATGGCTCCCGACCATGTTTCTGACATCGTTACGAGTTGCTCGATAAGGGCTCACAGTTGCGCACACAACGGTTCCGCCGTGCCTCACAATCTCTGCCGCGACAAAGCCAATGCGGCGAATATTCAGATCGCGATCCTCCCTGCTAAATCCAAGCCCGCGCGAGAGATGCGTACGTGCAATATCGCCGTCAAGAACTGTAATTTCCCGGCCATGCTCCTGCAGGAGCACTGTCAGCACTTCTGCGGTAGTCGACTTGCCTGCCCCGCTCAGTCCTGTGAACCATACGCAAACTCCTTGCTTGTGACGAGGTGGATATTTTTCGAAAAGAATCTCGGCCACTTCAGGACGGGTAAACCATGATGGAAGTCTCTTACCCGCTTGCAAATATTCATTGCGGAGTTGACTGCCGGAAATCGAAGCCGTGCGAGTGCTGCCGGGAACTCGCGAAGCTTCCTCATAACGGTCCTCATCCGGCAGGTAAACAAGTTCCTCAAAAGGTAGAACACGCACGCCAATCTCCTGACTGAATTGTCTAACCAATTGTTGGGCTGCGTACGGTTGGTAGAAAGGATCGCCGTTCGAATCCAAACCGGGGCTGGCATGGTCGCGTCCAATAATCATGTGGTTAGCGCCGTAATTACGGCGAACGATCGCGTGCCAAAGAGCCTCTCGCGGTCCGCCGAAACGCATCGCGAGCGGCAATAAAGAAAGCAGGACGCGCTCCGACTGGTAATAGTTTGTGGCCAGGGCTTTGTAGGTACGAACACGTGCATAATGATCGACATCACCAGATCTAGTTACGCCCACGACAGGATGCAGCAATAGCACGCCTTTGATTTGCTCCATAGCTTTCTTGGTGATCTCTTCATGCACACGATGTAATGGATTGCGAGTTTGGAACGCCACAACGTTATCGTGACCCTTACGCTCGAGGCGCTCACGCGTTTCTCTTGCCGTGAGGCGAAGTTCGCGAAAGTCGTAATGCCGGGGAAGTTGAATTACTCGTAACCGTCCAGAGATGTTTAGTCGTCCCCAACCGTACATCTCGGCGATCAATGGGTGTCGCACATCTCTGGTGCCTAGAACATGCTCTGCTACTCGATCGAGATTCCATTCGTAAATCTCCTCGATCGTCATCACTGCAAGCAATTCGTTTCGCGCATCTCTCAGGGCTACATCCTGGTCGAGGCGCACCGACGGTCCGGCGTTCACTGAAAGGGCAACCGGAATTGGGAATACGTGTCCGTTGCTCAAGCGCAACTCGTCCACGACCCTTTCGTGGTCCTCGTGCCCCATAAAACGATCTAGCGGAGAGAAAGCACCGGCGGCCAGCAACTCAAGATCGCAGACCGCCCGCTCGGACAATTGGATTGACGACAGACTACTTGCGTAGGCCTTCACCTCGGGCTCGGCTTCGGTGGGAATTTTCAGATTGACCAGACAGCCTCCGTACGGAGAGATTAGATCAGCCCTTACGTCAGTGCCTGCGCTCAAAAGTTACCTCCCAGAGACAACAGCAGCCTGTTGTGTTCTAAAGAGAACATGTTAACACAGGCCGAAATGGCTCTTCTTGTTGCCAGAACCCACAAAGACGAGAATATGGAACCGACTCTGCCGAGTTGATAGCCAAGATATTCAATGACATCGGGTTTTTTCGCGATGGAGCAGTTGGAGGGCAACGACAAGGACAAGCATGATCTACGTCTTATGATGAACCACCTAATGTGAGGGAGGCTGTTCGCTTGAGGGAACAGCAGTAGCAGGATATACCTCAATCTCTAGAGAACAATTCAATTTCGCCAGCGCACTAATTAATTACACCAGCGCGCAACTGGCGTGACGGAGCCGTAAGTCGTTTGTTCAGGATCGCCCATAGCCCCGATCGTTGGAAATATGTGTTTGAGTGTTCGTAATAAATAATAATAATGGCGCCTAGAACAACTGGAACTTGATGGTCAGGTACTTCTTGGGATTCTGACGGAAGTCGTACATTAACTTCACGCCTTCGGAAGAGAGTTGGTTGACGTTGGAATAAAGCGCGTCGTCCGTAAGGAGTTTGCCAACCGTCCCTTCGCCGCGTTGCGCTGCCGCCACCATGTTATCAATTCGTCCGGCGGTCATATTAAAACGCGCGATGGCGGCACGAGCGTCGTTGTACATCTCCTCGTCTTTGATGAGTCTTCCGAGAGTGCCGTGACCGGCGTTGATATCCGCGATCATGGAGTTGATTTGATCGACTGAATGGTCGAGCCGATCAGCAGTCCGGTTAACGCGATTGTAGAGCTCGTCGTTAGTCAGTAGTTTTCCGGCCGTGCCTTTTCCCGCCCGTAAATCTTCTGCCAACGTTCGCAACTGAGTGGCCAGTTCGTTGGCGTTGTTATAGAGCGCCGGATCGTTGACCAACCGTCCGGCAGATCCGTTGCCCGACTTAATCAGGCGCATCACCTCTTCGGTCTCGCGCACCGTTGCATTGAGGTTGTTATAAAGAGCCTCGTCGCTGAAGAGGCGTCCGACTGTACCTTTGCCCTCCTGCACATCTTTCACAATGCCGCTAAGTTGATCGGAGAGCTTGCTGAGACGTTGGGCCACATCGGTTCCGGAGGTGGCGAAGTCGTTTACCGTATTGGAACTGGATGAACGCAGAATGTCGTAATCTTTTACTTGCGGGGCCAACGCTGTTCCGGGGCTAATGTTGATTAGCATTTCGTTTCCCAGCAGGCTCGGTGATCCCTGTTGCGCGGTCGAGTCCTGGCGAATACGCTCGGTTGCCGGTCGACCGTCGATTACCGCATCGATTGTCATCAGGGCCTCAACGCGCTGGGCAGTTGGCTCGGTCGAAGGTGGCAGCAGAGTTATCTTGTCAATTTGTCCCACTCGAACGCCGGAGAGTCGGACCTCCGACCCTTCGCGCAAACCATTGGCGTCGGCGAAGCGCGCCTTCAGGTGAAGCCGCTTCTTAAACGGATTGATGTCGCCGGAGGCATTCAAGATGAGGAAAATCAAAATGACTATTGAAACCAACACGAATATGCCGACGCGCAATTGGTTTAAGCTTACCTGCTTCGTTGATCTTGGCATGGCGCTCAATAAGGATGAAGGCGGAAGGATGAAGGATGAAGTCAGGAGTGGCAAAGTTACCATTCGCTGTCATGCCTTCTTATTCATCCCTCATCCTTCATCCTTCATCCTTTCTATCAGTGTCCGCGAAGAAACTTCTGAATGTACGGATCCTCAGCCTTGCGCAGAGTTTCATCGGTACCGCTAAAAATTATCTTGCCGTCTTTCATCATCATTACTTTGCTGTTGGTCAGGCAAAGGCGTTCGCCTTCCCGCTCAAACACGACCTGTCCTTCTTCGTTTACAACGGCGTACTCAGAGCAAAGGTAATCCAGGTTGTTCATTTCATGGGTGACGAATATGGACGACACATCTTCCAGATCGCGCAGCTTCATGGCCAGCTCGCAAATAGTGCGTGCAGTTGGCGGATCGAGGCCGGCTGTTGGTTCGTCGAAGAGCACGATCTTCGGATCGCCGATAAGAGCTCGGGCGATACCGACGCGCCGGCGCATGCCGCCTGATAGTTCGGCCGGCATTTTGTCGATCGCGTCTTCCAGGTTTACGAAGCGCAGCATCCGGCGCACTTCGGGTTCGACTTCATCTTCAGGCCGGCCTTGTTCGTGCAGACGGTAGGCGACATTGTCGTAAACCGATAGCGAATCAAAAAGTGCACCTTCCTGAAACACCATCCCGATCCTCTTGCGCACAGTCATCATCTGAACTTCGTTGTAGTCAGTAATGTCTTCGCCGTCGACCAGTATTCTGCCTTCATCGGGCTTCAACAACCCCAGCACCAGCTTGATGATCGTAGACTTGCCACCGCCCGAGCCGCCGAGGATGATCTTGGTCTCACCCTTCATCACTTTGAAACTCAGTTTGTTGAGGATTACGCGCTCGTCGAAGGCCAGCACCACGTCGCGAAATTCAATCGCGGGAATGATGCGATCGCTGTCATCGACTTCAGCGAAGGTTGAGCCGGCCGCATTTCGGCTTACTTCTCCGGAAGCAGGGTAGAGCTCAGACTGTGTAGGAGAGATCGACATATCGAATCAAATTCTAACTTGTCGGCATTCCCAGCAGGTATTGAAGCGCTCGGGCAAGAAAGAAGTCAGCCACGATGACTACTATCGATGCCGTCACCACTGCGCGCGTGGTTGATCTGCCGACTCCCACCGTGCCGCCTTCAGTTGTTAGACCCTTGTAACAGGCGACCGAAGCGATGATCACCGCAAAGCAGATCGGCTTGATTACTCCACCAATAATATCATCCGCCGTAATGCCATCTCGAACCGAAGTCACAAATGTATTGATCGAAAGTCCATAAAGGGTAGTCGCTGCTATGCCGCCTCCGCCGATACCTACGACGTCAGCGACGACAGTGAGCAAGGGCAAAGTGACGATCAAGGCAATCAGGCGCGGAGCTACGAGCTTCTTAATAGGATCCGTGCCCAGTGCGCGCATCGCATCGATCTGTTGCGAGGCTGTCATTGATCCCAGCTCGGCTGCGATGGCCGATCCTACACGTCCACATACCATGAGCGCGCACAGTACGGGTCCAAGCTCGCGTATCAGAGAGATCGCAACCAGCCGTCCGGTTTGTCCCTGCGCTCCGTAAAACGCGAGGGTTGGAAAAGTCTGCAACGTCATTACGCCGCCAGTGAAGAATCCCGTTAAGAGAATGATCGTAAGCGAGCCGACACCAATCACGTCCATCTGCGTGATTGTCTCGGAGAAATAGCGCGGCCCTCTGAAAAGGCCGCCAACCGCTCGCGCGGTCATCAGCGTGGTTTCTTGCAGCTCGAAGATTGAGCGCGTAACGAAGTTCATTAGGGACTAGATAGGGAATTAGCTGTTAGAAGTCCTGCCTGTTGCTGGTGGACCGTTCCGGACTGCTATTGCGACAACTGAGAACAGCGACCACCGCCTGCGTCTCGCGAAGCTTGAGACTCGTTGAAAAGTGGGTCACATTTGAAAAAGAGCGGCTTATCATGCGCAAAATTTGCGCAGGGCGTCAAGCTTGAAGACATTGAGGCCCATAGACCGAGAGCGGCGAACGGGAGATTAGATACAAAAAAGCCAGCCAGGGTGGTGCCGGGCCGGCTGGAGTGCGCTTCTGGTCCGGCGGTGACGTGGACCTGCTGCAACCAAAATCAGGGACGCGGATTGTCTCGCCGCGGAAGAATTGGCCCCAGGCCATTGCGTTGATTTAGACTCCTTGTCCGCCCGTCGCGCCTTTCTTGTCTCTGCTCGGCGTTGTCCAGGCGGCGTTCTCGTCGGGACTGTTGCGCCTCAAGTTGCAACGATCGCAGCAGCTTTCGTTGTTCTGGTGTTAAGACTCGTCGGATTCTGATTTCAGTCAAGATCCTCATACGCATCGCGGCTGCCTGAGCGGATGCGACCTCGCGCAGACGTTGTTCAACCAACGCCTCATCGGGGGTTTCGGAATTGAGCGCATCTTCGAGCGCGCGATTGGCGTCGTCAAGGTGGTTTTTAATGGCTGCCCGTTCGCTACTGTTGTTGACGCGAATGGAGCGAATTTGCTCACGCTGTTCCGGCGTAAGGTTTAGTTGGCGAATAAGATCCCCGCCCTGTTGAGGCTCCGGCGCTGACGAGGGTTGCTGAGCAGGTTGTGCGGAAACAGAACCGGCTGTAGCAGGGAAGCCTATCACTGCCAGCAAGGCAAGCAAGGTTAAGATTCTAGGGTTGAGTTTCCCGCTCTGTTTCATAAGAGTCCTCATTTAATCTTCGAGTTCGCTCAAAGCTCCAACATTGGCTATTGGTTAATTTTATCATCGAGCAAGTCCAGATCGCTGTCGTTCTTGGCGGATACCAACCTCAAGTCGTTTGCCAACTGCTCGCGTTCAGTTTTTGAAAGGGGTCGCCGCGCCTTCTGAGACGAGGCGCCGAGCGCAACTTGCGTATTACGATTAGCAATCCTCTTAACAGGATTTTTCTGAGATGAAGTTGCTGTCAGTGAAGCCGGCGCTATCGCCTCAGAATTCTTGATTCGTTTGAGCTCCTCTTGAACACGCTGGTCCACCAGCGCTTTGAGTTCTTCGGGCGAAGTGCTGTTCACCACCGGCGTTACTGCTACCGGGGATGCTTCTCGCAAGCGCGCCAGAGCCAGTCCGGCGAAAACGCAAAACAAAATCGCAGCGAAGGCGACAGCGCCCTTCATCCATAGTGGCGACAGATTGAAAAATTCTCGCAGGGCGGCCACGGCTGAGCGTGTTGCTCGCGGCGTTTCGTTCGCGGTTGTCACTTGGGCTGGTAACGCAACGCTGCCAAGCGATTCGTTACGCCAGGCCACTACCGATTCACGCACTTCTCCAAAATCGAGAAGCTCGGCGCTACAAGTCGCGCAGTCGTTAAGGTGACGCTGAAAAGCAATCGCCTCAACCTCATTCAGCTCCCGGTAGAGAAAACCGATCAAGTCGTTCTCCCGTCCGCAAGTTAGCTCATCGTTTCTCATTTCACATACTCCTACACTTCCACGTTAACTATTAGCCGAATTTCTCCAGCCGCATCTGCAGCTGTTTCAAGGCTGTGTACAGCCGGCTCTTAACCGTGCTTAGGGGCAGATCGAGCGCGTCGGCAATTTCCTTAAAAGTAAGCTCCTCGAATTCCTTCATCACTACAACCTGCCGCAGTTCTACCGGCAAACTATTAACCGCGAGCCTTACGGCAGCGCTGGTTTCACGTCCTTCAGCCACGCGCGCCGGCGAGTATCTAATCGGCGCAGCAAAATTCGCAGCGTTCTTCTCCTCTTCCGTCTCCAGCGCGCTCTCGCTTCTGACCTTTGCACGACGCTGACGCGTGATGCATTGATTGACGGCTATTCGATGCAGCCATGAGGAGACCTTTGCCTCGCCGCGGAAAGCACGTAGATTGCGAAACGCCGCCAGAAACGTTTCCTGCGTAGCATCGCGAGCATCCTCTTCGCGGCCCAGCATGCCAAAAGAAAGCACGAAGATGCGTCGCTCCCAGCGCTGGACAATCTCGCCGAAAGCTTCTGCGTCGCCCGTCAAGGCACGCTCTACGATCTGCTCGTCGCTCGTAGCCGTTCCCATCCTGTATGATTTGCAAAGCCCAGCTGCCGGCGCTCCCGATGTCTGTCACTTGCCATTAAGGCGTGGCGCTCACCCATTTAGACGTCATTCCTGGTAGTTAAGTTTATAAAAAGAGCGGAATTGGCCTGTCGTTGCGGCGAATGCCGGCGATCTTGACCCGTCGCAGGGCGAACATGCTTAATAACGCAGTTTAACAAACGCGTTGACACGCCTAAGTTTACTGGACATAATGAGCTAGCGGCTAATCCGGCCGGTTCTGTACGACCTTCCTGAGGGAAATTCACTTCTCAGAATAGTCCACATCCCTTCTTCAACTAAATGCTGGAAAAAATTGGGCGAATTCGCCTGTTATACATAGTTCTGGCCGTCTTGCTGGTAGTCGGACTCTTACCCTTAGCGTTCGCAGGAACTCTGCTTTCCGGACGCAGCGCCGAGGAACTGAGGTCGGTTGAGGGTCGTTATCAGGCGCAGTTGGTGCAAGACAAGGCCAGGCAAATCGAACTCTACGGCCAGCGCTATCGTGATGTGGTGAATGGTCTGGCGCAAGCATTTGAAATCGCTGGCGGTATCAAGCCGCTTAACGATGCCGGTTATGATTCTCGTCTGCAGAAGACCCTGGAAGAAGATCCTAACCTGATTGCCCTGGCCATCTGGCCGGTTAGCGGCGAACTCCACCGAGCTTTTCAACCGGACTACATTCAGAAGGCGGAACTTGATCAGCGCGTCAGCGAAGTGCTCGCCAAAATGAGTGGTCGTGGCATGGTCGTAAGCCGCCCGCAAATCATTCGTTCAGGTCAGGAAATGGCAATGACAGTGGCAGCGCCGGTGATGGGTGGCGAGACGGGACATGATGTTGTAGCTGCGGTGGTGGCGATCGTTTCGTTTCAGGAGGTTTTCAAGGCCGTACATCAATCCACTTCACAAAGCGAGCATGAATTACTCGATGCGGGGCTGCCGGTGGTTTTTGTAGTCGATCAAAACGGACGAGCGGTTGCGCATCCGGAAGCGAGTGTGGCGTTTTCAGAAAAGCCGATGACCGACCTCAAGGTAGTACGCGATTGGCAGGAGTCGGGGAAACAAGTGCAGTCAGCCCTGGAGCCTTTCACCCTCGAGCGTGACGGGCGCACCGTGGTAATGCTCGGCTCATACGCGAGTGCGGAGTTGGACAAGAATTCGCGGCTGGGCGTAATTGCCATTCAGGATGAATCTGCCGCGCTTGCCTCGATCAGCGACATGCGACGCCAGACGATCTGGATCAGTATGGTGGCTGCGATGCTGACCCTTATCATCGGCTTTTTCTTTGCGAAAAAACTGACGCAGCCGGTTCAGGAGTTGGCCATTGGTGCACATCGCATCGCGGCGGGAGATTTTTCACAGCGAATCGACGTACGTAGTCGGACAGAATTAGGCGATCTCGGTAATTCGTTTAACCTCATGACGGATCAACTTGAGACTTACATCAAAGACCTGCAGCGCTCTGCTGATGAGAACCGCGAGTTGTTTCTGGGAACAGTGAAAGGCCTGGCAGCAGCAATCGACGGCAAGGATCCCTACACCCGTGGCCATTCAGAACGGGTATCGAGAATTTCCGTGGCCATTGCCCAACGCCTTGGGCTTGCCGATGACGAATGTGAAAAAATCAGGATCAGTGCCTTGCTCCACGACGTCGGCAAGATTGCAATTGACGACAACATTTTGAAGAAACCTTCTGCTTTGACCGATGACGAATTTGAGATCATGAAACAGCACCCGCAGAAGGGGTATAAGATCATGTCACAGATTCGGGCGATGAAAGAATTCTTGCCCGGTATGTACATGCACCACGAAATGGTTAATGGCCAGGGATACCCGCAGGGCTTAAAGGGCGACGAAATCCCCCTGATGGCTAAAGTGGTTGCTGTCGCCGACACCTTTGACGCCATGACGACTGATCGCCCGTATCAGCAGGCAATGAAATTCGAGGATGCCGTGGAGCGGATACAGGGCCTGGTCGATACTCGTTATGACTCGACTGTAGTTGAAGCTTTCGTAGCGGCCTGCGAAGACGGACAGATCCGTCCCGGGTCGGTCAAACTCAAGAGCCGCACCGCCTCTGGCGCAAAAACGCAGGCGCCAACCGTGGAGGCTGGCAAACGTGAGTCAATCGCCCAGTACCTTAACCACCTAAACTGAAGTCAACTAGAAGAATTGTGAGTCGCAGCAGCCGCGTCCTTTTTGTTAGGACGCGGCTGTTGCGCATATAATCAGCATTTCCGTTTCAGCACTAATACTTGATGGATCAATTCTATGGGGCTTTTCTGGAAACGTAAGAGCAGCGATCAATTTGTTTCGCTCAAACTAAACGAGCGGCTTCCCGAGAAAACTGGTACCACGCCAGTCGAGCCCGCGCAGACCAACGGCAGCGACTCAGGTGAATCTCTCGCTAAAGCCGTGACTGGCGCAGCTATTCCGCCGCCCATAGCGAACGCGCCAGTTGAACCGGTTTCGACCGGCGCTGGGCCGACGCCAATCCCGGCTGAATCGTCTGCACCCAAAGCTCCAGCTATTGAACGTCCGGCAGAAGTTAAAGCGCGCGAAGTTGACGTTCCCAGACCCGAAGTTCGTCAGGCGAAACCGGTTGTCTCGGCGCCTTCTCGTTCGCCTTTTGCAACCTCTGTACTTGGCCTGAACCTGTCGATGGAAGAACTGCAGGCGCAGGAAGCGGCGCTGGAGCAGGAATTCTCGGCGCGTTTTCGTCGCGCTGTTTCCGCTACGCGGGAATCTCTGGCTGGACGGCTCGACACAGTTTTCCAGGGGCTCAAGCAGATTGACGAGAACCTCCTGGATGAACTTGAAGAAGCTCTAATCGCGGCCGACATCGGCGTGGCTACAACCCAACATATTCTGGAAACTGTGCGGCGCGGCGTCGCCCGGAAACAGATCAACGATCTCGATGCACTCAAAGCTGCAATCAAAAACGAGTTACTACAAATCCTGCGGCAGTCGGAACAGCAAGGAGTTGCTTCTGAGACTAGTGTCGCTGCGAACGTGTCCCCTTACGTGATGATGATCGTCGGTGTAAATGGAGTGGGGAAAACGACGACCATCGGCAAATTGGCGCAGCGGATCAAAGCGGAGGGGAATGATGTTTTGATTTGCGCCGCCGACACTTTTAGGGCCGCTGCTTCAGATCAGTTGGCCATTTGGGCCGAGCGTACCGGTGTTCCCCTAATTCAGCAGAAGCAGGGAACTGATCCGGCCGCGGTACTGTTCGATGCTCTGAAGGCTTCAAAAGCTCGCGGTTCGGATGTGCTGATTGTAGACACGGCCGGTCGCTTGCACAACAAATCCAACTTGATGGCCGAACTTGAGAAGATGAAACGCGTTGCGGGCCGCGAGGTGGAAGGCGCTCCACACGAAACATTACTCGTTGTGGATGCCGTTACCGGCCAAAACGGCCTTGAGCAAGCCCGTCAGTTTCTCAAGGTTGCGGGCGTGACCGGTATCGTGTTGACCAAGCTCGATGGCACCGCGAAGGGCGGAATCGCCGTTGCTATTGCTAACGAACTAGGCTTGCCCATTCGTTACGCGGGAATTGGAGAGAAGGTTGACGATCTCGTCGTGTTTGATCCGGAACTATATGTGAACGGTTTGTTCGAATGATGAAGTTGAAACTGAGAACATCGATACGGCGGAGAAGGAACAGCATTGTCGTTTGAAGCTTCACGCTTAATGAGCGCAACGTCGGCTGAGTTTGACTCGGAAATGATGCGGCGCGCACTGCACTTGGCCAATCAAGGACAAGCTTTGGTAAGTCCCGGCCCGCTGGTCGGGTGTGTCATAGCAACTCCCGAAGGCCAGGTTGTCGGAGAAGGCTTTTACGTTTACGAGCAAGTCAAGCATGCGGAAACCTATGCCCTCGAGCAGGCAGGTGAGCGCGCTAAGGGTGCGATCGCCTACGTATCGCTGGAACCACATGCGCACCACGGTCGAACAGCGCCTTGCACCGATGCTCTGATTAAGGCCGGCATTGTTCGCGTGGTTGCTCCAATTGAGGACCCGAATCCGAAAGTCTCGGGAAAGGGGTTTGCACATTTACGATCCGCCGGGTTGGAAGTCTCAGTTGGTTTGCTGAGCGGCGAAGCCGAGCGGCTCAACGAAAGATACTTACACTTCATGCGCACCGGACGTCCGTTCGTTCATTTGAAACTCGCGTCTTCTTTGGATGGAAAAATTGCGACACGAACAGGAGACTCGCGCTGGATTACCGGCGCAGAGTCGCGAGCGCAGGTTCATGAATTGCGGCATGAGTATGACGCGATACTGATCGGCGCCGGCACGGCCCGCGCCGACGATCCTCTACTGACAGATCGTTCACAAAAGGATAGAAGAAAACCTTTGGTGCGCGTGGTGCTGGACGAGAAGCTTGAGACTTCCGTGGAGTCAAAGCTTGTTCAGACCGCAAACGAATCGCCAGTTCTGATTTTCGCGAGCAACTCCGTCTCATCCACCGCGACCGACGCAATGCCGAGCGGTGTAGAGGTTATCCGCGACCCTGCGAACGGGCGGGACCTTGGTGCAGTTTTGGACGAGTTGGGGAAACGCGAGATTCAAAGTTTGCTGGTTGAAGGTGGAGCAAATGTGGCGGGCAAGTTTCTTGACGCCGGGTTGGTCGACAAGGTTTCGTTTTTCATAGCCCCTAAAATAATCGGTGGCCTTGACGCCCCTACGGCAATTGGTGGCCGAGGCGTTGAGAAACTGGCGGAGGGTATCGAGCTGCAGGACGTTAAGGTGACGCAGCGAGGTCAGGACGTTGAATTCACCGGGTACCCAAAGCGTAGAGGTAAAGAGTGAGGCGCGGGGACGCAGAGACACGGAGACCCGGATACAAAACTAAGTTTCCGCATCCCCGCGTCTCCGAGTCTCCGAGTCAGTCGTTCCATCCCTCGAAACGTTTTGGCCAAAACTTTCTCACCGATCCACGAGTTGTCAATCGCATAGTTGAAGCCCTTGATCCGAGGGCGGACGAAACCATTATCGAGATTGGTCCCGGAAAAGGTGCGCTCACCGCGCCGTTGTTAGAGCGCGCCGGCTCGCTGGTAGCGATTGAGTTTGATCAAAATCTTATTCCCCTGTTAAGCGACAAGTTTAATGGCAATCCGAATTTCAATCTGATCCAGAATGATGCCCTGGTGGCTGACTTCTGCGATGCTATTCGTCCGGCGATTCAGGCCCGAGTCGTCGCCAATCTTCCTTATAACGTGGCGACCGCGATCCTGCAGCGACTGATCGAGCAACGTCAGTGTCTGACTGAGTTGGTTGTGATGTTGCAGAGAGAAGTGGTTGACCGGATAACGGCACCGCCGGGGACTGCCGAACGCGGTTACCTCTCGGTGTTTGTACAAGCCTATTGCGAGGTGGAAAAGCTTTTTGACGTTGCCCCCAGTTCGTTTCGTCCGGCACCGAAGGTCTGGAGTAGCGTTATCCGGTTGACTTTGCGGTCGGATCTCGCAGGAATGCGAGATGAAAAACTTCTCTGGCGGGTTGTTAGTGCGGGTTTTGCGCAACGGCGCAAGACGATGCTCAATAACTTGCGAAATGCGCCGAACCCATTACAAGAAATCGTCAAGAGTCACGGCGGCGCCAGCATTGTGTTATGCCAGGCTGCAGTTGATTTGCAGCGGCGTGCCGAGACCTTGACGCTTGACGAGTGGACGCGCATCGCCCGAGTGATGGAAGGAGTTGAAAAGAAAGACTAGCCGCGGATACGTGCATGCGCGGCTGAACAATTTTGATCCACCGAGCTGGCCATGCTTTAGTCTACCAGCGCCGCTAGCTTCCGGGGCGCGGTTTCCTGGTAGGCCCGCCGCGCAAGGTCAGTCACCGTGTCCCACTCCACTTCGTCCAGATCCAACCGAATCGCAATCCACCCTTTTGATCCAAGATAAGCCGGCACAAAAAACGTAATCGGATCGTCTTTTACCAGACGACGCTGTTCGCTGAGACTCGATTTGCAGGTAAAAGCGATGATGCCGTCGCCATGATGATCAAAAAGGTAGTAGGCAAATATCCGCTTGCGAATGCGAAACGCGAGGTGTGATTCACCGGCGACTTCTACGCTTACCTCGGGCAGCGACTCACAGATACTGACCAGCCGAGTGCGTCGTGCCGTAGATGCCGATCTCGTGGAGGGATCCATTTTCATCGCCGTTACTTGTTTCATGGACTATTGACGTCGATCTACACGCACTTGAATGCCCTCAGCCGGCCGCAGAGACATGGCCGGCATCAAGCTCACCGGATGTTCCGGCAGTAGCTCAAAGCGAAATCGTTGACCTATCGTCGCGAGCAACAGCACGACTTCCATCATCGCGAAGTAATTGCCGATACAAGCACGCGGGCCACCGCCAAAAGGGAAGTAAGCATATTTTGGCAGGCCGTTAGTGAATTCTTCCGTCCAGCGTCCCGGGTAAAACCGGTTGGGCTCAGAAAAGTAACGAGGGTCTCGCTGCGTCGCCCACTGAAACATGAACAGCTGGGCTTTTGCCGGAATTCGGTAGCCACCGAGCTCGAATTCCTGAATTGCCTCGCGTCCAACGCCATACGCGGGTGGATAGAGTCGCATCGACTCTTTCGCGATCTTCTCCGTATATTTCAAACGTGGCATGTCGGCAACTGTAGGCAGTCTTCCCTGTAACACTTCATCGAGTTCCGCGTGAAAGTTCTTTTCGACTTCGGAGTTTTGCGCGAGCAGATACCAGGCCCAGGATAACGTCAAGGCAGTCGTCTCATGGCCGGCGAGAAAGAGGGTCATCACTTCATCTCGAAGCTGCCGGTCCGTCATTTGGCTACCGTCTTCATCCTGAGCAGCAAGGAGCATGGAAAGGAGATCACCCTGATCAGCACCACTCGAACGACGTTCAGCGATCAAGCGGAAGACTATGTTATCGATTTCCCGGGCGTCGGCATTAAAGCGACGGTTGGTTGGCGTGGGCAATCGATTATCGAGGATCCATTTCAGCGTCGCTTGCGAAGCAAATGGCTTCACCATTTGAGAGAGCACGCGTCCAACCTTATCTGCCTCGCCGGAAATATCCGCGTTGAAAAGCGTCTTAACAACAATCTCCAAAGTCAGCCTCATCATGTCTCGGTGAACATCGCGGACTTCGCCGTGGGTCCATCCTGCGATCATGCGGTCGGCGTATTCGACCATCACGTCGCCATAGCCGCTGATGCGCTGTCGATGAAACGCGGGTTGAGCCAGACGCCGCTGACGTTTCCATTCTTCTCCTTCACTGGTCAAGAGTCCGTTGCCGACGAGTCGCCGAAAAAACGGAGTGCGGAGCGAGCGCGACTTGATAAAGTTTTTGGCGTTGGTTGATAGAACGTATTCAATATGATCGGGGTTGTAGAGAAAGTGGACCGTGAGGTAGAAAAATCGCATGCGAACTACGTCCCCGTAATTGCGGGCCTGTTCAATGAAGGCGAGTGTGTCGCGATTGAATTCGGGCATGACGCCCAGAATAAGATTACCCTTGGGTCCGGGCGCCTGCTGTGCTGCTTCCGATGTGGCCCCCCTTAGCGGAAAATCTCGCGTAGTCTTCATAAACTTGGGTCGTACTTGCTTTTTGATCACTTCAAGAGGTCAACATAAATCCCGGGATCGCTATCAGGAATCACCACTGCGCCGATCGTCTGCTCATAAAACTCAATCGGTCCGGCCCGCCCGATGATTCCATACACGTAGCCCATCTCGCGTAACCCCCAGAGACATGCCAGCAGCAGCGCCTTCCCGATGCCCTTACCTCGCGCGTTCTCAATAACGCCGGTTGGCCCGAAGAAGCTGCGGCGTGTGCACTCGTAGGCGGCGAAGCCGACAATTTCTTTTTCGAGCGTTGCGATAAAGACAGAGACTGGCTTACTTGCAAAGCCTACCGACACCTCATCGGCCCAGGCGACAGAAAAATTCTTCTCGATAAAGGAACGAACCTGCGTGATCTCGAAAGGTTGCGCGCGGCGTATGACGAACCCGGTATCAGACATCTGCTGCAAGGCCGATTCCAGCGTTGGCAATTTAAGAAGGTTTACGAGCAGGTCAGGCATAGTCGTTACGGAATCAGCGCGAAATAAACCGCCAGGAGCTCATCAAGAGCGCGAATTTGTGCAAAGCCGATTCTAATATAAAGCTTTACTGTGAGGACGGTAAGTGCACCACTGATCCGCGACCAGACAAAGATAATCTTCTCGCGGGAGTTCGAACGAGTGACGCGATGGAAGAGTAGTTTGTTGCTCCGGCTTTACTTGACGAGGCTTACAACGAAAGGAGCCGGTTAGTGCTTGCCGCACTGCGCAAGGCATTGTCGATACTCGGCGAGGCAATGGTTCTCGTCGCTATTCCTGCCACCTGCGGCTATGAAGCACGCATAATGCTCCTGCTGACACGCTTGCAAACAGGCAGGATCAATAACGCGATCCATCGGTGTTGCGCGAGAGCTCATCGAAAATCCTGAGCCCAAAACCATAATTGACAGGACACAGAGAAACGTAAGGTAACGGAAGTGTTTTTTCATAAAATACTCCACGTGGGGCAAACTGATTTCAAACGCCGACGGTGTGACCGGACAATAGACCCGATAAGCTCGCTAAGTCAATGTTTGGAGTGCGCCGACAGGTCGGCGCACTCCGAAACTCCTAAGCTTTGTCGTCTGGCGGAATCACCAGTTTTTGTCCGGCCTGAATCTTGTCTGGATCGCTCAGCTTGTCCCGATTCGCGTAGAAGATCCGCATGTACTCATTCGCGTTACCATAAAACTGCTTGCTGACTTTCGAGAGCGTATCGCCCGATTTGATTTCGTAAGTCTGACCACTCTGCGCCGCGCCGCCACCGGCCGTTGCACCCATGGCCCGACTTGAGTCTACGTTGATCTCAGCCGTCACATCGTCGCCGTTTGGGTTCACCAGTTTGATCTGATCCCAAAACTTGTTCTTAGCATCGTCAGACGGCGCAGTGCTTTTTATGTAGAGCTTATTGTCCTGGACGTGGAGGTTTTGGAACTGAATATGCTGTTGATCAGCCATGTTCAGTACCGATTGGTACTTCTGCTTCAACTCGTTGAAGCGTTGTTGAGCCCCTTGTTGCTGTTCAGCTTCGGACGCGCCGCCGCCGAACATCTTGTCAAACAATCCCATGATATTTCTCCCCTCGAATAATTGAGTTGTACCGATTTAGAACCACAGCCGGGTCTTTCTATAGCTATGACAACGACTATACCGAGCACTTACTTCAGCAGATGAGATATGAACCTTCTGGAAAACTGCGGGATTGATAACGATCGCAGGCGCGATCGCGAACGGATCGAGTTGGAAACCGTACAGAAGAAAATGATTGTGCGTTGAAAGTTATTACGACGATGCTGAGTTCGAGTTGAGTCTATCCCAGTCAGGTCGAAGCAAGCCGTAATAGAACGCATCCTGGATTTCGCCGTTCACTTGCCAGCGCTCGCGAAGATATCCCTCTCGCTGAAAGCCCAGGCGCTCCAATGTTCGCACTGACGCAGCATTGCGGGGATCCACATCGGCTTCAATGCGGTGAAGGTTGAGGATTTCGAAGGCATGGTTAAGGACCGCCTTTAGGGCTTCCTGCATGTAACCCTGTCCCCAGTATGCACGCCCCTGCGCATAACCGATTTCAGCGCGGCGGTGAGTGAGGTCGATGTGAAACAAGGTGACACTGCCAATCAGCTTATCGTTTGAACGCAAGGCAATGCCCCACTTCAACATATCGTCACGCTCAATGCCTTCGTGGATTTCGCCGATTAGCTTGCTTGCAGCGTCTTTGTTGGCGAGGGGTGGTGTACTCCAATAGCGCATAACTTCGGAGTTCGAGTAAACGGCGTAAAAATCATCCACGTCCTCGGCGCGAATCCAACGCAGAGAAAGGCGAGTTGTGTTGATTGTGGGTAGTTGGGCGCTGTTCATGTGAGGCGGATTGTAACACTGGCGCATAGTGCGAGCATGACCAGCCAGCGTCAAGTGATTTGCTGGGACCGCGGGCGTCCCGCCCGCAAATGAGCGCGAAGCGCGAAAACGGATTTGAGCTACTACCGAAGGATTGCGCGCCTTCGGGGCATTTGCGGGCGGGACGCCCGCGGTCCCAGCAAATCACTTGACGCTATGCTATCGTCATCTACCTGCTGGTGATTTCCATGCGATGCGGCGCATAACTAACGCGACGTAACTCGCGCGTCCGGCCATCATCAACCTTGCCTTCGACAATTTCGTAGCCGAGCAGCGCGAGCACGCGTCCGCCAAAGAAGAGCGGCCGCGCATTGCCATACCAATCAACGCATGACGCACGGCAGGCATCGTCAACCGCGCGATCAGATCGCGCCGCAAGCTCGCCCGCTTCCTCGAAATGCAGTCCGTCGTTGCGTAGAAACAAATCAGAACGAACCAGCACGTTCAGATGATTGTCTTCGCTTTCCAAAAATGAAAACTGGTCGACTGGACTGCCGGAAACTCCAAGCGCGCTTGGTTCTGAGCCGTCAAGCGGCATGCGATAGAGCATTGAGTCTGCGCGCATCTCCCGGCCCCGGCGCATCCAGTCGCTGACCCAGACGTAGACTGAATTCTCAGATACGTAAAACACCCGTCCCGGTGGGCCGAGTACGGCTGTGGCGTTGCAAGCGAAACCTCCATTGGCAAGATCGCAGACGGTCACCGTATGCAGCGCTGTTCCGGAGGCAGCGGCAAATTCATGCTCCGGTCTGTAGACTCGGCTTGCGGAAACTATGCGCTGAAATTCCTCGGGCTTGGCGTCCTTATGCCATTTGCGCACAGCGGGAAAGGTTTGAAACGGGTCCTCCGCGCCGACGCCCAAATAGACCGGGGTGTAAAAAATAAGTTTGCTGCCGATAAGCCGGCTTGCGTAGTTGCGAGACGAGTAGTAGTCGTTTGAACGCAAATGATAAGTCGATCGATAAGCGAGTTTTCCAAAATCATCGATGTGAAACAATCCGACTTCGGTGCCGCCGCGCTCATAGCTATAGCCGATGACTGCGACAGTGTCATCGGAAACAAGCATCTCGTCGTACCAGGTGGAGTTGGGGTTGATCTCCGGACCAAACGCATCGACTGATGAAATCGGTTCCAATGCGCCATCGCTAATCTTCACGGTGAATAGGCGGCCGCGCCGCAAAACTACCAGGTGGTCGCCGTGGAGTTTGACGATACCGCCCTCGTCAACTCCGGCCTGTTGGGTGTTGGTAATCGACTCCGCGGCTTTGCTCTTCGCGACCGCGGTGGGTTGAGGGGCGCTATCTCCGGCAATGCCCGCGATGTTCGATTCCGCTTTCATGTCGTCCAGGCGTCCGCGTTGGCGCTTTGCAAGCTCACGTAAATAGTTCGCGAGTTCCTGCTCGGAGGGGAACGGTCGCATCGTATTCTTGACCGAGATTAGTGCGATTAGTTCCAGCGGTGGGATCGTTTCAGCCGGCCACTGTGCGTAACCAACCAGCGCGGCCAGGAAAATCGTAGCGATGATCGCGAGTACGAAGGGAGTTCTCATGGTTCCAGCCACCTCACTTTGTTTCGCTCGGCTATTGCGGTACGAGCGTGGAAGATGAACGGTGGGCGGGATGAAAACTTGCGTTACCAGGAGGCAGGAACGAGCCTCAAGTGATTTGCTGGGACCGCGGGCGTCCCGCCCGCAAGTGAGCGCGGAGCGTGAAAACGGATTTGAGCTACTACCGAAGGATTGCGCGCCTTCGGGGCGTTTGCGGGCGGGACGCCCGCGGTCCCAGCAAATCACTTGACGCTTTTCGCGGATCGGATCCGGTCACACGCTTATTTCTTTTTGTAGAGCGCCGGCAATTGTTTCTTCAGATTCTCGACCTTAGGCATATCGTTGATCACAATGTACGGCTCATCCGGATGATTGACGAGATAATTCTGATGATAAGCTTCGGCTTCACTGAAAGATTTCAGCTCGCTGACTTCAGTAACAATCGGTCGCTCAAACACCTTAGCCTGGTTTAATTGATCGATATAAGCCTGCGCAATGCGCTTCTGCTCGTCGTTCGCATAGAAGATAGCCGAGCGATACTGCGTGCCCGTATCGGGTCCCTGACGATTAAGTTCAGTGGGATCGTGGGCGACGGAAAAAAAGACCTTGAGCAGTTGCCCGTAAGAAATCTGCGCCGGGTCGTAAGTGATCTTCACCGATTCGGCATGACCGGTTTCGCCAGTGCCGACTTTTTCGTACTGAGCAGTTGCAGTTGAGCCTCCCGAATATCCTGACTTGACGTCTGAGACCCCCTTCACATGTTCGAAAACTGCTTCCACACCCCAAAAGCATCCTCCCGCGAGCACAGCGATCTGTTCGCCCTTGGTGCTTGCGAGCGGAGCATCAACTGCTGGATCCGGGATTGACTTGGCTGATGCCGCGATTGAACTGCAGGCGGCCATACCAATACCTACTAGAAAAATTACAGAACTTAAGAAAAAGTATTTGTGCATAGTGGTTATTCCTCCGCCTTAATATACGTCATCACGCGCTATTTTGGATTGCCGGCGCCTGGCAAACGGTAATAGACAATCACTTCCGCGACGCGGGAATGGGTCGCCGCTTCTTTGGGTAAATAGCTTTCACTGTAGAGATTACGCCTTCAACCGGCGGCGCCGTTTCGCCAAGCTTGCGCGCATCATCAATTGCGACCTGACGCGCGCGACGAACATAACTTCGGAGTTCGGGGCGTGCAAGATCTGACTGACTTCTGATCTTGATGTGTCGAATCTGTTTGCCCTTACCCTCAAGCATTCCATCCGGATCAGCGAGGTTTGCGCCCTGGTTGAATCCGAGGTTCACGCCTTTCGAGTAGACTGCGATGTGGAAAACACCATCGCTCAGACGGTCCGTCGGACCGTAGCCGATGGCGACCGCGCTGTACGCGTCGTAGATGTTCTCGTGGCAAGGGGCCATCTCCGCGAGCACCAGCGCGCGCAGATCCAGGGCAAGTTTCTGAACCTCACGATCATAAGGCTTGAGAAACTTGATGAGTGCTGCCGGCGGTTTGTAACGAGGCAATTGGTTTTGGCTCCTGAATTGGTGTGAAATCAACCCATAACCGGTCAAGTGATTGTCTGGGAGCGCTGGCGTCCCGCCCGCACCTGAGCGCGAGGCGCGAAAATGAGTTAGGAGTTACGTCCTAAAGACTGGGCGCCCGCGGCGCGTTTGCGGGCGAGACGCGCGCGCTCCCAGACAATCACTCGATCTCATTGCCCCAATCTAGCCGTTTGAGTACATCCTGATGATTCGTTCAATTGCGCGCCGGCAAACAGCGCAAAAATGGTTCGTACGCGAAAACATAATGCAGTCGACTTCCGGCCGGTAATAGCCTCGCGCTTCATAGATGGCGCCTTCGAAAGCGCCAACCCTCCCGGCATATTTTTCTTTTGCAAAGATAGTTTGCTCGTGCTTCAGTTCCTCGCGAAAGAGTGCCTCCATCTCGCTTTCCGGTCGCTTGTCTTTTCGCAGTTGGGCCCGACGCTTTTGGATCTCGCGCGAGTAGTTTTCAAAAGTTTCCTTGTCCCAGGGCGTAGGAACAGGTGTGTCAGCCGCCACCAGATCCTTCCATTTCAGAACTGCTCGCAAGTCTCCGGCAATTGCGGGCGTTGAGCCGGTCAACAGGAGGGCGCTGGCATTTGGTTCCCAAGGCTCGACCCGTTCGCTAGCTGGTGCGTAGGCCACGGACGAAGTGTAGTACTCATCGGCGAGCCCTGCGAAGTGATGGCCAAACTCATGTACAAAAACATAATTCCCAAACGCGTTGTCGGCTGCGACCGTGCTGTAGAGGTTAAAGATGCCGCCACCGCCATAGGTGCGATTGTTGACGAGCACCTCGATGAACTCATAAGGAGCAAACTGCGCCACCCGGCGCAGCGCATGATTGTCGAAGGTCAGCACGTAGCGTTCAGAGCCAAAAGCATCATAGGTCGCGCCCAAAGGGGAATTGCGATAAACGCCTGTTGACGGTCTTGAGACTCCACTCTCCGCAGCTGCAGGACAAAGGCCCCATACGTTGAAATCGCGTCGATGCTCCTTGAAGGGCGAGGTAGCGAAGAGCACTTCTGTAAGGCGGCGCGCATCAGCTGCAAACTTCCCCTGCTCGCGGGCAGTGTAGCCGTCACCCAGGATCACGAAATCAACCTTCGTCGCCGGATCACCCATTTTCTGAATCGCAATCAGGCGCGCCGGTGCCGCGATTTTGGCATGATCGATAAACATGTCTTTGGGATCAACCTTGGTTGTCCAGATGTCGCGCCATGAATTCTTCGCGTCTCTCTTCTTCAGAACGATCTCGACCGGACCATCCGGAGCAGGGAAGCGCAGCGACTCGCTGAAGGTTCGCATCATCGTTGCTGCTTCATCGGTTGTCTCCCACTCGCCGAAAATCGAAGCGAAGCCTCGCGAATAAAGCACGCGCTGAGTCGCCTGATCGCGAACCTCAAAAAAGTATTTGCCGAGGTTCGTATCGTCAATGGTCTTGCTCATATCACCCGGCCAGGGCAGTGGTTCGATCTGGATTCGATCGACACTGAAAACTTCCTGTTTTGAGTTGCCTGTGTGGTAGTAGTCCACGCGCATTGTTTGTGGTGCTGCAGAAACGGCAACGGAGCAAATGAGCAGCGCCGCTAAGCCAAGCAGGAGAGCTGGAATGTTCTTTGTCATGATGGCAAACATAGCCGAAAAGCGCCTTTGCGAAAAGGGCGAGGCGGAGGCAGGAGGCAGAAGCAGAAGCAGGAGGCAGGAGCGACCAAGATCTTTCGCAGATTCAACTTCGCAGTGCAATGGATCCAGAACCCCGAGCGGTAGCGAGCGGATGCTGACACTCAATGTTGAATCCGCCGACCGCCTTTCATTGTTGACCTTAGCATCCGCTCGCTACGGCTCGCGGTTCTGCATTGGGCGGCAATTACCAGCGGGGAGCAGGCAGTAATAAATCAGTTATCCGGTGCGACGTGTGTCCTTGGCTTGCATATCGAGCAGGGCATCAAGCCGGAGTCGATCAGAATCGGAAACCCTGGTGAAGCGAACCCCAAAGCCTAAGCTCGGCATTCGATACATCACCACTCCTTGCAGCGAAATGTATTCGCCGCCGTGTAGCGTCAACCTAAGGCTAAGCGTCTCACCAACCTCCACTGGTGCGAGCGTGTCAATAAAACATCCGGTCGCACTGATGTCGACTGTGCGCGCGAGAGACTTGCTGCCAGATCCCTCCCATGATGTTTCCATCACCAGGGGCAGGCGCCCATGTTTCCTTTTTTCGTCGGTCATTGTAAACCGGTTGCAGTTACTCTTTGGTTATTGCTGAAGCCGTCAGGGGCGTGACGACTATCTCTGAAGGTGCCCAGGACGTCGGCATCCAGATTTAGGGAAATAATACTCCATGGGAGAGCTATCAACTAATATCATTTCAGCTAACAGGGCCTTTACGGTCCCCATTTTCCGTCCAAACGCTTATTCGGATTAGCGTCGTGTTATACTCCGACGTTCTTCCAGCGCGCCGTCTGCAGCAAGTTACAGCCTGGCCAAAGCCCCAGAGAGTTGAGTAATTACTAAAAGTGAGTAGTGTCTTAGAGATCATCCCGTTGGGTGGGATAGGCGAGTTTGGAATGAATTGCATGGCGGTGCGTTACGAGGATGAAATGATCATTCTCGACGCCGGCATGGGGTTTCCTGAAGAGACGGCCTATGGCGTTGACGTTTGTATTCCGAACTTCGACTTCCTCGAAGAGTATCGCGACAACATCACCGCTATCGTTCTTACTCACGGTCACGAAGACCACCTCGGCGCCCTTCCTTACGTCCTGAAGAAATTCAACGTCCCGGTTTACTGCTCACACTTCACAGCCGGACTAGCTGAGAGCAAGCTGCAAGAACACAACCTGCTCGGCGATACCCTGATGCATCGCGTTGAGCCGCGTGATGTGGTTGATATCGGCGTATTCAGCGTCGAGTTCATTCGCGTTTCTCACTCCCTAATCGACTGCTTCTCGCTTGCGATCAAAACGCCCGTGGGGACGATCATTCACACTGGTGATTATAAGGTTGACGAAACGCCGGTGATTGGCGAGCCGATCGACTTGCGTTCGTTCCGGCGTTATGGGCAGGAAGGCGTGCTGGCGTTGCTATCGGATTCCACGAACGCCACGGTGCCTGGCCGCACGCCATCGGAACGTGCCGTCATTCCGGCATTTGAGGAAATTTTTGCCGAAGCGCGCGGGCGTATTATCGTGGCCGCGTTTGCATCTTCAATTCATCGACTACAGATCGTCCTTGATATTGCGCAACAGTTTAATCGCAAGGTCTGCGTGCTGGGCCGGTCGATGCTGAAAAACGTCGAGATTGCGGATCGTCTTGGTTACCTGGACATTCCCGAGGGCTTGCTCATACCGCTAAATGAAGCCAAGCAGGCCCGCGATCATGAGGTGGTGTTTCTGGTGACGGGCTCCCAGGGTGAGTCTCGCGCCGCCCTCTCCCAGATGGCGTCGCAAAGTTACAAGGGCATGACGATTGACGAAGGCGATACGGTGGTGCTTTCCGCACGCATCATTCCTGGAAACGAGCGTTTGATTTCTCGCATGATTGGCATGATCTATAAACGCGGCGCGAACATTATCGAGGAGAAACGGCGCCTGGTGCACGTGAGTGGGCACGCATCTCAGGAAGATATTCGCATCATGACTGAGGCAGTGCGTCCGAAGTTTGTGGTCCCGATTCACGGCGAGTATCGCATGCTTTTTCGTCACAAAGAGTTCGTAAAGAACCATCTTGGCTACGCCGAAGAGAACATTATCCTGATTGAAAATGGCGACGTGCTCGAGCTTGATGGCGAACGCGCGACAGTCGTCGAAAAACGCGAAGTGCCACGAACGTTTATTGATGATAGCGGTTTCGAAGAGATTACCAGCGAGACTGTAAAGCAACGCCGCCAGATGGCCTATGAAGGGCTGGTAACTTTGATTGTGACCGTTGACGCGGAGACGGGGGAGGTTCAGGGTGATCCGGAGATTGTCACCCGGGGCGTGCGCGGTTTTGACTCCACGAATGGGTCCTTGAAAGATGCGCGGCGTGTGGTTGCGGCCGCTATCGCGGGCGCTTCCCGTCAGACACTGAGCGATGAGAGTCTCCTGAAGGAACATGTACGCGTGGAGTTGAAACGATTTATTCAGAAACTGACGGGCGCAAAGCCAGTCATCTTGCCGGTTGTTGTTCAGGTTTAGTTTCTGGTTTCGAGTTCCGGGTTTCGAGTTTCAGGTACCGGCATTCGAACTCGAAACCAGAAACTCGAAACTAGAAACTTGAAGAAATGAATTCCTTCCAGGACAAAGTCGTCATGATTACCGGTGCCTCATCCGGCATCGGACGCGGACTGGCGGTTGAACTTGGCCGCCGCGGTGCGAAAGTTGGCCTCGTTGCAAGACGCGCTGACGTGCTCGAAGAAGTGATCCGCGAGATTGAGGCTGTTGGCAGCAAGGCGGTTGCGGTGCCTGCCGACGTGCAGGATGCGGGATCGATGTCCGCTGCAGCGGAGAAGGTCCGCTCCGAGTTAGGCCCGATTGACATACTCATCGCGAACGCCGGCATCGGACCTACGCGAGACGCAGCGGAGATTGATGCTGCGGAAATCGCCGGCGTCATTAATGTGAACGTTATTGGTGCGTCGAACAGCGTTGCGGCGGTGATTCCAGACATGGTGGCGCGGCGCAGCGGACAGTTGGTCGTGATATCGAGTTTGGCTGCTTACCGCGGCCTGCCAAAGTCGGCCGCCTACTGCGCCAGCAAAGCCGCGGTTTCAGCTTTCTTCGAAAGTCTGCGACTGGATCTGATGCCGAGAGGCATTGCCGTTACCATAATCCATCCGGGTTTTATCAAGACACCGTTAACGTCCGGCCGTGATGCGCAGATGCCTTTTCTGATGGAATTGGACGATGCGGTGAAAAAAATGTTGCGCGCGATTGAGGAGCGCCGGAAGCGCTATTCATTTCCCTGGCAGCTGGCGACGATTGTTCGCTTGGGGATGATCATGCCGTTTTGGATGTACGACCAGATTTCGCGAGCGAATTCGTTTAGAGAATAAAACGGTCTTTGGACTTTGGGCTTAGGTCCTTGGAGTTGAAGGGCCGCCGGGCTTGATTCCTAAAGAACCAAAATCACGGCTCTAAAGTCCAAAGTACAAAGTTCAAAGTTCAAAGTTCAAAGTTCAAAGACCAAAGACCAAAGACCAAGTCCAAAGTCCATTTTTGTATTTCATGACAATTCTTCAAGCCATCATCCTGGGCATCGTCCAGGGATTAACTGAATTCATTCCCATCAGTTCGACCGCCCACCTTGTTTTTGCATCGCGCTTGATAGGTCTTTACAACGGCATCGATGCAACACTTCGCGCTGAACAAACAACCGCCACCATCGCCGTCATTCAACTCGGCACGCTGTTGGCGGTGCTTATCTATTTTGCGCGAGACATCATAAATATCACGACGGCGTTTGTGCGTGACCACATCGCGTTGCTGAGTGGCAAGCGTCGTGCAAACGGCAGTGTGCAGTTGTCGCCTGATGCCTGGCTGGGATGGCTGGTGATTATCGGCTCGATTCCGGTTGCGGTTGTGGGCCTGTTATTCAAACATCAGATTGAGGGAACGTTTACCAAGAACCTGTGGGTGATTGCCACGATGATGATCGTGGTGGCAGTCTTGTTGGCGATTGCGGAGTTCGCAGGAAAAAGAGAACGTTCGATGACGCAACTGGGCATTAGCGATGCGTTGGCTGTAGGCTTTGCTCAGGTGCTGGCTTTAATACCGGGCTCAAGTCGATCGGGTTCCACGATCATGGGCGGTCTCTTTGCCGGTCTGACACGTGAAACGGCCGCAAGGTTTTCCTTCTTTCTTTCGATCCCTGCCATCGCCGCCAGCGGCGTACTGGAACTCAAGGAAGCTATACACAAACTTCCTCCTGGTACTCATTTGCCACTGATCGTAGCGACCATTGTCTCAGGCGTGATTGGCTACGCCTCGATTTGGTTTCTGCTGCGATTTCTCAGAACACACTCCACCGGAGTTTTCATCGTCTACCGCTTGCTGGTAGGCGCCGCCATTCTTTTTGCACTTGCCGGTGGTTACATTTCCGCGGCCGCCTGAAATTCAATTGACCAATCCAGCCTAAGTCGACCCAGCCGACGCAGGTCGTTCTGACTTACTTCTGCGCCAAACATACAACCTTTGCGCAGTCTCCTCTCTGGAAGCGGGTCACAACAGTTCCAGAATCAAATCACTACCAAAACGTTTCCCAGTTCGGGTACACTTAGCAGGCCCCCCTCTTTGCATCGACCTGAATGCAGGTCCTCCCATAATTTTCTAAAGGCGGTGAGTTTTAATGAATGACAAGAATCTCCGAGGCGCGACTGTGCCCTCCCAAAGACCGCGCAGTCCACGCGTACCGGTTGAGTTTGCGCTCGGAGTAGAGGGAAAGACCGCCGGCGGTGAATCGTTCAGCATCCAGGCGCAGGCGATTAAGATAAGCCGGGCCGGTGCCACGATTCTGTTGGACGCCGATGTGACGCTGGGATCGATTCTGAAACTAACCCCTCCATTTGGGCGACCGCTTGATGCAGAAGTGAACGGAGTCTGGACTGATGCGATTGATGGCCGCCGCCGAATTGGTGTTAAACTACTCGACCATGATGGTTGGTTTGCAGACTAGTTTTTACCGAATAATATGAACCTCACATGAGCGTCAAACGTTGGATCTTGCGGGAGCAGGACCCGCTTCAGGTAGCCTCGTTGGCTCGCGCTTTGACTGTCTCACCCACAATTGCGGCGTTGCTTCTTACGCGCGGTTGTGAAGACGAACAATCTGCCCGAAGTTTCCTTAAACCATCCTACGATCAACTTCATGATCCTGACTTGATGCTTGGAATGAGCGAGGCCGTACCTCGCTTGCTTCGAGCCATTGAGTTGGGTGAACCCATACTGGTTTATGGCGACTACGACGTGGACGGCACAACCGGAACCGCTGTGCTGCTGCGAGCGTTGAACCTGCTGGGGGCGAAGACCGGCTTTCATGTTCCGCATCGCTTTACAGAGGGTTACGGCATTCAACAAGCTGCCCTTCAAAGAGCGGTTGCCGAGGGTTACAAACTTGCCATTAGCGTCGACTGTGGCATTCGCGCGCATGAACCGCTTTACTGGGCGCGAGACAATGGGCTCGACGTGATCATCACCGATCACCATTTGCCGGATGAAGGCGAAGGTGTGCCACCTGCCTATGCCGTTTTGAATCCCAATCAACGCGGCTGCAATTATCCCGATAAGAACCTTGCCGGCGTGGGCGTCGCCTTCAAACTGGTCGACGCTCTTTTTCGCAGCCAGGGACGGGAAGCGCAAGTGAATGCCTTTCTGAAGATTGTTGCTATTGGCACTGTCGCCGATGTCGCGAAGCTTACGGGCGAAAATCGCACGATTGTCGCGCTCGGTTTGCGGGATCTCCCGAAAGCGACGAATCCTGGCTTGCGCGCGCTGATGGAAGTAGCCGGCTGCGGTGAAGGCATGACCGCTTACGATATTGGTTTTCGTCTCGGGCCGCGGATCAATGCTGCCGGTCGCATGGATGCTGCGCGCGCAGTGGTTGAACTCTTCGGCACCAGAGATATAGACGAGGCGCGCCGGCTGGCTTTACATCTCGACACCCGCAACCGCGAGCGAAAGGAGGTTCAGCAACAGATCGTCGAGCTGGCGGTTACTGAATTGGAAAGCACTGCCGCCGGGCCAGCTGAGTCTTATGTGGCGGTAATCGCCGGCGAGGGTTGGCATCGCGGAGTAATTGGTATTGCGGCTTCGAAAATTGCTGAACGCATCAATCGTCCCTGTGTGGTGCTGTCGATTGACGGCGACTTGGCCCATGGCTCAGGCCGCAGCATCGAGGCTTATCACCTGCTCAATGGCCTGACGGAATGCGCGGATTTGTTTGAAAAGTTTGGCGGACACTCTCACGCAGCGGGAATCACGATACGGCCGAACCGAATTGCCGAACTTCGCCGGCGCCTAAACGACCACGCCGCAAGCTGCCTGACGGCGGAAGACTTGCAGCCTTGCGTTTACCTGGATGCGGAGTTGCCGACTCAGGAAATCACCTTTGAACTGATTGCTGAACTAAACGCCCTGGAGCCCTACGGCGCGGGCAATTTGCGCCCGATCTTTCTGGCTCGCAACTTGTGCATAGTCTCCGAACCACGTCTAATTGGACAACGGCATCTAAAGATGTCTGTTGCTGGTCCGAACGGTCGCCCGCTTGAGACGATTTTCTGGAATGGAGCGGAGCGAATGGCAGATCTCAAGCGCGCTGTCGACATGGCCTATACGATTGAGGCGAGTAACTGGACGGGAGAAACGTTTCTGCAGTTGTCAGTGCAAGACATGAGGGAAAGCACACAGCAAGCGGTAAACAGCAAACCGTGAACAAACAATCGACCCGTGATGCTGGACGAACAAGAGAGCCAGGTAAAGTGAAGGGCGAGCAGGCAACAGCCAAGAATGAACAGCGAGACATGACGGTTCGGCTGTTTGCTTACTAGAGCAATGCAGGAAGTCACCAGAAAAAAGGCAATCGCTATCGGCTTGCGCGCGCATGCTCCGCTCGTGGTGCGTGCTGGTGCGCTGCTGACTCTCGCCGCCGCGCTGATTTTCGTTGCCATCTCTTACTATCGACTGCGCAATAACAAACCTTTTCGGCTAGCCTCAAAGTCGCCTGAGCTTTCAAAAGAGATAAAGGGGATAGTTGAAGGCTACGAGCAAAGGTTAATGAAAGAGGGCCGTTTGTATCTGTGGCTGCGAGCAGCCCGAGACATTACTTTTACTGACGACCATCACGAGCTCGTGGACGTAAACCTTGCCGTTTATCCTCCCGTTGGCGATAAACCGGATCAGATTCTTGCTAACAAGGCGATCTATGATCCGAAGACTTCTGTGATTACGTTTGTCGGAAGCGTGAAAGTAGAAACAAAGGACGCGTTGAAAGTCAGCACGGAGTCGATTGCATACGATCAAAGCAGCGAGGTCGCGCAAACCGACCTGCCCGTCTCTTTTGACCGCGAAAACGTTTCCGGCCACTCGACCGGAGCGGTGGTTGAGTCGAAAACCAAGAAGCTCGAGTTAAAGAAAGATGTCGAGATTACCGTAGCTCCCGAAGCTATAAAGGATCCGAAAGCCAAACCCTCGTCGACCCGGTCGCGACCCGTAGTCATCCATTCGGCTCAGGCCCTGTTTGAACAAGCGTCGATGAAGATGACTTTCTCTGGTGGTGTTACTGCCGAGCAGGACCGTGATCTGATGAGCGGCGATACGCTCTACGGAACTCTCAACGAGCAAAGGCATCTGCAAAAGCTTGAAGTCCGCACAAACTCTTATCTGCGCACGATGACTGAAGGTAGGGCGGCGGAAGTGCACTCCGTCGATATGGATTTCTTTTTGGACAAAGACCAACGTTTGGAGCGAGCTGTTGCGATGCGCAATGCCGGCGGTAAGACGCTCGACGCGGATTCGGATTTACAACTTGAGGGCGCAAACCTGATCGAAGTCCTGTTTCAGGCACAAGGCGATCGTAGTCTGCTGAAACAGTTACGCACCGAAGGCCGTTCCGTGATTAACCTTTCTGCTCCGAAATCAAAGGCAAACGATCCGCGCGCGGCCAATAAGCGGCTTACCGCCGACACCGTGAAGCTCAATTGGCGTGTGACCGGTCGCGACCTGGATAAGGCCGAAGCCGTTGGTAATGCCGAATTATTTGTTGATCCAGTAACGAAAAACGCGGCCAGCGACCGAAAAACGCTTACCGCGCCGCGCATCGATTGCGAGTTTTTTGAAAGCGGCAACATCGTTCGCACGGCGGTCGCCACGGGTGGGGCCAAGGCGGTCATCGAGCCGGTGCAGAAAGTAGAAGATCGCGGCACACGCACGCTGACGTCACAAAAAATGATCGGTGTGTTTGTACCCAGCACGCAGGACATCGAGCGAATGGATGCGCAAACCGACGCCAAGTTTAATGAAAACGATCGCAACGGCGTGGCGACTAACATTTCCTACACGGCCGCTGACAACACCGTTCGTCTGCGTGGTGGTGAGCCAACCGTTTGGGATTCGCGCGCGCGTACTAAAGGCGACGAGCTTGATTCGGATCTGACTAACAAAGTCTCCTATAGCCGTGGGAAAACAGCGACCACCTATTACAGTCAGGAACAAACCAACGGTGCCACTCCTTTTTCCAAAGTTAAAAGCCCGGTGTATGTGGTAAGTGACAGAGGCGAGTTTCACAGCGAAAGCGGCGTGGCCATCTACACCGGAAATGCGCGCGCCTGGCAGGACGACAATTTCGTGCGCGCTGACAAACTGACGATTTATGTCAACGAGAAACGGATGAACGGAGCCGGTCACGTGCAGAGCCAGATCTATAACGCGCGGCGCAGCATGGGAGGTACGAGCAGTACAGTGCCAGTGTTTGCTACCGCAGATTCGATGACTTATTCGGATATCAACCGCACGCTTCATTACGAAAGCAACGTTGATATTCGTCAGGGAGCAGATCGTATGACGAGTGGCCTTGCCGATGTCTATCTCATGAAGGAGTCGAGTGAAGTAGAGAAGACAATCGCCGAGCGCAGCGTGGTGTTAACTCAGCCAAACAGAAAAGGCACTGGCGACTGGCTTCAGTATACGAGTGCAGACGAAGTCGCGGTGCTGAAAGGTAACCCGGCCAGAGTTGAAGATGTGGAAAAGGGAAGCACGGAAGGCAACCGATTGACCCTCTATACGCGAGACGGTAGAGTGATCGCGGATGATGTAAGGGGTTCGCAGGCACCGGGGCGAATCAAATCCACGCACAAGGTTAAGAAACAGTAGACGACTTTTTTTGGAGTGCGGTGACCTGTCACCGCTTTCGGTCGGCCGCGACCGGGCCGCGGCCAACGTAGTTTGAGAGTACTGAAAGACTTTGGGCGTCAAGCCGCCCAAGACCAAAGCGGTGACAGGTCACCGCACTCCAAAAAAATCGTTGACAGGTCACCGCACTCCACAAAGTTGATTGCAACTGGCATGAGCACACGGACGGAAGAGGTCAATACCGAGCAGCGTCGCAACGAAGAGGTTCCTGTTGAAGGTCCTCGGGTGGCGCGCCAAACAGCCTTGAAGCCGTCGGCCTCCGCGTTGGCGGCATCCCGCCTGGAAAAAAGATATGGAAAGCGTCGAGTAGTCGATGATGTCGGGCTGCATGTAGAAAAAGGAGAAGTAGTCGGCTTATTGGGTGCAAACGGTGCGGGCAAGACAACTACGTTCTACATGATCGTAGGGCTCGAGCGTCCAGACAACGGAACAGTCAGTCTTGGAGGTCGCGATGTCACCAGGCTGCCTATGTACTTGCGAGCGCGCCTTGGGCTGGGCTACTTGCCTCAGGAACCTTCAATCTTTCGCAAACTGACAACCGCGCAAAATATTCTAGCGGTACTCGAAACGATGGGCCTGCGCCGGCGTGAACGACTCACCCGGCTTGAGGAGTTGTTGGAAGAGTTTGGCATCGCCCACGTTCGCAATACGCGTGGCGACGCCTTGTCCGGAGGTGAGCGACGAAGAACCGAAATCGCGCGAGCCCTTGCCACAGAACCCCAATACATACTGCTTGACGAACCTTTCGCCGGTATCGACCCTAAAGCCGTGGATGACATTCAAAATGTCATACTTTATCTACGTAATCGTGGCATTGGAATCTTAGTCACAGACCATAATGTCCGCGAAACGTTGGGAGTTACAGACCGGGCCTACATTATGACTGACGGTCGGATTTTCCGCGCCGGTGTCCCGCGTGAGTTGACCGAAGACGCAGAGGTGCGACGGCTCTATCTTGGCGACAAATTCCGCATGTAATCTTCAAATTTGATCGCGAATGCTAAACTGGGACGCGCAAATGCGCTCCAATCGAGTATAATCTCCCCGCAACGTACAGTTGCAAAATAACAAATTAAAAGTGTTCATTCGAAGTAAGGAATGTCTCTTAAACTAACTACCAGCCTATCCCAACGCCTCGTGCTGACGCCACAGTTGCGGCAGCGCATCGAGATGTTGCAGATGACTACACTGGAGCTGACTGATCTGATCCAGCAGCAGATCCTTGAGAATCCGGTGCTGGAAGAAGTGGCGACTCAGGAAGAAGTTGGGGAGTTAGCGGAAAAGATTCTGGACCACCTCGCGAGCGCCGATCCCGGAGCTGCCCCGGATGAGCCGCAGCAGTTGGAGGCTGCCGAACCTGAACTGGGAAGTCCCTCTTCAAATGGATCGGGTGATCTTGAAGGAGTGTCGACCTACGCCGAAGGTGACGGCGAAGGAGACATTGGCCTTGGCGAAGGACATGAAGTTTCCGCTGCCGATCTCAGCGAGGATTCCGTGGGCGACGAGATTGTCGGTGAAGAAGGCAGTCGCGATGCGTTTGAAGAAATCGATTTCGGCAGGGAGTTTCAGGACTACCTTGACCCCGGTTACAAGACTCAGGAGATCGAATATAAGGAAGACGCACCTACCTTCGAACAGTTTTTGACCCGGGCCCCGTCCCTTGCCGATCATCTCGAGTGGCAGCTCCACATGAGTCCGATCGCGGAGGATATTTGCGAGGCGGCCATCAGCGTTATTGGCAACCTCGACGCGGATGGCAGGTTGAATGCCACCAACGAAGAAATTGCCGCGATGGGTGGCTGGAGCCAGGAGACCGTGGAAGAAGCCCGCCAGGCTGTAATGCATTTGGACCCGGTCGGGTGTGGCGCGCGTGACGTCAGGGAATGTTTGCTGGTGCAGTTGGAAGTAAAGGGTGAAAGCGAGCGCCTGGCCGCACGCCTGATTAGCGACCACCTCTCTGAATTACAGCAACACAAGCTGCCGCACCTGGCGAAACAGATTAATAGTGACGTTGACACGCTCTTAAACGAGTTGCAGTTCATTCGCACGCTCGATCCTTATCCCGGACGGCGTTACTCGTCTGAAGAGCCCATACTGATTTCTCCGGAAATCTACATCGAGAAACTCGACGAGGCGGACGACGAATACATAATTTATTTCGCGGACGACGGCAGTCCGCGGCTGCGCGTGAGCCAACAGTATCAGCAGATGCTCGGCAAGTCGGACGTCAGCAATGAGACTAAAAGTTTCATTCGCGAGAAGATGCGTTCGGCAGTCGACCTGCTGCGCAATATTGAGCATCGCCGCCAAACGATTTACAAAGTGGTGGAGTCAATCGTGCACCGGCAACAGGATTTTCTTGATAAGGGTGTTCAGTTCATCAAGCCCATGATGCTGAAAGACATCGCCGAAGATATAGGGATGCACCTGTCGACCGTCTCGAGAGTAGTGAATAGAAAATATGCGCATACTCCGCAGGGTGTGATCGAGCTGCGCAGGTTCTTTACTGAAGGCATGATGAATGAGGACGGGGAAGAAATCTCCACGCGCATCATCAAATTGAAAATCAAAAAACTTATCGAAGAAGAAGATTCGCACAATCCGATCACGGACGATCAAGTTGTGAAGATACTCATCAAGGATGGCATTAAACTATCGCGCCGTACGGTCGCCAAGTATCGCGATCAGATGAGTATCCCTGGCTCGCGCGAGCGTCGCGCTGTGGTCTAGAGACGCATCGTAGCTTGAGCCGGAAATAGAGTTTCGCCCCCTGAGTTATTAATAATTCGCCGGACTCGATCCGAGTTTGGCAAGCATTACTATTTCTGAGGGTTGAGAAGGGAACAGCAGCCATGAGGTTTGAGTACACAGGTCGTCACGTTGAAGTTTCTCCCGGCATCCGCAAGCACGTGGAAGATCATTTCAAAAAGCTGGAATACATTTTTAACGGCACAACTGCCGCGTGGACCCACGCTGTTATCGATGTCGAGAAGAATCGTCACAAAGCAGAGTTGATCGTCCATTGGCGAGACCACACCTTAACCGCCAAAGACATCAACGCCGATATGTATCTTGCCCTGACCAGGGCGATAGCGAAGATCGAAAAACAAGCGCTCAAATTGAAGACGAAAAAGATCGATCGGAAGCAGGGCGCACGTAAGACCTCGGTAGTAGCCCCGACTCCGGATGGCAAGGTCGAAGCAAGTCCGCGTCCGCCGCGGATTATTAACGCGCGTCGGTATTCAATCAAGCCAATGACTGCCGAAGAAGCTGCTTTGCGGCTGTCGTCTGACCCCGATCAGTTTGTAGTCTTTCGCGACGCCGATACCGATCGCGTGGGCGTGCTGTATAAGCGCAGCGATGGAAACTACGGCCTGATCGAGCCCTGAAACTACCCGCTGTAGGCTTCAAAAACCTCTGAACAAGCGAAGCGCACATGCCTGGCTATTCATTTCCTCGGCTTTTTAGGAGCCGGATGTAGCTCGAGCGAAGAAATTTGTTTGCGAGCGGGGGCCATCAGGCACGGGTTAGTGCTATAAACATCTCGCCCGTCCGAGGCGAGGAGCACATAACACTTCCGCATGGAAAAAGAGATCGACAAAAACCAGGAAAAGAACAATTCGGTTCCAGACATAGTTATCATTACCGGGTTGAGCGGTTCTGGGATGTCAGCGGCCACCAACGCCTTCGAGGATCTCGGATACTTCTGCGTAGACAACCTGCCGCTAACAATGTTGCCGACATTTGCGCGCCTGGTTACTGCCGATGGTGACGAACAAGGCATTAAGCGAGCAGCCCTGGTCATCGATATCCGTGAAGGTACTTTTCTGACTGATTTCGCGAAGCAACTGGATGCTTTGCGAGCTGAGGGGCTTTCCGTTTACGTCCTTTTTCTCGAGGCATCGGACGATGTTTTGCAGCATCGCTTCAGCGAGACCCGGCGACCCCACCCTGCTGACACCGGACAAACGCTATTGCGATCGCTTGCCGCGGAGCGCACCGCGATGTCGCGCATTCGTTCGCTTGCCGATCAAATAATAGACACCTCAAATCACACCGTTCATACACTTCGTAGTCATCTCATTGAAAGATTCAGTCCCGACCGCAAGGGTGGACCGATGCGCGTGCAGGTGCTGAGCTTCGGCCATAAATATGGTAACCCCGGCGATATGGAATTGCTTTTTGACGTAAGACACTTGCCCAACCCTCATTTTGTTCCAGAGCTAAGACCACTGTCGGGACACGATAAACGCGTGGTGAAGTATCTGAAGGAGCAACCTGAAGTGGAAGAGACGCTTGGACGCTTCTACGATCTGCTGGAGTACCTGCTGCCGCAGTATCAACGTGAGGGAAAGTCGTACGTGACTGTGGGAATCGGTTGTACCGGGGGCCGGCATCGCTCCGTGATGATCGCCAACGCGCTGGGCCGTAAATTGAGACGTGCCGGTTTCGATGCTCAAGCGGTTCACCGCGACGTGAGAAAATCAAATCGCCATCGTTAACTGTATTTCCTGTTCGAGGAGGACATTTCATGAGCGCTAACTCGCCAACAGGCACGCCGAAAGAAGATGCGCGCCGGATTTCAGGTGTGATTGTCACGCATGGACATCTGGCGGGTGAATTGTTGGCCGCGGCTGAAATGATCGTGGGACCTATTTCATTTATCACCGCCGTCTCGATTGGCTGGCACGACGATGTCGATGCCGCTCGCGATGAGGTGCAGCGGGCCATCACGCGCGTTTCGCAGGGCGCCGGCGTGCTGTTGTTGACGGACATGTTTGGCGGTACGCCTACTAACATTGCTTCGATGTTTTTGGACGATGGCAACGTCGAAGTTGTAACCGGAGTAAACCTGCCGATGGTCATCAAGTTGGCCGGTCAAACAAGCAGCGATTCTTTGGTTGAAACCGCGCGCCGTGTTTGCGATCTTGGGCGTCAGGGAATCTATCTTGCCGGCGATCTGCTGGCCCCTCCTGAAAAAAGCAGCACAAAGTAATGGTGGAGCGCACTCTTTTGATTAAACAGCGACTCGGGCTTCACGCCAGGGCAGCTGCGAAGCTTGTTCGAGTCGCAAGTGCTTTTCAAAGTCAGGTGCAATTGCGCCGTCTCGAAGGCGAAGTGACTGCCGATGCCAAGTCAATTCTGAGTGTGCTCATGCTGGCTGCTGGTCGTGGAACAGAGTTGCAAGCAATCGCCGACGGAGTTGATGAGGAAGCGGCCATGGAGGCAATCGAGCAGTTATTTGCCGAAGGCTTTGGCGAAGCGGAAGCGGAGTCTTCGCTATGACGCAATCAGCTCAGGAACTTCGCTTCCAGGGGCTGGGAGTTTCCGAAGGCATCGTGATCGGGCAGGTGCTCCGAATGCACGATGGCACCCAGCGAGTTTACCGGTGGAGAATTGAGCCGGGCGACGTGGAAGCGGAGTGCCAGCGCTTCCGGGCAGCAGTCACGCTGGCGAGCCGGCAGGTGTTGGCCATCAAGGAGCAAGCAGAAAAGCGTTTCGGCAAGGATCACGCTTACATCTTCGACGCGCATCTGCTGCTGCTGGAGGATGAGAAGCTTATTGGCGACGTGGAGCGGCATATCACTTCTGAACATGTCAACGCCGAGTGGGCTGTTAAGGTGATTGGCGATCGTTTCCTCTATCTCTACTCGGAGATTAAGGACGACTACCTTCGCGAGCGTGGTTCAGATATCGAAGACGTGATGCGCCGCCTGCTGGTGGCCTTCAGCGGTGTGCAGTCGCCAAATCGCAACCTTTCCGAGGACGCGGTGGTCGTCTCGCAGGACCTGTTGCCGTCAGCAGTAGCGGAGTTGGATCTGGATCACACGCGAGCGCTGGCCACCGACACCGGAGGTTGGACCTCGCACACTGCGATTCTTGCGCGCGGAGTTGGTATTCCCGCTGTAGTCGGCCTGCGCGATTTCTATCGCCGCACAAGAACCGGCGACAGAGTCATTGTTGACTCAACTCGTAACCTGGTCATTCTTCATCCTTCTGCAGCAACCCTCGAACACTATCAGAACGAGACTACCACTCGTGACAGCCGGCCAAGGACAGCCGGCCGGGCTGAGACTGGCCCAGTCCGTACTCAGGATGGTGTGGAAGTAACGCTGCGCGCCAACGTCGAGGTGCCTTCAGAGTTTCACGCCGTGGAAACTTACGGTGCGTCAGGTGTTGGGCTTTATCGATCCGAGTTTTTGCTGGCGCGACGCGGCGCGTTGGTTTCAGAAGACGAGCAACGACTGGCCTACGAGGCGATTGCAAAAGTTGCCGGCGATCATGGCGCGGTTATTCGCTTATTTGATCTCGGTGGTGACAACCTTCGCGAGCAGTTTCAGGAGCAGGAAAAAAATCCCGCCCTGGGGCTGCGCGCTATTCGCTTTGCCTTGGCGAACGAACCCATCATGCGTGAACAGGTGCGCGCCATTCTGCGCGCCGCCGCGAATGGATACCTGAAAATCGTGCTGCCTATGGTTGCGGATTTGAGCGACGTCAAACGCGCGCAGGCGATCATCCAGGAGGAAACGAAAAACCTGCGTGAGTCGGAAATCGACTTCAAAGAAGTCAGCGTGGGGGCGATGATTGAAGTGCCGTCGGCAGTTTTCATGGCTAACAAGATTGCGCAAGTCGTCGACTTCTTCGAGCTCGGCACCAACGACCTGGTGCAATACACGCTCGCAGTTGATCGTGGCAATGACGAGGTCGCAGACTGGTTTCGCACGCTTCATCCGGCAGTTCTCCATAGCATCGATCAAAGTCTTAAAGCCGGTCGGCAGGCTGGCATTCCGGTAATCGTATGTGGAGAAATGGCTTCTACGCCGGCTTATGCGGTGTTGCTCGTCGGCCTCGGCGCCACGGATCTAAGCATGACGCCGTCTTCTATTCCTCGTGTCCGTCGCGCGATAGCGGGCATCGATGCGGAAAGCGCGAAGCGCATTGCGGAAAGCTGCCTCAACTGCGACACCGCTGACGAAGTCGAAGGGCTGATTCGTGACCGCTTCACCCAACTCTGGCCTGCGTTATTCGATTCCACTAATCTGCCTGCACCGAGACGAAATCAAATCAGCTGATTTTCCGTCCTCAACAAACTGAGATTCTTCTAAGAAATCATCCTCGTTTAGCAGTTTACTAATACCTGAGCATCCCGCTCAGCAGCCTTGAAGCTGAATGCCCCAGCTGAATTGCCTGCGAAAAATCATTTGAAAGAGTGAGAACGACGATGAGAAGCCTTGTTTTTGCCGCCCTCGTTCTAAGTGCCTCCCTGGCGATGACCGCATCGGCTCAGGTGAAATCGGTGGCCGCAGCAAATCCCCAAACCAGCTCTACAACTACCGCAACAGAGCATTCCTCGGTCTACGCGACTCGAGCGCGCGTTCTGAAGCAAACTCCCCCCGTTGATTCAACGGCTGAAATGCCTGCCGGGCTTATAACCCAACAGGCCCAAACAGAAACCAGTTTCAACAACCATCCGAATCTGAGTCGCCTACGCCGTACGGAGCCTGTGGCCGCGATATCCGATTCAGAAAAAAAGACGGCGGCAAAGGTCTCCATTACCGCAGCTTCCACTCAGCTTTATCGAGTTGGACCGGGAGACGTGCTGGACATTCAGCTTTCCAATTATCCGAGCCGGAATTCAACCCTCTTCACGGTGCTTCCTGACGGCGTCCTGGAATACCCGCTGGCAGGTAATCCGATTGTGGTTGGTGGGATGACTACGGTTGAGATAGCTACTCTCCTGCAGCAGCGAATTAAGATTTTCGAAAATCCAAAAGTGAAAGTCGACGTGCGCGATTACGCCAGTCACGCGATCACCATCATTGGTCTTGTGAGCGCTCCGGGAACCAAGATTTTGCGTCGTGAAGCTGTACCTCTTTACACGATGCTGGCTGAAGCATTGGTCCTTCCTGACGCCGCGCGAGCAACGATAACGCGACCAGGTGGCCCGCCAATCGTTGTGGACCTCAAGGACGCCAGACTCTCTGGGGCGCTGATTGTCCCCGGAGATTCAATCAAAGTAACGAGCGCACCGCCGGCGCCAGCCCAGTACTTCTTTGTAGGCGGAGAGATAAGGTCTCCGGGTCAGAAATCCTTCCATGCCGGACTAACGCTCACGCAGGCTATCCTTGCGAGTGGCGGGACGAAAACCAGTGCTGATCTAAAAGTGAAAGTTTCACGGCAGGGAACTGACGGCAAACTCGCTACCGAAGAGTTCAACCTGCGAAAGATACAGACTGGGAAAACTCCTGATCCAATTTTGCAAAGCGGCGATCGGCTGCAGGTTACGACCGCGAACTAAGCTATTGTTTCAGACCAAACTACCTTGGGCGGTCTTACAAGAGGCCGCCCTTTCTTTTCTTTCATTAACACCGTGGCTTTAGCCCGGTGATCATGTAGATGGAAGGAAACTGAAACCGTTTAAACGGTTTCCGGCTTAGTACGCCTCTGGATCACCGGGCTAAAGCCGCGGTGTTAATGAGACAAGAACTCGAAATACACCACTACCCTGGATCTGGTAAGGACGCACGCAAACAAACAGTTTGCGTTACAATGGCCCGCCTCTAAAAGCGATGAAGAATCCATCAACACGACTAGTACATGTATTGATCGGAAAGTCGATCATCGAAACGCTTGTGGTTGGTGCGCTCGCTGTATTTACGTTCATAACCATACTGCCGCCCTACTTCCACGGTTGGGGAGAAGTCACTAACGATGGAATATCAGGTTGGGCAGTTAACAATGCATCGCCGTGGGAACGCGTCGAGGTTCAACTTTTTGTTGACGGAAAGTTTATGGGCGATGGCATTGCGGATCAATCTCGGCCTGATGTTTCGGCTGCAGGCTGGGCTAAAGACGCCTGGCATGGCTACACCCTCGCCATCACTTCGGTGCCGCGGGGAGTCCATGAAGCGCGGATCTATGCACTTCATGATAGCGGAGCAGGAATGAGGAAATCCCTACAACTCCTGGGCAAGCCAATTTTGTTCTCGGTGGATGCGAGCGGAAAAATATGGCCGGGTCCTTCCTAGCCTATCTTCGAATCATGTCGTCACAAATCAAAAACCGGGAAATTACTGCGGACGCCGAGCCCGGCCGGGGCTTTGCGATTTGGGAGATTATCTCGGTAGTCAGCTCGGGTCTCCTGATGGAGTGGGTGGTGCTCTCTTTCGCGGGCAGAAGCAAACTCGTCGGCGGAATTCCTGTTGTGCTGGCTCTGGGCTTCATGCTTTATTCGCATTACGACCGCGGCGAGACCTTACGAGAGATCGGGTTTCGGACTGACAACTTTCTCGCAGCCTGCCGCCTGTTATTACTGCCAACCGCGCTTGTAGTGCTGCTGGTGATCGCAGTGGCCTGGCTCACGGGCCACTCAATCCACATGGCGCCGTGGCGGAATCGCTTTATGGTCCTGCCGCTGTGGGCCTTGTTTCAGCAGTATGTTCTCAACGGTTTCATAAATCGTCGCGCGCAGTTGGCACTCGGAAAGGGACTTAAGAGCGTGGTGCTGGTAGCGATTATCTTCAGCTTGTTTCACTTTCCGAACCCCGTGCTCGCCGTGCTGACGTTTGTCGGCGGTTTGATCTGGGCGGCTGCATATCAACGCCAACCCAATCTCTTTGCCCTGGCTCTGTCTCACGCTTTGTCTTCGCTGACACTGGCGCTCGCTCTCTCGCCAAAAGTCTTGGAGGGTCTGAGGGTTGGCTTCAAATACTTCGGCTAGACAGGCAATCCAATCTGTCCCTCTGGTTAAAAGTTTTCGACGCAACCGCTGTACGTGTTGAACACGCCTTGGTATACTCTGCGGGCTCAGCGAGTGGAACAGGTCGGGCGGTCGCTGCTGGAATTAACTGCTCAAATCTTCAATTTCGGATTAGATCTGAATATCAGGCTTGAGTTTCAGTCCAGGAGAGGAAAGTCCGAACACTACAGGGCAGCGAGCCCGCTAACGGCGGGGCACCCCAAAATCTTGGATTTCAAATTTGAGATTTGAGATTTGGAGTGACGACAAGTGCAACAGAAAACAGACCAGCCCGGTTCGATTTCAGATCTGAGATTTGAGATTTCAAAACCGGGTGATGGGTGAAATGGTGCGGCCCGCAAGGGCTTAATGTAAGAGCGCACCGGCGTGTGTGGTGACACATGCGGCCAGGCAAACTCCTCGCAGTGCAAGATCAAATAGGGAGGCGTCAAAAGGGCTGCCCGCCCGAATTCCGATTCGTCGGGATACGACCTCCGGGTAGATCGCTTGATCCAATCTGGCAACAGTTGGACTAGATGAATGATCGCCATCCCGATGCGAAATCATCGGGATACAGAATTCGGCTTACAGACCTGTTCCACTTTGCTGAGCAAGAAAACATCCCAGAGCTTCACAAGTTTTACTCATAAACGCTGAAAGAGAGGCCCCGAAAGATGGCGAATCGTAAGGGAGTTTTTATTGGCGCCTATGTGCCCAACCACCTCAAAGAATCTTTGCGAAGGCGAGCCGCAGCCGAACATCGCACCCTCTCCCAGGAGATCACGAGAATTCTGGAAGAGGCCGTGCACGGCAAGGGCCTGCCCCCGGGCAGCGTGGATCGACGCAATCGCGAATCAGTCCCGCGTCGACGAAGCACCGATCCAGCTCCGCGACGCCGCAACGTTGATATCACCTACACTCCTGGAACAGGCAAGTCGGGTGAAGATAAAAGCTAGCGATAGCCGAGACGTCTGGAGTTAGTCTTGAAGATACTGGTAATAGCAGCGCTATTTTCCCTCCTGCTGCTACTTCTGTATTCCCGCATCTATCCGTACCTGCTCATCCTGAAAAAGATCTTCGGCGTGGCAAAGACGATCACCGACTCACCAGCCGGGACCTCCAGAAGTGAAACTGCGAAGACCGACGGGAAGTTGGTCCGTTGCCTTGGTTGCGGAACGTGGATACCGGCTGGTCGCGCTCTTGGGAACAAGACGGGATCGTCAGTCTACTGCTCACGCGACTGTATTGAGAAAAGCTCGAACGGTAAGGAAAGAAAGATTGCCGGTTGAGGTAGGTCCGACCAGAAGGGGAACGTCTTTCAGTGGGTCGACAAATACAGAACCGGGAGCGGTAGCGACCGGATCCAACGCGCAATAGTAACTTGGTCTCGTTAAATTTTTACTCCGCTCGAAGTTTACATTGAGCGTTGGATCCGGTCGCTACCGCTCCCGGTTCCGTATTTGTCGACCCACTACCATGTCGCCTGCTGCCCCCGATTTTTTGTGCAACCGCAACTCCGTCCTACTTTTCGCCGCTCGCTGCTTCTGTCGGCAGCAGGTTGCCGGCTTCATGAATGGCTTTATCTGTATCAGTAAGATAAAGAACGATCGCGCCAACTACAAAGAAGATAATCAGAGACAGCAAAGCCTGCCGGTAGGAATTTGTTGCGGCCACCACCGCGCCAAAAACCAGCGGCCCCATCCAGGAAGTGCCACGCTCCGAAACCTCATAAATACCAAAGAATGAAGCCTCTCTTCCGGCTGGAATCATCCGCGAGAAAAGAGATCGCGAGAGGGCCTGGGAGCCGCCCAGTACGATCGCAATTACCGCCCCCATAAACCATGCTTGTTTGGTCGTTTGCAGAAAACCATAGCCGTAAATCACCACGCCTGCCCACAAAACCAGGGAAACCATGATGGCGTTCTTGGTATTGATAGCGTAAGCAAGCCGCTCAAAAAACAGCGCGCCAAAGATCGCCACGAACTGAACCATCAGAAAGATAAGCAGCAGAAACGACTGGTCCGTCTTTAGCCCTCTCGAGGTGAAGAGTTCCTGAGCCATGAAGACTGAGGCCATGCTAATCACGGTTTGAATCCCGTCATTAAAAAATAAATAGCCGATGAGATACTTGAGCGTATAACGCAGGCGCGCCAGTTCTCGAAACGTTCGGCCCAGTTCTGAGAACCCAATCGTCAAGTAACTTTTTCCCGCCGGCAGTGATTTCTCCGCGGTGCGCGTTCTCAGCGTGCCGAACGCAATCAACGCAAAACCTCCCCACCAGATCCCGGCTGAAAGGAATGAGAGGCGGACCGCCATAAACGGATCCATACCTAGTCGCGGTGCGCTCTTTACCAGCAGAAAGTTAAGCGCGAGCAAAAGGCCGCCGCCGAGATAACCGTAAGCGAAACCCCGACTGGACACTTTATCGCGTTGATCTTCGGTTGTGATGTCGTTGAGAAAGCCGTTATAGGACACCACGGCGGCGCCGAAGCCGAGGTTCGCTACGATGAAAAGAATTCCGCCGAGCCAGTAGAGCCGACCATCGACGAAATACATCAGACACGTCGCTGCTACTGCTATGTAGCAGAAGAGGGCCATCATCTTCTTCTTCAGATTTGAGTAGTCGGCAATACTTCCGAGAATTGGCAGCAAAAAAATCTGCAGGAACACGGCGACCGAAACACAAGTAGGGAAAAATGACTTGGAAGTAATTGCGCCCAATGGGCCAAGACTCAGGACGGTCCCGTTTTCGCCAACCACGCGCTGGGTTATCTCAGTGACATATGGCCCGAAGAGTGCGCCGACAATAGTTGTCGAAAAGGCCGAGTTGGCCCAATCGTACATCTTCCAGCCGAATACTTCGCGGGGGTTATTCTTCTCCGGATGCTGGGCCTGTTTCGTTTTCATAGGCTGCTCTCAGTTTTGGCAGAACAACGAGCCGCGGAATCACACGAGGTTACACGAATAGGCATTGGGGGTCGTTTCGTGGTCACTTTACTCTGGTTGTCGATTTGCCGAAAAAGAAACGCAGACTTGTATCACAGAAGTCATTTGGGTGCTGCGGCTTTATTCGTCAGTGCTTCAACTATGGCCGGCGTTATGTCCGCGAGGCTTTTGATTCGTTCAGCGATATGTTCTTTATCGGCGCCCCAGACAATGGTTGGAACCTTATTCAGCGTGTGGTTGCGCGTTGAGAGATCTTCGACGTTGCCGTGATCGCTGGTGAGTATAACTGAAGTCTGAAGCAAATCAATTCTATCCAGCAAGCCTCTTATCATAGCGGCAAGGTTCTGGAGCACTGTTCTCGCTGCCGCTGGATCCTGTGCGTGTCCGACCTTGTCGGTGATGAAGTATTCGTAGAGCGTGAACCGGTTTTCGCTGGCGATGTCCGCGAGCACCCTTGCAGCCTCTTCAGGAGTTCGCGGTGCTACGTCCTCACCTCTTTCAATCAGCGCTTGATTAGTAAAGTCATGGAAGACGGCGCGGCCAGCCTGGTTATCTGCCAACTGGCGAAACGGTAACCCTGCCGCTTCCACCGCTGCAGTTGTTGCGGAGACCCAGCGCGGGCGCTCGTCGAAAAACTTGCTCGTGTAGGTATTGGCAAAGGTTATTGGTTCGACGCCGGCACGAGTTAACTGCAGGAAGAGAGAATGCTCGCGGATGATTTCGAGCATGGCGCTATTTGGAAACCCCTGTTTGTGATAGCCGAGCCTGGCAGGTGTGTTGACGCCGGTGAGGATGGTTGTTTGTCCCGATGCGCTTTGCGGGCGGCCTTCAATCCCCAGGCAGGCGTCGGTGGGGACAACGATGCCATCGTGGATCGTCTTCAACGATTCATCCGGGAAAACCGCCAGCGGCTCCGCGCCATCGAGACCGTCTAGGGGATTGAACGGTCCCCGTGAACCAATTCCCAGGCCGTCAATGAAAAATAGAAGGACTGACATTGCGAGCGATGAATATCATCCGGGAGGTTTGGGTGCAAGTCTGAGGATTCCGCTAACGCGGGTTTCAGCGCCAGGGCGGAAAATTTAACCATTCAAGTGATGTGCTGGGACCGCGGGCGCCCCGCCCGCAATGAGCGCAAAGCGCGAAAAGATCAGTGCAAAAAGATTGCGCGCCTGACGGCGCGTTTGCGGGCGGGACGCTCGCGGTCCCAGCACATCACTTGAGTGGTTACACTTCGCGCCTTTGGCGCTGAGAGCGAGGCGCATTCACTTCGCCAATTTAGTGGCTGACCAGCGTCTAAACTTGGGCTTACGGCTAGGGGTCGCTCGTCGTTGGTTCTTTCCAAAGCAACTAAGCTAATCTTTACCGAATCAAAATGTCCTCTTCCTTCCACTTTCTGAGGTATCAATAATGACAAAAGTACGTAATTTGGCTTTCATTACCGGTCTGCTCATTCTGAGCGCCGTGACAGTCATCAGAGCGCAGGATACTGCGACTCAACCCACCTCGACCGGCGCGCAAGCCGACGAGCAACAGCAAAAAGAGAAGGAAGCGGCGGAAAAGAAAGCGACGGCCTTGCTGGAGCAGATTGTCGGAGAGGTGCAGCTGCTGAAGCTGCCTGAAAATCGCATCCGCGTACAAATCGCCGCCGCCGACATGTTATGGAAGCGCAACGAAGCGCGCGCGCGTTCGATGTTCTCGCTCGCCGGCGATGGCGTCGCCGAGCTTATTCGCGGTACAGACGGCAACTCGCAGCGTTGGGCCGCGCAGTTGCGGCAAGAGTTAGTGTTGAGCGCCGCCCAGCACGATGCGCCACTTGCGTACCAACTCTTAGCGGCGACTCAATCATTAACGCCCACCGCCGACGCAGCTACCGATTTCCGGCGTCCACGCGCCGACGCCAACCTGGAACAGAACCTACTCGCGCAAGTAGCCGCTCTCGATCCGAAGCTGGCAGCCCAGAAGGTCGAAGAAGCGCTTGCGAGCGGGCAGTATCCGAACACACTTCCTCAGGTGCTCTCGGCGCTACAGTCTCAGGACAAGGAAGCCGCAACGAAACTGACGGCGAAAGTCGTAAGTAAGTTGCAGTCGGAAAACATGCTGGCCAATGTGCAAGCAGAAATGCTGGCGTTGTCCCTTTTGCGTGCCGGCGCGATTGCCGCAGGTAACACTCAAACAGTTGCGAGCCAACCGGCTACGAATCAAGCCAATTCAAATACGGCCACACCGAGCCCGGCAAGCTTCGGCAATACCACTCCGCCCATGCTGGGGGAGGCGGCTTACAAGGAACTGCTGAACACCGTGATCGATGCGGCGCTTCGCGCCACACGTCAGGCGCCTAACAGTCAGGCAAGTCAAGGCAACGGTCGCGGTAGAGGTATGTTTGGTGCTGCCCAAAACTCTACCCAGACTCCGCTCACTGACGGGCAGATCGAACAACAAAACGCGCGCCGGCTGTTGGGCGGACTGCAATCGCTATTACCGCAAATTGATCAATATCTCCCGTCGCGGGGAACCGCTCTACGCAACAAGATGACTGAAATCGGTATGGCTAATAACCAGCGGATGGCTTTCAATCAAATCAACAACCTCATGCAACAAGGGACAACTGAGAGCCTGCTTGCCGCTGCACCGGCTGCGCCACCGGCAATGCAATCAAGACTCTATCAGCAGGCAGCGCAAAAGGCGCTCGACGAAGGAAATGTGGATCAGGCGCGTCAAATCGCTAACGATCATCTCGACGCGAACACGCGCGACCGAGTGCTGCAGCGAGTCGACTTTCAGTTGATTGCGAAAAGGGCGGATTCGGAAAACATGGATCAGTTGCGTCAGTCTCTCGCGAGTTTGCATTCTGACGACGAACGAATCGATCTCTTGCTGCAGTTGGCTGCTCAGGCACAGAAGACTGACGGACAACCAGACTCCGCGTCCCAGACTGAAGACTCGAAGCTCACGCTCAAACTTCTGAGCGAAGCCCAACGTTTGGCGAATCGCCGCGCCACTAACTACAGCCATTTCGACCAGCAGTTGCGCATCGCCGACGCGTTCGCATCAGTGGAGCCGTCGCGAAGTTTTGAAGTGCTCGACCCGGGGATAGCTCAACTCAATGAACTACTTTCGGCGGCGGCGTTGCTCAGCGGATTTGAAGTGAATATTTTCAAAGATGGTGAGTTACAACTTGCAGGCGGGAGCGGGCTCAGCGAGATGGTGGCGCGCTACGGACAGGAGCTGGCGATGCTGGCAAAGCTGGACTTTGCCAGGGCCGAAAGCTCAGCAAACAAATTTCAACTAGCCGAGCCACGCCTGATGTCGCAACTGGCCATCGTGCGAAATGTACTTGGCGTGCCGCAGGTCACATCGCCTATCGGCGGTTTTGGCGGACAACGCAGGTTCGGTCGCAGAGCGCAGTAACCTTAGCGCCTTTGGCGGTGGGAGCCTTAGCCCTTACTGCCATGGTTTCTAACTAGTTGAGTGTTCACCTTCCTCATCCAGCTGGCCACGCTCACGATACAAATTCAGCTTGTTGTGAAGGGTCTTGAGGCTGATGCCCAAAAGCTCCGCCGCGCGCGTCTTGTTGTTCTTGGTTTTTTTGATCGTGCGGATGATCATCTGGCGCTCAACTTCCTCGATTGGCGTGCCCACCGGAAACGTTATCGTGTCTTCGTTTCTTAGACGCTCACGTTGGTCGATCGGATAAGGCGCGAAGTGGTGTCGCTCGACTTGTTCGCCCGAGCAAATGACCACCGCGCGTTCGATCACGTTTCGCAGTTCGCGAACGTTTCCGGGCCAGGCATGAAACTGCAAAGCAGAAAGCGCAGCGGGACTTAGAAACCGGGCAGGCCGCGCGTGTTTCTGCGCCAGGCTGTTAACCAGATACTGAGCCAGCAAGGGAATATCTTCCTTACGGTCTTTCAGAGAAGGAAGGTGAATGCGAAAAACGTTAATACGGTAAAGCAGATCTTCGCGCAACGTCCCTTTGCTCACCGCCGTTTGTGGATCCTGATTGGTCGCCGCGAGCAGGCGAACGTCGACCGCGACCTCTTTGCGACTGCCCAGACGGCGTAGCGATCGTTCTTCAATAACGCGCAGCAACTTCGACTGCAGCAACGGTGGCATCTCGGCGATTTCATCCAGAAGCAAGGTGCCGCCCTCCGCCAACTCAAAACATCCGGCTCGCATCGATGCCGCGCCGGTGAAGGCGCCCTTTTCGTGTCCGAAGAGTTCTGATTCCATCAGGGTTTCAGGAATCGCCGAACAGTTGATGCCGATGAAGGGCTGTTCTCGTCTGGGGCTGAGCTGATGGATAGTTCGGGCTACCAGTTCTTTGCCAGTCCCTGATTCGCCGGTGATCAAAACCGAGGCGGATGACGAAGCCACTTGTTCAACGAGCGAGTAGACCTCGCGCATAGCCGCGGAGTTTCCTACCAGCTCGCCGAAGGCGCCACGATCGAGAAGTTGCCGGCGCAGAGCTTCGATTTCGCGCTTGGCCTCGCTCAGTTCAGGGGGTTGGGGTTCCGTTAACATATTGTTTGTTAGCTAGTGAGTTCTCGCAGCGCAGACAATAACATGCGGGCTAATCAGCGTTGGCAGAAAAGTACGCGGCAATCGCTTGAGCCAACTCGGGGATTGTAAATTGTTGCGGTTGAATTTTCACTTGCAGTCCATAGTCTGCCGCAGTGGCGGCGGTGATGTCACCGATGCAGGCGATGACTACTCCCGCCAGCGCTCCACTCAAGTCCTCCGTATCGAAAAGCCGGGCAAGATTCTTGACGGTCGAAGAGCTTGTAAACGCGATGCAGTCGGCGCCTCCTGAAAGCAGGGCCGCGACGCGTCCGCGATCGAGCTCAGCGGGAAGCTCAGTGCGATATGCTGGCACGACATCAACGCGAGCGCCGGCTTTTTCGAGCGCCTTCGGCAGATAATCCCGGGCGACTGAAGCGCGCGGGATTAACACGTTCAGACCCTCCATCGCTTCTGACCCACCGACGAACCGCTCCAGCGCGCTAAAGACGCCTTCAGCCTTAAACTCTTCAGGTATCACATCCACGTGCACGTGCAGATCGCGCAGCCGGTCCGCAGTTGCATCACCAATCGCACAGACTTTCAGTTCGTCCAGGTCACTCACGTTGCGATTTCCCGTTTTGAGTCGCTGGAAAAAATACTCGACGCCATTCACGCTGGTGAAGATAAGCCAATCGTAACCATAGAGGTGTTCGATGGCTTCATCCAGACGTTCATAACTTTCGAGTTCGCGGATTTCAATGGTGGGACATAGAACTACGTTCGCACCGTATCGATTGAGCTCGGAAACGAACTCGTCCGCTTGATCCTGCGCGCGAGTAATCACGACGGTGCGGCCGGCGAGCGGACTGTCCAGTGGAATTTTGGGTTGTGCGTTGTTCACGGGAGAAAAAACCAAATTCAAGAGCGGGGGCAAGCCCGCCTTCCTGACCTGTGAGACTCTCCACCAGCCAGTTAGAGTCCAGCTTGAAAGGCTTTCAATCAATTATTAGGGGGTCAACAACCATCGGCTCAAGGTCAGGAAGGCGGGATTAGCACCCCAGCGGGGCTGCCCCGCCGGGGACCCCGCCTTGCCCCGCTCTTAACCGTTAATAACGGACGCGCTAATATTCATTACTACTGTTCCAACAACTCACGTGCGCCCCGCTCCAGTAGTCGTTCTCCCAATTCTGTGCCGAGCTGTTCTGCCTCGTCCAGACTGCCGGAGATACGATCTCTAACGATGCGACTTCCTCCGGGCTCTGCTACCAGTCCATCCAGCCTGATGCGTTTTTCGCGCACCGCCGCATGCGCCGCAATCGGTAACTGGCAACCGCCTCCGAGACTGCGAAGGAAAGCGCGCTCAGCGGTGCAGGCCAGCCGTGTAAATTTGTGATCAAGTTTGCGGACTGCAGCAATCGTTGTTTCGTCGTCTGCCCGCGTTTCAATCCCCAGCGCACCCTGGCCGACTGCCGGAAGCATTTCGGTTGTGGCTAGCGCCGCGCTAATTCGATTTTCCAATCCCAGCCGCCGTAGACCCGCGCAAGCCAGAACCAGCGCGTCATATTGGCCTTCATCCAGTTTGCGCAGGCGAGTATCCACATTGCCCCGTAGATCCTTGACGATCAGATCGCCCCGCAAATGCTTCAGCTGGGCCAGCCGTCGCGGACTCGAGGTTCCAACGACTGCGCCTTTCGGCAGAGAGAGCACTGACGCCTGCGAACCCTTCAGCTTCCGCTGCAAGACGAGGGCGTCGCGAGGATCTTCACGTTTGCAAATTGCCGCGATGGTTAAGCCGTCGGGAATAATCGTCGGCAAGTCTTTAAGGGAGTGAACCGCAATATCTATCCGAGTATCGAGCAGTGCCTCTTCGAGCTCCTTGGTGAAGACGCCCTTGCCGCCGATTACCGAGAGTGGATCATTGTTCGCGTCTCCTGAAGTCTTGATAATCTCGATGCGAACCACGAGGCCAGGCTCAAGCAGTTCAAGCTGGCTCTTGATCATGCCGGCCTGCGTCAGCGCAAGCTTAGAACCTCGAGAACCGATTGCCAGGTTGTCTTTCATGGGTGGATTCGGGGGCAGTAACTATTCTTCGAGACCGAAGATATCGCGCCAGGCCTGGATGGCGTCAGCATCGCTCGAGTCATAGGAGCGCCGCATGTGGCTCAGCAGCGGATGGGAAATTTTGTTTACAGTGGATACCAACAAGGCTTGAACCGCGTTTTCCTGTTCGGCTGTCAATGGACCGAGTTTATTACGCTGTCGTTTCAGCTCCGCTTTGGCCAGGTCTTGCAGCTTGTTTCTCAGTGCCCCAATCGTCGGACCAATGTCCAACACACGAAGCGTTTGCGCAAACTGCATAATCTCGGATTCAACTATCAACTCCGCGCGTTCCGCCTCGCGTTCGCGCTCGCGAATGTTCGACGAAATAACCGACTCAAGATCGTCTATGTCGAACACAAAGACGTTCGGGATCTTGCCAACTGCGGGATCGATATTGCGAGGGACGCTGATATCGATGAAGAAGGAAGGCCGGTTTCGTCGCTTGCCAAGCGCTTCGCGGACCATCGGCTCGGTAATCAAATACTGTTCGGCGGCGGTCGAACAAATAATGATGTCGGCTGCGGCCAGATGTTCGGAGAGTTCCGCAAAATTGACTGTTTCGCCACCGAGTTCGGCGGCCAGACGTGCGGCGCGCTCTTCAGTTCTATTCGCCAGCAGTACTCGCGATACGCCGGCATTGATCAAATGACGCGCGGAAAGTTCGGCCATCTCGCCCGCGCCGATCAAGAGCGCCGTATGTCCTTCTAAACGGCTGAAGATTTTTTTGCCAAGCTCGACGGCCATGTAACTAATGGAGACAGCGTTGGCGCCGATGCCCGTTTCAGTGCGTACTCGTTTAGCCACGCGAAAGGCGTGATGCACCAGGCGGTTTAGTATTCGTCCGGCGGTTCCGGCTTCCAGCGCAATTGAATAAGCGCGGCGCACCTGACCGAGAACCTGCGGCTCGCCGACTACCATGGAATCGAGCGACGAAGTTACGCGAAAAAGATGGCGCACCGCTTCGTCGTCGGTGTGCTGGTACAGATGGGTTTCGAAAAACGAAGGTGGGACGGAATCCGTGCGGCTAAGGAATTGGTTCACGCGTTCGATAGAGTCGCTCAATCGCTCGCTGGAAGTCTCAGCCAGCACTTCTACACGATTACAAGTGGAGACGATCAATCCTTCCCTAACAATCTCCCCGTCGACCAGCATATGCAGGCCCGTCGAGCACGCCTCTTCCGTGAACGCGAGACGCTCGCGTACTTCGACGGGCGCGGACTTGTGATTGATTCCTACTAAGACAATAGACATTGCGAAGGTTTATTTAAGAATCGAAGATGTGTTAACCGAAAACGTGATAGCCCCCCATGAGCCGCGCTCCTAAAAATGTGAGCAGAACCAGGGCGAATCCCGCTACTCCCATCCAGGCGGCCTTGCGTCCTCGCCAACCGGAAGTTGAACGGTAAAGAATCAGTAACAAATAGAGCAACCACGTGAGTGCGGCAAAAATTTCCTTGGGATCATTGTGCCACAAACGGCCATAGCGTGACGACGCCCAAACCATCCCGGTAGCTATGCCGACGGTTAACAAGGTAAGACCGATCGCGGTCGAGCTGGTTGCAATTTCGTTAACGGTTGTCAGTGATGGAAGCCGGTGAAAGATGCCGCTGAAAGTTTTAAGTTTTAGTTCCCGCTCTTGTAGTAGATACATGATGCTTGCCAGGAAAACCACGAAGAATGCAGCGTAAGCAAACAGGAACAGCGTGGTGTGCACCGGAAAAAGCCAAATCGCTGAACGAATGCTCGCCTCAGCGTTATCAGGCGTGGCCGGGTGGATAACGGCTGCGAGAAAAACGAGAAGCGAGACCAGCGGCAAGGTGACCACGCCCAGCGGCCGGGCTCGATAACGGTAAAGCACCAGTCCATAGCTGGCGACGAGTGTCCAGGCCAGAAAAGACAGCGTCTCGCGCCGGGTAAAGAGGGGGTAGTGACCGTCGATCGCCCAGTCGGCAATCAGCGCGGCGGTATGCAACACGAAGCCAGTTGCCATCGCCCACTCAGAGACTCGCTGAAGCGCGCGACGTTTGTTGAGAAACGCGAGCACTGCATGTATAGCCGAAACTACATAAGCGGCCAGGACGGCCAGCAAAAGCGATCTCATTTTGTAAAGACGCGGACAAGAAAAGCGACGCAGTCAATTCTAGTTGAGGAGAGAGGACGCGGCAAGGAAGGGCGTTTTGAGGAATTGCGGTTTGAGCCGTCAACTACTCTTATTAACACCGCGGCTTTAGCCCGGTGGTTTGGTAAGTGGAAGGAAATAGAAACCGTTTAAACGGTTTCCCGCTTCAAGTGGGTTCCAGAGCACCGGGCTAAAGCCGCGGTGTTAATGACAAGGGAACTGAATCCAACACACATCTGAGCCCACAAGCGGGCGACAGATGAAACGCGAACAACCAAGACCACAACCCAACACACCAACGCAAAAAAGCTTGGACTTCGCGTTCTTCATCACAATACTCCTATTACCATCTGTCGCCAGCTTCGCAGGCTCTCAAAATTAGTGGTTCGTCACCCCAGGCTCGGCTTCGCCATCGCCTGGGGCTACTACTCTCCCCACCAGCTTCGCTGGCTCGTTAGACCTCGATATCCATGCTCCGTTCATCGTCGACAACGGCAATGAGGTAATATCTTGTTAGAGTGAAACGAAACGTGGCTCAAAAATCGAACGAAGCCAAAGCGGCTTTCGGATTCAAAGCGCACTCAGGCTGGGCCGCGCTTATTGTGCTTGGCACACGCGACGGTGATCTAGAGGTGTTGGAACGAAGCCGCGTGGAACTGGTTGAAGAAGAGTGGGCTAAACAACCGTACCACGCCGCGGAACTCTTGAAGCGGACTGAGGCGAGAAGAATTGTGACGCGCGGCATCGACTCGGCCAAGCGCATCGCTCTCCGCGAAATGCGCAACGCACTGAAGCGCACTCGTGAAAGTGGTTTCGAGGTTCAAGGCTGTGGACTGATTGTTGGCAGTCCCATGCCTGACTGGAGCGTCGATGAAATTCTGGCCGTGCATTTTCGTATGCATAAAGCTGAGGGCGTTCTGTTTCGGGATGTTCTGGCTAAGGCTGCGGACGAATGCGACCTAAGGGTTGTGTCGGCGCCGGAAAAGTCTTTGCTTCAGCACGCCCAGACGGCACTTGAGACAGATGCAACTCGCTTGTCGCAGCAGCTTGACGCGCTTGGTAAGTTAGTTGGGCCTCCCTGGGGCAAGGACCAAAAAGAAGCCACCCTCGCCGCGATGATCGCGTTACAGGGACAAGGGCCGCGGCAATAAGATACTTGACTGATCACGTGGGTATGCCAACGTCCGCTTCGCGGACTTTAAGTCGCCGTCCACCGTAGGCTCATTTGTTGTCGATCACGATGGCAACCGTTATTCTGGTATTAATCATCGTAACGACACGTCTTACGGACCTTCGCTTTTTCAGTACCTAACCGGAGAAACCCGAATTGCTGCTTCGTATCTGCTTGATCTGCTCGATATGTTTAGCGGGTGCAATTGCCGGTGTGTCGTTAACGCGCTCGGTAAGCCAGCATGGCGTAAGAAGAACGACGCCGAATAATACGCTGCCAAAAGCGAGCCCTACACCTCGCGTAACCCCGGAACCAACTCCTGAGCCAACGATAGAACCAACCGCCGAAGAGCCAAAAGTTGACTTAAAGGACGAGCCTCAGGACGTCGAAAGTCTGAAGACCGACACCAACCTGGTCACCGTCCCCGTAATAGCCACCACCAGAGACGGGATTTACATCCCCGATCTGCGCCAGGAAGAATTCAGCATCGCGGAAGATGGACAGCAACAGGAGATAGCTTTCTTTGCGACGGTGAATGCGCCGTTTCATGTTGTCTTAATGCTGGATACAAGTGCCAGCACCGAAGGGAAGTTGGGAGAGATCAAGCGCGCGGCCGCCGCTTTCGTAGAACAGTTGCAAAACGCGGATCGTGTGAAAGTCATCTCGTTTGATAACGAGTTGCGCGAACTTTGCGACTTTACAAACGATCGTACTGTGCTGAGAAACGCGATCTATAAAACTGTGTCAGGGCAGGGCACGAGGCTTTACGATGCCTTTGAACTGGCGCTCCATTCCATCAGAACTATCAAGGGCCGAAAAGCCATCGTGCTTTTCACTGACGGTATGGATTATCACAGCGCTGAGGCGACCTTTGATGGTTCGCTTCGAGGGTTAGACGAGGAAGGCGTAGTCGTTTATCCGATTCGCTATGAAACGCGCGCCCAGACGGAGCGCATAGCGCGCGACGCAATGGAAGACCCGGGTCCTCAACTGCCGACCAGGGACGTTATTCGCAGGGCTCCTCCCGGAACCACACCGCCGACTTTCCCGGGCGACGATCCGGACACGGTCCCTACCACGGGACAACCAAGATCCACCGGACCGCTTGGATTGCCGACCCCTGCCGAAATTCTGAGGGGACGACGACGGCGCGATACCGATCCGGACGGCTATCCGTCGGATCGACTGCCACCTACAAGCGGGCCAACCGGGCCGACCGATCCAAGTAGGCGGCCCAACGAACGCTCAAATCGACGTGACCCGCGCGATCCGCTACCCGATCCACGCGATGACAGGGGCGGTACCTACCCGTCCGGAGGTGGCAATCCGCGAGAAGGCGACTCGATAGACGCAATGCTCGATCAGCTTTACCTCACTGCTGATAGTTATCTCGGCGAGTTGGCAGACAAGTCAGGTGGGCGACTGTTGCGCGCCGACACGCTTGGCTCGTTGCCGGATGCTTTTGCGAAGATCGCCGCTGAGCTTAGAACGCAATACGCCATTGGCTATTACCCCGTCAACAAGACGCGAGACGGACAGTATCGCAAGATTAAAGTTTCGACTACGCGCAAAAGCGTGGTTGTGCGTGCTCGCCCCGGTTACCGTGCGCCGAACGGTGGGTGACCTAAGAAAAAACTCAGGAGCAGGAGCAGTGGGCAGGAGGCAGGTAAATAAGAGCAAGAGGCATTAGCGAAATCGTCCTCCTGCTCCTGCTCCTGCCTCCTGCTTCCTGGTAATGATGCTGTCTTGTTCCTCACACTTCACTCGTGCTAGTTTTGCTACCTCGGAATACTCTTCTTATTAACACCAATATGCCTGATCGAAACGAAGCGTGGGAGTTGTTGTGCGAATACACCAAGGGTGAAAGTTTGCGCAAACACGCGCTGGCGGTTGAAGCGGCGATGCGCGCCTCGGTGAAGCGTTATGGCTCGGCTGAGGATGATGAAGATGAGTGGGGGTTGGTTGGGCTGCTGCACGACTTTGATTACGAAATGTTTCCCACGGCTGAACAGCATCCATTCACCGGCGCCAACATTCTTTGCGGTCGTGGTTATTCAGAGCGGTTTATTCGCGCTATCATGGGCCACGCCACCTACACCGGTGTGCCCCGCGACACCGCCATGGCCCGCGCACTCTTCGCCACTGACGAGCTGTGCGGTTTTCTGGTGGCCTGTGCCCTGGTTCGGCCGAACAAGAGTCTGGATGATTTGGAAGTTTCTTCAGTGAAGAAGAAGTTGAAGGACAAGGCGTTTGCGCGTTCAGTAAACAGAGACGACATCAGGCAGGGAATTGAAGAACTCGGCGTCGATCTTGATGAACACATTCGTTTCGTGATCGACGCGCTACGGCCTCTGCAGAGTCAAATCGGACTTAACGAGCTGCCGAAAAGCTGATGAGAGTTTATGACCGGCTTACGTTCTGCGGTGGCTTAGGCGGGGGCTGGACCGGTTCTGTCCGGGCCATAACGATCGAAGCGACGACGAAGAAGGTGATGGTTAGGATAGTAGCGATAGTTGCCGTTAGTATGGCCTGCAACTTCCGTCGCCGGGCCGTGTGTCGATAAACGAAAATCGAGGCCAGTAACGTCGTCAGTATAGGAAGCAGGTAAGTTGAAACCACCAGTAAACCCGGCGTGGCAATAGCATGTAGAGATGAGAAAACCGATACGATGATTGCGATGGCGGAGCCTGCGCCAACGATCGCAGCGAGCAGCGAAGAAATAAGTACCAGCTTCAGGCGCATTTGATTGTATCCTTCCGGCCGAGCGGAATCGCGCGAAACTCGCCGTGATGGAAGCAGTACTACGATTGAGCGAACTTAGAATACCACAGCAATTCACCGTAGGCCTTTGTCCGTGCAAACTGTTGGTACCGGTTTCAATCTGCAGTTTCTAACTTTTCTATTAACACCGCGGCTTTAGCCCGGTGACCCAGTGCCGGCAAAGACACCGAGAAACCGTTCAAACGGTTTCCTGCTTGGGCACCATTCGTCCACCGGGCTAAAGCCACGGTGCTAATGAGATTTACGAACGCCGACTTTATGTCGTCCGCATGCTTACCAGAAGCGCCTTAATCTATCTCTCGCGGCAGGAAGGCCTGAAGGACTTTGCCGCCCGGTTCAAGCTATTTAAGAAACTAACGACACGTTTCGTCGCCGGCGAAACAATCGATGAAGCCATCGCCTTTATTCGAGAATTGAACGCCGACGGCTGTTCCGCGTCTTTCGATCACCTTAATGAATCGGTCGCCAACCCTGCCGAGGCCGAGGAAGAGGTGGCCGAGTACCTTCACATCTTAAGCCGCATCGACGAAACCAGTATCAACTCAAACGTGTCGATTAAGTTGACGCAGTTTGGTCTGGAGCTCGATCCGGAACTCGCCTACAAGAATGCCCGCGCGGTGGTCGCAGACGCCGCCCGACGGAGAAACTTTGTGCGCGTGGACATGGAAGCGTCCAACGTCACTCAGGTAACTATCGATATCTTCAAACGCCTGCGGGCGGAGTTTGAGTTGAACGATGTAGGCATCGTGTTGCAATCGTATCTGCGGCGGACCTACGCAGACGCGCAGGAGCTGGTAAAGTTGCCGGCCCGAATCCGCATCTGCAAGGGAGCCTACAATGAACCGCCGGAAGTTGCTTTTCCCGACAAGAAGGACGTGGACGAAAACTATGTGCGGGTGATGCAACTGCTTTTGTCCAGTGGGATCTATCACGGCATTGCGACTCACGACCCAAAAATGATCGACGCCACCATCGATTTCTCGAAAAAGGAAGGCATTCCCAAAGAAGCCTTCGAGTTTCAGATGCTCTTTGGCGTGCGCCGCGATTTGCAGCGCCAACTCGCGAAGGACGGCTACAACATGAGGGTCTATGTGCCTTACGGAAAACACTGGTATCCTTACTTCATGAGACGGCTGGCGGAACGCCCGGCTAATATTTGGTTTGTGTTCAAAAATCTGTTCAAAGGCTGATCCTCTATGGAGAACTTCTACTGGATCTTGTGGAGTATTCTCGGCGCGGTCCTAATCGTCGCCGAGGTGTTCACCGCCGGATTCGTTCTTTTGTGGTTTGGGATTGGCGCCCTTGCTGCCGCGTTCGCCGGTGTCCTTGGCATAAACAATCTGGGAATTCAGTTTCTGATCTTCGCTTTCGTTTCGGTAGCCCTCACTGCAGCCTCGCGTACGATCTTCGTCAACTATTTCTCCCGTGAGAAAACCGGCGACTCGCTACGCACCGGTGTAGATTCGCTACCGGGAAAAATCGGCACCGTAGTTTCCTCGAGTCGCGGAGCTATGCAGGAAGGCGCTGTAAAAGTTTTCGGTTCTACCTGGACGGCATACCCGGCTGAAGGCGAGTCGGCTTTGGAGGCAGGGGAGCGCGTGAGAGTCGAAACAATTGAAGGCTCTTCGATCTATGTGCGACGAATTGATGAAGGGGTTGATTGGCGCGCGAAGGTACTCGAGACGAACTCAGTCACAGACGAACAGAGCTAAGAAGCAGGAGCGGGGGCAAGCCCGCCTTCCCGACCTGGAGCCATTCGCCGTTGTCCGATAACTCTGAGAAATCTGGTCAGCGCGGCTCGGTATCGGGGTCGTAGGTATCGTCGAGGGTCTTGTCTTCTTCAAGCAGAGGTAGTTCGATAGTTATCTTATCGGCGGAGGGTTCTTCCAGTTCGTTTCCGCTAAAGCGCGCGAGGATCACGGTAATATTATCTTCACCGCCGCGATTATTGGCTTCAGCAATAAGCTCGTCACACGCCTTCGCCAGATCAGGGTTGCTGCCAACGATGTTTTGAATATCTTCCGAGCGCAACTTTCCGGATAAGCCATCACTGCAAAGCAACAAGGTGTCGCCGCGTCTCAGGCGTATGCGGCCGGTAACTGGCGTGACGTCGCCCTGTGCCCCAAGGGCCTGCAAGATCACATTACGAAACATGTGGGTCTCAGCTTCCGCTTCACTGATCTGGCCCACGTCCACCAGCTGCTGTACCAATGATTGATCTTTCGTCGCCAGGCGAATCTGATCCTTACGAAGCAGGTAACCACGACTGTCGCCAACCTGAACCAGATCCAGCAGATCGCCGTGCACCGCCGCGCCGGTAAAGGTTGCGCCCATGCCGGCACAACGCGAGTCTTCCTGGCTCTTATGGTGAATAGCGCGATTCGCGTAGACCGTTGCACTTTTCAGACAGTCGACCAGCGACTCTTCGGGATCACACGCCTTTTCCTTGTCGTTGCCCATGATCATGTCGCGCACAGAATCCACCGCCATGCGGCTGGCAACGTCACCGGCGAGCGCGCCACCCATACCATCGGAAACCACCAGCACCAGTCCCTTCTCGCCCAACTCGAAGTTACCCATGTTCGTTGGCTCTTCAGCGCCGTCTGTGGCTGTCCAGGTTTGCTGTTTCGAGAGTTCGAGGACGAGGAAGTTGTCTTCGTTTCCGCGGCGAACGCGACCGACATCGGATTTGGCGTGCAGTTCAACAATCATATGGCGCGTGAAGGCGATTCAGGAAAAGGCAAAAGTCGCTTGGATTCTAACCCGTTCAGAGTTTGGCTGTCACTTCCGATCATAGTAAAGCAAACTGTGAGTTTGCGACTAACGTTGAAAGCCTGACTGCCCCGACCGCAAACTAACGGTTTGCTTTACTAACCTGTCAAATACTATTTAAAGCCTGATCGAGGTCCGCAATTATATCATCCGTGTCTTCAAGCCCAACAGAAACTCGCACCAGCCCATCGGTGATACCCAGCCGGGCCCGCTTTTCAACATCAACTGAGGCGTGGGTCATCGTTGCCGGATGCGAAATAAGAGTTTCGACGCCGCCAAGACTTTCCGCCAGAGTACAGAGCTTAACTGACTCAAGCACTGTCCGCGCCGCTTCGAGCGAGCCAACATCGAAGGCCACCATGCCGCCGAAGCCATGCTGCTGCCGTTTCGCCAAAGCATGCTGGGGATGCGAGGCCGAACCTGGATAATAAATTTTCTTGACCTTCGGGTGCTCTTCAAGGAAAGCGGCCACGGCGCGACCTGACTTGTCGTGTTGTTCCATGCGGAGGGCGAGTGTTTTGGTGCCGCGCATCACGAGCCAGGAGTCGAAAGGCGAGAGAATTGCGCCGGCACTGTTTTGAATGAAGCCGATCCACGCGGCATCCTCTTCGTTGTTTAATAACACGGCGCCGCCAATGCCATCCGAGTGTCCGTTCAAATACTTGGTGGTCGAGTGGACAACGATGTCTACGCCGAATTCGAGCGGGCGCTGCAGGTAAGGCGACATAAAAGTATTGTCACAAACCACACGGGCGCTGGCGCGGTGGGCTATCTCCGACACCTCGCGCAAATCGGTGACAATCATCACGGGGTTTGTCGGCGTTTCGACGAAAACCATTTTTGTGTTTGGCTTGATCGCCGCTTCAACGTTGAGCGCATCCGAGGTGTCGACAAAATCGAATTCCAGACTGTAGTTCGCCAGCACCTTGGTGAAGAGGCGAAAGGTTCCGCCGTAGGTGTTATCGGAAACGACTACGTGTTCGCCGGCTTTTACCAGCCGTAGCGTGGCATCAATTGCTGCCATGCCCGAAGCGAAGGCATAACCAAAGCGCGCACCTTCCAGCGCTGCCAGGTTTTGCTCGAGCGCACTCCGCGTCGGGTTCTGCGTGCGGGCGTACTCGTAGCCCTTGTGCTTGCCTAATCCGTCTTGCGCGTAAGTTGAAGTTTGATAGATAGGGACGGTAACCGATCCAGTCGTTTGATCGGGGTCCTGTCCGCTGTGAATTGCCGTGGTTGCGAAACCCATAAGTTACTCAATCCTAAATCTTGCTTGGTGAATAGTAAAACGCGCCCGTAAGCGCAGGATATGAATTTACGATGCCGGCTGCACAAAAACGGGCGTGAAGCGTGGCATGGTAGCCTGCGTGTAATGCAGAGTCAATTGACCTGGATTTGAGTCATTAAGGTCAAGTGTTTGGCTGGGACCGCGGGCGACCCGCCCGCTAATGAGCGCGAAGCGCGAAAATGTTGTGAACTAGTCCGGAAAGACTACGCGCCTTCAGCGCGTTTGCGGGCGGGACGCCCGCGGTCCCAGCAAATCGCCTGAGGTGTTTATATGAAGTAAAAGCTGGGACAAGGGCGGTTTTAGTGGTTTTCTTCGAGTATGAAAAGCTCGATCGCCTTCGCTTCTCTATTTCTGTTGGGTTGTCTCGGTGCTTACACCGGTCACGCGCAAACAATAGTCGACATGCCTCCACCACCTCCGCTGCCAGTGCTACGTCCTGACCCCAAGCCCGCAGTCATTGCATTTGCGAAGCCCACTCCCGAGAAGGAACTGGAGTTTGATGAGAACGACGTGGTGCGGGTGAGCACAAGCTTGATTACCGTCCCGGCAGAAGTTCTCGATCGTAATGGTCGCAATGTCGGTAATTTGCAAAAGGCAGATTTCCGTATTTATGAAAATGGAGTTGAACAGCAAGTCGCATATTTTGCTTCGGTGGAACAGCCGTTCACGGTCGCGCTGCTGCTCGACGTAAGCGGCTCCACGCAGTCGCAATTGCAAGCGATTCGCACCGCTGCTAATACTTTCATCAAGCGTCTCCGTCCAAATGATCGGCTCTTGCTTGTCTCCTTTGATGGTCGAATAAACGTGCTGACCGAGCCGGTAACCCTCACCGAACTTCGGAAACAGAAACTTCGTCTTGATGCTCTGCACGACGGCACACTGCTTTACGATACGGTAGGCTTTGTTTTGAACCAGCGTCTGGCAGCAATTCCGGGTCGCAAAGCAATCGTGTTGATGACTGATGGAGTCGATAACGGAAGCAAGCGAGCGTCGCTGAAACAAAACCTGCGCGATGCCGGTGAGGCAAACGTAGTTATCTATACGGTTCAATACAACACGCTGCCGCAACTGCCTGCGCGCCTTAGCCAGATCAGTAACCTCAAGGCAAGGGAAAATGTGCGCACGAAAATGATCAAGGATTACGGTATCGGCTCAAACTATCTTCGCTCACTGGCGGAAAAAACCGGCGGCCGTATTTATCGAGCCGATGATCTTGGCGAGGTGCCACAAGTCTTCACGGCCATAACTGACGAACTGGGGAGACAGTACAGTCTCGGTTACTACCCCAAAGGCGAGTTCCAGGCTGGCGAGAAGCGCAACATCAAAGTTACGACGCGTTCGCCAAATCTCGTCGTGCGCGCGCGCGAAAGCTATGTGGTGATCGCTTCAAGTTCTCATCAGATCGTTGGACAGGACTAAATCTGGGAATCGTCAGGTGGTTTTCAGGCGGTCAATCCATCAAACTCCAGCAACCACCATCAGATTGCTTCCACAGATATATCTGCTGAACTGAGCAGCTCCTGGCATTTTCTCAAGCGCTCGAGTGTGAAACCTACTTGCGAGTCAGCCAAGAGCCGGTTGAGTTGGTTTCTCAGGTCCACACGCTCGTCATCCTGCAACTGGCTGCACATCTCTTCAACCTCTGTCATCAGTGCGCGAGCGGCGCCTCCTCTATCACCGCAACGTTCCGCGACTGCGTAGGCGCGGTCGAGCACTCGTTTCGCCTCGCGTTGCCTTCCCATCCTTGAGAGAATTCGGCCCTGGGTCGTTAATGATTCCGCCAGCAAAGCCTCTTCACCACCGGTTTCCAGAGTTTCTACTGACTGGGCAATAGCATGTTCGGCAAGCTCGAATTGCTCCATCGCCAGATGAAACTGTGCCAATGACTCATCAACCTGCGCCCGTCGAACTTTATCAGCCAGTCCGTCAAACAGTGTGCGCGAAAGCATCAAATGCGCTTCCACTTCATCAAACCGTCCGACTCTGAAGAGGAAATAGCCGTAGTTATTCGCCACAATAGCGGTGTAACGATGATTGCCAAGGGCCTTGAACTTGTGCAAGGCCGTCTCGAAATGCTCGTTCGCCTGTTCGTTTCGAGCTTCGCTGAGGATGGTGGCTAATTCGAGATGGTAGCGCGCTGAGACCCACGGGCTTAGTTCCGCACGGTCGACAACTGTGTTCAAAATTGTAAGTGAGTCGCCTATATGGCCGGCGTGACGCTCAAAGCTTGCCAATCTAATGCGGCTCAAACTTCTAAGTTCGCGATCATTGTCCGATAACTCATCAAGCGCGGCGATAAGGGTCGAGCGCGCCAGATCAAACATGCCCTCACGGTAGTAGCAGTATGCGAGTTCGATGCGGCCTTCTGCGGAGAGCGTCTTTGAGCCAAGTTGCTCAAAAAGGCCAACCGCTCCGCTGAGCAAGGCCTCAGCGTGTTTCTGTCCCTTTGGCACTTGCCTTGTACTGGCTACCCCACCGGCAAGCGCTCCAGTTGTGTAAAGCAGGTCACCGGATGAATGAGGGCTCAAGGCCTCGAGCCTGGGCCACTCGCCCATTGTCCACCAGCGTTCGAGGACGGCGCACGCGGCGTCAAAGTTTCCCGCATCGATCTGCGCCCGGGCAACCACGCAGGAAACCTGTACCTCTTCAACGAGTGTGGGACTTGAATATTGGAAGCGCCCAAGCGAGTTCACTCCAGATACTTTGCTTCGTGCCTCGTCTGTGATGTGCTCCAATCCCCGGTTGGTCTTAATCAAGGACTGTTCATAGAGGTTGCGTGAAAACAAATAGGCAGCATGCCACTGGTGCACAGCCGGATTGTCAAACTTGAGCTCTGTAGCACGTCTGTTTTCTCGCTCTGCAGTCTTTCTATCCCATTCGCATCTAAGTGCGACGGAACCCTGAACCTCAGGAAGTCTCTCATCAAAATCTGCCGCTCTCGAAAACTCCGTCGTCGATAAAGCCTCTGCAGTCGGAAGATAATTCGTCGCCAATCTCAAATAACAGTCCACTATTCCAGCGTAAGCCAAAGCAAAGTTAGGTCCCAGAGTAATTGCGTTTTGAAAGGAAGTTATGGCTTGTTCGAGACCTTCCCTGGTGTGCTTGCTCCAGTGGAAGCGACCGCGAAGGTAAGCCTGATAAACTTCAGAGTCTTCGGTGTAGCGTTCGAAAGGCGGCTTAATTCCGCTTTCCGCATTCAGAAAACGGTAGCCTCGGCGAGGAATTGTTTCTATATACCTGGCATTCTCTCCCAGAGCCCTCCGCAACATAAACACATGCTGCGCCAAATTACCTTCTTCCACGTATTCATCCGGCCAAACCTCTGCCATTAGAACGTCCTTTTCAACCACGTGCCCCATATTCCGAACGAGCACCAGAAGTGTGCTCAATGCCTTTGGGGCCAAAGGCACCAGCCGGCCATCCCGCAAGAGAACGCGTTCTCGTGCATCCAGGCAGAAAGGACCAAACTGAAAAAGATTGCCCGCTTCCATGGCTTGAGAATTTATTAATAAGTTCTTAACAGGTCCCCAAAGACTTGTGGTGGCACAGTCCTTATAGTCGCAGCATAGTTACCGAGGATAGGGAGGCCTGACGGGTAGACCATGTTTCGCAGCGATGATAGCTGGTGTTGAAGAATCGAGCAATACCAAGTGTGAAAAGCCCAAAGTGGGAACGCACTCGAATGGACCCACTACTTGAACTGCTTGATTCGTCGCCAGCGCCAAGGTCTCTTCTCGGTAAATATGCATTTCTGTTTCGAGATCTGGGTCGCTTCTCGCATTAGTTTCTGATTTCTACCTCTTTCTAAATTTCTTAGCCGGCTTGAAAGCATTTAGGCGTTCGTCCTATTGGCGTCACACGTTTTGGGTGTTCATTCCAGTTTGGATTGCCACCCCTCCCGCGCATTACCTGTCGAAACGTTCTGAAAGGTTAAGGAGATTATGACCTACATCACACAACTCACCTCGCGCAAGGCAATGTTTAGCTCGCGGATCTTGACGCTGGTATTAGCCGGCCTCGTGCTGATCGTTTTGCGTTCGAGCCCCGTTCAGGCGCAATGGACTAACGGTGCAAACATTAACAACACCAACAACGGCACTGTCAGTGTCGGCACTACGAGTCCCGGGGGAGACAAGCTGATCATTGCCGGAAACACTGTGGGCGGCAACGTTACCAGCCATACGCAGTTGCATTCCACTTTCGATACTCAGAGTAACGTGATTATGGAGCTTAGCTATGGCACGGCTACGGCGAACATCACTCCATACCCAACCATTGTGCTTAGCAAGAATCTGACTAGCACAAACAATCTCCTTGGCGCATTCAATTTTGCTAACCGGAGTGTTGCTAATGGCAGTGAAAAACGGATCGCTTCAATCGCTGCCTGGACTGACGGAGCAACCAATTCCGGCGCGCTGGTTTTTAGTGCCGCCAGTGCCGGGACACTCAATGAAAGAATGAGACTAACCAACGGCGGCAGCCTCGGGATCGGAACTACTTCGCCCGGTTACCGACTCGACGTGCAGGGTGGCGCGCTCAACGCCTCGGGAGGCCTATGCATGGCCGGAGATTGCAAGACCGCCTGGTCGCAGGTTGGCGGCTCACAATGGACCACCACGGGTTCCAATATCTATTACAACTCAGGAAATGTTGGCCTCGGTACCACCACGCCTTCCAGCAAGCTGCACGTAGTCAGCGGCACGGACAATTTTACGAACCTGCTGACTCTCGATACCGGAGTGCATGCCGGCACCGCGATGGGTGTGTATGGCACGGTGAATAACGAGAGCGGCTTCGATATGTCTGTCTACCGCGCCGGGCAGTATTTCAGCCGCTTCGGTGTGACTAACTTCGGACACGTCTATCTCCAGCCGGGATTAGGGAACGTCGGCATCGGCACTTCAACCCCGGGTTATCGCCTCGACGTGCAGGGCGGTGCGCTCAATTCTTCTGGAGGGTTCTGCATTGCTGGAGACTGCAAAACTGCCTGGTCGCAGATTGGCGGCGGTACTTCACAGTGGACAACTTCGGGCTCCGATATTTACTACAACACCGGCAACATCGGCGTCGGCACCGCCACGCCTTCTTCCAAGCTCGACATCGCGGGCACAAGCAAAGCACAAGCATTCAGCCTAAATGGATTTTCCGCAGAGAAAGCATTCACGACAAACTGGAACAACGCCGTCGCCAACCAGAAGGTACAGGTTTATTGGCCCGCCTCGACACAAGTGGACGGCATTTATGAAATCACGGTTACGGGTCATTACAATTTTTCGAATTCCAATGGCGGTATCAGGAAGCGAATCGTAATCAATGGTCGGAATATTGGGATCATCAACATGCAGGAGAGCGAAGTACCTTTTCGTCTCGGCTATACCGGAAACAGCGACACCATTTCCAATATCATGTGGGATGCCGCTAACAGCCGCTACTACTTCATCGTTTCCAATCTTGACAACGCGCAGAATGCAATCACGATTCACGTCAAGTCGATTACTCCCGGCGCGATGGCGTCCAACGCCGACAATCTGAACATCGGTTCGATCTACACCACCGATGCGACCAGCTATCCTCAGTTATTCACCTCCTTCATGAGCAGCAACGTCGGGATTGGCACTAACACTCCGGCCTATAAACTCGACGTTACGGGAGAGGTTAACGCCACCGGATTTCGGATCAATGGCGTGCCAATCTCCGGCGGCGCGGTTAGCTCAGTGTTTGGACGCACAGGAGCAGTTGTTGCAGCAACAAATGACTACACCTGGGCTCAAATAAACAAGAGCACGTCGTCACTAGTCGATCTTCAGACTCGCAGTGCCGCCGACTTGTCATCCGGAACACTTTTAGCCGCACGAATGCCTGCGCTCACCGGTGATGTGACCAGCTCAGTAGGTGGTGTTGCGACCACGTTGGCAAACACTTCGGTAGGGGCGGGCAGCTATACCAGTGCAAATATTACCGTAGATTCCAAGGGCCGAATCACGGCGGCTTCGAACGGCAGCGGCGGCGGCTCGCAATGGACCACCAGCGCTTCTAACATCTATTACAACTTAGGCAACGTCGGTATCGGAACAACGAGCCCCGCCGCCGGCCTCGATGTTCAAGCTCCTATCACAGCTGTCACGGCCTACGGGGTCCGCCTACAACAATCGCTCACCGCTGGCTACAACAATGCGGAACTTAATGGCCTTTTCATCAATCCAAGTTTCGTCGACGGAGTGGACGTGGGCGTCAGGCATAACGCACTGGTGACGGTCACCGGCAATGTTGGTATCGGATCGTCAGTGACCAGCGCGGGCCTCGATGTCCAAAACAGCGGAGTTCCTGCCGCCGGCAATACGTTTGGCACACGCCTGCAGCAGGTGTTGCCTTCCGCGGGAAACAACTCAACCTCGACCGCTCTTTACATCAATCCCACGTTTAGCGACGGGGTGGCGGTAGGCGTGCGGCATAACGGCCTGGTGGTTGCCTCGGGTGATGTGGGCATCGGAACGAGCACGCCTGGAGCTGGTTATAAGCTGGATGTGAATGGGAATACGAATGTCACCGGCAACATCAACGTCACCGGCAACATCAACGCCAAATATCAGGACATGGCCGAATGGGTTGAGTCTTCTCAAGTTCTCACGGCCGGCACCGTCGTGGTGCTCGATCCGACAAAATCCAATCAGGTCGTCGCATCGACGGAGGCTTACGACACGCGCGTAGCTGGAGTGATCTCACTCCAACCGGGAATCACACTCGGAGAAAAGACTGACACGAAAGTGTTGGTAGCAACGACGGGCCGGGTAAAGATCAAAGTTGACGCGAGCTCGGCGCCAATTCACGTCGGCGATTTGCTGGTTACCAGCGACATTGCGGGCGTCGCGAAGAAGTCTGAGCCCTTAAACCTTGGCGGCGTGCAGATTCATCGTCCCGGTACGCTAATCGGCAAAGCGCTCGAACCGCTGGCCCAGGGCACTGGTGAAATTCTGGTGTTACTCAGTTTGCAATAGTCGTTTTTTGACTCTGCATTCATCCAGATGTTCAAAACTCCACGGGAGCGACTGTCATGATGCGCATTTTTGAACCTGCTGCAGTTGTTAAGGCTTTAACATTTCTCCGCCAACGCCCGACGCGACGAAGGCTTAGCATATCGGAGACTGTCTCAGTGGTCAGTCAACCGGTACGCCGCGGGCTTTCCATCTTCCTGGTAGTTTCACTGCTGGCTACTTCAACGCTGGCGGCGCCTCAAACAATTGTCGGGGTGGCGACGGAATGGCAGTCAAGTCTGGCATTTTGGCTGAGGGCTAACGATTTGCCAGGGAAACTGACACGCATACTCAGCGGGCAAAGTAACAAGCCTCGGCCTCAGGAAAAACAAGAAGAACGCAACTCAAGAGTGGCGCGTCTTCAGATTTATCCCGGGGATAGTACGATTGGTGTTGATGGCCGGATCTCATTTGCGGCCGTCGCTTATGATCTTAATAACGCGACGGTCGGAGGTGTGGCAATCACCTGGCGTGTGCAGGATGTGAACGGCCAAGCTGGAGCCGTAATTTCCAGAAACGGCCAATTTGAAGGCAAGGCGGCCGGCAGATTCAAAGTAATCGCCGAAGCAACCGGCCAAATCACACAGGCCAACGTAATCGTACTGCCTATGCCAGGTGGCCCCAAACCAGATGATGTTCCACTGCACACGCGCCGCGTCTCCTCTCGCGACTTACCGCCCCAACTTTCACCTGAAGGCGCGGATCCGGACAGCCCTGTTGGCGGCAAAGAAGAGGCAAGATCATCAACGCGAAACTCCAGTCGCGATAGCTCAGCGCATTTGAGCCGAAATCGCGGGTCACGGCGCTTGCGCCAGTTGAAGGCCCATGCTGCGCCCGTTCTGCCTGACGATGGCTGGGGCGATGGCAACTACACGTCTGCGGATGATCCGGGAAACGGACGCGGCGACCCGCCCGGACATCCGGTCGACAATGGCGCAGGCAGCGGAAACTTTCAACTGACGGCGCCGGTGCTCAGTTTGCCCGGCCGGGGCATCGACATCTCGCTTGGGCTTTCCTACAACTCACGGGTTTGGAATAAGGCCGGCAACGTAATCAACTTCGATATTGATCGTGATTGGCCGGCGCCAGGTTGGTCGCTCGGCTTTGGCAAGATCCTTGATCTCGGAGTAGGCGGCAGCATGCTCGTAGACGCCGATGGCACCCGGCACCCTTACACCGGCACTCTCGGACCATCGAGTGGCGGGACACTGTTTACGGGCCATACCACCGACGGAACACTCATTCAGTATCAAAGCTGGAAGAATGCGAGCGGCGTGATGACCTTTGGCGAAGCTAATCTGCCGAACGGGTCGCAGCTTCACTACTACGGTGTGGCACCGGGCGGAGTGTTTCCAACCGACATAGTCGACGCTAATGGCAATCTGGTTATTATCACCTACGTGAGCGGCACAGGGCATATTCAAACAATCACTGATACTCTCGGGAGGGTGATAAGTTTCTTCTACGATTCTCACAATCTGCTCACGGCAATCACCACGCCACGTCTCGGCATCGACACCGGAGAACGTACGCTGGTTAGATTAACTTATCACCAGGCCTCGCTGAATTCTTCCAGCTATTCCTTCGCACTGACGCCCGTTGTTCGTGATCCAAATCCCTGGCTGATCGATGCTATTTATTATCCTGGAACAGGTACAGGTTATTGGTTTGGTGACTCTGATTCCTACTCGACTTACGGCATGCTCGCCAAAGCAGTGGAAGCACGTGGCATGACTTTCAGCGGGCCCGATCCGGTTCCTGCCGAAAAGGAGCCGACTGAGCAGGGAACGATAACCGCAGGTCATATGACACGGAAAGAGGTCTACAATTATCCCTTGTTTGTGGGTGACACCAGCGGCACTGCGAGTACCAACCTCACGGATGCTCCGGCCTATACTACGATGACCGAAACCTGGACGCGCGACGACACTCCGGCTAACACCGATTCGGCTACCACTAACTATTTGGTGTTTGAAAATGCCCCCGCTCCTCCTCAGCCAGTTCCATCGCGCCAGGTTACAGTTACGTTCCCAAACGGAACGAAGAGTATTCAATATTCCTATAATTACACGAGTCTCCCGGACAGCGATCCAAACAAGGCATTGGACGGATTAGTCTATCAGGACGAAGTGCGAGATTCGGCGGATACCTTACTTCAGAGTAGTACGTCGACTTGGGAGAGAGGCTTCTTCGAGTCCCCACGGCCGATTCGCACCACGGCGACAAACGAACTCGGTATGACGACAACTACCATTCTCAGCTACGGAGCTTCGTACAATCAGGTAACGCAAGTGAGTAACTACGATTATGGCGGCACCACCACCCTCCAGTTACACGGGCGCTCTGCATATCTTCAATCTGCCGCTTGCGGTAGACGTCTTTGGCGCCGACGATGCGACGAGGGTTTCGCGCACGGAGTATCAGTATGATGGGCAAACACTCGCGGATACACCTGGTGTGATAGGTCATTCGGACAATCACAATCCCTATACACCGAGCTATAATCCGATTACTGACTACCGCGGCAATCTCACGCAAATTACAAGATATGCGGATGCTGTCGTACCCAGCGGCGCCGTCACTGAAACACGCCGCTACGACATCGATGGCAACGTGATCAAAACCTCGTCTTCATGTTGCGAGCAAACCACCACCAGCTACACCGTTGACACTTGGTATACATATCCGGTCTCGCAGACGCGCGGGTCGGCTACAGATCCCTATTCTCAAGTAACCACCAGTGCGACCTACGATTTCAATGCAGGATTAGTGCTTTCGGGGACAGATGCCAACGGTCGGAGCTCGCAAACCACTTACTTTCCTGAAACGCTACGGCTGGAGACAACCACTCTGCCGACATTGGCTCACACTCATTTCGCTTACGACGACACCGCGATGAGTGTCACTCAGACTACCTACCTCGAATCGCATCCGGAAGACACCACCATTGCCACTGAGAACGTCCAACTGCTCGATGGACGCGGACTCGTCCGTCAGGAACAGGCTCGCGGAGAAAACAATGTTTGGGATTTTGTGGATACTATTTACGACAACATGGGGCGAGCCTCACAACAGACTCGTCCCTACCGCAACGGCGAAACTCTCCGGTGGGCCACAATGACTTACGACGCCCTGGGCCGAACCAAGAAAATCATCGCGCCTGATTATACTTTGAGCGATTTCAGCGACGGCAGCACGCGCGAGGCGTTTTACAACGAAGTGAACCGGCCAAGTGTTGCCTCAACTGCTCCGGGTGAAACAGTACGCCAGCGTGATGCCTGGGGCCGCGAACGCTGGGCCCGGATGGACGCGCAAGGAAGGATGGTAGAGGTCGTCGAGCCGGCTGCGCCAGGCAGCGGGTCAGTTTCCGACCCTGGAGCGTTGCTTACTACGTACTCTTACGACACGTTGGGCCATCTCACAGAGACTACTCAGAACGTACAGACTCGACTGTTCAAGTACGACTCTCTAGGGCGGCTCGTGGCTCAGAAACTAGCCGAGACGAAAGCAACTTTAAACGATGCCGGAATCTATCAGACAGGCGGCGGAACGTGGAGCGACGTCTTCGTTTATGACGATCGCTCGAATCTTACTGCGCGCACTGACGCGCGTGGCGTGAAGGTTATTTACAACTACAACAACGACCCCCTCAATCGCCTGCAGTCCATCTCTTGGGATACCGCCGGCTTTGGTGATAGTGCCAACCCGATTTTGCCGACGTCAACCGTTAACTATGCCTACCGTACGAAGGACTCACCAACGCAGCTAAGAGATGTAAGTCAACCAAGTAGCATTACAACGAGCGGAATAAGCAGCGAAAGTTACGACTATGATTTAGAGGGGCGCGCGAGCAATAAAACTTTGACGCTGAATTCCCGTACTGGCTTCCCCTTTGTGACCGATTTTACCTTCGACTCGCTCGGGCGAGTTACTGATGTGACTTATCCGGCTGAATACACTAACGGCCAGCAGCCGCGCAAGGTGGCACACAGCACTTATGATGTGGCCAGCCGCTTAACGGGCCTGACGATTAGCGGAGCGACTCAGGCCTCACTGATTAACTATAACGCAGCCAGTCAAATAACATCGATGAAAGTCGGCGCGACTGGCGTGAATCAGATCACGGAAAACAACGGCTTTGATTCGCAGACCGGGCTCCTTGCCACACAGACCGTAGTGGGCGGCACCAGCCCTTCTGCAACAACGCTGCTGGATCTTTCTTATGACTACGTCGGTGCAAACGGGAAACGCACTGGTCAGTTGACGAAGATCCTCAACAACCTCACTCCCAATCACAACAAAGATCGCAGTTATACCTACGATGCCTTAGGCCGTCTGACCCAAGCGACGGGTGGAGCAGCGAGTGCTCCGCTCTGGACGCAAACCTACAGTTATGATCTCTTTGGGAATCGGACAGGCGTCTCCGCCAGCGGCTTCTCAGCAAAACTAGATGGATCGGATCCGCAGTCGACCACAGACAATAGACAATCAGCGAAGGCCACTGGCAGCCCAGGCACCGCGGCCGCAAACGGCACCCTCTCTTTACCGCGGGCTGATCGGGATGCCTCGGCAGCCAACTCGCTTGGGGTGGACGCAAGCGGGCCGTCTACCGCACCTGCGGGACCAGGCGACCGCAAAATCGCATGGGCCACTGAACAACTTGGCGACAGAAGCGACTCTGAATCGTCCGGCTCACGGCGCGCGCGCGCGCCTCGCTCTACTTCGAATTCCCATCACGCTTCCCGGTCAGCCGTCCCCAGTCCAGCCCCGCCACAGGGAGCGCCACCTCCGGTGTTTACCGATCCGGATTTGCTGGCCACCGGTGGGATACAAATAAAGGCCCTGCATATCACCGAATTGCGTACAGCAATCAATGCGTTACGGGCGCGCCTGGGCCTGCCCGCGTACTCGTGGCAGACCACGGCGGCGTCCGGGGGACCCATCACGGCAGATCCGATTCTGGAAATGCGCACGGCCCTGAATCAGGCTCTGGGAGCGCCTCCAGCGGGTTATAGTGCAGGACTTGCTCAATATCTGCCGGTTCAGGCCATTCACATTCAGGAGTTGCGCGATCGAGTTGTTACTGCCTGGATCGCTTCCTCCTCCATACCGAGCGATGGACTGGCATCAGTTTCCTATGAGCTAACTTCGAATCGCATCACAACGGACGGTTTCGATTACGACAAGGCTGGCAATCAAGTGCGGGCGCTTGCGCCCGGCGGCGGCTCACAGCGTTTCCAATATGACGCTGCAAATCGTCTGGTAAGAGTAAAGTCAGATGACAATCAGACCGTCATTTCCAGCTACACCTACGGTTCGAATACCGAGCGGTTAATTGTTGAAGAGGGTGGCTTGCGCACTTACTACGCCTGCGGCGGCAGTATGGAATACTTTGAGAGCGGCGCATCCACCACACCACAGTGGTCCAAGAGTTATTTCTACCTTGGCTCAAGGTTGCTTTCAACTCTGACGCCTAACGGTTCTGGTGGTGAGGCGGTTCAATACCATCACCCTGATCGCCTGGGAACGCGGTTGGTCACCAACGCACAAGACACGAGTTCCTTCGAGCAGATAACCTTGCCTTTCGGTACCGCGCTTACGGCGGAATCGACGGGCGCGACTACCCGCCGATTCACGAGCTATGATCGCTCCGCCACGACGGGTTTGGATTATGCCACTAACCGCCACTACGACTCCCGGCAGGGAAGATTTACCCAGGTCGATCCGCTTGGTATGGCAGCAACAAATTTGATGAGTCCCCAAACGTTGAACTTGTATAGTTACTGTGGTAACGATCCAGTGAACCGCACCGATGCGAGCGGTCTGTTTTGGGGTAAGCTGTGGCGCGCCCTTAAGAAAATCATTACGAACAAATGGTTCATAATAGCTATAACTGTGGCGCTGGTTGTCATAACTATCGGGTCAACCGCCTTTGGCTGGCAGTTGCTCAAGGCAGTGATGATAAATATAGGCGGCGATGCCCCAGGTGCGGCTATCATGATCGCCTCAGGCCAAATGACCGCGACGGCGCTTGGTTGGGTGGCTAGCGCCCTTGCGGCCACGCTTGCGGTAGCCAGTGGTTCAATTAGTTTTAGCGCCAAGGCAATAGCGAAGAACGCCTTGCTCTTCGCTGCCGGTGCGGCCGTTCATCGAGCACTGTCATTGATACCGTCCGGAGCTATCGGTCCGGGCGGCACTCCGCCCTTCTCATTCCAAGCCACGGAGCAAGCGTTGAGTCAACTGCAGGCCAATTTGGTCTGGCAGGCGCTTGAAGAGGCCCGGCGTGCACTAGAAAGTCAAAAATGCCGTGATTATGTAGGTCCGGCTGCCTACGCTGAGCTGAGAAAATTATGGGACGCTCGACGGATTACTTACTTTCCCGGTGTGGTGTTCGCTCCGGATGAGGGAGAAGTTTGGGCAGCAAATCGTGGCCGGGGTACCTTCCGCGGCGGTTCATTTTCGCCCAGACGAATTGTTTTGGGTTACCACTTCTTTAATGATAAAGACGTCGCTGAGTCGGCCGGTGAACTCGGGATTACGCCCTTACAAAGGCGTGCTACAACTCTGCTGCATGAAATCAGACATGTGCTTGGCACCGGATACGTGGAACCCCATGACCAGTGGAGTATCGATATTGCCAAGAACTGCTTTAAGTGATTGAGATTTTGATCTGATGCAAGACCAGAGGATTTTGATCCGTCTTTTGGGACCTAGACAAGACTCATCACGGACACTGACCCTGGGGTTGGTGTCCGCGATGCTATTTCTTCTGCCGCTGCCCGGTTGTGCGCGTAAGGAACACTTGTTTGAAGAAAAAGTGAACCTCAAGTACATGCATCGGATGAGGTCTCTTTCTCTTTTCGGAGGCACGCAGGCATCGCTGATTCTGGAAAACACTCGCGAACTGAAACTCACCACCGATGCGGGCCAAACCTGGCAGGTCATCCCCGCCGCCGCGGTCAGTAATGCATTTGAATGCGCCACCATGCTTGACAGCAAACGTGGCTGGGCGGTCAATAATCAGGGCCACATCTACACCACCGATTCAGGCGGCGGAAGTTGGACGAAGATCTCAGAGCTTCAGGGTTTTACCGGCGCCAATCAAATCGAATTTGTAAACGAACGAGACGGCTGGCTACGAGAATTTCTCAGCCTTTGGCGCACCCGCGATGGCGGTCTCACCTGGCGCGAGACGCTCAGCACGAAAACACCCGGAGTCCATGGACAGCCCACCGGTATCTTTCTGATAGACGCGAATACGGTGGTAGGCAGCGGAAGCGATGGGCAGGTTTACCTTACGATCGACGGCGGAGAAAACTGGAAAATAGAGACGCCCCTGCCTGGAGACATCGATTTCAACGACGTTTGGTTTGCAGACCAAAAGCACGGATGGCTGACTGGCTACGCCGTTTTGGTTGCTGGTGAATCGCTGCGACCGCTGCTCTTTGAAACAACCGACGGGGGCGAGTCCTGGAAAGAAGTATTAGTCGAAAGCGACTTACTGCCCTCGTCAGTATGCTTTGTCGGTCAGGAAGGATGGCTTGCCGGTAACCGAAGGATTAAGGGCGGGCAGTCCGTAACTCTCGAAGGCGTTTTATTGCATAGCAGCGACGGTGGCAAACATTGGGTTCCAGTGCAATTTAGCGCGAAAGATCAGTTTCTTAGTGAAGTGCGCTTCACTGACAAGTTTCACGGCTGGCTGGTCGGGCGTGACAATCTCTATCGCACCGAAGACGGCGGCAAAACTTGGATCGTCGTCTTGAGCTTGCCAGCTATCCAATCGAATGCGTGACTAAAAATTCAAGGTGGGATCCTTAGGTGCAACACGGAACATTGACACTGGCATAGGCGCAAGTTAAGCTGTTACCCCGTGAATCACACGGGCTCAAATCCTCCTCCTAATCCAAAAACAAACGCTGTCGCAATCATCCCTGCTCGCTACGATTCTGTTCGTTTGTCGGGGAAAGCCCTGCTCGAGATCGCAGGCAAGCCGATGATTTGCTGGGTTGTCGAGCGCGCGCTTGCAGCCCAAAACATAAATCGTGCAATTGTTGCGACTGATGATCAGCGAATACTCGATGTAGTGAAGTCGGCAGGGTATGAAGCGGTGATGACCAGCGCTCATCATAAGAGCGGAACGGATCGAATCGCGGAAGTTGCCGCTGAGCTGGAAGACGCTGACATCGTTGTTAACGTGCAGGGTGATGAGCCGTTGATCTCGCCACTGACGATCGAACGGGCGGTGGAAGAGATGGGAGAGAAGGGCAATTGGAGAAAAGGGGAAAAGGGGAATACGGACACGAAAGTTGCTAGCGCAGGGATTGTGACGACGTGGGAGCCGATGGAGTCGCCCGCGGATGTCTTGAATCCCGATGTTGTGAAGGTCGTGGTCGATAACAGCGGGCGCGCGATCTACTTTTCCCGTTTGCCGGTGCCTTATCCGCGCGAAGCGGTCCGCAAACACGGCTCAATCGAAGTCGCAATATTGAACGAGCCCGGTTTGCTTGCGAACTTTCGCAAACATACCGGGCTTTATGTTTACCGGCGGGAGGTATTGTTGGAATTTGCGCAGTGGCCGCAGTCGGAACTCGAACGTTTGGAATCGCTGGAGCAACTGCGAGCGTTGGAGCATGGTGTGAAGATCAGGGCAATAAAAGCAAGCGCGAACTCAATTGGCGTTGACACAATCGCGGATTTGGAGCGCGTAAGACGTTTAGTTTCGAGTTCCGAGTTTCGAGTTTCGAGTTCGCTCGGAGAAGTTGAAACTCTTGGCCGCGCTTAGCGACAACCCAAAAACTAGAAACTCGGAACTCGGAACTCGGAACTTAGATTTTTATGGGCGACTGGATCGGACTGGCTGTAATCGGCTTCATTATTTTGTGCGCAGGGTTGGCTCTGTGGCAGCTCTCCAAACCGTACGAGGTTAGCGTTGAAGAGTTTGAAAAACGGGCTGCTGAAGCGCCAAGTTTGTTGAGTGCGGGGTTCGTTGGCCTGCAGAAGTTTCTCGATCCGGCCAGCGCAAAGGCTGTTGTTGCTCAGGAAGATTTCAAAGAAGGCCGCTTCGACAGCGAGCAGGCGAAAGCTGACGGGCCGGAGCCCGGGGAATAAAAGAAGTTTCGAGCTCCGAGTCTCGAGTTTCTCGTTCGCTCGGACGAGTTGAAACTTTGAGCAGTGCTTAGTAGAAACTAGAAACTCGGAACTTGTAATACAGAGGAAGGTAATCATGACCAAATACATTTTTGTTACTGGCGGCGTTGTTTCGAGTTTGGGAAAAGGTTTGGCAGCCTCGTCGATCGGCTGCCTCCTGGAAGCGCGCGGTCTCAGCGTCTCGCTGATAAAACTCGATCCTTATATCAACGTCGACCCCGGCACCATGTCGCCGTTTCAACACGGCGAAGTCTTCGTCACTGACGACGGCGCGGAAACTGATCTCGACCTTGGTCATTACGAACGCTTTACCCATGCGCCGCTCTCGCAAGCCAACAACTGGACCACCGGCCGGATCTATCTTTCGGTAATCGAGAAGGAACGCCGTGGGGATTACCTCGGAAAAACAATTCAGGTGGTGCCGCACATCACTAATGAAATAAAAAGTGCGGTGAGGGCAGTCGCGGAAAAAGACAACCCGGACGCGATCATTGTTGAGATTGGCGGTACGGTCGGCGACATCGAATCGCTTCCTTTTCTGGAGGCGATTCGACAAATGGGCAACGAAGAGGGCGCGGGCAACACACTTTATATCCACGTCACCCTCGTGCCATATATCGCCGCGGCCAAGGAATTGAAGACCAAGCCCACGCAACACTCCGTGAAGGAACTGCGGCAGATCGGCATCGCGCCTGACATTCTCTTATGCCGTTCGGAAAAACCGCTCTCCTATGATCTGCGGTCGAAGATCGCCCTCTTCTGCAACGTGAAAGAGTCTGCCGTGATTAGCGCGCAGGACGTCGACACGATTTACGATGTGCCGCTGGCGTTTCACGAACAAGGACTCGACGAATTAATTGTTACTCAACTTGGATTTGGCGATCGCGCGTCCCACTCAGAACTTTCAGAGTGGCGCGATCTCGTAGGCACGGTACGGGAGCCTTCGGGCGGCGAGGCTTCGATTGCGATTGTCGGGAAGTATGTCGAGTTGGAAGACTCTTACAAATCGTTGCGCGAAGCTTTAACGCACGGTGGCGTGGCAAACAATGTACGCGTCAGTGTGAAGTGGATCGAATCCGAAGGTCTGATGGATGACGACTACGAGTCCCGGCTGCGAGACTTTGACGCGATACTCGTTCCCGGCGGCTTTGGCAAGCGAGGTGTAGCGGGAATGATTCGAGCCATTAGTTACGCGCGGAAAAGTCACACGCCATACTTCGGTATCTGCCTGGGCATGCAGACGGCCTGTATAGAGTTTGCGCAGAATGTTTGCGGACTCAAGGATTCGGATTCGACGGAGTTTGATGAAAAGACGCCGCAAGCAATTATTTTTAAGCTCAGAGATCTCGTTGGTGTTGAGGACCTCGGTGGAACGATGAGGCTGGGCGCCTGGCCCTGCAATCTTTCAAAGGGCTCACTGGCGCAGGAAGTTTATGGCTCCGAAGAAATCAGCGAGCGTCACCGGCACCGTTTTGAGTTTAATCCGGAATTTCGCGAAACGCTGGAGCGGGCCGGGTTAGTATTTAGCGGGGTGTCACCTGATGGCAAGTTTGTGGAAATAGTCGAACTCTCGCGCGATGAACATCCGTGGTTTCTCGGCTGTCAGTTTCATCCTGAATATAAATCGAAACCGCTAAACGCGCATCCGCTGTTTTCAGCTTTTGTGCGCGCGGCGCATGAGAACCGGATGCGCAACGAAACCTCCATGGACAAGAATGCTGAGGCCGAGCCGTTGATTCCCGAGCGCGCAAGTGTTGTTAGCGCCGATTAGATTTTATCGAACCAGCTGGGGCTAGCCCGCCTTCCCGACCTCGGGACATTCCAGCTCGTCTATTGAGCTGGTGTTGAAAGCCTCTCAATCAGGAATTAGAACGCGACTGTGAGTAGCTCGTGGTCAGAAAGGCGGGCTTGCCCCGCTGCTTGATTGGCATTCATCGCACCCGCTACCGCTCGCCGTTTGTTTAGGTAATAATGCTATTGTCTCCTCAGTCACCGAATTCATATGCTTCATTGTCCCACATGCGGAAGGCACTATTCGCCGGACTTCGCGATTTGTCCGGACGACCAATCGCCGTTGCAGGCAGATGCCACCGTCATTAATCCACCTCCAGATCCGCTGGTGGGACACACACTAGACGATAAGTATCGACTTGAAGAGCGCCTGGGCGTTGGCGGCATGGGCACTGTCTATCGCGCGCGTCACCTGCTCATCGATCGCCCCGTCGCCATCAAAGTTTTGAATAAACTCTTCGTTGAAGACGAAGCAGCCCGCACCCGGTTTCGGCGCGAAGCCCGAGCTGCCGGCCGGCTGCAACATCCCAATGCGGTTACGGTAACTGACTTTGGCGAGTCGCAGGACGGTTTTGTCTACCTGGTGATGGAGCTATTGGAAGGACGGACACTGCGAGATGTGCTGGCCAAGGAAGCGCCGCTCGACGTGGCGCGGTCTGTCGCGTTGATGTTACAGATTTCCGCCGCGGTCGCGGCCGCACACGAAGCGGGCATCATTCACCGCGATTTGAAACCGGCTAATATTTTCGTCGTGCAACACACGGAAGTGCCGGCCGTCGTCAAGGTGCTGGATTTTGGTATTGCAAAGCTCGCCTCGGAGCTGCTCGACGACGAAGACTCGCTGACGCTCACTCAAGTCGGCGCCATGATTGGCACGCCGCGTTACATGTCGCCGGAGCAATGTGATGGTCTTGAGTTGACGCCGGCTGCCGATGTTTACAGTCTCGGTTGCATTCTTTATGAGATGCTTACCGGAACCGTCCCTTTTAGTGGGGCGACGCCGCTGGCCATTGCGGTGAGACAAACGTCGGAGACTCCCCGCAGTCCGCGCGATTTTGTTTCCTCTATTCCGGCAGCTCTCGAACAAGTGGTGCTGCACACTCTGGAAAAGCGACCAGAGGACCGGCCCGCGAATGCAGCTGAGTTTCGCCAGGAACTACTGACAACTGCGGATCGGCTTGGACTCGAGCATGCAGCCGTCACGAGTTCGCCAAACATGGCTGCGCTTCGCAGTGTTGCCACCGAGTCACCTTCCGGACGCCTGCTCATAGACATATCGCGTTTGCGTGAGACGCTCGCCACCGACCCGGACACTGAAGTGACCGTAGTCAGTTCGGGTGTCGCCACAACCGGCAAGACAACGGATGGGCAAAGTTCCGCGGCGATGGGGATGACAAGAGAAACCTTTCCCAGAATTTCTCTTTCTCTTACGGGTTCGGATCGGGCTAAGAAACGGTTCAAAGTAATCGCGATCATAGTTGCTGCGGTGTTGTTGATTGGAATAGCACTCGCAGCCCGCTCACGTTTAAGCGTACCGGCGCAGCCCATTGTTGTGGCGAGTCCGAGTCCAAGTCCGACGCCGGAACCGACTCCAGTGCCGTCGCCATCGCCGCCACCGAAGCGCGAGGCTGCAAAACCTACCCCCTCACCCACGCCGGAAAAGAAAAAGGGATCCCGTCTTGGCCGCATGCTGAAAAAGCTGATCCCAGGCAAGGATTGAGTTCTCGTCAGGAAAGAATCGAAGATATGGCAAACGTAAGAAACGCTTTTCAGGTTGGCAACGCGACCTTCGGCGACGGTCGCTTAACAATCATCGCCGGCCCCTGCGTTATTGAATCGCGCGAACACGCGTTGATGATGGCCCGTGAATGTTCGGCGCGCGCGCGTAACGCTGGGCTGGATTTTGTTTTCAAGTCGTCATTCGACAAGGCCAATCGTTCGTCGCTGAAAAGTTTCCGCGGCCTGGGAATGGAAGAAGGTCTGGAAGTCCTCCGGCAGGTGAAGGAAGACATGGGACTGCCGGTTTTGACTGACGTGCACGACGTTTCTCAGATCGCGGCGGTCGCAGAGGTCGCTGACGTACTGCAGATTCCCGCATTTCTTTCGCGGCAGACTGATCTGGTTCTGGCAGCGGCGCGATCCGGTCGCGCGGTGAACATAAAGAAGGGTCAGTTTCTGGCGCCGCTCGATGCGCGCAACATAGTGGACAAAGCTCACGCAGTTGGCTGCGAGAAAGTTATGCTGACGGAACGCGGCGTAAGTTTTGGTTACAATAATCTCGTTGTGGACATGCGGTCGTTTCCGATCATGAAAGAGTTTGGCGTTCCGGTCGTCTTTGATGTCACCCACTCGCTGCAACTACCGGGAGGACTGGGGGATGCAACGGGCGGACAGGCCGAATACATCGAACCGCTCGCGCGCGCTGGAGTTGCTTGCGGGGTGGATGCCGTGTTTATGGAAGTGCACGAATGTCCGGAGCGGGCGCTTTCTGACGGTCCCAATGCATTACCACTCGAGCGGCTGGAAGCATTGTTGTTGATACTGCGAGATATTCATGAGCTCGTAAGCAAAGGTCCAGTCTAGGCGCGACTACGGCAGAGTCGCGTGCGGCAAGGCTGCGACGACACGACGTTCCGGCTCCAGAGGAGCCAAATGTTTATAGACTTGCAGCCAACCCCCTGTTTTGGCGCTCCGGCGGAGCGCAATGTACTGGTAGATGAATATGTCGGACCATTCCTTTCGCTCCGCTGGAGCGAAGACCGTTATAGGTCCTGGAGTTCTATATACATTCGGTCCCTAAGGGACCAAGAGATTTAGTCAAGAAAATTTGCTAAAACAGAAACGCCGGTCGCGTAACACAATCAAATAGTCCACCAATGAAGATCATTTGCGCCATCCTAACAACGCTCCTTCTTTTTTCGTCTGCAACTCCGGCCCAGGAAGATGCGCGGGCTGCATGGCAGGTCACTAACTTCGATATCACCGCAAACATTCAACAAGCTGAGCGAACATTGAACACAGTTGCAATTCTTACCGCCAGCAACGTTGGCCGCGGCACTGGTAGTTCTTTTACATTTCGAATTACAGCTAAGGCCTCGGTCAAGGCTGTTACGGTTGGCGGGGCTACTGCCAACTTCCGTTCGGTACCGGAGAGCTTCGGAAATAGTCAAATCGACGCCAGCGTTAAAAGAGATCTGCAACGGGTCACCGTTACTCTGCCAACTGCGGTGGCGGGCGGCGGTACGCTGGTCATAAACATCAATTACACTTTGCCAGTTGAAAGCAATACCGGCCTCGCTGCCATCTCGCCGAATGAGTCGCAGTTTCTTCCGCTATCGTTCTGGTATCCGTTGCCGAACACGCTGTTTACTGTTCGCGGCGCTGACACCGCGCCGTTCAGGCTGGTTGTTAATACTGGAAATGTGATTAGTTCCGGGGTGGAGAAGAGCGGTTCGCCTGCTTCAACGGCTTACGAGCAGACGTTATTTGCCCAACCGTTTTTTGTTCAGGGAGACTGGGAAAGAGTGGAAGGCAGCGGCGAGGGAAAGAACATCACCGTGTTCGTTCCGCGCGGTGCGTCTCAAGATGAGAAGACGCGAGCCGAAGCGATAATTAGCCTGGCAGCCAATGCACGAACCTATTACGCAAACCTGCTCGGTCCAGCGCCGGAGGTTGCAATTCGGCTGGTTACGGCCAGGCGCGGAGCAGGTTTCAGCGATAGTGGCACCATAATTATCGAACCCGGCGCCTTACGTAGATCTAAAGTGGATGCCGCGACTGCGCTTGTGGTGTCGGAAACGATTAGTCGTCTCTGGATTGGCGGACAGACTGCAGTAAGAGGCGAGGGTGGTGGCCTGTTGCGCGAAGCGCTGCCGCGATTTCTGGCGACGCAGTTTCTCGAAAAACAGTTTGGTCGCGAGGCCGCCCGGGGAGAAATGTTAAGAGAACGTCTGGCCTATAGCGCCGTGGCGAAAAGAGATGGGGCCCTCGCGCGCGTGACTCCGTTGGACGGCACCTATTACAGCTCGGTGCCAAACAAAGGCGCCATGGTTTGGCGCCTGGTTGAAAGTAACCTCGGCCGAGATGCCTTAATAAACACGCTACGCGAGCAACTACAGGCTGGAAAGGCAAATGGCGGCGGTACTAACCTGACTTCGCTGCGAAGCGCCCTGGCTGCGCGCGGTGGCGAAAAACTGAAGACGATGCTTGAGCAACAACTCGATCAGATCACCGATCTTGATCTGATGATCGGTGTGCCTCAAGCACGCGGCGCCGAATCTGTGGCGGCGCTCAGAAACCTGGGATCGACCGAGGCGTTGACTACTGTTCGAGCAACTACGGAGAGCGGGCAACAAATTTCAGTAGACGTCGTAGTGCCCGCACGGAACTTTGGTGAAGCGGTGTTCAAGACGCCGGCGAAGCTTGTGCGCCTTGAGATCGATCCTGACAAGCTCTACCCGCAGTTGGATTATTCGAACGATAGTGCGCCACGCGAACGTGATGTCCAGGATGGCTTAAGTGAAGCTACGCGACTATTTGGCGCGCAGGATTACGTCAAGGCTGAGACCGTTGCCCGGGAGACCCTGCGAGTAGCCCCGAATCTGCAGGAAGCGCGCATAATTTTGGCGCGAACTTTGCTCGGCCAGAACAGAAACGAAGAGGCCGAAAAACTTTTCCGCGCGGCCCTTGATGAGCCGTTACCCACGTCAGCGGCGCTCGCCTGGGGCAACATCGGGATCGGTGAGATCGCACTGCGAAAAGGGCAGGCGGCCGAGGCGGCGAAACGCTTTAATGATGCGGTGCGGGCCGACGCTGAATACGGTGCATCTTTGGCGGCCCGCGCTGGTCGTATCAAAGCGGAAACTGCGGCCAACACCCTTCAAGTGGACGGCGCTGTTCGCACTTTCATCGGTCAACTCGACCAGGCAATACTAAGTGGTAAGAAAATAGAGCTTGAATCGCGCGTGGTGCCGGGCGAGTTAGTGCGGTTTATCAATGGCGTGGTAGGTACGCAGCCGGAGACCTGGCAAAGTCGTGTACTGCGGACAGAACAGCTGGATGCCAACCTGATTGTGGCTGACGTCAGCCTCGATACGAAAGAACTCGGTGTCCAACGCTCCGGTACGGCTGTGCTAGTGCTGACGCGAGCGAGCGGCGGGTTTAAGTTGGTGGGGATTGAACTATTTGAAGTCAATTAGTTGAGATACTTCTTGCAGCGTGTGTAGAGTGAGGAGGAAGATTTTCCATTTGGCATTTATCATTTGTCATTTGGGGCGATGCCAGATGCCTCCGATGAACTTAAAGACTGCGCAACAACAACCGAAGAGTCTTGCGTAATCGAGACTCGCGGCATTTCCAATGACAAATGACAAATCATGACAAATGACAAATGACAAATGTCAAATGGAAAATCTCTGAGTCTCTCATCGCGAACTAAACACTACCTCTGACGACATGGACGATCTACCCTCAATCGAACGGCGCGCCTCCCGCATCAAGCTGCTCTTGATGGACTGTGATGGCGTGCTCACTGACGGGCGGTTGTGGCTCACGGACGATGGCGACGAACAGAAGAGCTTCAACACGCACGACGGTTTGGGACTAAGTTTGTTACACCGTGCCGGTATCAAGTCAGGAATCATCACCGGGCGTAGTTCAAGGGCGGTGGCACGACGCGGGCAGGAGTTGGGAATTGAGTTCGTATGTCAGGGCAGTCCGGATAAGATCGCAGCCTTCGAACAACTGCTGCAGGAAGCCGGCGTGGACGAAAACGAAGTGGCCTATGTGGGCGACGATCTACCCGATATTCCCATCATGAATCGAGCAGAATTGGCGGTGGCGGTCGCAGATGCCGTAGAAGAAACCCGCGCAGTGGCACACTACGTCACGCTAGCTAAGGGCGGGCGCGGGGCGGTCCGCGAAGTAATTGAACTCATTCTAAAATCACAGGGCCGTTGGCATGATTTGGTAGAGGACTACTTGAAGTAAAAGTTTTCATCCTTCATACTTCCGCCTGCATCCTTGCTCTCGAGCGGGCGTAACTCAATGGTAGAGTGTCAGCTTCCCAAGCTGAAAGTTGCGAGTTCGATCCTCGTCGCCCGCTCCAACTTTCAAGCAGAAACCTTTTCGATGCGTTAAGTCGAGACGCTGATTGTGCGGAAAGAAAAACCTCAGGTACCGCGATCAAAATATGTGATTGTCCCGTTGAAACATTATCGGGGCGATAAAGAGTCTTGCCAGTAGTTTTCTCGATCAACCGGTTAATCCCGGCCCATTAATGGAGGCAAAACCGTGGAACCTCATGTCTTCGTCGTCATGCCTTTTGGACTCAAAGAAGCGCAAGCGGCTACTGCGGCCACTGACGGTGTGCCGGCGAAAGCCGCAATCAACATCAGTTTTGATGAGGTTTATGATCTGCTGCTTGGCCCGGCTTTGACTAAAGCGGGCAATGTGGCGTTTCGAGCCGACAAAGAACCAGGCGCGGGAGACATCCGCACGGACATGTATTTTGAGCTGGTCACTGCCGACGCTGTACTCGCCGACATTTCTATTTTGAACGCAAACGTTTTTTACGAGCTTGGAGTGCGGCACGGAGTGGCGCCACGGGGCGTATTCATGGTTCACGGTGGCTGGTCAAGGAGACCTTTTGATGTGGCGCCGGATCGCACCTTTGATTACGACGGAAAGCTCTTCCTCTCTAAGAAAGCTGAACGCGACGAAACCTGGCAGAATCAACTCGATGCGGAGGTCGGGCGGTTGGCGAACGTTTTGCGGAGCGCTTTTGCAGTTGATAACCAAACCATTGGAAGCCCGGTCTACAAAGAGCTGGTAGGTTTGGTGCCGGTAGACTGGAGCAACATTCAAACGGCTCGGGCGAAATACTTCGGCGACGTTTTCAAAGACTGGAAAGACCGCGTCGAGGTAGCAAAGTTGAACGGCTGGCCGGGCGACATTCTGACGCTGGCAGATGATGCGCCGACGCGCTTCCATTGCAGCAAACTTCTCTGGGAAGCGGCCTCCGCGCTGATCAGCATGCAGCGCTTTGATGTCGCCCTATCCGTGCTGGAAGATTTGCTTACGGTTGACCCGCGACATCGCCAGGGACTAACGCAAAAGGGACTAGTGCTGGGGCGGCTGGGCAAGATAAACGATGCCAAGGTGCACATGATGAACGTTGTCGAGAATTACAAAGGTGACACGGAAGCGCATGGCATCCTTGGCCGTGTTTATAAGGATCTCTGGCGTCTCGAATGGCGAGATCTTAAAACTCTCGAGGAACGCCAGCAGACAGCCGTCCTAACATCCCGCCAATTAGTCAGTGCAATTCAGAGTTACGATCTCGCGACCCGCAAGCATTTCGACTACTACAACGGGATTAACGTGGTCTCATTTCTCAAGCTTCTCGAATACTTGAAGGACGCCACGGGCAAAAAGCCGGTAGACACTAAAATCAACGACCTGGAAAGTCTGGTTTCCCTGGTGCGTTTTGCCAGTCAGAATACGCTTGATTATTGCGTTCAAGGCTCGGCGGACGGAGTTTGGGCAGCGGCTACGTTGGCAGAGCTGGCACTTGTAACGGGTGATGGCGAAACGGCGCTCGAACTTTACGGCCAGGCTGCGTATGGGACGAATGACTATTTTCAAGTCAACTCCATGTTAGAACAGATACTCCTCTTTGAAAGTCTCGGTTTTCAGCCGGAGACAGTGCCGCCCGTAAAGCAAGACCTTGAGCAAAGATGCAGAATTCTCGAAAAGAAAATTGGCGGGCTAAAGAAATCTGAGCCGCGTTTCAAGAAAGTGGTCCTGGCTAGCGGGCACATGATTGACCTACCGGACCGGGTCGCGAAAGGGCTCGGCGAGCGGTTTCCACCGGCCAAGGAGGATCTGGTTAGCGAGCGCATTGCTAAGCAACTGGAGGTTTGGGGGATAGGCGCGCACGACCTGGCAATTTGCGGCGGCGCACGCGGCACAGATCTTCTCTTTGCTGAACTCTGTGCCGATCGTGGAGCTGAGGTTTGGTTATTTCTCGCCCTTCCTGAGGCCGAGTTTCTGGAAGCATCCGTCAGGCTTGCGGATAGCAATTGGGAGGATCGCTTTTTCGCCTTAAGAAATCGGGAGAGCGTAAATATATTCCTGCAAAGCGAACGGCTAAAGTCACCGCCGCAACCGGCAGTGGTTTTTTCACGCAACAATCTCTGGATGATTAACACCGCACGCGTCGAGGCTAACGATCCCAATAACCTGTATGCCCTGCTGGTCTGGGATGAAAAACCGACCGGTGATGGGCCGGGGGGCACGTCTGACTTTGCGGTGCGCGTAAAAAAACTGGGCGGACATTTGGCGCCCACTATCAACCCGACCAGGTTGTAATCCGTCGTACCTTCTAAATTCGTCTCACCAGGAGGAGCAATAGCATGTCTGTAAAAGATAAAAAGGCCAAAGCAGGCCCAAGAAAGTTGTTGGCACTGGACGGTGGCGGTATCCGCGGGGTCATGACGCTTGAAGTGCTGGAGAAGATAGAAAGCGAGTTGCAGAAAAGTCTCGGCAGGGGCGACGATTTCGTGCTCGCCGATTACTTCGACTACGTTGCCGGCACCAGCACCGGCGCAATCATCGCGACGTGTCTGTCGCTGGGCATGCGCATTGGCGCGATTCGCAAGTTCTACCTCGAGAGCGGGCCGGCGATGTTTGATAAAACGAACCTGTTGCGGCGTTATTTCCGCAATAAGTTTCACGACGAAAAACTTGCCGCAAAACTTCGCGAGGTTATTAGACAGCAGGCCCAGGCGCAGGGCATTGCTCCCAAACCTGGCGAGAACGAGATCAGTCTTGGCACCGATGCGCTCAAGACATATTTGACGCTGGTGCTGCGCAATGCTACCACCGACTCCCCCTGGCCCCTCTCTAACAATCCCGAGGCGAAGTACAACGATTGTACTCGGCCCGACTGCAACCTGAATCTTCCTCTCTGGCAACTGGTTCGGGCGAGTACCGCCGCCCCAACCTACTTCCCGCCCGAAGTCGTCAACATTGGCGAGCACGAATTCATCTTTGTGGACGGCGGCGTGACCATGTACAACAATCCGGCGTTTCAACTGTTCCTGATGGCGACAGTCAAACCATTTAACCTTGGCTGGCCCGCTGGTGAAGATCAAATGCTGCTCGTCTCTGTGGGCACGGGCGCGGCGGCTAACGCCAACAAAAACCTAACGCCTGAGCAAATGAACCTAATCTACAATGCGAGTTCTTTACCATCGGCATTTATGTTCGCGGCTGCCAATGAGCAGGACTTCCTCTGCCGCGTGTTCGGCAAGTGCCTGCATGGCGAGGTGCTCGACAGAGAAGTGTGGGACATGCAGGGGGCCAACGGGCAGGGTCCCGCCAGCCCGAAGCTCTTTACGTATATGCGCTACAACGCCGACGTGTCGCGCGAGGGTTTGGACGTTTTGGGATTGCAGCATATTGAACCCGGCAACGTTCAACAGATGGACTCAGTTGACCACATCGCGGAGTTGCAGGAAGTCGGGCGCGCAGTTGCTAAGCAAGTTAATATCGACCACTTTGCCGGCTTCTTGCAGTAGAACATCCGGTTGGGGGCGAGGCCAGGTCTGTTCTAATCTCGCCCTTCATTTCTCAAACGCATGTCAGCAGATCTGAATAAGACCATCCAGGGACTTTGGATCGGGCGCGAACTTTCCCTGATGGAGCAGTTGTCGATCTCCTCATTTTTGCAAAATGGTCATGACTACCATCTTTATGTCTACGAAGAGGTGAAGAACGTCCCGGCCGGGACTGTCGTCAGGAATGCGAACGAGATATTACCGGCAGCGCGCATATTTCAATACTAGGACCGGCCCAGTTATGCAGGCTTTTCGAATTTCTTCCGTTACAAACTTTTGCTGGAACGAGGAGGCTGGTGAGCAGATTCCGATACCATTTGCCTAAAAGCATTTAATTTCCCAGAGAAGTATGTCTTCTCAAGCGAGATTGATTATCGCGGCGTCGAGGTTGTCAACGGCGGGATAATCAAAGCGCCGGCAGGCAGCAGCATTATGGGTTATGCCTGGAAGGTTTGTGAGAGTAAGAACCCGAGCCGCCTGGCATGGGGAGAGGTAGGCCCCAGGCTCATGGCCAGGGCGGTGAGGAAGTTTTCGTTGAAAGGATATAAGAAAAGTTCCCGAGTCTTTTGCCCGGTTAACTATGAGGAGTGGCAGCTAGTCTTGTAGCCGGAGGTTGGGTTGTCGTTTGACGACCGCACCTTTGCGGTTCACCTGTGGAATGAAATGTGGCGGCTGGCGGGTCAGGACAAAAACGCCCAGTACCATGAACGTTGCCTTTACGAAAAACTTAAAAGAAGTTACGTGCTGGCCGCTGGCGCTGTGCAGACTCTCCCCAGGTCCGTATAGGGTTGCAGAACCCCGACTCGTCGGGTTAGCGAGCGGATGCTACAAGCAACTAGCGCAGAATCAAAGTGCCTGCGAAGGATGGAACTACTCAAGCCTAATAATATTCCTATCAGTTCGTGATTCATCTACAATGACACTCTAGTCATACGGCGAGGGGAGAGCATTATGAAGAGCTTTTTGATCTTTGCGCTTCTATTCACTGCCATTCCCCAGGGCCAGAGTGGCGTCGTGGCTCCGGCAATTTCAAGCGAAGGCTTGCCGGTCACCATCCTTAGCATCAAGTGGTTCAAAGATCGCCAAACCATCGAGCAGTCATCTACCAACGGCCCAGCTGCGGCGATGATACCGCAGAATAAAAACTTCGAACGGAATCGCCGGGCCAACAATTCTCCGGGAGAGAGGGATCCTAATCTCGACACCATTGACGGCCGCAGTGCGGCGCTGGATAAAGCCGTGCAGGAATCGCGCGCGGCTAAGCCGGTCGATGGCTTCGCCTACCGGGTGAAGGTTCGCAACGCGACCGCTAAGCCTATCGAGGTTATCTTCTGGGAATATCAATTCCAAGAATCTACGACCGCCGCGCCTTTGCTGCGTCGCCAGTTTTTGTGCGGCGTTGCGGTGAAGTCCGGCAAGGACAAGGAGCTCCAGGCGTTTAGCTTATCGGGTCCACAGGATGTCGTCAGCGTAAACATCCTGGCACAAAAATCCGGGAGTACAGGAGCGGAGCGGGCCGTGATTAATCGCGTAGAATTCGCGGACGGATCAATCTGGCAGCGGAAAGACTGGAACTTCGGCGAAGTGCGTTTAGGCTACGCACGGGCCATAGCAACGCCCTGGGGAACAGAGATGTGCCGGGGGCTTTAGAGGCGGGGCGGGTTTACTGCAATTTCCCGAGTCGTAAGGCTCAAGTGATTTGCTGGGACCGCGCCCAGTCTTTTGGAAGTAGTACCGAATTTGTTTTCGCGCTTCGCGCTCATTTGCGGGCGGGGGCGCCCGCGGTCCCAGCAAATCACTTGAGGGGCGGACGTCTGTCAGCGAAATCTCTAATTACGTCTGATATTCAAAACGAGCGACATCCGACTCACCCAGAATAACTGTATCGCCAGAATTCAAAACTGCTTCAGTGATGCGCTCAGATTTCGGATCGTTTACGAAAGTTCCGTTGCGAGAATCCTGATCGACGATCTTCACCCGTCCATCCTTCACTCCGATCCATAAATGACGTTTGGAGATTCGCGGATCAGACACGACTATTTGCGCCAAACTGCTCTCGCGTCCTATGTAAGAGCCTTCCGGCTCGACCACAAATTGTTCACCTGCCAGCACACCCGAAATAAATTTTATGTAGCCATAGCTGATAGTGACTGTGTTCTCTCGCGTGATGGCCACGGTGCGTGAAGGGTCGAAATCCAAATCGGGCAGCCCTGCCTGCGGGGCTTCAGCAACATCGGCCCTGATCTCCTCCATCGGTGTCGCTGGTTCGAATGTCGGTGGCGGCGCATCAACCGCAACTGCGGCTTCCGGGATCGCGGCCGCTGCTTCTTCATAGTAGCCCGCGGAAGGCTCGCCGGGAGCAAGCTCGCTTGATATTTGCAGGTCAGGCGAAACGGCGGCGGCTTGCGCCTTCTTTCGCTTCCGCATAATGAAGAAGATCACCAGACCGATTACAACGATTGCCACGACAAAAAACAGCAGTACTAAAACAACTCCGATAATAATCCACATAGAAGAGTCGTCTTGAAATCCTAGAAGTATGGAATTCTGGCTCATTGATTGATTGCTCCTTGGCAGTAATTGGCGATGTTCGTTACGAGCTGAGAAGTTTAGCCTAAAAACGCGCCGGCAGTTGATATATTTCAACCCTGGTTGGTCTTTCCAAATATTAAGGTAGACCGTGCTTCTAGTGGAATTCTATGGGAATGTCAATGCGCCGCGGTTTCGTACGGTAACTGAACGCCATCCAGCTCTCGACGTACGCTTTTATCGGTTTCCGCGGACCAACAGCCAGTACGAGTTGAGAACCGTGGTGGCACGTTGCTTGCCAACTTTCCGATGACTACCAGAATTGCTAATTGATTAATGGAGGATGACAGACGTGAGCAAGAGACTCTTAATTATTTTGGGGGCGGCGATACTGGCGGCCACGGGCGCGGGCTGCAGTACTACGGACAGCACAAACGCCACCAATACAAACGCAACGGTGGCCAGCAGCAGCACGCGCCTTGGTCCTGACGGATCCGAAATCACGACCTCGGTCGATGCTAACGGAGTCAAAACTGAGACACGCGTCTTTCACAACAACTCGCGCGTCGCGAAGGTTGTGGTGACCACGCGAGACGGTAAACGGACCACCACCGTTTATGCGCCAGGCGGCGAGTCGAAGGACCTTAAGGACGACGTCGGCGATGCGCTGACAGCTACCGGCAATGCGTTGGCTGACGCGGCTGGATGGGTGGCTGATAAGACCGAAGGCGTCGCCGGCGAGGCAAAGGAGGGCGCGAAAACTGTTGGCGAGAAAACAGGAGATGCTGCCAAGACAGTTGGCGAGAAAACAAAGTCGGGCGCCAAGACCGTCGCCGAGAAGACTGAAGCAGGTGCAAAGAAGACGGGTAGAGCAATCAAGAAGGCAGTCACGCCTTAGTCCGATCTACCTCGACCGCGGTACACGGGGGCGGCTCTCGCGGGACCGCCCTTTGCTTGTGTCAGGTGTTATACTCTGGCCGCGTAAGAAGTCTTCGGTTTCAGGAGCCAGTCATGGCAGACACAACCCGTTTCACGATCATTTGTCCCTGCTGCGAAGCGACGTTAACCATCGATTCACATACTGGCGCGATCATTTCCCACGAGGAAAAGACCAGGCCGATGGCTTCGTTTGATGAGATGGTCAAGGGACTTGATAAGCAGAAGCAGGTGCGCGAGCAAATTTTTTCTCAAGAGCTGAGTTCGATGAAGGACCGCGATCGCATCCTCGAAGAGAAATTCCAGGAGGCGATGAAGCGCGCGGAAAAGGACAAAGACAAACCCTACCGGAACCCGTTGGACCTCGATTGAAAACAAAGCTGGCTCCCGCCCTGGATATCTGCAAACAACCGCAGCCCCCAATTGGTCATCCTTCGAAATAGAATAACGGTTCTCGACGATCCAATACCGGAGCAATTTATGAAGCAGCGAAAACTCGGAGCCTTGTTAGTACTAGTCGTCACGCTGGTGAGCCTCGGGATCTGTGCCAGGAATTCACTGGCCCAGGTTTCCCTGCCGCGCATTAATTTTCAGCAGAAGGTGCTGCCAAACGGCATGCGCATCTTGAGCGCTGTGGATCACTCAAGTCCCACCGTCGCGATTCAGGTCTGGTATCACGTGGGCTCGAAAGATGACCCGGCCGGCCGCAGCGGTTTTGCGCACTTGTTTGAGCACATCATGTTCAAGGCGACGAAGAATATGAAGTCTGAAATGATGGACCGTTTGACGGAGGACGTGGGCGGCTTCAATAACGCCTTCACGAATGCTGACGTCACCGTTTACTACGAAGTTGTTCCCTCGAATTATCTGGAGACGCTGTTGTGGGCCGAGGCGGACCGGCTTTCAGGCCTGACCGTCGACGAACCTAACTTCAAGTCTGAACGAAGTGTGGTGCAGGAGGAATATCGCCAGAGTTACCTCGCGCCGCCCTATGGCATGCTTGATTACCTGATCGAGCAACAGTCTTTCACGACGCATCCGTATAAGCGGCCGACCATCGGCAGCATCGAAGATCTGGATGCCGCTTCACTCGAAAACGTGCGCGCTTTTCACACGACCTTTTACCGCCCCGACAACGCAACGCTGGTAGTAGTTGGCGATTTCGATCCAAAACAATTGGACGCCTGGGTTGCAAAGTATTTGGCGCCGATCCCCAAACCCGCGATAGCGCTGCCGCGCGTTGACGTGAAAGAGCCTGAGCGTACGGCAGAGAGGCGTATCACACACCGGGCTGCAAACGTGCCATTACCGGCGATCGCGCTGACCTTTCTTACGCCGTCGGAAAAGAGTCCCGACTCGGAGGCACTCCAGGTGGCGGCGACCATACTTGGGGAAGGAGATTCGTCCCGGTTGTACAAGTCGCTGATCTATGAACAGCAGGTTGCACAAAGCGCGGACGCGATCACGGATCTGCGGGAAGACGCCGGCGTTTTCTATTTCAATGTGGTGTTAGCGAGCGAGAAGAAACCGGAAGATGTCGAGCGTGCGTTGCTGGCTGAGATCAAGAAAATCCAGGATGCGCCGGTGAGTGCGGCAGAGCTTAACAAGGCAAAGAATCAACTGGTAACAAATGAACTGCGACAGCGCGAAACCAGTAATGGCAGGGCGCTGGCTTTGGGCGAGGCTGCGGTTTTGCTTGGCGATCCGAATCGCGTCAATACTGATCTGGCAAAACTCCAGGCCGTTACGGCCGCGGATGTTCAGCGGGTTATGAAGAAGTATTTCACGGCCAACAATCGCCTGGTGATTTACTACCTGCCGGAAGCTGGGAAAACGGCGACGCTGAGTTCAGGGCGGGATCGGAACGCATCATTCGCCAGGAAGGGAGGCCGCTAATGAGAATCTTCAAGCTTCCTTTGCGCACTTCGGCGCTTGCAGGATTTGGCTTGGCCTTTTGTGCCTTATGCTTGTCTCCAACAACAGTGGTCCGGGCGCAAACTCCGCAAGCAACGCCGCCACCTCCCGCGCCGCCGCGTTCAGTTCAGTTTCCTAAACCTGTAGAGAAGACACTGCCAAACGGCTTGCGCGTTATCGTCATCGATCGGCCCGGCACTCCGCTGGTTACAGCGCAACTGGTAATCAAGAATGGCGGCGAAGTTGATCCGCCGGAACTCGCCGGACTCGGCAACATGCTGGCGGATCTTGTTACCAAGGGTACGGAAAAACGCAGTGCGACGCAGATCGCGGAAGAGATCGAGGCACTTGGTGGAACGCTCTACTCGTCAGCCCGCTGGGACTCGTCCCGCATCGGCATTGACGTGATGTCGCCGAAAATCGGACCGGCCATAGACATTCTCGCCGACGTTGTGCGCCGGCCTACGTTTAAAAATGAGGAGATCGATCGACTACGTCAGCAAACGCTTGACGATTTGACCGTCGAGCTTGGTGAACCTGGTTCGATCGCGCGCTATGTTGCGAGCCGCGTGATTTTTGGTGATGCTCCATATGGCCAACCACTCGCCGGCACTACAGAGACAATAACGCGAATTAGCCGGGATGATTTTCTAAAGTATCACCAAAGATGGTATCGACCCGATAACGCGATCCTGGTCATAGGCGGAGATATCCGATCTCGTAACGCCTTTGCCCTTGCCCAACGTTATTTTGGCGACTGGAACAAACCCTCGATATCGCTGCCGGTGTTACCCGCGCCTAAACCTGACGCAACCGTCGGCCCGCGCGTGGTCGTAGTTGATAAGCCGGATGCCGGACAGGCTGCAGTGCTCGTTGCCAGAACGGGCATCGAACGGTCCAATCCTGACTATTATCGTGGGTTGGTTGCGAACTCGGTGCTTAGTGGTTACTCGGGCCGCTTGAACCAGGAGATCCGGATCAAGCGCGGCCTTAGTTACGGCGCCAGCAGTCAACTTGATACGCGCCGCAACATTGGACCATTTGTTGCCTCGGCGCAAACCAAGAACCAATCAGCCGCGCAGGTTGCCGATTTGTTATTGGGCGAGGTCAGCCGTCTGGCGACTGCACCTGTCCTGGATATTGAGTTGAATCCGCGCAAGGCTGTGGTGGTAGGAAATTTTGCGCGCGGCCTGGAGACCAACAGCGGGCTGGTGGCCCAGGTCGCATCGTTGGCCGTCTACGGAATCAACTTTGATGAGATTAATCGCTACATCGGCAACGTGCAGAACATCAGGGCCGGCGACGTACAGGAATTTGCGGGTTCGCACCTCGACGCTAAGACGACGAGTGTAGTTGTTGTCGGCAACGCTAAAGAGTTTCTGGCGGAGCTGCGGCAGAAGTATCCACAAGTCGAAGTGATTCCCATGGCGGAGCTGGACTTGAACACGGCGCTGCTCAGGAAGAAGCAACCGCAAGGGCCTTAGGCGCTCGGGTGGAGGCAGCGGGGCAAGCCCACCTTCCCAACCCCGAGACTCTCTGACTTATGGATTAATTCATGCCTGAAAGTCTTTCAATCAGGAATCCTGGAGCCACTACAATAGGCTCAGGGTTAGGAAAGTGGGCTTGCCCCCGCCGTTGCGCTACCATGCTGCCTCTCGGGTAAACATGCATCCCAACCTCCGCACATTTCTCGATCTGCTAACCCGAGAAAACGAGATCGTAACGATCGAAGCCGAAGTCGATCCGTATCTCGAACTGGCTGAAGTCCACCGGCGAGTCATTGCCCGTGGTGGACCGGCGCTGCTCTTCAAACGCGTGAAGGGAAGCCGATACCCCGTTGTTACAAATCTGTTTGGAACCAGGCGACGAATTGATCTGGCTTTTGGTCCAAAGCCTGAAGCCCTGGTTCGCGAGTTAGTTCAGGTTGCCGAATTGCTGCTACCGCCGCGACCCGCCGAGCTTTGGAAGCATCGAGCGCTTGGGCGCGAGGTGCTAAAACTTGGAACCAGGAACACAACTCGCTCGCCGGTTACACAAGTGCGCGATCAGCCCGCCCGACTTAATGAGTTGCCGGTCTTGACGACCTGGCAGGAAGACGGCGGACCCTTTATCACTCTGCCGTTGGTCTACACCGAGAATCCGGTTACTAAGAAACATAACCTCGGCATCTATCGAATGCAGGTCTATGACGCGCAGACCACGGGACTACACTGGCAAATTCAAAAAGGCGGTGGCTTTCATTACACCGAAGCAGAGCAGCTGGGAGAGTCGCTGCCGGTAACGGTATTTCTTGGTGGCCCACCAGCTTTGATCCTGGCTGCAATTGCGCCTTTACCCGAAGACGTGCCCGAACTGGTGCTGTCATCCTTGCTCGCGGGCGAAAAGTTGAAGCTAACTAAAAATCCACTGGGCAAATCCGGCGCACATCGATTAGCGGCTGAGGCGGAGTTTGCTTTAGTTGGTCAAGCGCCGCCACACCGGCGACGGCCCGAAGGTCCATTCGGCGATCATTACGGCTACTATTCTTTGCAACATGACTATCCGGTGTTTGAAGTTGACGCCGTTTTCCATCGCCGCGACGCCATCTATCCGGCCACCGTGGTGGGCAAGCCGCGCCAGGAAGATTTTTTTATCGGCGACTACTTGCAGCAGCTGTTGTCGCCACTGTTTCCTCTGGTGATGCCTGGCGTTCGCGATCTTTGGACATATGGCGAGACTGGTTTTCATTCGTTGTGCGCGGCGGTGGTCAAGGAGCGTTACGGCCGCGAAGCGCTTGTCTCCGGCTTCCGCATCCTCGGCGAAGGGCAGTTGTCATTAACAAAGTTTCTCTTGCTGACGGACACGCCGCAGGATCTGAAAGACTTTCCCAGGCTGCTGGAACACGTGCTCGCGCGCTTCAATCCGCAGAGCGACCTTTTCATTTTTTCAAACGTCTCGATGGATACCCTTGACTACACCAGTGGCAAAGTGAACGAGGGCAGCAAAGCGATCATGCTGGGGTTGGGTGAGGCAAAGCGCGAGCTGCCGCGTGAATTTAGCGGCCCGTTACCGTCCGGAGTTTCAAGGGCTGAAGTGTATTGCGGTGGGTGCCTGGTACTCGAGGGAAGAACGTATGCGGAAGATCCGGAGCAGGCCGCGCGACTAGCGAAAGATCCACTACTTGCCGACTGGCCGCTGATCGTTTTGCACGACGACGCAAGTGTGGCTCGTTCGAACACCGATTTCCTCTGGTCAACCTGGACGCGGTTCGAACCGGCGTCTGATATTTACGCCGCCGATACGAAAGTGGTTCGTCACCACCTTGCTTACAGTGGCCCGATTGTAATCGATGCACGCACCAAACCTGGCTTCCCCAAAGAGCTGGTCGTTAGGGACGACATTGCGGAGCTAGTTGACCGCCGCTGGCAGGAATATCTTCCTGACGAGTGGTCTGTCAAGTGATTGGCTGGGACCGCGGGCGTCTCGCCCGCATTCAAGATACGCTAATGTCAATTCCTGATGATGGCGTCTTCCTTACGCGGGCGGGCGGGACGCCCGCGGTCCCAGCCAATCACTTGAGCTGAATCAAAAGATGATCATTGCTTTCATCGTCGCCGCGGTTGTTTTTTGCGGAGCGTTCCTTCTCCTCATTCGCGAGCTTCGACGCTCTCCCGGTCCGATGAAATGGGGCAAGGGCCCTGTCTGGAAAAAACGTCTGCGGATCGCCTTTGTCCTGCTGTTACTGGCTGGGGTTTGCCTTGGCATCTGGTCAGTCTTCATAGAGCCCAATCGCCTGGTTATTCACGCCGAGACCATTAAGATTGATGACTGGCCAAAGGAGCTCAACGGCCTGCATATCGCCGTCATCTCCGACTTTCACACCGGCGGCCCCTTCATCGACGAAAAAAAACTAAAGGAGATTGTCGATAAGACGAATGCTCTCCATCCGGATTTGATTGTGCTGCTCGGCGATTACATGTCAGGAAACAGTTGGCATAGCCATCGGGTTGAGCCGGAAGCTACTGCAGCCGCGCTCAGGAACCTTCACGCTCCACTCGGCGTCTTCTCAGTTTTAGGAAATCACGATTGGTGGTATGACGGAGAAAAGGTCCGCGCCGCCTTTGAACAAAATGGCATACGCGTGCTGGAAGATGAAGTGGTGGAACTTAACTGGCAGGGGAAATCTTTCTGGCTGGCCGGACTCGCGGATTTCTGGACACGCCCACAACACATTAGCGAAACGATTGCGAAGACGCCGCCGGATGCGACGGTAATCGCTATCACTCACAACCCTGATATTTTTCCGAACGTTCCCGAGCGAGTGTCGCTGTTGCTGGCGGGACACACACACGGCGGGCAAGTCAACATTCCCTTCATTGGAACGCCTATAGTGCCTTCAGACTACGGCCCGAAGTATACGTCGGGACACGTGATCGAGAACGGCCATCATCTGTTCGTTACGACGGGCATTGGCATCAGCATCTTGCCGGTCCGTTTTCGCGTACCGCCTGAGATCGTTCTGCTGACTATTGTGAGTTGAAATAATCTTCAAGGAGAACTCGTTTATCGATAGTTAAATCTCAACAGAGACCAAACAAAATCAGAACTGGGAGCGCTAGCGACCAGCCGAAGAGTCAACGAGTGAAAATGACCCAAAATGACAGCGGGCTTGAAGACGAAGGTTTTGACTGAAACGCTATGGCTGGTCGCTATCGCTCCCAGTTCTGAATTTGCTTCGCGACCGTTGAGTGATCCCTCCAAGGCCTTTAACTCGACGCACAGAGATTTTCCCTTCGGCTTATGCCGGCGATTTCGCATCGGCCGACGGGCCGTAGATCGAGGGGACTTGGCCGCCCATCGGCCGCAAGTACGCCGCCAGCTGGCCCCGATGATGAATCGCATCGAAGAGTATGAACCAGAGAAATGTGCCCAGCGGTTGCTCCATCACTACCTTGCCTTGAAAGATCCCCTGCGCATTTCGGTCCCAACCTTCGTCGTCGATCTTTGAGACGACCTCAATCAATTCTTTTGTCCAGCCTTCATACAATGCCAACATCTCAGTAAGCGGGGGCGCTGGAATGTTCTCCATTTCCGCTTTGCCTTCTTTGGCGGCGCCAGTACAGGCCTTGAGTTCGCGAGCAAGGGTCCAAACGATTTGCTCAGCCGATGGTGAACGCTCATGCGGTTTGTAACCAAGTTGATCTGGCGGCAGTGCTTTGAGCACGCTCATGAAGATAGGGAACTCAGCCTCCCGCCTTTTTAAGTAGAATTCTCGATTTGTCATTACCAATCTCCTTGTGTCGAGAGCCTCGAATTGCCTCATGTTATTCTCTTGCCTTCTTGATTGCCTTCACCCGCGCGCTCAGTTTTGCCTGGAGCTCTGCCTGCGTCGTCCACCACAGCACCGGGACGTCTATGACGTCGAAAGGTAGTAAGGTTCCTTTTTTGGCGGTGAAAATTATTTCCTTCTTGAGTCCCATAGCGAAACCCACTTCATAGTAGACATTGCGGCTCACATCGCTCAGATCAGCGATTACAAACGCGGAATGCCGTATTTCACTTTCGATTCGCGGCAAAATGCGTTCTGACGTGTGGTCCTTATCCGTTCGTATCACGTCGAAACCAAATTTTTTGCCAACTCTCCTGAATGACGTGTAAACAGGATCGTACTCCGGCTTAAAGGATGAAACTGAAAACACAGCGCGTGGGGTGACCAACAGTTCGCCAAGGTCCACAATGTCTTTTGCGTACCAGAGCATTCTTGATTTAACTGCATTTAATCGCTCGTAATCCGCAGCGGCCAGCGGTGACTTTAGATTACGTCGAGCTAATTCCTGCTGATAGATTGTTTCGCCGGAGCCACCAAAGCGGGGCACTCCCATCACCGGCTTTCTTGCCCAGTAGACCCAGTTTCTCGCGCCAAAGGTTCCTTCACTGCCCCCGATGAAGATCGCAACCTGGGCTTTTTCAATCTGTTCAGGAAATCTCAATTCCGCATGTTTCATCTCCCAGTCGGGAAGAGCAGATTGGCCGATCCAACCGAAATTGTGCGCCGCTCCCTGATCACGAGGGTAATAACTGATGATTTGTTTCCTGGGGTTGCGGCCGTTTTCCTTCAGCCACTGGTTGGCGGCTCCGGCAATGGTCGCATCTAACTCGCTCCTGCAACCATTAAGCAGGACATGACCTTGCTTAACGATTTCACGACCGAGTGCCTCCACAAATTTCCGGCACAGCTCCGGTTCCCGAGTGGCGCTACGAAATGAACCGCTTACGAAGACTCGCATTTTAGAACCCCTCTACTTTTTGAGAGACCAACAACTTGATCCTAAACTAAGGAAAGTGCGTGAGCGAAACCTATTTTGTCACAAGGAAAACTTAAACCCAATACAGAAGTCTGACAGAAAACCAATTACCGCAGGTCATTTTTCCTGGCGGACTAATGGGGGCGGAGCCGAGTCTCAGCTTGCCAATCTTCGGCAAGGATCGCCCAGCGCTCATGGTCTTGCCAGCGACCGGAGATCTTGAGGTAGCTTGGGGAGTAGCCTTCTTTTCTAAAACCGGCGCGTTTGACTAAGGCGATTGAGGCCATATTGCCCGGTTGAATATTAGCTTCGAGCCGGTGCAGCTTCAGCTGGCTGAAAGCATGGCGCAGCAAGAGCTCGAGCGCCTCAGTCATGTACCCCTGGTTGGCATAGCCGGCGCCGACATAGTAGCCGAGATAGGCATTCTGAAATCCGCCGCGGAAGATCTGACTCAAGCTCATGGCCCCAATGATCGAACCGTCTGTGACGAGACAAATGAAAACGCAGACTGAAGTCTCTGTATTTGATCTCTTGAGGAAGGCGGCAAATTGTTCAGCCGTTGTCGGAGGGGAAACCAGGCCACGATGAAAGCGTCTGCTGGCACGGTTGAGAGCAATGAACTCCGCGCGATCCTTGCTGGTTGGAGCGCGCAGTAAAACTTTGTCACCGACGATAGCGTCCGGTTGAAGTCTGCTTTTTTTACGATTCATCTTGTGAGACGTTGGAAAAGCACCGCAGGAGCACTCTAGTGATTTGCTGGGACCGCGGGCGTCCCGCCCGCAGTTGCCCACAGGCGCGCAATTATGAAATTAAATATTCGCGCTTCGCGCTCATTGCGGGCGGGACGCCCGCGGTCCCAGCAATTCACTTGACCGGAGGGCGCGCTTCCCAGGTCGCCGCACTTCAAATCAGGCTGGCAGCCTAACTGAAAATACGGCGCCGCCATCTTTTCCATTCGCAGCTGTCAACGTGCCGCCGTGTTGAGTAATGACGCGATGGGCGAGCGCGAGCCCTACTCCATGGCCCGTCGCCTTCGTCGTAAAGAAGGGAATGAAGATGCGCTGAAGGTCAGCAGCGGGAATCCCCTCGCCGGTGTCTCTGATGTGTACGAACGCCCAATGCTGCCCGGTGTTGTCTCGCTCGCTCGAAGTGAGAACTTCAACGCGGCGGTCAGTCTGGTTTTCGGGAATTGCTTCCGCGGCGTTGCGGATAAGATTCAATAACGCCTGGCGCAGCATGCGTTCGTCCGCGCGGATAACGAGCGCCGGTGCGTTCGTGGCGGAGCCGGCCGACAAGGCAGGCGAGCTGCTCGAGGTACCAATTACCAGTTCAACCTCCATCTGTTTGAAAGCCGGCGCCAGTTCCGCGGCGCAGTCTGCTATCAGTTCGTCAAGATTGACCTCATCGAGCTCAAGCGGCTGCGGACGAGCAAAGTTGAGAAACGATGTGACCATATCCGAAAGGTTTCGGACTTCGTTTAGCAGCGATGATGTAGTGCCCCGCGCGCGATCGTCGAGCTCGATACTTTGCAAGAGCTGGACGTAGCCATGCAGGGTGGCGATAGCATTTTTGAACTCGTGGGCCAGTCCTGCCGACATCTCGCCGAGGCTTTCCAGGTTCTTTTTCAACGCCACCTGTTCACGGAGTTGGGTCACCTCGGTGATGTCAGTTAACAGGCAGAGTGCCCCGCGAGGTCCGCGGTCTGATGCAAGTTCGATGGGCGCGACAGTCGCTCCTAATCGTCGCGGCAGCTGTTCCGTAGTCATGGTTTCGATCTCTTCGCGACGATAAACCTTACCACTTTGCAAACAGTCGACAACCATCTGAGAAAGCTGCGGGATGTTGTGGAGAATTTCGGCTACCGGCTGACCAAGCGCGCCGCTATCAACTCCGAGGAGCGCGAGACCGGGAGCGTTGATCACCATCGAGTGTCCGGCGCCATCGAAGGCGATAAGCGCCGAGGGCACGCTGGCTACAATGCGTTCACTGAACCTTTCAGCTGAATCGGCGCGCTTGCTGGCTTGATGGCTCAATTGCTCGAGCGCTTTACGCTGTTCCTGAAGCTGCGCGACAACAGACTGAAAAGTCTCAAGCACAAACTCTGCTTCATCTCGCGACTTGGGCGCGCGAGATTGAACCGGAGCCTTCTCCGCTTCACCTACCAGCTGACGGTAAGGACGGAAAACCCAGCGGAGAAAAAAGAGTATGCAGACCAGTGCGCCCAGCAGAATGGCAACAAAGGCCGTAAGCAGGAGCGGGCCTCTGGCGGAGGGCGTCGGCGGCAGGACCGCGTAAAGCAGCACAGCAATCAACGTGGCCAGCAGGAAAAATCCTGTAAGCAGCGTCAGTCCGAATTGATAACGGTTTCTGGTCACGAGCGTCTTTGGTCTTAGGCCTTTGGTCTTTGGCACTGAGTGCTTTGCACTTTGTGCTTTGAGCTTTGAGCTTTGTACTTTGTTCTTTGACTCAGGAGGTTGGTTGTTTGCTGATAGCTCAAAGTACAAAGCACAAAGCACAAAGTACTAAGCACCAAGCACAAAGTGCCAAAGACCTAAGGCCAAAGACCCAAGTCCAATTACCTAAACTGTCCTGCATACCAGTCTACGATCTGTGATCCGAACAGCAACGCAGCAATAGCCCCAATTCCCAGAAAAACCCCGAAGGGCAGGAGCATCTTCATATCTCGCTTACCCTGTCGCAGCATCAGGCCGATGCCAATCAGCGACCCCGAGAAAACGCCGAGGAAGATATTGAGGATCGTAAGACGCCAACCGAGATAAGCCCCTACCATGAACATCATCTTTACGTCACCGAGCCCCATCGCTTCAACGCCGCGTAGTTTTTCCCAGAACCAACCCATCAACCACAAGGAACCGCCCCCGGCGAGAGCGCCGATTAGCGCCCCGACCAGCGACGCGGCCCAGACAGGCATGCCTGCGAGCAGGCCGCTCAGCAGCATGGGCAGATCGTCGAAATGTGGTTCGCCCATAAGGAAGGGAAGGGCAACCCGCGCAATCAGTGCAAACACGATTCCCGGATACGTGATCGCGTTTGGCAGAATCATGTGTTCTGCGTCGATAAATATGAGTGCCGTAATGGCAGTCACGAATATCAGATCGAAGGGCAGGGCGAAACTGAGGCCATCGCGCCAGGCGACTGCGACCCAAAGCAACGCAGTCAACGCCTCCACTGCAGGGTAGCGGGCTGAGATGTGCACTTTGCATCTGCGACAACGTCCACCGAGCATCACGTAACTCAGCACCGGCATGTTGTCGTAGAAGGCGATTGCGGCTCCGCATAAAGGACACCGCGAACTTGGCAACACGATCGACTCTTCACGTGGCACTCGATGTATGACCACATTTAGAAAGCTGCCGATCACCGCTCCAAAGATGCCGGCGATCACATAAATGACTGGTGGAGGAATTAGGCTTAATTCGGGAAGGACTGTCAGGGAAAGATGCATCGGAAGGAATTGTATCTTATTTCGCGGGCGCCGAGTGTCCGGTTGTCTCATAGCAACCAGAGAAGTCGCCACATTATTCTGAGGGGCCTTGCACAAGAAGTCGAAAATTCAAGAGTAAAAATAAGAATCGAGCAACGCTGAAAGCGTTATTCTTTCCCGATAGGTCTTTGCTAAAAAGTGGTTATTAAATTCGACTTTTTGTGCAAAGCCATTCGTCGGTCTGCCTCCTGCCTCCTGCCTCCTGCCTCCTGCCTACTGCTCTCCGCCTGCTGCCTTCTGCTTCTCCAGGAGAATGACGTGCTTGAGGAAGGCATGATGCGCAGCGAAACTCGCGATGCTGATCCCGGCAAGCCCGTCACGAAAACCGCCCTTGAGAATATAACTGCGAACAAAAGCGGCCGGTGCGGCGGTTGCGATTTTGAGCGCTGACGTTTTGCGCCCTGCTTCAAACATCTGCTGCGCGGCGAGTGGCGCATAGCGTTCGCCAATCATGCGGTGATGATGAGCTGCATCGCGTACACTGAAATGCAGGATGTCTCCCGAAAGCTTTTCGACGCGCGAGCCTGAATCAAGTTTCACTGATTCGTGAATATGACGTGGCTCCCAACCTCCACGCAATTTTCGAAAGAGGCGCAGTTGATAGTCGGGATACCAACCGCCGCCTTTAATCCAGCGTCCCTGGTAATAGGAGCGGCGCGGAATGCGATAGCCATCAGCGAGGTTGGTTTCAGGCTCGCCCCGAAGTTTCGCAATTGACGCTTTCAACTCATCAGACACGCGCTCATCGGCATCCAGACTGAAGATCCAGTCATAGGCAGCCTGGTCAACGGCAAACTGTTTTTGCAGGGCGAAGCCGGGCCATTCCCGGGTTATTACTCGAGCTCCGCAGGCTTCAGCTATTTGACGTGTCTGGTCCGTGGAGCCGGAATCGACGACTACAATCTCATCCGCCCAGGCCAAAGATTTACAGGCGTCGCCGATGTTCGTCGCTTCATTGAAGGCGATAATGGTCGCGGAGATCTTCATTCGCTTTGTGAACTACAAAAATGCGATTGCCAAGGGTTGTACCTTAGCAATCGCAAATCGAAGATCGCAAACTAAAAAGAACTCTAAGGTGTGGGCGCATCGACCATCACGTTGTTGGCGCGCAAAGTTGTAGACGTGGCGCGCTGAAGATCGGCGAGCGCCTTGTTGTAGTCGGTTTCGGCGCGCAACTCAGCATTGCGTGCATTCGTCAGCGCGTTTTGTCGCTGGAAGAGCAGGAAGGTAGTTGAACGCCCAACCTGGTAGAGTCGCTGCTCTCCTTCAAGTTGTGTCTCGGCGTTTACCCGCGCATCTTTTGCAGCCAGCACACGGCGACGCGAAGTCTCCACGTTCTGAGCAGCGTTGCGAACGTCCTGTTCGATTACTTGATCTTGTGAACGCGTCGAGGCGTCGAGCTGTTCTTTTTGAATTCTTGCCCCGGCCAGATTAGCTTCAGCAGTTTGGTTCTTGAACGGCAACTGAATGGCAACTCCGATAGTGACGTTGCGGGTTTTAAAGCCGAACAGGTTGCTGAGGTCCTTGCCGTAACCACCAATCAGGTCGGCGGATGGGCCACCCTGCGAAGGAACCAACGGCACAGTTGCTAGCGGAAACCCGGCTCGAGCTTGAATATCTCGAATCTGCGCCAACAGGAAAGCATTCGCGACCGTGTCCGGGTCGCCGGATATTATCGGCAGAAGTGTCCCGGCAACGGGTGCGTTTGAGGCGTCACTTCCTGCGAGTCCAGTGGTTGCTAAGGTCGATACAAGATCAACCTGAGGACGAGTTTGGTTCTTAAAATACTGAATGTCGATCTTGTTGATGTCGTTTTGTAGTCGTAACCGGCGAAGTTCCGGCCGGTTGTCACGCGCCTCTTTTAACGCGTCAGTAAGGTTCACAGGCACGGCATCGAACTTTGGAGTGTCGGTAGGGGTAATCTGCGCCGACCAGTCACTGTCGCTCGTATCCTTGATAATCAGTTGCTTCAAGACGTTCTCGGCTGTCGAAACAGTTTGCACCGCCAGCAGCAAAGATGACTCGCGATTGGCCAGTTCCGTTTGTACTTCCGCCCGCTCTAATGGCGCCTTCGTGCCCACGGCGATTTGCGCTTCAACCGTACGCAGGTTCTCGCGCGTCAGGTTTAGATTGTCGAGCTGGTTTTGCTGATCGCGTAAAGCAAAAACCAGATCCCAATAAGCGCGTTGCACCTGGGTGATTATGTCTATGGTGCGCAGGCGAAAATCAGCATCAGATTGTTCCAGACGCTTTTTCTGGATTCGAATCTGGCGGCGATAGGTGTCAATCGAACGGTTGCGCCAAAGTGGTTGCGTAAATTGTAGAGAAAGGTTCGAAGAGTAAAATGGATTGATAATGTTGAAGCTCGAGCTCGAGTTTGTGTGCGAATTGGCGAAACTGAGAGTGTAGTTTCCGCCCCCGAGTTCAAACTGCTTGTTGACCGAAGGGCTCAAGGTGTAGGTCGTGCTCGTGGTGGTTCCGGAACGGCCCGAACCGCCCAGGGAACTCTGTTGCGGCGTTATTCTCTTGTCGAGCTGAGGTGTAATACTGAAGAGCGGTTGATAAATCCCCTCAAGTGATCGCAGTTGCGTCTCGGCAAAGCGTACGTCATCACGGGACACTTCAATATCGTTATTGTTAGTCAAAGCCCGCTTGATCGCCTCATTGAGGGTCAACGTTAGAGTATTGCCACCGGTGACGCCAAGACGCGTCATGTCTGGAATCGGGGGAAGAGGTCGCTGCTCGACCTTCGGGAAGTTAGGATCCTGCGGCTCCTGGATAAGCACATCGCCCGTGCCGCTCGTTGTCGGGGCAGCGGTCGGTGGCGTTGGGTTGGCGATGGGATTTTGCGGCGCTGCCGGTCCTGGCACTTGTTGGCCCGCTGGCGGAGCAGTTGGCGGTGGCTGCTGGGTCTGCGGCGGCGCGCTTGGATTCGGCACCGTAGTACCCGGAGGCACGGTGGCAGGGTTTGGCGTGGGCGTCGCTCCCGGCACCTGAGCAAAAACGGACTGGCTGCCCACAACCAGAAACGCTGACACCAACAGAATCTTGAACAGCCCCCGAGGCAGAGATATAAGCATCACACCCAAAACTCCTTCACAATTATCCTTAATTATTCTAAAAACTTCATTAACAGTTAACAAACAAGTCTCATTCGATCAAGTCTTTACTACGCTATTAGCGCCGAGTCAGTTTCAAAAAGATGCCCAAGACCCAGCTTGACACTCACAGCTTACGCCGCATAATCTTGGGCTTCTTTACTCCCAGCAAGTTTCGATCCTAGTTTGGCAGGCGGCGGAGGATAGTGTGTCTGGCCGCTGTGAACATCTCGAGACTGAGCCGGAATAATCAGCAGGAGGGCAGTACGTAATGGCGGTGAAAGTTGGTATCAACGGGTTTGGACGCATTGGACGCAATATCTTTCGAACTTCTATCGGGGATCCCGACATCGATTTCGTCGCTGTTAACGATCTGACGGATACGAAGAGTCTGGCGCACCTGCTGAAGTATGACTCGGTACTCGGAAATCTCGATCATGAGATTAGCTCGACCGAAAATGGGATTAAAGTTGAAGGCGACGAATTTCGTGTCTTTTCGCAGCGCGACCCTGCGGCGATCGATTGGGAGACAGTCGGCGCTGAGATCGTTATCGAGTCCACCGGGCTATTTACGAAGGCCGAAGACGCCAGAAAGCACCTTCACGGCAGCGTCAAGAAAGTAATAATTTCCGCCCCCGCCAAAAATGAAGACATTACGATCGTGCTTGGTGTTAACGAAAATAAATACGTCGCTGCTGACCATCACATAATCTCCAACGCCTCGTGCACCACCAACTGCCTCGCGCCGGTTGCCAAAGTCATTCATGAGAATTTCGGCATACGCTCAGCGCAGATGACGACGATTCACTCCTACACAAACGACCAGCAACTGCTCGACTTGCCGCACAAGGATCTGCGCCGCGCTCGCGCCGCCGCGCTCTCGATGATTCCTACGTCTACCGGCGCCGCCAAAGCCGTGGCGTTGGTGCTCCCCGAGCTGAAGGGTAAGTTTGATGGAATCTCAGTGCGTGTGCCCACGCCGAATGTCTCGCTGGTTGACGTCGTCATGGACGTTGAGAACGAGACGAGCACTGAAGCGGTGAATCTCGCGTTGAAGAACGCTGCCAACGAAGAGCTGCGAGGAATCCTCGCGTTTTCAGAAGAGCCGCTGGTATCGAGCGACTTCAAGCGGAACTCGAATTCCTCGATTGTCGATGCGGAGTATACGAAGGTCATCAACGGACATTTGGTTAAAGTGCTTTCCTGGTACGACAACGAATGGGGCTACTCCTGCCGCGTGCGCGACCTGATCAAGTTTGTTGCCGCTAAGGGCTTGTGAAGTACGCAGTACTCAGCACTTAAATGGCCAAACTCTCAATTAAGGATCTCGATCTAAAAGGTAAGCGCGTTTTCGTTCGCGTCGATTTCAACGTTCCGATCAAAGACGGTAAGGTTGATGATGACACGCGTATTCGCGCCTCCTTACCGACGATTCAATACGCAATCGATCAAGGTGCTCGGGTGATTCTGGCTTCACACCTAGGTCGCCCTAAAGGCGAACGCGTCGAGAAATATAGTCTCAAACCCGTCGCAGAACATCTTTCGAGTTTACTTTCGAAGCCGGTTGCGTTTGCCGCGGACTGCGTCGGCGAAGAAGCCGAATCGGCGGTCGCTGCAATGCAGGATGGCGACATCCTTTTACTCGAGAATCTGAGATTTCATAAGGAAGAAGAAAAGAACGACGAAGAGTTTGCCCAACAGCTGGCGAGCTTGTGCGACGTCTACGTTAACGACGCGTTCGGTGCGGCGCATCGCGCGCACGCCTCAACGGCCGGCATTACGAAGTTCGTTACCAGGGCCGCGGCAGGCCTCCTGATGCTAAAGGAGCTGGAGTATTTGGGCCGCGTGATCACGAATCCCGAGCATCCTTTTGTAGCCATACTCGGCGGCGCAAAAGTTTCCGACAAAATTCCGGTGATTAATGCCCTCATCGATCGCAAGGTTGACAAGATCTTGATCGGGGGCGCCATGGCCTACACGTTTTTTAAGGCCGAAGGTTTTACAGTAGGGAAGTCTTTGGTTGAAAACGACATGATGCAAACTGCGCTGGAGATCAAAAAACGCGCAGAAGCTGACGGCGTGGAGTTACTCTTGCCCACAGATCACCAGGTGGTAGACAGTTACGAACCAATCAAAGGCGACAAGATTGTCGCCAAGACAATTCCAATCGAGTTTACGAATGCCGGACATGCGGGCATGGATATTGGCGTTGAAACAGTCGAGCACTTCAAGAATGCTTTACAGGATGCGAGCACGATCATCTGGAACGGGCCGATGGGTGTCTTCGAAGAACCCCCTTTCAACGAAGGCACAATCGGTATCGCGCACGCTGTTGCAGAGGCGGCTGATCGCGGCGCCATAGTTATCGTCGGCGGTGGCGATTCAGTTGCGGCTGTAACCCAGGCAGGCGTCGCGGACCGCATAACGCACATTTCAACCGGCGGTGGCGCCACGCTGGAGTTTCTGGCTGGTGAGGAATTGCCCGGGGTGACAGCGTTGAATGATAAATCCAATTAATTTCCTGGTCTTTGGCCTTAGGCCTTGGGTCTTTGGTTTGTTTCTCTGGAACGATGCGCGCCAAATGAGCCGGGTTGAAAGGCCCAAGACCAAGGCCCGAAGACCTAAGAACAAAGATCAAAGTTCAAAATACTTATGCGTAAACCTGTAATCGCCGGAAACTGGAAGATGTACAAGCTGCTTGGCGGAGCGGTTGATACCGCACTCGCCCTAAAGCCGCTGGTAGCAAATGCCAACCACTGCGAAGTTGTCATAGCGCCTGTTTTTACGGCGCTAAAAACTGTCGCCGATCGCTTGGAAGGTTCAAACGTCGGTGTGGCCGCGCAGGATTGTTCCACCGAAAGCGATGAAGGCGCGCAAACCGGAGAGGTGACGGCCTCAATGCTGCGCGATGTGGGCGCGAAATACGTGATAGTCGGCCATTCCGAACGCAGGCAGTTCTATTGTGAGACCGACACGATGGTGAACAAGAAGTGCCAGGCTGCTCTGGCCGCGAATCTTAACGTGATTCTCTGCATCGGTGAGAGACTCGAGCAAAGGGAAGAGGGCATCGCCGAACGAGTGGTTAATGGCCAGCTGACTGGCGGACTCAGTGGGTTGACAGCCTCAGACCTCGACCGTATCATCGTTGCCTACGAGCCTGTTTGGGCCATCGGTACGGGACGTACAGCGACGCCGGAGCAAGCGCAGGAAATGCACGCGTTTATCCGGCGCGTTTTCGCGGATAGGTACGCGCATCAAGCGGCAAACGAGATTCGGATTCTCTACGGTGGGTCAGTCAAGCCAGACAACATTGCCGGTTTGATGTCGCAGAAAGACATCGACGGCGCGCTGGTGGGCGGCGCTAGTTTACAGGCCGAAAGCTTTGCGAAGATTGTTAATTACAAAAACGGTGAATAGTAAATAGTGAGTGGTAAATAGGAGCTACGAGTCGCCCGTGTTCATTTCCCAATCGGAACGAGTGTAGCAGCGAGCTTCAATTTACTATTCACTATTTACTATTCACTATTTACTATTCACTATTTACCGGAGACCTAAATTGTTAGCTTACACTTTATACGGACTATTTATTCTGTCTTGCGTTGTCCTGGTTATCGTAGTGCTGTTGCAGCCGGGCAAGTCCGGCGCCGGCGATCTGTTTTCCAGTAGCGTATCGAGCACCGCGTTTGGTCCTCGAGGCACCGCAAGCATTCTTTCGAAGATAACGATTGGTGCTGCCGCGGGCTTTATGCTTTTTGCATTGATGCTTTCACTTCCAGGCGTGACTGGTTCCCACTCGGTTTTGCAATCGACTGCGCCGGAAGCGACGCCTACACCAGCACCGGTTGCATCTCCCGCCGCCACCACGGCGCCGGCAGCGTCGCCCGCTGCGTCGCAAACGGCATCGCCTGCCGGTACGAAGTAATAGATCGGCCCGAGCTGATACTCGGGAGTTGCAAACTAACAGTTTGCGTTAGAATCGTTATCTGACAACTGTAGCCGAAGTGGCGGAACTGGCAGACGCGCACGTTTGAGGGGCGTGTGAGGCAACTCGTGGGGGTTCGAGTCCCCCCTTCGGCACCAAACCATCGATCAAGATACCGCATGCAAATGCGGTTTCTTTATTTTTACTGGTCTTTTCACTCGCATGCTGTTTTGCACTGTTCAAACCTCCTACACTTTTTACCCCTAGTTGAGACTTAGTTGAGACACCAAATTCTTGGAATTGAGGCCTCTTGTAGCTGGGTGAGACGGGCAGGTGCCCTAAGGTTACCTACGACACTTGTGCTGCGATGTGTCGTATAGATTTCCTCACTCCGTTGGGACGTTCTTCGAGAGACCTTGATGCGACTGAGCCGCGGAACGCCTCGGTTGACTTGAGTTGCGACGATAGCAAGCAATACCATGGTGGGCTAGGGGTTTGCTGCCGCGAAATCTCTTGGAAGCTTAGCCCTGAAAACCTACCGCGAAACTTGGCAGAGTTTTTGGAGAACCACATCTGCCGATTAATCAATTCATGCGAAGACGAGTTGGACCATGGGTTCACTTAAATGTGGGTCGATTCAACGTGTTATTGCGTGGCAAAGGAGTCTATCCGATTGACATCGGATTCGGCCTGGTTGGAGCTAGGTTCGAATGATCATCGAGTTAAAGAAAGGATTAGGATAGCAGAATAGGCGGAACGCGCTGACTTGGTTACCCACAAGCAAGGTGGCCTCATTGCAACTGGCAACTTACCTGAGCAGAAGCACAATGCCACAGACGATAGGAAAGTAGAGACTCACAATGACCGCTCGTTGATAGTCTCCATTCCGAAGACCCCACAGGACACTAGCGATCGCGATCGAGAATAGCGCGCTAATAAAGAGCACAACATTTCGAGATGATGAGTTAGCGATCACCACAGGCAGTAAGCAAATCACTCCGGCAATCAACATCCCGAGGCCAAGAAGGGCTGTAGTCCGCGAGCCAATGATCATGGGAAGGGTGGTCACACCCGCTGCGGCATCTCCACGCATGTCTCGCGTGTCCATAAGCCACTCTCGTCCTAGAACAAATATTGAGGTTCCTACCGGTATCGCAAAAAAAGAAGTCGAGTACTTGAAGACCACGACTACAAATATCACAGGAAGCGTTGACACCGCTGCCGTTACAAACGTCTTGGACAAAGTGAGACGTTTGACGAGGACGTTGTAGAAGACCACCCCGAGAACTGACAACAGGTACAACACCAATTCTAGCGAATCTTCGCTTCTTATGATCGCTGTGAGAACGGCACCTATGATAAGCATATAACCAAGAACTAGGACAGTCCGAGAACTCAGCCGCCCACTGGGAATTGCGCGATATGGCTTGTTAATGCAGTCCTTGGGGACGTCGTAATAGTCATTTAATGCGAAGCCGCCCGCTGCCGCCAGGAAAAAGGGAAGCGCCAAGAGCAGAGAATTGACTCCGCCGATACCCTCATGAGCAGATGGCAAGAAAACTATAAGTCCAATTAAGACCGACGTGAAAGTTCTAATCGCAAGTAACACGCCAATGATTGAGCTAAACAGACTCTTTATGAGAGGCATTATGTGGGTTCTATCAATTAGTTCGACTATCAAGCAGACAATAATGCACAGTGAATACGCAAAGAAGGCGAGCTCCGCTCGGCGATATTTATCCGACGAATCGCTGAAAGAATCCAGCAGTATCGCCATTAGGAAACTAGCCACCACGCTAAACAGAGACAACAGACGGACGAAATTGATTCGCCTTTCAAACAAGCGAAGGAACACAGAACCAACTCCCTTTTTCGCAATTCGTCTGAGCGCGAAAAAGAGTTGGGAAGTCGGCAACCCAGAAAGAACCATGAGAACGGTAAAGCCTGACCACCCAACAAAACGCGGCAAGTAATGTTTGGTTGGCAGATCTTTGAAACGCGAAGCTGCAACCCAAATCGCCAGGAAAAGGAAACCAACTATGGCCTTTACCAACGGCCACCTGCGGAATTTGGCAATGGGCTGGCCCTTGCCAAAATGATACCAAATCGTCAGAGCAGCAAAAGCATGAACCACAAACGCCATCAAGAAGAACGTTCCGTAGTTGCTAAAAACAAAATAGATTGGCAACACACCAATGGTGACGGTCAAGGCCAGCAGGGTAGCTTTTGAGTACTGGCTTGCCTTTGTGCCGTATCCAGGGCCTTCCTGAGATTCTATTTGACTTGCTAGTTCTCTCTGGGCAATTTCCGCAGTTATTCGCCAAGCCTCGAAAACGGCGAGATATGAAGAGGCTGCCACTCCGAAAAGCAGTTTAAGAATAAGATCAGTCAAAGTGCTTGGAAGGAATCGAATCTGCGCATTGTTCAAAATCGCCACGGTGGTCAGAAGCAAAATTATCGACAGAGTGCCATAGACAAATGCTCTTCGGTTCCAACCCAATCTCTCTGAGAGCGCGTAAACGAGTACGACGAGACCCAACGGGAGCAATGGAAGCAGACTGGAGCCCATTTCGAGAAATGAAAGCCCATAATATAGACTCATACCGATCGTCAAAACTACTGGCCACACGAGTTGATGGCGAACCTGCGGAAGGCTACCATCAGTTTTATACTGCCAAAGGAAAATTCCATATAAGGCCAGCAAGACAGTGTAGGCGAAATAGGACACGACGAGTTGCATCGGTGGTCGAGTTGTGATCAGGATCAGTGAGATTACGAGAATCACAATAACGGGCGTGATTATGATTGCCTCGCGCTGTAATACTGTTTGGACCTCATCACCGGGCATCAGCTTGGACTCAACAGGATGAAATCGATTCGCATAGCAAATAAAGAAAAAGGCCGAAGCTATGGGCGGAATCAATAAGAGAAACACGTCCTTAAGGGACCAATACTGGATGTTAATTAGATAGCCGGCAAATATAGCGCAGGCTGATGTAAAGGCATAGGTAAGGCCTCTAAAAATATACCTTGTGATATGCACATCGGCCATAAGGATCTTCTCAGCTGAAGGCCGTCGCAAAAGTGATCGGAATAAATCGATTACCAAGTTGGATCACGATTTTGATAGTCGGTGGGCCTAAATCGAGCAAGGATGATATAGCGCGAAGAAGATATTCTTGAATTTACTGCGCTGTCAATCCTTTACTGGCATTCTTAATATGCAACGGAGCATGGGTTATGCTCAAGGAAGATAGACCTCTGGAGGCTGCGCGGCCGGGGCTGAACGATTAAACTGCCTCCAAGTAGCTGAAGTGAAATTGGTCTTGCGATACTCGCACCGCTTGATCCGTCATTTAGGAAATGTCTTAACTTTTGGGGCTAATGAGTAGGCGCGGATCCTGTCGCATTTATCCGCTGAACCGTTAAGAAATGAAAGGTGAAATCAAGAGTCGACGAGTTGATAAGAAGCAGAGAGAACATCTCTCTCCCGAAAAGGAGCGCAACTTGTTGGAGACTGAAAGGTTGAAACATGAAGAAGAGAGAATCACCCTAGAACGTCAGCAGATCGAGATCAACCTGCATTTAGAAGACTTCAAAGCACGCTGGCAAGAGCTATTAAGTCTCCAGAACGAGAATAACAGGTGGACCACGCTTTACGTGACCGCCCTACTCTTAGTCGTCGGCTGGGTGATCAATAACAGCGGGCAACACAACTCAGGCTTAGGAGATTTATACGCAAGGTCTGACAATGCTTATTTGATTCTAAGCATTGCCGTGTTGAATGCGTTGTATGCATTCGCGATGGCGTTTAAGGGCTACCAGATTCAACAAATCGCTCAGTACCAATACGAAGTGATCTCACAAAGGATACGTATTATATCAAAGATCGAGTTCAACGAGTGGGAGCGATACCGGAGAGGGCAAGGTCACAAACTTCTTCGGTTGGCATATTTTCTTCTGGTCAAGTCTCTGCCGATTGTCGTTTCCTACACCATCATTGTTCAGTATTGGCACTACCAATGGAATCCCCAAGCGATTTCGGACTCCTGGAAGAGTTCGCGAAATTGGTTCTCAATCGCTGCGTTTATATTAGTCACTTTCAGCTTTATATTTTCGCTGCTGACCCTGAAGTTAGGAAGACGCTGGAACATAATTCTGCGAAGGCGGGAAGCTCGACCACAGGCAAATAACGCCTTGTAGGATTTTTCGGCGGAACCGCGGGCTCTGCCCAAATCGGACAAACCTCGGGCCCTTTTCTGCGTGCCTCCTAATATGGTTTAGATCTAATACGAAACAAACCATATAGCCGCGTTGAACGGTTGAAAAGTGCCCGGCAATGCAAGCCTCCAGTCGGAGTAGTCCCACTCGGCTTATCCTCATAGAGGCCAGACTCCTTTCCAAAGGCACGTGGCAAGCTAGCGATAACTTAGAATTATCGTTGACTGCTCGGTCACATTCGAACAATGCAACAACTTCTGAAACAGGAGCTGGAGCCATTTAGGACAGATGGCTACCTGCGAATTCAGTTGAGTCGCGCGGCTGCTCAGGTTGTGGCTCTAGCGTTAGACGCGGGATATCCATTCTTTCGTACTCCGCTTGAAGAAAAGCTCCGAAATGTGCTTCCAAAGGACGGAGGATATCGTCCGCCGGGAATCGAATACTCGCGCTCTCCGGATCAACCCGACGAGATCGAATCCTTTACCGTGACTGCCTGGACCAGCGCCGATGCACTGCCAACCGCAAGCGCGCGTAAGCTCCATGCCCGAATGATCACTGTAAGCCACACTTTGGAATCCGTAGCCGAAACTCTCACGCTTCGTCTAGCGGAGAGCATTAGCGGTCGTCCCTCCGAGAGATTGAGAGGCGGATTCCGGCGATGGTCGCGGCTGCAATTGAATTATTCGCGTCCCGCTGCGGTCACAACTTCCTTTATCAACGAGCTGCACGAAGACGGCGTCTTGATGACTGTCACATGTGTTACGGGACCTGGACTTGAAGTCCAATCAAGAAATGGCTGCATGATACCGCTCGTCGCGGGGCCAAATGAAGCCCTCGCGATGACAGGTGAAATTGCGTACTTGCTGTCAGGCGGCGTGCTCCCTCCGCTTCACCATCAAGTCTGCCCGATCGCGGATTGTCCCGAGCGCATGGCGCTCGTTTTCCTCGGCGATCTGGAGCCAGAGCTTTGTGATCCCTGGATAGAAAATGGGATCAACAAAGATGTGGACATTGGCGACAGGGTACGCACCAGTGCACTGCGTTACGGTCTGCAAGGATTTACACCCGATTAGTCAGAGGAGAGCACGACTTTGTCGAAAATAATGTTGGGCTTGGGGGGATCTGATCACGATTTCTCCGCTGCTCTGACGATTGACCGCGACATCCGCGTTGCGATCGAGCAGGAACGATTGTCCCGTCGTAAACATGGTGCCTGGCTGTGGTACGAGAGTCCGGTAAAAAAGGCCATCGACTACTGCCTTGCAGCCGAAAGCGGATCCATGGCTCAGGTGGACGTAATCGTTTCCAGTGACATCCTCCCGCGCCGGGTCACTCATGAGTTGAAAGAATATCCGGTGCGGCTGTATCCACACCACCTGTGCCATGCAGCATCTGCTTACATGATGCTCCCCTCTGAAGTGAAGGCGGGTATATTGGTGTACGATGGCTTCGGCTCGCCAAAGGGTCGCGACCCTACTCATCCGGACCGCAATTGCCGCGAAACCTTCTCATTTTTTCTTTTTGGGCCGGACGGGTTCAAGTGTATTGGCCAAACACTCGGACTCGGCTTTATCGAAGACGACTTTCCGACAAGCATCACAAATTCAGTGGGAATGCTGTACGAGCTGGTCACCTCGTTACTGGGGTACTATCCCACGGATTGCGGGAAGACAATGGGCCTCTCCTCCTACGGCGAACCGCAATACGTTGAGGCGCTGGAGAACTTCATAACCTACGGGGATGAAGTATCAGCGTGTTTTCAATGCGCGACCGATAACCCCGCCCTGGTGGATACAATTGAAGGCATCATCCACACCGAACGAGGCAGCTTTTCAGTGAGAGCTGACCTCGCGGCCAGCCTGCAAGCAATTACAAACAAAGCTCTCTTGCATTGCAGTTGTTTTTTTCGCGGTCATGATATGGACTTTCTTTGCCTCTCAGGAGGCTGTGCACTCAACACAGTTGCGAATTCTTTTCTGGTCGAACACTCGACGTTAGACGTTCCGATTGTGATTCCACCACACTGCGGCGATTCCGGGATAGCCCTCGGCGCGCTTTGGCTTGAACAGTTTCGCCGGACCCGTAAGGCGCCGCAATTCACATTTCGTGGGCAAGCCCTCAGCCCGGCAGTTTCGCGCCCCGGAAGGCGTTATTCGCTGAACGAACGCCGTGCGGCCGTGCATCAATTTTACCCTCGCATTGCCCTTGACGCATCAATCGTCTCCTCAGCCGATCTCGCCCGCTCAATCGCTGATGGCGCAATCGTTGGTCTGTTCAATAATGGATCTGAGATGGGGCCCAGAGCACTTGGTGGCCGCAGCATTATTGCTGACCCACGCCTGGCGATGACCAGAGAAAGGATTAACCGGTCGATCAAAGATCGCGAACCTTATCGGCCACTCGCTCCCCTGGTACTTGAGTCAAAATACGATGAGTACTTCGTTGATAATCGAAACGCGGATCCCTTCATGCTGAAGATCGCGCGCGTAACTGAACGTTGTCGGAAGGTGGCCCCCGCCATCGTTCATGTCGATGGCACGGCAAGAGTTCAGGTCGTACCCGACGACGGTGATCCCTTGCTCATAGAACTCTTGCAATCCTTTGAACAAGTGACCGGCGTCGGGCTACTCATCAATACTTCTTTCAATAGGAGAGGGGAACCAATTGTCGAATCACCGTTAGACGCAATTGATGCTTTTCTGGGCTTGGGGTTGGACGGTTTATATCTGGATGGAGAGTTCTACCGACCGGTGGGCTCAACAACCCCCAGCACCAGCAGGACGCCTGAGACCGCCTCATGAAACGTCGTCGCCCGCAACACAGTTTTGATGCAGTTTGCAAATGATCCGAGGCCATTCGGACGCCGCAAGAGCCAATGTCCGATTCTGGCCCACTCTCGTTCATCGACCTGCCGCCGTCCAATTCTGGCATCTTGCCTGATCTTGATTTCGATTAGCTCCTCCTCGCTCACGGCAGCGCCGCTAGTCTTGAGGAATTGCATTGTCTCTTCAGGATGGCGGTTGAACGCTTCGGCGAGGATTCTGACCGTCGCGCGTCGGATACGAGGATCTGAATGGCCAACTACACCCCTTAAACTCAACAGACCTTCCACCGGCCAGGCCACGATCACGCCGGCAAGGGCTTGTAAGATTTGCAGCGCTTCTTCAATCCGTTCGTCCCGGAGAAACTCCTCGAGGTATCGGGTATACATTGGCAACTGAGATGATGACTCCGAAGCAAGTTCTCGGCGATAGTCGGCAAAAACGGAGCGACGACGACGTAGCGAAGGCAGGAGCACTCCGTAAGGAAACACGACACTAAATCCGTCCTCAAACACGCGATCAAAAGCGTCGTGGAAGCCGCGCCGTTCACCTCGTTCCAGACCCGGTCTGTATTGGAGTATTCCCGGCCAGTCTCGGAGGACGGATTCCTCCCACCACTTGAACCGAGCCTCGTCATAAGGCAGGTTGTGTAAGACGTGCAGGTATACCAGCAGCGAGTAAAAGAAATCAATCTCGTTGGGCGAGGTGTCGTTAGAGAATGTTTGGAACCGTGCTTCCATTAATCGCAGCATATGCTCAAGGTCGTTAAAGCTCGATAAGATTCCAAGCGCATGGGAGAGGTGATACTCGACATCGAAACTGAGTGACGTCGTGTAGGGCCTGATTTCATCAAGATCATTCTCAGTTAAGATCCCGCCCGCTTGAATATTGTCGAGCATTGCCTCAAGTTCATGACGCCTTGGATTGCTAAAGAATTCAGAGATCCCGTCCGTTGTCGCATTGAAAAGCAGGCGATCGGAATTGGCGATAAAGTAATCGGCAAAGCTCTTTATTTCCAATTCGCTCCAAGGGCGCTCCGACAGGATTTCGGTCAAAGCCTTATCGAGGATTTTGAGAACGCTGTTGTACTCGTTTGGATGAGTATTCTCCGGGCCCAACTGTGACGAAAATCTGAGCAATCGCCCTAACCTTTGCCACGGAGCTATCGACGAATCGCCAAAGAACACCGCATAAGGCTTGTCATGCAAGAGACTGATTGCAGGGCAGCGGCTGACTAGATACTGTTTGACGAGCTTATCGGTGGCGAAAATATTGGCTTCAGTCTGAGCCTGGGAAAAAGATGGATGGCCAACCTTCGTCAGCAGCGGCACTGCGCTTTCCACCGGCAAGCTTGCCGCTGATTGGACCACGGTCCGCAACTGAACTGAACCCACTCCTCCTGCGCGTGCCGCGTCAATTACATCATTCAGATAGTCCTGAACACGGGGCTCGCGCTGTTCCGTCATCTGCACCAGAACGTCTCGAGCAAAGCCGAATAGAGTCTCGCGATCCGACGGTTGGTATCGATTGTCCGAACTATCGAGAAGCCGCAAAGAAGTGGAAATCAGGCTGAACTCCCTGGGGTTCAATTGAAAGTAGAGGCGAGCCGCGGCGATCGGTTTGCTCTGAGTTTTGAACGATTGGAGAAACCGCAGAAGATCGTCCATCGTTTCCAGGCTTGGCTCCGCGCCCGAAGCAAATGCAAGGGCAAGGAAGTATTCCAATGTGCGGTCATGATCGAACTGAAGAAAGCCCTGACCAGCATCGACGAACACGTTTAAGTCTTTCATTGTTCGTATGATCTCGCCACGGAGTCCAATTGGAAGTATCTCGATTTCGCGAAACCGATCCTGCTGCGAGGTGAGACACTTCAATGCCAGGGACGAGAGGATTTCCTTGAGAGTACCCTTGTCGATTAGTGAATCTCGCCGTTGCAGTTTTGCTTCCAACGCGTTGCCGTAAACGCTGGCGCTGGGCATAGGCGGCAACCCTGCCTGGGCAGCCTCTGCCACTGCGCCCAATAGGTAAGGGTCGCGCAGTTGATCCATGACAGAAGGTGAGAGCTCGTCAGGCTTGATCGAGGCGTACCCATGATCATGGAATCTGGTAATCGCATCTTGAAGCTCATCATCCGTTAGCTCAGTGCACGCGATTGTACTAAAGGAAGCTTGAGGATCACCCTCACTCCAGACTGTTTTTTGCAGCTGAGCACTGTCGATGTGAGGCAGCATGGCACTCCATGTTTCCTGCCTGATGGTTACGATCACCCGCAGAGCACTATCTATCTCCGGTAAGAAATAACAAAGACGCACGATGTTCCGAAGGAATTGTATGCAGCGAGCCAGCTCGGAGCTGAACTCGTTTATGCCGTCTATGTAAAGCACGAGACGCAATCCGTTGTCTCGAATCCAACGTTCGAGCTGGAAGAGGGAAAAAGGTGATTTGGATCCCAATCCACCAAGCTGTTCGACGATGTGTTGTTCAATATCACCGTTGTCTCGAAGCGATCGCGATCGGATCAGCATCAGTTTCGTGGTGGCACTGCTTCCCCATGTTTTGTACAACCGGATTCCCAACGTCGTTTTTCCGAAGCCTGACGCACCCGTGACGATTGCCAGTGGACGATTGGGCAGCAGAAACGACTGCAAGCGCTTCTCAAGCAGCCGGCGTCGAGCAAAAACGTCTACCAGGGAAATTCCTGCTCGTTCTCCGTATGCTTGTACGTACTCCTTATTGCAGTAGTCGACTCGCCAGTCGAATAGACAACGAAGATAAGTAGGCTCGGTAGTCGCAAGCGAGGGTCGCTCTAATACTGGTCGAGCTACCTCCATCATGAGGTTGTCAAACCCCAGGCGGACGATCCGTACTCGACCCGCAATCCTCGAGTAGAGAAGCGATTCTGACGAGGGAGCTCGTGGGTTGCACCAGAATATGCGATTGTTGGTCGCCATAACTGCGTCGGCGATGATTGGAGCAAGTGCTCCGTCAAATCCGCTGTAGCCGATCAAAACCAGATCGTGGGTGGATAGAATCGACCGCAAGAGCTCGAGCATGGACAGGTCATACTTGGCGCTCTCTAGATCCGCCGATGTAAGCAGCGTGACCGATCGCGAGGCAATATCGCCGTGCAGTTTCAGATAAGGCTTTTTCGCCAGTTCGAAACGAGGTTGTGACAACAGGTAAGGTCGTGCAACTCCTGGCGCAAAGACCTGGAATATATCTCGTCCCATTTGGGCTTGCGCAGTCTCAAGCATCAAATCAAAATTAGTAGTCACGACCGCATCAATGCCGCCGGCCTCAGCGAGGAGTATGAGGAGCTTGTAGGCATCGGAAGGCTGAAGCGGTCTCATCCGATGGAATATCCAATCCACCAGAAGTGCACGCTCGTCGGGCTGTAGTCTTACGAACAGATCTTCGAATCGCGCCTCAATTTGTTCGGGCAGCGTGATATCAAATAGTGGCCTCTTGGTGTATTCCTCGACAGCTTGCCGCTTTAGCTCAACGAAGGTGAGGCCACCAGAACTGACATCGGCTCCAGCCCCGAGCAAGAAGCAGATTTTTGCTCGATGTCCGACAGAGTCCGCAGCCCGGTCAGCAACTAGTCGAACCAGAGAAGCTAGGGTTTCCGGGCCTTCACTGTCTCTCGGATGCTGATCTTGTGGATTCATGCCGTCGCGGGGAACATGCTGAGAAAAGCTAGGTTGGAATAATTCTAAGTTATCCAAACAAAGGTGAAGCAAATATAAGTCGCCTACTGCGACCGCATTATCCCGCCAAAACCCCTTCTGTGACAACAGCGTTCTTCGATTACGGGAATAATTCGTCAACCAGAAAGTCGAGTTGGCCTTTACAAAGCTGAAAAAGTCCGCGGTCTCTCACTCAGTTAGCGATAACAGGGAGTTATTTGATGCCGCTCAAGCTCAAAACCTCACCGCTCCGCATCTTGTTTTTAGCAAACTATGCCCCACTCAACGAGAAGGAAGCCACTGGTGAAGAGAGCGAGAGTGTTAGATACACGCAGTACCACAAAGAAATGTTTGACCTTCTTGAGGGTTTAGGGTTTGATGTCACCCCATCGAGAAGTGTCGAGTCCCTGCTCGATCATCCAGGCTCTTACGACTATGTATTCTCACTTTTGAATCGCGCGCCTTACCGCGGTTCTGAGATCCTGGTTTCAGCCCTGTGCGAGTATTTCAGACTGCCATACCTTGGTGCCCGACCTCATATACGCGCGGTTGCGGAGGACAAGTACGTTGCGAAACTTGTTGCCAAACAACTAGGATTTGATGTTCCGGCGGCGCAAATCTTTAGAGCAACCGACTCAGAATTGATGACGCCAAGCTTTCGCGGACCCTATATCGCCAAGCCACGCTGCGGCGCGTCTTCCAAGCACATTACGGAAAACTGCATCCAGGATCTGTGGCGCGATCTAGAATCGGAGGTGCGTCGTTTGCTTGAGCTAGGAGATGATGTCTTGGTTGAGGAATGGATTCCTGGGATAAACATCTCGCTACCGGTTATAGGGGGCATACCACCCTCAATACTACCGCCGTATCAACTAGACTCTTCCAAAAAAGGGCAACTCGTCACCTACGAACAAAAGCGCGGATTGGAAAAGAGCCTGAAGAGAACTCTCTTTGACAATAGTGCTGTCTACGAGGAAATAACTCGGGTTGCCTTGCATCTTTATCGTGAGCTTGGACCGATCGACTACCTTCGATTGGATTTTCGTGTCACCGAGTTGAACAAACCAGTGTTCCTGGAATTCAATGTCTGTTGCAATATTGGACCACAGTCCGGGTTTTATGCGTGTGCCCGGCAAAGAGGTTTATCACATCGAGAGATGTTGATCCGTATCCTCGACCACAGTTTTAAGCGACAGGAAATCAATTGGTAATCCTTCTAGCGGGTTCTGATACCAATAGAAGAGGCTGCAAGGGGAATATAAATCTAAGAACAGCTCAGAGCTCGATCGCGAAGGGCTGGCAAGAAAGTCTTTGATGGTGCTGATTCGATCAATTGTTATTTGTGGATTCCTGCGATCTGGGTATTGAAGCGCTTTCTCGCAGAGCGACAAAACGGCTCCCGCTGGCGCGTTAGCGAACAAACTAATCAACGCGCCGTTCAGATATACTTTTTGTCTCACTCTGTCGACCTTTGCGTTTTCAGCTTCAAGAATCACGTCTTCAATCGTCGACAACGCACCACTTGCGTCTTCCTTCAGAAGTTGGGCCGCGGCTAGATTTGTGAGCGTGTAAGCGCGAGGAAGTTCCTTCCCCATATACTGTATGGCCTTGCGGCAGGATGTTTCGGCTTGATCGTATAGCCCTAAGTATAAGTAACAGTGGGCCAAATCTCCGACGACCATTCCGAGATGATGGATTCCAAATACCTCTAAGAAGTCATAGGCGCGCTCGACATCCCTTAAGCCAGATTCGGGCAGTCCTGTTTGCGCCAGTTTGGCGCCTCGATTACAAAGAGTCGTTGCCGTGCCGAATGCGTCTTGGTTCCGTTCGTGATATGGCAAAGCCTTTGTTAGAATCTCGATTCCCTCCGCAGCTTCGAAAACCTCGGCCCCGTTTCGCAGGAAGTAGCCATAATTTGAAGCCTTGGCGAGATCGTCTCGATAATTAAGATAGAGGAGCTGTGCCCCAGCAATATCATTTGCATGAATCCTTCCCACTATTCGATATGAGACCAACATGCTCAGTTCTTCGAGGGAGGAGGATGTCTCACAGAGTTTGGTCAGAAGTTGCTCCGATTCATTGTGGAACCGACGTCTATTGAGAGCAATTCCTCTGAAGATCTGAACGAATCGATTTTGCGACCACTCCGTACGCGGAGGATCGGCAGTAAGCTCGAGTACGCGATTGAATCCCTTAACTGAAATCAGGAAGGCGAGTTTCGCTAAGTAATCTTGAATACTCAGTTGAGATTCTTGCGCTGGAGTGATCGCCCGATCTACGAATTCCTCGGCAATGGAGCGACTGCCCATGTGTAGGGAGAGCTGAATGATGTCACGGAGGCGGGTTTCAGTCTCTTCGATGGCAACTCGCTTCGCCAACCTATAAAGGAGCGGCGCGACCTCAGCGGGTGAATGCCTTGCTGAACCCTTTTGAACGCGAGAAAAGAAATCGTAGAGCCTTGTTTCCTGTCGAGTGGTCTCCGCTAGTGTGAGTTGCAATACGTCCTTCATCGTCTGGTGTGAAGGTCGCAAGGAAATCAATTGATCGCCGTCTGGGAGAGGGGCAATACCGATTAATCCGTTGGACGAAAGATCGTTAAGGATTTGGTCGATCTCCTGCTCACCTTCAACGAATACGGCACTGTCATCCATAGACAGTGTCAAGACATCTGATCGACGGATGTCTTGCTTGGCAATTGTGAGCAACGCGAGGATAGCTGCACCGGCGGGGGGTAAGCTAGATATTACACTTGAAAAGTCCGCGGCCGTACCACCGGCCGCAGCAACTGCGGCACGAATCTGGTAGATGTCGCCGTTGGTCGCTGCCGCGATGGATTTGCAGAGCGTCTCCGGCCATTGAACACCCTGGGCCAACGCGTACAACCTTATGAACTCCACATCAGGCCTGGCGAACTGCTGAACTCCTACGTTGTATCCGATGTTCTTCGTCTTCAAAACAAAGTCATCTGCATTTGACACCCGGCCCGCGCTGCGGGACACAAGTCCAGCCACGTAGCGAATGCTTCGATACGCCTTACCGACAGTGACCGACAGCAACTGAGCCGACCAGCTGTCTAATTCTTGGACGTTATCCAGGAACATGCACACTTGATGTTTGCTTGAAAGCTCAATCAGGAATTCGCAGAAGACCTCAGCCGCAATTGAAGGGTAGGCCGAATTGGAGAATGTGGGATAGGCCATTTCAATTCCACGGGCAAGTGTCCGACCGACGTAAGGAATACTGGCTGTGATGGCGGAAAAGACTTCGCGTGATCGAGTGCGTCCTGCCCGGCGTTCTTGAAAGTTAATGTATTCCCGCCAGATTGCAGGATATTTTCCATAAAACTCCACGCCAAACTGGCCGAACAGACTGTTTCCGTCCTGTTTGGCGCCGTCAGCGTAAAGGGAGATGGATGAATGGGCATTCTTGCTTGAGCAGTATTTCAGGAAATGGGTAAGGCCTGAGTGCGCTGAAGTAGACCAGACCTCTATGCGGGGAGAGATTTGCGGCCGCCGAAGAAATTCATTTATCGCCACAACCTCATGAGTTCGGTTCACGAAGTCTGACATCGTGCTTGCATCACTCATGGAGAGTGTAATAACTCCCTGTTATCCAAAGTGAAAAGTAAAACGATCGACTCTACCATGAGTCGCAGCATTATCACCCCCAAAGTACTCTCGCGACAATGTTTCAGAGAGGGCTGCCATTGAGGCCGCTCTGGTTGCGTGTTCCTTGAAACCTGAACCCTCCGTGATTAAACTCAGCGCGGTTTTTCCTACCCACCAAGACGAATCAAAAGCTCTTCAATTCTACGAAGGGTCCGCCCCCGGACTCGTTTGCGGGAGTAATACTATGCAACTAGACCAGGCAATAACCGAGTTTTTTAGTGGCTACTTTTCCACCCATGACAGAAGTAAGAAGACCGAGGTGGCATACAAATCAGATTTGGAACAGCTTGCGGCGTACGCGCCCAAAGAGTGTTCTCTCTCTTCGCTTGATGCGAGGCTCATCGAGAACTGGGCCGCCGATTTGCGAACCAAGTCCTATGCTCCCGCATCAATGCGACGCAAGATGGTTGTGCTCAAAGTGTTCTGTTCCTATTGGGTTCGGAAAGGTGTTCTTTCGGAATCACCGTTCTGGAGAGTCAAAATCAGCTTCGGAAGAATAGTGCAGCTCCCGCGAGCCCTAACTGAGTCCGAAATACGCGACCTCTTGACTCAAGCCAAACAGAACCATTGCGCCGCCGAGGTTCCGCGCAAAGGTTCCGCACTGGCGAAGAGTAAGGTTCCGGGAGCGTCGGCAAGATCATATCGGGGCCTTCGCAATCTTGCGCTCGTCGACTTGCTCTTCGCGACGGGCATGCGCGTGGGAGAAGTCTCAGGCCTCAACTCTAGAGATTTTGAGGTAGCAGAGTCAGTTTTCAAGGTCAGGGGTAAAGGGGGTCGAGATCGGCTGGCATTCGTAGTGGACGAACAGACAATCCGTATACAGAGAGAGCACATTGAAGTGCGTTCACGACTGACCTCGGAAAGCCCGGCCCTCTTCCTAAATGCTTCGGGTGAACGCCTCTCTACCCAGGGAATCGCAAACATCATTGCACAGTTTCGCAAAGATGCGGGGATAGAGCGGCATATTACTCCTCATATGCTTCGGCACACGGTAGCTACTCTGCTCCTGCGTAATGGTGCGGACATACGAATCGTGCAGGAGTTCCTGGGCCATGCTTCGATCGCCACGACCCAACGGTACACCCACGTCACCAAGGACCATCTCATACGGGTCTTACGAGAGCGCCATCCATCGTTGAGATTTAGGACGGCATCGTAATCACCGATCAAACACGAACTTGCTTTCATTGCTGACTGGGTTGGCGGAGGCTTTCGCCTTTGTAGATTACTATCCTCACCCCAGCAACCAAACGCCGGATTGCGAGGCCTAAGAAATCGTTAAATTCACCTGCTGGTTGTATTCGTTTTCGGAGATGACCTAGTTGTGAAACCGGAGAGTTCGGAAAGTCGGCTAGTTGCCATTGCTGCCAACTCTATTGACTCCGGCATAAATTTCAAATAACGCTGTGCCTCTACAATCGAAGAGGGACCTGCGTACTCCTTAATTCCATTCAAAGGCACGCCGGCCAAGGCAAGATTCGTCAAGCATGTCTGCCGCAGATAATGTGGGCAGCAGCCGCCTGGCACTGTTGTCCATCCCAAAAGGACTTGACTTTGAGTCCTACTGTGTAGGATGCTAACGTATGCCTGAGAGGCTAGTTCACTACACGTTTGTGGAGACTCCGATCTTTAGTAAGCGACTGCGTGAGTTGGCTTCACCGGAGACACTAGAGTCCTTGCAAGCGGAGTTAGTCGAGAATCCGGAGCGGTGGCCTATTGTGCGAGGGCTGCATGGCGCGAGGAAAGGCAGAGTCGCTGATACGAAGTCTGGCCGAGGGAAGAGCGGGAGTTTTCGATACATCTATCTTTATCTGACGCACGCGGGGCGAATCCATCTGATATTTCTGTTTGCGAAGAACGAGCAGAGCGATTTGAGTCCAGGGCAGACCGAAGCTTTGGGAAAGATCATTGCCAGCATCAAGAGAGAGGCTTGATATGAGCAGAAAGAAGACCAAGAGCCGACACATGACGGATGAGACGTTCGCCGAATTGATGACGTCTGCTAAGCAGGCGCTCGCGTATGAGCGGGGCGAGGTGTCAGGGCATCGCGTCACGAGGATTGCGGTGCCGCCACCCCCGCGGCCGATGTCATCCGCTGACATCGCACGCCTACGGCAACAACTGAAATACTCTCAATCTGTTTTTGCTCGCGTGTTGAATGTCAGCCCGAAGACTGTACAGGCGTGGGAGCAGGGAATCAGAGTGCCCAGCGATGCCGCTCTCAAGTTACTGTCCATTGCTAAGCGACATCCTGAAGTGCTGCTAGAAGCGTGAGTGCGCTTGGGATCTGTAGTCTGTTTCCCCAACCATGTCCCTAGTTTATTGATAAGTCACCGACCCCTAATTCTCAATGCTGCGGAGCTATTGCGCGGACGGGCGAATTGGGGGAAGGGAAACTGAAGATCCTGCTGAATCCGGAACTTCGACAGCATTCACTGCTTGAGGTGATTCGGACGTGGCAATTGTGAGTTGGGCAAGTCGGCTAGTTACCATTGCTGCTAACTCAATTGAGGCGGGCATAAATTTCAAATATCGCTGTGTCTCTACGATCGACGAATGCCCCGCGTATTCTTTAATCCCATTCAGAGGCACGCCCGCTAAAGCAAGATTCGTCAAGCATGTGTGTCGCAGATCATGAGGGCACCAGCCGCCTGCCACCTGTTGTCCATAAACTACGCCGACACTTTCCGATGCTGTCTGAAGTACACCTCGAATCCAGTGGTCGGGGCGATCGATTACCATGGGTGCGTTTCTCTCCTGCACCCGACGCTGCGCAATTAAGATGGCGGCGGCCGGCGCTTTAATGGTGCGCCATTTTTGGGTTTTTGAAGAGTAGAGTTTTACAGTCCCAAATCGTTCGCTGGATTCTTCCCATTTCATCCGCAGAATTTCCGCCATGCGCCCGCCAGTGATCAAAGCGATTCGAAAGAAGAACAGGGCATCAGCTAGTTCACGCTTTCTAGCGAGAGCTACTGAAATCTTGGAAATCTCTTCATCGGAGAGGACACGGTCGCGCTCTTCTTCTGATTTCTTTGTAAGGGGACTTCGGGGAACCTTGTAGGCTCTAAGGTCGGAGCACGTTTGCACGGCGTGATTCATAGCAGCCCGGATTGTGTTCAGCCCTCGCCTAACCGTCGCCTTCTTCAGAGCTCGGCGGTTGTCTTTGCCGCGCTCCATTTCCGCGGCAACCCAAAAGACGAAGTCATCAGCTTGAATCGTTCCGACATGACGTTCGAGCCCTGCGAACTCACCCCAGCGTTGAAGAGTTCTGAGGTGGCCCGGCATGTTACGCCAGTACTTGCTTTCGTCAGTCCTGTTTGCTGCTAAGTTAGCTTTGGCGACCTTCAGGTAGCTCGCAATGGCTTCACTTATTGTAGTGTGCGAGTTCGCGGCGGGGGCCTTGATACCATAGCGTGCCTTCCAGCCCGATGTCTTCAGTGCAGCCAGGGCTTGTGCAGCCTCGGCCTTGCTAGAGAAACTAAATTCTCGGTAGCGCGTGCGCGAGCCGTCCGGTTGTCTAATCCAAACGTCATAGCCCCAGAATTCTCCCTTAGAGCGCTTCACCTTTCTAACCTGGTTTGACCCGCGCGGTCGTTGTTTGCTATCAGCTATGCGCATTTTCACACAAAAGTATTAACCGCTAATTTCTCCAGGGAGGTCACAGTCCTTCCCGCGAGGGGCTTCCAAGTACTAGTAAATTGTTATGAGGTTCTGAATTCGTCTTAGGCTGCTAAGTCGGCACTGGCAGGGCTGTCGTCGTGCAGAGAGGTTTGGGCTTTATTGGCCCGAGCTTCCCGATCCCTTTCGAAGGCTTCAACCTCTGTGCGGAGAAACCGAATTGATTTTCCAAAGCGAACGGGCGCCAGCGCACAAGTTCCACACTTTCGAGAATATATAGCGCTTGGAGAGACGCTCCAGCGAATGGCGAGCTCAGCAACAGAGAGGTACTTTTGCTCGAATTTGTTTGATCGCTTAGGTTGCATGAGGGACATTAATTAAGTCTCCTAATCTTAGATCTCTTCCGTTAGAGTCACCGCCCGTTTTCTTTGACTGGTCTGAGGCGCTGCAAAAGTCACCCGAGCTATTGCCGCTCATCGCTCGCTACTCAGTATCTTCGCTGCGTTTTCCGCAGGGAATCGCAGCGCACGTTTCGTGCCGCGACGACGTGGTCCAAGAGTTATTGCTCTATCCATTTTTGCTGAGGCTTATTGGGGAAAGGACTGATCTGTGGTTCATCGCCAATACTAAGTAGGCATGCTCAAACGGAAGGCCCGTCGCTTAATTCTTATGGTTAGCAGCTCGTAAAGTGCCTCAACCCCCTTTAGAAGTTGCGATCGTGGGCGGTGTGTAAGATCGAAAATGGCGATTGTTCGCATTTGCGAACTATCGCCCCCCGTTATCCATTTCCCGTTAATTCTCGCTGCCCGTCAGCGGGGTGATCAGAAAAAAACTTCCCCCCGCATTGCACGTAACCTTGCAGTCGAATTTTAGACCACATCCCCCACCGAGATTCGGATCACCGCTCGTCGAAAACTCGCATAAGTCTTTAAGGATTGCGATAGCTAGCTTAAGCGCGGCGAGGGCAATTTTAAGAAACTTCAACTGCGCGCGGTATAGGCATTGCCCAAGGGTGAACCGCCAAGGAAGCAATACCAAGCTTCTATTGGAACAATTGATGTTGGTAAGGATGGACAGGCCAGCACAATTCCTCGTAGCACAATCCATCCAGCGACTTAAGAGTTCTTGGGGAAAGGATTTCTTTCCCGCGAAAGCTTTTCTTTCGTTTCATTCGACGCCGCTCTGAAGATGGTCCTCAGACGCTCACAAACTTTCAACGTGAGCTGCATTGGCCCTAGTTCAGTACTGCCATGACCTGCCTCCCAGTGAGGAATAACTAGCTTGCCTCTTGGCTTAAGAGTCAAGTTGCAGAGAGTTCCTCTATCACAAGGACAGAGCCATGGTTTTCAATTAATTCGGTTAACCGAGGAAGGTATATCAATGTCTAATCCAGATCTTGTTACGATCGCTACTCCACAAGCATCACATCAAGAGATGTTGAAGGATCATGAGCAGATTCTTCAAAACCACTATGACACCTAGCTCGCTCGAGGACTGAGCCTGAAAACAATAGCCGACATCCGCCAGTTCACTAAGGGCTGGTTTGAAAAAATCCGGGTTCAGGACGCAAACGGTGAACGTCAGCTTTTCATTTGGGAAGCTATGAAGCCTCGGGAAGGACGCCGGGGTATCAGGGAATTCTTAATGGCGCTGTGCTCGATCGATGACGATAAGCAGATCTGTGTGCGGCCCGAGACGGTGAGAGCCTATGCCGGGAAGCTCGAACGCTTGTTCCTGAATACGCTTGAGTTTCCGCATATAGATGGACTGCAAACAATCTCATCAAAATATGGCCCGATCGAAAATCCGTTCATCGGCGTCCAGTACCCTGTGCATAGCCGCGATAATTTGCGCTCCGAAAGATTCTTCGTGACGGCGGCACAAATTCTGCAAATGCTGGTCTTCCTGCGGGAAATTTATGCCGGCCTGACAAAGAGGTACTCAACTGCGGCCCGGCTCTATGCGCTCGTGATGCTAATCACCGAGACCGGAATGCGCTCCATTGAGATACTCAACCTCGACGCCATCGGTGACGACAGGGACATCTTCTATAACAAAGGAATTATCCAGACACGTTACGGCAAGGCGCACAACTCATCGGGTCCTCAGACGCGATTGATGCCTTTGACAGAACGAGCCGCGATCACGCTCAAGGAATACGAAGAAGAAGTCCGACCACAGTTCCGCAATCACCTGACTGATCATTCCCTTTTCCTAACCTTGAGGGGCAAAAGGCTCTCTTACGACACTATGCGAACCGGCTTTAGCCAGTTCCTTGAGGTTGCCCGCAAGCACGGTGTAGACCTCCCGCCGAATCTAACGATTCACGACTTGCGCGCTAGTTTTGCGACCAATTTCCTTGAGGAAAAACCTCACCAGTTCTGGGAATTGATGGAAATAATGGGACACGTCAGTCACTCTTCGACGCTCCTTTATATCCGATCCAGAGGCAAGAACAGACAGTTATCCATGAAACACGCACGTGGACTCAAGCGTGGCACGGGTTTCAGTCCAAAGGTCTACGACAAGTAGAGGAATGGATACCGTCGTGTGGGAACTGAAAGAATACGCGGAGGAGAACCATCGGATCAGTACTGCGGTTCAGCTTCAGGCATTCATCGAGGAGCAGGTCGGCGTGATCGTGACGGTGCAAACTCTAAGAGCGTTACAACGAAGCCCGCCACCTGCTCCTCGAGGAGAGATGATTCAACTGCTGTGCGATGTTTTCAACTGCCGTTCTGACGCTTTCTACGTTTTCACTCCGAATCCCTCTAGAGCGCGACAGTGGGCGAAAGACAAGTCAGAAGGTAAGAAGCCATCACCGCTATACCAAGCTAAAGTCGCCCAACCAGACAACGAAATTGTCGAAGCGCTAAATGAAACTATTCAAAGTAAGGGGACGGAAAAGCCAAAATCCTTATGTGGGACATTCACAGACCCAAGAATACTCTACAAGAAAGACTAAGATCCAAGGAGTACCTATTTGATTAAGACAAAGGTTACAAAGCTCCTCGTTGTGGAGTGCAAGCGATGTCAGAACCGTCGAAAGACCGTGTTAATCGGGCAAATGATTTGCCAAATGTGTCATTTGAAAGAGCCGAGGACCACCTGCGGCGTGTGTGGCAAACAAAAACGGTTCGTGACGGAAGGATCTGGTCTTTGCCCCGGTTGCGTTAAGAGAGCCACACTACCTATACAGATAGAGTGTGCCAGGTGTGGGAAGACTAAACCGCTCACGAAGTCCGGCGGAGAATACTGCACGCGATGTCAGAGGAAGATCAATTGTGGGGAGGGCAGATGCTCAGGCTGCGGCATGGCGAGACAGTTCATCCTTGCGAAGGAAAAGCTCTGCAACGGTTGCTATATGGCCCGATACGCGCCGAGTGGGCTGCAAGAGTACCTCGAAACAACAAGCATATCGAGCGAGTCTCACCTACCTCTGTTTCGTCACCTCGCTGGGTTAGTCAGTTGGGAGCGGGTCGACGACGAGGCTCGCCGCCGCTTCAGTGAGTTCGGCAGACTCCTCCAAAGCCATCACTCCGAAGACCCACTCACATGGGGAAGCATCCTCAAACTGCAATCCGAACTGCCGGGAGGAAGCTTCGCGCGCGTGCGCGCCAGTCTTCAGCAACTGGGCGAACTCCAATTAGACCCCTCAAAAGATGAGAGCTTGGAAGATTGCAAGAGAAGGATCGGACCACTCGTTCCCATTTCCTCTCTGGCAGTGGATGTCATCGCGGTCTTGAAAAAATACGATCTTTGGCTCCGTACCGAGCGAAAAAACACACCTAACTCCAGGCACAATCACTTCGATACGTTGGGTCGCTTCTGGAGATGGTGTGCAATGCGGGGACTGCCTTCGCTCGCTACAGTCGAGCGAGCGCATGTCGAAGACTACCTACATACATTGGGGCTGAGATCGAAGTGCCGACATTGCTCTTTCACCAAGAACTTAACGACCAGAGGTGAGAGTCCGCCGATCTCATGTGAAAATTTGGAGTGCCGCGCGCGCTCCTCCTTTGAAAAGGTGATCCGCTGCGTCGAGAGTACGGTACGGGGGCACCGCGCCAGGATCGGCGTCTTTTTCGGTTGGCTCAAGGACGTTGAAGAAGGGATCGAAATCAACCCTGCCGCAGCGGTCCAAAGAATGAGAGGAAGGAGAAAGAAGGGCGAGCGACGAACTAGAAAACACACGCCAACTATTCAGTATTACGACTGGGAAGTGATTGACCCACTCTTGAAATACCCCGAAGACTCGAGGATGCCGGCCGAAGAGGCGATGGTGCTCTATCTTCTCCTTCACAACGCTTTCTATATGTGGGAACTCCAAACAGTACGAATCCCTTCGCAGTGCCGGCCTACCGCACTCGGTGCCGCACCGCTTGAGTCTTTAGAGGATGTTCTCACGCTTGAGTGGCAACACCGTGAACTTTCCAGAAGCAGACAGTCCCTGGGCCGCTCTGGTGAGATTCTTCAGATGGAGCCGAAAGACGAGCCGTGGCTACGAGATTTGGTTAAGCGATTCATGGCAGAACGTAGCAAGAAACTACGAGATCCAAACAACCCATACCTTTTCGTTGGAATCGGCCGTAGTCCTCGCGCCGGGTATGTAGGCAGCCAGTATTTCCGTCTCCTCCTGGAGAGCGCTACAGCGCGCATTACGGGCCGCGTATGTACGGTCAACATCTTGGGTAAGTGCTCGAGGCTTCTCTACGTGGAGTTCGGCGGATATGAAAGCTTTCGGCACTTGCGCGAACTAGGTTTGGAAGGACATCAAGCACGCTGCTACGCATGGGCCAAACGAGTGAGAGTGGTTCCGAAGCGAGCAGGGCCGCATCCCGGAAAGAAGAGGTAGTGATCGGTGACAAGAATTTCCGATCTCACTCGCAACTAGTCAGTAGTCGAGTGACGTCATCTATCGAGCGCTATCGTGTTGTTTTGCATGAAACGAAACCATCCTCTGAGCACCAAACTCGCGCCAGCCCCCGGCGGGGGCGTTAGCGAAGGTGAGCACTGCGAGGCGCGCCGAGCGGGCGAATGAAGCGGAGGCGCAAAGGGGGGAGATTACCCAAAAGCTGGGCGTCTCGATAACAGCGATTACGTCCGGGCCCGTTCCTAGGCGCGAGCTTTTGGAGGACGTAATCCGCTGTTATCGGATGACCGTCCGCGACAGAGCCGAGGAGCTTTTATCGTCGGCGATGTCCCTAATGATTTCGCGGGTATTGCCGTGGTCGGATGTTTCGTATATTCAACGCCTTTGAGGCACACTCCCACCGTGCTGCCGTGAGGCTGCTCTTGTTCTTCATATTTTTGAAGCTCGCTTGGAGGTAGATAACTGCCGAGAAGCGTAGCGTGGTCTAACTTTGTACTCTCAGCGGCTATGGGCTTTCTCTACCCTCACGCTACCAAGCCAATCACCGTTAGCAAGGCCGACAGTGCTGTCTCCGATATCTGCTCCGCGAAACCACACGGTATCTCGCCTGGCAATGTTGCGTCCGTTGTTTGCGTCGTTCCATTAGGCACCGGCGATGGCGCGCCACAGGGTATGTCGCCAGCCAAGGCGGAAACCGAAAGAACAAACGTCATCGCTAGGGTTATCAGCAATCTTTTCATGGATGTTTCTCCCGTTGAGTGATTTGAAGATGCAAGGATTCTTACATCAAATAGACTAAAACAACTTAAGAAACTTCTTGCAAGGCGCTAGCGAGGCAAATTAGTATCCGAGTCGCAATTGCAAGCTTTCTTCCACTCACGTTGAAGGACGTATCTGTCATGAAGATAACTTCACCGAAGCGCCACGCCTCGCACTCTACAGCCAATGAAGAAGCACTACAGAAATGTCAGTCTGCATTAGAGAAGAGGGACAGGGGCGATTACGAAAGTGCCCGCGAGGTGATGCGCCCCTTGTGGAAGCGCATCGGTGATCGCCCGGAGGTTAAGGGCCTCCATGCCTCGATATCGGCCGAGGTTCTGATCTGTGTTGGGATATTGACCAGTTGGATCGGTAGTAAAGAAGAGCTTGAGGATGCCCAAGAAGTCGCTAAGAATCTCATCACTGAAGGCATGACATTCTACGAGTCGATAGGTGACGTCAGGAAGGTGACCGCCGCGCGTGCAGAAATTGCTTATTGTTATTTTCGTGAGGGTGCCCTGAACGAAGCAAGGACCATGCTCACTGAAGCACTTCAAAAACTAACTACCGAAGGGAACACGAGGGCCAGAGCGTTGCTCAGATTAGCCATTGTTGAGTGTTCAGCTTCCAGATATGACGATGCATCAAAGATACTTTCTGATAATGCTCCACTATTCAACAAGATCAATAATCACGCCATCATTGGGGCCTACCACAATCAGTTCGCCATGGTGTTGCGAAAGCTCGCCACGCCCGAGAACAGAAATGATTATCTTCAACGAGCTCTCCGCTCATATGAGAAAGCTGATACTCATTTCAAACTCGCTCATAACATCGTCTTTCGGGCTAATGTAAAGAATAACGTCGGGAACGTTCTTCGTCAGTTATCTCGATTTCAAGAGGCGCTCAGATATCTCGAAGAGGCGCGACGGCTTGCCGTGAGTATTCGGAACAGAGTACAAACCGCGGAAATAGATGATACTCGGGCGCAGGTCTTTATTGCGGAGGGAAGATTCAAGGAAGCCGAAGCCGTAGCCAGCCATGCAGTCAAGGTGTTGGGAAAGAGTGGCCAGCAATGTCTCCTAGCCGATGCTCTTATCACTCACGGTATCGCTCTCGCTCGTCTCGGCAGAACTGACGGAGCCCAGTTCACTTTCAAGAGAGCGATCGAAGTGGCGCAAGAGGTTGACGCGCTTAACAAAGCTGGGTTGGCCGCCCTCAGCCTGGTCGAAGAATTAGACGACCTCCCTCGCGACACCAGCCACTCAGCCTTTCATCGCGCGGCTGAGTGGTTAGCGAATTCCCAGGGCCAGGACTTGATGAGAAGGTTTACGGCCGCAGCCGAAAAAGTGTTTACCATTTTGGATCGCGAATTGACGGCCGAGGAAGCCACAAAAGAACTTTTCAATAAGCCCTGCGACCTCCAGCAAGAAATTCTGAGGTATGAAGGCATATTAATTAAGGAAGCACTCGCAAAAACGAACGGGCGCTTGACCGAGGCGGCCTCGCAGTTAACCCTGAGTTACCAAGCTCTTGCTTATATCATTGAGGGAAGGCACAAGGATCTGCTGAAAGACCGTACTCCTATCCGCCGGCGCTCACGGAAAGCCTGAGGATTTGAGGGTGAATAAGCATCTACCCGCATCTATACAAGCATTCTTGCATAAGCCTCGTTCGCCCAGCGTGTATTAGAGCCGACAACTCACCGATGCCAGAGTTTCTTGCACAGTTTCTTTTCACACCCGTAGCTGACACTGGGACTGAGGACGCTTGAATTCCTCTTTCTGTCTCGGGTGCTGAGTGGGTGTGTTACAGATGCCAGATTCCTTGTATCACGGCCCGTCCCACCACTCGCGAAACGGCAATACAAGAAATCTTGTATCGGCGGTATACAATGCACGAACTCTTGTATTGGCAGCGGCTCTAAAGGCAAACTTCTACTCAAGCGCGATATCTGGTACGATTCGAACCCGCAAAGACCAATATCTTGCCCTCCAACCTCTTGGACTTGATTGGGTTCTGGGCGAAAAAGGAAACTTCAATGTCGAATGGTCTTCCTAACGAGCACTCTTTCTTAGAGAGCCGCACGCTGGAGAGTATCTACGAAGAAATTCGTAGGGTCTATCGAACGTACCCGCAGCCATGGGTCATCGGGTACAGCGGCGGAAAGGACTCGACGACGGTCTTACAACTCATATGGAAAGCGTTGGAGAATCTGCCCTCTGAGGAGCGACAGAAACCCATCTACGTCATCGCTTCTGACACTAAGGTAGAGACGCCTGTTATCGTGGAGTACGTGGATAACACTCTGCGAGCTATCAATGAGAAGTCAAAAGAAACCGGCATGCCCTTCAACGCGCAGAAGGTAGTTCCCACATTGAATGACGGCTTTTGGGTCAACCTCATCGGACGTGGTTATCCCGCTCCAACTGCGCGGTTCCGTTGGTGTACGGAGCGAATGAAAATCAATCCCGCGAACCGGTTCATTGAAGAGAGAGTCGCCCAAAGCGGCGAGGTGATCGTAGTTCTTGGCGTGCGCAAGACCGAAAGTTCTACACGCATGCAACTCATGAGTACCTATGAAGTAAAAGGCCATATCCTGCGCCGTCATTCAATGCTCCAAGGAGCTTGGGTATACGCGCCGATAGCGGATTTTTCGACAGACGATGTATGGACCTACCTTTTGCAGGTGCCGTCCCCATGGGGGGGCAACAACCGCGATTTGGCTGCTCTCTATCGCACGGCCAGCGAAGGTGAGTGTCCACTTGTCATAGATGCGTCCACGCCGTCGTGTGGGAACAGCCGGTTCGGTTGCTGGGTCTGCACTGTGGCTGAGCGCGATTCCTCGATGGAGGCGATGATCGATAAGGGCGAGGAATGGCTCGAGCCTCTCCTCGAGTTTAGACAGTGGCTGGCTACGACAATTGACCCGGCCCGAAAACTCCAATTCCGGGATGTCAAAGGTAGAGACGGCAAAGTTAGATTCAAGAAAGATGGGACACTAGCCGCCCGTACTTACAAGCTTGAAGTCAGCAAAGAAATGCTTGAAAAAGTATTGAGGGCGGAAAACGCTGTGCGGCAAGCAGCACCTGATTCAGAAGTTACTTTGATCTCTTCGGAAGAACTACATGAGATTCGTCGTATCTGGCGCACTGAACGTCAGGACTGGGATGATTCTGTACCTAAGGTCTTTCAGAAAGTGAATGGATTTGATCTGGATTGGCCGACGGATGACAATGCTCATTTTGACGCAGACCATAAGCTCTTACTGACAAATATCTGTTCTGAGTACGATGTACCGTTCGACCTGGTCGCCAAGATGCTTGAAGTGGAGAGGCGCGCAAATGGAATGGCCCGGCGCGCCGGTATTCAAAAATCGATCGAGGCTGTGCTCTCGCAAGAGTGGAGAAGCACGGAAGCGATCTTAGCAGACCAATCTGAAAGACCTGATGTGATCGATGCGCATACTTGATTTGTCATTGCACAACTTTGGTGTTTTTCGGGGCCATCAAAAGTTTGATCTTTCGCCCACGATCAAGCCAGACGGTAGCACTCGCCATTTAGTTCTGATACGAGGGCAGAACGGCGTAGGCAAGAGCACATTGTTTAGGGCAATGGCCCTGGCGTTGTATGGCTCGCGGGCGCTGGGTGAACGGGTCAGCAGGAAGGACTACTCCGATTTCATTTCAGGCACTCTGCATAGGCCTTCACAAAATGGTGCATCCGCTCCGAGTGATCAAGGCGGGATTGGGTTAACGTTTCAGTACGTTAGATCCGGAGAGGCTCTGCAGATTCAAATAAGACGCGAGTGGTGCCGTACTACAAATGGTATGCGAGAAACGCTCTCGATACTGTGCAACGATAGCCCGCCGGACGTGGATCCAGCGGATTTCCAGATGTGGCTGGATGAGTTTGTCCCCCAAGGGCTTGAGCCGCTATGTTTTTTCGATGTCGAACAAATGGATGCATTTGCCGCCGCTGGTGAAACGAATGGTTTCATAGGCGGCGCGTTGCATCGGCTACTCGGTATCAACCTCGCAAATCGGCTGTCGTCTGACCTCGAACGCTATACCGTCATGCAGGGTGGCGGCAGCAAAGCAATCGACCGTCTTCGAACGGACATGTTGGAGGCTGAAGCGGCACAGGTCAAAAATAACGAGAAGCTCGAGAGCCTGCAATCAGAAGTGAAGGCTTTGACCGACCGGCAGAATGCGGTCGAATCCGACCTTGGGGTTCAAGAAAGGCTGCTCGCGTCTGAAGGCGGTACTTATAGCGCCCGGCGTCCGGTGCAGGAAGAGCGGCTTACGACGATCCAAAAAGAAATCGAAGAGACAAAAGCAGAAGTACACACCTTAATGTCCGACCTACTCCCTTTCTGCGTGGTCCCAAGGCTATGCGAAGCGCTCAGTATTCGATTAAGTCGAGAATTGGAAGTGCAGCGGCTAATAACCGCAAATCTGGTATGGGAAGAGCGTGTTGCGAAAGTAAAAAAAGCGCTTAAGAAGGACGAACTATGGTCCGGTATTAAGGTATCTGCCAAGATCAGAAAGGGTTTCGTTGATCGTCTAATTCGTGAACTAAGCTCAGCACCAAAGGGGACTTTGGAGAGCAGGATTATTCACAACCTTGCTGAGTCAGAACATCAACAGTTGCAAAGCTGGATTTCACAAACTCTCCAGGCCATACCGGAGCAAGCTCGGACGATATGTAAGAAGCTGGCAGAACTGCAAACCGAAGAGCGAAAGACAAGAGCAGAGTTGCAACGCGTTCCGGATGAGAATGCCATTGCCCCGGTTCATACCGAAATACTGAGGCTTGAAAGCGTTCTGGACGAGTTGCGCGCGCAACGGGTAGTACTAGGCGAGGAGATTGGGGTCGTAAAGTTCCAGCGTGATCAAGAGGAAAGAAAACTTCAGAATCTGCAAGAAAAACTTCGCAAGGCTCAGATGAGTGAGCGGCGACTCGCTCTGGCAGACAAAAGTAAGTTAGCTCTGCGTAAGTACAGTGACGCCTTGCTTGGCCAGAAACTGGGTGAGTTCGAACAAGAGTTGGTCGTCAGATTCAATAGTATCTGCAGAAAAGAACACCTTCTTGATGCCGTGCATATCAATCGCGTTGACTATAGCATTCAACTACATCGGTCTAAGAATCAGATGCTGAGCCTAAGTGAGTTGTCTGCCGGTGAGCGCCAGCTATATGCGCTGGCTGTTCTATGGGCGTTGCGTAGTGTAAGTAGCCGGCAGCTTCCCTTAGTATTAGATACGCCGTTAGCTCGACTGGACAAGGACCATCGCCATCGATTGCTATTTGATTATTTCCCGGCGGTGAGTGACCAGGTGATATTGTTTGTTACGGATTCTGAACTGAATCGGCCAATGATGGCTGATGCAGAACCATTTGTTTCCCGCGTCTATCGGTTGGTCTACGATCAAGGCTCTGAGGAAACAACAGTGCAGAGCGATCAGCGAAAGCGAGATCGTCACAACACAGTCGAGGCAGCTTCAGGTCGCTCCCAACAGAAAGCGCGAGCTTATGTCTCTTAATCGTATCTACCTAAGCAAAGAGGTTGACCAGTCCTTACGCACCTTAAAGACGCGCACGGGCCTGACACCAAATCTGCTTTGTCGCTTGGGCTTCTGTTTGTCGCTGGCCGAGCCTGAGATTCCAAATCCCGATCTTTACTCTGACGCGCAGGGGCGTGAGTTCAACCGCTACACGCTGACCGGCCAGTGGGATCTACTGTTCTTCTCCCTCCTAAAAGAACGCCTAACACAAGACGGGCTTGAGCTCGAAGCCGAATTGGAACCCCAGTTCAAAGCCCACCTCAGCCGTGGAGTACTATTACTCTCTCGTCGCCTGAAGAGCTTGGCAGATGTGTCAAGGTTAGTTGATGACGCTCAATCGAGGGCAAGTCTGCATGCACCCACAAGCCAAGAAATCCATCCCTGACGGTCTATCCCGACTCCCGGTTTACATGGATCATCATGCGACCACGCCGGTCGACCCGCGTGTGGTCGAGGCGATGCTGCCCTATTTCAACGAGCACTTTGGTAATGCCGCCAGCATTGATCACGAGTATGGAGCGGAAGCAGCCCATGCCGTAGAAGAAGCGCGCGCGCAAGTCGCCCGATTGATTAAGGCTCGCCCCGATGAGATCATCTTTACCAGTGGCGCGACGGAATCTGATAACCTCGCAATTCTCGGAGCCGCCGGACAGTATAGTAAGAAGGGCCGGCACATTATCACTTGTGTGACAGAGCATAAGGCCGTCTTGGACTCCTGTCAGTTCCTCGCGGACGGGGGCTGGAAAATAACCTATCTGCCGGTAGACCAGTATGGGCTCGTGAATCCCAATGACCTTCGTGGTGCGATTACAAACGAAACAGTACTCATTTCAGTGATGGCGGCGAACAACGAGATTGGCACAATAGCCGGGATCGCCGACATCGGTCGCATCGCTCACGAATGCGAAGTGCTTTTTCACACTGATGCGACTCAAGCGGTCGGTTACCTGGATCTCGATGTCGAGGCAATGGGAATTGACCTCCTTTCGCTGTCGGCCCACAAGATCTATGGTCCCCAGGGAGTCGGCGCCCTTTTCGTAAGGAAGCGCCAGCCTCGGGTGCGGCTTCAGCCCCAGGTGCATGGAGGTGGCCACCAGCGCGGAATCCGATCCGGCACTCTCAATCTTCCGGGTATAGTAGGTCTCGGTCGGGCTGCCGATTTGGCAAGGAAAGAGAGGGAGGTTGAGGCAAAGCGAGTGGGAGGACTCCGCGATCGACTGCTGGACAGGCTTAAGTCAGAGCTTGACTGCGTTGAATTGAATGGTCACGCTTCGGAACGGCTACCGAACAATCTCAGCGTTGCCCTCGCTGGTATCGAGAGTCGCTCGCTGCTCGTTCAGCTCAAACATGACGTGGCGTTGTCCACAGGCTCGGCGTGCACAACGGCCAAGGTTGAGCCATCTCATGTGATCTTGGCCCTGGGCTTTGGTGAAACGCGCGCACACCAGTCGGTCCGCTTTGGTTTAGGGCGAGAGAATACCGAGGCCGATGTGGATTTTGTCGTGGCCAAGCTTAGTGCCGGAGTCCGCCGACTCCGGCAATTCGCAGTTGCGTAGAACTAGCTTAATGTCGGAAGAACTATCGATAAGTCTTATGACGCAAGATCTCACGCGACAATATTACGAGCGACATGCGGACGAATATTCCAATGCCACGCGTGGCGTCGAGTTGACTCAGTTGTGGAATGTTATGACTCGCGAGCTACCCGCTGACGCCCTGATTTTGGATCTAGGCTGTGGTTCGGGTCGAGATCTTCGTTATTTTTCAAGTCTGGGATTTCGTGTGGTTGGGCTCGATTACTCTTACCGCCTCGCGACGTTGGCGAAAGATTTTTCTCATCAACCGGTCGTCCTCAGTGACATCGTTCAACTCCCCTTTGCAAACGCCGTCTTTGACGCTGTTTGGGCCGTTGGTTCTTTGCTTCATATACCGCGCAACGCACTTCTTCCTACTCTGAAGCAGATTCGTAGGATCCTTAAGGCTGAAGGACAGTTCGTTGCTTCTATGAAGAAAGGGGAAGGAGAGGTTATTGATCGTCTCGGAAGGCGGAATGTCTTTTATCAAAGCCGCCAGTGGGAAGACTTACTAAAGGACTCTGGCTTTGCAATTAGCGATCTCGAAGAGATTGTTGAAGATAGACAGATACAGGTAGGAGATAAGGGTAGAATTACGTGGATAATGAGCCTGGCAAGAGTGATGGATAGCTATGATCTTGGTTCAATGGAAGCCAATGAGTTGGTTTCTGGAGTAAGCATTTGAAACCGAATCATCGAGCGGGCTAGGAGAATGCGTTATGCTTCAATTCATCATAGCAATGGGTCCAATAATCGTTGGACTCGCTGGTCTATATATTGGCTACCGATACAATGAGCGTTCGTTAACGCAGAAGAGTCATGAGGACGAGCGCAAAGAAATTTACAAAAAGCTCAATTCATTTTACGGCCCCGTGAGGCAGCTCCTAGGGACTAGTTTTGAGTTTTCCAACCTGTTAAGAGCTTCCCGTCCCGAGGATTTTCGAACTCTCGTGTTTCTGTTGGAAGGCGGTTCTTTCGAAGGTAATGACAAAGTAGTACTGCAACAAATACTGGAGATCGGTGAACATATCGAACGATTAATTCAAGACCAAAGCGGATTGGTAGAGGACAAAAACTTATACGAACTCCTTTGGAAGCTTAGTACACACATTCGGCTCATTCGGCTCGCATCCAAAGGGGAGCTTAAGGGTCAACGAGAGCGCTTCGAAAAGCACGTCTTTCCTCGCGAGATTGTTGACAAGATAGAAGAAGAAATTCTAAGACTCAACACCAGACTGGCCGAGCTCAACGCTCTATAATTGCACGTCTGACGGATAATGCGATGAGTAAGGATCAGCAAATGCAGAAAACCAGGAGACGCCGGAGAAAATTTCCTTTTTATAAGGTCCAACTTTTCGATGTCGGGCTCGGTACTTGGAAGGACGAGCATCGGACGTTCGACACAACCGAAGATGCTAAAGCCTATATTATGAGGAATAAGATTTCGCAAGACGCTCGCTTGGTCCGCATCGAAGAAAAATCACGTCAAGTGCTGAACTCCTCGTCGACTTAAAAGTAGCCCTTTCCAAAAGGACTTTCTTGAAGTTGCGACTGTGCTGTCCTTTCTTGGGTCATCTCACATTCGACGAACCTGATTGGTGTATGGATCAAACACAGGAAGCAATTCTTGAGCGCGTTCGTAGCTTGAATACCTGGAAAAGAGGTGGCGAGCGGGCGCCCCACAAGCCTTTGTTGCTTCTGCTGGCGCTTTCGCGGATAGCCCAAGGCTTACCACGACTGGTTGCCTTTAGTGAATTAGAATCTCCGCTGGCCACGCTTCTGAGAAACTACGGTCCGCCGCGTTCCTCGGTCCATCCCGAATATCCTTTCTGGCACCTTCAAGGTGACGGCCTCTGGGAGGTAGTTGACGGAGACTCTCTCCTCAAAAGGCGAGGCGGGACTGACCCACTCAAGAGCGAACTCATAAGCCAGCGTGTCCATGGGGGCTTACCAGAATCTATTTAAGTGGTTTTTGTGACCACCTTGTATTCTTGAATGAAGTAGTGAGAGACCTACTCGACCGGAACTTCCCATCTTCGTTGCATGAAGACATATTGAATGAGTTAGGACTCTCGATTTCTCTGGTTGGGCGACGAAAACGTGATGGGCAGTTTCGAGCAAATGTAGTGACCGCCTACGGCCACTGTTGCGCTATTTGCGGATTCGATATGAAGATCGGAGTAAGTGATTTCGCGTTGGATGCTGCGCATATTAAGTGGCACCAAGTCGGCGGTCCCAACATTGTCGATAACGGCCTTGCCCTCTGCAGCATTCACCACAAGGCGCTCGATCGCGGGGTTATTGGGATTACGGAAGACCAGACGATTTTGATTTCAGTCGAGCTGCACGGCAACAGTTGGGCAAAAGAGTGGTTCGAGGAATTTAACGGAAAGTCGCTGAGAAAACCCGCGCGGCTTGAGTGGTATCCCAAGACGGAATATCTCAGATGGCACTTCGATCAAGTTTTTCGTCCGCCGGCGAGAGATTGATCGAGTCACGGATTGCAAGTCTATGGTTTTGCAACACGCTCTATACGCGTTTAGGCAATCTAACTTCGGTCACTTCTTTGTCCAGCGCGATTGCGTAATCCTGGAGAAGTTTGTCTGATTCCTCCTCATCACCCAACATGTAAAGGATAAGACTCCTTGCAAGCACTCGCCCTTTACCAATCATTACTCGCTTTCTCGTATCCCATAAGACCTCCGCAAAGGGCTCTTTACCCAGAGTCCGCGGTATTTTGGCCACGAGTTTAATGCTATCGGGGAGGGAGTGGTTTGCACAGAGGCGCTGGATGGCTTCCATATATATTGCTAAACCCAGGGGCCTAAACACGACGCTGCCACCAAAGCTGCCGCGATATCTCTTCACGACTCGACTGTAGTTTTTTGCTTTGAAGTATCCCCTCAATTCCGGGATGTGTGTCTGCAGTAAATCAAAAAAGTTGCAAGCAGTTTCGTAGTACTGGTCAAGAGCGTCGTCATCGGGGCGGTTGTATTGAAGATCTTTAGCGCTCCTCTTATCAACAATTTTCGAAAACAGTATGGTTAGCACATCGTACAAGTTTCCGATGGTCGTTAGACTATGAAGGTCATTGATTGCCAAGTTATTTGTGGCATTATAGGCAATTCTGTCGCCATCAAACATCGGATTCTCTTCGACCATCCTGCGTACTGTAATGGCCATTACATCATTTTCATCTAAGGCGATTCTTTCTCCTTTGGAGACGGGAATGGCAGTCTTATTCAGCGTGGTGAATAGCCTGCGACTTCTTTCCACGCCCTTCTTCGTATGCATGTGAGCAACCAAGATAACTGAGATCTCGTCCGCGATTCTTTTGCCCTCCTCGAATACCTTTTTGATCCCCGCGAGTCGATGCTGGCCGTCAAGGGCGAATAGCTTCTCACCGCCATCAAAATGGATAAAGCCAAAACTGTGGAGAGCGTAATCGGGAATATCACTCACCGAGACTTCTTTGTTCTGAGACTTAATGCCAAACTCAAACCAATCGGGGCTTCCTCCATAAATCGCAACTACTAACGAGTTAAAAAACTTTTCCTTCTGAGTGAGTAGATATTGCGCAATCTCGACACCTCTATGATCCTTGAGCTCTCTCTGGATAAGTTCAGACAGCTTTTTGCTTTTGTTCAGTTCTTTCGCAAAACTGATTTGTTTTGCCACGATCTCCGCTGGCATCAAGCATGAATAGTAGACCCAATCCCCGAAGACACCACGTAACGCCGGAATGAATAGTTTCTTCATAGTCTGAATGCCCTCTTTGCTTTTCGAATCTCGGCCGAAAAGTCATTGGTATTGAACGGAGGAATCAATGCGTCAGCCATCTGCGACTCCAGAGAGGCCAAGCTATAGCGCTTATCGGAGACTACCGCATAGTGAAAGAACAAACTCGCCGCCCAGTTGTTGAGCAAAAAATGGATGCCGGCCCGCTTGTCAACTCGCTTGTCTCGCAGGTAATTCCCGTATCTTCTTCTTAAGTTATGGTTGCTTGTATCCCCTGTAATTCCCACATACATTACGTAGCCATGCGGAGGTAATTGAGAGAGATTGTGCTCGACGACAAACGCATATATGCCACGGTCTATCGGTACGGCCGAAAGATTTCCAGCCGTGAACCTGACTTTTTTCCACTCCAGTTTTGCGGTCGTCGTAAACTTGCGCAGCTGCTTAGGGCTTAGAGTGAAATTCTCACTGTAGAGTTTGAGTTTCCTTTTACCAAAGAGATCCATGACGTCTTCGAATAGTTAAGGTCTAAGTCTAAAAGTGTGGCTCGAAACCTCTAGGAAAGCAGCGTACGAAGATTTGAGCTAAAAATCGCCTTCCATGTGTCGACAAATTCGCGATTGTCTTCATCGAACACTTTGAGCTCAGCCGCCGCCATCGAAAAAATCATGGCGTCAACCGCGTTTAGAGCTTCCTTGTTGTCACGGTTGGCAAGCACGAATCGCTCATAAAATGGGTGGTCAATATTCCAGTCGACGAAAGTTGTTCGGCCGCGCTGCTCACCGGCGTAAAGCGGACCTTCGCGACCGAAACTAGCAGACCTAAACTTAACCGTGCCGAGTCGAGTTGGGTTGCCGTTAGGCGTTTGCGAATCTTCAGGCCGGGGCTCATCAGTCCTGCCTGGAGAGGGTTTGATAAGCAAAGCCGCCTTGCTGTCTATCAGGCGCTCGGAACTTGAGTGATCGAGCGTTTCGGTTTCTGCCTTGATGGCCTTCTTCTTCAATCTGGCTCGGATCGACTTGATGTTCCCACCGATGAGAGTGTCAATCTGATCGGAAATGCTTTGAATCGGCTTGACGTCACGCTTGGTAAATTCAATGCCCAGTGCTTCGTCCAAGCGGCCGGAAACAAATAGCTCCCCCCGAAACCGGAAAAAATCGGGATGCCGACTCAGGGAAGCAAGGTTGAGCAACTGCGACTCTGCGATTTCTCGGTTGTTTCGCAGAACGTAAAACCCCAGTCGCTTAATGTTGTATCCGGCCTTTTCATTGAGTTTTCGGCTGCCGTGATCCGGCAGAACCACTAGTCGAATCTGAACAGTATCCTGCACTTCTTGTCCCTCAGTGTTGAGATAACTGAGGTCGTAGGTGTCGTCGCTATAGACCTCCGTCGCCTCGTGATCAAGCCACAACGGGTCGTTGATTTCGACCTCGGCGCTGTTGATATAAAACTTGCAACCAGCCGCCTCGCCCCCGGCCGACTCAGAACTTGCTCGGATGAACATTCGATAAACGCGCCCGAGATGCTTCGCGAGATTGGGTTCGAATGCTTTGATATACTTTCGCTTGAAGCCGTCAGCTTTGCTGATCCGAACGACGGTTCCAGACGGGGCATCGCCGAGTGCTTCTTCAAAAAGCTCTATCTCCTCATCCCTGGCTGGGCCAAAATATTCCTTTATGAATTGATTTGCTTCCGACATGTGATCGACGTCGGTTATGTTTGTCAGTAATGGACCGCCCGGCGCGCGCGTGATGATGGTGAGGCGACGTCCTAAACTTAGACTCGCGGTAACGAGTCCCATTCCGAAGCGACCAAGGTCCGTCGCCGGATTCCTTTCCGTGTCACTGCCCAGTCGTGAAGCTTGGTCGAGTACTGACTCAGTCATACCCTGCCCATCGTCGCCGATCTGAATGATCCAGTCGCCCTTCGAGGCAGGCTCGATCGTAATCTTGACCTGTCGTGCCCCGGAATCAATAGAATTATCGACAAGGTCACTAATCGCGTACAGGTTGTCGTAGCCCAGATACCGCAGAGAATCTAGGAGTTTTCGAGCGTTTGGGCTGTTATCGAGCTTTCTCGCAATTCCACTCATTTCATTTCACCGCCAATCTTTTAAAGTGGGCCTGTCCTGCAAGTGAACGACGCCTTCTCCACTGGTCCAAATCCTGCTCGCTACGGCTCGAATTTAACAGGTCGGCCGCATCCATCAAACGATCAGGTCCTACGATCCTCCGAAAAGCTGCCGCCGCTGCTGGTCCTCCGCGAATAGCAGAGACCAAAGCCTCAGCGAGTTCTGATAGAACGGGATCGCCGATTACCAATGACTGAAAGCTGTCCGCCGATTCTCCCGTTGCGATAGCGACTGCCAGGCTGCTCAAGATTGATAGCGTCCGTGGCGTTTCGCTGAAATCTGTTCTTGCGCCTGTGACAACCTCCAGTTCGAGTTTGCCCAGGGCCTGACTGAATTTCAGAGCTGGATCCCGCACCGCCTTAACGCTTGCGCCTTTCTTGTGCTGACGACCGATGATTCGTGATTTGAGGCTCTTGATCTGCTGAACGGCGCGCTGCGTGTTAGCGTCACGTAAGAGAATCAGAATTCTTGCATGGGTTGAATTCTCGATCCCTTCACGGTTTCCTTTCAGGAATGGAAGGGCCTCCCTAAACACAGTATAGCTGCGCAGACCGGTCACTAATTCTTCAAGGTCGGTGCGAATTGGCCATGAGCGGCGCACAATGAGCGCATAACGGAGAACGACACGCGTTATGTAGCTCCGCCTTTGAATCTCCCATAATACGGAGTCCGATGGTTTGGGAAGGGCCATGAGTAGCACGTCTCCCATGGCCCACAGCGTCAAGACCTTCTCACGAGGCGGACTCGTACGCCATCTATTATTTAGTGGTCCCAGTTGCTCGATAAGAGGGCCGAGTTTAATGTCCTTGAACTCAGGCGCTGAGGCTTTGGTCACCTGCAAGCTCCTCTCTGTCTTCGCCGTTGAACTCCTGTAGCAACATCGGAAGATGGGGACGTAGAGCTGCTTCAAGTCGACACATAAATTCTACCTGTTCGTCAAACATTTGGTCTCGGCGTTCAGGCTGACGACCGTACCGCTGGTAGAACTGATCCTTATAATGGATTGAAACGGTTGCCGCGAGATAAGCTCCAAGACGGTCGTTGAATTTCGGACGCCCTTGACGGTTGTAAATCATGCGACCTTGGAAATCCGGATGCGCCGTATTGATATAAATAATGCCATCAACCAGGCGTGACCGCCGAAGTTGTCCTCCGGCGTCGGGTGGAAAATTTCCAAACTTGATGTCGAAGCCCGAACGCTTGCGTGTGGCGCCTTCAGCCAGCACAGGATCATCGGCGACGCTGTGTCCCCCTTCTGCCGTGCCACCCTGAGCACCGTTTTTCTTAGGGTCAGACCCATTGTTCATGGTGTCTGCCTCACCGAACCACCCGCCTTCTGACTCGGACGATTCACGGTGTGGATCCCCATCACCTTCTGCGCCTCCCCCGTCAGTGAGCACGCCTCTTTCACGACCAGGGATCATTTCTGAACGCAGGCGGAGTTTATCCTCTCGGGATAGTTGGTCAAGCACTTCGCGCAACAGATCTTCCAATCGGTTCAAGGTACTGTCGCGGTGAGCATCGTTAACGCGGTTGAGCGACTCTTTGATGTCTTGTTCAAGGGCCAGGATCGCGTCGTAGAGCGTGGTGCGACCCTTGGTCTGTCGAAAGTCGTCGCGAGTGATGACGGGCTGAACAATTTCTCCCCCTTCAATGTAACCCAGCAAATGTGGGTGGCCCCAAATGCTTGTTCGGTGTATTGACCTGCGGATGAAAGACTTGATCTCAGCCATCTCATTTATCCGCCGGCCTCGCGCAAAGAATCGCGCGGCGCGACCAGGCACCTCGATATCTGCAACCTTCAGGCGCACTTCAACTGGGTAGATGCGACCGTTCAATTCGAGCTCCAAGCTGCGCTGAAAGTCTTCACCGGCGATTTGGGAATAATCGAACGGCTCACACTGAAGTATTGGACCCCCGGCCTCGCGAACTGTGATTAAAAGATTTGGCCTCGCCAGCAAACGCTCAAAATGGCGTTCAATTTCTTTCTTGATGGAGTCGGAATCAACTGTTTCAAACCAGTCTTCCTCGATTGGCCCAATGGTGACGCTTGTACCAGTGCCCGTATCAGTCACAAAGGGTTCCGAGCTAGTCCACGGGCGTCTTATGCCGCGATGCTGGTCACGCCGGAGCTGCAGTTCAATGTGCTGACCCTCTGTGTGCTTACTGCGAAATTGAATGCTCTCTGCCGCAGCGCGAAAGGCGTGAACGCCAAAACCGAATTGACCATTAACCCAGGTTATGCCCTTCTTCTGGGATTCGCCGACGTTCTGCACGATGCGTTCAAGCGTCTCTTGACGCATTCCGCGGCAGTTATCGGTTACGGTGATTAAGCGGTTGCGGAGATCGACAGTAATGGCAATGCGAATCGGAAACGGGTACGTTTCTGCATTCGCACGATAAAGGGCTTCAGCATCGTCAAGCGCGTTGTCGATGAATTCCATCAAAATGCGCTCCGTCGAATCGTAGCGGCGTGCAATTTCGTTTAGTAGTGCCGCTGGATTGGAAATCTGAAGATCGAAAGTAGTTTGATCGAACGCGACTTGGGTCCCATTGGAAGGAAGACTAGACATGCTTTACGCTCCTATTCAGGGCTCTCACGATTGACGTGAAAGCGGAGTTATTTGAAAACGACAGCTCTGTTGGAAGCTTTGTCTTCCTAAGTGGGGAAAACAAAAATGCCCAACGGACAGATCCCGTGGAGCATTAGTTAAGACCCATGAAGCGGAACAACCTAAAGAGTCGAGAACGACGTTCCCAACGGGGCCAAACCGCAAATGTTTTCTGCCTTTACTAAAAGTCAAACCACGGGAGTCCAACTTACGGGCTGATACTAACATAACCCCGATCCGCGGTGTCAACGCCACCAGGTCGCATTGCGGGTTTACTATTCAGAGGCTATTGTGAGCAGCGCACCGGATTCGTAACGCACCTGTCTTAAAAGTAGAAATCAATATATCGCTTCAGCGGATCCGTAAAAGTTTGTGACTTAGTTGAGGCACGCGATTCGGTGACATTTTGTAAGTGCGAGTGATTGCAATGAGTTCGGGGTGGAGGCAAATTCCCCCCTTCGGCACCATCCTCTAGCATCGCGTTTCAATGATTACCGGGAATAGGCTTCGAATTCCTCCTCGGGCCATCAGTGTCCGATCTTTGCTGCCAGAGGTTGCACATACTTAATAAGCGCCTTGTACTGGACAGATAAACGACTATAGCCGAGTTAATAAGTGGGGAAAAAAGAGGCACTAGACCGTCTGACCTACTTGGGCTTGGCATTAAGAGTCCCACAGAGTGGCCAGGCGATTAGTTTTTCGGTGCGCCCGCGGAAATCTATTCTCTCATTTCTTACGGCCGTTGGTTTCGGCTTCTTCCGCCCAGAAGATCCAGCGCGCACCGTTCTTGTGTTGCTCACGGGATGCCAACAAACCTTGTTCTTCGAGACGAGTGCGTGCGCCGCGGTACATATTTGCGAACAAGCACTGGGTGACGTCTGATACCTCCCATCCTTGTTCGGCGAGGCCAGTCTTGCGAAAGGCTCGCTCCATCTTCTGGCGCTGCTTTTCAAACAGCATAACCAGGTCTTTACTCATTTCTTCGCATAGGGCCCTAACTCCTCACAGTCATCCGCCTTGAAGACAGGAAAGTTAGGTTCGTAGTAGCGTTCAGCCGGATGGGTTTTTTCCCAATCAACGGCTTCGCGCAAGAGTTCACTGCCGAGCATTTCGCTGACATGGGTATGGACAGTCGGCGCGGTGAGGCCGAGGGCCTCAGCGATCTGAGTGATCGTCCTGGGCCCCTGGGCCAGGATATTCAGAATTTCCTCTTTGGTCCCATTCGGCAGCAGTCTGTTCTTGGTGATTTCGGCCCAGGGATCGCTGTAGCCGCCTGGCCTCGACGAAACGCATTCACACGGGAAGAGTAGCCCCTTAAAGCCGGCAGGTATCGTCATCGTCTCAATTATCCTTAAGTAAATTAATGTTCGGTCAGGGGTGTTTGAGGTGGAACGGTACCGATTATAGCAGTGAAATCTCACGCTCTATTAAAATCTAACCCGCTTAAGAAAACACAATTTCAGAATTGTTTCCCCAACAATCTGACACCGTACCTTTTCATTCTTAGGGCTGACCCCTAATATTATTCCTCCTGCAAATAGATCCCCAAGCTTAGCCCCTTGCGCCCGTTCCGCTTAACAAACGAGCTCGAGTGCTAGTTGGCCGTTTTAAGGGACTACGAGCCGCGAAACAACTAGTTTCGAATTAAAGAAGATAGAGATGAGTCGTCAATTCACGAGATCGTTTCTTGTGGCTCTTTTGATTTCCTTCACTGTCGCATGAGAGGAGGAAAAAGATATGGCAAGTCCTGCAAGTATCGGTGGACATCCGATCCACCCAATGATCATTCCATTTCCCATAGGGCTTTGGGTCTTCTCTCTCGTTGCCGACGTGATCTATCTCTGGCGCGGCAATCCGGTCTGGAGAGACTACATTGCTTTCTATGCTCTTCTGGGCGGCATCATCGCAGCCGCCGCCGCCGCTGTGCCGGGCTTGGTTGACTGGCTATCGCTCAAGAATCCAAGGGTGGTAAAGATCGCTAATTGGCACGCGCGCCTCAACGTAATCGCGCTGCTGGTTTTCGCGGCTAGCTTTTATCTGCGCACTCATAGTGGTGCAGCGTTCGTCAGTGGCAGTTATACCCTTCCGGCAGCGCTGTCGGTACTAGGAGTCATTCTGATCTCAATCTCAGGCTATTTGGGCGGTGAGATGGTTTTCAAACATGGAGTAGCGGTCGACCAGCAATCCGCGGTGGGATAGCAAACCAGTGAAGTTAAAGTCACGCTCGAGAAATTAGAATCTATGTTTGGAACGACGTATAACAGTGATCTTAACGGCAAGCGGTTGCAGCAGCAGTGAGCGAGAACATTCAAATCACGATGGAAATAGATCGGCGCAATCCGGAACTCTGCCGGTTTACTTCAGCTCGAACGCTGTATGTCGGGACCCGGACGGTCAACGGTAAACTCGAAGCAAAAGGACTGCCGCTGGCTGAGAAATTGGTGAACACGTCCGGCGTAGAGAAGATTCAATTAATAGGACATCTCTTGGTAGTAACGCGGACCGCAGAGCGGGAATGGAACGATCTTGGCCCGGAGATCCACTCCATTCTCACGTCGTATTTAGTTTCCGGGCAAGCCTTAACTCCTGACGATGTTAATGATCAAATGATGCTAATCGGTAGGAGTACCAGGGAGAAAGTCCAATACCTGCTCGACACTCAGATCAATCCCGGTGTGGCCGAGCACGGTGGGTCGGTACAGGTCATAGCTGTTAAGGACGGCGACGTTTACGTAAGACTCCATGGCGGTTGTCAGGGATGCGGCGCGGCGGACTTCACTCTCAAGCAAGGTATTGAAGCCATCGTCAAACGCGCAGTGCCGGAGATTCAGCAAGTTATAGATGTCACGAATCACGGCGCGGGAATGAATCCCTACTATCGTCGACCTGATTTGGCGCAGCAGACCGTGAATTAATTGCGATGAGTGAATGGTGGGATAAACAAGTCCAGAGAGCCGATCAGTTGGCCGGGCAAGCCAACGGATCGAAGGAACTGCTTACGTTTTATGCGCAGTTGCTTCGCGCGCAGAAAGGTATCTACGACTATCTGCGCAGCAGCAGGGATTGGCTTCCGTCTGGCGACCTCGAAAGCGATCTATTCGTGCTCAAGAATGCCCTCCCCGAGTTCCTGAAAGTCGTTGAGAAATATGGACCAGCATCGCTTGCTTCCGAGGCTCGCGATTTATCAGAGACAAATGCTGCTGTCTTAGGCGAGAGATTAATGATTTATTGGCGCAGCGGATCGGACATTCAATTCTTTGAAAAAGCATTTTTACAGCCCTATCTGAGATGGCTGGCTGAGTCTGGGGCCAGTCCGATAGGGCGAGAGATTTCGCCGGGCGAACGTTACTGTCCATTCTGCGGCGGTAATCCCCAGGTCAGTTTCCTGCAAAACAAAGGAACCACAGCGGAGAGCGGCAACCGCGATTTAATTTGCGCGACCTGCCTTTCGTCGTGGGAGTTTCGACGAGTAGTCTGCGCAAACTGCGGAGAAGAACGGCCCACCCAACTTGGATACTTTCATTCACCGAAATTTGATCACGTAAGAATCGAGGCTTGCGACACCTGCAAGCATTATATAAAAGGGGTCGATCTCACTCGGGTTGGTTTTGCCGCGCCAATCGTCGATGAAATCGACGCTGCGCCTTTGGACCTTTGGGCGCGTGAGCACGGCTATACAAAGATTGAGCTGAATTTGGTTGGCGTATAGAGAAGTTCGTTAGACATCCCCCGCGTTTTGAACCCCCGTGGAACAAATTGACGGTCAAAGGAGTGTGTCGTATGGACGTCTCAAGGCGAACCTTCATTAAGACTACTTTGATAGGCGGCGCGGGCGTGACTGTCTTTGGATTCAGCCTCGCTCCGGTCTACGCACAGACGCAGGGGCTGAAAATTGCCAGAACTACGGAAACGCGCAGCACTTGTCCCTATTGCTCGGTTAGCTGCGGCGTCATCATTCACACGCTCGGTGACAAGGCGAAGAACACGCTACCGCAGGTGGTCCACGTCGAAGGCGATCCTGATCATCCTATAAACCGCGGCACACTCTGTCCTAAAGGCGCTTCGCTGGAACAGGACATTGTTAACGAACGACGACTGCTAAAGCCGCAAGTGCGGCGACCGGGCTCGGATCACTGGGATGACATTTCATGGGATGACGCGGTCAATGAAATTGCGCGCTGGACGAAGAAGACCAGGGACGAAACTTTCATCGACAAAGATAAGAGTGGGTACACCGTCAACCGTCTGGAAACGATAGGCTGGATTGGTGGCTGCACCGATACCAATGAACTGAATTTTCTCGCCGTCAAAGCGATGCGCAGCCTGGGGGTCTGCTACTTCGAAACGCAGGCCCGGGTTTGACACGGTCCAACGGTCTCCAGTTTGGGGCCCACCTTCGGACGCGGCGCAATGACCAACGGCTGGATCGACATCAAGAACACCGACATGATGTTGATCATGGGCGGCAATCCGGCTGAGAACCACCCGTGTGGATTCAAATGGCCGGTCGAGGCAAAACTACATCGCAACGCCAAAATGATCGTGGTCGATCCGCGCTTCACGCGGACGGCGTCGCAGGCTGATCTCTTTCTCCAGATTCGGGCCGGCGCCGACATCGCTTTTCTTGGCGGCGTGATCAATTACGCGATTCAAAATAATCGGATCGCCAAAGACTACCTCATCAATTACACCAATGCGGCGTTCATAGTTAAGGACGGATTCAAACTGCCTGATGATGGTTTGTTTTCCGGCTTCGATCAGGGCGCTACAACCTACGACAAAAGCACCTGGAATTACGAAGAGGGTGGAAAGATCGAAGCCGCAAACGCATCAGCTATGGCGGCATCGTCCAAACCGAATTCACAGTCCAATACGCCTGACTCTCAATCGTCGTCAGGAAAAGGCGGAGGCAAAGATTCAGAGAAGACGGGGGAAGGTGGTGGGCATCAAGCTGCTGGTGGACCCGGCGCGTCAGGTCAGGGTGGTCAAAAAGCGCCGCCGATGTTGCCGCCCAATGTCGCTTACGATCTCTCGTTGCAGCATCCGCGCAGTGTCTTTCAGCTTCTGAAGCAACAGTACTCGCGGTACACGCCGGAAATGGTTGAGCGCATCACTGGTATTCCGAAAGATCAATTTATAAAAGCCGCCGATCTTTTCACGTCTATTCGCAAAGACGGCGACATGAAAAAAGCCGGCACGATCATCTACGCGGTCGGCTGGACGCAGCATACCAACGGTACGCAGATCATTCGTACCGCTGCAATTCTGCAATTGCTGTTGGGCAATGTAGGCCGCGCTGGTGGTGGTGTGAATGCTTTGCGCGGTCACTCGAATATTCAGGGCGCAACGGACATGGGCGGCGTCTTCGACATCTTTCCCGGCTACCTGAAAATCCCGCAACCAAACGATACCGACTTGGCTACATTTCTAAAACGTACAACGCCGACACCGTCGAAGCCGACCGAATGGGACTCGTATAACTACTGGTCGAACACACCGAAGTTCATGGTGTCGTTCTTGAAATCCCTTTACGGAGATTCAGCCGGGAAGGAGAACGACTTCCACTATCACCATCTCCCCAAGATCGATCGGAAATTTTCGTGGACCGAAATGTGGGACGAGATGTATGCGGGCAAGGTGAAAGGGCTGTTTGCATTTGGCATGAATGGCGTGGCCATTGGCCCAAATTCGGCTAAGAACATTGCGGCCCTGAAGAAAGCAGACTTCCTGGTTGTTTGTGAACTCTACCCGGAAGAGACCGCCGAGTTCTGGCAATCGCCAGGCATCACCAGGGACGATATGAAGCAGATTAACACCACGGTCTATCGTCTGCCGGGAGCCGGCTTCGCGGAAAAGGACGGCACCTTCGTCAACTCGGCGCGCTGGCTGCAATGGAAGTATGTTGCCGTCCCGCCGCCGGGAAACGCGAAAGTCGATCAGGAAGTACTGGCGCGTGTGTTTTTGAAAGTGCGCGAGCTCTATCAGAAGGAAGGCGGCAAGTTTCCTGATCCGATTCTAAATCTTAGCTGGGCCTACACAACACCACAGAATCCTTCGCTCGCCGAAGTCGCAAAGGAGATTAATGGCAAAGCCCTCGCTGATCTGACGGACGAAAAACTTTTTCCGGGCCAGACAATTAAAGCCGGGCAACAATTGCCGGGGTTCGCGTGGCTGAAAGATGACGGCACGACTGCGTGCGGCAACTGGCTCTATTCGGGATCATGGACGGAAGCCGGCGCGCAGATGCAGCGGCGAGGAACCGATGATCCATCCGGGCTCGGCATTTTTCAGAACTGGGGTTGGTCGTGGCCGGCGAATCGGCGCGTAATGTACAACCGCGCTTCGTGCGATGCCTCAGGTAAACCCTGGGACATGGAGCGCCGACAAGTGTGGTGGAATGAAGCCCAGCAGAAATGGGTAGGGAATGATGTTCCCGATTTCAAAGTCGATTCAAAACCCGCTGACCACATGGGTCCGTTCATCATGAACCCGGAAGGGGTGGGCCGCATCTTCGCACCGCTCGCGGCGTTTGCTGATGGACCGTTTCCGGAACATTACGAGCCGGTCGAGAGTCCGATCGCAAACCCGTTGCATCCACAGCAGTCAAACAATCCGGTCGCCAAGAAATTCCAGTCGGATATGGACAAGTTCGGCACTCCTGATCAGGGATTCGATGTCGTTTGCACCACCTATCGTCTGACTGAACACTATCACTACTGGACAAAGAACAACCCGATGAATGTGCAGCTTGTGCCGGAGCCGTTCGTCGAAGTCCCGGCAAAGCTTGCGGACAAAATGGGAATTACCGGAGGCGAGAAGGTCAAAGTTACAAGTGCGCGCGGTGAGTACGTCGCTAAAGCAATGGTGACCAAACGCATCAAGCCGATGATGATCGACGGCAAGGAAACCTTTCAAATCGGAATTCCGATTCACTGGGGCTATCGCGGTATTGCGGAGGATGCGGGCAAGACCTCGCTGATGACGGCCAATCAGCTCTCGCCGGCGGCAATCGATCCGAACGCCTATACGCCGGAGTTCAAAGGTTTCCTGGTGAAGATCGAAAAGGCTTGAAGAGTAATGAGAGGCGAGCGACATATTTGGAGTGCGCCGGCAAATCGAAGCGGCGACGGCGCTTTGGATTCCATAGTTAGCGTGGAGTTGTCGGATCCAACGCGGTGTCGCGTTGCGCTTGCCACCGCACTCCACAAAGGGGCATGAGATGAGTAATCCGCGTACATTTCAGATTCAGGAAATCTCGGCCCATCCTGGGCCAGTTCCGGGGGCAGGCACGCGCCGCGAAGAAGAGGTGTGCAAGTACATCGACGTGACTACCTGTATTGGCTGCAAAGCATGTGAAGTTGCCTGTGTCGAATGGAACGATCATCCATTTCGGGAGACGACTTTTGATGACACTTATCAGACGATGCCATCGACCGAGTGGAATTACTGGAACCTGATCAAGTTTGCCGAAGACGAGCGCGACGGCAACTTGATGTGGTTGATGCGCAAAGATCAGTGCATGCACTGCGAAGATCCGGGTTGCCTGAGGGCGTGTCCAGCTGACGGCGCCATCATCAAGTACGAAAACGGCATCGTTGATTTTCAGCAGGAGAACTGCATCGGCTGCGGCTACTGTATTTCCGGCTGTCCGTTCGACATTCCCAAGTTCAACGAGAAAACGAAGAAGGTCTATAAGTGCACGCTTTGTTCTGATCGAGTTGGCCAGGGACTCGAACCTGCCTGCATCAAGGCTTGTCCCACCGGCTGCCTGCACTTTGGAACTAAGAGCGATATGGTCCAAATCGCCGGCTTACGCGCCAGGCAATTGCGTGAGGTCTCCGGCTTCGCAAACGCGGGTGTTTACGATCCTGCGTCAATCAAAGGCACTCATGTCATCTATACCTTGCATGACATTAGTACTCCTGAGCGCTACGGCCTTCCGAAGAATCCGGTGATCCCGCCGAGTTATACCTATTGGAAGTGGCTGGCGAAACCAACCGGCCTGTTGATGGCTGGTCTTGGTCTGCTCGCAGTCTTCTTTCATCGTGTTTCGGTGGGACCAAAGTTGGCGCAGCCGGAAGATCCACCGGTAATCACCGAGCATCCAGATCCAATTGCGTCCAAACGAAAGGAGCAGCCATGAGGTTGATAACTTTTGGATTGCGCGGGCAGAGCGAAGCGGTGACGGCGCTTTGGTTCGAAATCATAAATAATCCAAAGCGGTGTCGCGCCACGCTTGCCACCGCACTCCAAAGAAAGGAGCAGCCGTGAGCACAGTTGAACAGTTCGACGAACAGGCACGCCTAAAAGCTGAGCGAGTTGGCCGGGACGTGGTCCATCGTGGCGAACTGTTGCGCCACCCGGTTTACACGCGGGTGCTTCATTGGCTGGTAGCGATATCGTTCGTCCTTTCGTTGCTCTCCGGCTTTGCCCTTTATTCGCCGTGGCTATTCCGTTTTCTGACGCCGGTTTTTGGCGGCGGACCCATGACCCGTTTCTTGCACCCATGGTTTGGTCTCTTCTTTGACATCTTCTTTCTCTTTCAATTTCTGAATTGGTTGACGCCGATGTTGTGGGCTGAAACGGACACTCGATGGCTGAAACGAATCAAGCGGTACGCAACCAACGAAGACAAAATTGAGTCCGCCGAGGTTGGTTTCTTCAATGGGGGACAGAAGCTTTACTTCTGGGTCATCGTACTAAGTGGCGTCCTGTTTCTGCTCAGCGGACTGTTGCTGTGGTTCGATGATGTGGTGCCACGCTGGTTGGTTGCCGTCAGTTATGTAATTCATGATCTCGCGGCGCTTTTGATGCTCGCGGGATTCATCATTCACATCTATGAAGGAACGGCTCATCAGCCCGGGACATTCCGCGCGATGAGCAACGGAACGGTGACGGAGAAATGGGCATGGACGCACCATCCTGCATGGTATCGGGCTATGACAGGTCGCGATCCGCGCGAAGCATACGAGCGGGAGCAACGCCGTCAAGCGGAGCGCGAACGAGCAATCGACAATTGGGAAATCGAACAAGATACTCGCGAAGAATCCAGGCCGACTAGTCGTAACTGAAACGACTCCAGGAAAGTGTGCTTGATGGGACTCTCGCGAATTCAATTTGGAAGTGCAATAAGTTTGGATCTCGCCCCAGCGGGGCGAGATGTTTATAGCCTGAGTACTCGTGCAGTGCATGAATCACTTGAATCAAATGAACGGAAGGCGACCTATCATTGTGGCCGTCAGCGGCTTTTCGTCGAACGTTGGTAAGACAACGTTGATGTGTGAACTTCTGCGCCGATTGCCGGGATGGGAAGCCATCAAGCTGACTCGCGGCCACTATCGCTCGTGCGGCAGAGATCCGGCCGGATGCTGCGTAAGCGATCTGCTGCGCGACGAGCCGGTCATTCGTTCGGGGCGAGAATCAAACTATCAGGCAGGAAAAGACACTGGCTATTTCTGGGACGCGGGCGCCTCAAATGTGCACTGGGTAATTGTGAAAGATGACCAGGTAGAAACCGGCATCAACGAAGCCCTGGCGCGGGTAAGGAGCGTTGGCGTACTAATTGAGGGAAACAGCTTTCTCGGTTATGTCACGCCCGATCTCGCTGTGACGTGCGCGCGTTCCGAAGGCGGCAAAGTAAAACCCTCCGCCCGTCGAGCATTGATGAAAAGTGATCTTGTATATCTCTCGTCTCTTAGTGCTGATGCCGCACTCGCCAGGAAACAATTCGAAGACTGGCGGTCTTGTCTCACCGTTGATCTCGATTTCAATACTCTACCTCTCTTCACGCGCGACGATCTTCCATGGTTCATCTCTCTCATTTGGCAACGCGCCCTGGCCAGTCCGCTTCACCCAGCCGTCGCATTACAGAGCTAAAAACAGAACTCGCTCTCTGCAAGGTTCCGAAAGATTTCCGACTTTTGTTGTGGCGGCAAGCTTTAAGAAGTTTTGGGACGTTTGTAACAGATCACGCTACTCAATCGTCTTATCAGTGAGAAGGGAACGATAAGTGCAAAGGCAGCGGCAAGAAATTCGCACGAACTGCACCAAGGGAGATCGTTATGTTGAAAGTACTACCGAGAAATTCAGGGACGGCCGTCATTTTTTACCTGCAAGGGCAAATAGTGAATGGTGAAACGGATATCTTGAAAAATGCAGTGGCTTTTCAGCCCAACGTTAGTGCAGTCATCTTAGACCTGGCCGGCGTAAATCTTGTTGACGCCGCTGGTCTGGGTGTAATGCTGGAATTGCGGGAACAGGCTAAATCAAGGGGAATCCGCTTCGAACTCATGAACCTCAACAAGTGGGTGCGCTATGTTCTGGAGCTCTCGCGCCTGGATTCTGTTTTCGAGATGAGGTCTGAGGTTGAATGTCTGCCGACAGTTGCTCGGAACCACGGCGCGCCGACGCGGTTGCTGGCATCATATACCTAGCTTGAACAACTAACCATTCAGAAATCTCGACCCCTCCGAGATTTCGAATTTTTTTCGCTAGTGGGATTTGGCTTTCCCGAAACCGAAATGAGTTTCTCCTGCCGTGCTTGGTTTTACCTGGCTTTACCTCTGGCCTTGGCCGCAGCCGCACGAGCCATAACCGACTCGATGTAAGCCCTCGCCTGTCCTCTCGTCTTGATCGTTTGAAACCGAGCCTTGATGGCAGCCTGCTCGGCCGGCGTCCTGCCCGAAAGCTCTAACTCCGTTTTCAACATGATTGCCAGAAAACCATAGAGGTTCCCCTTTTCTGGCAACGGCTGCTGATCGACGACCATTTGATGCGCGGCGGTCATCGCGGGTCTCGCCGGCACGGGCGCTGGGCGAGGTAGAGTTGTCGGGCAGTCCGTGCGCATGGTACCTGAAATCAGATGGAGCAAGTTATTAGCTGTCTTATCCCTCTGCGTCAGCGGCTGCAAACCGAAAAGCGTTTCAATCGTCGCCAGCACCGATGAGTGATCGTATGCCGTAGAATCAACCTGGCCTTGAGCGACCCAGGGTGAAACGATAACCGCCGGCACGCGCACGCCCAGTTGAGTGAAATCAAACCCGTATTGGTTTAGGCTGCTCCCCGCGCCATCCGCGGGCGGGTTTGCTTTTTTAGGCTTAACGTGATCGTAGAAGCCCCCGTGCTCGTCATAAGTGATGATCAGCAAGCTGTTCGGCCAGACGCTCGTATTGTTGCGAATGGCTTCATAGACTGTTTGGATAAGTTGTTCACCACCGGCGACGGTGTCCATTGGATGTTGTGACGAACCTCCTTCGTATGACCCCGAGGCCATATCGCCGTAGTTAGGTTCGATGAATGTGTATTTGTAAGGATAAGCTTTATTGCCCTGCAGGTCGGAGACAAAGTCATTCAGCGAACCGACATCGGCAGGGCTGAGGTTATGGATCGACCCGACTTGTGGCACCGCCCCTCCTTTAGGCTCGGTATCCTGGAAAAGGGCGTACGGGACCTGCGCCGCGTGAAGCGCATCGTAAATAGAACCGTTGGGGTAGGTAAAGCCGTCGACCGTCTCCCATTCACCCATCTGCAACTTGCTGGGACTATGGTCCAGGCCGGCCGACGAAGCTCCGTGAACGAAATAGCGGTTCGGCCACGTGGGACCTGGGAGCGAAGAAAACCAATGGTCGCAAATCACGAACTGTGTGGCCAGGGTGTAGATAACCGGCAGATCCGTCTGCGTATCAAAGCACTGCATGATGGCGCCCCAGTTCCCTTGTGGAGGAGGTGGGCCTTCGGTAGTCGTCGTGGCGTAATTGAAGACGTAACCCGAATTGTTGATCTTAGGATATGGCTGACCGCTCTGATAGGTGACGTTCGCACCGGCAAGCTGGGTTACGACATCAGTGAACTCATGCCCGGGATCGGTGGGCATGCCCGACGGCGCCCCGGGCGCAACAGGGTATGGCGTGCCGTTGTATGTGTTGCTGTCCGCGCTTGTGGCGGCGTCGATGTTCGAAATGCCCGATAGCGCGAAGACGTTGTCGAACGAGTGGTTTTCCAACATCAGCACAAACACATTGGTTATGTTGTGGACCGGATATACCGGCAAAGCCGTGAACGTGAACGAATCATTGTTGCCCGACAACCCAAAGGGAACGTTGCTTTGACCGACAGTGCAAACGAGTGTCGGCTGACCGTAGTTGGAAAGATTAGGACTACCCATCCACCAGTTGTTACCTTCCCAGTCGCTTCCCTGGGCCAGGAAAACGAGCATGTGGCCCGGAGTCCCGAGATAGTTGATCTGAATATTGATTCCGAAGAAGAAGTTCAATTGGCTGGGAGTGCCGCCGCCACCGCTGGGCGCATATTCGTTGTTCTGGCCGCCGCATAGAGAGTTGAACTTGTCGGCTATTGGAGTGGTTTTCTGCCGACCCGCATCCAGCGTGATCGTAAAGACGTTGCCCGCTTTGGCAATGGTCGGCTTCTTTTTCGGTTGGCCCTCCGAGACTTTCAAGCTGCCACCAACATAACTAATGCTGGTAATCAGGTTGGATTGATCGGTAATGGTAACAACGTTAGTTTGGCTGGTGGCTCCCACGGGCGACGCAGCTGCGGTTTTTTTTGACATGGTTCGGCTCCTGTGAAGTTTGTCTTAGATATATTTGCGCGACGGCCCGGACAGATAGAAAATCGCAGTCTTACCTTGGCGATTCAGCCGGTCGGACTCCTGGCCGTCATAGAAGAACTGCCCATCGCGAGTCCTTACCCTCTATTTATTTTCCAGAATAGTCCGTAACTGGGGCACGCACCCATAGCTGCTGCTGATCTGATAAGGGCCTGGATTCCGTAGTGTTCCACAATCTGATTCTCACGGCGTGACGCCAACAAGCACACTGTCACTCGTCCTGCCTCTTACCGTAATAGTCACCTGCAAATCGCCTCCGTTTACGATTCCATCGGGGAGCCTCACCACCACCTGCGTGAACCCGAGGAACGCAGGCAAACTTCCGACGAACTCAACCGGAAGCGAATGATTCACCTGCTGCGAATCTACTGCCTGGGCAGTTACGACAAGAGCGGGTGTTAGTTTGAGATTGGTTGGGAAGAGGACAACGCGGGTGCGTTTATCTGTTCCCAAGTAATGGAGGTTCGTGACCGCGAAAGGATCGCGCACGAATGTTACTGCGTCGATCGCGATTGCGCGTTGCGAGTTCTCCTCAGTCGCAAGTATTGGAGCATCTTCGTCCACGATGGTCCCCAAGCCCTGATTGTCAGCGATCGTCGCGTTGGTGGCTGCCGATAGGTTTACATTAAACGTTACGTCAGGTTCATTCATCAGATCGCCATTGACCGCGACGCCGAAAAGCTGGGAAGTTTGTCCGGGCGTGAAGGTCATGGTGCCGCTGGTGGCCACGTAGTCGTTGCCCGCCGTCGCCGAGCCGTCCGCGGTCGCATAGTTCACAGTGATCGCTTGGCTACTAGCATTCGACAGCGAAACAGTAAACACCGCATTCGCCGTGACCACGGTGCCCTCAGTGACCGACACGTCATTGATGGCGATGGTCGGCTGGGTATCGTCGTTCGTGATTGTGCCGATCCCCTGATTGTCGGCAATCGTCGCGTTCGTCGCGCCTGAGAGGTTCAGGTTGAAAGCCTCGTTTGGCTCGAACGTTGTGTCGCCACTGATAGAAACGTTGATTGTCTGCGACGTCTGCCCCGGCGTGAAGGTCACAGTGCCGCCGGCAGTAACGTAATCGCTGCCTGCCGTCGTTGTATCGTCTGCCGTCGCATAGTTCACAGTAATCGTTTGGCCGCTTGCCTCCGAAAGAGAAACCGTAAATCCCGCGTTGCTTGTTCCCGCATTCCCTTCAGTCAACGACACGTCGCTGAGGGAGATCGTTGGCAGGGCGTCGTCGTTGTTGATTGTGCCAATTCCCTGGTTGTCAGCAATAGTCGCGTTGGTCGCGCCTGACAGGTTTACATTGAAAGTCTCGTTCGCCTCGGAAGTTGCGTCGCCGTTAACAGTCACACTAATCGGTTGAGTCAACTGGCCCGGCATAAACGTCAACATACCGGATGACGTTACGTAATCGCTGCCCGCCGAAGCAGAGCCATCCGCCGTGGTGTAGTTCACGGTGATGGTCTGGAAGCTGGGGTTCGATAAGGACACTGTGAAGCCGGCGGCGCTAGTGCCCGCGTTGCCTTCCGTTACCGACACATCGTTGACGGAAATAGCAGGTTGGGGGTCGTCGTTGTTGATGATGCCGGTAGCCTGGTTGTCGGTAATGGTCGCATTGGTTGGATTAGTAAGGTTAACAAAGAAAAACTCATTCGTTTCAAACGTTGTATCGGAGTTGACGGTCACGTTGACAGTCGTCGAAAGCAGACCCGGCGTGATGGTAGCCGTTCCGGTGGTCGCAACGAAATCCGTATCTGAGGTTGCCGTATCACCCGCAGTTGCGTAGTTAACAGTTACTGTTTGGGTACTGGCATTCGACAGGGAAACGGTAAAGGCAAGCGTCGTCGTTCCAACGTTGCCTTCTGTCACGGCGGCGTCGCCGATTGAGATCGCGGGTTGGGTATCATCGTTAACGATCGTGGCGGCGCCTTGACTGTCACCGATCGTTGCGTTGCCTGGAATCGAAAGGTTGACGTTGAAAGTTTCGTTAGGTTCAAAGGCGGTATCGCCGTTGACTGTCATCGTAATGTCACGCGAGGTTTCGCCCGGCTGGAAAGTTACAGTTCCACTGCGAGCCTGGTAGTCGGAAGGCTCAACTGCGGTGTTGTTGGCAGTCCCGTAGTTCACGGTTACAACCTGAGAACTGGCAGGCGAAAGCAGCACAGTGAAACTGCCGAATGAGATTCCGGCGTTGCCTTCAGTGATTGAGATATTGTTGATTGCCAGCGTCGAACCGCCGAAGTATTGCACGCGAAAGACAGAATTACTGCCGCGTGCCAGGTAATACAAGCTGCCGTCATTGGCGACTTGAATATCAACCGGCTGGTTGCTGGCGGTCGCAAAGTTGGATGCTGTTCCGGTCGCAGGCGGGCTGAGTGGATCGATTGTCTTAAGCCAGCCGGCGCAGAGATCGGCAAAGAAATACTTGCCAATGTACTCGGCGGGAAACGTCGCTGTAGTCGGGTTATAGAAAGCCCCGCCGGTAATTGCGCATTCCGGAGACACGGCGGACGAATATTGATAAATGGGATTCGTCATCCCCGCGGTGCCGCACGTGCCTTCGCAGATCGGCCAACCGTAGTTCGCTCCCGCAGTGCCGAGGTTGATCTCTTCCCAGGTGTTTTGCCCAACGTCGTTGATATGGAGACGTCCGGTGCCGCGCTGAAAACTGAAGGTAAACGGATTGCGCAACCCAACTGCCCAGATCGCGCGATTGTTGCCGGTTGGCGAACCAACGATGCCCGGGAACGTGGTTGGATTGTCGGCCGGAATACTGCCGTCAGAATTGATTCGCAGCATTTTCCCGAGCCGGTTTGCGAGCGACTGCGAGTTTCCGGAATTGGCGTTCTCGCCCACGGCGATATAGAGCTTCCCGTCTGGCCCAAAGTGGATCGCGCCGCCGTTGTGGTTAGTGGCGCCGAGGTTTTCCAGCTCGATCAGAACTACTTCGCTGCCGGCTTGAGCTACGTCTTGATTTGCAATGTCTGCGGTGAAGCGACTGACACGATTATGAATCGCCGGCGTTTGCGCGGTGTAGTAGACGTAGACAAAGCGATTCGCCGCGTAGTTTGGATCAAAAGCGATTCCCAACAGCCCACGTTCGCCGCTGGCGTTGACTGTCAGCGTCGTAAATGGAGTATCCAACAGCGCACCGTTTTTGATGACGCGCAGCTCGCCGCTTTGTTGACAGACGAAGATGCGACCGTCGTTATGTACGGCCATCGCGGTTGCATTTGAAAGACCCGCGATCTGTGTTTCAGCAAAGCCGGCGGGCAAACTCGCATACACATCTTCGTTGTTGATAGTTGCCATACCCTGGTTGTCGCTGATGGTAGCATTGACCGGGCTGGTCAGATTTACGAAGAAGGTCTCATTGAGCTCCTCGAACAAATCACCATTGACGGTGATCGAAACTGGTTGCGACACCTGGCCCGCGGTGAAAGTAACTGTCCCGGTCGCGCCCACATAGTCAGAGTCCGCCGTTGCTGTTCCGTTGGCCGTCGCATACTGGACGGTTACCGTATCAGTGCTTGGGGCTGAGAGTGTCACCGTGAAGTTAGCTGAAGTAGTGCCGGCATTGCCTTCCGCGAGCGACACGTCGTTTACGGCAATGCCTGGAAGAGGTGGTACCGGGTCTGGAGCGAGAACCTGAAAGAGAATTGGCGCTCCGGTCTTAAAGAAGCCAATGGTCGCACTCGTCAACAGGGGCGGACGATCCGAATCGAACCGGAAGTTATATAGAGTACCCCAGCGGATCGCATTCGCGTTCGGATTTTGCGCGAAAGTTTCCGACGCCCAGGTCATAGAATTGGATGCCTGCGTCGCAGTCCAGGCGGCGCTGCTATATCCGGCATTCCCCACGGTCCCATCGTTGGCCCAGGCAGGGTGCTGAGGTGGCGCGTGAAATCCTATATTGGTAAGAGAAGTTCCGGGTCCCAGAGGCACGCTGAACAATTGAACCCCTCGATCCATGTTCTGGTTATAAATCGCATACTCATAATGCCAAACTCCAGGTGACGGATTGGTCACCTTGTAGCCGGCCAATCCAATGCCGTCGTTGCCCGGGTCTGGTTGAAACTCCTTAACACTCGCGCCAGTCCAGGCGATGATGGCGGGCTTCGTTCGCACTGTTGACCCGACAGGCGAAAAAGTGAAACTCGTCGTGCCGCTTACGGAGTACTGACGGTAAGAGGCGTTGTTGGACATGTTGCATTCGCCGGGATGCGCCACACACCAGGCATACTCATGCGGTGTGACGTATTGCGCTTCCGCAAAATAAGTGGCCCCAGGATTCAAGGTCGTGTTCAGGTCATTCATTTCAACCAGAATCCGGTGCGAGGGACCTGAGTGCGTGTGCCCCGTGTGGCTGTTAGGAGGCGTAGCCGAATCTCCTCGCGGGTAGGCACCGGTAAAAGGATTAATCCACGCGCGCGAACCCAGACTGTTGCCGCCACTACCTGAGTTCAAACTTGCGGTGTAAGGATCAGAACATCCGGCACCGAGCGTTGTGCTGCCAGTGGCCGTACAACCAAAGCCGCAGATGTTTTGCTGCAAGGCTGTGAATGCATGTTTCACCGACGACTGACCGACCTGTTCAAAACGCGAGGAGTCGGCGCTCATTCGATAGAGATTTTGCGGAATCACGGGATGATCGTTGTTTGGCAAGGCCAACCAGTTCAGCGGCACCGCTCCAGCATTGCAAGAGTCGGTTCCCACAGCCAGGCCAACCTGCGTTCCGCTGCTGGTGCCAAATTGGGCCAGGCCGGAAAGGTCTCCGACGATGACATCGGGCCCCGACACAAGAGCAGGCGATGCCAAACCCTGGATCGGCGGCATAACTGAGGACCGGGCCTCGCCGTCAAGCATCTCCGTGATCTCGATCGGACGCATGGTTACGACAATAGTAATTTCACCTACTGCCGAACCGGCTTCCGACGGCCGCCCGAGCGTGGCAGCAAACTCTTTTGAAAGCAGAAGCCTGCCGCTACTAATTCCCAGTAGGTGTTGGTTAGCCCAGTAATCGGACTGATGTCCCTCGATGTCGAAAAAGACGAAGCCCGTCTTATTGTCGCGAACGACGAGTTCAAAGGGTTCACCCCAGGCTGTGCTTTCGACGATGAGTTGACGATAGGAAGCGTTGAGAGCAGCCGGAAGGTTCGCGAAGCTTTGTGGGATGAGTGCCATGGAGCCGGGCTCGAGCCCACGCAGTTCACCGTTAAAAACAAGAACGGTGAAGAACGAATTAGGCGTAACCTGGAAAGCCAGCGTGTTCACTTGCGATCTCCATCTGCGTCCGTTGAGCCGGTCGAGATCGAGATCCAGCGAGACGCTGCCATTCGCCACGATCATTTTTTCAAGTGTGCCGGTTTGGTTGTGGGGCGCTTTTTGTTTGATACGGTCCGGAGATCGGTCTGAGTTGTTGCTGACAAGGAAGAGTGAAAGCAGACCAATCAGGATCGTCTTCGACATTAATCTCGGATCTCCAAATTCTTTGGGCAGGACTACTCATGAACCAGGACGGTTCTGAAGAACGAGGGCAAGTTTAGACGCAGGCTACCGCGAAAGGCAAACACGAATTTCGGCCTTCTCTGTGAAACCTCTGCGCCCTCTGTTTCTCCGTGCTGAGCAAAACTTTTAGCAAACATTAACCACAGAGACACAGGAGAACACTGAGGAGGCACAGAGATGTTTGATTGAGGACCCTACCGTTCTCTTAGTTCGTCGCGTGCTTTGATCAAATCGAGTATAAAATGCCTTGCGCCTTAAGCGACAGGGTTCGGAAACATCCATGAAAAGCGGTTGCACAAGTCAGGAGGTGAAGAAGCAGCGGTCGATTCGTCTGCCTGTCCTTCAGACTTCATCAATGCAGGAAAGCGGCATTCGTAAATCGAAAACAAGTCGCTGGCGGGCAGCAGTACTAATCGGTCTTAACCTGCTGATGGTCGCGCACCTCATCCAGTGGTGGATCATGGGTAGTACGATTTCGCCCATCGAGCCATCGGAAACGATGTACACGATCCAGCGTGGCGCGATCAATGCAGGTCTTATCTTTTTTTCTTTGGCGATCCTGGCGACGCTGATCTTCGGACGTTTCGTCTGCGGCTGGGGCTGTCACATTGTATCGTTGCAGGACTTTTGCGCGTGGCTGCTAAAGAAGATCGGAATGGTTCCCAAACCGTTTCGATCGCGATTGCTGGTTTACGTTCCGCTTGTCGCCGCTCTTTATATGTTTGTATTGCCGACGGTTTTGCGGGCCTTCACGAAGCCGGTCGAGGAGCCGCTAATCCCGGCGTTTACGAATCACCTGGTAACGAATAACTTCTGGGAGACTTTCCCGTCAGTCTCAGTTGCCATTCCTTTCCTTTTCATCTGTGGTTTCATGACCGTTTATTTTTTGGGATCGAAGGGGTTCTGCACCTACGCCTGCCCCTATGGCGGGTTCTTCATGCTCGCTGACAAGATCGCGCCGGGAAAAATTCGCGTTACCGACGCGTGCAATCAATGTGGCCATTGCACCGCAACCTGTACTTCAAACGTGCTCGTTCACGCAGAGGTGAAAGAGTTCGGCATGGTTGTCGATCCGGGTTGCATGAAATGTATGGATTGCATCAGCGGCTGCCCTAACGACGCGTTGTATTTCGGTTTTGGCAAGCCGGGGATTTCCATTTCGAAATCCAACGCCCATAAGAAAAACTATTCTTTGACGTGGCCGGAAGAAATAGTTGGCGCGGTTGTTTTCCTGGCAAGTTTCCTGGCTGTCTGGGATGTCTACCAACTAGTTCCCATGTTGATGGCCCTCGGCTGCGCGACGATCACGACCTTTCTCACTCTCAGAACCTGGAGATTGCTTCGCGCAAGAGAACTGTCGTTCTACCGCTTCAATCTGAAGTCGTCCGGAAAACTTCGAAAAGCGGGCCTGGTCTTTGCAAGTTTTGCGGTTGTCTGGATTGGCTTAAGCGCGCATAGCGGTTGGGTGCGCTATCACGAGTACAAAGGGAATCGTGCTTTTCAGCAAATCCAAATCCCGGACGAGCTGGCGCTGGCGCAGAGCAACCCTGATTCCTGGCTCAGTTCAACTGATCGTGAAAACATCGTCGCCGGCAGAAACCATTTACAAATGGCTTCGCACGGCGGGTTGTTTATTAATAGCGAAGCATTACCGAAACTTGCTTGGTTTGTATATCTCTCCGGCGACGCCGCGCAATCCGTTGACTTGCTCGCTGAAGCCGCACCTCACCAAAGAGGGCAAGCTAAAGCTCTGAGCCTTTACTATCGCGGCACGATGCTGAATCGGTTGGGACGTTACGAACAAGCACAGACGAGTCTCGATGAAGCTTTGGCGGAACGTCCGGATCTTATTCTCGCCCGCGAAGAAAAAGGCGAGTCGCTCTGGCAAATGGGGCGCAAGGAGGAAGCGATTTCGGTTTGGAGCGAGGCAGCGCAGCGAAATGCAGGTTTGGTTCTGGCCAACAACCAACTCGCAGGCGCCCTGGCGTCGCTCGGTAGATCTGAGGAAGCAGTCGCTCGTGAAAAACAAGCAGACCAATTCACGCCTGACAACCCGTTTTACCATTGGATGATTGGTCTCCGATTGCAAGGCCTCGGGATGAACCAGCTGGCTGAGAAACACTTTCAGCGAGCGATCCAACTCGATCCTGGATTCCAGTTACGCCGGCAGAGAAGACCAAAATAACTGCTACTTTCAGCGTTTACGAAGTCGCGTATGCACCCTCGCAGGAAGGTGATGTGCAAATTAACGCGCGGCCGAGCCGGCAGCGAGTTTTCCGGATCCGCGCGTGAAGTCAACGTTGGCTGAAGATGGAATGCCGGCTTTCAGAACTTGCTGCATTTGTTTGAGGGCGTACTCGTTCTCCTCAGTGCGAATCGATGCGGTGCAATCCGCCGGTACTATCAGTTCGTAATCCCGCAGGTAAGCGTCGTTGGCGGTGAAGAGCACGCAGTTATTACCGGCGAAACCGGTGAGCACGAGCGTGCGAACGCCGAGGTGTTCCAACAGCAGGTCGAGCGTGGTGGAAAAGAAACCGGAGTGTTTCGGCTTCAGGACAAAATAGTCGTCCTCGTCAGGCGCCAACAATTCTGCGATAGGCCGGCCGCGGACCTGATCGTGCAGACAATGAGAGACGGTCTTCTTGAAGTCCGAACGCCAGCGACCGAAGTTGTCATTCACGTAGATCACAGGCACGCCAGCCTGCTGTGCGCGTTCTTTTAGACGGGCGATATTCCTGGCCGCCGGCAAAGCATCTCGAAAGAGTTCCTCGCCGCCCTCAAACTCCAGGTCATTGATGACATCGATCAGCAACAAGGCAATGTCCGAGTCATCCGGAGCATTGCCATGTAAGTCGTTGTTTTTCTTCATACCTACTAGAGTTCGACGCCGCGTTGCACTGCCAGCTGCCTGGCCTTCATGACGACGTCACCATCAATGACTCCCGCGCCAGTAGTCCAGGTTTCGATTTCTTCGGTAGGCCTACCCAGCGCGAGCGCGAGTTTTTCATCGCTCGAGTCGAAGGCCGCATCACGAATGCGCTTCAGGATGTTCGCAGCGTCTGTTTCGTTGCTCGTGTTTCGCGCTCGGCGATCGCGATTCAATAGATAGAACGAACCTCCACCGATTCCTAAAGCCGTCAGTGTCGCAATACGCTTTCTCATTTGTACCTTCCCCCTGTGCTCGATCTTATCTTTTGCTTGAACCTATTCATTCATCGTGACAAAGCAACTGGAGGGCCAGCTGTCACTGGGGAACGGCGAAGGCTTGATCGACTGATACATTTTTTGAGATGAGACAGCGCAGCGTTGCAGAACCTTGTGAAAAACACGTAGTTAGAAACGAATGGCATCGAGGTTGCCAATTGCTCACTGCAATCCATGGCTGATGAAATTGCTTGGGAAGTTGCCTGGCTGCCTTCCGCGAACGTATGGCAGTCATACAAGTCTCTTCGGGGTTAACGTATGAAGAGATAGCAAATCGAACTACAGGACGATGAGACAAGTCACGATAACAGCACCTCGGGGCACGGCCGGCGAAGTCGCAAGGATCGCCTTCGCAGTCGGCATCTCAGAGGTGACAATCGCTGAAAAGCTCCTGCTCAGTGCTAGTGGATCAACGACGAGAATCGACTCGATTCAGATGGAGGTGGGAACTCCTCTGGCCAAGGTTTTTGTTGACGAGTTTACCAGCCAACCTTTCTTTAACCGTGAAAAATATTCTATTGCTGTTCGCCAACCACGAGCGATCGTATCGCGCGAGAAACTCACTAATCTGGTGCGGCCCCTGGTGGAACCATCGGTAGATATTTTTGAAGAGCTCTGGCAGTTTTCGCAAGTGACTTATGGCTTTGTCGGGCGAATTCTTCTTGGCGCTTTGCTCCTGGCGTTTGGATTGGCCGAATACCGGTTGCTTTTTATCATCGCGGGCCTGTTGTTCATTCCTTTACTCCCACTGATGCTGAGTATCGGCTTTGGTCTTTGGACGCGACAGTGGCGGCTGGCAGCGCAAGGGATGCTTTCGATGTCCGTCGCCACGGTCCTGTTAGTAATCGGTGGGGTCGTTGTCGGTCTCCTGAGTGATCCCCCAGTCCGTTACTCGGAATTCAATTCTGCCGGGACCGGGGTTCTGATCTCCTGCGTTGTGGGAATTGCTGCGGGCCTGGCAACAGCGGATGACGTTGGCAGGCGGGAGATGATAGGTTTAGCGGCAACAGCGCAAGTAGCGATCGTTCCGGCCTGGCTTGGATTAGGTTGGGTGCTGGGCTTTCCTGTTTTGGACCCAACCCCTCCATCCCGACGCTTCCTGGGTTTGCTACTCAACATCGCAATCATCGTGCTGGCGTCGTTGATCACTTATGCGTTGATTGGTGTTAAAGGTTCAGCACTCAAATGCTTTAAGACTGATGCCACAAGTAGCTGACTCACTTCAGCCGGGTTTGGCACGAAGGTAGTAGATGGCGAAGCAGCTTCCGAGGTCAGACTCCGTCGTCAGCAAACGATATTGACCAGACAAAGACTCAATGCTGGCTTTTTGTCCGACTGATTCTTGAGTTCAAGATCTCGCGCAAGTTTTGATAGCGGCCCCCCGGGGCTCGCCTGTTACTGCTCCAAATAAGAACCCACTCCTCCGATATTCCGGATATTTCTCAAAAATGGGACTGAGCCATCCCGATAGCGATACGTTTTCTCCTTTATTAACAGCTCGACGATCCGCCCCATTCCGCTCGTGGCTTCCGCTCAAGCCAACAATCGGCGCGATAAACGCATAGTTTGTTAACTCATCCGGGGTCCACAACGTCAACCATATTGCTGGCACGGCCATTGAATAGAGGTTGCCTGGCCCGAACTGTATTTTTTAGAAAGACATTCCTTAAAGGGTCGCGCCCTGGTTGCAGTCAGCAAGCAGTATTTCAATGGTTGATATAAAGCGTACCGGAAAATCTAAACTCAAGAAGCGCATTCGCAGCATCGTCTTAATCGTCGTCGGTGTGGCTGCAATCGGCGGAATAACCTTTGGACTGTCCCGGCTCGAGCGGGCTGCCCCGACACTCGATCGTTCCACCGCGGTCATCGACACCGTCAAACGTGGACAGATGCTCCGCGAAGTGCGCGGCATTGGCACCCTTGTTCCCCAACTGGTCCGCTATGTACCGGCGCCTTCGGAAGGAAGAGTGGAAAAAATCCTGCTGCAGGCGGGCGTCGAAGTGGGGGCCGACACAATAATTGTCGAGCTTTCGAATCCCAAGCTGGAACAAGAGGCGATGGACGCGGACTTTCAAGTGAAGGCTGCGGAAGCTGACAAAGAAAGTCTGCGCACTCGTCTTGAAAGCGAATCGATGACGCAGCAGTCAACGATTGCCAGCATTAACTCCCAATACAGTCAGGCGAAGTTGCAGCTGGACACTGACGAAGTGCTCGGCAAACAGGGTCTTGTCCCCGACTTGCTCCTCAAGATTTCCCGCATGAATGTTGTGGACCTCGGCAACAGGCTCAAGGTCGAGCAACAGCGCTTGTCGGTCAACGCTAAATCAGTCAAGGCGCAGATTAACGCCTCGGAATCCCGGATTTCGCAGTTGCGGGCCTTAGCGACACTGAAAAGAGATCAGGCTGCGTTGCTAAAAGTTCGCGCCGGCACCAGCGGCGTGCTACAGGAAGTTTCTGTGCAGGTTGGGCAGCAGCTCACGCCGGGAGTCAACATCGCGCGCGTGGCTGATCCCGCTTCGCTAAAAGCTGAATTGAAAATCGCGGAAACCCAGATTAAGGACGTGAGGCTCGGTCAGCCGGTGGCGGTGGATACACGCAACGGCATTATTCAGGGCCAGGTTATGCGCATAGACCCAGCCGCGCGCGAGGGCACGTTTGTGGTTGACGTTGCCCTGACAGGTCCCCTGCCGGGAAGCGCCCGACCCGATCTAAGCGTCGATGGAACCATCGAGCTCGAGCGGTTAAGTGACGTTTTGTATGTTGGCCGACCGGCATTTGGGCAGGGGCAGACAACAGTCAAATTGTTTCGCCTGAGCCCGGATGGACAGGAAGCTACGCATACTCCAGTCACCCTGGGCCGCAGCTCCGTAAGCACCATCGAGATAGTGAACGGACTTAAGGAAGGCGATCAAGTCATCTTGTCAGACACGTCGGCGATGGATAGTTACGATCGCATCCGCGTACGTTGAAATGAAGGTAAGGCATAGCCTTACCGCCCGGAAGCCGGCTCGGGCCGCAAGAACGAGTCCAGTCATTCAATCAACCCAAGGAGACAAAAATGAGCTCATCAGATCCCCTTATTCACCTGGCGGACGTCAAGAAAGTTTTCTACACCGACGAAGTTGAGACGCACGCCCTTTCCGGAATACAGCTCGATATCCAGAAAGGCGAATACGTGTCCATTGCCGGCCCGTCAGGTTGTGGCAAGTCGACCTTGCTTTCGATCCTCGGCTTGCTCGACACGCCGAGCGACGGCCAGTACGTGCTCAACGAAAAGCCGGTCGAGAATCTTTCGATGTCTGAGCGGGCGCGGATTCGCAACCGTGAAGTGGGCTTCATCTTTCAGAGTTTTAACCTGATCGGTGACCTCACCGTTTATGAGAACGTCGAATTGCCGCTCACGTATCGGGGTATGAACTCAGCCGATCGTAAAAAACGTGTCACTGAAGCACTGGAAAGTGTCGGCATGGGACATCGCGCCAAGCACTTGCCCAGTCAGCTTTCGGGCGGTCAACAGCAGCGCGTTGCCGTGGCCCGCGCAGTGGGCGGCCAGCCGAGCATCCTGCTCGCTGACGAGCCGACCGGTAACCTGGATTCAACTAACGGCGAGGCGGTAATGGAGCTCCTCCGCGAGTTGCATCGCGGTGGCGCCACGATCTGCATGGTGACGCACGACGCGCGTTACGCCCAGCACGCCGATCGGATTGTCCACTTGTTTGACGGCCTGATCGTTGAGGAAGAAGCAGGCGCAAACCGGCGCGAGGTTGAGGATGCTCGCCGTGACGCCAGGGAGAATGGCCTGGGAGCGATAGGATGATTAGCCTGCGAAACGTAGAAAAAGCTTTCTCTTACGGCCCGGCAAAAACGTATGTCCTACGTCGCATCGACTTTGACATACAGCCGGGCGAGTTTGTTTCGATTATGGGGCCTTCGGGAGCAGGGAAGTCGACATTGCTGCACATCCTCGGCATGCACGATCAGTCGTGGGCCGGGGAATATTTTTTTGACGAGGTGGCTGTGCACAAGTTGGACAACAAAAAGCGTGCGGCCCTGCGCAATAGCAACATCGGCTTCGTCTTTCAAAGTTATCACCTGCTCGACGATCAAACGGTTTTCGAAAATCTGGAGTTGCCGCTGTCCTATCGCGACGTCAGCAAGAAAGATCGGCAATCGATTGTCTGCGATACGCTCGATAAATTTCAGATCGTAGGCAAGAAAGACCTCTTCCCCAGCCAGCTCTCCGGCGGTCAGCAACAACTTGTCGGCATCGCGCGCGCAGTGGTAGCTAATCCGCGCATCATTCTTGCCGACGAGCCTACGGGAAATCTCCATTCCAGCCAGGGCAAAGAGATCATGGACATGTTTAAGCGCCTTAATGACGAAGGCACCACCATCGTTCAAGTCACGCACTCCGAGACTAATGCCGCCTATGGCAACCGGATCGTGCGGCTGGAGGATGGTTGGATAGCGACTAACTAAATTCTCCCCTGTTAGCGACAGTGCAATCGAGCGGCCATTGCGGCCGATCCTGTAGGTAGCGTTTACGTTTCGAAGGAGGGACAGCGATGGACACTCTTTCAAAGGACGTCCGTTATGGATTTCGAAGTCTGTTGAAACGGCCCCGCCCTTACGGTCATAGCGTTAATTCGTCGCCACTCGGTGCAAGACGGAATAAAGACTGATGACTACCTTGTTCAAAGACATCCGTTACAGCGTTCGCAGTCTACTCAAGCACCCGGGGTTCACGGCGGTGGTAGTAGCCACGCTCGCCGTCGGCATCGCCGCCAACACCACGATTTTCAGCACCGTTGACGCTCTACTCCTCCATCCCTTCTCCTTTCCGAATCAGGAGCGACTCCTGGTCTTATGGGAACAGAATCCCGCGGTCGGCACCGTGCGCGGGTCAGTGGCGCCGGGAAACTTCACCGACTGGCGGGAACAGAATAAAACGTGCGAGCAACTAGTCGCGATTGACCAGCTTTCCTTCGACCTGTCCGACGGCGCACACCCGGAACGTTTTCCTGGATACGGGGTGACGCAGGGGTTTTTCGATGCGCTCGGTGTTAAAGCTGTCCGGGGACGTACGTTCTTACCGGAAGAAAGCGAACCCGGACGCGAACAGGTAGTAGTACTAAAAAACAGTTTCTGGCAGGAACGATTCGATGGCGATCCGAAGATCGTCGGCAAGACGATCACGCTAAACCGCAAACCCTTCACAGTCGTCGGCGTGATGCCGTCAGACTTCAATTACCCCTACAACGCGGGCGTGATGTGGACACCTCTAATTTTCGATCGAGACGAGCAACACGATCGACAAAGCCACTACCTCAGAATCATAGGTCTACTAAAGCCGGGCGCCACGATAGGTCAGGCGCAGGCCGAGCTGCACGCCGTTGCAAAACGGGCGCAGGAACAATTTCCCGAGACGAACAGTGGTCGCGATGTTGGAGTCGTGACACTTACGGATGATGCAGTGAGAGGCGCGCGAACTGGTGTCCCGATTCTGATGGGCGCGGTCGTATTTGTGCTTCTCATCGCCTGCGCGAATGTGGCGAATTTGCTCTTGGTGCGCGCGGTTGCAAGACAGCGTGAGACTGCCGTGCGACTGGCCCTGGGAGCGAGCCGCGCGCGTCTTATCCGGCAGGCGCTAACTGAGAGCGCAATTCTGGGAATACTCGGCGGCACAATAGGACTATTTATTTCGGTGTGGGCGATCGAGGCGTTGGCACGCGGTATCCCTGAAGACTTTTCCAAGTTCATTCCCGGTTGGAATCGCCTGGGCATCAATCTCAACGTGCTGTTCTTTACTTTTGGTGTGTCGCTGTTGGCCGGCATGGTTGCAGGTTTGGCGCCTGTCTGGCACTCGACACGGACCAACCTAAATGAAGCACTTAAAGCCGGCGGCCGAGGCGACTCAGGCAGAGGAGGCCACAGCCGAATACGAAGCACCCTCGTCGTTGCCGAAGTCGCCCTGTCTTTGGTTCTGCTCGTCGGCGCTGGCTTGATGGTGCGAAGTTTTATTGCGATGCAGCGAGCCGACCTTGGGATCAAACCCGAGAACGTACTCGCGATGCAGATTGCGTTGCCGCGCGATAGTTATGAGGACAAAAATAAGCGCCGCGATTTTTATCAGCAGCTGCTCGGCCGCGTGGGGAGCATGCCCGGGGTAATGAACTCCGGCGTTGTCAGCATCGTCCCATTCAGTTCTTCAAATAACAGCAACACCTTCCAGGTCGTGGGCCAGCCGCCTTTCACCAAAGGCGCGGAACCATACGTCGAGATACGCGTCACCACTCCTGGTTACTTTGACGCCATCGGCACTTCCTTACGCGGCGGGCGTTTATTCACAGCCCAGGATGACGCGAAGGCAGCACGCGTAATTCTGGTTAACGAGACATTTGCCAGGAAGTACCTGCCGGGGCAGCAGCCAATCGGACAGCGACTCGAGCTCGGCGGTGAGGAAAAGGAGGTTCACGAAATCATCGGCGTGGTTGCCGACGTAAAGAACGATGACCTCGATGAGGCGCCCGATCCGGCCGCTTATCTACCCTATTCACAGAACTCATATCTAACAATGAATCTCATCATTCGCGGAACGCAAGATCCAACGCGGATGGTGTCAGGCGTTCGCAGCGAGGTCAACGCACTCGATCCGGCTTTACCTGTCTCCAACATCAAGACAATCAACCAGATGATCTATGAAAGAGTCTCGCCGAAGCGACTGATGACCTACATCCTGGCAGTCTTTGCGCTTTGCGCGCTGCTGTTAGCGTCGGTGGGAATTTACGGCGTGATGTCCTACGCCGTATCGCAACGAACGCAGGAAATTGGGATTCGCATGGCCCTTGGAGCGCGCACTGCTGACGTCCTGAAGTTGGTTGTCAGTAACGGAATGAAACTAACGCTTATTGGGGTAGTGATCGGACTGGCCGGTGCGTTTGCGTTAACTCGTTTTCTCGAGAACTTGCTTTTTCACGTAACGCCGACTGACAGGGTGACGTTTATTGCGGTCGCGACCTCGTTAATCGTCGTCGCGTTGTTGGCAAGTTATGTTCCGGCTCGTCGTGCAACCAAGGTTGATCCGTTGGTAGCGCTTAGAGACGAGTAATTCTTGGAGTGCGGTGACCTGTCACCGCTTTCGTCGGTCGCGACCAGTCGCGACCAGCGTTGGATTGACAACTTCTGAAGGATCTGGGCGTCAAGCCGCCCAGGACCAAAGCGGTAACAGGTCACCGCACTCCAAAAGGTCGTCGCTGGGAATCGGGGAGGCTCTTATGGAAGGAATACTAAAGGACATTCGCTGCGGTGTTCGCAGTTTGCTCAAACATCCCGGCTTTACGGCGATCGTTCTGGTCACGCTTGCGGTTGGTATCGGCGCCAGTTCGGCAATTTTCAGTGTCGTTAACACCGTCCTGCTACGCCCTCTCCCTTTCAGGCAGGCTGATCGCATTGTCGCTATTCAGGCACTTGGACGCGACGGCAAGCGCGTCCAGATTAGTCCTGCTAACTTCCTCGATTGGCGCGCCCAGAACACAGTCTTTGAACACCTGGCGGCGATACTCACGCGTCCGGCTAATCTCGCGCTGGCCGATCAGGCAGAGCGCCTGGATTTGGCCATGACTTCCGCCAACTTTTTCTCGGTCTTTGGAATGGAACCTGAACGCGGCCGGTTCTTCATCACCGCGGACGAAGTGGCATCCCACGCTCCGGTTGTCGTCGTCAGTCATGGACTCTGGCAGAGGCGTTTTGGTGGTGATGAGTCGCTCGTGGGCAAACCAATCACGCTCGATGGCAATAGCTACACGGTGGTGGGGATTGCGCCGCCCGGCTTTCAATATCCTGACAAGACTGATGTGTGGCTCCCGCCCTTTAGACTCGCGCCGACGATGAATGAACGACAGGATCCCACCCAGGTGCGCGGGTTTGGGATGCTTGCCGCCGTCGCATTACTTAAACCTGGCGTGTCGTTACCCCAGGCGGTAAGTGAAATGGAAACTATCACTACGCGCCTGCGGCAACAGTATCCCGAAACCAACAATCGCAGTTTCAATCCGGTCGTTTCTTTGCATACGCATTTGGTCGGAGAAACGCGTCCGATGCTGTTGCTGTTGTTTGGCGCGGTGGGCTTTGTCTTGCTGATCGCCTGCGCGAATGTCGCGAACTTACTGCTGGTAAGTGCAGCCTCACGTCAGAAAGAAATGGCCATTCGAACCGCTCTGGGCGCATCGCGAATGCGTGTGATGCGACAAATGCTCACTGAGAGCCTGATACTCGCGTTTGCCGGTGGCGCCATTGGATTGTTGTTAGCCATCTGGGGCGTCGCTTTGATGATGAAGTTGTTGCCACCGGACTTTCCGCGCGCAGGTGAAATCAATCTGGATTGGCGCGTGCTCGCGTTTACGCTGTTCGCTTCCATACTGACCGGAATTCTTTTCGGCCTCGCGCCGGCACTACAAATCTCAAAGACCGACGTGCAGGAGTCGCTGAAAGAGAGCGGGCGCGGCTCATCCGGCAGCCGGCGCCACAACCGTTTGCGCAACCTGCTCATCGTTGGCGAAGTCGCGTTGTCAGTTGTGTTGCTGGTTGGCGCCGGTCTCTTGTTTCGTAGCTTCTTGCAGTTGCAAGCGGTCAACACTGGCTTCACTTCGCAACAGTTGCTGACAGTCCAGCTATCACCGGCCGGCAGCAACTATCGCCGCGATGCTGACTACATTTCTTTTTACAGTCAGGCCATTCAGCGCGTCAGCGCTATTCCCGGAGTCCAGGCCGTGGGCGCGATAAATACGCTACCACTCGGTAAAGGTCCCACCGCCGGATTCAGAATCGAAGGTCGACCGCCGCTAACAATAGACAAGTGGCCCGGAGGAAATTATCGGACTGTGAGCACGGACTATTTTCACGCGATGAATATTCCGGTGGTGCAGGGGCGTGCGTTCAACGAACGCGACACTGAAACCGCGCCGCTCGTAACGATCGTGAACCAGGCGCTGGCGAAACGCGACTTTCCGAATGAAAACCCGATCGGCAAGAGAATTAATCTCGGCAATACCGATGCCAAGGGACAACCGGTGTGGTGGGAGATTGTCGGCGTTGTGGCTGACATCAGAAATCTGGAGCTGCGTGAAGAGTCGGCGCCGGAGTTTTATCTTTCGGCCCAGCAAGACTCGTTTGCCAACATGTTCCTGGTGGTCCGCACGTCGGTCGAGCCGACTGGTGTCGCCGGCGCTATCCGTCAGGCTGCGGCCGAAGTGGACAAGTCAGCGGCCGTCTCGGACATCAAGACCATGGATCACATTGTGAGCGCCGCGGTGACGCAACCGCGCTTCAACCTGTTCCTATTGGGACTCTTTAGCGGCATTGCGTTGCTGCTGTCGGCCGCTGGGATTTACGGCGTCACCGCTTACAGCGTCGCGCAACGTACCCATGAATTTGGTATTCGCATGGCGTTGGGAGCCCAGGTCGGCGATGTATTGAGAATGATCATCAGGCAGGGAATGCTGCTGATTTCCATTGGAGTAGCGCTCGGTTTGGCGGTGTCGTTTGCCCTTACGCGATTGCTTCGCAGCCTGCTTTTCGGAGTTAGTGTGACCGATCCTCTTACCTTCGTCGCGATTACTGTTTTGCTAACACTGGTGGCGTTGATTGCCTGTTATGTCCCGGCGCGACGCGCAACGAAAGTCGATCCTTTAACGGCGCTTCGTTATGAATGAATTTTGGAGTGCGGTCACCTGTCACCGCTTTCGCTGGTCGCGACCTGTCGCGACCACCGTTGACCTGAAGCGACGAAAGACTTGGGCGTCAACCCGCCCAAGGCCAAAGCGGTGACAGGTGACTGCACTCCAAGGGAGTTGTTTTTCTTGAAAGAAAGCCAGTAGGTAGCTAATGAAGACACTAGTGCAGGACTTGCGTTTTGGAATGCGAATGCTTTCGAAGTCGCCCGCCTTCACACTTGTGGCCGTAGTCTCGTTGGCCCTTGGTATCGGTCTCAACACAGCGATCTTCAGCGTTGTTAATGTCCTTCTGATTCGTCCCGTGCCAGTGGTCAAGGAGCAGGCGCAGCTCACGTGGCTGCGGGCGTCGATTTCTTACCCGGACTATGTTGACTACGCTGAGCAAACAAAAAGTTTTGCAGGGATGGCAGCCGCGACGGGCACTAGTGAATTCAGTCTTTCAACCAGCGGTGAACCGGAAATCGTCAAAGGCGAGTATGTCACTGGGAACTATTTTGATGTGCTCGGCGTCGCCGCCTTCAAGGGCCGCACTTTCGACAAGGCGGAGGGACAGACTCCGGCGCCTGTCGTTGTCCTCAGCGAACATCTCTGGCGCACGCGCTTTAATTCGGACTCGAGCCTCATTGGTCGCCGGATTTCGATTAACGGTCTCAGCTTCACCGTGGTCGGCGTCACGCCGAAAAATTTCATTGGCACTGAAGTCGGACTTAACCGCGAACTCTGGGTGCCGCTTTTAATGCAACCCGTGCTCAACCCACCGGAAGCTGGCAGAGCATCGGACCCGATTTCAAACAGATTTAGCGAACGGAACAGTCGCTGGCTTTCGGTCTTTGCGCGGTTGAACCCCGGCGTGTCACGCGAGCAGGCCGCAACGGAACTAAACACGGTGGCCCGGCACGTTGCCGAAACTTATCTCGGGAAGGTCGATCCCGAGACGCTGCGCAGCGTGCAACTTTTGGGTATGAGCGGCGGCATGGATCCTCGCGATCAGCAGGAAGCGCTGCCGCTGGCCGGAATCGTCATCGCCGTCGTAGCCCTGGTGCTTTTGATCGCGTGCGCGAATATTGCCAGTCTCTTGCTCGCTCGCGCGGCCTCCCGACGACGTGAAACTGCTGTTCGTCAGGCGCTCGGCGCAAGTCGCTCGCGACTCGTTCGCCAGTGGTTGACGGAGAGCGTGCTGCTTGGAGCGGCGGGAGGAGCTCTCGGATTGTTGCTGGCATGGTGGGCCAATCAGTTACTGATCTCTTACCTGCAAACGACTCCCCTGGCTTCGCTTGAGCTGGGACTGGACTACCGCGTACTCGCCTTTACCTTCCTCGTCTCAATCGCGACCGGCATCATCTTCGGACTCGCCCCGGCGCTCCAGGCGTCGCGATTGGACATTGTTACAGCCCTGAAAAGTGAAGGCTCCTGGCAAAACACCGGTCGCTCTCGCCTGCGGGCTGTGTTTGTGACCGCGCAGCTAACGCTCTCGGTAGTCCTGCTGATTGGGGCCGGACTCTTCATTCGCTCGCTGCAAAGTGCGAACCGGATCGATCCGGGCTTTCGCGTCGAGCGCGCACTGACAGTGCCAATCAATCTCGGACTATTGCGCTACAACGAAACGGAAGGCAGCAACTTCTATCGCGATCTGCTTGGCCGCGTCCAGGCGCAGCCGGGCGTCGAGCGCGCCAGCCTGGTGAGGTTTCAGCAGCTAGGTTTTTCATTCGCGCAATACCAGGTCGTGGCCGAAGGCAGTGGAGCCGGACCAACCGATGAGGGCCTCAGCGTCGGCTTCAATGTGGTAGGGCCGAATTATTTCAAGACCCTGGAAACGCCATTGTTGCGCGGTCGCGATTTCGCCGAGACTGATCGTAAAGGCGCGCCCGAGGTCGTAGTAATTAACGAAACGCTCGCTGCGATGCTTTGGCCGCATGAGGACGCATTGGGCAAACGCCTGAGCGTGGGGGGACCCGAAGGACCGTTTCTTGAGGTGGTAGGCGTTGCACGTGACGGCAAGTATCGATCGCTCGGCGAGGAACCCCATCCATACGTCTACCAACCCGTGCTGCAGTCATACGACCCGAATATGACGCTGGTGGTGCGCACAACGGGCGAGCCGCAGGCCATCGCGCCCGCGGTGCGCGAACAGATACGCGCCCTCGACGCAAAACTTCCTATCGCTGATGTGAAAACGTTTCGCGATCAATTGAACCTGTCGTTGTTTCCATCACGCGTAGCCGCGTGGACCCTTGGTGGTTTTGGCGTGCTCGCACTATTGCTTGCCGCAATCGGAATTTATGGCGTCGTTTCTTATTCAGTCGCGCAACGAACGCGGGAGATCGGCGTGCGGATGGCGTTGGGCGCTAAAAGAAAAGATGTGCTCCGACTCGTACTTGGCCAGGGACTGTTCGTGATCGCCTTTGGGCTTGCGCTGGGCTTGTTGCTGGCGCTGACGGCGACGCGCCTGATCGCAGGGTTTCTTTATGGCGTAGGTGCAACCGATCTGCTGACCTTTGCCAGCGTGCCGCTGCTCCTGGGCGGCGTGGCGGTGGTGGCTTCTTACATACCGGCACGAAGGGCCACCAAGGTCGATCCCCTGGTAGCGCTGCGTTACGAATGACTTTGAGATCTTTGATTTGAAATTTGAGATCAAAAGAGGTTGGTAATGGAAACATTGTTTAGAGACATTCGCTACGGTGTTAGAAGTTTACTAAAGCGCCCGGGCTTCACGGCGATAGCGCTCATCGCCCTGGCACTTGGCATTGGCGCTAACACAGCGATCTTTACTTTAGTAAACGCGGTGCTGCTGCGCCCGTTGCCTTTCGCTGAACCGGACCGTCTGGTTTGGGTTTGGGGAAACATCAAAAGTGGCGGCAACCGCGCCAGTGTCTCACCACCTGACTTCCTCGATTACCGGCAACAGAACAACACCTTCGAAGAGTTTGCTGCTTCTATGCCGTTGCGTTTGAACTATACGGGCGACGGCGAACCGGAGCGACTCGAAGCGAGCGGCGTTACAGGAAACTACTTTCAGGCGCTGGGCGCGAAACCGGCATTCGGGCGTACTTTCCTACTCGAAAATGAAAAACCGGGAAGTGATCAAGTAGTGGTCTTGGGTTACAGCCTTTGGCAGAAACGCTTTAACGGCGATCCGGCAATCATTAATAAAACAATCACGCTCGACGGCAGGAGCTGCGCCGTGATTGGCGTGATGCGGCCAGACTTTAGCATGCCGCGACCTGCTGACGTGTGGGTGCCGATCAACTTCGACATGGATGCCGGAATGAAACAGCGCAAGGCGCACTTCCTGAGACCGATCGGCAGACTCAAAGCCGGTGTAACCATGGCGCAGGCGCAGGCCGATACTGACGCGATTGCCCGACGGCTGGAGGAACAGTATCCGGAGTCAAACAGCGGCTGGAACCTGCGGCTCGTCTCGCTGCGTGAACAACTGGTCGGAAACACTCGACCAACTCTCTTTATTCTCTTTGGCGCGGTTGGATTTGTATTACTGATCGCGTGCGCGAACGTAGCAAACCTTTTGTTGGTCCGCGCCGCCGGCCGTCAGAAAGAGATCGCGGTTCGTACTGCTTTGGGTGCGGGACGCTGGCGCATCGTGCGGCAAATGATCACTGAAAGTGTCTTGCTCTCTCTTTTCGGCGGAGCGCTGGGAACGTTGTTGGCTTTCTGGGGTGTTGAACTGTTGGTTGCGCTGAGCGCTGAAAATCTACCCTCGACCGCTCAGGTTCGGATCGATGCCACCGTGCTTGGCTTCACGCTTTTAGTTTCGCTGATAACTGGAGTGTTGTTTGGTCTGGCTCCGGCAGCTCGCACGATGAAATTGAATTTGAGCGAGTCACTGAAAGAAGGTGGCAGAAGCGGCAGTGAAGGAGCACATCGCAATCGCACTCGCAGCGTGCTCGTAGTTCTGGAGAGCGCTGTTGCTGTGGTGTTGTTAATCGGTGCGGGCTTACTCGTCAGAAGCCTCTTGCGCCTGCAGGATACCAGTCCCGGTTTCGACCCGCACAACGTATTGACGATGGGGGTAAATCTACCCGGCGCTAAATACGATAACCCGGAGAAGTCTGTGAGTTTCTTTTCGGAACTCGAAAGTCGTGTCGCCGGGTTGCCCGGTGTTGAAGCTGTGGGCCTTGTTAGTGAGCTTCCTCTGAGCGGCCAGCCTAACGATATGCCTTACACGGTGGAGGGGCGTCCACCCGTGTCAATCGATCAAGCGTTCGACGACGATTTCAGGCGCGTGAATACCAACTACTTCAAGGCGCTCGGAATTCCATTTTTGCGCGGGCGCAATTTCACCGAGCAGGAAGTTCGCCAGGGCGCACCGGTTGTGATTATCAGTGAGTTGCTGGCCAGCCAGGTTTTCCCCAACGAAGAGCCACTGGGCAAGCGACTAGTCATGTCGTTTGGTAACCGCGCATTCGAAGTCATTGGCATTGTCGGCGACATTCGCCACCGGGCGCTAGAGTCGAATCCGGCGGCGGCGATGTACATGCCTGCTTACGAAGGCTCAATGAACGTGGTGATTCGCAGCAAAGTCGATCCTACGAGCCTGGCGGCTGCGGTGCGGAAAGAGGTACTGCAGATCGACCCTAACCAGCCGGTTGCCAATGTCAGAACCATGGAGCAATGGCTGGATCGCTCCGTCGCCGGACCGAGATACCGGACAACCTTGCTTGGGTTGTTTGCCTTGGTGGCGTTGCCGCTGGCGTCGACCGGAATTTACGGCGTGATGTCTTATTCCGTCTCGCAGCGAACTCATGAGATTGGCGTGCGTATGGCCCTGGGCGCCCGGCGGCTTGATGTCATGAGGTTAGTCGTCCGGCAGGGAATGACCCTGGTGATCGTCGGTGTGGCGCTGGGCCTGGCGGGTGCATTTGCGCTCACTCGTTTGATGGAGTCGTTGCTCTTTGGGGTCACTGCGAGAGATCCGTTCACCTTTGTGGCGGTCGCAGCTTTGTTGACGCTGGTTGCTTTCGTGGCCTGCTATTTGCCGGCCCGTCGAGCCACGAAAGTCGATCCACTGGTGGCGTTGCGTTATGAATAATTTTGGAGTGCGGTGACCTGTCACCGCATTAGTCATGGGCGGCTTGACGCCCGGTTCTTCCAGTAATTTTCACGGTGGTCCCGACAGGTTGCGACCGACCAAAGCGGTGACAGGTCACCGCACTCCAAAGGAGTTGTCGCCGATGCAAACATTTTGGCAAGACCTGCGCTATGGCGCACGAATGCTGGTAAAGACTCCCGCAGTGACGCTGGTAGCAGTCATCGCCTTAACGCTCGGCATCGGAGCGAACACTGCGCTTTTCAGTGTGGTTAACGCGGTGTTGCTGCGTTCGCTGCCTTACACCGAAGGGGATCGGTTGGCAGTAGTTTGGGAACACCGAAAGAGCGGCGCCGGCAATCCGCAAAACGTCATCAACCTCGGAAACTTCTACGATTGGAAGGACCAGAACACGGTCTTTGCGGACATGGCGGCTTTTTTTGATCGCAACGTCAACCTCACCGGCGATGGTGAGCCGGAAGAAGTGCCCGGACAAATTGCCACCACAAACCTCTTTTCACTATTGGGAGTGAACGCTTTCCAGGGGCGCACCTTCGACCCCAATGATGGAAAACCCGGTGAGCCAAACGTCGTCGTTATCAGCTACAACCTCTGGCAGCGGCGCTTTGGTGGCGCGCAGGTGGTGGGCCGAAAGATCATTCTGAATAACCAGGAGAACACCATCATCGGAGTGCTGCCGGCCGACGTTGGTTGGTACGTTCAAAAAGGCTCGATGATCAATAAGGCGCCGGAGATCTGGTCGCCCTGGCAAGTTTCAAATGAACTACGGCAACGCCACGGGCGATTTGCGCGAGCAGTTGCGAGACTAAAACCGGGCGTCACGTTTGAGCAGGCGCAGAACGAGATGAACGTCATTGCTGCCAGACTAGAGCAGCAATACCCGGAGTTCGACACCAAGTGGGGCGTGAACGTCGTCCCGCTGCGCACGCAGTTTACCGGCGACATCCGCAAACCGTTGTTCATTCTGTTGGGTGCGGTGGGGTTTGTGTTGCTTATCGCCTGCGCGAATGTTGCGAACCTTCTGCTGGCCCGCGCTTCCTCCCGCAGAAAAGAAATTGCAGTGCGCGCAGGCCTTGGCGCTGGTCGCTGGCGTATCGCACGACAACTGCTGACTGAGAGTTTGTTGTTGTCTCTGATCGGCGGCGGACTTGGGTTGTTGCTGGCGTGGTGGGGGACCAAAGCGCTTATAGCTTTGAGTCCCCCGGGGCTGATGGATCTGCGTGGCGTGTCCGTCAGTCTTCCGGTCTTGGGGTTCACGTTTGTGCTCACTCTTCTCACCGGAATTGTTTTCGGACTTGTGCCCGCTCTCGAGGCCACGCGTTTCGATCTTAACGACTCACTCAAAGAGGGTGGAAAAAATATTGGCGGCGGTTCGCGAACTCAGCGACTGCGAAGCCTTTTCGTGGTGATGCAGGTGGCCCTGGCACTGGTCCTGCTCGTGGGCGCCGGGTTGTTCATGAAGAGCCTCAGTCGGTTGCGGTCGGTTGATCCGGGATTCAATTCTAAAAATCTTTTGACGATGCGCGTCAGCTTGCCTGGACGGAAGTATGACACCGATCCAAAGCTGTTGGACTTTTTCAGTCGCGCCCTCGAACAGTTGCGCGCGATTCCCGGGGTTGAGTCGGTCGGCGCGATCAATACGCTTCCGTTTACCGGTCCGCATTCCGGCACCCGGATTCAGATTGAAGGTGAACCAGTTCGACCGCCCGGTCAGGAACTAAGTACCGGAATATGCGTTACGGACGCCAATTATTTCCAGGCGATGCAGATCCCGCTCAAGCGCGGCCGTCTTTTCACCGATCAGGAAGCGAGAGAGATGCGGCACGTGGTGGTAGTCAACGAGGAATTCGTGCGCGCCAACCTGCCCGGACAAGATCCGCTCGGCAAACGCGTGACGATCAACATGAAGGATGAAGACGCGCCAACTGAAATCATCGGGGTTGTTGGCGACACAAAACACCTTGGACTCGATAGCGAAAACGAGGCAATGGCCTACTGGCCGCATCCGGAATTGGTTTATTCGTCCATGACGATGGTCATTCGGACCAGGGGCGAAGCGACGAACATTGCGCCCGCCGCCCGTGAAGTAGTTCGTAATATCGATCCGGAGCAGCCGATTGGTGAAGTCAACACGATGGAAGGGTTATTGGCGACGTCGGTCGCTCGTTCGAGATTCAACACAGTCCTGCTTGGAGTTTTTTCAATGGTGGCTCTGGTAATGGCAGCAGTGGGAATTTACGGCGTCATGTCCTACTCAGTGCAGCAACGCACGCACGAGATCGGCCTGCGCATGGCGCTTGGGGCGCAACAAGCAGACGTGCTGCGGCTCGTCATCAAGCAGGGAATCGTTCTCGGCTTGGTCGGGGTGGGGACCGGACTGCTCGTCTCATTTGGGTTAACGCGGGTGATCGTCAGTCTGTTGTTTGAGGTGCCCGCAACCGACACCACAACGTTCGCGGCGGTCGCGACCGGCCTGTTTCTGATTACGTTGATTGCTTGTTACCTACCCGCGCGGCGGGCGACGAAAGTCGATCCGCTGGTGGCGCTCCGATACGAGTGAGATTTTTGGAGTGCGATGACCTGTCACCGCTTTAGTCCTGGGCGGCTTGACGCCCAGTCGTTCAGTAATTTTCAGCTCGCGTTGGTCGCGACAGGTCGCGACCGAACAAAGCGGTGACAGGTCACCGCACTCCAAAAGAGTGGCGCAACGAGAGAAGGTTCAGTGCATTCCCTATTAAGAGACATCCGTTACGCTCTGAGAAATTTTGTGAAACGGCCGGGCTTCACAGCCATCGCCGTAATTACGCTCGCGCTTGGCATCGGAGCCAACACCGCCATTTTCAGTTTGGTGAACACGGTGTTGCTGCGGCCGCTCCCGGTACCACATCCCGAACAACTGACCGAGGTTTACGGGACGTTTCACAATGGCGCCGACTACACCATTCAGTCATATCTAAACTACAAAGACTATCGCGACCGCAATGACGTTTTCTCAGGCTTGATCGCTTATCGGTTTGCTCCCATAAGCGTCAGTCACGAAGGCCGCAACGAACGCGTTTGGGGCTACCTGGTTTCCGGCAACTACTTTGATGTATTAGGCGTTCAGCCATTCCTCGGGCGCTATTTCCTATCTGAAGAGGACAAGACGCCGGGCTCACACCCGGTCGCGGTCATCAGTTACGGCTGCTGGCAAAAACGCTTTGCTTCTAATTCCGGAATAGTAGGTCAGCCTGTAAAACTCAATGGCCACGTTTTTACAGTAATCGGAGTCGCTCCCAGGGGTTTCAATGGGACGGAAGTGGCTTATGCGCCCGAGTTGTTCGTCACCATGATGATGGCGCACGAGATTGAGCCGGGTAGCAATTGGCTGGAATCTCGCGAGAGTGACAACCTCTTCGTAGTAGGCCGACTCAAGCCGGGCGTAACATCCGCCCAGGCTGAAAGCCAGCTGAAAGCGATCACCGCTCAGCTTGGTAAAGAGTTTCCCAAAGAAAATGAAGGGCGCGGTGTTGCCCTGCTGACGCCCGGCTTGTTTATTCCGGACATACGCAACTCTGTTATCAGCTTCAGCAGCGTGCTTATGGGAGTTGTCGGGCTGGTGTTGCTGCTGGCTTGCGTAAACCTGGCCAACCTGCTGCTGGCTCGCGCCACCGAGCGGCGAAGAGAACTTGCTATTCGTTTGGCGGTGGGCGCCAGCCGCGCTCGCATCGTACGGCAACTGGTGACTGAAAGTGTGCTGTTGTCGCTGGCGGGTGGTTTGGGTGGCGTGTTGTTGGCAGCCTGGATTAACAATTTGGTCGCTTCAATCAAGTTACCGACCGATATTGCTCTCGTGTTCGATCTTCATTTGGACTGGCGCGTCCTGGCATTTGCCCTTGGCGTGTCGCTGGCTACCGGTATCTTTTTCAGTTTGTTGCCGGCGCTGCAGTCTTCGAAGCCGGACCTCGTGCCGGCCTTAAAAGATGAAGCGTCGATGTCTGGCTTTCGCCGCTCACGTTTGCGCAATGCCCTGGTAGTTGTGCAGGTGGCCCTCTCGCTCGTGCTGTTAGTTTGCGCGGGACTGGTCGTACGAAGTTTGCAGGTAGCCGAGCGCACGCGTCCCGGTTTCACTCCAGAGAATGCAGTGGCGCTGTCGTTCGACCTGGGACTGCAAGGCTATACAGAAGAGAAAGGCCGATCCTTTCAGCGACAGATCATCGAGCGCACCCAATCACTTCCGGGAATACGTTCGGTCGCGCTCACGTCTACGGTTCCGCTCACGCTCGATTACAGCGAAACCACAATCTACGTGGAAGGTCAGACGATCACGGGTAATAGTAACTTGCCGGTCGCTATTCCGAATGAGATCAGTCCCAACTATTTTCGCACGATGGAAATTCCCTTGCGCGGCAGGGACTTCACTGAACGAGACGATAAGGATGAGTCGCGGGTAGCAATCGTCAATGAGACTTTTGCACGGCGTTTTCTTCCGGGACGAGATGCAATCGGTCGCCGCTTTAATTTCAGTGGTCCAGATAAGCCGTACTGGGAAGTGATCGGCGTGGCGGCCGACGGCAAGTACAACAGTCTCGGCGAAGACCAGAAGGCTGCTTTCTATCGGCCGATACTTCGCGACTACAGCACAAATGCGACGCTGGTGGCGCGAACAGTAGGCGACTCGAAATCCGCGCTCGTCGCTTTGCGGAGCGAACTGGAACGCCTCGATGCAACCCTGCCGCTCTATAACGTCCAGACTCTGTCTGACCACATGAGCGTTCCTCTATTCCCCTTTCGCATGGCGGCGACAGTGCTCGGAAGTTTCGGCATTTTGGCAATCGTCCTGGCAGCCATCGGTATTTACGGCGTGATGTCTTACGTCGTCGCCGGCCGGACGCGCGAGATTGGTGTGCGCATCGCACTGGGCGCAGCGAGGCGCGACGTGCTGCTACTGATAATCAAACAAGGAATGACGCTGGCAGTTGTTGGCCTTGGCATTGGGCTTCTGGTCTCCTTCGGCGTCGCTCAACTGTTGGCAAAAATATTGTTTGGGGTTAGCGCAGTGGATCCGCTGACGTTCGCTGGAGTTGCTCTGCTGCTTGCGCTGGTGGCTGCGCTGGCCTGTTACATACCGGCGCGGCGCGCGACGAAGGTCGATCCACTGGTGGCGCTCAGGTATGAATGAGCCGATTGGGGAATGCTGATTTCCGATTGTGGATTTGATATCTCAGATTTGAGATCTGAAACAGGAGATGCCTTCATGGAAACTCTACTAAAGGACATTCGCTACGGAGTGCGCAGTTTGTTGAAGCGGCCCGGGTTCACGGTGGTCGCCGTGATTACGCTCGCTCTCGGCATTGGCCTCAACACCGCCATCTTCAGCGTCATCAACGCCGTCCTGTTGCGCCCGCTGGCCTACGCCGAACCCGTGCGCCTGGTTACGTTTCGCTCAAACCAGTCGGCTCCTGATCTGGCCGACATCCAGGCTCAGAGTCACGCTTTTAGTAGTTTCGGTGGCGAGGTCAAGCAGCCTTTGGACTACACCGCCGGCAGCGAGCCAGTGCAGTTTCAGATTGGACAGGTAACTGGTGGCTACTTTGAAACTCTCGGCGTCAAGGCGGAACGTGGCCGCTTTATCAACGCTGACGACGATAAAAACGGTGCTCCCTTCGTCGTCGTTTTGAGCAACACCTTATGGCGTAAGCAGTTTGGCGGTGAGCAGCAGATCCTCGGTAAGACAATTCCTTTAAGCGGAAACGTCTACACAATTATTGGTGTCATGCCGGCGGGCTTCGCTTCACCGCGCGACAACATTGAAGCCTGGACTGCAGTCCACGCTTCCAATCCTGTAGCTGCGAATTTCCGCGGCGTGCATTTCCTGCGGACTTACGGCCGGTTGGCGCCGGGCGTGAGCTTCGAGCAAGCGCGAGCAGAGATGCAGGTGATTGACAAGACGCTGGCCACGCAATATCCGGCGGACAACAAGAACCGCGCCTCCGTTCTAATTCCTTTGCACGAACGGATCGTCGGTCAGTCGCGACAGTCGCTGCTCGTATTGTTTGCCGCGGTGAGTCTGGTGCTGCTGATTGCTTGCGCGAATTTTGCAAACCTCCTGTTGGCGCGTGCCGCCGAACGTGAACGCGAGTTTGTAATTCGCACGGCGCTGGGCGCGGGCCGCTGGCGATTGATTCGACAACTGCTAACTGAAAGCGTGCTGGTCTCCTTAGCCGGCGGCGCGATCGCAGTGTTGCTGGCGATTTGGGCGACTAATTTACTCGTCACACTGCGGCCGGATAATTTGCCACGCCTGCAGGAGATTGGCGTTGACGGGCGCGTGCTCCTGTTTACGTTTGGCGTTTCGCTGTTGACCGGAATCGTTTTCGGCTTGTTGCCGGCCTGGACCGCTTCGCGAAGTGTGATTGGCGAAGCTCTCAAAGAAGGCGGGCGCAGCGCGACAGCCGGCGGAGCGCGGCAGACAATGCGCAGCACGTTTGTGGTGGTTGAGCTCGCGATTGCCCTGGTCCTGCTGATCGGAGCAGGACTGCTGATCAAAACATTCTGGAATTTGCGTTCAGTAGAGCCCGGATTTAATCCCGACCACCTGTTGACGATGCGCGTTGAATTGCCTGAGGCGCGCTACCAGGAAGTCGCCAAGCAAACACGCTTTCGAACGCAGACGCTCGCCGCGATCAATTCGTTGCCGGGCGTTCAAGCCGCGATGGTCAGCGAGCTACCGCTGAGTGGGAATTCTCTCGACCACGACTTTGTGATTGATGGCCGCCCGCCCATTGCGCCTGGTGATGAACCAAGTCTGGAAACGCGAAGTGTCCTGGGCGATTACTTCCACACCATGCAGATCCCCCTGCGTCTAGGGCGCGACTTCGGACCGCAGGACTTTGTCGAGAATGCGCCGCTGGTAGGTATCGCCAACGACATGCTGGTGCGGCAGTATTTTGCGAATGAAGATCCGCTCGGCAAGCGAATTCGTTGGGCGCGCGACCCGCAGATTCACTGGATAACAATCGTAGGAGTCGTCGGCGACGTCAAACACTTCGGACTCGATTTGCCCGAACAGCCCACGCTTTATTCACCCTATACCCAGATCAATCCCTGGAAGCGTTGGATAGCGATTGCTGCCCGCACGCAGTCGAACCCGGAGTCGACGGCGCAAGCAGTCAAGCAACAGATCTGGAAAGTTGATTCACAACTACCAATCACTGAAGTCAAAACAATGAAGGAAGTGTCGGCGGCCTCGTTTGCTGCCCGCCGCTTCAACATGCTGCTGCTCGCAATCTTTGCCGGCCTGGCGTTGGTCCTGGCGGCAGTAGGTATCTACGGCGTGATGTCGTATGCGGTGACCCAGCGTACTCAGGAAATCGGTATCCGCATGGCGCTCGGCGCGCGCGCGACCGACGTGCTGAAACTGATCATTAGAAACGGCATGGCGCTCACGCTGTTGGGAGTGGTAATCGGAGTGGCAGGCGCACTCGCCTTGACGCGTTTGCTTACGACGCTGCTCTTCGGAGTTACACCCACGGACAAGCCAACTTTTATTGTCGTGTCGGCGGTGCTGATCCTGGTTGCGCTGGTGGCTTGTTATCTGCCGGCGCGTAGAGCTACGAAGGTCGATCCGCTGGTGGCGTTACGTTACGAATGACTCTGAGATCTCAGATCTCAAATTTGAGATCTGAAATCTCATAAGGAGTGACCATGCAAGTATTGCAACAGGATCTGCGTTACGGCATTCGCATGCTGGCGAAGAAACCCATTTTCTCCGTCATCGCGGTGATCACGCTGGCGCTTGGAATTGGCGCGACTACGGCGATCTTCAGTGTGGTCAACGCGGTGCTGTTGCGCAGCTTGCCTTACCACAATGCCAAACAATTAGTTGTCGTCGCTTCAAGCAGCTCTGGGGGTGACCGCGACGGGCTTTCTGCTCCTGAAGTCCAGGACTATCAAACCCAAATGCGATCGCTGGAGGATCTAACAGGCTTCCAGTCCCAAAGCGTGAATGTGACTGGAGGCGAACGGCCCGATCGCGTGCGCGGCGCGTTTGTGACAGCCAACTTTTTCAAGGTCTTCAATCTCTCGCCCCTCATCGGCCGCACTTTTGTAGATGGCGAAGACCGGCAGGGAGGCGAGAAGCTCGTAGTAGTGAACGAGAAGATGTGGCAGGAACGTCTGAACAGTGATCAGAACCTTGCCACGAAGAAATTAATCCTCAACGGTGAGCCATACAGCGTCATTGGAGTGGTGTCCTCGAGTTTCAAGCAACCATTCGATCCGGATGTTGAAGTGTGGATGCCCGCCGCGAGTTATCCCGGCAATACGGGAAAACGAGACTGGCGCCAGCTTTTTGCAATGGGTCACCTGAGGCCGGGCGCAAAGTTATCTCAGGCGCAGGCAGAAGCAACCTCGATCGCCGCTCAGTTGGCACAGGCCTATCCCAAAGAAAACGCCGGTCGCGGCGCCAGGGTTGAAGAGTTGCGCGAGTTGCTGGTTGGAGACGTTCGTCCGATGCTTTGGTTATTGTTCGCGGCAGTCGGTGTGATCTTACTGATCGCCTGCGCCAACCTCGCCAACCTGCTGCTGGCGCGTGGACTGGCCAGACAAAAAGAGATTGCCGTGCGCGCCGCACTGGGCGCGAGCCGTTGGCGACTCATCCGGCAATTGCTTACCGAGACCACAGTAATTGGCCTGCTCGGCGGGGCTGGCGGCTTACTGCTGGCTTATGGGGGTTTGTATGCCCTGCTTAAGTTGCCCCAGAACTTTGTAAACACCAACTCAGCAACGCTCGACGGTCGCGTGCTGTTTTTCGCGCTGTCGGTGTCGGTTCTTACGGGCTGGTTATTTGGCCTGATCCCGGCGTTGCAACTGGCGCGGCCTGATCTGCAATCGTTCTTAAAAGAAGGTGCGCGCGGCAGCGGCGAAGGATCCAGGTGGAATCGAGTGCGGGGTGGCTTCATCGTGGCCCAGGTAGCACTGTCGCTCGTTATGCTGGTCAGCGCCGGACTGCTGCTTAGAAGTTTCGACAAGCTGCTTCGAGTTAACGTCGGCTTCCGACCGGAACAACTCCTCACACTCGAATATCGCTTGCCGCGAACCAAGTACAAAGAGCCCGCCGCTCAATGGAACTTTCATCACCAGCTGCTTGAGCAACTGCAGCAAGTACCCGGTGTGCAGTCAGCTTCGCTCGTCCGCGGCCTTCCTTTCAGCGGCAACGGCGGGACAATCTCGATTGTTTTGCCCGATCGCGAGCCGCCGCCGAAGGGGCAGGAACCGGAAGTGATGTTCAATACAGCGATGCCGAATTATTTTGAAACTATCGGCATTCCTCTGTTGCAGGGCCGTCTCTTCGGAAACGAAGACCAGGCAAAAACGCCGCTGGTCGTAGTCATTAATCAAACGATGGCGCGCCGGTTTTGGCCCAATCAGGATCCACTTGGCAAGCAGATCAAAACAGTTGACGACGGCACGACAGCTACGGTTGTCGGAGTGGTCGGCGACGCCAAGCATTACTGGATCGAGGAAGAGCAGAAGCCGCAGATGTACGACTCGTACAGCCAGGATCCTGGACTCTTCGGCACGATAGTCGTTCGCACTAACGTCGAACCACTCAGTTTGGCCGAGCCGGTGCGACAGGCGCTTTGGAGAGTCGATGCCGACCAGCCGATGTGGAAGATTCGGACCGTTGAATTTCTGGTGAAGCGCAGCACTGCCGACCGCCGATTCTTAATGGCCTTGATGGGGATATTCGCCGTGCTTGCGCTGGTGCTGACAATCATCGGGCTCTATGGCGTCATCAGTTACCTCGTCAATCAACGCACGCAGGAGATCGGCATACGCATGGCGTTGGGCGCGCAGATGCGCGACATCATGCGCATGGTCTTGAAGCAGGGAATGGTGCTCGTCCTGTCTGGAGTGGGGTTAGGACTCGGCGCAGCGTGGCTGCTGACGCGACTGATGTCTCGTTTGCTTTACCAGGTCAGCGCAACTGACCCTTTAACTTTCGTGGGAATTTCCTTATTGCTGATCGCCGTAGCGCTGTTGGCTTGCTACATCCCGGCGCGACGCGCGACGAAAGTCGATCCGTTGGTGGCGCTGCGATACGAGTGAGTCTGAGATCTGAGATCTCAAAAAGGAAGCCTCTATGAATTCACTGTGGCAGGACTTGCGTTACGGGTTGCAAATGCTGTTGAAGCACCCGGGCTTTACCGCGATCGCCGTGTTGACACTGGCGCTCGGAGTTGGCGCCAACACTGCGCTCTTTAGCGTTGTCGATGCCTTGCTTCTTAAAAAACTTCAGGTCAAGGAACCGGACCGGCTCGTCCTGTTTCAGGCGAGCTGGGTTCGAGACAAGTTTGGACCCGGCGGCTTCAATGGCAGCAGCCGGACTGATCCAGCCACCGGCATGACTGTCGGTACCTCCTTTCCTTCTCAAACACTTCAGCGATTTCGTCAACAGACGAACAATCCTCAATGTGCGGTGTCTGATGTATTCGCATTCGCATCTGTCGATCTGAATCTGAATGCGGGTGGACAGGCCGAAGTTGTCAGCGCCCAGGTAGTTTCAGGTAACTACTATTCCGCGCTGGGTGTGCCTGCACTTATCGGGCGCACAATCTCCGATACCGACGACAGTGCAGCAGCAACGCCGGTAGCCGTGCTCAGCTATCGATACTGGACCACCCGCTTCGGCAGCGACCGATCGTTAGTCGGTCGTCAGGTCAACATCAATAACGTTGCTTTTACAGTTATCGGGGTTACTCCGCCAGGCTTTGGTGGAACGATGCAAATCGGGCAGTCGCAGGATGTTTCGATTCCATTGGCTTGGGAACCGCAAATCGCGGGTGAGCGAACCATGTCACGTGGCGCTGGCTACTGGTGGCTGAGGTTAATGGGACGGTTGAAACCGGGCGCCACTCTCGCGCAGGCCCAGGGGACACTGGCTGTTGTGTTTCAACAGTCGGTGCTCGAACATCGTGCCGCGCGACAAGCAAAGATACCGACGGCGCTAAAAACCCTCGACCCGAATGACTATCCACGCCTGAGTGTCGAATCCGGGAGTCAGGGTGAAATGAACGCTCGTCGATTCATGGCCAAACCGCTGCGGCTATTGTTTGGTGTCGTCCTCATCGTATTGCTTATAGCCTGCGCTAACGTAGCGAATCTGTTGCTGGTACGCGCGTCTTCTCGGCGCAAGGAAATAGCGGTTCGTCTGGCACTTGGCGCCAGCCGGGGCAGATTGATCCGGCAGTTACTGACCGAGAGTCTATTGCTCGGAGTGCTGGGCGGCGGCCTCGGTGTTCTATTTGCGCTTTGGATAAAAGACGGACTGTTTTTGTTAGCTGACTGGGGTGGGCGCGAAATGAGTTCGCTCACGCGGCTTGATCTGCGCGTGCTGGGCTTTACGCTTGGTCTCTCGCTGCTAACCGGAATTGTCTTTGGTCTGGTGCCGGCGCTTCGCGCGACTCGACTGGATCTGACTCCAACCTTAAAAGATAGCGGTCGCAGTTCGAGCGCCATCGGACGATCACTACTCAGTCGCTCGCTCGTTGTCGTTCAGATATCGCTGTCGGTTCTCTTGTTAATTGGCGCCGGGCTCTTAGTCCGAACCCTGAGAAATCTTCAGCACGTCGACGCTGGTTTCAATGCCAACAACCTTCTCCTCTTTGAAGTAAATCCCAGTCTGATCGGCTACAAAGACGAAAAGCTTGCTGCGTTATACCAGCAAATGTTTGCGCGGATCGAAGCCGTGCCCGGAGTGCAGTCGGTCACGTTTTCGCGTCAGGCCTTGCTGGCCAGAGGATCGACGAGCAGTTCGCTTTATCTTCCGGGCGTGCTGGGAGCGAACGGCAAGCCGGCAACCAGCGGCGAGGTTTATCTCCACAATGTGCGCGAAAACTTCCTGCAGACAATGGAAATTCCTCTGCTTCTTGGGCGCAACCTTACCGCGCAGGACGATGCTCGAGCGCCGCAGGTGGTGATAGTGAACCAGTCGTTCGCCCAAAAGTATTTCCCTAACCAGAACCCCATCGGCAAACGGGTCAGTCTTGACGATGAAAAGCCCGGTGAGATCGAAATAGTCGGGCTGGCGCGTGACGCAAAGTACACCAGCCAACGGGATGAAACCGAGCCGACGATGTACGTGTCCTGGACGCAATCATTGCGCTCGCTGCAGGCCCCGGTTTTTGAAGTGCGCACCGCCTCCGACCCCGCGTCATTCACGGCTGGCGTTCGTCAGGCTGTTCATGAGGTCGACCAAAATCTTCCGGTGAGCAACATGAAGACGCAGATCCAACAGGCAGACGAAACGCTGGCAATGGAAAGAATGTTTGCGAAACTTTTGACGCTGTTTGGTTTGGTCGCACAACAACTGGCCGCCATCGGCCTGTATGGCGTGCTGGCCTACTCCGTTTCCCAACGTACGCACGAGATCGGTATTCGCATGGCGCTGGGAGCGAACCGCGGCAACGTGCTGCGAATGATCCTTAGACAGGGCATGGTGCTAACCATCATCGGCATCGCTCTCGGCCTGGGGTCGGCATTCGTGGTTACAAAGTATTTGGAGAGTTTGACCACGATGCTTTTTGGAGTGAAGCCGAGAGATCCGTGGACGTTTGCCGTGATTGCCATCTTCCTGACGGTGGTAGCGCTGGTTGCTTGCTACATTCCCGCGCGCCGGGCGACGAAGATCGATCCGTTGGTAGCGCTGCGTTATGAATAGAACTTTTGGAGTGCGGTGACCTGTCACCGCTTTAGTCCTGGGCGGCTTGACGCCCAGATCTTTCAATAATTCCTAGTCCGACGGTGGTCGCGACAGGTCGCGACCGGCCAAAGCGGTGACAGGTCACCGCACTCCAAAGAGTCATCGCTTGGCTTTACGAACTGCGAGAGGAAACGAGCATGAATACATTACTTCAAGACCTGCGCTATGGCGCGCGCATGTTGTTTAAGAACCCGGGTATCACCTTCGTAGTAATTCTGGCGCTGGCCCTGGGCATCGGTGCCAACACCGCCATCTTCAGCGTGGTTGACGCAGTGTTGTTGCGGCCACTGCCTTACCCGGAGTCTGACCGCCTGGTGTTCTTGAATGAAACCAGCAAAGCCATGGATGAGATTTCAGTCTCTTATCCAAACTTCACCGACTGGCGAAATCAAAATCACGTCTTCGAAAACATCGGCGTCTACAACCGCAGCAGCTACAACCTTACCGGCGTGGGCGATGCTGAACGAATCATCACCGGCCAGGTGTCCGCCGATATGTTTGCAGCCTTGCGCGCTCAGCCGGCGATAGGCCGGCTCTTCACCAACGATGAAGATAAGCCTGGCGGCACGCCTGTGGTTCTCTTGAGTCATCCATTATGGCAACGGCGCTTTGGCGGTCAGCCAAATATTCTGAATCAACAACTGATGCTCAACAACAAGAGCTACACGGTGATCGGAATAATGCCCGAGGGCTTTCAATTTCCCAGTCGCGTCGAGATGTGGGTGCCGGTTGGCCAACTCTCCGGTGAAGCTAGCTGGCAACAACGCGGTAATCATCCCGGTCTCTACGGTGTGGCGCGTCTCAAGCCGGGTGTGACTTTCCCGCAAGCGAAGGCTGAGATGGACACGATTGGTGCGAACCTCGAAAAGCAGTATCAAGAGTCAAACGCCGGCAATGGCATAGGCTTACATCCGTTGCTTGAAGTTTTTGTCGGCGATGTTCGCCGTCCGCTTTGGGTGTTGTTCGCCGCCGTAGCTTTTGTGCTGCTGATTGCCTGCGCAAACATCGCGAACTTACTGCTCGCCCGCGCGCAGTCGCGGCAGAAAGAAATGGCGATTCGTTCGGCGATGGGCGCGGGACGCTGGCGCATCGCGCGTCAGTTGTTAACCGAGAGCGTTTTGCTGGCGCTGATTGGCGGCACGGTGGGAATGCTGGTCGCTCAATGGGGCATCAAACTCATCCTCTACATAAGTCCGGACGCCCTGCCGCGTGCAAAAGAAATTGGACTCGATTGGCGAGTGTTGGCCTTCACCATCGGGCTTTCATTTGTGACCGGCCTCCTGTTTGGACTGGTGCCGGCGCTGCAGGCCGGTGTCGTCGATGTCCATGAAACGCTCAAAGAGACTGGGCGCGGTACGTCCGGAAAACACTGGCTGCGCAGTTCGCTGGTAGTTGTTGAAGTAGCTACGACGCTGGTGTTGCTCGTCGGCGCCGGTTTAATGATTCGCAGTTTTTATCGCTTGCAGAAGGTTAATCCTGGATTCTCATACGACCATCTCACCAGCTTCACGGTCGCGTTGCCGCGGAAGAAATATGCTGAGAGCGAACAACGCGAACAGTTTTACAGCCGCCTGCTTGAAAATCTTCGTGCACTTCCCGGCGTTGAAGCCACCGCAGCCGCGTCAGGTTTGCCGCTGGGAAACAACGGCTGGCAAACCGGGTTCATAGTCGATGGCCGGCCACGTCCGCCCCGCGATCAAACTCCTTTGATGGAAGCCTGCCTGGTCACACCCGATTACTTCAAGGCGATGAATATTCCCGTGAAGAGCGGTCGCGTTTTTAACAGCCACGACGACCGATCGTGGATCGCTGGAAAAGATCTGAGCAAACTCGATGACGATGAAAAACAAATGGCGGCCCTGAATTCGATCGTGATTGACGAGGAGTTTGCGCGGCGTCACTGGCCGGGGGAAGAGGCCGTTGGTAAACGAATCGCGATGGGTAATGAGAAAGATCCGCGTTTCCTTACGGTGCTTGGCGTAGTGGGTCGAGTAAAGATGGAAGGCCTCGGTACAGACTCAAAACGCGTGCAGGGCTACTTTCCCTTCGCGCAAACCCCCAGCAGCGGCATGACAGTGATTCTCAAGGCCGCCGGCGATCCAAATCAGTTGATTGCTGCCGTCCGGCAACAGGTGAAAGCGATCGATCCGGATCAACCCATCTACAGCGTGCGCACGATGGACGATATCCGGGCCGAGTCAGTAGCTCCCGAACGGTTGAATTTGACGCTGCTCAGCATCTTTGCCGGCATAGCGCTGGTGCTGGCCGTGGTCGGCATCTACGGCGTGATGTCTTACACGGTTACGCAGCGCACTCACGAGATCGGTATTCGGATGGCAATAGGCGCGCAACCGCGTGATGTGTTTCGCATGGTGATCGGGCAGGGAATGATGTTGGCTTTGATAGGTGTTGTTTGTGGGCTGATAGGAGCGTTTGGTTTGACACGCCTGATGGCGAGCATGCTCTTCGGCGTCGAGCCGACCGATCCGATCACGTTCGCTGCTATTGCCGTGCTGCTGACGGGCATTGCTCTGGTTGCCTGTTATGTACCGGGCCGGCGCGCGACGAAAGTCGATCCGGTTGTATCGCTGCGGTATGAGTGATTTGGAGTGCGGTGACCTGTCACCGCTGTGGTCCTGGGCGGCTTGACGCCCAGATCTTTCAATTCTTCTTAGTCCGGCGGTGGTCGCGACAGATCGCGACCGACCAAAGCGGTGACAGGTCACCGCACTCCAAAAGTAATGACAAGAGGTAGTAATGGAAAATTTTTTTAAGGACATTCGCTACGGATTTCGCGGGTTAATCAAACGGCCAGCCTTCACAGTAATTGCGCTGGTAATCCTGGCGCTCGGCATCGGCGCCAACACGGCAATCTTCACTTTGATTAACGCCGTGGTCCTAAAGTCCTTGCCGGTCGACAAGCCGGCGGAGTTAGTCCTCTTCAATGACACCTCCGATGAGGGAACCAGCATCTTGAGTGAGGGCGACGTCCCGGCGGGTCGTTCACGGCGGTTTTCCTATGCAAGCTACCGATACTTTCGCGAACACGATTCGTCTTTCCAGGAAGTGAGCGCCTTCCGCAGCGGCGAGAGTCGGCTGAGCGTAAGGCGATCAGACGCGCCGGGCGACACCGCCCAACGTGCGTCAGCCCATCTCGTCTCGGGAAATTACTTTACGGTCCTTGGCGTCAACGCCATGCAGGGGCGCGTGCTCGCAAACGAGGACGACTCGCCGGCTGCGCCGCCGACTGCGGTCATCAGCTACGGCTATTGGGAACAGAAGCTCAGCCGCGATCCGCAAATCGTAGGCAAAAGCATTTTGCTTAACGGCACCAGCTTCACGATTGTCGGTGTTATGCCGCCGCAGTTCTTCGGCATCCGCGTTCGTCGTTCGCCTGACTTCTGGCTGCCGCTTACCTTTCAGCCGCAGGTCGAGCTGCGGCAGTCCTACCTCGAAGACAAGAATGTCTACTGGCTAAACATGGTAGGACGATTAAAACCCGGCACGGAAATCGCGCCAGCCCAGGCTGCCGTAAACGTGGAGTTCCGGCAATTTCTTACCGCGCGCGCCGGCAGTCAACTTAGCGACGATTCCCGGCAGGCGATTCAGAATAGTTTTGTCAGCCTCGCGTCCGGCGCTCGCGGACTCTCCGGTTTGCGCACTTTCTATTCGCAAGCGCTGCGCATGCTGATGGTGATCGTAGCCTTGGTACTGCTCATTGCCTGTGCCAACGTTGGAAATCTTTTGTTGTCACGCGCGGCCGCGAGGCAAGCGGAGATTTCGCTGCGCCAGGCTTTGGGCGCCAGCCGCGGGCGACTGGTGCGTCAACTGCTGACCGAAAGTTTGTTGCTCGCCTTTATCGGCGGCGTGTTCGGCATCCTGTTGGCGCAGTGGGGCGTGAGCCTTTTGGTAACTCGGGTCGCTGCTACTACGCCGTTGGACGTCAAGCCTGATGCATCGATACTGCTGTTTGCCGTCGCGATTTCGCTGATTTCAGGAGTGCTGTTTGGAATCGCGCCGGCGCTTCGGGCCACGAAGGCGGATCTCACTTCGGCGCTAAAAGAAAAATCCGCGCACGGCCGAAAGCACCGGTTCAACCTGGGCTCGGTGCTGGTGGTGGTGCAGGTAGCCGTCTCGCTCATCCTGTTGGTAGGTGCCGGGCTGTTTGCCCGCAGTCTAATAAAACTGCAGCAGGAAGATCTCGGCTTCAATCGCGACAACGTGTTGCTGGCGAGCGTTGACACCCGTCTTGCCGGTTACAAGCCAAACGAGCTCAGTGCCGTCTATCGCCAACTTTACGATCGCCTGAGCGCATTGCCGAATGTGCAATCGGTGACGATGGCCAGTTATAGCCCGTTGCAGGGCACCGGCACGAACAGCACGATCACGGTGCGCGGCTACACGCCTGCTAAAAATGAGGACACGTCAGTTTCCGACATTCAGGTTGGACCAAACTTTTGCGAGACGATGGGGATACCAGTCCTGATGGGCCGAGACATCGGCTTGCAAGACACTCCCAATTCGCCGAAGGTTGCCGTAGTCACCCAGGCGTTTGCGCAGTCCTACTTTCACGACGAAAACGCGGTTGGCCGCCGGGCCACGTTTGATGAAGATTCCGACAAGGACGACTTCGAAATTGTTGGCGTGGTGGGCGACGCAAAATACGATAGCGTAAAAGAAAAGGCCGACCGCACCGTCTACCGACCCATCCTTCAGGTGGAGGATCAGCAAACCTTCAACAACGTCTTTGAGCTGCGCACTTTGGGCGACCCCTTGAGTCTGTCAGCGGAAGTGCGCGCAGCGATCGCCCAGGTTAACGACAAACTACCGATCGGAAATGTTACCAGCCTGCGCGTTCAAACCGACGAAGCTCTCAAGCAGGAAAAATTAATTGCACAGTTAGTCAGCTTCTTTGGAGTGCTGGGTTTATTGCTCTCGTGCGTTGGCTTGTACGGAATCATGGCCCACGCGGTGGTTCGCCGTACAAATGAAATCGGCATTCGCATGGCGCTCGGCGCCGAACGCCGAGACATCATCTGGATGGTGCTCAAGGAAAGTTTGCTGCTGGTTGCTATCGGCCTGCTTGTCGGCATACCGGCGGCGTGGGGAGCGGCGCACCTGATCGCGAGTCAACTTTTCGGCGTAAACCCAACGGATCCGGTGACCCTGTTGACTGCGGTCGTGTCACTGACGCTAGTGGCGGCTTCGGCCGGTTACCTGCCGGCGCGAAAGGCGTCGCGAGTAAATCCGCTGATTGCGCTCAGATACGAGTAGTTAGTTTGGAGTGCGGTGACCTGTCACCGCTTTGGTCCTGGGCGGCTTGACGCCCAGATCCTTCAGTAGTTTTCAGTCGGACGTTGGTCGCGACAGGTCGCGACCGACCAAAGCGGTGACAGGTCACCGCACTCCAAAGTTAGTGAGTCTGCTTTATGGAAACTCTCTGGCAAGACCTCCGCTACGGCCTTCGCGGCCTGTTAAAGCGCCCCGGTTTTACGCTGGTGGCAATTATCACGCTCGCTCTCGGTATTGGGGCCAACACCGCAATCTTTAGCGTGGTGAACGCGGTCGTGTTGCGACCCCTGCCATATGCAGAGCCGGACCGGCTGATGACGCTTTGGGAAACGATGCCGGGCACTGATCAGCGTTCGGTGGCCCCGGGAAACTTCGTCGATTGGAAGAGTCAGAACAAGACGTTCGACGACCTGGCCGCAACGTTCTATGCCAACTTCAATCTTACCAGCGACGGCGAGCCAGATCGGATTGACGGCGCCACCATTACCTCAGATTTAATGAGCGTGCTCGGCGTCAGTGCCCAACTCGGCCGAACGTTCCAAGCAGATGACGATGAACATCAGGATCGTAATGTGGTGCTGATAAGCGACGGCTTATGGAAACGCAGGTTCGGCGCAGATCGAAACGTGATCGGCCATAGCATCACGATAGATGAAACGCCGCACATCATAGTAGGCGTGATGGGCCGCGGTTTTCAGTTTCCTTCACACTCGGACCTTTGGGTGTTGGGTCGTAATCGCGGGGCAGTGCCGATGAGTCTGATATCGCAGGTTACCACGACCGATTGGGTCCACGAGCGCGACGCGCATTTCATCAGGGTGATCGGCCGGCTCAAGCCAGGCGTCACGATCTCGCAGGCGCAATCGGACATTGCTGCTATCACGCGCAGGCTGGAACAGGACTTTCCCAAATCGAATGCCGGGCTAGGCTCAAACGTGGTGCCCTTGCATACTCAGGTTGTCGGCGACGTGCGGTCCATGCTTTTTATCCTGCTCGGCGCCGTAGGTTTTGTTCTGCTCATCGCCTGCACAAACGTAGGCAATTTGATGCTTGCTCGTGCGACGCAACGCGATCGCGAAATTGCGATTCGCGCGGCAGTGGGCGCCAGCCGGCTACGTTTGATTAGACAACTGCTTACTGAAAGTCTGCTGCTCAGCATCGTAGGCGGCCTCGCGGGTTTGCTCGTCTCGATTTGGGCTGTTGCTGTCTTCGTCAAACTTAGTCCCGGTGATATTCCCAGATTAAACGAAGCAAGCGTCGACTTCAGGCTGCTGGGTTTCACGCTCCTGGTTTCGTTACTAACCGGACTCGGCTTCGGGCTGTTACCCGCATTTCAGGCTACGCGCACAAATCTCAATACCTCTTTGAAGGAAGGCGGTACGAAGGCGAGCGAAGGACGTCAGCGCCGAGGCGCGCGCAACATCCTGGTTGTCACAGAGATCGCGCTTGCCCAGGTGCTGCTTGTAGGGGCGGCGCTGCTGGCGATTAGCTATGTGCGAGTGACGGAAATCAATCCCGGCTTCAATCCGGACCGGGTGCTAACCGCCAAGATCGCTCCCTCAAATAAGAAGTATCCCGATTCCAGGAGCCGGGCCACTTACTACACGACTGTACTTGAGCATCTGCAGAGTTTGCCCGGCGTTGAGTCCGCCGGAATGGTAATGAATCTGCCGCTCACTGGTTCCAGCATGAATCGCGGCTTCCGCGTCGAGGGACGTCCGATTCCGAAAGCGGATGAGAACGTCACGATGGATTTTCAGATAGTTAGTCCTAACTATTTCTCGACTCTGGAAATACCAATCAAACGCGGCCGTGGCCTTCATCCCACTGACGTTGAAACCACCGAGCCCGTGATCGTCATCAACGAAACGATGGCGCGGCAGTATTGGCCAAATGAAGATCCCGTCGGTAAACGCCTGGGCATTGGTGAGAGCACGAAAGACACTTCGTGGCGAACGATCGTTGGCGTTGTTAGTGACAGCCGGCACGCGAGTCTAAGCGAGCTGCCAGTCCCCACCGCCTTTATTGCTTACCGGCAAGATCTCGAATCTTGGCCCCGGATGGGTTTTGTGATTAGGGCGAAGACGGACGCCGCGAGCCTGACCTCCGCGATAAGAAAGGAACTCGCCGAGATCGATCGCGCCCAGCCGGTATACGCGATCGAGCCTATGGAAAGTCTTTTGCGCACCTCGGTGGCGCAACGAAGATTCATCATGTCGCTGCTGGGATCGTTATCGGCAATCGCCCTGATGCTCGCGATGGTCGGAATTTATGGAGTCATCTCGTTTTCGGTGAGCGAGCGTACGCAGGAGATTGGTATTCGTATGGCGCTCGGAGCGCGCGCGGCTGATGTGCTGAGGATGGTGCTGGGTCAGGGGATGCGCGTCGCGCTGATCGGCATTGTTATCGGATTGGGCGCGGCTTTCGTTTTGACACGACTGCTGACGAGCATGCTGTTTGAAGTGAGCGCTACTGATCCGCGCACGTTCTCGATCGTAGCCGCGTTGTTGGGCGCCGTTGCCTTCTTCGCTTGTTACATCCCGGCGCGGCGCGCGACGAAGGTCGATCCCTTGGTCGCGCTGCGCTACGAATGAGTTTGAGATCTCAGATCCGAGATCTGAAATTTTAGATCTCAAAAGGCAAGAGGTGAATATGGAATCGCTGTTTACCGACATTCGCTTTAGTTTCCGGTCGCTCGTAAATCAACCCGGTTTCACGCTGGTGGCGATTCTCACGCTCGCGTTGGGAATCGGCGCGAACACCGCAATCTTTTCAGTGGTCAACGCTGTGTTGTTGCGACCTCTGCCATTCAAGGACTCGGGCCGTGTGGTTATGATCTGGAACAACGGAGCGGAAGCGGCTGGAGGCGATCGCACCCCGCTTGCTGTTGCCGACCTACAAGACGTCCGCTCGCAGAGCCGTTCCTTTGAAAGCTTCGGTGCGTTTCAAAATGGAACCTTTAATTACACCAGCGGTGAAGTTCCCGAGCAGTTGCGAGGGCTCGGCGTTACCGCAAACCTTCTTTCGTTACTGGGCGCAGTGCCGCAAATAGGACGCGATTTCCAGACCGCCGATGAGCAGGTGGGCGCCGAACGCACAATCCTGATCAGCGATCGTTTCTGGCACTCCCACTTTGGCGCTGACAAGCAGGTGGTTGGACGTCGCGTCAATCTCAGCGGTATTAGCACGACTATTATCGGTGTGATGCCGGCGGGTCTGGATTTTCCGAGTCGAGATATTGATTTGTGGCGGGCAATGCAGCTCGAGCAGCCAACTAGACGAGGACCCTACTTTCTCACCGGCGTGGGCCGCTTGAAGCCGGGCGTTCAGGTTCAGCAAGCGCGCGCTGAATCGCTGACACTAAAATCTACCCTCGGAAACTACAACCTGGATTTCAATGTGCTACCAGTCAACGAATTCATTTTCGGTGACTCGCGTCCAGCTCTGATAGCGCTGTTCGTGGCTGTCACTTTGGTGCTGCTGATTGCTGCAGTCAATGTTGCAAATCTAACACTGGTGAGGGCGGCGTCGCGCCTCAAGGAAATCTCAATTCGCACCGCACTCGGCGCCAGCCGCGGTCGCGTTATCAGGCGACTGCTGACGGAAAGTTTGTTGCTGGCAATTGCCGGTGGGGTGTTTGGGACGCTCTGTGCTTTCTGGGGTGTTTCGGCGTTGGCCCAGTTTGCGCCCGAGAATCTTCCCCGGGTGAATCAGATCAAGATAGACGGGTTTGTGCTCTTGTGGACGGGCGTTGTCACCCTCCTAACAGGGCTTGCTTTTGGTTTGGTGCCGGCATGGCAGGGCTCTCGTCTAAATCTTAACGAAGTGCTCAGGGATGGCGGCCGCGGCAGCACCGAGAGCGCCGGCCGGCGTCGCGGGCGTAGCGTGCTGGTTATCGCTGAGCTGGCGCTCGCGGTGATGTTATTGACCGGAGCCGGACTGCTAATCAAAAGTCTGTGGCGATTGCAGCGCGTCGACCTGGGTATCAATCCAGAGCGCGTAGTGACAATGCAAATGTCGTTGCACGGTCAGCGCTATGAAAAGCCGGAGGCGGTCCGTGAGCTCAATTCGCGCGTGGTTGAGCAAACAAGAACCTTACCTGGAGTGCGCGCGGCCGCACTCACCAATAGCCTGCCTCCTGACGAAACGGAGTTTTCCAGCGACTTTACTATCGAGGGAAAAACTCCTGTCAAAGACGTGCCACAGATTGCTTACTTCAATTTAGTCAGCACTGAGTATTTTCAGGCGCTCGGCATTCCGCTACGTGCCGGTCGTATCTTTAGCAGCTCAGATTTGAGCGACTCGCCGCGCGTGATCCTTATCAATGAGACGCTGCGACGCCGCTTCTTTCCCGGAGAAGACCCGGTCGGCAAGCGGCTCAACCTAAGCATCGCCGGTAAGCCGGACTGGGCCCAGATAGTCGGTGTGGTTGGCGACGTTAAATACAACGGTATGGCAGACGACGTGCAGCCCGCAATTTATCAACCGATTGAGCAGCAGCCCGCGTGGGGATTCTCATTGATTCTAAAAACCGATGTGGCGGATGCATTAAGTCTAACCACTGCCGCACGGAACGAAATCAGCAAACTCGATCCGAGCTTACCGGTGACGAACGTAAGCACGATGGAGCAGCGCGTCGCAACCGCAATGGCGCCGCCGCGCTTTCGTACGACGTTGATCGCTCTCTTCGCGGCAGTCGCGCTGATCCTGGCCTGCATCGGCATCTATGGGGTTATTTCGTATTCGGTAACCCAGCGCACTCATGAAATAGGAATCAGGATCGCGCTGGGGGCGCAAAGGCGAAATGTGTTGCGGCTGGTGCTCGGGCAGGGAGCGTTGTTGGCAGTGATTGGAGTCGTTCTCGGTTTGACCGGCGCATTTGCATTGACCCGATTGATGGCGAGTTTGTTATTCGGAGTGACGCCAACAGATGCTGCGATATTTACGTTCGTACCGCTGGGTCTGACTGCGATCGCGATGCTGGCGAGCTACTTGCCCGCGCGGCGCGCGACGAAGGTCGATCCGCTGGTAGCGCTGCGCTACGAGTGAGTTTTTGGAGTGCGGTGACAGGTCACCGCTTTAATCTTGGGCGGCTTGACGCCCAACTGGTTTAAGAATTTCGACCGAGCGGTCGCGACAGGTCGCGACGACCAAAGCGGTGACAGGTCACCGCACTCCAAAGGAGTTGCATGGAAACCTTACTCAACGACATTCGCTATGCCTTTCGAAGCCTGCTGAAGCGTCCGGGCTTTCTTGTCCTGGCGGTGATCACGCTCGCGCTCGGCATTGGCGCCAACACGGCAATCTTCAGTGTAGTCAATGCGACGCTGTTGCGACCGCTGCCGTTCAAAGACCCTGAACGCGTCGTGATGGTTTGGGGATTTTTGCCGAAGATGGCGCTCACTGCCGACCAGTTGCCGGGCTCTTCCGGAAACTTCGTCAGCTTGCGAGAGCAGAATCAAACTTTCGAAAATCTGTCAGCCTTCCGGTCATGGAGCTGGCAGTTAACCGGAGGTGGCGAACCTGAACTGTTGCATGGTTCGCGAGTCTCCGCGGATTTCTTTCCGGCGGTTGGCGTGAATCCGGTTCTCGGTCGCGCGTTTACTCCTGAAGAGGATCTGCCAAACCGAGCGCCGGTTGCAATCATTAGCCATGAACTCTGGCAAAGGCACTTCGCCGGCGACAAGAATGCGATTGGCAAAACGCTTACGCTCACGGGTCAGAGCGTGATGGTGGTTGGCGTGATGCCGCCCGGGTTTCAGTTTCCCGGCGGCGCCAATATGATTCCGGGCCTTCAGTTCGCCCTGGACAACGACATCTGGATGCCCCTGGCCCTAACCGACGAGGACAGGCAACGACAGGGAAATCTGAATCTGGCCCTAATCGGTCGACTCAAGCCCGGTGTCTCTCCTAACCAGGCTGAGGCAGAATTGCGCGCACTGCAACAGAACCTGCCACTCGGAACCATCGGATACACCATCAATGTGCTCCCGCTGCACCAGCAGATGGTGGGCAAGATACGCAAACTACTTATCGTGCTCCTCGCCACGGTTGCGTTCGTCTTACTCATTGCCTGCGCCAACATCGCAAACTTGTTGCTCGCGCGCGCTTCCTCCCGGCAGAAGGAGATCGCCATTCGCGCCGCCCTCGGAGCCGGCAGGCTGCGAATCATCCGGCAGTTGCTCACTGAGAGTTTGCTGTTGTCGCTGACGGGCGGCTTGCTCGGACTCCTGCTCGCTGTCTGGGGAAATTCTTTGCTCGTGTCGCTCATTCCCGCGGATGTGCCGCGCATACATGAAGTGAGTGTTGATGGCCGGATCCTCACCTTCACCGTGCTCGTCTCATTCATAACCGGTCTGATCTTTGGTCTCGCTCCGGCATTGCAGGCGTCGAAGCTGGATCTAAACGAGTCACTAAAAGAAGGTTTGCGCGGCACAACCTCGGGCCTGCGGCAGAATCGCCTGCGCAGCCTATTGGTCGTGTCAGAAGTTGCAATGGCTCTCGTCTTATTAGTCAGTGCCACGCTTCTAATAAAGAGCTTTGTGCGTTTGTCAGATGTCAATCCCGGCTTTAATCCAGCCAACGTTCTGACAATGGATATTCAGCTACCGAATCTTCCGCCATCGAGATACGCGAAAGACGAAGAACAGACTGCATTCTTCCAGCAACTTTCAGATCGAGTTAAGGCGCTGCCTGGCGTCGAGAGCGCAAGCGCTGTATTGACGCTACCGCTGACCGGAGCGTTTGAAAGTACCGACGTGATTCTTCCCGGCAGCGAATCGCTTTCCAATGCAGAACGGCCGGAAGCTGACTACACAACTGTCACGCCGGACTACTTTGTGACCATGCAGATTTCGTTATTGGAAGGAAGGCAATTCAGTTCGCAGGATAAGAAAGGCACGCCGGGAGTAATCATCGTAAACGAGGCGTTCGTGCAGAAGATTTGGCCGAATGAAAATCCACTGGGCAAACGCTTTACAGTGGGCTTCGAAAAAGAGCCGCGAGAAATCGTCGGCGTCGTTGGAAACATTAAGCAAACGACGCTCGATGCCCAGACCCGTCCTGCTATGTACATGCCACACCTGCAATCGCCCAGCGCGGTAATGACGATGCTGGTGCGAACGACCGGCGAACCACTTGGGATAGCCGGCGGCGTGCGCGAACAGCTGCGCGCAATCGATAAGGACGTCCCCGTTACTCATATCCAAACGATGGCTCAAGTGTTCAGCGCATCGGTGGCGCAACAACGTTTCTCGATGTTGGTGGTTGGACTCTTTGCCGGTCTGGCGCTGATTTTGGCGACAGTCGGTATCTATGGGGTGATGGCTTACTCGGTCACTCAACGTTCGCATGAAATTGGCGTGCGCATGGCGCTCGGCGCGCGAACAAGCCAGGTGCTGAAACTGATTTTGAAAGACGGCATGGCGCTGGCGCTGCTGGGTGTCGCTATAGGTTTGGCCGGAGCGTTCGCGCTGACACGCCTGATGACAACGTTGCTGTTCGAGGTGAGGCCGACAGACGCGACGACGTTGGTAGTCGTACCGCTAATACTCCTCGGCGTTGCTTTGGTTGCATGTTATATCCCGGCGCGACGAGCGACGAAGGTCGATCCGCTGGTAGCGCTGCGCTACGAGTGAGTTTTTGGAGTGCGGTGACCTGTCACCGCTTTATATCTTGGGCGGCTTGACGCCCAACTGGTTTAACAATTTCGACCGAGTGTTGGTCGCGACAGGTCGCGACGACCAAAGCGGTGACAGGTCACCGCACTCCAAAGGAGTTACATGGAAACACTATTCAAAGACATTCGCTACGGCTTCCGATCGCTACTTAAGCATCCGGGCTTCACAGCCGTCGCGGTGCTGACCCTGGCTCTTGGCATTGGCGCCAACAGCGCGATGTTCAGCACGGTGAACTCAGTTCTGCTGAAACCCCTCTCCTATCCCGGAGCTGAGCGGATCGTGGTGGTCGAAGGAATAAACCCGCCGAAGGGCATCACCCAAAGCAATCTGTCGATACCTGACTTTGCTGACTGGCAAAGTCAGAACCAGGTATTCGACCAACTGGCAGGTTTTGTTTCCGGGGGTTCGTTGCTTACCAGCGGCGAGGAAACAGAGCGCGTGCGCGCGGCGAGCGTAACCAGTGACTTCTTTCCACTGTTTGGTACTGCGGCTTTCGCTGGACGCACGCTGCAGGCGGACGACTCGGAGAAAGGTCGCGACCCGGTCGTAGTCATAGGCTTTGGGTTGTGGCAGGGTCGTTTTGGCGGGAGTCAGAATGTGATCGGCAGCAAAGTGATCCTGGCGGGCCAGAGCACCGCGATCGTGGGTGTCATGCCCGCTGGTTTCGACTATCCGGCACAGTCGGAACTTTGGGTGCCTTTCCCGATAGACGCGCCTGCCGAGCGTCGCGACAACCGTTTCGTGTCGGTGGTTGCTCGACTCAAACCCAGCGTTCCAATCTCGCAAGCTCAGGCCTCGCTCGACACAATCAACCAGCGGCTGGCCCAAAGCTACGTTGATACCAATAGCGGTTGGAGCGCGCGCGTAATCAATCTACAGGAGCGAATGGTGGGTTCGATGCGCAAGTCGCTGCTGATCCTATTGGGCGCAGTCGCATTTGTGTTGCTCATAGCCTGTGCGAACGTCGCAAACCTCATGCTGGCTCGCGCTACCGGGAGGCAAAAGGAGATCGCGGTGCGTACAGCGCTGGGCGCGAGTCGCTGGCGCGTCATTCGTCAGCTGTTAACGGAGAGTGTGCTGCTGTCAGTGATTGGTGGTGCAATCGGACTACTACTGAGCGTTTGGTTGACCAAACTGCTGATCTCGATCAGTCCCGCAAATACGCCACGCTTCGACGAGATAAAACCGGACATGCGCGTGTTCGCTTTCACGCTGGGACTGACGGTGATTACCGGAATCATTTTTGGTCTGGCTCCGGCCCTTCAAGCATCGCGCATTGATTTGAACGGCGGGCTGAAAGAAGGCGGGGGAAAAGGCTCGGGCGGGTCGCGTAATAAACGTCTGCGGAGTCTGATGATGGTCTCGGAGATTGCCCTGTCGTTCATGCTGCTGGTCGGCGCCGGGCTGTTGATAAAGAGCTTCATGCGGCTCAGGGATGTCAGTCCTGGTTTCACGCCGGAGAGTGTGCTGACCATCCGCGTCTCGCTGCCGTCGGCGAAGTATCCGGAAGGTGAACCGCGAGTTCAGGTGCTCAAACAGACGCTCGAGAGTTTAAAGACAGTGCCCGGCATCCGATCCAGCGGCGCGGTATTGAGCCTGCCGCTCGGTGGCGACACTTTCAACGTTTGGCGTGCTTACATCCGTGAAGGGCGGCCGGCTACTCCGGAAGAGTCCGACAACGCCGCTTACCTGGTGGCAACACCGGACTATTTTCAGACCTTGCAAATACCTCTGCTCGCCGGCAGGGCCTTCAACGATCAGGACACTGCGCAGACTTCGAAGGTGCTGATCGTTAACGACACGATGGCGCGCAAGCTTTGGCCCGGAGAAAGCCCGGTGGGGAAGCGCATCACAATCTGGCGTGACGAAAACTTTCCCCGCGAGATCGTCGGCGTGGTCCGCGATACCAAACCGTCGCTGGATGCTGAGCCCAGTCAGCAGATGTACGTGCCTTATGCGCAGGATTCTGGTTGGAGCGGCATGTCTCTGGTGATTCGCACCAACGGAGATCCCCTCGACACAGTTGCGGCAGCGCGCAACGCAGTCCGTTCAGTTGATAAAGGCATACCCGTTTTTAACGTGAAGACTATGAACGACGTCCTCGCGACTTCGGTGGCGCAGCAACGCATGTCGATGTTGTTGTTAAGCGCGTTTGCCGGCGTGGCTCTGCTTCTGGCGATGATCGGAATCTACGGTGTTACTGCTTATTACGTCACGCAACGCACCCAGGAGATCGGTATTCGCATGGCCCTGGGAGCGCAGATGGGCGATGTGATGAAACTGGTTTTGATGAGCGGGATGGCGTTGGCGCTCGCGGGCATTGGGTTGGGAGTCGTCGGCGCATTCGCGCTGACGCGATTGATGACGAGCTTGCTTTTCGCGGTGAAACCAACTGACGCGGTTACGTTCGTAACGGTTTCACTGTGTTTGCTGGCTACGGCGTTGATTGCTTGCTACATCCCGGCGCGCCGGGCCACGAAAGTCGATCCCCTGGTCGCGCTTCGTTATGAGTAGTTTTTTTGGAGTGCGGTGACCTGTCACCGCTTTGGTCCGGGGCGGCTTGGACGCCCAGTTCTTTCAGCAATTGTAAGTTCTGACGGTGGTCGCGACAGGTCGCGACCGACCAAAGCGGTGACAGGTCACCGCACTCCAAAATAAGGAGAACAAGATGAAATCGTTACTACAGGACCTGCGCTACGCCGTTCGCACAATGTTGAATAAGCCCGGGTTCACGCTGATCGCGGTGATCACGCTCGCTCTTGGCATCGGCGGCAGCACGGCAATCTTTACCGTAGTTGATGCGGCACTCCTGCGCAGTCTTCCCTATAGATCGCCGGATCGTCTTTATCACCTTTTCGAAAGCACGCCTCAGAAGGAGTTTGCGCAGCGCGAGTTTTCCTATCCCGATTTCCAGGACTACCAGCAGAACCAGGTCCTTGAGGGACTCGCGGCCTACACGGGCGGCGGCGGAATCATGAGTGGTCGCGGTGAACCGGAGCGTGTGTTTGCTCCTGCGGCAACGGCGAACTTCTTTTCGGTGCTCGGCGTGGAGCCGGTGATCGGTCGCACTTTCCAACCAGGTGAAGACAAACCCGGCGCGCCTCGAGTAACGGTGCTGACCTATGGCATGTGGCAGCGAAGGTTCGGCGGTGATCGGGGAATTCTTGGACAGTCGCTGACGATCAATGGCGATCCCTACACAGTAGTCGGTGTGTTGCCGGCGAATTTTCAGTTTGCCATGCGAGCCGCCGACTTGTGGCGCCCATATCAACCGACCGACGCACAACTGACGCGACGGTTCATGCACGGCACCAATCTGATTGGGCGGCTAAAGGATGGCGTGAGCCCCGAGCAGGCGCAAACGCAACTGGCTGCCATCGCAAAACGCATTGAACAGGAGAACGCGCAATCGCACGCAGGCACGGGGCTTAAGCTGGTCAAACTGCAGGAACAAGTAGTAGGCCAGGTAAAACCAATTCTCTTGGTATTGCTGGCCGCTGTAGGTTTTGTGCTGCTGATTGCTTGCGCCAATGTTGCCAGTCTGTTGTTAACGAGATCGTTGGCCCGTCAGAAAGAAGTTGCTATTCGCGCGGCACTCGGTGCAAGCCGTTGGCGTGTTATGCGGCAGTTACTGACGGAGTCAGTGTTGCTCTCGTTAGCCGGCGGCGCTGCGGGCCTGTTAATCGCTTACTGGGGTGTCAGTGGCCTGGTTGCGGCCTTGCCCGACAACCAGCTCAACGCCTTGCCGTTCCTCAAATCACTGCATATCGATCTGGGCATTCTGGCCTTCTCCTTTGGGCTTTCATTGCTGACCGGAATCGTGTTTGGGTTGGCGCCGGCGCTGCAGTCGACCCGGCTGGATCTAAACGATGTGCTCAAGGAAGGCGGCAGGAATTCCGCCGGTGGAAGTGGACATCGTCTGCGCGGTGCGTTGGTGATGACGGAAATCGCGTTAGCTGTGGTGTTGTTAGTGGGAGCTGGTTTGATGATGAAGAGTCTGCTGCACCTGTTGCAGTCAAACGTGGGATTCAATCCGGAGAAGTTGTTGACGATGACGGTAGTCCCGCCGGCCGCCAAGTTCACGGACGCCAACCGCCAGATAGAATTTTTTGATCAGTTGACACAGCGAGTGCAGTCGTTGCCGGGTGTCAGTGGAGCCGGCACGGTAAATATTCTGCCGCTGCAGAGCGGGAATACTACTCGCGTTAACGTCGAGGGCGATCCGGTTCCACCGCCGGGGCAAGAAGTGGAGGCAAACATCCGCATTGTTGACGAGAGTTACTTTCAAACGCTGGGCGTGCCCCTCATTGCGGGACGTATGGTCGATGAACGCGACAAGGCGAATGCTCCGCCTGCAGTAATGATCGGCAAGAGTATGGCCGATAGAGTTTTTGCAGGCCGCGATCCGATCGGACACCGCCTGGTTTATACGGGAGTTCAAGCGCCGCCGGTGATGGTAGTCGGCGTAGTAGGCGACGTAAAAATCGGAGGCCTCGATGAAGCGATCAGACCAGTCATCTATTATCCCCTCAAACAAAATGCCCCGGGCGTAACTAACCTTGTCATTCGCACCACCGGCGAGCCAACTGCTTTGACCGCTGCCGTTCGCGAGGAAGCGCGCAGGTTGGAGCCGGATGTCGCAATCTTCAACGTTAATGCGATGGAGCAATTGATCTCCAATTCACCAGCGGCGTTTATGCGGCGTTTCCCGGCGTTGGTTATCAGCATCTTCGCCGGTATCGCGTTGTTGCTGGCGTCGATCGGTATCTATGGAGTCGTTTCGTACTCCGTGAGCCAGCAGACGCATTACATCGGCGTGCGCATGGCGCTGGGGGCGAAGTCGTCTGACATTCTGAAGATGGTTCTCAAACAAGGACTCTCGCTGGCGCTGGCCGGAATGGGCCTGGGCCTTGTTGCGGCATTCGGGCTTACGCGACTGTTACGGAGTTTGTTGTTTGAAGTGCAAGCGACCGATCCGGCGACCTTCGCGGTCGTGCTGGGGGCGCTTTTCATGGTGGCGTTGCTGGCGTGTTACATCCCGGCGCGGCGTGCGACGAAAGTCGATCCGCTGGTGGCGCTGCGTTATGAATAGTTTTTTGGAGTGCGGTGACCTGTCACCGCTTTTGGTCTTGGGCGGCTTGACGCCCAAATGGTTTAGGAGTTTGAGCCGAGCAGTGGTCGCGACAGGTCGCGACCGACCAAAGCGGTGACAGGTCACCGCACTCCAAAGGAGAACTTGATGGAAACGATCCTGCGCGACCTGCGCTATTCGGCGCGAATGCTAATCAAGAGTCCGGGGTTTACAGCGGTGGCTGTCTTGTCGATTGCGATCGGCATTGGCGCGAATACAACCGTTTTCAGCGTAATCAATGCCGTGCTTTTGAAGTCGGTGCCTTACAACGATCCGGCCAGCTTGGTGCTCGTCTGGGGTGACAGCAGAACTGAAAGCAGCCTCAAGAAACACAATCAGGTCTCCGCGACAGACGTCGCCGACATTCGCGCGCAAACCAGTGTCCTGGAAGACGTGGCAACTTACACGGGTTGGTTTCCAATCATGTCCGGCCAGGGCGAGGCGGAAAGAATCCCTGCGATTCAGGTGGGCGACGGCTTCTTTAAGATCATGAAAGCCACGCCGATGCTGGGCCGTGTCTTCACTCCTGAGGAGCAAGTGGACGGCAAAGACTTTGTCGTCGTCCTCGGTCACGGATTATGGCAGCGACGTTTTGGCGGCGACCCGAATGTGGTGGGTAAGTCCGTAATGCTCAATGGCCGCCCTTACAACATTGTCGGCGTAATGGGTCCGGACTTTCATCCACTACCCTCTTCACTCGTTGCCCCGGAAGGTCAATTCTATCGACCGGTAGCCGAAAACTATGACGACGAAGAACGCGACGCGCGGCATCTGCGGGCAATTGCGCGGCTCAAGCCTGGCGTAACTGTCGAGCAGGCGCAAAACGAACTAAACGTTATCGCCCAGCGACTCGAACAGTCGCATCCACTCACCAACAAAGGCTACGGCGTGGCCGTAGTTTCAATCACGGAAGAGATCACCGGTAGCATTCGCCCAACCCTGCTAATGATCTTTGGCGCTGTAATCTTCGTGCTGTTGGTCGCCTGCGCAAACGTGGCGAACCTTCTGCTGGCTCGCGCCACAGTCCGTCATAAGGAGATCACAATTCGTTCCGCGATTGGGGCCGGTCGCGGCCAGTTAATTCGCCAACTGCTGACCGAAAGCCTGCTGCTGGCCGTACTGGGCGGTGGCCTCGGCCTCCTGATCGCTACCTGGGGCACCAGCCTAGTTGCCGCGGCCGGCTCAAAAATCAATCCAATGTTTCAGGACATTCATATGGATCGGCGCTGTCTCGCATTTACGGTTGGCGTTTCGATCATTACCGGTTTCGTCTTCGGTCTTGCCCCGGCCCTGCAGATCTCGAAACCAAACCTGGCGGAGTCGCTCAAAGAAACCGGCCGCGGCTCCGGACCGGCAGCTAGCCGGAACCGTTTGCGCAGCGCGTTGGTTATTTCAGAAATCGCCATGACCCTGGTGCTCCTGGTTTGCGCCGGCCTCCTGATCCGGACAGTGGCACGACTGCGGAATGTCGATGCGGGATTCAACGCTAACAACATTCTGGCGATGAATATCGGCTTGCCTCAGTCCAAGTATCCAAAACCCGAAAATGTGATCGCCTTCAACAGGGAGATCGTCGATCGAATTACGGCTTTACCGGGAGTCAAGGCTGCCGGCACCACCAGCGTGCTGCCGCTCAGCGACAACTTCGATGGCCGCGGCCTGGCAGTTGAAGACCACCCGAAACCACGGGGCGAGGAGATTACAGTTGATCTCTACGTCACTACGCCAGGGTATTTGAAGGCGATGGAGATCCGCTTGCTTAGTGGACGAACGATCACTGATCAGGACACAAAGGACACGCCTAACGTCGCCTTAATTAACAAGACCATGGCCGCTCAGTTGTGGCCCAACGAAGATTCGCTCGGCAAGCGCATCAAGTTTCCCGGAAGCGATAAAAACCCACAGCCGTGGCGCACGATCGTCGGCACTGTCAGTGATGTTTCGCAGTACGCCCTGGACAAGACGCCGCCGATGCAGATCTATTTGCCGCACACTCAGTTTCCCACGTCATTCAACAGCATAGTGGTGCGAACTCAGAATGAGCCGACAGCGTTGATCGGCGCCATCAGGCGCGAGATTCAGGCAGTGGATAAAGATCAGGCGGTCTTCAATGTAACAACCCTCGAGCAGTTAATCGGCGACTCGATCCTCATCCGCAGGTTCTTCATGTTGCTGTTGCTGGTATTTGCATTGTTGGCCCTGCTGCTGGCGGCGGTGGGTATTTATGGGGTTATGTCCTACGTCGCTGCGCAACGAACTTACGAGATCGGTATTCGCATGGCGCTCGGCGCGCAGACTGGTGATGTCTTGAAGTTAATTATTGGAAACGGCATGGCTCTAACATTGATTGGCGTAGTCGCTGGTCTGGCGGGAGCGTTTGCGCTGACTCGGCTGATGGCCGGACTGCTGTTTGGCGTTAGCAGCACTGATGCGATCACGTTCATAAGTGTCTCGGTTGGCTTGACCCTGGTTGCCTTGCTGGCTTGCTACATTCCGGCGCGCCGCGCGACGAAAGTCGATCCGCTGGTGGCGCTGCGTTACGAATGATTTTGGCGTGCGGTGACCTGTCACCGCTTTTGGTCCTGGGCGGCTTGACGCCCATGTCTTTTAACATCTTAGTCCAAGGGTGGTCGCGACAAGTCGCGACCGAGCAAAGCGGTGACAGGACCGCACTCCAAAGGGAGGAGCATTATGTGGGGAGTTTTAAAACAGAATCTTAGCTACAGCATCCGGACCTTGTGGAAGAACAAGGGCTTTACTGTTACTGCGGTGTTGACGCTGGCGTTGGGCATAGGCGCGACGACCGCCATTTTCAGCGTCGTCCATGCGGTGTTCGAGCCCATGCCCTATCCCAAGCCCGACCAACTGGTGATGGTGTGGTCAAAGGCGCGCGGCGGCAGAAATTCAGTGGCGGCGGGAGACTTCCTTGACTGGAGCCGGCGCAGTACATCGTTTCAGGGAATGGGGGTCTGGGCCGGCATCTCATTCAATGTGGCGACGGCTGACAGACCGGAGCAGGTCACGGGCTCACAACGAACGCCGGGATTCTTCACCATGGAAGGTTTGCCGATGTTCCTCGGTCGCGATTTTCTTCCTGACGAAAATCAGCCAGGCAAGAACCGCGTGGTGATCCTCAGCAACCGGTTGTGGAGTCTGCATTTTGGTGCGGACCCCACTCTTGTCGGTAGAGACATTCGAATGAACGGCGAACCCTTCACGGTCGTCGGCATCACGCCCCCCGGCATTTATGATCGCTTTAACTCGCAGCTCTGGGTGCCGTTAACTTTCAATCCCGAACAAGTGAACCACAACGGGCCAACCATGCTGGTGATGGCGAGACTGAAAGACGGTGTCTCGCTCGACCAGGCACAGGCGGAAATGAATGGAATTGCGGCGCAGCTTCAAAGCGAATTTCCGCAGTCGAATGCCAACCGTAGCGTGAGCGTTGAGCCGTTGCATCTCAACTTTCTTACGGATGCTACGCGCCGAAATCTTTGGCTGCTGATGGGTGCTGTCGGGTTTCTTTTACTGATCGCCTGCGTCAACGTGGCGAATCTCTTGCTGGCTCGCGCAACCTCACGGCAGCGAGAAGTAGCGCTCAGGGCGGCATTAGGCGCCTCGAGAGGCCGCTTATTCGCACAGTTTCTCACTGAGAGTTTAGTGCTGGCCATTATTGGCGGAGCACTCGGCATCCTGCTCGCCGGCGCAATCATCGACGCGATCACACTGGTGATGCCGCCCGTAGGCACGATGCTGCCGTCTGAGGCCTCCATCAGAATAAGTGTGCCGGTTTTGCTTTTCACGATTGCCGTAACGACCGTTGCCGGACTTCTGTTTGGATCTTTACCGGCTTGGCAAGCTACTCGTGTCGATCTCAACGAAGTCCTTAAGTCGGGAGGCCGGACGGGTGGTGGCAGCGGACGACGAAACGGCCGCCGGGCACTCGTGATAGCGGAGTTTTCTCTGGCCCTGACCCTTCTGGCGAGCGGCGGTCTGGCCCTGAAGAGTTTTTGGAACCTGACTCGGATCGACCTCGGCATAAATCCGGATCATGTGCTTACGTTTCGGCTGCCTGTGCCTGGTTACCGTCTGAAAGGGCCCGATCAGATCAGATCTTACTACCAGCAGATGCTTGAAAATATAGAGGCAATCCCCGGAGTGAAGAAGGTTGCGGTCATGACGGGGACGCCTACTCGGGGAGCAAACTTTGGCAGGGGTTTCACCATTGTGGGCCAACCTCCGCTCAATGCTTCCCAACGGCAGGGCACTGGAGTTCAGCTGGTAACCCCGGGATATGTCGAGGCCCTGGGGATCCGCATGCTCAAAGGGCGGAGTATCGATGAGCACGACACAGCTTCCAGCCAGCCTGTGGCGATGGTCAACGAACGCTTTGTCGCACGCTTTTTTCCAAATGCAGATCCGCTCACGCAACGGATTTCGCTGGACGAGTTGATCCCGGGCGCAAAGCCTGGGCCGCAGTTGGAGTTGCAGATCGTCGGCGTCTATCACAACGTGCGGCAAGCCGGATCTCGGGAAGACGATTCAGAGATCGTTGTGCCGTTCTGGCAAAGACCTTGGCCACAAGCATCAATAGTAGTAAAGACGGAAGGCGATCCGAAAAAATCGCTCAAGAGTATTAGTGCTGCGATTAGTTCGGTGGACCCGGACTTGCCGCTTGCGGGAGTGAGAACGGTTGACGAGATCGTGAGTGAGTCGTTGGCCATTGATCGCTTTAGCGTGGTGTTGTTCAGCAGTTTTGGAGTGCTGGGTCTGCTGCTGGCCGGCATCGGCATCTACGGCGTGATGGCCTTTACCGTGGCGCAACGTACGCAGGAGTTTGGCGTGCGCCTGGCACTGGGCGCGCAACGCTCGCGCGTTGTCACTCTGGTTCTCAAAGAGGGAACTACTCTCGCTGTCATCGGGGCCCTGATCGGACTGGGCGGCGCCTACCTGGTCGGCCGGGCCATGCAATCCACCTTATATGGAGTTGGCGCGATGGATGGCAGCGCCTTCGCCGCCGTCGCGCTGGTGCTGGTGGTGGCGGCCTTAGTGGCTTGTCTCGTACCTGCGTGGCGAGCAAGCAGAGTCGAACCAATTGAAGCCCTGCGTTATGACTGACTTTTGGAGTGCGGTGACCTGTCACCGCTTTAGTCGGTCGCGACCCTGTCGCGACCACCGTCGCAGCGAAGCTACTAAACAATTTGGGCGTCAAGCCGCCCAATACCAAAGCGGTGACAGGTCACCGCACTCCAACGGGTTGTCGCTGGCATGGGAGATGAATCATGGACACACTACTCAAAGATTTTCGCTACGGAATAAGAAGCTTATTGAAGCGTCCGAGTTTCACTGCGATTGCGGTGATCACTCTCGCGTTGGGCATCGGGGCCAATACTGCAATCTTTAGTCTGGTCAACGCAGTCTTGTTGCGGACTCTACCCTTCGCGGACCCTGACCGGCTGGTGATGATTTGGGAAGACGCCTCTTTCGCCGGCTTTCCGCGCAACACTCCGGCCCCCGCAAACTATGTTGATTGGAAAACTCAGGGCCAAACATTCGCCGATATGGCGGCTCAGGACATGCGCAGCTTTAACCTGACCGGCGACGGCGAGCCCGAGAAGGTTGAAGCCTTTGGCGTGACCGCCAATTTCTTTCCGCTGCTCGGCATTAAACCAGCTCTCGGTCGTGCATTCACAAACGAAGAGGACAAACCTGGGGCCAACCAGGTTGTGATAATCAACTACAACCTTTGGCAACAACGTTATGGAGGCGAACAAAACATAATCGGCCGCCAGCTTATGCTGAGTGGCGAGAAGTATACGGTGGTTGGAGTCATGCCGGCCGGCTTTCAGTTTCTGGATAGCAAGGTTGGCATGTGGGTCCCGATCGCCTTCCGTGCGGAACAACTCACCGCTCGGAACCGTCACTATTTGACAGTGATCGCGCGCCTGAAGCCGGGAGTCAGCATTGAACAGGCAAACGCAGAGGTGCGAGCGATCCACCAACGGATCGCGCGCGATCATCCGGATGAAGCAGGTCGGATTACGGCTTACGTGCGACCTCTTCGCGATGAAGTGGCCGGAGATATTCGCCGGCCGCTACTGGTCTTGTCAGTAGCCGTCGGGTTCGTGCTTTTGATCGCCTGCGCGAACATTGCAAACCTGCTGCTCTCGCGAGCGGCGAGCCGGCGGCGCGAGATGGCCGTGCGGTCGGCGCTGGGTGCGGGCCGTCTGCGGATCGTGCGTCAGTTGTTGGCTGAAGGACTGTTGATGTCCGCAGCCGGCGCGATCTGTGGGCTGGTGCTTGCCTGGTGGAGTTTTTCTTTTCTACAGCGATTGATTCCTGATGGCCTGGCCCTTTCAACCAAATTGAGTTTGGACTTTCAGGTGCTCGGTTTCACTTTGCTGCTCACCTTCATTACCACGCTGGTGTTTGCCCTGATTCCGGCATTTCAAATCTCAAAGATCGATTTGAACCTGGCGCTAAAACAAGGTGGTGGCCGCTCGGGCTTGAATGCCGGCGGAAACCGGCTGCGCAGTGCAATGGTTGTTGCGGAAGTCGCCCTGGCGCTCGTTTTATTGGTGGGTGCGGGGTTGCTTATCCAAACGTTCTTCAAACTGCGTGAACAATATGCGAGTTTGCGCTCGGAGAGCGTGCTGACATTGCGCACAGTTTTGCCGGACAAAAAATACGGCGACCTGTCGCAGCGCACTAACTTCTACAAACAAGTGCTTGCACGCGTGCAATCGTTGCCCGGTGTCGTCTCGGCCGGTTACGCAACCAGCATCCCATTGGCCTGGAAGGGAGGCACGAGCGGTTTCATTCCCGAAGGTCGCAATCTGGAGCAGTTAAGCTCCGGGGGAATCGCCTATGACGCGAACCATCGCCAGGTGACGCCCGATTATCTCAAGACGATGCGTATCCCGCTGCAACGTGGCCGTTCGTTCAACGACAGTGACAACGAACAATCCATCAAGGTTGCGATCATCAATGAAACGATGGCGCGACAATACTGGCCCGGCGAGGATCCTCTCGGCAAGCGCTTCACGATGGATGACCCAACCGACAAAGCCACCTGGGTAACGATTGTAGGTATTGCCGGTGACGTGCGACAGATGGGCGTCGATGAACCCGTTAAGGCGGAAATGTACTTTCCGTATCAGCAGAGCCAGGAACCTTTTTACACGCCGCGCGATTTGACGATTCGCACCGCCGTCGACCCGTTGAGTCTTGTGACTGCCGTGCGAAACGAAATTCACCAGGTGGATCCGGAGCAGCCCATTTCAAACATTCGCACCATGGGCCAGATGCTGGGCGAAGAGACTGCCTCACGCAGTTTGGGTATGACCCTGTTGACGATCTTTGCCGGCCTGGCGCTATTGCTGGCGACGGTAGGCATCTATGGGGTGCTCGCTTACTTCGTCGTACAACACACGCAGGAGATTGGCGTTCGCATGGCCCTCGGAGCGCAACGCGGAAACATCCTCGCGCTGGTGCTGAAAAAAGGAATGACGTTGACGCTTCTGGGCGTCGGGATCGGATTAGTCGTCGCGTTTGCGCTAACGCGTTTGATGGCAAGCCTGCTTTACGAGGTGAGCGCGGCCGACCCTGTTACCTATCTTGCGATTTCGCTGCTGCTAACCACGGTAGCCTTCCTGGCGTGTTACCTGCCGGCAAGACGGGCCACGAAGGTCGACCCGATGGTCGCGCTGAATTACGAGTAAATCTGAGATCTGAGATCTGAAAATTTGAGATCTCAAAGGAAGGACTAGTCATGGAAATGTTTTGGCAGGACATACGCTACGGAGTTCGCATGTTACTCAAGGCCCCGAGTATCAGCATTGTGGCGACCATTGCGTTGGCGTTGGGAATCGGCGCCAACACCGCCATCTTCAGCGTCGTGAATGCGGTGCTGTTGAGGCCGTTGCCGTTTTCAAATTCTGAAAGGTTGATGAACGTTTGGGAGACCGATTCCACTCGCGGCTATGTTCGCGGCTCGGCTTCCTACCCGAACTTTGTGGACTGGCGCGATCAGAGTCATAGCTTTGAGCACATGGCGTCGTATCACAACAACGACTTCATCCTGACAGGCCGCGGCGAATCAGCGCGGCTACAGGGTGCGGTGGTTAATGCAGATCTCTTTCCTTTACTGGGCGCGTCACCGCTGATCGGGCGCGGGTTTCTTCCCAGCGAAGACAATCCAGGTGACACCGGACGTGTGGTTGTCTTAAGCCAGCAGCTCTTTCAGCAGCGGTTTAATTCTGATCCAAATATAGTGAACCAATCGATGGTGCTTGATGGGAAAACGTACACCATCGTCGGCGTCATGCCGGCTGCTTTTCAGTTTCCGGTGCAAAACGATCCGGTCGAGTTGTGGACAACTGTGGCTGTGGACCGCGAAGGCAGGGAACCGATTACGCAAGAGCGTGGCGCGCACTATATGAATGTGATCGCTCGTCTCAAGCCGGGCATACCCAGGGAACAAGCACAGGCCGAAATGACCGCGATCAGCGCCCGGCTTGAACAGCAATTTCCCGATAAGGACTTGCATAAGAGCACCAGACTGGAACCAACGCTCGAAGCGCTGGTCGGCGACGTCCGCCCCGCTCTGCTGATCCTGTTGGGGGCAGTTGGCTTTGTGCTTTTGATCGCCTGCGCGAATGTAGCCAATCTGCTGCTGGCCCGCGCCATGACCAGACACAAGGAGATGGCAATCCGCTCCGCGCTTGGGGCCAGTCGCATGCGAGTGATCAGGCAATTGCTCACCGAGAGCGTCATTCTGTCATTGGTGGGCGGAGCTCTGGGTCTGGTACTTGCGGTTTGGTGGTCGGATTTGCTGGTGGCGCTGGGAAAACAAAACATTCCCCGCGCCTTGCAAGTTGGTCTCGATTGGCGCGTCCTCGGCTTTACGTTGCTGGTTTCGGTTTTGACCGGCGTAGTCTTTGGCCTGGTGCCAGCCATTCACTCATCAAAAACAGAATTGAGCGAGTCGTTGAAAGAAGGCGGACGAACCGGTAGCGAGGGCGCTCGCCGTAACCGCATCCGAGGTGTGCTGGTGGTTGGCGAGTTGGCGATTGCGGTGGTGCTGTTGGTGGGCGCCGGTCTGTTAATCCAAAGTCTATGGCGCTTACGAAACGTCAGCCCTGGCTTTGACTCGCAGAATCTTTTGACGTTTGTGGTCGGTATTCCCGAGGTGAAATATCCAACCGAAAAGCAGGAACCGTTTTACCGCGAACTGGTCAGGCGTGTTGAGTCATTGCCGGGAGTTCGTTCCGCGAGTTCGATTATTCCGTTGCCGTTGAACGGTGACGCGTTTGTTATCTCGTTTGAAACTGAAGGTCGCCCGGTGGAAAAAGGCAATCAACCCTCCGCAGACTTCTTTGCTATTGAAGAGGGTTACTTCAAGACGCTCGGTGTTTCAATGCTGAAGGGAAGGGAGTTTACCGAACGAGACAACAAAACAGCGCCTCCGGTCATTATCGTGAACCAGGCCTTCGCTAAGAAGTTCTTTCCCGGTGAAGACCCGATTGGCAAACGAATCAAACCGGGAATCTCGACCAACTCCGATAAACCCGCGATGCGGGAAATAGTAGGAGTTGTTTCCGACGTTAGAAATCGCAACCTCAGCTCTGAACTAAGGGCCGGCTACTTCATACCCGCGGCACAGATGCCCTTCAACCAGATGACCCTTATCGTCAGAACTGGCAACGATCCGCACAGTTTGATCACGGCGGTACAAAATGAAGTGCACGCAATGGACCAGGAAGTTCCTGTGTTCAGTATTAAGACAATGGACGAGTACATTTCGGCGACCGTTGCCACGCCGCGTTTCAACGCAACGTTGCTGGTGATTTTCGCTGCCGTCGCTTTGGTGCTGACGATCGTGGGGTTATACGGCGTGATGAGTTACTCGGTCGCGCAACGCACCAATGAAATCGGCATTCGCATGGCCCTGGGGGCGCAGACGGGAGACGTCCTGCGTTTGATCGTTTCACAGGGGTTCAAACTTGTCTTAGTTGGATTGGGACTTGGTTTACTCGGAGCGTTGTGCCTGACTTGGGTTATAGGCAGTCTGCTTTTCGGAGTGACCACTAAGGATCCGCTCACGTTTGCAGCAGTGGCTGTGTTGTTGGCCGTTGTCGCTTTACTCGCTTGTTATATTCCCGCGCGACGCGCTACACGTCTCGACCCGCTGCATGCACTCAGATATGAATGAGTTTTTGGAGTGCGGCGACCTGTCACCGCTTTGGTCCTGGGCGGCTTGACGCCCATGTGTTTCGGCACTTCGGTTCAATCGTGGTCGCGACAGGTCGCGACCGACTTAAAGCGGTGACAGGTCACCGCACTCCAAAGGAGTTGCAGCTAGGATGGGAGAAAGCCATGAACAATCTTATTCAGGACATTCGTTACGGGTTGCGCGGGCTTTGGCGCCACCCCGGCTTCACGATCATTGCCGCGTGTTCTCTAGCGCTGGGTATCGGAGCAAACACGGCCATCTTTTCCGTGGTGAATGGAGTGCTGCTTAATCCGCTGCCGTATCCGCAGCCGGAACAGTTAGTAACCCTCCACCAAAGCAAACCAAATTTCGAGCAGGGCGCCATGCCCTACCCGAATTTCCGTGATGTGCAAAAACAGAATCAGACTTTTTCTGCCATGGCGATTTCGCGCAGCTTTGGCTTTAGTCTGATGGGGGCAGGCGAACCCGAGCGCGTTGATGCGCGCCTTGTTTCAGCGGACTACTTCTCAGTGCTCGGTCTCAAACCTCTATTAGGCCGGACCTTTATGCCCGGTGAAGACGAGAGCGGCGCCGGTCCGGTGGCTTTGATCAGCGAAGACCTCTGGCGACGCAAATTCGGGTCAGCCGGAGATGTACTGCAAAAAGCGATCACTCTCGACGATAAGAGTTACGCAGTGGTGGGCGTCATTCCGGCGACGTTTACGTTGGTTCGCGGCGTCGACGTCTACGTACCCATCGGACAATGGAACAGTGGCGCATTAAAAAGCCGCAGCGCCGCGTTGGGTCTTCATGGAATTGGACGACTCAAGCCCGGCGTTACGATCGAACAGGCAAGGTCTGATCTGAACCGGGTGATGGCCGATCTGGCCGTCGCTTATCCGGAAACTAATCGCGGCAACGGCGCTACAGTCATTCCACTGAAGGAACAAGTGGTCGGTAACATCCGGCCGATTCTGCTCATGCTGTTTGGCGCGGTTGGGTTTGTGCTGCTGATTGCCTGCGTCAACGTAAGCAACCTCATGCTTGCTCGTTCGACCGGCCGCTCACGCGAATTCGCGATTCGTTCAGCCTTAGGAGCCGGCCGCCGGCGACTGCTTCGCCAGTCGCTAACTGAAAGCACTCTACTCGGATTAGCTGGTGGCGCACTCGGGCTGATCGTGGCGGGCTGGGGCACAAAGCTCGCGCTGGCGACACTGCCTACGACTTTGCCGCGCGCTGAGGAAGTTGGACTCGATCGCCGCGTGCTCCTTTTCACATTTGTCATTTCTCTGCTCACCGGAATTCTAGCGGGCCTGGTTCCGGCTTTGAAGATTTCGCGTAACCAGGTTACGGAGACACTAAAGGAGGGCGCACGAGGAACGAGTGGCGGGCGAGTTCGCGCCCAGGGAATTTTTGTTGCGGTTGAAGTGGCTTTGGCGCTGGTTCTATTAATCGGCGCCGGACTGATGATTCGCAGTCTTGCAGCCCTATGGAAAGTTGATCCCGGGTTTCGGGCCGACAATGTTCTGACCTTCGGCCTTACGTTGCCCCCGGCGACGGCCAATGCCAGCCCCGAAGCGGTCCGCGCCGCTTTGCGCGATTTGAGTGACAAAATCAACACCGCGCCCGGGGTCGATTCGGCGTCACTAACGACCGGTGCGTCGCCTTTGCAGAGCGAAGATGATTTGTTCTTCTGGCTGGACGGCCAACCGAAACCGGCGAGTAGTAGTGAAATGAGTATGGCGCTGGTCTACGGGGTCGAACCCGGCTATCTAAAAGCCATGGGGATTCAGCTTAAGCAAGGACGTTTTTTCACTGCCCAAGATGACGAACGATCTGTGGCGGTCGCAGTGATCGACGAAGCGTTCGCTCATAAATACTTCGGTGCCAATGATCCCGTCGGTAAGAGAATCTATACTGGGGACGATCAACCCTGGCAGATTGTTGGTGTAGTTCGACATGTGAAGCAGTGGAGCCTGAATTCGGATGAAACCGACGGCCTTCAGGCTCAACTTTATCTGCCGCTTAGAGCGTTGACGGACAACAACCTTCCAACCGGCGCTGGGGTAGTGGTCCGTTCGGCCGGTGGAACGGGACCGGAACTGCTTAACGGCATTCGTCAAGTTGTGGCAAATCAAAGCAAACAGAATGTCATCTCTGATCCACAAACAATGAATTACGTAATTGCCGAATCATTGGCGCAGCAACGTTTCTCGATGATTCTGTTGGGCGCGTTTGCCGCGGTGGCGTTGCTGCTCGCGAGTCTCGGCATCTATGGTGTTATTTCATATCTGGTGGGCCAGCGGACCCACGAGCTCGGCATTCGCCTGGCACTGGGTGCGCAACGTCGGGACGTTTTACGTCTTGTCTTGAGTCATGGAATGAGGATGGCTCTGGCCGGAGTAGCGCTCGGGCTCGTTGTTTCGTTGGGTCTAACCCGGTTGATATCGAAGATGCTTTACGGCGTTAGCGCGACTGATCCGGCGACCTTTGTTGTGATCACAGTGATGTTAATGACGGTGGCGCTGCTGGCCTGCTTCATTCCCGCTTGGCGGGCGACGCAGGTCGACCCGCTGGTTGCACTGCGGAACGAATAGTTCTTTGGAGTGCGGTGACCTGTCACCGCTTTGTCCGGTCGCGACCTGATCACCGCTCGGTCGAGACTTTTGAACCAGTTGGGCGTCAAGCCGCCCAGGACCAAAGCGGTGACGGGTCACCACACTCCAAAGAGTTGTGTGTTAGCCTCAGCAGGCCCTAAGTAACGACGGGCCGAAGAATCGACAATGGCTAGAATTTTGATTGCAGATGATCAGACGGACGTGCTCGCGGCGTTGCGTCTGCTGTTGAAGGGCAATGGTTTCGAGATTGAAACCACCTCTTCCCCTGCCGGCGTGCTTGAAGCAGTGAACTCCAAGGACCTCGATGTCGTCCTCATCGATCTTAACTACGCGCGTGATACAACTTCCGGCAGCGAAGGACTGGATCTGCTCAACAGGATCCAGGCAGCGGACGCGAGCCTGCCGGTCGTGGTGATGACGGCCTGGGGCAGCGTCGATCTCGCCGTGGAAGCTATGCGTCGAGGCGCGCGCGATTTCATTCAAAAGCCCTGGGACAACGCTCGATTGCTGGCAGTAGTGCGGACGCAAGTCGAGTTAGCCGCCGCTCTGCGACGCGGTCAACGTCTGGAGGCGGAGAACGTGGCGCTGCGCGACAGCGTCGCTGATGAAGGTGTAAAGCAGCCGAGTATCATCGCCGAATCACCGGCGATGAAGTCTGTACTGAAACTTGTCGAACGCATCGGACCCGCGGACGCCAACATTCTGATCACCGGCGAGAACGGCGCGGGCAAGGGAGTGATCGCACGCGCCCTGCACCAGACGTCCTCGCGTTCCGTAAAGCCGCTGGTAGCTCTTAACGCCGGTGCGCTTGCGGAGGGTGTTTTCGAGAGTGAACTGTTCGGTCACGTCCGTGGCGCGTTTACGGATGCCAAGACCGATCGCGTAGGGCGCTTTGAGTTGGCTGACGGCGGCACTTTATTTCTCGATGAGATAGCAAACGTTCCGCTGACGCTACAACCAAAACTGCTGCGGGTTTTAGAGACCGGTGAATTCGAACGAGTCGGATCGTCAACCACACGCAAGGTGGATGTCCGCGTGCTTTCGGCGACGAATGCCGATCTACATGTGGAAGTGGCCCAGAGCAGGTTTCGTCAGGACCTCTTGTTTCGGCTCAACACGGTCGAGATTCACATACCACCATTGCGCGACCGGCGTGAAGATATCGCGCCCTTGGCTGATTACTTTCTGCGGCAACACAGCGAACGATACCGCCGTGCGGTCATGAGTTTCACCCCACAGGCGCTGGACGCATTACGCGAGCATTCCTGGCCCGGCAACGTGAGGGAACTGGACCACGTGGTTGAGCGGGCCCTGTTGATGAGCACCGGCAACGTGGTGACAGCGTTTGACCTGGCGTTGCAGTCCACGTCAGACGGACGTCTTTCGTCGCGTCTCGAGGAGATGAGCCTGGAAGAAGCGGAACGCATACTGATAACCAAAGCCCTCGCGCGCTTTGAAGGTAATGCGAACCGTGCCGCTGAAGCACTCGGGCTGAGCCGCAGCGCGCTCTATCGTCGCTTGCAGAAGTACGGGCTGTCCTAAAAAAAAGGGAAGAGGGAACGGGTAAAACGTGGAGGGGTTTCTGACCAAATCGCTTAGTCCCGGAGGGACCGAATGTTTATAGGTTACTACGGTCTATAAGGTTCTTCGCTCCAGCGGAGCGAAAGTATGGTTCGATGTACCCATCCACCCGCACATTGCGCTCCGCTGGAGCGCGAAGCTTTAGGTTGGGCACGAAGGCTATAAACATTTGGCTCCTCTGGAGCCAGAGCATGGTTTGGTTGTCTCCGGTTGTGCATTACCAGGCTTCTCCTTTATCCGCTCCCCGCTTTTCCCCTTCTCCTTTCCGTCTGAGTTATCATAGCCAGCGTGAATCCCGTCCCTAAACCGGCAAAACATATCTCGACGATCTCCAGCCTTGACCCGGCGATCAGGCGTGGCAGCCGGTTGAAGTTTGAGAAGCGCGTCACCTTCCTTGCCCTGGCTGCCGGTTTTCCGGCTGTGTGTCTGTGCGCCTTTCTGCTCTGGTACGACAATTACAGCGCGCGCGTGCAATGGACAGCGGATCTCTTCCTCGCCATCTTCTGGCTGAGCATTGCCTTTAACCTCAAGCAGCGCATCGTCCGTCCCTTGCAAACTCTTTCAAATATTCTCGCCGCCATTCGCGAGGGCGACTATTCAATTCGTGGACGCCGCGCCGCCATGGGCGATGCGCTCGGCGAAGTTATGCTCGAAGTGAACGACCTTGGCCAAACACTGCGCGAGCAGCGAATCGGCGCGCTCGAAGCAAATGCACTTTTGCGCACCGTGATGGCGGAAATTGATGTGGCGGTATTCGCCTTCGATGGTGATCAGCGCCTGCAGTTGGTAAATCGGGCCGGCGAAAGACTGCTGGCCCAACCCTCAACCAGGTTGTTGGGTCGCACCAGCAGCGAGCTTGGGCTGGCCGCCTGCTTCAGCCGCGAAGAGGGTGACGGGCCACAAACAATGCAGATGGTTTTCCCCGGCGGTTTTGGACGCTGGGACATTCGTCATAGCACTTTTCGCGAGGGTGGCGCACAGCATCAGTTGCTGGTGCTGACCGATCTCAGCCAAACCTTGCGCGAAGAAGAACGCACTGCGTGGCAGCGATTACTGCGCGTGCTGGGTCACGAGCTGAACAACTCGCTGGCGCCGATTAAGTCGGTTGCCGGTAGTTTGGCTGACCTGCTGACACTGCAACCGCGGCCCACTGATTGGGGAGACGACATGCACCGCGGGCTTGAGGTCATCTCATCGCGCGCCGACTCACTGGCTCGGTTCATTGAGTCGTACTCCAAACTGGCGCGCCTGCCACAGCCGCGCTTTGAGCCGCTCAATATTGGCTCGCTGGTGCAGCGCGTAGTCAGCCTCGAGACGCGTTTGCCGGTAAACGTAGTTGCAGGTCCTGACCTGGTGATAAAAGGTGACGACATTCAGCTGGAGCAGTTATTGATAAATTTGATCAGGAACGCGGTGGATGCTTCGATGGAAACGAAAGGGAACGTCGGCGTTGGCTGGACTCAAAGTAACGGTCAGGTTGAGTTATGGATCAGCGACGAGGGGCCTGGCCTTGCCAGCACTGCTAACTTATTCGTGCCGTTCTTTACAACCAAGGCGAAAGGGTCGGGAATCGGCCTGGTGCTCTCTCGCCAAATTGCAGAGGCCCACGGCGGCACGTTAACCCTGGAGAACCGCCCAGGGAAGCGAGGTTGTGAAGCTTTGCTAAGGTTGCCGATCTGATGCTCCGTATCTGCATTTGTAATCAGCTACGCATGGCGGAGGCGTCGATTCATTCCTAAGGTACTGGTTCGCGATTGAAACACTTGGAATGCCTGACACTACTAACATTGTTCCGCTTGTTGAGTCGATGGCTCGTATCTACTCTATTTCTAAGGACGAAGCTCGAAAGAAATTTCTGATTGGACGTCTGTTTGGTATCCGCAGCCAAATAGTTCACAACGGTATGATAATTCCAATAGAAGACAAACTACTACAGTTCCTTGACGCAGTTTACGCCGATCTTCTCTACGAACAGCTGGGCCTAGTAACAGAACACCGTGCCGAAACGCTTCTGTCTTCGAAGGGTTTGAAATTGGAAGATCTACTCGATGCCCATGGCTCGACGGGATAGAGCTCGGACGTTTGTTGTGCATTTATCTTCCATTTTTGTCATTAGTGGAATTCTTCTGATTAAGAAATATCGGCCTCAAAGGGCAATAACATACTTGACTCATCTAACGTGAATCTCGGATCAGTTTGAAACGTTCGTAGATCGGTGAGCACGACGAAGGTGCCCAAAGCGATATTGACCAGACAAAGATTCAACGTGCTTAGCAAAATCAGAACTGGGAGCGATAGCGACCAGCCGAAGAATCAGCTGTCGTAAGAACAGAGCACACCGGATAGTTGTCAATGAATAATTGGCTGGTCGCTATCGCTCCCAGTTCTGATTTTGTGTTGCGATTGTGACCCTCGAACCAGCCACTACCGCTGATCAATCGGATACGCAAACAAGCGATTTCCATCAGAGACAAACATCAACGAGAGCACTTCATCGGTGATGAATCGTTCATCGAGTTTCCGTAGCCTGATCTCCCTCGCCGTCTCTCCGGTATGAATGTTTACTCCCGCCAGACCGTTTCCGTCGCGACCCTGGAGATCGGTATAGAAATACATCCAGTTGCCTCGCAAGGCAGCCAGACGATCGCGGTGCCACAGGAATCGCGAGAGGCGTTCGAGTTGATGCGCCGGGTCAAGTCTATCCAAAAGGCGTTCGTCTACATCGTTAGTTCGGCGGCGAACGAAATCAGCAGGCGAAGGAGCGGACGGTGTGCCGGCCGACAAGCGATCTCTGACGCTGGAAATCGCGCCAAATCGCCTGAAGCGTGCGGCGCCATAGGATCGTACATAGTTGCGAGCGGAGTTCATTGCCAAGGCCTGCAAATTAGAAATGGAAGAGCGCCCAGCCAGCCCCGACCAACTAAGTCCACCCACTGTCCGCGCAATTTGGAGACCGCGAAAAGCCGTTACTGCGGTGCCCCCGTAACGAAAATACAGCGACGCGGCGCGCGCAGCCACGGCCAGAGCCGTGCGGAAGATACCGCGGCCCGGCGGCGTATGACGCGCTCGCCACAACTCGCGACCGGCAACATCGAAAGCTGCGACTTCTGATTGTCCGCCGACAACAACCGCGCCGCTTTCGTTCAAGACGCCGAACGATGCTCTTTCGATTCCGTGCCGCGAACGAAATCGCCGCTTGCCGGTCGTTGAATCAATGGCGATTACATCATCACGATCGGCTATGACAATGCTCGACGAGTTCGGCAGCACGAGATTCGTTATGCCTTTGTCCGCGCCTTTGTAACGCCAGAGCACTCTTCCGTCGCCAGTGTTGATGGCGCTGACGCCATACGATCCCCGCTCGACAGTTTCGCCATCCTTAAGGCGAGTAAACTGGCCACCGGTACGCACGTACAAAACCTGACCGACCAGAATCATCTCCGGCGTCAGACCCAGATCTTTAGCTTCCCATTCCGTGTCGCCAGTTTCGCGAGAGATGGCGCGAACGCGTCCATGGCCGGAAGTGTAAATCGTGGCCTCGTCGAAGATCGGCGCCGCTTCCGTAAGTGCCAGGCCGTCTTCGTTCACGCGATAGCGCTCGCGCAGACGCGACTTGCCGGTGCGGGCATCGAAAGAGGTGAGGCCCTCGTAGAAAGTGTAGAGCCTGCCATCGACAAAGACGGGCGGGTAATAGTTATCGAATGTGTAATCGACGTCATCGCCGGCATTTTCCGGCCAACGCGACGGCATCATCTCAACTTCGCCAACTTCATATTTCCAAATCTCGTTCCCGGAGGCCAGATCCAGAACATGTAAAAGCGGATGACGTTTGAAGCCGTCGTCTGCATGCGCTCTTGCGTCTTTGGCAAGTATTACCGCCAGGAGACTGGCGTCTGGATCGACTGCCATTTGCATCAGGCCGCCGCGAAGTTTGTCGCTTTGCCATATCCTGTCGCCGGTCATTAGATCAACGGCTTCAACTCTTGTCCGTTCACCCTTTTGAAAACTAAGCAACAGCAAATCGGTACCGGGCACGGGCGCTACGTCAGTCTCGTCGAGTGAAACATCCTTCCGTCGCCACAAGGTCTCGCCGCTTTGCCCGTCGACTGCGTAAAGGGACTTTTCTGTGCCGACGAGCACCACGCCGAGATCCGTGGATTGATAAAAGCGAACTGTTTTGTCCAGTTTCGCTGTCCAGACCTGTGCATTAGCGGTCAACGCAGGAAAGAAGAACAGAATGGCGAGCAAAGAGAACGCAAGTCTGACCCAGGATACTTTCATGCTGGAAGAATAAACGATCCGGAAACTCAGACAAAACCACACTAAGTGTCTTTCGTGTTAGTTTGTGGTTTTTTATGGATCGAGTTTGGCGCTCTGATTAAACTACTCTCATTAACACCGCGGCTTTAGCCCGGTGACCAGGTCGACGAGGAGAAGACTGAAACCGTTCAAACGGTTTCCTGTTTCAAATCATCCCTGATCCACCGGGCAAAAGCCACGGTGTTAATGAGAGACAGAAAAATACAGGCGCTACTACTTCTTGCAACACATGCGGCTCACGCTGCAAATCTGATATTCTTACTGCTCCTGAGTTACTGTGTTGTCCGAGAGTCAATCGATTCTGCCGGTTATACCACCATGCAAACTCTTGCAACTTCCAAGACGATTATCCGCGGCCTCGTAGTGCTTTTCATGTTGGCCGCGGCGGCCGGATACTCCAGCGCGCAGTCTACCGACATCGCCTGGCCGTCGCCGGTTCGCTCAAATGATGTTCGTGGCATTATCCCCGCCAGAGATTTGGGTGATCCGCGAGTTACCGATCACTTTTACGCTTTTATAGCGAACCCGGGCGACATCCTGATCACAGTCGATTGCAGTAATCTAAACGGCGACATCGACGTGTTTACTTCCTCGAGTCTGCGACCACTGCTGAAGTTTACAGTTTATGCCGGCAGCTCCGCGCCAATTACAAAGAGTCTCTATTTGCGGAGACAGGAAAACCTAATCCTGCGTGTTGAAGGTCGCACTCCTGACGATGACGACGCGGTCTATCGACTGCACTTCGGCGGCGCCTTCGAGGCGATAACCTCAGGGCCGCTCACGGAACATGAAGATGCGCTCGCGCCAACTACCGCCGCGGCAAATTCGAACCGGGGGGAGCGGCGCGTGTCGTCGGTGGGTGCGCGCATTGATGAACCACCGGCAGAGGTGGTGGAGAATCCCAAGGAAACACCGAGTCCGATTACGTCAGAACCCGAATCCAGGGCAGCCGCGAAACCCGCGCCGAGAACTAGCCGTCCTCGTGGAACTGTGGCCCGCAGGACCCGGCCGGCGAGAACCCCGAAGCCGAAGCCTGCTGAGGCGAAGCCGGATGAGACTGTCGCCAAGGGGGAGACCGGAGAGAAGCCGACCGCAGAACGATCTGAGACTGAAAGCCCTGCTGCTCCAGCGCGCCCGGCGAGAAGGACCAGAGGCTCGCGCGTTGCAAAGCCGCCAGCGCCTCAGGAAATCGATGAGAGCGGACCACGGTTAGTGATTGAAACAAGTGATGGAACGCTCGTCGATCGTGCGATGGGCGGCGTGCGGCGCGTAACCGTCGAGAATGGCCAGGTGGTGGTGATCGGCAAGGACGGAAAGATCCAAAGAATTCCGCTCGCCAGCGTTGTGCGAATGACAATCGCACCGTAAAAATCAGTAGGCAGAAGGCAGAAAGCAGCAGGCAGAGAACCAAAGCAGTGTTTTCTGCTTAGTGCTTTTTGCCTACTGCCTACTATTTTTTGAGTGCGGTTAACTTTTCCTTGAACTGCGGCAGATCTTCACTGGTGGGATCTGCCTTCTCCAAATTCGCGATTGCCTGCTCGGCGGCTTTGGCGTCACCCTTACCAAGAGTTGCGGCAGCGAGTCCTGCCAGGGTTCGCACATCGTCGCTCTTTTTCATGAGCGCCGCCTTGTACCACTTCTCTGCAACGTCGTAGTGACCGGCGTCCAGATTCACTAGTCCCAGCACCACGAGAGTTTGGTAGTCATCCGGTTTCAATTGATTGGCTTTTAGCAGAAACTCAATTGCCGGATCGTATCGTCCAATTTTATAAAAGAGCTCAGCAGCCTTTACCTGCGCGTCGAAGTTCTTCGGTTGCTTGCGGGCTTCCTCGATTTGGGCGCTAATCTCCGCCTGCATATTTCCTGAGGCTGGACCGCCGGCACCCAGTGGCGGATGATCGGCCGGCAGCTGGCCACTCGACAGCGCCGTTGGCGATGCGCCCGGGCCGTAGCGTTGATTCATAGTGCTGGCAAAGAGAAAACCGACGATGAAGCCAAACAGCACTCCAATTATTGCGAAAAGCAAATTGTCTCGTGTCATTGTGTTCGTTGAGTGCTCAAGCAGCGATTACGCGGGAGCGTCCTGTAGCAAAGTTCGTAACTGCTCGCGCAGTTCCGGGCTATTCGTATGGCCATGTGCTGTGACCGCGTGTTGAGTTGCCGCCTCAAGCACTTCTTCTTCGGTGCCTTCAATCCTCAACGTGCAGCCTTTCTCGCTGGGATAAAGTCTGCAATCAACCGCTTTTCTCTTTGCTTCGGACATGAGTCAACCCTCCTCTGAAAAAATCTACAGTGACTATTCTAACGGATTCTATTTGGCGGTTGAGCCGGCCAGCGACTTCGCCTGATCAATTCGTTTAGATATCGACTGCGCCAACTCCGGATTATCGGAAGTCATTTCCAGCAGTTTCTGCCAATAGACGATCGCCTGTTTATAGTTCTTCGCCTCAAACTCAGCAGTGCCGGCGAGCTGCAGCACTTTCGGATTTTCGGGAGCGATCCGGAGTGCCTGCTTGATCAATTCAGCAGGTCGTCCCTCGAGTTTGCGGTCGTTGGTCATGGCCAGAGCGAAGGCATACTCTGTCAAAATATCGGCATCGTCCTTTTTTAGCTCGGACGCTTTTGCGTAGGCGTTGCTCGCGTCACCATACCTCTCGAGGCTAACGTAGGAGCGGCCGAGCATGGCCCAACCATCAGCGTCTCCAGGGTTTTGCTCCAGGCGTTTGGCCAGCGCCGCGACGTTCGCTTCGATCCCCTGCTGACTCATCTGGCCGTCGGATCGCGCAACTGAAGCAGTCAAGGCCTGCGGCGGCACTCCCGAAAGCACCGCGGAATTGCCGACGAGTAAATAAAGAACTACAGCCACTACCGGAATGGCAAAGCTGACTGCATAAACGGCCCCGCGACCGGCGCCTGCCAGTTTAGGTTTTTGATCGGACGCTTCACTAGTGGTGCCAACGTCATCCAACAAACGCCGCTCGATTTCATCGCGATCCTGTCGATATTGTTCAGGGCTGACGATGCCATTTGCCAGGTCGGCGTCTAATTCGGAGAGTTGATCGCGATAGACTTCGACGTTCGCCCGTTCCTTGTCAGTGTCATCGCCGACTGGCGCACCTTGCAGCAAAGTCGGCAGTAGAAATGCCAGGGCAATCGCAACCAGGCCGGCACAGATGAGCCAGAAAAGTATCATGCGGTTTTTCCCCGGTCGGCATTTAGAAGGTCTTCCGCTCGTTGCCGTTCATCCGTCGAAAGCGGCTGGTCGGTGATCAATCCGCGCCGTTGCTTCACAAAGCGAAAGAGCACGAAAAGTCCCGCGAGTAAAAGCACGAAGGGCCCGAACCAAAGCAGATAGGTAGTTGGATCGATCGGTGGGTTATAAAGAATAAACTTTCCGTAGCGCTGCGTAAGGTAAGCGACTATTTGCTTGTCGCTCTTGCCGGCCTTCATTTGTTCGCGAATTTGGTTGCGAAGATCTTCCGCCAGGTCGGCACGAGAGTCGGCCAGGGTCTCATTTTGGCAAACAAGGCAGCGCAGCTCCTTTGAGAGGTTCATCACGCGCTCTTCGAGGGCCGGATCGTCCGAGGCCGGCTGCGCTTCTTTGGCCATGCCTAAGCCGGGAAGGGAAGCAATGATTAATAAGAGTAGAATAAAACTCTTCATCTTAAAAAAATGCGGGCACGCATCAGTTTGGTTTTACAAATCTCATTCACACCGAGGCAGCAGATTCAACTTCGACGCTTCCGATGCAGAACCGCGAGCGGTAGCGAGCGGATGCAAGCACTCAAGGTTGAATCGGCGCGAACGTCGTAGTCATTGTTGACCGTCGCATCCGCTCGCTACCGCTCGCGGTTCTGCATTGGGCTCTCTCAAAGCATCAGCGGTTCAATTCCCGAACCATTGGCAGAATCGTTTTTTCCATGATCTCCGGAGTCAACTGCCCGGGTTCCTTGTAGCGAATGACGCCGTTCTTATCGATCAAATAAGTTTCCGGCGCGCCGGTAATTCCGTAGTCGATAGCGACACGACCATCGAAATCGGACATATTGAGGACGTAAGGATCGCCTAACTCGGTGAGCACTGCGAGAGCGTCTTCGCGTTTATCTTTCCAACTAAGACCGTAGATCGGCACCGCGCCACTCCTGGCAATGTCCATTAGAAAAGGATGCTCCTCGCGACAAGCGACACACCACGAACCCCAAACGTTTAAGAGCCAAACTTTGCCACGCATTTGGTTGGGTGAGACGATTTTGCCGGGCTCGCGCAATTCGGGTAGGGCGAAGTCAGGCGCAGGTTTGTCGATGAGCGCGGAGGGTAGTCTGTGCGGATCGTGTCCCAGCCCAATGGCCAGAAAAACAATCAGGACAGCGAAGAGAAAAAGCGGTATTAAAAAAAGTTTGCTCATGCTTCCTTCGCTGTCATCGCTACAGCTGGAATTGGCTGTTGAGTCTTTTGAGCGAGCGCTTCGCGTTGCTTCCTCGCGGCCAGGGCGTAGCGACGATCGCTGAGAGCCAGGCCGCCGCCCATGGCCATTAGCACTGCGCCGCCCCAAATCCAGGAGACGAAAGGTTTGTAATACACCCGCACGCTCCAGGCGCCGCCACTCACCGGCTCGCCCAGGGAAATGTAGAGATCACGAAACACTCCGCTATCAATCGCCGTTTCGGTCATTACATTTCCGCCTGCCAGGTAAGCGCGCTTCTCGGGATACATGGTGTTAGTCACCTGACCATTCTTACTCACTTCAATCTCCGCCCGCTCGGCCTGGTAGTTCGGTCCCGCGGTCCTGGTGACGCCGTTGAAACGGAACGTGTAACCACCGGCGGCGACGGTGTCGCCAACGTCCATCCGAACATCCTGCTCCGATTGATAGCCGGTAACAATCGTCACTCCCACAATGAAAACGGCGACGCCCAGATGGGCCAGTTGCATGCCGTAGTAACTGCGCGTTTGCATACCAAGCTTTTGCAGCGGATTCAATTTACCGGACGTGCTCTTCACGCGTTCGAAGATATTGACGATAACGGTGGCGACGATCCAAACGGCGAGCAACAATCCCAGGCTAACCAGTGGTTTCCATTTGCCGAGTATGAATGGAAGCGCCACAGCTGTCACAACGCTCGTCAGAAAAGCCCAGCGTAGTCGCACGGCCAGCTCCGGAATACTCGCCTTCTTCCAGCGCGCTATCGGGCCGACACCCATCAGGAATGCGGCGGGTGCCATCAGCGGGACAAACACGCTGTTGAAATAAGGTGGTCCCACCGAGAGCTTGCCCATGCCCAGTGCATCAATGATCAAGGGATAAAGCGTGCCCAGCAAAACAGAGCCGGCGGCGACAACGAGCAGGACGTTGTTTGAAAGCAAAAACGACTCGCGCGAAATCACTTCAAACTTGCTGCCGAGTCCAACTTGCTTGGCTCGCCACGCGTAGAGCAACAGCGAACCGCCAATTACGACTATTAGAAACACCAGAATAAAAATGCCGCGCTTGGGATCGGTGGCAAAGGCATGGACTGAAGTCAGAACGCCGGAACGTACCAGGAATGTTCCCAGCAAACTTAGCGAGAAGGCTCCAATCGCCAGCAGCACCGTCCAACTTTTGAAACCACCGCGCTTTTCAGTCACCGCCAGCGAGTGAATCAACGCCGTACCGACCAGCCAGGGCATGAAAGAAGCGTTTTCGACTGGATCCCAAAACCACCAGCCACCCCAACCCAGTTCGTAGTAAGCCCACCAGCTTCCGAGCGCGATTCCGATCGTCAGAAACATCCAGGCGACGGTTGTCCATGGTCGAGACCAGCGCGCCCAGGTCGCGTCGAGCCGGCCGCTGATCAAGGCTGAGATAGCAAACGCGAACGCGACGGAGAATCCAACGTAGCCCATGTAAAGCATCGGCGGATGCGCCACCATGGCCGGATCCTGCAGCAGAGGATTGAGGTCGCGTCCATCAACCGGCACAGGAAATAGACGCGTAAAAGGATTTGATGTCAGCAGCATGAACAGTAAAAACCCGACGCTGATGACACCCATCACGCTCAACACTCGCGCCACCATTTCATCGGGAAGATGCCGGCTGAAAAGGGAAACGGCTACGGTCCAAAGTCCAAGCATTAGGGTCCAGAGCAGCAACGAGCCTTCATGCGATCCCCAGGTAGCGGCGAGACGGTAATGAAGCGGGAGTTGTGAGTTCGAGTTAGTGGCGACGTTCAGGACCGAGAAGTCGTTAGTAATAAATGAATAGGCGAGACATCCGAAAGCGATGGCCACAAAGATGAACTGGGCCTGTCCGGCGGGGACTGCCACGGCTATCCACGAACGGTTGCCACGCGCCGCGCCCAACAGTGGGAGTGTAGCCTGCGTGAGCGCCAGCATGAGCGCGAGAATTAATGCGAACTGTCCAACTTCAGGAACCATAAAACATCATTTCGAAGGGTCGCGGGATGCGGGTTGTGACGTTCTAGTAAACCACAGACTTCGCGGCTTCTTTCTCGTGCTTGGCTGCGTCGATCGCGTGGCCCGCTTCCGGCGGCATGTAGTTTTCGTCGTGCTTGGCCAACACCTGATCTGCGTAAAACACACCATCAGCTCCAATGTGACCCTGGGCAACGCAGCCTTTGCCTTCCTTGAAGAGGTCCGGAAGAATTCCTTTGTAAACGACCGGGATGCTCTTGGCGGTATCGGTGACAGTGAAACGTACGGTTAAGCCATCGTTCTCGCGTTTCAGAGTTCCGTTCTCGACGAGTCCACCGACGCGAAAGGTTCGGTTAACTGGCGCTTCCTTAGCCACCACTTGCGAGGGACTGAAGAAGAAAACGAGATTTTGCTGAAAGGCGTTGAGCACAAGCGCCACAGCGATTCCCAGCCCGGCAAGCCCGGCGACGATAAAACCAATTCGTTTATGACGACGTTTCATGATTATTAATTCCAGTCTCTCTAATGGGGATTCCGATCCCCGCGCTTACGCAAAGCGCTCTTCCGCCTTTTAAGTAACAGGACTTCTCCGCCCAATAGTATGAGCGTAGTTAGATAAGAACCCCAAACGTAGAAGCCGTAGCCACCCATTGAAAAGAATTCTGACCAGTTCATATCAAGCTGCTCCCTCGGCTACCCATGCCGCATTCTGTTCCCGCTCCGCGATAATGCACCTTACCCGCATCAGGACTGCCGCAACTGAATAAAGCCAACAGGCCGCCAACATGAGCAGCATCGCGAGTAGCATTGGTGAAGTCATCTTGGGTTTTTCGAGGAGTCGAATGGTGGCGCCCTGGTGCAAAGTGTTCCACCACTGCACGGAGAAATAGATTATGGGGACGTTGATGACGCCCACCAGCGCCAGCACGGCCCCGGCATGATCGGCACGTTTTTGGTCGTCGATTGCTGATTGCAGTGAGATGAAACCGACATAGAGAAAGAAGAGGATAAAAGTCGACGTGATGCGCGCGTCCCATGCCCACCAGGTTCCCCAGGTAGGTTTACCCCACAACGAGCCGGTTACGAGGGATAAGAAAGTGAACATCGCCCCTGTTATTGAAAGTGCTGAAGCCATCATCGAAGCCAACCGCGCATTGAACGCCCAGCCTATGCCGGCGTAGATGGCCATCAATACATAAAGAAACATTCCCATCCAGGCAGCGGCCACATGAATATAGATGATGTGGTAGACCTGATTTTGGTCTCCGGCTCGTGAGGGAGCAAGAAAGAAGCCGAAATAAAATGACGCCCCAAACAGGATCGCAGCCGGGACTGCAAACCAGGGAATCATTTTTCCAGCTAGCGGATAAAAGGCCGCAGGCGATGCATATTTGTATAGGTTCATTTTCTGATTGAACCGCCAGGGCGCCAAGAGCGCCAGAAGCAGAATGTCCGACTTTCAAGCTTAACAGGGCGTTTATAACTCCGCCTGCTCGGCAAGCCTGGGTCCTGGCGGTTAAGACTACTCCAAAGATATCCGCAAGGCAGCCGAGGTTGCCCACGGTGCAAAAACCAGCGACACGACCAGAAAGGCGCCCAGCAGATAAAGATTTGCTTGCGGACTCACGCCATTAATGCTTGCGTCAACTGCGCCCGCTCCAAAGATCAATACCGGAATGTATAGTGGCAAAATCAGCAGAGCTATCAGTACGCCGCCGCCGCGCAATCCCAGTGTTAAGGCGGCTCCAATAGATCCAATCAAACTCAAAATAGGAGTGCCAATCAGCAGCGAAACAAAAAGTATTAAGAGCGTATCCGAGGCTAAACCAAACTGCACGCCAAGCAGCGGGGCGATCAGTACCAGTGGAACTTCAGACACCAGCCACTGCGCCAACACTTTTCCCAAAACGACTAAATAAATTGGCTGCGGCGTCAGCAGCATCTGTTCCAGCGTGCCATCCTGCTCGTCGCTCTGAAACACGCGACCGAGTGAAAGCATCGATGCCAGCAAAGCTGCTACCCATACCACGCCCGGTGCGATAGACCGCAGTAACTGCGTCTCCGGTCCGATTCCCAACGGAAAAAGACTCGCGACGATTACAAAGAAAAACAGCGTCGATAAGACATCGGAGCGCCGTCTCCACGCCAGCATAAGATCGCGCGCGACGATCCAGCGAAACATCGAGATGGGGGAAGCAGCGTTCACGACGGCGAACCCAGGGACGCAGTGCCGCCGGAACCTGGGGGCTCGAGCTCAAGCCGATGAAACAAACCTGCGGAGATATGGAGTTCCTGATGTGTAGCAACTATCGCCATCCCCCCTTTGCTCAAGTGTTCACTGAGTAGAGATTCAACCAGCGTCACTGCCGCGTGATCCAACGACGCTAACACCTCATCAAGGATCCACAGGACGGCGCTGCAATTAATAAGCCGCGCCAGCGCCGACCTTCGACGTTGACCTTCGGAGAGGAAACGGGCCGGTAAGTTTTCACGGCCGGCCAGCCCTACGCGCGCCAGCGCCTGTTGAGCCTGATCCTGAGAAAGTTCGCAGCCGGCGAGTCCGCTGGAGATGCGAAGATTCTCAATCGAACTCAACTCTTCCTTAACCGCGATGCGGTGGCCAATGTAGGTGATGCTTCGGGAATACTCCTCAGCCAGTGAGTGAATCTCCGCACCCTGCCATTTTATCTGGCCACTCTCGGGAGAAGTAAGTCCACAAAGAATCCGTAGCAAACTCGTCTTGCCGGAACCATTGGGGCCCGTGATCTGTAGCAACGTTCCCGGAGTCAAAGAGAAACTTAAGTCGCGAAAGAGCCTGCGGTCCCCACGGAGACATTCCAAATTGGCGACTTCCAGTATGGTCCTGTGCCCTCCAGCATGAGCTAAGTTCGTGCGCGATCATTGTATTGAACTTTCGCAGGAAACGCATGCGTGACGGCTTTGCCTCAAGAGTCAAAATGGAGTTATTGGCAGCGGGGATTTTCAGTGCTGCCCCAACGGGGCTACGGCCTCCGGCCCAGGGTTGCCGCTTCGGCTACCCTGGGAACTAGTAAGAAGAGGAATTTCAACCCCGACTGGTCGGGGTTGCGTCGTTTTCTCTGCGCAAAGCAGACGCAACCGCGTTGCGGTTAAGGACACGATCGCTTTCTTTACCCAGGGTAGCCGAAGCGGCAACCTGGGCTGGAGGCCGTAGCCCCCTTGGGGCATCACTGAGACCTTATTCCTCACAGTCCTCTCGGCCTTGACTCGACCTGGCCGTTTGTCTTTTTCCATGCCACCCAACCGCCCTTCAACGCACGCACGCGTTTGAAGCCTGCATCCATCAGCTCCTGTGCCGCACGAATACTTGCCTCATCGTTTGGGCAAGCGCAATAGGTGACTACTTCGCTGTCGCGAGCAACGTTCTTTAGCGGAGGAAGAGCGAGTCTGGACTTGAGCTTTCTCACCTTCACGTAAATAGAACCTTTAATTTTATTTTCGCTTTCGCTGAAATTGGCGCCCGAGCGAACATCGATGACCGTGACTGGCTCGTTCCTGGCAAGCTTTGCCTTAAGTTCCTCGGCAGTTACGAACTGAACTTGCGCAGGCGTCTGGGGATTGACGAGGGGCTGGGCTGGAGATGCGAAGGCACCGGCACCCGCTAGTCCCAGGCAAAGAGCTAAGAGGCAGGCCGACCACTGCTTGAAAACCATTTGATTACCTCCGGAATGCTTCGAACGTGGGTAGGATTAGTTTGCAAAAAATTACTTCTGCATTTTTCGATCGGCGCTGCCATGGCCGCGACGCGGGTCAGGTTCGCCCGTGAAAGTTTTCGGGTCGTACCAGGAGTAGCTTGCACCAGAGTAATAAAGGTAGCCAGATTTCCTGTCGAGCACTTCACCGATCAAGTCACCTCGCACTGCCGGGAGCTTCTTGCCCTGGTTCGCTATTACAAATTCCTTTCCGAGGTGCGTCGCCATAGCCGATCCGGCTGCGTTCTTGAGCAGGAAAGTTTGCGTAGCCTGCGAATCGCGCCAACCCTGAGGTCCATATCCGTGAATCACAGCCAGCAACACATCGGTCGCTGCCACGCGAAGCCGTGGGCTTCGAGCCGCGGCTGTCCCAAAAGGATCTCTAAGCATCCAAGCTGGATATTCCTCGTTCAGATCAGCAATCTTTTCCGGCACCGGCTTTAGCACTACGGCGATGTCCTCAGAAAGGTCGCCATTGAAATCACCCGCGACGAAAGCCGGTCGCTGACTTGAATCTACGACGGCAGCTTCCTTGAATACGCGCTTCACCGCCTCCTGAACTTGAGGAAGTTCAGGTGGTGATAGCTTCGCGACCTGGGGTGCAGGATCTTCTACCTTGGCGATTGGAGCGGGTGGAGCTTCCACCTTTGGTTTACTTCCAGTGGAACAACCGAAAGCGAAACAGCAGGAAACAGAAAGTAGTGCGAGTCCAATCTTGAAACAGTGTGACTTTGCCTCCACTATAATCGGCAGTTTGCTAGTGCTGACTCTCACCGAAGTCACCTCCTTGTAACCTTTTGACAGCGGCCCATTTTGGGAAGGGAAGCTCGCCGGGTTATCCGATCCGGCGAGCTTCCGGTTAGTGCTTTCGTCAAACCTCGCGTCGCGAGCTTACAGTGATAAGACGAAAGCAATTAAGTCATTTCGTTGTGCTGCAGTCAGGGCGTTATTGAAGTTGTTACGAGCCGCTGTTGCCTGGCCGCCGTGTAACTGGATAACGTCAAAAATAGTGACGTTCAGACCCTGATGCAGAAAACGGTTACGTGCACGAATGCCCCAGAGCGGCGCCGTGCGCATTTGGTTCGCCGATGACTGACCCGCATTCTGCACGATGCCATCGCCAGTGCCGACGTCATGCAACGCAAAGTCGCTGAACGGGTGGATTATTTTGTTGCCAAGTGCTGCCGGTACCGCGAATGCACCGCCATTGATCAGCGTTCCGGGAGCCGCAGTTTGGAATGTGCGGGTATGACAAACCGCACAGCCTATTGAGTTGAAGAGCGAGTCGCCACGTGTTGCCGCGGCCGGGATTGGGTTTTGACGACCGGGAGCGCGGGTTGCAGCCATGAAGTCTGCGAAGGCCAGCACGTCGCCGCCGTCATCTTCCGGATCTGCGACTGGGTCGAATGGGGCTCCAGTGCAGTTCACGACGCCTTCGGCAGTGCTGCAGGGGTTCTCGAAATGTCCCGCGTTCGGGTCATCTGAGCTTCTGCCGCCATCGCCGGCGAATTTGTTGGTAATACCCATTTCGTTAAGGTAAGCATCGCCTGCAAACGACAACAGACTAGCCTGTTGCGCTTTCCAGCCGAAGCGACCGACGCGTAGTTGGTTACCAGCCTCCGTTACCGGCACCGCGGTCAAAACGCCACGCTGTGCCGAGGGCTGCGCGGCCACGTTGTTTTGCAGCACCGTGTTGGAGATACACTCGACGAAACCGTCGCCGAGTGTGCTGGTTGTGATTCTGAAAGCCTTGACCGTTTCGGCTGTAGAGATATGCTCGACGATATCTGAATCAGTTCCGCGAGCGTGAATTAGCTGACCGCCGGGTGCATCTACGAACGCCCCGTTGGTGATGTGGCCGGCCCGGAATTCCATGGTCTGGCTGAAAGCGCCGACGTCGACCGATTGATGACACTCCACGCAGCCGACATCGTTATAGGTGGGTCCTAGTCCGTCTTCGACAGTTTCGCGTTCGCTGAAAATGAACTTGTTGTCTTCG